>FRDC01000847.1_pt1 | contig 415740 bp, 384 predicted proteins | sample 1106171 | NCBI WGS metagenome assembly FRDC01 (sample SAMEA3930566, study PRJEB13176) | freshwater metagenome | biome: Drinking water system; feature: drinking water; material: water | place: Singapore | collected 2014-12-20 | reverse complement strand
TCACAGCACGCGGACGAAACCGACGACGCGCCGGGAATCATAGCTCGACAGTTTGACGCGCCGGCCCTGATTGCCGCCAAGCCCGATCACCTTGCCGCCATGGACGCCGGCAACAATGGTGACGTGATGGCGCATGACGGCGAGATCGCCAGCGCGCGGGCTTGATACGCGCGGACCAAGGCGCAGGGCGTCAATGGCGCGGCGCGAGCGATTGCCGGCCGGCGTGCCGTTCTTGGCGAGCACGAAATTAACGAAGTCACGGCACCACAAACGGGACGGCAGGCCGAGCGACGGCCCGGACCTGCCGACATAGCGGGCGGCAATCGTCAATAGCGGGTGACTGGTAAGGGCCGTGAGGTCGACCGGGCGCTTGCCCTCCCTCACGCGCGGCGCCTTCTGGCGAGGCGCTGGGGTGGCCTGCCGGGCGTCCTGCAAGGGGATATCCCAATTGGGGCTTTGCTCCGCCCTCGCAGGCGCACAGATCAGCACAGCCGCAGCAGCGGCAATGCGGAGGGAAATCCGCATGGTATTCTCCATTGATGAAAAGGGTGTCGGCTTATGCCGGATCGGTATCTGCCAGGCGTTTTTCGAGAGCGATCACGCGCGCTGACAATTCCTGGCACGCCTTGACCAAAACGGGGACGAATTGATCATAGCCAAGGCTCATCACCTCATCACCGCCGGACAGTGCATGGTTTTGCACCGCGCCCCATCCGCGCGTGTCAAAACCCGTTTTAGTAACAGCACTTTCGACCGATTGAGCAATCAGGCCGCTATGGTAGCGCTTGCGCTTTTTGCTCCCGTCACGGCTGATGGCGGCAAGCTTTGAATTCTCCGCCCACAGATCGCGTTGAGCGACATATTCGCTCATTGCCGCCGCGCGCCTCTCAACATCTTCCGCGCTGGCCTCGGACGGCAGGGCAGGCGGGGCGAGCGGAGGTGCTTCGCGATAATCCTCACGCAGATCGTAACGATAATCAACGGGCTCCAGCATGTTGACAAAATCAAGCCCGAGACGCGTTGGCCTGATATCGGCCTTGTCTCTCTCATCCGAACGGTTCTGGACCGTGCCGTAAACGTAAGTGGTGGTGCTGGAATCGCCCAGCTGAACCTGATTACTGCCGGTCACCTGGCTGTTTGCTCCAAGGCCGGAACAATTCAAGGCCGAGCTCACATTAGACAAGGCGTTTGCGCCGACAGCCGTATTGTTATTGCCGGTCAAATTATTTATCAACGCGAGATCGCCGACAGCCGTATTGTTAGAACCTGCGGTGTTATACAGCATCGCCCATCGACCGGTTGCCACATTGCTAGCCCCTGTCGTGTTGCGAAGCAGTGCCGCTTCGCCGACACCCACATTATTGGCCCCCGTTGTGTTGGCAGGCAGCACGTTGACCCCTAATGCAACATTGCTGGCGATAGAGCTTGCGCCATACCCTAATGTTATCTGCCCGACAGTCAGCGCACTCGCAGGAAGGGCCAAAACGCCGATAGAATTAAATTGTGCAAGCCCATTGGCCCCGCCCGCGTTCAGGATCGCCGCTGTACCCAACCCCAGATTTGCGCGCGCCTGCGTCTGTTGCGTGCTTGTAAGCGATTGAGCGACTAGGGCAAGATAGCGACCGTCGGCGGTTATTCGGTTTAACGCATGAGTATCAGCGGTAGCGTTGCTGACTGACAATTGCCCCCCCATCGCTCTTGCCCGAAACGCCTCCACCCATGTGTTGCCGTCAGCGCTCAGTTTCAACACCAGATCGTCATCGCCGATGAGCCCGATCTCAGCGCGCGCCGAGTAGCCATTCTGGAACAGCAATGACGCCGTATTCGCCGTTGCAAGCTTGTTGATTTTAGCGCGCACATCGCCGCTGCCACCCTCGCTTGTCGACTTGGCGCTGACCAGCAGATTATTGCCCTTGAAGGCTAACTCGTTGCTCGCATCCGCTGTCGTCCCGACACCCAACCGGGTCAAATTCTGCAGGCTCGACAAACCGCCGGCATTGACCAGATCAACCCAGTCGACGCCATCGAAACTGAGGACGATACGCTCATCGAGAATGCGTGCCATCCAACCGGCTTGCGGCGCGTAGTAACGCCAGCCGCCATCAAGGAATACCGCCAGATTTTTGTCGCGACCAAGCCAACTACCAGTTGCAGCAGCCGCGATGAGGTGACGTTCACCATCGGCAGGGCTGGCGGGCGGTGACGTCCTGCGGCGACTGCTGACGGCCAGAAAGATCAAAGCATCGAGCGCCGTCAGCGCCTCGTTATGGGTCACGTGCTTTTGCGCCTGCGCCGGCGCGATCAACGGCAGTTTGAGATTGGAGGTGGTCGGCATCGGAATTCCTCACAACAGAGAGAGACAAGCGTCGTGTCAATCACTCAGGGAAAAAGTGTTTGCGTCGTTGACAAGCCCGGCCCGAGCACGGCGCTGAGCTGTGACACGCGAAGAACGATCTCGCGTTGTGGCGTGCCAAAATCAGCCAATTCATCGCTGGCGCCGTAAAGAGCGTTTGGTGACGTCACCATCAGTGATCGCTTCACGGTTGCGCCACTGAGTATGTCGACCTGGTAGGCTTCACTCGCTTCTTCGATCGGCACCTCGGCCAATTGCCAGCTGTCGCCGTCACCGCGGGTACGGCGGATGAAACTGATGTGCACGCCTGTACCATCGCGCGAGGCTTTAAGCCCGGTTGGCGCCAGCGGTCGCAGGCCGATTCCGGTCGGCGTTACCGACAGATTGAGCGCGGCCGGATCATCGAAGAACAGCTTGTCCGGGACCAGACGCCAGGTGCCGGGGCGGGCGATATCATCCGTCGACACCGGGAAGGGCAACAGGGCGTCATCCAGCACAACAAAGAAGGCGTCTGCCGGAACGCTATCAGCCGCAAGAGCCTCACTGCCAAGCTGGCCACGCAGTAGTCCCGTCAGTTCATAGAGCCGCTCGCCGACCAGGCGCGCGCTGGTAAATTGAAGGATCTCCCACTCACCGTTGCCATGACGAAGCGCCGCCACATTGGCGCCATCGAGGATTGCGTCTTCGCTCATGGAGGTCAGCGCACCTGAAGCGAGCTTGACCTGCACCGCTGCAGCGCGGTCGAAGCGCCATACAGGGCCGGGCAAAAGCGGCGTCGCCAGCGTGCCAATGGTTGCAGGGCGCGCCACGTGGGCGGATGCCTGAAAGCCTGCGGTCGTCTGTCGCCACAATGTCAATCCGCCTGGCCAGGGCGTGGCGGTGGCGGCAAGCAAAGGGCGATGAGCCGTTGTATCGCCAGGCCGGCGCGGCAGATCAAGCACGAGCGCAAAAGCCTGACCCGGGCTTGGCAAGCGCTGGCTGAGCGTTGGCCGGCGATTGGTCCCGGTTGGCAGCGACAGCGCCGGGTCAACGGCTTCGGCACTTGCCTTGCGCGGACCGTCACGATCAAGGCTCGTCAGACGAAGCAGACAGGGGCCGCTATTGCACTCAAGGGTAACGATATCGCCGACTTCGAGCGCAAGCGCCGAGGGCGGCAGGCTGAATTCCGCCTTCTCCCGCGCCGCCCAGGCGCGCCGCAGCAAAAGTTCGGCCTGCGCCTCGGCAAACTCAGCCGGCTCGATGAGGCCGACCTCACTCACTGTCTGACGGTTCGAGCCACCTGTCACGCGGCGTGCTGTAACGGCGGCACGTTGAAAATCGCGATCCGCGTCGGCGATGATCAAGGTGACGCTTGCCGGCAACTCGGTTTCCTGGGCACGCTGAAGCCGAGGGCGGTCGTCCTTGCCGTCAATGGCAAGCTCATCGGCGGCCAGGCTGGCAACCGGTTTGTTGCCGCGAGAGGAAGCGATGAGCGCACCGTCACGCTCGCGCAGATCGAGACCATACACTCTGACCAGCGGTTCAATCGCCGATCGTCCCGACATAACCCGATCGACGACATAGCCTTGTGCCACCCCTTCCGCGTCATCGGCGGCGAGTATCGGCCCGGCAAAATGAGTGCTCAGCGCTGGAAGCAACTGATCGAGCGGGGCTGCGCCCAGTCGCCCGTTAAGCCAATGCCCGGTGTGCCAATTGGCGTCATCTCCCCAGATGTCGGCCAGAGCGGGATAGGCTGGCCATGGCCGGGCATCCCAGCACCATACATGGCTGGCTGACGGATCCACCATGTAGCCGTCATAGACCGGGGACAAGGGATTGGCGCTGGCGCCCTCGCTGGTCGTTGGATCAAAATGATCGATGATGACTTCAAGCGCGCGGCGTTGAATGAAATCGTCGCGGGCGCGTGACGAAGCAAACGGAAAACCGGATTCGCTTGAGCGCTGGTCAGGAAACAGGTTGGGTTGGTTCGCACCCTTGTCGACAGCCGGTATGCCTATTTCGGTCAGGCGGATGGGCTTGCTGGCCGGCTGCCAGGCGGTCGCGGTCGTTTCAATCCCGCCAAGGCGCGTGATATGAGGATTGCTCCACCAGCTTTTGAGGTCCTTGGCGCGGTATACCCAGGGTTTTCCATAAGCGCCGTCGCTGATCGCAAGCCGCGTCTGGCGCGCACGCGCGCCGTCATCGGCGTAGTACCAGTCGAACGCCTCGCCGGCGCCAAGCCGGGAGTGGAGATAGGCGCGGCTGGCCGCCGAGGTGGCGATCTTCGCATCCTCGTGATCACCATCGCGCCAATCTGACAGGGGCGCGTAAAGATCAATGCCGACAAAGCTGATGGCGGAATGCGCCCACAAAGGATCGAGGGGAAAATGAACGTCAGCCGAACCATCGCCAGGAACATAAGCGCCGTACTCGGTCCAGTCGGCGGCATAGGAGACTTTAACTCCGGAGCCCAAAACGCCGCGCACCTCATCGGCAAGCGCGATCAGTTGCGCGACGGCTGGAAAGCTCGTCCGCGACGAGCGCACGCGGGTGAGTGACACAAGCTCCGAACCGATAAGAAAACAATCGACGGCACCACTGGCTTTGGCCAGGTAAGCGTTGTGGAGCACCATGCGGCGGTATGACCATTCGACCGGCCCGACATAGACGACATCCTCGCCGCTCAGATAAAAGTCACTCGCTGAGGCCGTCCCGAAAAAGGCTGCAATCTGGTTGGCAGCATCGCTCGTCTTGTCCGGTGTACCTGACCTGCCTGGCGCCGGATCGCAGGTGATCCGGCCTCGCCAAGGGTAGGCTGGCTGATTTTCGCTATCCGTCCATGGATCATCACGTCCGTTGTTCACTGGCACATCCATGAACAGGAACGGCGTCAGCGTGACGCTTAACCCCAGCGCCTTCAACTGGCGCAAGCCGGCGCGCACACTGGCATCAGATGGCGTCCCGCCATAGGCGGCGCGACCATCGATCTGCGAAACGACATGGGCGTTGGCGCGCTCAATACCGCCTACTTTCCAGGTGTCACCCGTCGTGACTTTTGTTGCAATATCGACGCCGGGCGTGACCTGACATGAACCACAGCGCAGATCATCGCCAAACCATCCAACGACGAGGGCTGCATGCTGCAGGTTTGGCGCAACCGCCTTAAGCTCGTTGAGAGACGCAACGAAGTCCGTGCCCATCTGGCCGGTATGGCGGTTCTCGCTGGCGCTTGATCCAAGCCCGAAGTCACGCCGCACTTCGCTCGTGTGATAGGCAAATTCGCCCGCACCTGGAATGATATTGATGGCGCTTAACCGCTCTTCCAGCCGGCCGATGGGGCGTATGACTTCAAATGACAATTGCGGCAGGCGATTACCATAAGGGCCAAGCGGAAGGCGCTCGAACACGACATATGACAGACCACGAAAAGCCGGGACGTCGGGTGTGCCCTGTTTTGCCTGGATCAGGGGATCGGGAGCCTGAGCTTCATCGCCGTGATAAAATCGCAAAACGACCCCTGCCTGATCGAGTGGCTTGCCGTCGGCCCATATACGACCAAGATGTGCGATGCGTCCTTCGCACAAGCCAACGGCAAAATTGCCGAAATAGGCATAGGTCGTTGAAACGGTGCTCGCGCGAGCGGAGCTTGCCGTGCCGCCGCCCTTGCCTCCCCCTCCTCCCGTCGTCTGGCTTTGCGTCTGGCTGGTCGCCACTTCTTCAAACCGCGTCGCCCATATGACCTGGCCGGTGACACGCGCGCGCCCATAGACGAGGGGGATGGATGTTCCTTCGCTCGACGCCTGCACGTTAAGGTCGGTGAGACGCGGGCCGTCAACCTGCCTTGCCCCGCCTGACGATCCACCGCCGGTCAAAGCCTGGTCGATAGCAGCGCCGGCAAGTGACCCGACGAGGCGGCCGGCAAAGGCACCGAAGGGTCCAGCAACAGCGCCGCCAACAGCAGAGCCGGCGGCTGAGAGGAGAAGCGTCGTCATGGCCTCAGCACTCCGGGAAAGGAGAAGACACCGGCGATGCGCCGGCGCCACCACGGGCCGATGGCGGTCTCGACCACCGCAGCACCGTCATAGGCGTGGATCATGCGGTCGGGCGCCGTGACAATCGCCAGATGCTTGGCTGGGAAGGCCAACGCCCAGCGGAACGCCAGGACATCGGCAAGCTGAAACTGATCGCCATCGTGAGGTTCAAGATGACGGGCGGCTGCCTGCAGCAGAATCTCGTCTGGCCGTTCCTCCGCCCATAGCGCGGAATAGGCTGGCGGTTCTTCGCTCGCGCGACCGATAACGGCTTCATAGACGCCTCGCACCAGTCCCAGACAATCGCAGCCGATATGCTTGACACCGGCTTGATGACGGTACGGCGTGCCGAGCCAGCTTCGTGCCTCGGCAATGATGGCGGCAGGATCGATCTTGCTCATATCAGCGCACCGCCATCATTGGTTTCTCCGCTGCGGGCATAGCCTGCGACGAAGTCGTTGCCCGGCAGAAAGGGAAAGCCGCGAAAATTAACGGCATTCGCATAGCGGTTGACGCAGGTCTCAAACCGCTTGTCACAACCAGCCAGCGCATCGAAGCTGTCGCCTTGCGCCGGCATGCGGGCGGGCTGCTCCCAGAGATCGAGAACGCGGCCGAAGCCATCATCCTGATCATTGCGGATTTCGGCGCGACGGGAGATATTTTCGCCGCTCGCCCAGCGCAACGAACCGCGCGCGAGATAGCCTGCGGGCACGCTTGTTGGCCCTGAAACGCGAATGCGTCGTGGGCCCATCACCTCGATGATGCTCCCCTGACCACCAAAACGCGGGTTGCTGCTGTTAACGCCACAGCGAGCATCAGCGAAGTCCGCATCGCAGGTCGACGACACGATGCGCCCGCGCTCCTGATCAAGCGTATGCGACAGGCTACGGATTTCGGCCTTGAAGGCGCTCCCCATACGGGTGATCTCACCGATACTGCCGACTTCCAGCAGAAGCCGTTCGTCCGGCGTTGACCAGTTGACGAGCCACACCTCGACACGCGCGTTATCATAAAGGCCGGCCGCAAGGTCGGCCTCATCAAGAACTGCCGACACGAGCGCACCGGAAATATCTGATGTATCGACCGACAGGCCAAGCGAGGCCGGCATGTCGCTTGCCGTGAAACCCGCCGCCGGCTCATGGCTGGTGCCACCGAAATTCAACGGTTGATCATGATCGGTGAAGCCAAGGATACGGCCATCGCTACGGGCGATCCGCCAGCATCGCGCGAGCGTCGTCGTCTTGCCGGCAAGATGCGCGGCGAGACCGGAAGAGAGTTGTCGCATCACAAAAATCCAATGCTGGCGGAACGGTTCTTTTGGCGATCACACGATAATTTCAACGAGGGGAATTGACGGTATCTGACCGGCCCGAAAGCCGTCGAAATTGATGTTGAGCTGGTCGCTGTCAAAGCGAACGGGAACATCAAACGAGAAACCTGCGCTGACAGTAGCGCCGCTCCCGGGACGGGCGTCCGCCGGGAAAGTGACGATGCCGGTCGCCGGATCGACATCAAAATCCCGCCCGGCAGTTTTTTCGCTGCCATTGATCGCGACGCGGACACTTCCAAGGACGGGCTTACGGATCGGGCGGACGTAAAGCGTTGCGCCAACGCCATATGATTTCTGCAACTGGAAAGCGGCTGTCGTGCCATCGCCCACGCCGATCAACTGATCGAGAGGCGTGACAGCGTGAGCAGGCGCGGCTGATGCGGCGTCTAGCGGATCGCGGAAACGAAAGCCAAAAAGACGCCCGCGCCGCTCCTCGAAGAAACTGACAATCCGCCCAAGATCCTCGAGCGAACGCACACCCGGACCCGCGTCATAGCGGCGGCGCGAATGAGCCCATCGCGCGTTACGCTCTTCGGCGCCGGAGCCTAAAGTGACGATCTCGGTGCGCCGCTCAGGCCCGCCTTTGGCATTGAAGCCGATGGCAAGAGGAAAACGCACTTCGTGAAACGATGGCAGCGCCGGCATGACGAGCGGCTCCTGAGGCAGGGGTCTGGCAATGATGATGTTCAGAGCGAGCGGCGACCGCGACCAACGAGGCGGGCGATGCTGGCGGCTACTTCAGCTTCCGAGCGACGGAAGCCTTCGACATCGGGAGTTTGAATATTGATCGTAATGTTCGCAGCGTCATCGCCGCCGCCAAGACCGCGCACGCCCAGCCGCCCATCGGGGCCACGTCCCAGGGGAAGGATCGCTTCCGCGCCTGCCTCGCCGGCAAGTCCACGTCCGCCACCAAGCGGAAAGAAGGTGGGCGATGAGATCACACCCCCTTGAGCAAACGGTAACAGGGATGCACCCTCTCCCGCGCCGTCGCTGGCGCCGTTCTGCCCGGTTGCCCCTCCTCCGCCGAAAAGGCCGCCAACACCTTTCGTCAGCGATTTAAAGACGTCGCCAAAGCTCTGCTCGAGCGGCTTCAACGCGTTCGATACGGCAAGTCTGGCGAGGCGCTGCGAGATCGAGCCAACAACATCGCCGAGCGATTTACCGCTGACGGCGACATCGGTGAAGGCCCTTGTCAGCGTTCTCGACAGGCCCTTGCCCAGGCTCTCGGCATTCGACACTTCGCGGCGAAAGCCCGACGTATCGAGTGTGAGCGATGTCGGCACAGTCTCAGTTTCGGGATCGGTGGCCATTACGTTTCATCCGGGTAGAGTTTCAACAGGTCACTCAAGCGGGCGCGGCTCAGTGGCCTGGCGCGGCTACCGGTCTGGCCGGCGACGGCGCCAGCGATCTCACGCGGCGTCAGGCGCCAGAAGGCATCGGGCGGCAAATGCCATTGAGCAAAGCCCAGCGCCATCACCTCATCCCATGGGAAGGGGACGCGGGAGGCCGGGAGGGAGCCTCCCGCGCCGGACGAGGGCGGGCCGCAGGCGCCTCCCGCCCGCTCGTCGATGGTGATTGTTCACTGGCATCGTCGGCGCCAAAGGTAACAGCAAGCAACTCGGCAACGATGCGGACATAGCCTGCAGCGCCGCCATCGACCTGCATCTCGCCAACGTCATGGATCGTCAGCGAGTGGCCACCGCCGCGTAATCCCGCAGCGATGATCTTCAGCGCGTCGCTGGCGGCGATCCGCCCCTGTTCGAAGCGCTCGGCAAGTCCCAGCAGATCGGAGGCGCCAAAGGCATTCTCGAGCTCGGCCAGCGCACCAAGGGTGAGGCAGAGCGTATACGGGCGGCCATCGAGCTCGGCCTCGATTTCGCCCCGGCGTCGATTGACCATGGTTCAAACCATGGCTGTGAAGACCAGATATCCAGCGCTTTCAAGCGTCAGATCAAAGGTCATTTCGCGATCGTGGCTACCGGCATATTCAAGGGCCGTCACCTGGAAAGGGCCGTCGATGCTTCCAAATTCAGGAATGACGACACGCCAATTGGCGATGGTCCCGTCGAAGAAAAGGCGGCGCACTTCGGCGTCCGAGCTCTGGTCGCGGAAAATGCCGGCGCCAGACAGGCGCGCGCGCTTGGCTCCGGCGCCGGCAAGCAGCTCACGCCATTGGCCGGTACTTTCGGCAGTCGTGACATCGACGGTCTCGGCACCGAAGGAAATGGTGCGGGTGCGCAGGCCGGCAACAGTGACGAACGACCCCTGGCCGGCGCTGTCGACCTTGAGCAGGAGGTCGCGTCCCTTTTGAGCAGACATGGGTTGAAACTCCTCAGCTGATGGGTTCGCTAATGGCGCGGAACGTGATGGAGGCGCGCGAGGTCAGGGCATCTGCCTCGCGGCGAATGTCGGCGGTATCAAATCTGAACAGGACAAGATGGTGACCGGTGAGTGACAACGACGCCGTCGTGAGGGCGGCGCTGATTGCTTCGGCAAGCACATAGGCTTCGCGCAATCCGGCGCTGCGCGAATAGGCGGAGATGGTGAAAATATGCTCTTTGCCGAAACTCTCACTGCTTGAAAAATCACGCAGCGTGTGCGGGCCGACGATCACATAGGGATAGGGTGGGCGCGCAGGCGGGGCGTCATAGATCCGCTCGCCGCCAAGCAGCGAGCGTAGCGTCGCATTTGCCTTGAGCGTCGCAACGCAGGCCTGCTGCAAGGCAAAGCCGGGTGAAGGAAGCATTGGATTATCCCTCGGAAAGAGAGCATTTACGGTTGGATTTCTTCAACCAGGATGAGCCGGTAGCCTGGTTCGGCGGAGCGGTGGGCGAGGATGCGAAACAAACGATCCCCGCCCAGTCGCAAGCGATGATCGAGCGATACCGCCGGCCCGTTTCGCAAGCGCAGATGGTGGGTGGCACGACTTTCCAGCGCGCCGTCGCTGAACCTCGTCGCGAGGCCAAGCGGCGTCATATCGGCCCATAAGGCGCCAGCCGGAGTAAAGGTGCGTACAACGCCGCCCGCTCCATCGTCGAGATCAGAGGCAGCTTCCAGGACGAAGCGGTGGCGCAGTCTGCCGGGATCGCTCACCACAGCACCCGATAAGGTGCGATCAGGGCGTCGACGACTGGAGGGGTCGGCGCCAGATTGGCGATATCGCTGTCGTGCCGATGCTCAAACCACAGCGCAGCAAGACGAAGGATCGCCTGCTTGAGGGGCGCCGGCACAAGAGCCGCGTCACCATACCCGGCCACGACATCGATCTCGATGCCATTCCCGTTACGGCCCGGCTGCCGGCCGACACCATCGACGATCAGCCTTGGGGGAACATGAGCCTGATCGAGGCGGTATTGCTGCGGTTCAACGATCTGCGCCACGCCCAGCTCATCATAGACACGTATGGCAAGCACGCGTGCGACGGGCGCCAAAGGCAATTCGACAACGCGTCCGAACGGCGAGGCGCGACTGCGCTGCGGCCAGACGTCAAGATAGACACGCCAGTTCTGCGTCACCAGGCGACGGCGCGTCAACGCCTCGACATGGGCACGGGCGGCCGCGATGAAGCTGATCAGGAGCGCATCTTCATCATTGGTCTCAACGCGAAGCTGGGATTTGAGATCGGCAAGAGTAACGGGTTCTTCCCCCGGCGGCACAAGAAGGGCGGACGGCATGGGCGGGTCCCTTGTGGGCAAGAGCTGGAGCAAAGCGGGAGGCGGCAACGCGCCTCCCGCCAGATTGAAGATCAGGTCGTGGCGATCTTGAGGAGCTTGATGGCGTTGAAATCCTGCACGCCGCCGCCGACACGCTTGGTGGTATAGAAGAGGATATAGGGCTTGGCGGAATAGGGGTCGCGCAGGATGCGGGTACCGATGCGATCAACGACCAGGTAGCCGCGGCGGAAATCACCAAAGGCAATCGGCGTGGTGTCGGCGCCGACATCCGGCATGTCTTCTGCTTCGATGACGGGGAAGTTCATCAGGCTCGCAACGCCGCCCGGCTGCGCCGGCGGCTGCCATAGATACTGGCCCTGCGTGTCCTTGAACTTGCGGACCGCTGACTGCGTACGCCGGTTCATGACGAAGCTGGCATTCTGGCGATAGCCAGCGCGCAATGCATAGACGAGATCGACAAGACGGTCGGATGGATTGAGCGTCACGAAATCTGCCGCCGCGCCACTGGTCACGTAACCCAGCCTGCCCCAGCTCCAGCTTGCTTCAGCGACAATCGTCGAGGTGAGAAAACCTCGGGGTTGCGAGGTACCGTTGCCCACAACGAACGCACGTCCTTCCTGTTCCGCAAAAGCCGTTTCAACTTCGTCAGCAATCCAGCGTTCGATGTCGACTGCGCTGTCATCCAGAAGGGCGCCGGTTGCGGCCGGCATGGCGTAAAGCTCGAGCGTGGGGAAATCGAGCGCATTGAGCGTTGGCGTTGTTGTTTGCGGTCGGGCAACCTGTTCGCCCACCCAGCCTACCGCAAAACCGGTCGAGGCGAAGGGTTTGCGGAAGGTGGCGCTCGACACCTGCCGCACGGTTGCAATGCGGCGGATCGGCGAGATCTGCGCCAACCGTGCGCCGATCATGGCATCGACTTCAGGTGTCACGGTATAGCCGCCATCGGGATTGGACTCGATCGACAGTGCCTTTGCTTCAAGGCGACCGAGAGCGCCCGCATCGCCGCGTCGGATATACGCCTGGAACGCACGTCCATGCTCACCAACCAGACGCGGTTCACCACCTTCCAGCTGCGGACGGGCGGCTTTCAGCGCGAGGCTGCGGATCCGCTCATCCTGACGGTTGAGGTGCGCATCGATGCGTTCGAGCTTTTCGTCCAGCAGGACATCGCTCGTGCCACGACGCTCGATTTCATCAAGCCGTTCATCGTTGACTTCTTTAAAATCCTCGAACGTCTTGGCAGCCGGAAAGGCTTTGGTTTCACTGCAGGCATAATTGGTCATGGGCGATCCTTTCGTTCCCAATGAGACGACAAAACAGAGTGCGACGGACAGTGTCAGGCGCCGATGCGGGCGCCTGGAAGCATGGGAAAGGTCACAACCGAGATTTCCCAAAGATCGATACGTTTCAGGCGCCGCAGACGGCGTTGCGGCTCACGCACCGCCTCGGCAGCGCGAAAGCCGATCGACAGGCCGTCGAGGGCGCCAGCACGGATGAGCGCAAATACATCGCGCGCACGCGCAACCTCCGGCAGGAGCTTTCCTGTCACCCGCAGGCCGATGCGGTCTTCCTCCAGCGCGAGCCACACGCCGATCGGCTCAGAGGGATCGTGCTGGTAGAGGCATTTGACGCCACCTGGACCGCGCGATGCGAGGCTCGCTTGAAAGGCGCCTGGCGCAACGATGTCACGCGCCTGGTCGGGGCGATCAAAGAGCGACGCATAGCCGGAAAAGACGCCCTCGGCGGTGATAGCAGGGGGCGGCAGGCGTGGTGTCGACATAGCCATAGATCATCTCCGGAAAATGAATTGGGTTGCGCGCCGGCTCACAACGAGGTGTCTTCCGTTCCGCCGTCAGCACGTTGCAAGCGGCCATAGCCAACGGCTTCGCGCTTTTCGTCATTGGTCAGAAAATCGGCCGCGCCAACGCGTTGCCACAGCGCCTCGCGATCGGCCGACAGGGCGTCGACGGCATCGCTGTCGACATCAAGCCTGACGGTTCCCAGAAGCGGTTGCAGCCAGTGTTCAATGGCGCCGAGCACACGCCCCAGAAGCGGCATCACCGTCTGGCGATAGAAGGCGCGATTGGCCTCGACGTAATTCGAGTATGTCGCGTCTCCCTTGATGCCGAGCAGCTGCGGCGGAACACCAAAAGCCAGCGCCACCTCGCGCGCGGCCGCATTCTTGGCCTCAACAAAATCAAGATCGCGCGGCGACAGCGACAGGGCTTTCCAGTCAAGCCCGCCCTCCAGAAGGAGCGGGCGACCCGCATTGGCTGCTCCGGAAAAGCTGTCGGACAATTCCTCTTTCAAGCGCTCGAATTGTTCACGGCTCAGCGTGGCGCCGGAGCTTGGTGCATAGACGAGAGCGCCTGAAGGCCTTGCCGAATTATCGAGAAGAGCCTTGTTCCACGCAGCCGCCGCGTTGAGCGTATCGAGCGACACGCCGGCCGCCTCCAGAGGCGCCAGGCCATAATGATCATTGACCGGATGGAAAAAGGCGATGTGGAGGATGGGCGACACATCGCCAGCGGGAACCTCCTGGCGGAAGCGCATGGTCTGGCTGCCGACTGTATAATCATAGGCTTCCGGCCACCCGCGCACGCCCGGCACAACCTGCATGCGATCGGGACGAAGCGCAAAAAGCTCGGCTGGCCGTCCATCGACGAACGCGGCCTCGATATAGGCGTTGCCGGCAAGCAGAAGATGGCTGACGACAGCCTCCAGGAAGGCGGCGCGCGACTGGCGCGGATTTGGCCGCTCAAGAAGTGACAGGACCGGATGGGTATCCAGTTCATCGCGCCCGTCGCGTGCCAGCAAGGGAACCGCCGCTACCTGCTCGGCAATGAGCCGGACGCAACGAAAGACAACCGGGTTCTTGGCGTAACCCTCGCGGGCGAGGCTCGCATAATCGCGCGGCAGCCAAACCGCACGACCTGGTTCGCTCATCGCGATCAGCGGGCCGGCAAGCGAGGCCTTGGTCGCAGGCACGCGCTCAGCGCTTGCCCACCGCAGGAAGCGGGGCATATTCCACACCATCGACATGCTCCAGTGGAAAGAGGGTCACAAACTGCGCAAACGCGGCGCTGCATCAGTCGTCAAACGGAGTGCGGTCAGCGCCCAGACGAGAGCGTCCAAGCGATCGGGGCTGCGGCCACCGGAAAGACCATCCACACCAAAATCACACAATTCATCTTCAAGCGCGGGAAAGCAGCCAACGTGACTGATACGCCCTTGCGCATAGAGCGCGGCGATGGGCTCGGCGCGCAGGACCTTGCCGCGCGTCGCGCGCACCGGCGTCACCACCACCTGCGGGTCGACCGCGGCGATGACGGCGGCGACCATATCGCCACCCTGGTTGACTTCCGCCACGAGCGCATCTGCTTCGTGGCGATGATAAAGCGCGACCGCGCGCGCTGCCCACTGGTCGGGGCGGGCGTTACTGATCGTGGCATCGTCAAGCACGTAACCTCTGCCATCAGCCCCCTGTCCCGCCGCGACGATGCCGGTTGCATCGGCGTTGCGGCGTGAGGTGGCCGCCGGGTCGATGGCGATCACAATACGCTTCAAGTGTGGCGCTTCCTGGCGCCGTGCAGCTTCGATGATCTCGCGCGTCCACAACGCGTCCGCACGCTCGGTGATGATGTCGCCGTCAAGCTCCTGACGCCCCAATCTTGTCCCGCCATATTTTCGCTGCATCGCCTCGAGGAACGCCGCTGGCAAATAGGGATTGGCGGCGGTTCCAGCCCTTGTCACCACACAGTCCGGTGCATTTAAGAGCTGCTGCAGGAGTGGCAGCGGGCGAGGTGTCGTCGTCACCAATTGCCGTGGCCGGACGCCGAGGCGCAAAGCAAATTGCAGATTGTCCCAGCACCGCTCCGCGTAGCGCCATTTAGCGACTTCGTCGGCCCAGGCGAGGTCGAATTGCGGCCCTCGCAGGCCATCTGGTTCGTCAGCCGAAAAGACCTGAGCGATCGTTCCGTTTCGCCATTCGAGGCGCCGGCGCGAGGGTAGCCAGCTTGGCCGCTCTCCCGGAGGATAGACAGCGAGCAGGCCCGACACGCCGTCAATCATCACGTCGCGCACATCCGCGTAGGTTTCACCAATGAGTGCAATGCGGGACGGCGGATCAGCGCCCATCACGCGTGACCTGATCCACTCGGCACCGGCGCGCGTCTTGCCGGCGCCACGCCCGCCCATAAACAGCCAGGTTCTCCAGTCCCCCGGCGGCGGCAATTGCTCAGGGCGCGCCCATTCCTTTTCAAACGCAAAGAGCCAGGCGGCTGCTTCGCGATCACTCAGCCCCTTCAGGAAGCGGTCCCTCATCCGTCGCGTCGGCAAGGCGAGATAGGCGGCGCGCAAGCTCTTCATGGATAGACGCCGCATCTCCGCCCATCTCCACATTTGTTGCCGGCGTGAGCTGGCTATCGAGTGCGGCGAGACGCTGCAGCGTTTGGACAAGCACGGTGAGGCTCTTGACATCCCCCTCGGCGGTGCCGGGCGCGGCATTCGCAAAGGCGGTAATCCGCCGCTCAAGCCCGGCGTAAAGGCGCGCCTGCAAGGCCGGACGATGAAAGCAGGCGGCAAGGCCAGGACAAAGACGGTGACAGTCAGCCGGCGCTGATTTCCCTGGCACGGCAGTGATGACATCAGCGCTGACCGCCATTGCCGCCTTGTCTGCTCTGCTCCAACCGGCGCGGCGGGCGTGGCGGGCAATCGTTGTGCGGTGCAGAGAAAACCGGTGCGCCAGAGCAACAAATGTTTCGCCTGATTCGAATGCCTGACGTATCTTCACCCAGTTTTGCGATCCTGCCTGACGGCTGGCCATAAGGCGGCGACCTCGTTGAGGAGCAATGACAGCACACGTGTTCGTCCGCCTCGGGGCGGTCAGGACATCGGTGCAGCGCGCAATTTCGGAATATAGCGAGGATGCCTGAAACCAGCGTTCACGTCAAGAATATATTCCTAGGTATAAATACCTATATCATGAAATCGCTTTTCCTATGACCCGGATTTGGGCGTCATGACAGGATCCCAGGTAATGGCGTGCAGCTCATAATCCTCCACTGCAACATCGCTTTCGCGCGCCGACACACGATTTCTGACCGATATGCCAGCCTCATGGACCGTCTGGCGCGATCCGGACACTAAATGGTGCCACCAGTACAGCGGCCTGCCCTGATCAACGAGAACGTAGGCGCATGTCGGCGGCAGCCAGGGTAATTCGCGCACGCCAGCAGGCGTCAGCTTGACGCAATCGGGCACGCGTTTCGACCGGTTGTCGTAGTCACCGCAACGGCATGCCTTGCAATCGAGAAGATCGCAGGCAACCGACGTCCAGATGATGGTATCTGTTTCCTCGTCAATTATTTTGTTGAGGCAGCAGCGGCCACAGCCATCGCATAGCGATTCCCATTCCTGGGAGGTCATCTCATCAAGTGTTTTTTCTTCCCAGAACGGAGCGGCCATGTGAAACTGTCCCAAACGCGAGCGGCCAGCGATGACTTGTTTTCGCCGTCCTGTCATGCTGAAAGAGCGATCGAGGCAGCGCCTTCCTGCCAGAAACCCGTTCTGTTCGTTGATTTCCGCGATTTCGGTTGATAGGCCATGAAAATTCCAGCTGATCAGGACAACAGGCAGACAGGCGCGCCCGATCCGCAAGCGGCCGTCGACCTCAGGTCTATGGCGCCAAAAACAAAAAAAAGCCGTTGGTCTTTCGGCCTTCTCGAAATCGATTCGATGATCGATGACACGCTCTATCGCTGCGGCGCGGTGCTCAAACAAAGCTATGACGGCTTCACCGTGTTCATGGACAGGTTCGGGGTTGTCGGCGTCAAGCGTATCGCCGTGGAATTTGCTTCGGACGGTCTGACATTTGCTGTCCTTGGCGGCATGCTTCTGCTTGCCTTTGCCAAACCCGCCTTTGAATACGCGAAGGTCGATTGGCGCAGCGCGCAGGATTATGCCATCGTCTTTCTGGATCGCGCCGGTAACGAAATCGGCCAGCGCGGGATCAGGCATACAGAGTCCGTCAGGCTCGAAGATATTCCCGCCTATCTGGTTCAGGCGACTCTGGCGACGGAGGATCGTCGCTTTTTCGAACATTTCGGCATTGACGTTCCTGGCACAGCGCGGGCTATCGTCGAGAACGCGCGCCACGCTGGCATCGTGCAGGGCGGCTCGTCATTGACGCAGCAACTTGCTAAGAATCTATTCCTTTCCAATGAACGCACCATCGAGCGCAAAATCCGTGAGGCGTTTCTGGCGCTATGGCTTGAGGTCAATCTCAGCAAGCGTGAAATCCTCAAGACCTACCTTGATCGCGCTTATATGGGCGGCGGCGCGTTTGGCGTTGAAGCGGCGTCAAACTTTTATTTTGGCAAGTCGGTCCGCGATATCTCCCTGGCGGAGGCGGCCATGCTGGCGGGCCTGTTCAAGGCGCCGAGCCGCTACGCGCCGCACATCAACCTGCCGGCAGCGCGCGGGCGGGCCAATCAGGTGCTGACCAATCTCGTCGAGGCCGGCTACCTCACCGAGGGGCAGGTGTGGGGGGCACGCCGCAATCCGGCGACGCCAGTGGCGCGGCGCAATGACGAGAGCCCGAACTATTTCCTCGATTGGGCTTTTGATGAGGTCAAGCGGCTGGTGCCGCGCGGAGAGCGGACGCTCACGGTCAAGACGACGATCGACGTCAATCTGCAGCGCCGGGCTGATCAGGCGATTGAGGATGCGCTGCGCAAATCCGGCGATGCCTATGACGTCGATCAGGGCGCGCTGGTCAGCCTTGATATCGACGGATCGATACGAGCCATGGTTGGCGGGCGCGATTATGGCTCGTCGCAATTCAACCGGGCGGTCACCGGCCAGCGCCAGACCGGCTCCTCATTCAAGCCTTATGTCTACCTGACCGCATTCATGAATGGTTACTCGCCGAAGACGGCCATCGTCGATGCGCCGATCACGATTGGCAATTGGAGCCCCAAGAATTATTCCGGCGGCTATTCCGGCGCCATGAACCTGACAGAAGCTCTGGTGCGCTCGATCAACACCGTTCCCGTGCGACTGACGGCCGCCATTGGACGAGCGAAAATCATTGAAACGGTGCGGAAGGCCGGTATCGAATCGGAGCTGCCGAACACGCCGTCTCTGCCTCTGGGCGTCGCTGATCTGACAGTAATCGAGATGGCACAGGGCTACGCGCATTTTGCCAGCGGGGGCAAATCGGTGAAAGCGCACGGGATCGTGGAAATTCGCAACCCCAAGGGCGACATCCTTTATCGTACCGACCGCGACGGACCGCCGCAGACCCAGGTTTTTCCGCCCAAGGCGGTTGCTGATCTGGTTGGTGTCATGGTCGAGATCGTCGAGCGCGGCACCGCTACGCGTGCCCAGCTCGATGGCATTCGGGCGGCAGGAAAAACAGGCACGACGAACGCCTACCGTGACGCCTGGTTTGTGGGTTACACGGGTAATTTCACGACAGCAGTATGGTTCGGCAATGATGATTCGACACCCATGAACCGCATGACCGGCGGCACCCTGCCGGCGATGACGTGGCAGGAATTCATGAGCCACGCGCATCGTGGCGTCGAGAGGCGGGCGCTATTTGGCGTAGCCGATGAGCCGCTCACACGGCTGTCGCGCGCCACACTGGCGGGAGGGGTGGACGTCTCCGCGCCGGCAAGCGTCGCGCCATTGCGCTCGCTCGCCTTGTCGAAGCAATCGGCCGAAGTGCTGAAGCGGATCGAGCGGCAATTGCGTTCAGCGCCGCCCCTCACGGTGCCATCGGCTGATCGTCCCGATGCGCGCCTGTCGGCGCTGCCGCAGCAAAATTGAGGACATCAATTTGCGCCGGCCGTTGACCATCATGGTCTCGATGTTCTGCGGCGTCTTGCTCGGCCTGTTGTTGACGCAAGCAGCCCTTGATCGGGAACTGGGTTTCAACAAGCTGCGCTTTGGACCGTGGATCGGCAATCCCCGCCTCGGGGGCATATTTGCCGACCCCTACAGCAAGGCGATGCTGGCACGCTCCGGTGAACTGCCTTTGGGTGGTGGCGAGGGGCTGACACTCGTTGCGGAACGCGACAGCGCAGGAAACGCTCTTTCAGCTCATTGCACCTATACGATCGCCGGTGACGTGCCTCCGGCCCGCTATTGGACGCTTGCCGTGTCGTACCGCGATGGCCGGTTGATCGATAATCCGTCTCAGCGCTTCGGCTTTACGTCGAGCGAGATCGTTCGCGGCGCCGATGGCAAGATCAATCTGGTTGCCTCGTCGCTGCCGCGCGCGGGCAATTGGATCCCACTGGCAGGAGCCGAACCGTTACGGCTGACGCTGCGATTATATGACGCGCCGCTTGCCAATGAATCAGGTGGTGTACAGCCCATCTGGCCGGTCATTACGCGTCTGCAATGTCCATGACCGCGCTTTACCGCTCAGGCGTCTTGATTATCATAGCGTTTCTGCTCGCAGCGCTCACTCATGTCAGCGCGATCTTGCTGGTGCCGTCTCTCACCCCGATCGATAGCTGGACGAAACTTGCCAAGCTCGGCGATGTTGGAACATTCGCGCTCGTGACGACAACCGATGGTGTTTCGGATCTGGTGCCGCGCAATGACCCGATGACGATCATCGCCATCTGCCGCTATGATCTCGACGAAAGCGGGCCGGTGCGGATCAGCGGCAGGCTCAGCCTCCCCTATTGGGGATTTTTCGCTCATGACCGGCGCGGCATGGTCTATTACGCGATCAACAATCGCGCATTCGGGGAACGACCGCTTTCGCTGCGCGTGATGACTGGCGATGATGTGGTGCGCTTTCGCGCTGATCTGCCGGAGGATGCCGAACAGGAATTGCTGGTCGCATCGCCTGATGCGCGCGGCTTTGTCCTCATTCGCGCCCTGGTGCCATTTCCCGGCTCACGGCTGCGCGTGGAGGCTGAGCTGAAACAGCTCGAATGCCGGTCAGGACAATAGTCCGCGCCTATTTGGTGATCAGCGGCGGCAGACGTTTGCGCTCGCGGCGCTCGCCAGGGGCGGAGCGCTCATCCGAGGTTGCGCCAATGGCAGGAAGGCAGGCCGTAATTTCCCATGAGAGAGCATCAATCGCCGCTTCCGCCTCAACTGCCCGCGTCGACGGTGTTTCAACGATCAGGCGACCCAGCACGTAGCGATAGGCTTGATCGCGCAGGCCAAGTGCCTGGCAGACACTGCGGATGACACCGGTATTCTCGTCGACGCGCCGCTCGGCCGCCGCGCTCAATTCAGCGTCCGCATTCAGCGATCGGGCCGCCGCGATCCGCGCCCCGTCCGCCTTGCCAACCCTGGTGGCAATCAGGCGAAAGGCCGGCATGCGCTTGGCGTCGTATTGCGCCTGCTCGATGAGCCTTGCGTAGCGGGTTTCGTGCGAAGCGACGGGAAGCGTGAACAAGGCGGAATAATAGGCCTTGGGGTAATTTGCATACCAGCCATCGGGAAGGGCCCGCCACCAGGCGAACTGGTAAATGGCATTGCCGGGCACATCGCGGTCAGGCGGGCGCGCGAGATCCCAACCGACATTGCGCAGTTCGCGCTCCTCATCGGTCATTGGCAAAGGAGAAGGGGGAACTTTTCCAGCCACAACCGAAAACGGGCCGGAGACATTGGTAATGGTCGAGGCAAAGATACCGCTATCGCGCCGTCCCAGATCGCCAACCGGCGCGGCACAGCCTGCCATGGTGAGCGCGGCGGCCAGCGCCGCACCTCGGTAGGCGCGCCTGCCGATCACGACACGTTGCGGCGGCGGCGACGGGAGGGCGTCTTGCCGCGGCCAGCGAGCCTCTTTGATGCCGGCAAAGCATGGTCATCCTGATGGCGCTCATAGCGCACACCAAGGAACAGCAAAATACGCGCCGGTCCCGCCGCAACCGTTCGCGGCTGACGTCTGATTGCTCGCCATCGTTCCAGATCAATGATCTCAGCCATCGAGATATCCCCACTCTCACCCACGAATCACTGCCACTGCGGCACAGAATTGGTCCCGCGCCTTCATTAACAATTGACCTGGGTTAAGACTTCGCTAACGGCTCATGGTCAAAGTGAGAGAAATTTTTTACCACATCAGCCGCCAGAGGTTCCCATGACCGCGTTACCGCCAGCTCCCGAACGCCGTGATGACAGCCTGATTGCGAGCGAAAGAGCGCTGTCGATTGTCTTTGGGCTGGTGGACATGTTTGTCAGGGGCGAAGGCCGCCATCGCGCCAATGAGCTGGCGCAATTCGAAGCATTAATGTTGCATTTTCTTACCAAGATCGACCCGTTTTCGCGAGCCGTCGTTGCCCAGAAGCTGGCACCCTGCGCCTCTTTGCCGACAAGCATTCTCGAACTGCTTGCCTTCGACAGGGATGAAGTGGCCGAACCCATTCTGATGTCCGCGCCCCTGCTGCCACCACAAGTTATCGAGGCGATCTTGCAAACCGGGAGCGCAGCCCTGCGGGCGTGCCTCGAGAGGCGCCATACACAAACGGAAACGAAAACCACTGCGGCGCGCGCCTTGTCCGAACCATCCGTGCCGATGGCTGAAGCGTCCTCGCCTGCGATCACACAAGAGCCGGAGGCGAAACGTCCAACCCATGGTGGTCTTGCCTCGTCGTCGCAGGCCTTTTTTGATGCCTCACCGATCGACAGGCAGGCAACGCTGCAGCATCTGAGCGAAGTAAGTGAAGGCGAAGTACCCGCGCCGATCAGCCGAGATAAGCTTGAGACGCTGCTGCGGTTGCTCACGTTGCGCGATCATGACGGGGTGGCGCAGATCCTTACCGACGTTCTGTTGCTCCCGCTCCCCCTCACCCGGCGAATGATCGATGATCCGCACGGCGAAGCGCTCGTCATTGCTGGCCGTGTGATGGGTCTTGAGGAAGCGCAATTCCTGCGCCTGGTGCTGCTGGCAAATCCGCAGGTTGGCCGGGTCGTCGATCGCGTCTATCGCCTGCGCGCCCTTTACCGGCAGGTCAGCCCACAGGCAGCCGTCAAACTGGTCACGATCTGGCGGGGTTCAAAATCCGGCCAGCCACGCTTTGTCGCTTTCGACAATCGCCGCGGGACAAGCATCCGACAAGCCCAATCGACTCCGGCAGCGACCAACGAGCTCGGCGCGTTCAATCGATTGTCAGGACGTCAGTAAATCGCCGAGAAAGTGACGTCCGTCACGATCTTCCACTCCGACGATCCAGATATCACTGTCGAAACCGATTTCTCGAGTGAGGCGCTCATCCACATCGGAGGCGGGCATTGCCGCGCCGCTCCACAGCGGTGACCACCGCCGCTCACCTGAACCCTCGTCATATGCTGATTGTGGCGCCGGCACGAAAAGGAGGCTCAGCCGATCCGCGCGGTCCACCCGGATGAAGATCGAACCTGCTTCAATGGCTCCCTTGCGGGCAACGACAGCAAACCCTCCTGCTGCCGCGACACGACGCAGATAGGCATGCACCCATAGTTCGGACGTAACGCGCATCAGCTCGTATAAAGGTTCCTGTTCAGCCCGTCACAAGCGCGATCAGCGCAGAGGGCCGCCGATTTTGGACAGTTCCCGCAACAGCGGTTGATCGATATCGCCGCTCACCTTGATTGCGCGATCACGCTGGAATTTCTCAACCGCCGTCCGGGTGTCTTGCGACATCTTGCCGTTGACGCGGCCCTGGTAATAGGCCATGTCGCCAAGGCGCTTCTGGACTGCTGTAATTGTCGGCGCATCGATACGTGTATCCAAAGTCGACTGCGTTGGCACGCGTGGCTCGCGCTGCAGCCGCTGCAACAGGGCCGGGGTCGCTTTTCCGGTGACAGGCAAGCCCGCGCGCTGCTGATAATCGCGGATCGCCGCCTCGGTCCGCACGCCGATGACACCATCGATTGCCCCGCCATACATCCCGATGCGCGCAAGCTCTGACTGAACGGCGGAATAGCGGGACCGCACGTCGCTCGTCTTTTCTGCCGCCGCCGACACGGGGTGCCGCCCTGCGGGATCAAGCCCCGCGAGCGCATTGATGACATCGTCGATATCGCCTTCCCTGACCTGTGTTGCGGGGCGCGCTTTCTGGCTTTCAACGCCAGCGAAGAGAGGGCGTGGATGGGCTTTTCCCTGCGACAGAAAATTACTGCCCGCGACGATGCCGGCCCAGCCGAATGCCAGCATGAATATGCTTGCCAGCTTGTGGCTGAGAGCAAGACGGGCACCTTCCCTTGCCAGGCGCCAACAGATGGCGGCTCCGCCAGCGATGATATCCATCGCAGCGCGCCGCCTGGGCGGAGCCGGCAGGCGTGGCGATTTTCGCGGCAGGGCGATGATCGGCTGGTCGAGGACGAACTCGAAATCACGCAACTGACTGTCTCCTCGTCGATTGCTCACCATCATCCTTGGGCGAGGTTGGCTGCAAGCGTCTGATCGTTGACCCTGAGGCATCCGCATCAATCGGCAACCGCACGGTTACGCTTGTGCCAACGCCCAGTTTCGATCGGATATTGAGCGAACCGCCGTGAAGTTCGGCTAGACCTTTGACAACCGACAATCCCAGACCGGTTCCCTCATAGCGACGATCATAGCTTGATTGCGCTTGCACAAAGGGGGTTGCCAGCGTCGGCAGATCCCGCTCATGAATGCCGACGCCTGTGTCGCGCACGGTAAGGAACGCGTTTCGCGCATCGAATGCCAGCGTGACCGAAACGTCGCCGCTTTTATCCGTGAACTTGAGCGCGTTCGACAGGAGGTTGAGCAGGATCTGCTTGCAGGCACGAGGATCAGCGACGAGCTCCCTGCCTGCAAGCGGCACGTCGCAGGTCAGTTTCACGTCGGCCTTCTCGGCCATGGGTGCCATCATGGCGACCGTTCGTTTCACCAGAGCCCCGACATCGAACGGCTCAGGGGTGATGGTGAATGACCCCGCTTCAAGCTTTGACATATCAAGAATACCGTTCACGACGTCGAGCAGATGACGCCCGGATTCATTGATCAGAACCGCATATTCGACAACGCGCTCAGGTGGCAGTTTGATGGGCATTTCCATCGACAGCATCTCGGAGAAGCCGATAATGGCATTCAGCGGCGTGCGCAGCTCATGACTGATGTTGGCGAGAAAGCGTGTCTTGGCATCACTCGCCTTCTCGGTCAGCTCGTTGGCCAGACGCAAGGCTTCCTGCTGGCGGCGATGAGCCTCGATGTCGCGCGTCACGGCAACAAGCTCGACCGCGTCATCGGCGGCATTTTCGTTGAAACGCCGACAACGCATTTCAACCCAGCGCCATTGTGGCACGGCCTCGTCCATGATCGTCTTGCGGATCCGGAACTCGACAGTGGCAGTCGTTCCGAGTTCAGCGGCATCGGCAAAAACCGTCAGATAGGCCGGGCGATCGCCGACATGGACGAGGGAGAAAAGACCGTTATCAAGCAAGTCTGATGACGCGATCCCGAAGAGGTCGCGCGCTGCCGGCGAGGCGAACAGCACGTTACCCGAGCGGGTATGGCGCGTGATAAGATCGGTCGCGTTGTCGGCCAAAAGCCGGTAGCGCGCGTCTTCCTCGCTCTGCATTTTGGCCGCCTGGCGATTGGCGCTATCCAGACCCGCCGCAACCGTTACCGCGTAGACGATACAAATGATGGCGGAGTTAGCCAGCGCGATGGTCCACAAAAGCGTCGGCGAGGAAATCACCGGAGGCACGCCCCAAACTTGCCCGACAGCGACGATCGCCAAAGCCATGATGACGTGAACGGCCGCGCTCAGCAGCGAATTGCGCCGGCCGGTCGACGCGGCATACAGCAGCACGGGAATAAACCAGCAGACGACGCTCGATGCCAGACCACCGCACATCCATACGGCAACGGCCACCAGCGTGGTGAAATTGGCAACGGAAAACGCTTCGGCCCGCTCCAGCCGCCCGCCACGGGACAATCCAACCGACAGCAGCAAGGGCGTCGCGAGCCAGGCGAAGGCAACGGCTTCACTGGAAGAGGGAGCACCTACAATTGCAAGATATAAGGGAATTGCCAGAATGCCGGTCAATCCACCGCTTAAATGGGCGGTCAAAAAGGCACGATGGCGGAAATACGAGACAGCATCGCTGGCGCTTTCGTGCACCAGATGATCCAGGACAGAACCGATGGGCATCAAAGCCTTCAACACTCACACGCCTCCGCCAGCTCAAGGGCCGACTGTGATTGATCGTGGGCAATCCTCGCGGAGTTCCTTTAAGAGACACCTAAAAGTTTCGCGATGGCCACCCGACGGCGTCGAGAACTCTTGGACGTGCTCAACATTTCGTAAAAAGCCGCAGAACGGGAAGAGAAATGCCCGATCGATAAAATTTTAGAAAATTGCGACACCGCAGCGAAATCTCTGCCTGCTAATCGTTGCTCAGACGAGCCAGGAAAAAGGTTCGCATATACAACTGACATGAACGTCAAAACTGTCGAAACGGGGCAAGCACCATGGGTTTTTTAATTAAAGCGGCCTTCTGGCTATCCGTTGTTGTGGTTCTTCTGCCAGCGCCTGAAGGCAGCGAGGGCGGCACCCGTATGATCGGCACCACCGAGGCCGTCAGCCTCCTATCGGCAGCGCTGAATGATGCGCGTGGCTTTTGCCAGCGCAATCCAGAGGCATGCGTCACCGGCACGCAGGCCGCCCAAACATTCGGCCAGAAGGCACAATATGCGAGCCGCCTGCTTCATGATTTCATTTCTGATCGTGTCGATACCGGCGTGACCAGCGCTTCAACACCGACGCCGTCGGCTCATTCCAAAGGTCGCGCACCCGGCGGCAGCATCGATACGCTCTCGCCCGCCGATCTCGAGCCGACCTGGCGCTCGCCTGACATTCGCCAGGCGAGCCTCAAGCGGAGCTGAGAGAGCCAGCGAAGCGGAGACCGGCAATTTCCAGCCGGAAGGCAGTCTGCTATGGTCTGTCGTCATGAACACCAGTTTTGCAGATATCAAGGAAACGCTCGCACTCATTGATGATTGGGAAGAGCGGTACCGTTTCATTATCGACCTTGGCCGTGAACTTCCCCCGCTTCCCGAGGATCGGCGGACAGATGCCTACAAGGTGCGTGGCTGCGCCAGCCAGGTGTGGCTTGTCCCAGAATGGCGCTCGAGCAGCGAGGGCCCGCGTTTTTCCTACCAGGGTGATAGCGATGCGCATATCGTGCGCGGGCTGGTGGCGATTGTGCTTGCGCTTTATGACGGTCGCACCCGCGAGGCGGTTCTCCACGTTGATGCGAAGGCGGAATTTGATGACCTGGGATTATCCCAACACCTGACCGCGCAACGTGCCAACGGTCTGTTCTCGATGGTGGAGCGCATCAAGGCTGATGCGCAGGCTGCGCTGGCAGTTTGAGATGATGTCGCCAGGTGATCATCTGCACGCATTGTGGACGGGGCTTGGCGGCGATGGCGCAGCGCTCGCAGGAATTCAACTCAGCGGAGCGGATCCGGTCTTGCCATCGTCGTTTCGTGTCGGCATGGCGGCCCAATTGTCGATTGTCGCTGCAGCCACCGCTGCGCGCGAACTGGGGCGGCGGCGGCTCGGTATTCATCAGGAACTGAGCGTTGATGCGCTTGCCGCAGCGATCGAATGCCGCAGCGAGCGATTGCTGCGTATCAACGGCAAACAGCCCAGCGAATTATGGGACGCCATTGCCGGCATCTATCCCTGCCGACACGGGCGCCATGTCCGCCTTCATACCAACTTCGCCCATCATCGCGCCGGCATCATCCGGTTGCTGGGTTGCCGGGACACCAAGTCCGCTGTTGCCGAAGCTCTTGTCGATTGGGAGGGTGAAGCCTTCGAGAGTGCCGCCACCGCCGCAGGAATGGTTGTGTCCTATGTACGCACGTTCGAGGAATGGGATCGCCACCCACAGCGTGCAGCCATTGCCGCGCAGCCCCTGGTTCATTTGACAAAGATCGGCGAAGCGCCAGGACCACGATCAGTCAGCGGGGAGCGGCCCATCGACGATCTGCGTGTTCTCGAAATGACCCGTATCATCGCCGCCCCCGTCGCCGGCCGCGTTCTGGCAGCCCATGGCGCTGATGTCTTACGGGTGATTGCGCCCGAGCTCCCGACCATCGAAGCGCTTGATATCGACAGCGGCCGCGGCAAGCGCTCGGCCTTCCTGAATATCGCGCAGCCAGCCGACACGACAACTTTTACCACACTGTTGCAGAAGGCCGACATATTCCTGCAAAGCTATCGTCCAGGCATCTTGGAGCGCCTTGGCTACGGCGCGGACCACCTCGCAAGCCTGCGACCCGGCCTGATCATCGCGCGGTTGTCAGCCTATGGCCGCCAGGGGCCATGGGCCGGAAAGCGCGGCTTCGATAGCCTCGTCCAGGCGGCAACGGGTTTCAATCTCGCTGAAGCAAATGCCGCTGGCGAACAGGCGCCGCGGCCGCTGCCCATGCAGATCCTCGATCACGCCTCAGGATATCTGCTCGCCTTCGGCGCGCTGATGGCGCGCTTGCGCCAGCTTGATGAAGGGGGCACGTGGCAGGTTGACGTGTCATTGGCGCGCACCGGCAATTGGCTGCGTGATCTCGGGCAGATTGATGACGGCTTTGCGGCGCCAGAGCCCTCTGACGCAGTGTTGGCAACATTGTGCGATCAAGCCCCGTCTGGCTACGGCATGCTGACATTTCCCCGGCATGCCGCCAGGCTCACTCACACGCCGGCGCGATGGGTGCGACCATCGGTCCCGTTTGGTAGCAATCAGCCGCACTGGGTCAGTGCGGATGAGACGCCCGATCGCGCCAGGCTTTGATACGCCCGCCGGCTGTGGTTGCTGGAACCATGCGCATGCCATAATGGTCAGCAAGGCGCGTTAAAGCCAAACCAAGAACGATGCGTCCACTGCGCGCCGGCCAACTCCTTTCGCGCTCGACTGTTTCCATCGGTTTCAGAAAACAACAGATATCGAGAAGAATGCCGGACAGCTCCGGGCCGACAGCCGCAAGGGCGCGGTTGCTGCGCTCGCGCGCGGCGATGGTGGCATCGGTGAACGCTCCCGCGTCCGCACCCCGGCGACCGCTGGCGACGGATGCATCCCAATTTGCGGTGGTCCGTGCCATCAACTGGCCGCGCGTGACATCGGCGCGCAGTTTTTCTCCCGCCGCGAACTGCATGTCATCGATCAACGGACTGCCATCCTTGTTGCGTCGCGATCGCAACCATGACAACGGGCTTTCGGCTGCATCACGCCACAAGCGATGCGTTACACGGTTTTCATCCTCGACCGCCTCACGCCGCATCTCGCCATGCTGCGCGCGAAAGCCAAGATCGCTTTGCTCGTGGCGCGCCAGCCATGCAGCGCCGACGGTCGTCAGGACATGGAGCGGCGCGACGTCGACAGCGATCAGATCGCGCTCGAGAAGATCAACCGCCAGCTCGCGTGGCAGCGACATCATCGCCTCTCCGGCGACAGATATCAGGACGGCCTTGTCACTATCTTCCAGGACAAGGCCTTTGGCCGAACCCTTGTGCAGAAGTTTGAGAATAGCGGCCTGGCGCCGCACTGCCCGGGTGACAGGGGAAATGAGCATGATCATATCCCTCCCCGCTCGCATTTCAGGCTTTCCTCAAGACGGGCCAGAAATTGATCAAAGGCTGGATCATCACGCCCATCTTCAATGACGCGCAGCGCCAGCTTCACGCTGGACCGATCACGATCCAGCACAAGCGCTATCTGGGCAGGGCTCAGACCGAGCGCGACATGAGCAAGATACATCACGATCTGGCGGACACGCACCACGCTGGGCGAGCCGCGCCGGTATTTGCTCACCGCGTCCGCATTGACTGCAAAGATAGTTGCTATTCGCCCGATAAGGCCAGACAGCCTCAGGCTTTGTGAACGCGGCCATCCAGGCGCCATCTCGTGCTCCCGCGACGCACAATTCATCTGCTCCATTCCATCCTCCCGTACTAGGAATATAACCCTATCAAGAGTAAGGCGTGTTTACGGCACGGGAAGAGCGAAGACGTTTTCTTTTTATCTTCAAAATCTGTATCGTTTCCATGCCTTTGATTTATATATATCTTTTGTGCACAATCTTTTTATGAACGGGGAGGAAAGCGAATATAAAATCAGTGTTAGGAATTGTTTCATAATGTGGATATGACCCATCCTCCCGGCACCGCCCCCTCTTATCCCCATGCCCTGCAAGAATTTCGCCACGGTCGCATGCGTGCCCTGCGAGAGGCGGATCATTCGCTCGCGCACGCCCCGATTGGCCAGCAACGACACGACATGGTGCTGGCCGGGCTCTCCCTGGTGCAATTACGTGCGATTCGGATCAGGCTCACCCGCGCCGCGCGCGCTGAGGCAAGCCGGGGCAAGATCGACCATCGAAGCTATGATCTGGCCCGTCATGCCCGGCTTATCCAGCAGGTGCGACAGGTGATGGATGAAATATCCCTGCGCGAGAAATGACACGCCGCGTCACCGCTCTCGCACGGCGCTGGACTTCGATGGCATAAAAAAGGGGCTGCCGAAACAACCCCTTGTCAATCTTCGTCTGACCAAGAAGCGGTCAGCGCGAGCGTTTACGGCGCTGCTGGCCAAGGCCCATTTTCTTCGCCAGCTGCGAGCGCGCCTGAGCATAGTTTGGCGCCACCATCGGGTAATCGCTCGGCAGCCCCCACTTCTCGCGATATTGTTCCGGCGAGAGATTATAGTGAGTGCGCAGATGGCGCTTCAACGATTTGAATTTCTTCCCGTCTTCCAGGCAGATGATGTAATCGGCGGTGATTGATTTCTTCAACGAAACCGCCGGCTTCAGCGGCTCCGTCGACACAGGCGATTCGCCGGTCGTCGTGCGCCGAAGGGCCGCATACACATCGCCGATCAGCCCGGTAAGGTCGGATGGCGACAGCGGATTCTTGCTTACATAAGCAGAAACAATATCCGCCGCGAGTTCAATCAATGTTTCATTCGAGGTTGCTTCAGTCATAATTTCCGTTCTTTTCGTTCAAAGTTACATGGTTTGATTCGAAATTTGGCCTACTCACATTCAAGCAAAAAATTACCTGACATGTCCTGCGCAGATCACCGATCGCGAACGCACTCCAAATATCTCAGTAGTGTCAGATACACCAAGAAATCATGAGGTTCAAGTACAACCACGCTAATACAGCGTTGCATTTTTCATCCTCGAACAGGTCACGAGAGCACGTTACTTTCGAAATGGCATGAAATTGCGTATTTTTGTCCATGAACTGAACTCATACTTGGCCGTTGCGAATAATCGGTGGACAGCTGATCCGCGCGCCGGCATGGCGTATTGTGCACGAAACGGTGAAGCGGCGGGGAGGTTGTCGTCTCCGGTTCCGCCGCTTACATTCCGGTGGCTCGGTCAAAAGGGGGCATAAATGATGACGACGAAAACCTTGATCAGAAAAAGCGACAGCGAATGGCGGGCGCAACTGACGCCCTCTCAATATGAAATCACGCGCATGCATGGCACGGAGCGCCCCTTCACCGGCCCCTATTGGGACGAGAAGAAGGCCGGCACCTATGCCTGCGTCTGCTGCAACGAGGCGCTTTTTGATTCGGCGACAAAGTTCGATTCGGGCACCGGCTGGCCAAGCTATTGGCAGCCGGTTGAAACCGGAGCGATCCGGGAATTTTCGGATAATTCCTGGCTGATGCGGCGCACCGAGGTGCGTTGTGCAGCGTGCGATGCCCATCTCGGCCATGTGTTCCCGGATGGTCCGAAGCCGACCGGCCTTCGCTATTGCATTAACGGTACCGCGTTGACGTTTGCGCCGCGCGAGGGGAGTAAAACGTGAGCGCAGACGGCGGCGGGAATTTGTTGCCGCCGCGCGCCGCCAAACGGCCGGTGCGTCGAACCATTCACGGCGTCGAGCTGACAGACGACTACGCATGGCTGCGCGCCGAGAATTGGCGCGACGTGATGCGTACGCCGCGCCGTTTGTCGGCCGAGATCAGCAGCCATCTCAAGGCTGAAAATGCCTATACGAAGAACCATATCAAGCCGCTCGACGGGTTGCGGCGCCGCCTCTATGGCGAAATGCGGGGACGGATCAGGGAAGATGATTCGTCCGTGCCACTGCCTGACGGTCCCTGGCTCTATTATCAGCGCTATCGCGAAGGCGGCGAGCACAAGCTGATCTGCAGGCGGGCTCATGACGAGGGCACGGAAATCATCCTGCTCGACTGCGACGCGATCGCAGCCAAGACACCCTATTTCGATCTGACCGGAACATCACGCAGCCGCGACCATCGCTTTCTGGCGTGGGGGAGTGATGACAAGGGATCGGAATTATCCACCATCCGCATTCGCGATCTGGCAAGTGGACACGACCTCGACGACGCCATTCCGGAGACATCAGGGGATGCGGTGTGGACGGCCGATGGCAGCGCTTTCTATTACGTCAAGCTCGATGCTGAATTGCGCCCCAGGCAGGTTTTTCGCCATAGGCTCGGCACGCCTGTATCAAGCGATACGCTCATTCACGAAGAACAGGATAGCGGACTTTTTGTCACCATCAACGAGACGCAATCAGGCGCCTTCGGCACCATCGATATTCATGATCAGGTGACGAGCGAAGTCTATCTGCTCGATCTCAGCGATCATCAGGCAGACAAGCGGCTGATTGCGCCGCGGCGCCGTGATGTCGCCTACAGCGTCGAGCATCATGGCGAGCGGCTGATCATCTGCACCAATCGCGACGAGGCCATCGACTTCAAACTGGTCGAGGCCCCGCTCGCCGATCCGTCACCTGACAATTGGCGGGAACTGGTTGCCCATCGCCCCGGCTGCTACATTCTGGCGCATACGGCCTATCGTGATTTCCTGGTGCGGCTGGAGCGCGAGGACGGCTTGCCGCGGATCGTGGTGCGCCATTGGGGCAGCGGCGAGGAACACAGTCTCAGCTTTGACGAGGAAGCCTATTCTCTCCTCTATCAGCCTGGATACGAGTTTGCGACGACATCGTTGCGGTTCGTCTATTCCTCATTGACGACGCCTGCTGAAACCTTCGACTATGACATGGCAAGCCGGAAGCGGATTTTCCGCAAGCGCCAGGATGTGCCCTCGGGCCATGATCCCCGGCACTATGTGACGCGCCGCCTGCAGGCGTCAGCCCATGACGGTGAAAGAGTCCCGGTCTCACTGCTCATGCGCGCCGATACCAAACTGGACGGGTCGTCGCCCGTGCTTCTCTATGGCTACGGGTCGTATGGTCATGCGCTTGGCTCAAGCTTCCGCCCCAGCATCCTGTCGCTGGTTGATCGTGGCATGATCTATGCCATCGCCCATATCCGGGGCGGCACCGAAAAAGGCCGGCGCTGGTATCTTGATGGCAAGCTGAAAAAGAAGACGAACACCTTCAAGGATTTCATATCGGCTGGCGAAGCACTGATTGCCGAAGGCTACACCTCGAAGGGCCGGATCGTCGGCCATGGCGGTTCAGCCGGCGGCATGCTGATGGGAGCCGTCGTCAATATGCGGCCCGACCTTTTCGCCGCCATCATCGCCGAAGTGCCGTTCGTCGATGTCATCAATACGATGCTCGATCCGACCCTGCCGCTGACGCCACCCGAATGGCCTGAATGGGGTAATCCCATTGATGATCCGGAGGCCCTGCGCGCCATGCTGGCGTATTCGCCCTATGACAATGTGCGCGCTCAGCCTTATCCGGCTATTCTTGCCATGGGCGGATTGACCGATCCGCGGGTCACCTATTGGGAACCGACGAAGTGGGTGGCGCGGCTGCGGGAGCATACCACCGGCACCGCCCCCATCCTGCTTGATATCAACATGACAGCAGGACACGCCGGTGCCTCGGGAAGGCTCTCCGGTCTGAAGGAGATCGCCAAGGTGTATGCTTTCGCGCTTGCCTGCGCCGGGCTTGCCAGCAAACGGATACGTCGGCCAGCGACGACAGCAGCTGCGGCATGAAAGATCAACGCTTTACGCCGCAGCGCTCGCTGCTGGTGATGATTGATATGCAGCAACGCCTGATGCCGGCTATCGAACACGGGCAGCGGCTTGTCGATCAGGCGTGCCGGCTGATGAAGGCAGCGCAATTGCTGGACATACCGGTCATCCTGGTTGAGGAAAATCCCGCAGGACTTGGCGCCACCGAAGAGCGCATCCGGCGGGCGGCGCCACAAGCGCCCGTCATCGTCAAAATGGCGTTTGGCGCGGGCGATGAAGCGGCGGTTCTTGAGGAATTCGAGAAGAGACGGGCGGCTGGACGCGACCAGCTCGTGCTGGCTGGGGCTGAAGCGCATGTCTGCGTCCTGCAAAGTGCCCTTGGACTTGCCGCGCGCGGTTATCATGTCGGTGTTGTGAGCGATTGCATCGGCTCGCGTCGGGCCCATGACCGTGAGGTGGCCATCGCGCGCATGACCGGCGCAGGGGTGAGCGTGCTTACCAGGGAAATGATCGTTTTTGAATGGCTGGCAAGTGCGGCTCACCCCCAGTTCAAGGCGATCCTCGATACGGTTCGTTGAATCGGCGAGAGGCTGCCTGAATCACTGCTTTTCCCATCATCCCGTTGCAATATATGAATTATTCATTTGAACAAAATGCCCTGCTGAACATAATAAGGGCTAGCGAAACGCCGTCCCGATAGGCTAAGGTTTAGCCATTCGCACTCAGTGCCGCACTGCCTTAGCCGATCATGAAAGGGTCCGCTCATGTCTTTCGAACTGCCCCCGCTTCCCTACGCCTATGATGCCCTGCAGCCTTATATGTCGAAGGAAACGCTCGAGTTTCATCACGACAAGCACCACATGGCCTATGTCACCAACGGCAATAACCTCGCCAAGGGGAGCGAATTTGAGGGCAAGCCGCTCGAATGGGTGGTGCAGAATTCCTTCGGCAAGAACGCCGGCCTCTTCAACAACGCCGGTCAGCATTACAACCACGTCCATTTCTGGCAGTGGATGAAGCCCAATGGCGGTGGCGACAAGCTGCCGGGCAAGCTTGAAAAGCACATCGTTAGCGACCTCGGCTCGGTTGCCAAGATGAAGGAAGATTTCATCCAGGCCGGGACCACGCAGTTCGGTTCGGGCTGGTGCTGGCTTGCGGTCAAGGATGGCAAGATCATCGTGACCAAGACCGCAAATGGCGAAAGCCCGCTGGTGCACGGCGCCCAGCCGATCCTCGGCTGCGATGTATGGGAGCATTCGTACTATATCGACTACCGCAACCGGCGCCCTGATTACCTGAAAGCCTTTGTCGAGCACATGGTGAATTGGGATTACGTTGAGATGATGTATGGCAAGGCGATTGGCTGATTTTTGCCATTTTGCCACTTTAGGTAAATAAGTGCTGGTCGGTTCAGGAATGTGGTTCTCGACCAGCACATAACAGGGCGGGGTTGGCTGGAAAGCGGCGGGAGCGATTGGCGATGCAAAATGATCGGGTCCTCAGGGATTGTATTGTCGGGGTTGAACGAGCGCTGTCCAGCACGCAGTTGATAGCGATAGCCGCCCGAGCCGTCGCGTCTGGCACGTTGCTGATGGTGGCAGCAGCCAACCCTGTTTTTGCCCAGACGGTCCCGGCGCCGACGGTCCTGGCTCCGACGGTCCTGGCTCCGGCGGTCCCGCAGGTGGCAACGCCTGCTCCACCAACGCCGCCATCGCCGCCGAAGGCGAGGGCAAAAGCGAAAACTGAACCGAATGCGCAGGCGGGCACGTCGGCGGTGCCAGGCGCGCCTCCTGCCGCTCGCAACCAGAACGCTGCAAAGGTAAATGGCAGCGCTGCAAAGGCAGGCGGTGGTGGGCTCAACCTCGATCTGAGGGCGCAGGAACCGGAGAAGAAGCCGGCACAAAAGGGCGTGGCGGACAGCCCTGGCACCTTTGCGGCCAGCGGACCTTATGCGTCACAGGCGCTGATCAATCGCGTGACGGGCAAAATCAAGCAGGGTGAATTGCCAAAAGCGCCGATCAGCTTGGGTGGTGCTGGCTCGTCAGACCAGAATGTCGGGCCGATCTGGGCGCGTTGATGCAAGAGATCAAGCGATTGCCGCCAGCCTGGTGAAGCGATCGATCCTTAGATTTTCACGCTCCAGCAACTGAACGAAATCATCGCTGGCGAGATAATCCGCTTCTCGTTGTCGCGCAGCGGTGATCGGATCGGCAACCTCGGCTGACGCGTCGCGATCACCGGGGTGACACATGACGAGAGGGCGCGCGCCGAGATGGCGGACAAAGGACGAAAAAACGTCCGGCAGCCTGCCCGCCGCCGAAAAGTCATAGATACCAGAAAAACCTGCATTGACCGGGACCCCACGCGCTGAAGCCGCAGGCGCCATGCCTTTCGTCAGCATCGCAATCGACAGCGCTTTGGCAAGAGCAGTCCGCCGCGCCACGATGCGACCCCATTTTTCGCCAGGTACACGCACCGGCAACGGATCGCCGGGCCGAAGCGCAACGGCAAGGTCTGCTGTGATGGTGCATATCCCCGGCAGAGCATGCGCGTGTTGATGGCCGTCGATGAAATCGGGAAGGCGGCCGGTTGCCTTTAGAAAAGCATCCGCCTGACGAAACGCCTCGTCACGCACTTCCTGCAAGGGCAAACGATGGCTCAGCGCCATCAAGATCAGACGATTTATGCCTGGAAACCTGCCGGCTGGCGCCAAAGCTCTTGCCGAAGCCAAGGGCTTGCCCTCGACAAAATCAAGGTGAAGGCCGACATCCACTTGAGCAGCGAGCCCGTCGATCTCAGCACCTGCCCGCGCCCAGTCCGGAAAGGTCACGAGCGCGCTGGTGGCGCTGAGACGCCCGCGCTCTGCCAGACGGCGGATGGCGGTGCTGACGCCCGGTCGATAGCCGTAATCGTCGGCACAAAGCGCAATCAGTCCGGGTGTCGCGGGCAACGGATTTATGTTGGTCATGGCTCCTCATGCTCCTTCACGACCCGTTCAGGCAAGCTTTTCTAGAACGCGCGTCATTATGCGCTACAGGTGCTGGAACCCTCGATGACCATGGACCCCCGCTCCCTCCACGATATCAGCCAGCGACCGGAACTTTCGGTCGTGGTGCCGATGCATAACGAAGCCGCCAATCTGGCGCCGCTTCTCGCGCGGCTCATTCCAGTCCTGCGATCGATCGATCAGCGCTTCGAAATTCTCTTTGTTGACGATGGCTCGCGTGATGACAGTTTCGAGCGTGTGCGGGCGGCCGCACTCACCGAGCCGCGCCTGCGTGCCATTGCGCTGTCACGCAATTTCGGCAAGGAAATTGCCATCGCCGCCGGGCTTGCCCATGCGCGCGGCAATGCCGTGATCCTGATGGATGGCGACCTCCAGCATCCGCCCGAAACCATCCGGGACTTCGTCGCAAAATGGCGGGATGGCTATCACATGGTCTACGGCGTTCGCCGTGATCGAGAAACCGACAGCGTTATGCGCCGCTGGTTCTCGGGTGGTTTCTACCGGCTGTTTGCCGCGCTCAGCCCCACGCAATTGCCGCGCGGCGCCGGCGATTTCCGCCTCATCGACCGCAAAGCGGTTGATGCTCTCAATACCATTCACGAGCGAACGCGGTTTACCAAAGGCCTCTATTCATGGATCGGGTTCAAAGCCGTCGGTGTCGAGTTTGATGTCGAGGAACGCGCCGATGGCGGCGGCTCGAAATGGAATGCGCGCCGGCTGTTTTCCTTCGCGCTTGATGGCATTACCGCGTTCTCGACCCTGCCGCTTCGGGTATGGACCTACATCGGCACGGTGGTGTCGATGCTGGCGCTGCTGCTTGCCCTTTATTTTGTCGCCGAGACGCTGATCTGGGGCGTTGCCGTTCCCGGCTTTCCATCATTGATCGTGTCGGTGATGTTTTTTGCTGGTGTACAGCTCATCACACTTGGCGTGCTTGGCGAATATATCGGCCGCATCTTTGTCGAAGTGAAGCGACGGCCCCTCTATATCGTCGCTGAAGAAATAGGTCAGGTGAGCGCCACGTCGCCGCTGTCAGATCAAGTCGAAGCGAACTCGTAATCCGGTTCAAACAGCGATATTGTCAATGAGGCGGGTTGCCCCGATCCTGGCGGCGACCAGCACGCGTGTCGGCTGTTCAATCGTGGTGGCGGGTAGCAGGGTATCAGCCTGCCGCCATTCCAGATAATCGACCGAAAACCCGGATTTTTCCAGGATTGCCACACCTTCAGCCAGCACACGGCTGGCCTCATCACCCTGTCGCAGCCGCTCGGCGCATTGCGTCAGGGTGTGATAGATGAGCGGGGCCACCGCGCGCTCGGCTTCGCTCAAGTAGACGTTGCGCGACGACATGGCCAACCCATCAACCTCGCGAATGGTTGGTGCTGCGACCACGTTGACCGGTAATTCGAGGTCGCGAACCATCTGACGGATGACGCAGAGCTGCTGGAAATCCTTTTCACCGAAAACGGCAAGATGCGGGGTGGTTTGCAAAAAAAGCTTGGCAACCACGGTGGCAACGCCCTTGAAATGAGTTGGCCGAAAGCGATCCTCAAGGCCAGTCGTCGCTGGTCCTTCAAGCGAAATCGATGTCACGAAATCAGCCGGATAAATGTCGGCGACCGGCGGGCAATAAATCGCATCGACGGCGGTTCCAAGCTTCTCGCGATCCGCCTCAAGCGTGCGCGGATAGGCGCTGAAATCCTCACTGGGTGTGAATTGGGCCGGGTTCACGAAGATCGAAACCAGCAGGCGATCGGCGCGCGCGGCAACGAGCCGAACCAGCGACAGATGTCCCTCGTGAAGCGCGCCCATGGTCGGCACCAGGGCAACGATCTGGTGCGATTCACGCCAGGCTGCCATGCGGGTGCGCAGCGCTGCGCGATCTGACAGAAGCTCAGCGCGCCGATGATGTGCCATAATCTCTGCCCGAAATTCTCTGACGTGTGGAGTTATTCAAAGTCATTGACCCTTGCGGCAATCCCCGCCAGCCTCGGCCAACTGATAGTCGAGCGCGACCTCGGTCAGAAAACGTTCGCATTGCTGGATCGAGCGGAAGCAGGCACTGCCGGACCCGTTATAGGAGCTGCTGGCAAAACTGTTGCGCCCGCCAACCACAGCATAGCGACTGACCCAGACGCCATCGCGGCCCAATTGCTTGCGCAGCTGATCGCAATCCTCTGCCCCCGACAAGACCGCAATCGCATCAGGGGGGCGTTGCGTTTGCGCGGATGCCGGTCGTAACGCGTCAAGCGCAACGGCAGCGACCACAAGAACAAGCCAGCAAGAGAGATCACGCATGAGCAAATTCCCAATAAAGCGCGCGCGCCTTGCGGAACACCGGACCTGGTTGCAGCTGGCGATCATTGATGCGGGTGATCGGCTGGACCTTGCCGGCATTTCCGGTTGAGAAGATTTCGTCTGCGGCAAGAACCTCATCGGGTGTAACGATGCGCTCTTCAACCATCATTCCAGCCTCGCGCAGGAGCGCGATGACCCGCAATCGTGTTATGCCGGCGAGGAACGTTCCGTTCGCCGCAGGGGTGACTGCCACGCCATCCTTGACCAGCCACACATTGGCGGTGGCAAGCTCGGCGACGTTGCCGTCAGGATCAAGCATGATGCCGTTGTCGAAGCCCCTCTGCCTGGCATAGGCAAGCGCGCGACCAGGATTAGGATAAAGGCAGCCCGCCTTGGCATCGACGGGCGCCATGTCCGCTCTTGGCCGGCGGAAGGGTGTGGTGGTGACTGAAAAACCGTTGGGCGCCGGCATGGGGGCAACGTAAATCGATACGGCAAAGCCGATATCGTCGGGATCGGCAAGTACGGCCGAGGGGCCGTTGCCCTCACCCCAATACATGGGCCGGATGTAAAGCTCGGCCTGTTTGTCGAACTTCTTCAACCCGTCCCTGACAATGCCGATGATGTCCTCGCCGGAATGGGTCGGGTTGAGGCCGAGCGCTTTGGCCGAAGCATTCACCCGGTTGCAGTGGCGATCAAGGTCAGGGGTGACACCTTCGAACGCGCGGGCACCGTCGAACACGGATGAGCCAAGCCAGGTCGCGTGCGAGCGCACGCCCATGATTGGCACATTTCCCTCGCGCCACTCGCCGTTTTGGAATGTCCAGGTTTGCGACCAATTGGCCATGCCATGTTCTCCTAGTCAGGGCCTGCTATCACCGCATGAATGGCAAATTCATCTGCCTCATCCGGTCCTTGAGCCATCCTCAAAATCGCGGGTCGCGATAAACGGGCAACACACACGAGCGTCCATTGTAATTGGCCGGCCCGCCCGCTCGCTCATCGGTCCAATCCTGCGCCGGCCGATCACGAACGATGCGCTCGAAGGGGCTGGTATTGTAATCGCACAGAGGCAATCGCGTGTCGACCTTGCCGGTGGCCTTCTCGCGCCGCCCGTCAACGTACAAGACGGCGGCGCGCGGCGGCAGCGGGCGCAGTTGCGGTGGAGGCGAGGATGCGATCTGGCAGGCGCCCAGCAGCACACCAACGAAATTGCAAGACATCAACCACTCTCCGTCCCGGCACTCAGCCGGCAAGCGCTGCCATGACACGCGCCCAGGAGCGGGCGCCGCGCTGGAAAGAAGCCAGCTCATATTTCTCATTGGGCGAATGAATACGGTCGTCGTCAAGCCCAAAGCCGATGAGGAGCGAATCCATGCCAAGCACCTCCTTGAAGGCACCAACGACGGGAATTGAGCCGCCACCACCGATGATGAAGGCCTCATTGCCCCATTCAGTCGACAGCGCCGCCCGCGCATTCTGGAATGCTGCGCCGCCACTGGGCAGCACAATGCCCGGGCTTGCTCCGTGATCACGAAACTCGACCTGGCAATCAGCCGGGAGATTGTCGCGCACAAATGTACGGAAACTGTCGCGGATTTTCTGCGGATTCTGCCGGCCGACAAGGCGAAACGACACCTTGGCCGACGCCTTGGCCGGCAGAACGGTCTTGAAACCATCGCCAGTGTAACCCCCGACGATGCCGTTCATTTCGCAGGTAGGCCGCGCCCACAGCATTTCGAGAACAGTGCGGCCCTTTTCTCCCGCCGGTGTCTTCAGCCCGACATCGCCGAGAAATTCCGCGACGTCGAAGGGCAGCTTGTCCCACGACGCCTTGAGATCGGCAGAAATTTCGTCCACCCCGTCATAGAACCCCGGGAGCGTCACCTTGCCTGCATCATCGTGAAGTTTCGCCAGAACCTTGGCAAGCGCCCGGATCGGATTTTGCGCCGGCCCGCCAAAGCCGCCGGAATGAAGATCGCGGTCAGCGCAGGTGATAATTACCTCTTCGCCAACCAGGCCACGCAATGAACCTGTGATCGCCGGTGTGCCAGCGTCCCACATGCCGGTGTCGCAGACCAGAACGAGATCAGCCTTCAGTTCATCCTTGGCAGCCTGAAGAAAGGCATTGAGGCTGGGTGAACCTGATTCTTCCTCGCCCTCGAGAAAAATCGTCACATCGAGCGGCAGATCGCCATGGGTCTCGATAAAGCCGCGGGCTGCCTCGATAAAGGTCATCACCTGACCTTTGTCGTCGGCCGCGCCACGCCCCATGATCTGCTGGCCATTAGCGCCGTTCTTGAGATGCGGCTCGAAAGGCGGGGTCGCCCACAAGGACAATGGATCGACGGGCTGGACATCATAATGGCCGTAAAACAGGACCCGCCTGGCCCCTGGTTTACGGCGGTGCGCGACCACCATGGGATGGCCGGGCGTCGCACGCAGGGACGCTTCAAAGCCAAGGCTCTTCAGCTCGCTCACCAGCCATTCGGCCGCCTTCCTGCAATCAGCGGCAAAGGCTGGATCGGTCGAAATAGAGGGAATACGCAAAAGCTCGAAAAGCCGGTCCAGCGCGGCATGACGATTGGTGTCGATCTTGGCGAGAACCGGGTCGATGGCGTTCATGAAAACCTGCTTGCTTGCAACATTACCGGGCGGACCATAGCGGTGCCAAACCTTCCCGCCAAGGCGTTCGATATCGCCCCTGCCCTGCGTCTTGTGGCAATTGACTGCTTCAGGGATCTTGATTTCACAAGCTTTCCATGAGCAAAAGCGCGCATTACCGGAAAAAGGTTGATCCATGCCCGCCGCATTGCTGACCAAGATCATGTTCTCGGCGACCCTTGGTTTAGCCGGATTTCTGCTGTTTCAGGTGCAACCGGTGCTTGCGAAGTTCATCCTGCCCTGGTTTGGCGGCAGCGCGACGACCTGGACGGTATGCATGCTGTTCTTCCAGCTCGCTTTGCTGGCAGGCTATGGCTACGCCTACGCGCTCACCGCACCGATCAGGCCGCGCACCCAGGCGCTCCTGCATATCGGCCTGCTCGGGCTTGCCCTGCTTGCTCTGCCGATTACCCCGTCGGACGCCTACAAACCCGATAACGCCGACAATCCGCTCGGGCGCATCATGGCGCTGCTGACGGTGTGCGTCGGGCTGCCCTATATGGTCCTGTCCACCACCTCGCCCCTGCTGCAACGCTGGCTTGCCCAGATCGACCGCTCGCTATTGGCCTCGCGCTTTTTTGCCGTCTCCAATCTAGGCTCGTTTCTTGGCCTGCTGAGCTATCCTTTCATCTTCGAGCCGTTGCTCTCCAGCCCCGAACAGACGATCGGGTGGTCGCGCCTTTTCGTTGTGTTTGCGCTCCTCATGGCGGGTTGCGCGGCGATTGTCCTGATGCGAGCCAACCCGCCCGCCACGATGAGCGAGATGGCCGACGCCAGCGCAGCGCCCGCCGCCAGCGATCGATTTTGGTTATGGCTCGTCTACTCTGGGCTCGGCTCGGTGCTGCTGATTGCGACCACCAACCAGATGACGCAGTGGACGGCCGTCATCCCCTTCCTGTGGATTTTGCCACTGTCGCTTTATCTTGCGACCTTCATCATCGCCTTCGGCTACCAGCACCTCTATCACCGGCTGGGGTTCTTTATCGGCTTTGTGCTGCTTGCAGTCGCCAGTGTCGGGCTGGTGCCCAGCGATCCAGGCGAGGGCCTGCTGCTGCGCCTTGCGTTCAATGCCGCGACGATGACGGCAGGATGCATGATCTGCCATGCCGAAATGGTCCGCCTGCAGCCGCCCGCCACACGCCTGCCGCGCTTTTACATGGCGATTTCGCTCGGTGGCGCCCTTGGCGGCATCGCGGTGGCGCTGATTGCCCCGCTGATTTTCTCCGATTACTGGGAATATCCGCTGGCCCTGATAGCTACCACCGTGATGGGTGCTGCCCTGTCATGGCGCAGCCTCGAGCCAGGCGCACGCGGGCAACGCCTGGCGCTGATCGCCAGCTGTGCGTCAGCGATTGCTGGTGCAGGCTATGCCCTGTCGCAGACGGCGCATAGTGAGCGAGACGTCGTCGATCGCATCCGCAATTTCTACGGGGTCGTGAAAATTATTCGCGAACATCAGGACGAGCCGGAACGCTTCTCGCTCACCATGGTGCAGGCGGGCGTGCCGCAGGGTTCGCAATACCAGATCCCGGCCAGACGCAATGAACCTTATTGCGCCTTCCTGCCAGGCTCCGGCGTCGGCCACGCCCTTGCAGCGTTGCGGGCCCGGCCTGCGGCAAGCAAAATGCCACTTCGCATCGGCTCGGTCGGCCTTGGTGTCGGCGTTCTGGCAGCACTTGGTCAACCCGGTGATGACATGCGTGTCTATGAGCTCAACCCGGCTGTGACCGACCTCACCAACCGGCATTTCTCCTTCGTGCGCGACAGCAAGGCCAAGGTGCAGGTTTTCCATGGCGACGGGCGCATCCTGCTGGAGCGCGAGCTTGCCGCCGGCACGCCCGGCAAGTTCGATCTTCTCGTCGTCGATGCCTTTCGCGGCGCCTCGCCGCCGCTCCATCTGATGACAAAAGAAGCCTTCGACATCTATCTCAGGCACCTGGCGCCCGGCGGTATTCTTGCCATCAATTTCGAGATCGACGTCTTCGGGCTGGCGCCGCTCCATCGCGGGCTGTCGAAGGAATTCAGTCTCAATGTCGGCTGGTTTGAAACGCCGTCCGCCAGCGATGATTGCGATGACACGGTGAGCTGGGCGCTTTACACGCGCGATGCGGCGCTTTTTGCTGCGCCCGACATCAAATCCGGCCTGTCGCAGTGGCGTGACGATGGCAAAAGCACGCTTTTGTGGACGGACGCCAACGCCAACCTGCTCAGCATCGTCAACTGGGACAATCTGATCGGGCGGGTGGCGGAGTAATCCACCGCATTGACTTTCAGGCACAGGAAGCAGACCTTGACACCTATCCGAGGGGGGCCCTGCCGAGAGGGCTGAGATACCGACAGGCAGATTGCCGGCGCGGTGACCCTTGAACCTGATCCGGGTCATGCCGGCGGAGGGACGGATCTTGCGCAACCAGCGCTCCCTCCCCCTGCCCGTGCCCGTCACACATGTGGAGGATACGTCATGACCATTCACCAGAAGCCTGAAGCTGCCGCGCCGCAAACCGTCACCACCGGGCCCGTCACCGGCTCGGCCAAGCGCTACGGGCAGTTCCCCGGTCTTCACGGCATCGGCGTTCCCTACCGCGAGATCGCGCTTGACCCATCAGCCAGCGAGCCGCCGGTCCGGGTCTACGATGCCTCGGGCCCTTATACAGACGTTAAAGCCACAATCGATCTGGCCAACGGCCTGCCGCAAATCCGCGAAGAATGGATCGCCAGACGCCATTTCGCCGCCGCAACACCCCGCGCGGTGAAGCCCGAGGACAATGGCTTCGTGCCGCTCGATAAGCTCGTGCCCGCCTGCCCCGCCAATCGTCTGGTGCGTGTTGGTCAGGACGGGCAGATGGTGACGCAATATGAATTTGCCCGCGCCGGCATCATCACGCCGGAAATGATTTACGTGGCGCATCGCGAGAATCTGGCCCGTGAGAAAGCGCTCGACAACGCTGAGGCCATCATCGCCGATGGCGAGAGCTTCGGTGCTGCCATTCCGCCCTTCATCACGCCGGAATTCGTGCGTGAGGAAATCGCCCGTGGCCGTGCCATCATCCCCGCCAATATCAATCACACGGAACTGGAGCCGATGGCGATCGGCCGCAATTTCCTTGTCAAGGTCAATGCCAATATCGGCAATTCGGCGGTCACATCCTCGGTTGCCGAAGAGGTGGAAAAGATGGTGTGGTCGATCCGCTGGGGAGCGGACACGGTGATGGACCTCTCAACGGGTCGCAACATCCACAACATCCGCGACTGGATCTTGCGCAATGCGCCGATCCCGATTGGCACGGTGCCGATCTATCAGGCGCTGGAAAAAGTTGGCGGCGATCCGCTGAAGCTTGACTGGGAGGTGTTCAAGGATACTCTCATCGAACAGGCCGAACAGGGCGTCGATTATTTCACCATCCATGCCGGCGTGCGCCTGGCCTATGTGCCGCTCACCGCCCATCGTGTCACCGGCATTGTCAGCCGTGGCGGTTCCATCATGGCGCGCTGGTGCCTTGCCGGCCATCGCGAGAGTTTCCTCTACGAGCATTTCGGCGATATCTGCGACATCATGCGCAAATATGACGTGTCATTCTCGTTGGGCGATGGCTTGCGCCCCGGCTCGATTGCCGATGCCAATGACCGGGCGCAATTCGCCGAGCTGGAGACACTGGGCGAACTTACCAAAGTGGCGTGGGACAAGGGCTGCCAGGTGATGATCGAGGGCCCCGGCCATGTGCCGATGCACAAGATCAAGGTCAATATGTACAAGCAGTTGAAGGAATGCGGCGAAGCGCCCTTCTATACGCTGGGGCCGCTGACGACCGACATCGCGCCAGGCTATGACCACATCACGTCGGGCATAGGGGCCGCCATGATCGGCTGGTTCGGCACGGCGATGCTGTGCTACGTGACGCCGAAAGAACATCTCGGCCTGCCCAATCGCGATGATGTGAAGACCGGCGTCATCACCTACCGCATCGCCGCGCATGCAGCCGACCTTGCCAAGGGCCACCCGGCCGCCCAGCTCAGGGACGATGCGATGAGCCGGGCGCGCTTCGAATTTCGCTGGGAGGACCAGTTCAATATCGGCCTTGATCCCGATACGGCGCGCGCCTACCACGACGAAACGCTGCCCAAGGACGCGCATAAGACGGCGCATTTCTGCTCCATGTGCGGGCCGAAATTCTGCTCGATGAAAATCACCCAGGACATCCGAAAAGAGGCAGCCGAGCTTCTCGACAATGAGAAGACCGCACTCGCCGGCATGGCCGAGATGAGCGAGAAATTCATGGCAGGCGGGGGGAAGTTGTATGTGGATAAGAGAGAAAATTGACGGCGAAAGAAGTGATTTTCACTTGCGTGCTTATCCAGAATAATTTTTGTTTCCCTCTCGATGCCTGTGGAATACAGATTTAATCCTCTTGAGTAGTACAGATGGTAGCGACGTCCAGCCCTTCCGATACTCCGCCTGTCTCTCCTGCGCCTCCACCCAATGATGATTATTTTAGTGTCATAGGGTCACGTCCCGCTTACAAAATTCGCGATATATGTCTTGCACGGCATATTATCTTTCGTGATGTTATTGGTAATAAGCGCCCAATCGGAAAAATAAATACAGATCGTTCAGACGCACTCACAGATTTTATTAAATGTTTTGTCGGCGAGGCCAATAAACTACCGATTAATGGAGCCTTTTATTTTTCAGCTCCTATTTGTATCGATATTTCGAATAATACCGCGCCTACCGACACTCACGATGATAACACATATATTAAGAATATTCCCTCTTCTTTTAAATCATCAAATCAAACTCACACGATTTATTTTGGCGCTGTAATTATACAAAATCTGAAATGGGATTTTCGTCTTCGTCTTGACTGTCATCAAGAGTATACAACATTGACTTTTTTACTTGATAATTGTATGGAAGCAATTGACAAAATCAACAATAACGAATTACATTACGACGATTTATATAACAATATATGGAATATTATGGATGGCAACTTATTACAATCTTCCAGAAGTGATCCACCTGGCTGCGGGTGGAAGCATGAATTGCTGGAAAAGCTTTCCGGCAACAAAGAGGAAGCGGGCGCAAATCGGACAACCGCTCTATCAAAGCGAATTATTGAATTTAAAGGATATTCACGGCATATATATGACAATAAAACATATGTATTTAAACCTTCCATTCCACCATTTCCAGAAGTTGATTATTATATAAAAAATAGAAAAAATGACGGCGTAATTAGTAACTTATTGATTTCACACATAAAAAAACATCATGAATTATATTATGATATTATTGGAGGCCCAGCGAAAGACGTCGTTTCACCTTGGGAAGATAGAAATACCATACTTTGCGGAATGTTAGGTGGGGCGGCCATCTATGGATCGAATCTGGGCCGAAAATCCAGAGACCCGGCGGGCATCGCCGCCGATGTTCATTATTTTGTTGTCTATGATGGCCCTTCGGCCGAGCAGCTGGGCCGACTTATGCGCTTGCTCCATGTCCTGGGCGAGCTGAGGCATGCCGCCCTGTTTGATAGCAATGATTTACGCTTGGCAGGTATCGAGTTGCGCCAGATGGGGCAACTTTGGGGCGATGGAATTCGCTATGCCGATCATGAAAGCAAAGACGATTCACGAAAAACTTTTGAAGAACTCAATTTTTGCTCTACTTTTTGTGAGTCACCCTTTTATGAGACATATGGAGACGAATTTTATATTCATTACCGTGACGAGTTTAATCAATGGCGCTTTCGGGGTTTGACCGAATTGTGCCACGGAGATCTGTCTTTCAGGCTGGGACGCAGCGCATTTTATGCCGATACGTTCAGGAAGCGCGTGTATGACTTGCGTTGCGTTCGCATCGACGGCTTACAATCCTACGACGACTTCATGCGACGTAATGTCGAATATTATTTTGATCGAAGCGAATCTATCGCGCGGCGGTTTCATTCCGCGCAAGGCGCGATGCGTTATATCAACGAACGCCGTATCGCAAAAGGCGACGAACATCGACAAGAAACAGGAAAACTTCTTGGAGTTGTCGGTATAATTTTTGGGATTTTTACAGCAGGCACGTCAATTCGTGATTACTTATTTCCTATGGACTCTGTTTTAACATTATATACATCTTTTTTAAATTTATGCGATAATAATAAATATAATAACTGCACTAATATCCATAATAATTTAAATTACGATATTATTTTTTCCTTAATAATATGTATTTTATTTTTGATATTATTTATTTTGTCGTCATTTACGCTACTTTTATTATCTAAATCTATACATGACCGCTTTATTTCTACTCACATCAAAAATATTGCTCGTAAGTCAGTTAAATTCCCACCTCGCTCGACCATCGACAAAGAGAGGACCGCAAATGATAAACCGGCACAATACACCCTCTGGGAATCATTTTTGAATTGGTGGATAGGCTTTGATGGATCTAAAATCCACAAGTGCTCGACAAATCAACCAGGTAAGACCGACTGATCAATAGGTTGTTGCTCTTCGCTCTTCACCAAACCGTGAACAGCACTTGGCCCTTACCTCGGCTTCAATGCGCCACCGGCGTAAACAAGCGGCCGGGCAACCAGGGGAGCAAACATGTTGACGCGTTGGATCATGGCAGGTGCCGCCACAATGGCTTTGGGCGGAGCGGCGGGGGCTCAGGAATTATTGACCGAGAAAAACCTGTCGCTGGCGATCGCCAATGAGATTGCACAGGCGACCATGGCAAGCTGCACGGCGAGCGGCTTCAGGGTAACGGTGACTGTGCTCGACCGGGCGGGCGAAGTGAAGATGATGATCCGCGGCGATGGCACGAACCCGCACACGGTGGAGAACAGCCGGCGCAAGGCCTATACCTCACGCACGCTTGGTGTGCCCTCAGCCCAGTTCGCCGAGGAGTATTTCAAGCCGACCAATACCCGTGTCGCGCAGGGCACATTGCCGGGCTTCATCGCACTCGCCGGTGCGCTGCCGATCAAGGTTGGCAATGAAACGATCGGGGCAGTGGGCGTTTCGGGTGCGCCTGGCGGCGACAAGGACGAGGTTTGTGCCAAGGCCGGCATCGACAAGGTCGCCGACAAGCTCAAATAGGCTGTGATCGCGCCGGATGTGGGGCGGATCGCTCCGTCTCACGTCCAGTGGCGCAGCCACATTTCCATCACCAGCGCGTTGAACAGAATGTGCCGGTTCTTGCGTTTTCCCGGCACCGCGGTGCCCAGCGTCACGACGTCGGCGAGCGCCTTGGGATCGAGCCATTCATGCAGGCGTATCCCTGGGCCGGTCAGGTGATCGGTGACGATGGATAACAGGCGCTGGGGATCGCGCAGCCACTCATAGATGGGAACAGGAAAGCCCATTTTGGGGCGCTCGACGATATCGTCCGGCAATTCGCCGCGCCGGGCGAGAATGCGCAAGATGTGCTTTGTCTCGTAGACGCCGGACGCATTGCGTCCGACGCGCAGATGATCGGGCAGCCGGGCAGCAGCCTCAACCAGGCGAAAATCAAGAAACGGCGTGCGCAGTTCGACCGAGGTCGACATCGACATCTTGTCCGCCTTCATCAGCAGGTCTTCGACCAGCCAATCCTGGCAATAGAGATAAAGTGCCTGCGACAGCGGCGTCGCGTCGCCGTAACGGGCAAGTGCCTGTCGGTCGCCAGCGTGAGAATCGGCGTAATCGCTGCGGCGAAACAGCAACGCTTTCTGCTCGTCGCTGAGATAGGCCGTCATCGTCGGCGGCAGTCTGGCACGGCGAAGATCGAGGAGCGCGGGATCAACCCCGGTGTCGCCCGCCCGCGCCAGCGCTGCTGCGCCATCCCATTGCTTGGCCGCCTGATCGAAGGAATAGCCGCCCAGCGTCTCGTCCGCGCCTTCACCCGACAGAACGACCTTTACATGTTCGCGAACCAGCTTGCACACATAGTGCATCGGCACGCAGACCGCGTCCGCGAGCGGCTCATCAGCGTAATGAACCAGGTCGGGCAGGAAATCCCGTACCTGCTGATGAGTGATGGCGATTTCGTTGTGATCAGAACCGATACGGCGAGCGACCTGACGCGCATAGGGTCGCTCGTCGATGTCGCAGGCGTCTTCGAAGGCAATCGAGAATGTCTTGAGCCTCGGGCCCCCCGTGGCGCGCGCCGCCAGCAGGCTTGAATCAAGACCGCCACTCAGCAGGACGCCGACCGGCACGTCCGCCAGCATGCGCAACCGCGTTGCATCGCTCAGCAAAACATCAAACTCGGCGATATGATCGGCGTCATGCCAGGCTTGCGGTGCGGGGGTGGGAATATCCCACCAGCGCTCGATCAGCGGGGCGGTGGCGCCAGTGCGCAAAGTGAGGTGATGCGCGGGAGGCAGCTTGTAAATCCCCTGCCAGATGGTTTGCGGCTGGGGAATGTAGCGGAAGGTGAAATAGTCCCAGATCGCCTGCGCATTGATGGCGGGGCGCAGCGGCAAAGCAGACAAAATGGCCTTGATCTCGGAGGCAAAGATCAACCGCTCGCCGTCCCACGCATAATAGAGGGGCTTTACCCCCATGCGGTCGCGCAACAGATAAAGGCTGCGCTGGCGGCGATCCCAGATGGCAATCGCAAACATGCCGTTCAGCAGATTGAGGCTTTCCAGCCCGTCGCGCGCAAACAGGTGCAGCACCACTTCGGTGTCGCTGCGTGTGCGGAAGGAATGGCCTTGCGCAATGAGCCGGTTGCGCAAGTCGTGATGGTTATAGATCTCGCCATTGAAGACGATGGTCAGATTGCCATCGGGCGTCGTCATCGGCTGATGTCCGCCCGCAATGTCGATGATCGACAAGCGCCGCATGCCAAGGGCGACACCCTCGTCGATAAAGGACCCCTCATCATCAGGGCCGCGATGATGGATCGTTGAGCACATGCGCAAAAGCCGCGCTTTGGCGGCGTCGCCCGCTCCCATCCGCGGATCACTCCAGCCCGCAATACCGCACATGAAACGGGCCTTCCTGCGGTTTAAGACGAAGCGCGGCAGTCGGACAGCAAAAACGAGGTATCACGGCACCCCAGAAGCGTCGTCATTGCCGTCAAAGGTAACATTGCATTTCCGGTTCTTCCCATCCGCTCAGCTTTCCCCGCCGTCTCAAAACCAGCGCTTGCGCTTGAAGAACCAGATAGGCAGCGCCGCCGAGATCGCCATCATGCACAGCGCCATCGGATAACCAAGCGGCCAATCAAGTTCGGGAATGCCCTTGAAGTTCATGCCGTAGATCGAGGCGATCAAGGTCGGCGGCATGAGGACAACGGAGACCACCGAGAAGAGCTTGATGATGGCATTTTGTTCGATATTGATGAGCCCAAGGGACGCGTTCAGCAAAAAGCTCACCTGTCCGGAAATGTAATTCGTATGATCGAGCAGTGAACCGATGTCCTTGTCGATCGCCGCCATGCGGTTCTTCATATCACGGCCATAGGGAAGGTGGAACAGGTCGACCGTTTCGTTGAAATAATGAGCAATGCGGGCAAGCGATACGAGGCTCTCGCGCGATTTGGCGGCAAAATCTCCTCTTTTACCGATGCGCCGCAAAATTTCCTGAAAATTGCGCCCGGCGGCCCGCCCAGGATCGGCATCGAAAATTTCCGTCGATAATTTGTCCATATCGACATTGACGCTTTCCAGGATATCGGCGAGCCGGTCGATGATTGCTTCGATAAGGCCAGCAAAAATCAGCGGGCCGGCGCTGTCATGGTTATTGTGACGCATCAGCTTTTGAGAAAACGTGTCGAAAGCGCGCGGCTTGGTATAACGCACGGTGATGAGACGCTCACCGGCCAGCACGAAAGTGATCGGCGAAATGATCGGATTGCCGGTATCCGCATGGCTGATGATAGCAGCCGTCATGAAGACGGCGCCGTCTTCTGTATAAAGCCGGCTCGACACCTCGATTTCCTGCATCTCCTCACGGGTTGGAACATTGATACCGAGGCAATGCTCGACCTGCCGTTCATCCAGCTCTGTTGGCTCGACGAGATCCATCCACACGACATTGGCTGGAAGAGCATCAAGCTGGTGATCGCCGGCCATGACGATGTTGTGCTGCTCGTGGAGATAGGCGCGCAGCATGTTTCAGCGTTTCAGCATCGAGCCGAGGACACCACGGATAATCGCAGAGCCGACCTGCCGGCCAACCGAAGAGGCGACCGAGCGCGCCACGCTTTTGACAACCGCCTCGCCGACCGACTGACGTTGCGACGCCCTGCCCCCTCGCGGGCCGACGGGAGGAGGCGCGGACTGGCCAAAAATGCCACCGAGAACGCCGCCGATCTGATCCATGATGCCGCCGCCTGCGGCTGAGGCTTCCTGAGGAGCCGGCATTGCCTGCGTCGGTGCGTTATGTCCTTGCGGGCCCGCGCTGGCAGCAGCTTTGCCGCTTAGTCGCTCGAAAGCTGATTCGCGATCGATCACGTCCTCGTACTTCCCGGCAAAAGGCGAAGCAGCCATCACCGCCCTGCGCTCGGCATCCGTCACCGGGCCAATACGCGCGGATGGCGGACGCATCAGGGTGCGCTCGACCATGGTCGGCGTACCGTTACCCTCCAGCACCGACACCAGCGCTTCACCCTTGCCAAGCTCCATGATGACTTTTGCCGTATTAAGCTTGGGATTGGGACGGAAGGTTTCAGCCGCAGCCTTCACCGCCTTCTGCTCACGCGGCGTGAAGGCGCGCAACGCATGCTGGGCGCGGTTGCCGAGCTGGGCGGACACCTTGTCCGGGACGTCGATTGGATTTTGCGAAACAAAGTAGATGCCAACGCCCTTAGACCGGATGAGGCGGACCACCTGTTCCACTTTCTGGAGAAGCGCGTCTGGTGCTTCGTCAAACAGCAGATGAGCCTCATCGAAGAAGAAAACGAGCTTGGGCTTTTCAGGATCACCCACCTCGGGAAGCTGCTCGAAGAGTTCCGCCATCAGCCATAACAGAAACGTCGCATAGAGGCGGGGCGAGGACATCAGCTTGTCGGCGGCAAGAATATTGATCGTGCCGCGCCCGTCGCGGGTGACACGCATCAGATCTTTCAGATCGAGCGCCGGCTCTCCGAAAAACTTGTCGCCGCCTTGCTGCTGCAACACCAGTAATTGCCGCTGGATCGTGCCGACTGTCTGGGGAGAGACATTGCCATAGGCTGCCTTCAGTTCAGCCTGCAATTCCTTGTCAGCCCCAAGCAATTGCAGAACCGCCTGCAGATCCTTCATATCAAGCAGCAGAAGCCCGTGCTCGTCAGCGTATTTGAAAATGATGTTGAGGACGCCTTCCTGCACATCGTTAAGGCTCATCAGCCGCGACAGCAGCAATGGGCCCATCTCGCTGACGGTGGCGCGGATCGGGTGGCCCATCTCGCCAAAAAGATCCCAGAAGACGACCGGGTACTTATCTGGCGCGAAATCGTCAAAGCCGATGTCCTGGCAGCGCTTGGTGATGAAATCCTTCGCCTCACCCATCGCAGCGACGCCGGAGAGATCGCCCTTGATGTCAGCGGCAAAGACCGGCACGCCGGCGTCCGAAAAGCCTTCCGCCAGCACCTGCAGCGTCACCGTCTTGCCGGTGCCGGTGGCGCCCGTCACCAGACCGTGGCGATTGGCGAGCTTGAGAGTGAGATACTGATCGACCCCGCCCCCACCGATATAGATCATTCCATCCTGAAGCTTGTTTGCCATGTCTTGATCCTGCCATCCTCAGCCGTCAACGGTTCGGGCGGCTTATAGAGTGCCTGCGGGGTGGCGGCAATCGCCGCGCGAAGGGCTCAAGATTACCCGCATTCCCACGGGCTTGCCAGAGATGGCGCCGTTATGAGAAGGATGGCGGTGAACACAAAACGGCGCGATGCCGGGAGGAACATATGGACGAAATCATCGCCAAAGTCGCGGCGGCAGCCGGCATTGATGCGAGTGTAGCGGAAAAGGCAATCGGCGCCATTCTGGGCTTTCTCAAGAAGGAAGGCCCAAGCGAGCATGTGGCAACCATGATGGAAAAGCTCCCGGGCGCTGACGACCTCATCGCCAAGGCGCCAAGCGGCGGCATGTTTGGCGCCATGGGCGGGATCATGGGCCTTGGCAGCCAATTGATGTCGTCCGGCCTCTCCATGGGCCAGGTCCAGACTGTCGGGCGGACCCTGTTTGCATCTGCCCGCGAGCAGGTAGGCGAAGAGACAATGGGCCAGATTGTCGCCTCGATCCCTGGCCTGTCGCAATTCGTCTGAGGCATGATGGGGGCGGGACCGGCGATGACAGGTAATCCTTTCAGTGCCGCGCCGCGCTTTCCCGCCATTGACGATGAACAGTGGCGGGAGGCCGCCATCGCCAGCCTCAAGGGCGGGCGGTTTGAGGAGCGTCTCGTCTCGCATACCTATGACGGCATCGACATCGCGCCGCTTTATACCGCGCGCACAGCCGCGTCCGCTGTCAGCGCTGCCGGACCGGCGGGTGCGGCGCCCTTCATTCGCGGCTGGGAAGCCACGCCGCGCCCCTGGCGGCTGGCGCAGCGGGTCGATCTCAACGATCCGACAGCGGCCAATGCGCAAGCGCTGGATGATCTTGAAGGCGGGGCCAATGCCCTCATTATCGCAACCGACATCAACGGCGTTGCCGTCAGCAATGCCGCCGACATCGAGACATTGCTTGCTGGTGTCCGGCTCGATTTGATCAGCGTGACGCTTGAGGCTGATCACCCCCAGACGGTTGATCTCTTCGTCGACCTGATGCAGCGGCGCGGACACGCGCTGTCCTCGTTGGATTTTTGTCCAGGCTTCTGCCCTCTTGCGGCGATGGCGCGCGGGCAGGACATCGGCGATGAGGCTGCTTTCGCCGCGAGGCTCGCCGCTCTGCATCAGAACTATCAGGCGATGGGCCACCTGGGCCCGCTCTTTCTCCTTGACGGGCGCGTGGTAGCCGACGCGCTGGGAAGTGAAGGGCAGGAAATCGCCAGCATCCTGGCGCAGGCTGTCGACATGTTCCGAGCCGGCGAAAAAGCCGGGCTCGATCAACAAGAAGTCGCAGCAAGGCTGGCTGCAAAGATAACGGTAGATGCTGATCAGTTCCTGTCGATTGCCAAGTTGCGGGCGCTCAGGCTGGTATGGACGCACCTTATGGACGCCATAGGGCTTGGCGCCGCGCCTCTCGACATTCGCGCTGAAACCTCATGGCGCATGCTCAGCGGGCGCGATCCGTGGGTGAATGTGCTGCGCGGAACGATTGCCTGTTTTGCCGGCGCGGTCGGCGGGGCGAGTGAAATCACGCTCCATCCCTTCACCTCAGCCCTCGGTCGCCCTGATGGGCTGGCGCGGCGCATCGCCCGCAACACGCAAGCGATCCTCGCAGAAGAAAGCAGTCTTGACCGCGTGGCCGATCCGGCAGGCGGTTCCTATTACGTCGAAAGCCTGACCCAGGCGCTGGCCGGCAAGGCGTGGACGATTTTCCAGGACATCGAGAAGGCCGGCGGGTTTGCGACGTCCCTGCGCTCAGGCTGGCTGCAGCAGCAGGTGGGGCAAGTGCGCAAGAAGCGACTGCAGGCGCTTGCGACGCGGCGCGACAAGATCACCGGCGTGTCCGAATTTCCTGACATTCACGAGGCTCCGGTTCCGGTAGCTGCACCTTGGCCGCAGGGTGTGGCGGCCGGCGGCGGAATCACGCCACTCCCGCGCCTGCGGCTGGCGCAGGCTTTCGAAGATTTGCGTCAGAACGCTGAAGGGATGCAGCCGCGACCTGTCATGTTCCTCGCCACGCTGGGAACGCCTGCGGAGACGATCACCCGGGCAGGCTTTGCCAAGAATTTCTTTGAAGCCGGTGGTATCGGGTCTCCCGGCAATGACGGATTTGCCGATATCGCCGCGCTCACAACAGCCTTTGCCAAAAGCGGCGCGGCGCTTGCGTGCCTGTGCTCAAGCGATGAGGTCTACGGCAAGCAGGGGGCAGCAGCCGCCCAGGCACTGAAAGCAGCCGGAGCGCGCCTGGTGCTGCTTGCGGGCAATCCACGCGAGAAGCGCGAGGAACTGACCGCAGCCGGCATTGACAGCTTCATTTATGCTGGCATGGATATTGTTGCGGCGCTGACTGACCTGCAACGACAAATTGGTCTATAATGGCGCGGTGAGGGTGTCATGAGCCGCATTCCCGATTTCACCACTATCCCTTTCGCAGTGCCGCCGGCAGGCAGTCCGCAAGCAGGCGATGCGCCTGCCTTCGAGACCCCGGAAGGGATAGCCGTCAAGCCAATCTATGATGCCGATGACCTTGCCGGGCTCACCACGCTTGGCGGCATGCCGGGATTTGCACCCTATCTGCGCGGCCCCTACCCCACCATGTATGTCGCGTCGCCCTGGACGATCCGCCAATATGCCGGCTTCTCGACGGCTGAGGATTCAAACGCCTTCTACCGGCGCAATCTGGCCGCCGGGCAGAAAGGGCTGTCGGTTGCCTTCGATCTTGCCACCCATCGCGGCTATGACAGCGATCATCCGCGCGTGCCGGGCGACGTTGGCATGGCGGGCGTGGCGATTGATTCCATCTACGATATGCGCACGCTTTTTGCCGGCATTCCGCTTGGCGATATTTCCGTGTCGATGACGATGAACGGGGCCGTGCTGCCGGTGCTCGCGCTCTATGTAATCGCAGCCGAAGAACAGGGCGTCCCGCAGGCCAAGCTCTCAGGCACGATCCAAAACGATATTCTCAAGGAGTTCATGGTCCGCAATACCTATATCTATCCGCCCGGACCATCGATGCGCATCATCTCCGACATCTTCGCGCATACTTCGCGCGAAATGCCGAAATTCAACTCGATTTCGATTTCCGGCTATCACATGCAGGAAGCCGGCGCGACGGCTGACCTCGAACTCGCCTATACGCTCGCTGACGGGCTTGAATATGCGCGTGCCGGTATGGCCGCCGGTCTCGACATCAATGCCTTCGCGCCGCGTCTGTCGTTTTTCTGGGCGATCGGCATGAATTTTTTCATGGAAGTGGCGAAGCTGCGCGCTGCGCGCCTGTTGTGGGCGCGCCTCATGCAGCCGCTTGGCGCCAATGAGCGCGGACAGGCCTTGCGCGCCCATTCGCAGACCTCCGGCTGGTCGCTCACCGCGCAGGATGTCTATAACAACATTGTCCGCACGCAGATCGAGGCGATGGCGGCGACGCAAGGCCATACGCAATCGCTGCACACCAATGCGCTTGACGAGGCGCTGGCGCTGCCGACTGATTTCTCCGCCCGCATCGCTCGCAACACGCAGATCTTCCTGCAGCAGGAAAGCGGTACGACGCGGCCAGCTGACCCGTGGGGTGGCAGCTTCTATGTCGAACGCCTGACGCACGATCTGGCGGAGCGGGCATGGAGCCATATGGAGGAGGTGGAGCGCCTGGGCGGTATGGCGAAGGCGATTGCCGCCGGCGTACCCAAGCTCAAAATCGAGGAAGCGGCGGCAAAGACCCAGGCGCGCATCGATTCAGGGCGCCAGACGGTCGTTGGCGTCAACAAATACCGCCCCGAGCGCGACGAGACGATCGAGGTACGCAGCGTCGATAATCAGACCGTGCGCATGCTGCAGATCGACAAGCTGAAACGGCTCAGGGCGGAGCGCGATGAAACGAATGTCGCCCGCACGCTCAGTGCGCTTGAAAACGGCGCGCGGGCAAACGGTAATCTTCTGGCGCTATCGATTGAGGCAGCGCGCGCCAAGGCAACAGTTGGCGAAATGTCAGACGCGCTTGAGCGTGTCTTTGGGCGCCACCGCGCCGAGATCAAATCGATCCAGGGCGTTTACGCGCGGGAGGTCGGCATGGGCAATCACAAGATTGATGCAGCGCGCGGCGCAGTCGAAGCCTTCGCCAAAGCCGATGGACGGCGCCCGCGTATTCTCATCGCCAAGATGGGGCAGGACGGCCATGATCGCGGACAGAAGGTGATTGCCACTGCCTTTGCTGATCTCGGCTTTGACGTCGATATCGGACCACTTTTCCAGACACCGCAGGAAGTGGCACGTCAGGCGGTTGAAAACGACGTGCATGTGGTGGGCGTGTCGTCTCTTGCCGCCGGCCATCTGACGCTGGTGCCGGCCCTGCGCGAAGCGCTTGGCGCTGAAGGGCGCCCCGACATCATGATCGCGGTGGGCGGTGTCATCCCGCCGCAGGATTACCAGACGTTGCTTGAGGCCGGCGCTGCCGCCATCTTCCCGCCGGGCACTGTGATTGCCGAGGCAGCGCATGATCTCCTCGCCAAGCTCTCAGCCCATCTTGGCTATGGCGACCGGGCGGCGGCGGAATGAGTCTTCTGACGTTCCAGGCGCTTCTCAGCATCGCCGGGTTGGAATTATCTCGAGTACGCCTCTACCGCCATCAGGAGCCGACAGCCAACCCGTATAAGCTATGGCGCGACCACCCTGTTGATTTCGAAATCTATCAAAGTCATCAGAGCCGGCACCGACGGATCGAGACAAACAATTATCTTGCGAGCTTCGTGGTAACGCCGTCAGTCGAAACTCTTTTCGTTGGTCTGTATCTGTCCCGTGGATGGCGCCCCGTACGACCAAGTGATCGCTACTCCGCGCCAACCGGTTGGGTCGGTGAATACTCTGAAAAGAACGTCTTTCACGAGTTTGAACAGCAACAGTTACTGGCGGAATTCTCAGGGCGTCTCGTGATCGATTGGGGACCTGGCACTCGCGCCGTGCTTCAGCATGCGTCCAGAAAAATAAAGCCTATCATCGAAATCCGCCGCCGATTTAAAGAACCTGAATTTCCCGGATTTGATGGTTTACGGCTGAAATTCGTGGACCTGGAAAATCTATACCCTGCCTGGATAGCACATCTCACATCAACGCGTGGCGTTTATCTCCTGATTTGCAACAAAACGGGAGCTCAGTATGTTGGTTCGGCGAGCGGCGACAACGGATTTTGGGGGCGCTGGCAACAATATGCGAAGGATGGTCATGGGGGCAATGTTCTCATGAGGCAGGCAGGACATATGGACTTTTCAATATCTGTTCTTGAAACCGCCCGCTCCGTTGATGGTCAAGATGATATTTGGAGGCGGGAGACACATTGGAAAGATAAACTTGGAACCCGCGCGAAGAGCGACGCTGCGGAATTTCAACTGAATAGCAATTAGTGTTGGTTTGTGACATCGCCGTCATTTTTCATAAGGACAGATGATGGTTGATATTTCTCTGCTTACATCGAGTTTGATCGCTGGCGACCGCGCTGTCTTGGCGCGCGCGATAACGCTCATCGAATCGCGCCGCGCCGATCATCAGGCCGAAGCGCAGGCGCTGCTGAAGGCGGTGCTGCCGTTGACCGGCAAGGCGGTGCGGCTTGGCATCACCGGCGTGCCGGGCGCCGGCAAATCGACGCTCATCGATGCGCTTGGTGTCATGCTGACGGGGCGCGGCCACAGAGTGGCGGTGTTGGCGGTCGACCCCAGTTCGACGGTGAGCGGCGGCTCGATCCTGGGCGACAAGACGCGCATGGCGCGACTGGCGGTTGACGCCAACGCCTTCATCCGCCCCTCCCCTTCAGCCGGCACGCTGGGCGGGGTGGCAGCAAAAACCCGCGAGGCGATGTTGCTCACCGAGGCGGCTGGCTATGATGTCATCATCGTCGAGACCGTGGGGGTCGGGCAATCGGAAGTGGCAGTTGCCGGCATGGTCGATTTTTTTCTGGTGCTGATGGCGCCCGGCACCGGGGATGACCTGCAGGGGATCAAGAAGGGCATTCTGGAACTTGCAGACATGGTGGTGGTCAACAAGGCGGATGGTGAAAACCTGCCGCGCGCCCGCCAGGCGGCAAGCGATTATCTGGCAGCGCTTGCGGTGATGATGCCGGCGGAACCTGACTGGCCGATCCCGCTCAAGCTGGTCTCGGGCCTCACCGGCGGCGGGCTTGGCGAGCTGTGGGACGTTGTGGGGCGCCATCGCACATTGTTCGCAGCCGATGGACGGCTCACGCAACGCCGCGCCCGCCAGAATGTGGCGTGGATGTGGAATTTGTTCGAGACGCGCCTCCTTGCGGAAGCGAAATCCCGGCCAGTCCTCAGTGCAAGGATGGCTGAACTTGAGGATGCGGTGCGCGCAGGCCGGACAACGGTGGGGCTGGCGGTCGACGAAATGTTCGCGCTGCTGCAACAGGCGTAACGGCACAGGACTTGCGTTGCCATGGTCAAGGAGACCCTTGCCCATGCTCAAACGTCGTCATTTTCTTGGTTTTGCGCTGGGCGGTGGCGCTACTGCCGCCTTATCGCGTCCCGCTTTCGCACAATCGCCCTCTTCCGGGACAGCGACAGCCAATGCTTATGGCCTGGTCGCAAACGCCAGGCATGACCAGAGCGAGGCGCTGCAACACGCCATCAACGACAGCGCCAGACGCGGACAGGCGCTGCACTTGCCGGCAGGGCGCTTTCTTGTCAGCGGGCTTGTTCTCCCGCCGGGCGCGACGCTCATCGGTACGCCCGGCCTGACGCGGCTGGTGCAGTCGGGGTCCCGGCCGATCCTCAGAGCCGAAGGGACAAAGCGTCTGCGCGTCAGCGATCTCGTTCTCGATGGTGCGGGCCGGACGATTGGCGGCACGCGCGGCGCGCTTCTCACCGCCAAGGGCTGCGAGGCGATCAATCTACGCGGTGTTGAATTCACCCATACGCCGGGGTGTGGCCTCGTTCTTGAAGGATGCGGCGGCGCGGTTGAGGGCTCGACCTTCACGCAGGTCGGCGATGCCGGCCTGTTCGCGCTCGATTCGCGCGGCCTGAGGATCGATGGCAATGCCTTCTCTGATATCGGCAACAACGCCGTTCAGGTGTGGCGCTCGCAAAAGGGCGAGGATGGCACACAGATCACCCATAACCGGATTTCACATGTCGGTGCGCGCGATGGCGGCAACGGGCAGAACGGTAATGGCGTCAACATTTTCCGCGCCGGCGCGGTGGTGGTGAGCGCCAACACCATCAGGGACTGCGCCTTTTCCGGCATCCGCAGCAATGGCGGGTCGAACGTCATCGTTACCGCCAACAGCATCACGCGCTCGGGCGAGGTGGCGATCTTCATTGAATTTGCCTTCGAGGGTGCAAGCATCGCCAACAACATAATCGACGCAGCTGCAGCCGGAATCTCGGTCAGCAATTTCGATTCAGGCGGCAGGCTGGCCTCCGTCGTTGGCAATGTCGTGCGCGGGATCACCACCAAAAGCCTGAGCAATCCCGATACGCGGCCCTATGGTATCGCGGTTGAAGCCGACACAACGGTCATCGGCAATACGGTCGAAAACGTGCCCGGCGTCGGTATTCGCGTTGGCTGGGGGCCTTATCTGCGCAATGTGACGGCAAGCGCCAATGTGGTGCGCGAGAGCGACATCGGCATCGGCGTGTCGCTCGTCAAGGGCGCGGGCAAGGCGATCGTTGCTGACAACATCATCGCCGGCTCAAAGACCGCCCTTGCCGGCATGGAGTGGCAGACGAACGTGACGGGTGATCTGACGCGCGCAGCCGATGGCCAGCAGGCCAACCTCACCTTCGCCCGCAATCGCGCCGGCTGAAACGGAAAGCCAGGCGATGCGGCATCAACCCGCCTTAGGGTGCGGGACCGCCGACAACGCCTGCTCAAATGCCCGCCCAGGACGAATTCCACCGGTTTCGATACCGCGCCAGTTCCGCTGTCTGGGTCGGCGGAAGCGTTCGAATTCGCCAGCCTCGTCGTCGGACATGGTCACAAAGCTCGCAATCAGCGCCGCCGCCGCTGTCTCGGAAGCGCGGGTCGCCCCATCATCGATCTTGAGCGCAAAGCCAAGTCCGCGATCTGGGAAGGCGCCACAGAAGACGCCTTCCGCGCCCGTCTTGACGAATACCCGTTCGCCGAAGAGACGCATGACGTCGGTGCAGAAACGCCCGGTGCCCGCCACCATCTGCGGCGCCACAGCGCAGGCCTTGCGAATGCGCTCGCAGGCGCGGCCACGTTCGGGCGACAGCCCATGTCCGGTGCCAAAGCGGGCGAAGGCTATCGCCACCTGATCAAGCGGCATGGCGTAGGTCGGGATCGAGCAGCCATCGGTGCCGCAGATTTCAGCACCAAGTGATACGCCCACCATCTCTTCCAGTGCCCGCCGCACTTCCACCTGCACGGGATGATCAGCCTTGACATATCCCGCCGGCGCATAACCACGGTGAACTGCCAGCGCCAGAAAGCCGCAATGCTTGCCGGAGCAATTATTGTGCAGCGCTGACGGTTCGAGATTGCTTCGCGCCATGGTACGCGAGGCGATCTCGCCCATCGGCCAATGCGCCCCGCATTCGAGCGCTGCGGCACTCAAGCCAAGCCGCGCCAGAATCGCTGCCGCGCGCTCGGCATGTGCTGCTTCGCCCGAATGCGAGGCACACGCCATCGCCAAATCTTCATTGGAATAGGCAAAATGATCAGCGGCACCCGATTCAACGAGGGCTAGCGCCTGAATTGCCTTGACCGCCGATCGGGGATACACCGCGCGCTTCGTATCGCCCCATGAAAAGACCGTCTGGCCACGGTCGTTCATCACCGCTACAGACCCGGTATGGCGGCTCTCGATCAACGAGCCGCGACTGACTTCGATCAGTACTTCGTCCATACTTGCGGCCCTATGTCTGGCGTGGTGATTGATGCGTAATTATGTCAAGCTATCGCTGTTACCTTTCCTCATTACGGCAATTCAACACCTCGTCCAATGTTCATTCGAGCGCGACCGACATGATGGAATCATCTGCAGGCTCGTTCCCTGTTCCAGCCGGCTTTGCGAGCTTCGATGCGTTGGCCAATACGTTTGCCAGCATCGCATCCCAGGCTGGCTGTGTGATCCTTGCCGTCTATGCGAGCGATTTCACCATGCGGCAGAAATCGGATGCCTCGCCGGTATGCGAGGCGGATGAGGCGGCTGAACTGATCATCCTGCGGCTGCTGCAAGAGTTGCTACCCGAGGTTCCGATCATTGCCGAGGAAGCGGTAGCCCAGGGCCGTGTGCCTGACATCAGCAACGGCGTCTTCCTGCTTGTCGACCCGCTCGACGGCACAGTCGAATTTGCCGGGCGCAACGGCGAATTCACCGTCAATATTGCACTCATCGTGCAAGGCGTGCCGGTCTGCGGTATCGTCTATTCACCGCTCGACGGCGCGCTTTATCTTGGCGGCGAGCATGCGCGCAAGGCACAACTGGCCGCTGGCGCCCCGTTTGACCCCGCCAGTTCCACCGCCATCCACGTCCGCCAGCCCGGAACGCCGCTTGACGTTGTGATGAGCCGCTCGCACCGCTGCACCAGGACCGAAGCCTGGGCTGATGCCCAGGGCGAGAACCGGGTGGTGACACGCGGATCAGCGCTAAAATTCGGCCTGCTGGCGGATGGCAGTGCCGATCTCTATCCTCGTTTCACGCCGACCATGGAATGGGACACTGCTGCCGGTCATGCCGTCCTGCGGGCGGCGGGCGGAAGCCTGCTGACCCCCGATGACAAGCCTTTTGTCTACGGCAAGATCAGCGAGGGGTTCCGCAACGGGCCGTTCATTGCGCGCGGCGGCACCTCGACCTGAGCTCAATACCGGGTGACGAAGCGCTCCACGGCGGACGCCACCGCTTCGCTTGAGGCAAGCGCCAACGCATCCTCGGCCATGAGCTGGATTTCGGCGGACGAATAGGCTTTCAGCGCCTCCATGACATCGCCAAAAGCGGCCGGGCGCATCGACAGCGAGCGCACGCCAAGGCCAAACAGCAGCAGTGCTGACTGGGGATCGCCGGCAAGCTCGCCACAGACGGAGAGCGGGCGTTGCGAGACGGCGGCCGCTTCCACCAGCAACTGGATCAAACGCAGGAGCGCCGGGCTCGGCATGAGATCGCGCCGGTGATGGCGGGCATGCCCGTCAGTGAACTGCGCCAGATCATTGGTGCCCAACGAGAAGAAATCGGCATGAGCGGCAAAGGCTTTGGCCATCAGCGCGGTCGCCGGCACTTCGACCATGATGCCCAGCGCGACAGGCCATAAATGGGGGATGTGATCGGCCTCCAGACGCTCATGGACGCGCACCAGCGCCGCCCGTGCCGCAATGACATCGGTGACTTCGCTTACTTTGGGCAGCAGCAGACGTAAATCAGCGCCGATAGCCGACTGGAGAAGGGCTGCGATCTGACGTTCAAAGATTGCGGGGTGCTCGCCCGCGGCAATCGCCTTGGCGAGAAAGGGCAGCGGCTTGTCGGGCGCCGCGTCAAAAGTACGGGCAATCACGGTACGACCGGCGAAGATGTCGAATATCGGACGCAACGCTGCGATCTGCTCTGCTTCGCTCGGGACGTCGCTGCGCTCGAGGAAGGCCATTTCCGTTCGCAACAGGCCAATGCCCAGCGCGCCAGCGGCAAAGGCAGCCTGCGCATCCTTGAGGCTGGCGACGTTGGCGAAGAGTTCGGCCAGTACGCCATCGCTGCTCTCGGCATAGCCATTGGTGGGCGGCGTCGGTTGCGCCTCGCTCTCGGGCATACGTCGCGATTGCAGACGATGAAGGGTTGTGGGATCGGGGTCGAAGACAAGTTCGCCGGTGGCGCCATCAAAGATCGCGGATGATGGCAGTTGCGACGGGATGACGCCTTCAGCCCCGCACACTGCGGGAATACCTGCGGATTTCAACAGGACGGCCGTATGCGAAGTGGTGGCCCCGCGACGGTCGATGACGCCGGCAATTCGCGAGGGATCAAGTTTCTGCGCCAGTGAGGGTGGCATATCGCTGGCGATCAGAATGGCCGGTTCGCCGTCGGGAATATCAATGCTGGCGCCGGCAAGAAGCTGGATCAGCACCATATCGACGGCTTCTCCCAGATCAGCCGCGTGCGCTCGTAACCCGACTTCCTCGAAGCGAGAATAGACGGCGATGGCGGCAGCGCCCATGCGCGCGAAGGCGTCTGCTGCGTTGCGCCCTTCCGAGCGAATAAGCAACATCGCCTGATCCACCAATGCCGGGTCCTGGAGGAAGACATCCTGAAGCGCCAGGCTGTCGGCGATATCATGGTGGGAGGCGCGGGTTGCGAGGTCCTGTCGGGCACTCGACACCGCCTCCAGCAGACGCTCCACTTCAACCTCGGCGTCCTGCGCCTTGTCGAGCGGAACCGGCGGCAGGACCCGTGACAGAACGATCACCGGACCATAAGCGATACCAGCCGACATGGCGTGCGCACGCGCGTTCGACGGGCGCGGCAAGGCAGACGGAGGCGACGGGCTCCCCGTATTGATATTGTCGATGAGGTTGACCAGCGAAGCGACAGCCCGCTCGGCATCGGGGCCGCGCGCGTCGATGCGCAGGCGATGCCCGCTTCGCGCCTGCAATTCACCAAGCGCAATCAGGCTGCGGGCCGAAGCGGGACCGCGACCGGCCGTCGTGTCAAAGATCAATATTTCTGCATCGAAGGCAGCCGATACCAGGGCGATCTGCGCTGCTGGTCCGGGATGGAGCCCCAGGGGATCAGCAATAATTGTCTCGTTTGTAAACGTCGCGACGGCGGTGTCTTTCACCCTCACGGCAGCGGGTGACGCTTCGCCAAGGGCATTGACCGCGGCGGCGGCGATATCTGCAGCGGATTTTCCGGCCTTGGCTGCCAGGGCCGCCGCAAGGCCGCCTTCAAGGAACGGGCCATCGACAAGAAAAATCGCGGCGCGGAGCTCGGGCGACAAACCGACGAGACACTCGCGCAAGGCCGTCATGGTCTCGGCAACGTCGGAAATGACAACAAGTTCGCTTCCTGCCTGACGCCCGCTCACGACGGCATCGAACGGCGATACATCAAGCGCGCGCGGATCGGCGCCGTTACCAGGCGCTGCCAGCAGACCAAGCCCGAGTGGTGACAACGCCACCTCGGCGCCGGCATGCGAGCGAATGAAGCCGCATGCCGCTTCCGCCACCGCCGATGACTGCGCGACCAGAAGTATCGCTACCGGCAGGACATCAGGCGAAGGGCTCACATATATCTCTCCGGTCGGGCGCGCGGGCGTCATATTTCCACTGATATTTTGACCATGAACGCGCATCGATAGCGAGTCGAATTCGCTGTCAGCCTCAATCGGATGGGTGATGGAAAGGTCGTCATGAAACCGCAGATGTGAAATGACTAAGCCCTCATCGTTTTACCTTTGGCGAATACGCTGGCGACCATTTACGAATGATGATGTGGCAGGAAGTTATGGCTCTTCATGGGCGGTTTTACGGGCCAATCTCGTTTTTTTTGCGTTTAATGGTTTGGGATTGACGTCTGTAATGTCTAAAATAAGACCTTCCTGCGGGCGCAGGGTGCAAAGCCCGGCGCACGTACCGGTTGGCCGCTGAGGGTCGGTTGACAACACAATGCGCGGCGCTCCTCGCATTGCCACGTTGATCGTCTGCACCCTGTCGGACAGGTTGAGGACGACCTCCAGGCGCGCGCCCTCGTGCTGACGGCCAAATACGAGCACGCCCTCGGGCGCAGGGTGGTCGCTATAATCGCCGCTGTGAAGTGCTGCCGAGCGCCGGCGCAGCGCGATCAACTGACGATAGAAGGTCAGCAGGGAGGTGTGGTCGCTCTCCATCACCGCCACGTTGCGGCGCTGCCAGTCGCTGTGGAGAGGAAGCCAGGGTCGGCCTGTGGTAAAACCTGCAGCTGGTGCCGGCGACCACGCCATGGGTGTGCGGCAAGGGTCGCGCCCCATTGCCGGCTCGGATTTTCCCCACGGGTCGCTTATCCGGTCGGCTGGTATGGTTGATTGCGGCATGCCGATCTCATCGCCATAATACAGCGTCGGTGTCCCGCGCAGCGTCAGCAGCAGAAGGGCGGCGAGCCGTGCTCCCGCCTCGCCCAGCCGGCCCATCAGGCGCGGGCGGTCATGATTACCCAGCACCCAGTTCGGCCAGGCGCCCGGCGGCAGAACCGCTTCATAGCGGTTGATCAACTCACGCAAGGCCGGCGCCGTCCATGGCGTTTCAAGCAGATGAAAATTGAACGGCATGTGGGCGCCATCCAGGGCCTGCCCGTAATAGGCAGCCAGACGCGCCAGCGGCAGATAGGTTTCGCCGATAAGGACGCGGCCGGGGACTTCATCAACCACCTGCCGCAGCCCCGCCACGACATCATGCACGTCGGGGCGATCAGCGGAATAGACTTCGAGCAAGCGCTCGATACCCGGTCGCCCCGGACGATAATGCGGGTTTGGCGGATTATCGCGGAACTGCTCGTCCTTCATCAGATGCCACATGACATCGACGCGGAAGCCATCGGCGCCACGGTTGAGCCAGAAGCGCATCACATCATGGATGGCGGCGCGTACCGCCGGATTGCGCCAGTTGAGATCGGGCTGGGACGACAGGTAGGCGTGATAATAATATTGTCCGCTTGCCGTGTCGCGGGTCCAGGCGCTGCCACCGAAATGCGACAGCCAGTTATTGGGTGGCCCGCCCTCGCGCCCATCACGCCAGATATACCAGTCGCGCCGGGGATGGTGGCGGGAGGAACGGCTCTCGACGAACCATGGGTGCGTGATGGCGGTGTGGTTGGGAACGAGATCGACAATGATCCTGAGCCCCAGCGCATGGGCCTCGGCAACCAGCCGATCAAAGTCGGCAAGCGTGCCAAAGAGCGGATCAACCGCGCAGTAATCGCTGATATCATAACCGAAATCAGCCATGGGAGAGGGATAAAAGGGCGATAGCCAGATGGCATCGATCCCAAGCCCTGCAAGGTAGGGCAAGCGGGTGGCTACGCCAGCAAGATCGCCAACACCATCGCCATTGCTATCCTGAAAGGAGCGCGGATAGACCTGATAGATGACACCACTCTGCCACCAATCCGGCGCCGCCATGAGCCCGCTCCGCGCTGTCAGCGATGTCTGGCCGGCAGCGCAGGCGCGATGACGCGCTGAATCATGCGGCCCTGACTTTCGCAGCGTCGTTGGTCAGTTTTTCAATCAGCGATGTGGACAGGGTGTCCTCATCGTGATTGGCGCCGACCAGATATTGATTGACCCACATCACCGTCGCCTTGATTTTTACCTTGTCAGGGAAGTGAACGACAATCTGCTGGCCCTTCTCGATCCCGGGGAATTTGCGGAAGCACACACCGCTGGCCGAGACGTTATCAAGGCCGACTTCCATGTTGCCGAAGGAGCCTTCGACAACGACCGACTTCGTGGATGCATAGCGATCATAGCGCCGCCGGTTGGTGATCTCGCTCAGCAATTGCTTGACTTCGATGCCGAGACGGTGAGACGAGCCGGTCAGCGTATCGGCGATTTGTGAAATATCCTGTGCAAGCAACCCTGTCTGGCGGGTGATTTCCGGCACCTGCGCCACACCCTCGATCACCGATGACGTCTGTGTCGTGACGGTCTGGATGCTGCGACTGATTTCAGATGTCGCGGAATTCTGCTCGTCGACCGCGCTGGCGATGGCGTTTGAAATTTCGCTTATGTCGGAAATCGTCGCAGTGATCTCGGAGACAACGTCGAGAACGCTTTTGGCAGAGCTGCGGATTTCCTCGACCTGCCGGTCGATTTCGCCCGTGGCGTTCGACGTCTGGTTCGCGAGGTTTTTTACTTCAGCAGCAACAACCGCAAAGCCTTTACCGGCCTCACCGGCCCGGGCTGCCTCGATGGTGGCGTTGAGCGCCAGAAGATTGGTCTGCGCAGCAATGGTCGAGATAAGTGTGGCGATATCGCCGATCCGGGCGCTTGCCTGCGACAGACGGTCGGTCAACCCCTTGGCGCTTTCGGCGCGGCGCATAGCACCAGCCGTCATGTGAGCAGAGGTTGACGCGCGTTCGGCAATCGAGCCGATCGACGCTGACAACTCGGCAACGGCCGCCGCAACCGTGCTCACCTCTCTTGCGGTTGCGTTCAGTTCTCCCACCGAAGCGGACACCTGCTCGCTTGTGTTGACCGCATGGCTCTGCATGGCTCTGGTCGAGGTCGTCATGCGCAATGTAGACTGGTCGAGTTCCTCAACAATCCCGCCGACGCTGGACTGGATCTTGTTGGCAACCGTCGTCATGAATTCCCGCTCCTTGGCGATGAGTTCACGCTTGCGGTCATCAGAGGAAGCTTCCTCGATTTTTTTCAATGTCTGGTCACGATAATAGACAACCGATTTAGCCAGGTCGCCGACCTCATCCTTGCCCTTGGCTTCACTGATTTCGGTACCGAGCGCCTCATCGGCAAGGGCGCGGATGCTGCGGGTCAGACTACGCAGGCTGCGCAGGATGCTGCCGCGCAGCGAGATTGCCAGCCCGATGGCGAGCAGCGTCGACAGCATGGTGATGCCAAGCGCGTTATAGAGCTTCTGGGTAAAGCCGGACACGCGCAGATCGAGCAGCCGATCAAGATCATTGGCACAAATTGCCCAGAGATCGGCTGACCCCTTGAGAACCGCGTCATGGGATTTTTTCAGCTTCGCAAGATCGATGGAGGCATAATCATCGCTCGCATAGGCTTCAGCGATGGCCTGGACGTCCTGCTGAAACAGAGTGCTCGCTGCCACGAGCGCGCCCACCGGCTTTTCGATCGCCTTCCTGACGCTGCCATCGGTGCTTCCGGCATAGCCAGACTCAGCAGAGGCCGACACGCCTTCGATCGCCGCCTTGAAGCGGCCAGCGGCAATCAGAAACTCCGCTTTGGTCTTGAAGGGGACGCTCTTCTCCGCTGCATTGGAGCGCGCCGCGCCGAGCAAGGCGCCGGCAGCGTCAAGCACTTCCTGAATCTTCACGACCGTCAGATCCATCACATAGAAACTGTCGAGGTCGGGATCGAGAATGAGGTTTGAGCCGTCGCCGACCTTGCCAAAAAGCGTGCGCAGGGCGGCAATGGCCGCTTCGCTGTCGCCATCCCGCTTGACAGATTTGCCAGGCCAGCCGGCTTTGGTGAGAGCGGCAAGAGCGGCCTTGGAAAAATCACTCGTCTTCATCGCCGCATCATGGGTTTCCGCAGCGCTGCGCAGATTGCTTAAGGCCTTGGTGTCGCCGGCGATATTTTCTTCCGCTACCGCCGTCACAAGCCCGTTCAGCAATGGCCAGACGCTGCGCAGGTACACCACACCATTTTGTTCAGCCGCAGAGAAGGTGATGTCCTTGTTGCTCTGCTGCACAAAGAGAAACACCTGCAGAGATATCGGCACCAGAAACAGACTGACAAGGATAAGCAATTTGTGACGGATAGGTAATTTGGCAAGCATGGCAAATCTCACATCTAAGACATGCAAAACTTCTGCTTGAATGGTTAAGTTCCAATAAACGACGAGGGAAATAGCAAGACCCGCGCGACCTTCATATCGCGCGGGCAGCAAGGTTTGTGAGCAGTGACAGCAGGCTCAGTTGGCGATCACCGCCACATCACGCACATTGCCGGGCAGGCCCTGGATCGTACCCTGTTCGGTCGCCTTTCCGCTTGTGATATCAAGGGTATAGAGACGGCCATTGGCAACAAGATAGCCGGTATTGCCGCCATTCCCGTCCGCTGCGATGTCAAAAGCGACATCATTTGCCTTGACCCCCGTCGCACCAATCGATGTCAACACTCCATCATTTGGTGGTACCTGTTTCAGATAGGTGCCAAGAGCGGCATCGATATCATAGAGGGCTGTTTCCTTCGTTCCCTTGAACGAGTTTGAATAGGCACCGGCGGTGACTTTGGGTGTCTTGCCCTTGTTGACGTCAGTCTCGGCATAATTAAGCGGCTTGTCGGTGATGACCTTGCCATCATCGACATTGGCCCGCAGATTAGTGCCATCTGCGCCGATCACCCGCAGGCGATCAGCGACGGGATTGAAGTCGACGACGGTCGGGCCGGCGGCCACCATGGTCTCAAGCTTGACCTTCATGGTCGCTTTGCCGGTTGAGGTGTCGACAGTGTAAAGCGTTCCGTCGACGGCAAGTGCGTAGAGGACACCATCGGCGGGGCGGACATCAATACCGGCAAGCTTGCCGGCTATTCCTGTTACAGTCACCGTTCGGGTGATTTTCTTCGCCTTGCTGTCAATGACGCTGAGTGTGGCGTCGCCCGACAGCGCTGCCAGCATGTCCGCCCGCGCGGCAGTGATGGCAATGGTCGAGAGCGCTGCAATAGCGATGGGGTAAAGAATATGTCTTGTCATCATGGTTCAATTTCCCTGTTCAAAGCGATGGGGCCTGCCGCCCTCACGCGAAGTGAATAGAAATGACTGACATCCATGGATGCGCTGGATAAAATATATTTCGCGCCTGCATCCAAAGTGCAGCTTTGCGCGTAGTCGACTCTGTTTGCCTGCAACAAGGGGCGAGCCAACGAGGCGCCAGGACGATGTCATGACCGAGGCCGATGCCATTTCGTTGCTGATTGAAGCCTGCGCAGGGGGCGATGACCAGGCGCTGGCACAGCTGCATCAGCGTGAGGGCGGCCGGATGATCGGCGTCGCGTTGCGCATTCTCAAGCGCCGCACGCTGGCTGAAGAAGCGATGCAGGACAGTTTCGTGCTGGTGTGGCGTCATGCCAGCCGCTTCGACCGCTCGCTCGGCAATGGCCGCACCTGGCTTTACGCTATTCTGCGTCATCGCTCGCTCGAAATCCTGCGCAAAGAAAGCCGCTTCGATCTCACCGACGATATGGCCGTTTTCGAAGGCGCGAGTGACGCCGACGACGCGGAGACATTGATGGAAAAGCTGGATGGCGCGAGCCGCCTCAGATCATGTCTCGCCCGGCTTGAGCCAAAGCGACGAGCGGCAATCCTCCTGTCGTTTGCCCACGGGCTCAGCCATGGCGAACTGGCCGAGCGCCTGCGCCTGCCGCTGGGGACGCTTAAGTCATGGATCAGACGAGGCATGCAGAACCTCAAGGAGTGCCTGCAATGACCGGACTTTCGGCAGATGACGAAGATCTCGCCATCGATTACGCGCTTGGTCTTTGCGACGGCGGCGATGAAACATCGGCAAACACTCTTATGGCGCTCAACCGCGCCTTCGCGCTCAGCGTCAACGACTGGCGCGAGAAACTGACCGATATCGATCTCAGCGCTGCGCCCCAGCCTCTGCCTGCCGACAGCTGGGCCATGATCGCCCGGCGCCTCGAACCGCGCACCCTGCCCCGTCAAGCGACCGGGCGCACGACCCAACGCCTGCGCACATTATGGGGCGAGCTGGCCTTCTGGCGGCCAGCCGCCCTTGCCCTGAGTTTCATCGTAATGGTCGCAACGCTCGCCCTCCTGTTTGTTGCCAAACCCGGCCCCTCGCTCATCGCCGTTCTTGAAACGCCCGAGGGACGCCCGGGGGCAATTGTGACGATCAGCGGGAAAAACAACCTCGTGCTGGTGCCGTTGCAGACCATTACGCCTGATGAGAACCGGACGCTCGAAGTATGGACGCTGCAATCGCGCGATCGCGGCCCGGTGTCGATTGGACGAATGGCAAGCGCGCAGCGCCTCATGCTCGATCCATCGCGGATTGGACCAGCGGCAGAGGGTCATCTGTTCGAAATCACGCTTGAACCGGCAGGCGGGTCGCCTACCGGGCGTCCGACCGGACCTGTGTTGATGAAAGGTCTGGCACGAATGGCGCTGTGAAACAGGGTGTTTGCCGGATTGAACCGGCGTGTTCCAACAAATATCGGCCTGCGATCTTGATCTTTTTCCCGTCGACCTCTTTATAACGGCATGCGGGCAAGTTGATGGCACAGGCCAGACCCGGACCCAGTGGTAGGTGGTATGTTCGAACTTGCGATCACAACGCTTCTGTCTCCTGTCGTCCTCTTCTTCGCGCTTGGGCTCGCCGCGTCACTCGCCCGCTCCGACCTGGTCGTGCCGGAGGAGGCGGCGAAACTTCTCGCGCTCTACCTCCTGCTGGCGATCGGCTATCGCGGCGGCGCTGAACTCGCCCATTATGGCTTGAGCCGTTATCTCGCTTTTGCTCTTCTGGCAGGGTTCATCTTGTCGGCCCTGCTGCCATTCCTGGCTTTCGCCTTGCTGCGCAAGCTGACCGCTTTCAGCCGTATCGATGCGGCAGCGATTGCGGCGCATTACGGCTCGATTTCGGTTGTCACCTTTCTGGCGATGACAAGCCTCCTGCAGCAATTCCAGATCGCCTATGACGGTTTCATGGTGGCAGTGGCAGCGGTGATGGAGGCGCCCGCCATCTTCGTTGGCCTCATCCTTGCCCGACAGGGCGCGAGCACGGGGCCTAAAATCAACAGCAACCTGCTGAGGGAAATCGCGCTTAATGGCTCGATCGTTGTGCTGATCGGCGCGTTCGCCATTGGTGCGCTCACAGGGGCTAAAGGCATGGCAAACCTGAAGCCTTTTCTGATCGATGTCTTTCCCGGCTTCCTGTGCCTGTTTTTGCTGGATATGGGGCTTGTTGCGGGTCGAGGTCTCAGGCAAGGCTGGCGCCTGCTGACGCTCCCGGCTTATGCGTTCGCCGTCATCATGCCGCTGCTCTCGGCAACCATCGCGCTTGTAGCAGCATGGACCATCGGCTTGTCGGTTGGCTCAACCGCCATCTTCATGACGCTTGCCGCCTCCGCTTCCTATATCGCCGTGCCGGCGGCGTTGAAAGTAGCGTTGCCCGAGGCCAATCCGGCACTCAGCCTGACGCTATCCTTGTGCCTCACCTTTCCCTTCAACCTGCTCCTTGGTATCCCGCTCTACTTGGCGACGGCGCAGGCCGTGATCAGATGAGACTGAGCCGAGACATGAGCATCCAGGGTCACGGCGCCATGTCAAACAGCAGGAATTCAGCGTCGGCGTGCGCTTGCAGGCTGATATCGCTCATCGCTGTGAGCGAAGCGCCATCACCGGCCTCCAGCTGCACACCATCGACGGCGATACTCCCCCGCGCCACCTGCACCCAGCCGATCCGGTTTGCCGCAAATCGATGCGACAGGCTGGCGCCGGCCGGCAGGAGCGAAGCGTAGAGGTCCACATCCTGATGGATGACAAGGGAGGCCGCGCGACCCTGCCGTGAGGCGACAAGGCGGAGCCGGCCGCGCCGCTCCTCTTCGAGGAAGCTTTTCTGCGCGTAGCCCGGTTGCAGGCCGTTTGTCTCCGGCAGCACCCAGATCTGGAGGAAGTGCACGGGCTCACTGGACGAGGCGTTATATTCGCTGTGCCTGATCCCCGTGCCCGCGCTCATAAGCTGCACATCACCCGGGCGGATGAGGGCGCCGGTACCCAGACTGTCCTTGTGCGCAAGGCCGCCTTCGAGAACATAGGATATGATCTCCATGTCGCGGTGCGGATGTGTCTGGAAGCCGCCACCCGGCGCCACCTGGTCCTCGTTGATGACACGCAAGGGGCCAAAACCCATGTGATCGACATCATGATAATTGCCAAACGAGAAAGTATGGCGGCTGTCGAGCCAGCCGAAATCGACGCGCCCGCGCTCTTTTGCCTTGCGGATTTTCATCGCCATCGCGCTGCTCCATTGAAGAGGCGGCTGGCACGCCTCGCCATGTCCTAGGTTGGCTGGGCACATCAATCACGCAATGGGATGCGTATGCCCGCCGCAAGGGCTGGCTGGGGCGCCTGGATTCGAACCAGGGGATGGCGGAATCAAAATCCGCTGCCTTACCACTTGGCTACGCCCCAAAGTGCGGGGGGGTGTAGCCCAGCCAAGGGCGCGATTACAAGGCCTCAGTGACGATCTTCTTTTTAGCGACCGGTCAGTCTTGCCATTGCATGGCGTCAAGGCCTCGGTTATAGAGCGCCTCCGTTCGCGGCGCCGTGACGCCGTAATCGCCTGGCGGAGTGTAGCGCAGCCTGGTAGCGCATCTGCTTCGGGAGCAGAGGGTCGCAGGTTCGAATCCTGCCACTCCGACCATCCGCCTGCAGCGATCAGCTGCGGCGCAGACGCGCCGTTGCCTGCCACAAGAGGGGCATGGCAAAGGCCGCCACGGCGATTTTGAGCACTTCACCGGGCAGAAATGGCAGAAGTCCGATCTGGACGGCACGATGGACACCGATACCAAGCGATATCATCAGCCATGACAGTCCGCAGGCAAACAGCACGACATCAGCCATGCCCAGAATGATCGCGAACCGCCAGACCGAGCGATCAAGGCCGCGCCGGGCAGCGTTGCCCACGATCAGCGCCGCCATCAGGAAGCCCAGCAGGTATCCGCCTGTCGGGCCCATCAGATAGGCAGGGCCAGCCACCGCGGGCGGCGTGTTGGTAAAGACAGGAAAACCCATCAGCCCTTCGGCGACATAAAGAATGACGCTCAGCGCACCCAGCCGGGCGCCCAGCGTGGCACCGATGAAAAAGATGGCAAGCGTCTGCAGCGTCATGGGAACGGGATAGAACGGAACCTTGATCTTGGCGGCAATCGTCAGCAGGGCAGCGCCGGCAACCACAAGGGCGATGCGCGCTGCAAGTCCGCGCAATCCTTCCCTGCCAATCAAGCGACCAGCCAGCGTGCCAACATCGAGCGTGGTTGCGTTCATCGACCTTCACCTCCACTGTGGGCGTTCTCGGGCGCCCTCAACTTGCTTTACCATACTCGTTTCATAGCATGAACGCGGCGTTTGGCAAATATGGCGGATCGCGTAATGGCTGACGATATTCCCTTCGACCGAAGCCTTGTATTCGAATATGGCCGTGCGGACTGGCTGAGCCCGCGCCTGCGCCGTCTCATCGCCAACAACCCCAGCCCGTTTACCTTTGTCGGCACCAATACCTATATCGTGGGCGTCGGCAGGGTGGCGGTGATCGACCCCGGACCGGATGATCCGGTGCACCTGGCGGGCCTCATCAAAAACCTCAACGGGGAAAAAGTGGAGGCGATCCTTGTCACCCACACCCATCGTGATCACTCACCTCTGGCGGTACGTCTGAAGGAGTTGACGGGCGCCCCGGTTCTGGGGATCGGGCCCCATATCGCGGCGCGCCCCCTCAATTTCGGTGAGTTTGACCGGCTGGAGGCGAGCGCCGACACACAATTCGTGCCTGATCGGGCGCTTGGCGATGGCGAAATCATCGCTGGCGATGGCTGGACGCTCGAGACCGTGCCAACGCCCGGCCATACGATGAACCACGCCGCCTTCGCCTTCAAGGAGGATAACGTCCTGTTTGCCGGCGACCATGTCATGGCATGGGCGACGAGCGTTATTGCGCCACCCGACGGCTCGATGAGCGCCTACATGGCATCGCTGCGCCGCGTCGCGGCCCGGCCTGAAACCGTCTATTGGCCAGGACATGGCGGTCCGGTGCGCAATGCCAAGCAATTCGCCGCAGCCTATGTCAAACATCGCCTGATGCGCGAGGCGGCAATTTTGCGCCAGTTGAAGGAGGGACTTACCACCATACCGGCGCTGGTTGGCGCCATCTATCAGGGCCTTGACCAGAAACTGACGGGCGCGGCCGGTCTGTCGGTCCTGGCGCACCTGGAAGATCTGGTCCAGCGGCAACTGGTTATCGCCGCGCCGGCGGCGACACTTACCGCAACCTACCACCCTGCCGGATGAGGGCTGCTGCCGCGATCGCCGGCTTTATTTTTCAAACTGGAACACTGGAGCGAAACCGCCGAAGATCATACGCTTGCCGTCAAACGGCATGGGATTTTTGAGCGCATCGAAACGCGCATCGGTTTTCATCAATTCGTCCATGCGGGACATGGCCGCGTCGCGCGTCTGGCGATCCGGCCATTCGATCCACGAAAAGACGATTGTCTCATCAGGGCTCGCCTGCACAGCGCGGCGAAAATCGGTGACTTTGCCATCAGGCACATCATCTCCCCAGCATTCGACAATGCGTACTGCGCCAAGCTCGACAAATACAGTGTTGCTCAGCGTTGCATGGGCGATGAATTCTTCTTTTGCCGCAGTTGGAACAGCAATCACAAATCCGTCCACATAAGCCATTGATATCACCTGTTATCGTCAGCGTTCAGCCGCCCGGTCCCGCAGTTCCGCCAGAAAATCGACGATCCGCCGGGCGTTGGTTCCAAGATCGAATGACCCGCTGCGCGAGGCGGAGCGCATGTCGATGCGGCTTTCGCGCTGCATGGCGGTGATTCTTATCACCACATCATCACGAAAGCCGTAGAAGCGGGTGCGCGCCACGGCTTCGATGATGCCGGGCGTGTAGTCCTTGATGGCGTTGGGATCGGCAGGCCGCCGCGCCTCCTGTTCAGGGGCGGGCGGGCGTGGTGCCGTGCGGCTGCGGGTGGTTGGTCGCGCACGTTGCGCCCTGCCCGGCGCGGGGGTCAGAATTTCTTCGGGGGCTTTACGCTCGATGATCCGCCAGCCATTGCTTTCAGCAATCTGCAGGGCCAGCGCGAAGGCCTCCGGCGCCGACACATCGATGCGCAGCGGGACAACCGTCGGATAGGCTTCGCTTTGCAGGGCTTTTTGTTGCGGAGGCAGCAAGCCGGCAGCGCGACCATCAACCGGATGATCGCGCAGAGCCGCGTTGAAGGCAGGCGGGTCATCGAAGTCGGTCGTTGCCTGGCGAAGATGGGGAAGCGTGAGGATCGCCGGCAGCAGCGTCGCAGGGATCACCAGAACAGCCAGCGACCAGATGATGCCGATCATGGCGAAGCGCGCGCCATCATAGCCTTCAGTCCAGATCCGCATCAGCGCCAGCACCCCGCAGACAAGTCCCAGCAGGGCACAGGCAACAAACGCACCAAGCACGGCAATTCCCGCGTCGCCATCGGCCGCGCCGGCGCGATGGAAGACAACACCGAACACCGCCATCGGCACCGACAGCGTGCCAAAACGCCGCGACCACACTGCCAGATGGGTGGATCTTTGAGGTGCAAGCGTCCAGGCGCGTCCGAAGGTCAGCATTGTCATGTCAAGGCACCCTCCGTTGTCGGGCGGGCCCGTCGTGCCGTGCGCGGGAGCAAAATTCAAGCATTTGGCAGTTTGTATTCCTTGAATTGCGCCCGCAATGCGGTCTTGAGGATCTTGCCTGTGGCGGTATGAGGGATTTCCGCCACAAACACCACATCGTCGGGAAGCCACCAGCGGGCAACCTTGCCCTCCATGAAGGTCAACAGGCTGTGGCGATCGGGCGTACGTCCTGCCTTGGGCACGATCACCAGCAACGGGCGCTCATCCCATTTGGGGTGGTGGACACCAATCACCGCTGCTTCTGCAACGTCGGGATGGCCGACGGCGATGTTCTCAAGATCGATCGATGATATCCACTCGCCGCCCGATTTGATGACGTCCTTGGAGCGATCGACAATACGCATGTAGCCGTAAGGATCGATGGTCGCGACATCGCCAGTGTCGAAATACCCGTCATCATCGAGTATGCGGCCGCCATCGCCTTTGAAATAGGATTTGGCGACCGCCGGCCCGCGCACCTTGAGGCGGCCGAAGGTCTTGTCGTCCCACGGCAGACGCTTTCCGTCATCATCGGTGATCTTCATGTCGACGCCGAAGGGCGCATGCCCTGTTGTTTGCTTGACGTCGAGCCAGGCTTCTTTGTCGAGATCCTGATATTCCGGTTTCATCGAGCAGACCGTCCCCAGCGGCGACAATTCCGTCATCCCCCATGCGTGCAAGACCTCGACGTCGTAGACATCGCGAAAGGTCTGGGTGACGGCGCGCGGGCAGGCTGAGCCGCCGATGACGACGCGCTTGAGGTGCGGCAGGCGGGCGGCGGGGTTCTGTTCGAGATATTGCAGCAGCATCAACCACACTGTCGGCACGGCGGCGCTGCAGGTCACGGCATGGCGATCGAGCATGTCATAAATGCTTGCCCCGTCCATCTTGGCGCCCGGCATGACCATTGTCGCGCCTGCCATCGGTGCCGTCAGTGCCAGCGACCAGCCATTGGCGTGGAACATCGGCACCACCGGCATGATGACATCGCGCGAGGCGAGCCCCAGCATGTCGGGATTATTGGCCATGACCGAATGCAGGACGTTGGAGCGGTGGGAATAGACTACACCTTTGGGATCACCCGTCGTGCCCGAGGTGTAGCACATGCCGGCAGCGGTATTCTCGTCGAATTCCACCCAGGCGAAATCATCATCCGCTTCAGCCAGCCAGGTTTCGTAAGCCACGGCATTTTTCAAGGTGGTTTCCGGCATGTGGGCAGCGTCCGTCAAAATAACGTAACGCTCGACACTCGTCAGCCTGCCTGCCAGCTTTTCCAGCAAGGGCACGAAGGTGAGATCGGTCATGATCAGGCGATCACCTGCGTGATTGACGATCCAGGCGATCTGGTCAGGGAAGAGCCGGGGATTGAGCGTATGATAGACAGCGCCGATACCGACGATGCCATACCACGCCTCAAGATGGCGATAGCCGTTCCAGGCGAGCGTGCCGACCCGATCGCCAAAGCCGATACCGTCTTTCGCCAATCGCTTGGCAACTTTGAGCGCGCGCTCACGAATGGTGCGATAATCGGTCGTGACAATCGGCCCTTCGACAGAGCGCGAAATCACCTTGCGTGCGCCGTGATTGAAGGCTGCATGATCGATGATGCGGTGCATCAGCAACGGCCAATCCTGCATCAGGCCCAGCATGACATCCTCCCCCTTCATGTCGACGTCAATGATCGATCTGTCGGCAGCTTACGCCACGAGGCCGCAAGTGCAATCGCCGGTTATAACCCCAGCGATTTCAGCGCTGAAGGAAGGTCGAGGGCAATAAGATCAGCAGCCTGCGCAAGGTCGGCGTGATAGGCAAGGCCGGTCGTGACCGCGATGCCAAGCGCGCCAGCGGCGCGCGCAGCATGAAGATCGTGGAGACTGTCGCCGATGACCGCGACCTCGCTCGGTCTGAAGCCGCTGCGATGAATATAGGCGGTGATCATGCCGGGATGCGGCTTGGCGCCAAAGCCTGAATCATAGCCGGCGATAAAGGGCAAATAGATATCAAGACCAAGCTGCACCATCTGCTCACGGGCGGCTGCCTCGCTGTCGTTCGTCACCAGCCCCATCGGCATGCCCGTCGCGCCCAGAGCCAGTATTGCCTCGACAGCGCCCGGCAGCGGGCACAGGCTGTCGAGGCCATGACGGGCAAACAGCAGATCCATCTCGGTGAAAAAATCCTGAGTAGCCTCACGGCCGATGATGTCAGCAAACGGCACGCCATAATCCGCGCTCGAACCGGCGATGATCGGTGAATGAGGGGCGAAGACTGCGCTGCGGGGATCGATGGCGGCGACGTCGATCAGCGCCGACTTCCTTGCCGCATCACCGGCGGCCAGATCGTCAAGAACTCTCAGCGTTGCCGGGCCCCAGGTGCGGGCGAAATCGAGGATGGTGCCATCCTTGTCAAACAACACTGCGCGGATCGCCATCAGTTGATTTTTCCCTCACGAAGGTTCACCACTCGCGAAGCGAGGTATTGCCATGTCGATTGATCTCACCCTGCCCGCGCATCGCCTGCTTGCCTTGCTGACGTCACGCCAGATCAGTGCCCGCGAGGTGGTTGACGCAACGCTGGCGCGGATCGAAACGATCAACCCCCGTCTCAATGCCATCATTGCAGTTGATGCGAAAGGGGCGATCGATGCGGCAGAGCGGATCGATGCCGCGCGGCGCAAGGGCGAAGATATGGCTCCACTTGCAGGGCTGCCCGTCACCATCAAGGATGCCTTCGACGTCGCAGGATTTGCTACCGTCGCCGGTGTCGAGGCGCTGAAGGAGAACCGCCCTGCGACGGATGCGGTGAGTGTGGCGCGGCTGCGGGCACGATCATCATCGGCAAGACCAATGTACCACCCATGTCGGGGGATTTTCAGACCTGTAATCCCGTCTTCGGCACCACCAGCAATCCGTGGAAACGGACCCACACGCCCGGCGGCTCGTCAGGGGGCGCTGCGGCAGCCATTGCCGCGGGGTTGAGCGCTTTGGAGCTTGGCAGTGATCTGGGAGGCTCGATCCGCTGGCCGGCCCATGCCTGCGGCATTTTCGGTCTGAAGCCGACGCAGGGGATCATTCCGGCGACCGGCGGTGTTCCGCCCGCGCCCGGCACGCCGGCAACACCCAATATCCGCATCGCCTCGCCCGGGCCGCTGGCGCGCTCGGCGAAGGATCTCGCGCATGGCCTGCAAGTAATGGCCGGGCCGGAAGAAGACGCGCTCGTGCTCAAACTGCCGCGCTTCAAGGCCCATGGTCTGAAGGGCAAGCGGATCGCGATGCTGACCGCACATCCGCTGGCGCCCACGCAGCGTGCGATACAAGCCGGCGTGGTGAGCGCGGGCGCCGCCCTTGCCAGCGCCGGCGCGGTGGTCGAGGAGATTGACGACCTGCCGGCAAGCCTCAGCAACATCCATCGCCTGTTCACGACGCTGATGATGGCGCTGGTGACCCTCGATTTTTCGGAAAAGCTCAAAGTGTTTTTGCGCGAGAAGGCAAAGACGATCGCGCCCGATGATCCCTCCGGCGAGGCGGGACAAGCGCGGGGGGCAGCGCTCGATTTTGCCGGATGGATGCAGGCGGAAGGTGAGCGCGCGCGCATGGAGGCGGCGATGAAGGTGTTCTTCCAGCGCTATGATGCCATATTGTGCCCACCGGCAACCACGCTTGCCTTCGCCCATGATCATGGGCCATTCAACAGCCGCACCTTCGATATCGACGGGACGGCGCGCCCGCATGGCGATTTTTCCGCATGGTCCTCGATTGCCGGATTGCTGCGCCTGCCCGCAGTCGTAGCCCCGGTTGGTATGCATGACGGCCTGCCGCATGGCGTGCAGATCATCGCTGCGCCCTATCATGACCTGAAGGCGATCGGGATTGCTGGCATCGTCGAGAAACACCTGGGTGGAGCGCGCACGCCTCCCCTGCCGTGAGCGCAAGCGGTCGCCTCTTGCGGAGCCGGCATCTCCATGACCAAAGTGGACCCGGCTCTGCCCCGTGTACTGACGCTGCCCCTTATGTCGGAGATGATCATGCCCCTGTCCAACTCTGCCGTGCGCGATATCGAGACGCTGGTCCACCCCTACACCAATCTCGCGCTGCACCGCGAGACGGGGCCGCTGGTGATCAATCGTGGCGAGGGCGTGTTTGTCTATGACGAGCATGGCAAGGCCTATCTCGAAGGCATGGCGGGCTTATGGTGCGCGGCGCTGGGCTACGGCAATGAGGAGCTGGCGGAGGTTGCCGCTCGGCAGATCCGCACGCTGTCCTTCACCCATCTCTTCGGCGGCAAGAGCCACGATCCGGCCATCGAGCTTGCCGAAAAACTGAAGGAAATCGCCCCCTCGCCCATGTCGAAGGTGTTCTTCACCTGCTCGGGCTCGGAAGCCAATGACACACAGGTCAAGCTCATCTGGTACATGAACAACGCACTCGGGCGGCCGCAGAAGAAAAAGATCATTTCCCGCATCAAGGGCTATCACGGGGTAACGATCGCCTCGGCGTCCCTCACCGGCCTGCCCAACAACCATATCGACTTTGATCTGCCGATCCCGGGCATTCTGCACACCGGCACGCCGCATCACTACCGCAACGCGCTGCCGGGCGAGAGCGAGGTGGATTTTGCTACCCGACTTGCAGATGAACTCGAAGCGTTGATCCTCAAGGAAGGGCCGGAGACAATCGCCGCCTTCATCGCCGAGCCGATCATGGGAGCAGGCGGCGTCATTATCCCGCCCACCACCTATTTCGAGAAAATTCAGGAGGTACTTCAGCGCCATGATGTCGTGCTGATCGCCGATGAAGTGATCTGCGGCTTCGGACGTACCGGCAAGATGTGGGGCTCGCAGACCTTCAACATGCAGCCCAATGCGCTGTCCTGCGCGAAAGCGCTGACATCGGCCTATTTCCCGCTGGGTGCGGTGATGATCGACGAGCGGATGTATGACGCGCTCGTCAGCGAAAGCCGGAAGATCGGCACGTTCGGCCATGGCTTCACCTATTCCGGCCATCCGGTCGGCTCGGCCATGGCGCTGAAGACGATCGAGATTTATCAGCGTGAACGTATCGTCGAGAAAGTCGCCGCCAAGGCGCCGCAATTCCAGAAAAGGTTGAAGGCGCTGGCTGATCATCCGCTGGTTGGCGAAACGCGTGGAATTGGCCTCATCGGCGCGCTGGAGATGGTGGCGGACAAAGCGTCGAAGCGCAGCTTCGAGGCGAAGAAAATGATCGGCGCCATGTGCGTCAAGCATTGCGAAAAGGAAGGTCTGATCCTGCGCAATCTGCCCAATGACGCGATTGGCATCTGTCCTCCTCTTGTCATCAGCGAAGCGGAAATCGATCTGCTGTTTGACCGCCTGACGACAGCGCTGGACAAGACAGAAGCGGATGTGTCGGCACAAAATCTGCGCGCCGCTTAAAGTAACCAATTCATGAAAAAATTTTCAAATTTGTCTGGCTTTTGCCGCAATGGCGGCGTCAAATCTCCGCGAAGGTTCGACATTGATACGGACCTCACGGGAGAACGCCATGTTTGAATCCTCAACCAGACCGACCACGACAAGTGCACGGACAGCAACATCTGAACACGATCCCCTGTTCGATACAGGTGATGTCAAACTCGCCGCCGTTGCCGGCGCACTTCATGCCGGGCGGGTCAGCGCCAAACCTTGCGTTGAAGGCAATGTGCTGCGCCAGTTCCCCTGCGATTCGGATTGACGCGTCCACCTCGTCGCTCTTCGAGATGGCTCACGATCATCAACCCTTCGGCGAGATTTGAGTGGCATAAGCTCGCGTCCTGACCGAAGGACTGCCATGACGATTCGCTTGACGCGCCGCCAGGTATTGCGCTCTGCCTTGATGCTGGGGGGCAGCGGTCTGGCGTTTGGCGCTTATGCCAGCTGGGTCGAGCCGCGCTTTCGTCTGGCGATCCGCGAATATCGGATCAGCCCATCGGGGTGGCCGGCCGGCCTGCGGCTTACCGCCGCTTTTATCTCCGATCTTCATGCCAGCGAACCTTACATGTCGACGCAGCGCATTGCTGGCATCGTCGAGACGACCAACGCCCTGAAGCCCGACATCATTCTGCTGGGCGGCGATTATTGCGGCGGCGCCATCAACAAGCCGTTTATCGGCCCAGCCACCGTCGCGCCAATTCTGGCCGACCTTCACGCGCCGCTAGGCCGCCACGCCATTTTCGGCAATCACGACCACAATATCGGGATCGCCAGTGTCAGGCGTGCCTTCGCGGTGGGGCGTATCCCGACGCTTGAAAATGCGGTGACCCGGATCGAGACCGAAGCTGGCGCGTTCTGGCTGGCCGGCACGGCGTCCGCTCTTGCCTATTGGCTGCGGCGCGGCGGCGAGAGCGGGCCCGAGGAGCGCCCGATCGTCACCATACACGGGCGGCGTTTTCGCGGAGCGGATGATTTGCCCGGCACGCTGGCCAAAATCACCGATGACGCGCCAGTCCTCCTGCTCGCGCATGAGCCGGACCAGTTTGCGCAAGTCCCTGAGCGCGTCGCGCTCACCTTCAGCGGCCACACGCATGGCGGACAGGTCTACATTCCCGGCATCGGCCGCCCCTTCGTTCCCTCGCTCTATGGCGAGCGCTACGCCTATGGGCATATCGTCGAGAAGGGGCGCCATCTCGTCGTCAGTGGCGGGCTTGGCCTGTCGTTTCTGCCGGTACGCGCCCTATGCCCGCCGGAGATCACGCTGGTGCGAATCAGCGCTTCCTTTGCTGCGTAATTTCTGAGCACAACCATGCCAGCGATTGCGCGGCCATAAAAACAATGCGGGAAAGTCGAGAAACAAGTACCATTATGCCTTCAATTGAGAGTTTTTGACTCCTGTTTTTCATGATTCTGCACAAAATTTGATGTTTTTTTTGATTAACGTTTCATTAACTATATTTCGATTGGTTGGCGTTGGGCGAACGGGATGCGCAGTTGATGCAGTGGACATCCGCTCGGTTAACGTCGCTCGAATGGCTGATTGATTGGGGGCACCATGCGCATTCTGTTTTCTGCCTTTGCGGCAACATTGATCACCGTGTCTGTCGCACAAGCTGCCGACCCGCCGGCGGAAGCGGCACCACCACCGCCTGACTTCGATATCGCTTTCGGCGCCAAATGGCTGAGCGATTATAATTTCCGCGGGGTGTCACAGACCGATCGCGATTATGGCTTCCAGGGATATATCGAACCTAAATATAAATGGTTTTATATCGGCGCTGCCGGCTGGTCGACCAGGCTGCCGACGCGGCCAACCGGCGAGTTCGATTTTTACGGCGGTGTTCGGCCCGTCTTCGGCAATCTCTCCTTTGATTTCGGCGCCACCTATTATTATTACGGCAAAGAAACCCAGTTGTTCTTCCAGGGCGCGCCGATAACCCCGCGCGAGACTTCCTATGTCGAGCCCTACGCCAAGGTGGCCTATAATTTTGACGACAAGGGATCGCTTGGCCTGGCGGTCTATCACGCTCCGAACTATCTGAATTCCGGCGCCTTCGGCACATATCTGTCGGGAACATGGTCGATTGCGCTACCCAATGATTTTTCCTTTTCGGGTGAGATCGCGCGCTACTTCTTCGGGCGCGTTGATCCGTTCCTTGGCGGCATCAACTTGCCGGAATACACCTACTGGAACCTCGGTCTGACCTACTCGGTACAGAACACGTGGAAGTTCGACGTTCGCTATCACTAGACCGATCTCAATCAGGCGCAGTGCCAGACATTGACGACCGATCCGCGCGGTCTGGTCTCAGGGCGCTCGCGGTGGTGCGGCGCGGCAATTGTCGGCACGATCTCGTTTGATACCAACTGGTCATCGCTGAAATGGCCGCTCTGACGATCAGCGCCCCGGCAGTATAATCAGCCGGGGCTTTTGAGGCAGGCGGGTCCGCGACACGATCAATTCCGGCGCGGCCCGCTCTTCCACCTGCCACTCATCGCGAACCTGCTCAACAAATCGTTTGAGTGTCCACGGGTTGAAATAGTGCATGGGTATCAGGATGGTCGGCGACAAATGCCGCACCACATCGACCATACCCGGCAAATCGAGCGTCCAGCTGCCGTCAACCGGCACCAGCAGGATATCGACACGGCCGATGGCCTGTATCTGTTCGGGCTCCAGCGGGTGGTGGAGATGACCGAGATGGGCGATGCACAGCCCCGCCACCTCGAAAATAAAGATCGAATTACCGCTTATCTCCGTACCCCTGAAGGTGCGGATATTGGTCGAGACATTGCGCAGCCGCACATCGCCAATCGCGAGATTATGGAAGGCCGGGGTGTCTGGAATATCGCTCCAGCCCCGCAGAACATGGGTAATCGCCGGGTCAGGTGAAAATGAAAAATGCGTGGAGTGCGCCTTGTTCATCGTCGCGATGACCGGCACCCGCCCTGATCTTACATAATCGTTGTAATCGGTTTCGATGGTGATGCCCTGCGGGCTTTCGATCAGAAACGTCGCATGACCGACAAACGTCAGTCGCACCTCGTCGCGGGCAAGAGGCGTTGCCGCGCGCCATACCGGGCCACGATCAGCCAGCAGCCGGCAGGCATCGCCTGTTGCCGGCTGAGCCATGAGAGGCGCGGCATTGAGCGCGAGCGCGGCCAGAAAGCCGGCTATCGCCCAAGTGCCTGTCGCGTTAGACGTGCTGCCCGCCATTGATGTGCAATTCCGCCCCGTTCACATAGGATGACTGATCGCTGCACAGGAAGTAAATGGCCTTGGCGACTTCTTCAGGCGTGCCAAGACGTCGCATGGGGATGTCCTCCTCGACGATCTTCTGGGTGCCGGGAGACAGGATCGCGGTATCAATCTCGCCGGGAGAAATGGCGTTGACCCTGATTCCCAGGGGCCCGAAATCATGGGCCATTTCGCGCGTCAGCCCCTGCAGGGCCGATTTCGACGTGGCGTAGGCGGCGCCAGCGAAAGGATGGACACGCGACCCGGCGATCGACGTGACGTTGACGACAGCGCCATGGGCTTTCGTCAATTCATCAACAAGGCCGCGCGCCAGCAGGATAGGCGCAAAGAAATTCACCTGAAACACCCGCTGCCAGGTCGGCACGTCCGTGAGGATCGTACCCAGACGCACACCATCGACGCCTTTGGGAGAAATGCCGGCATTATTGACCAGCGCATCGAGCCGTGACCCGTCAGCGACCAGCCTCCCCTTGATCTCGGCAATGGCCCGCATTGTATCCTCGCTGTCCGACAGGTCGACCTGGATGTGATCTTCCGGCCCCATTTCCCACGGACAGTTTTCCGGAAAGCCGTGGCGCGAGCAGGTGATCACCCGCCAACCTGCGGCGGAGAACCGTTTGACGGTGGCATGACCGATCCCTCGCGAGGCGCCGGTCAGCAACAAAATGCGACGCGGTTCGCTTCCACGTGCCGTGGCAGCTCCCTCGCTGTGGCGCGTCTCGCGTGCCGGCATGTCAATCAACCTCTCTGCATCATGGGTATAGGCGGGTGATCGACCATTGGTCAGTCGGGGAGTGGCGGCGAAAGACCGCCCGATCATGGAGGCGAAACGGTCGATCACGCCAGAACTCTATATAGGTCGGCACGATGCGAAAGCCACGCCAGTAGGGCGGTCGTGGAATATCACCGATGGCATAGCGCGCAGTCATTTTAGCAATTGCTGCTTCGAGTTCAAAGCGTCCGGCGATGGGCCGCGATTGCTGCGAGGCCCAGGCGCCGATCTGCGACAGGCGCGGCCGGCTGGCGAAATAGGCATCTGATTCGTCCTCGCTCACCGCTGTCACGGCGCCGCGCACGCGCACCTGACGGCGCAATGATTTCCAGTGGAACAACAAGGCTGCCTGGGCATTCTGCGCAAGTTCGCCACCCTTCTGGCTCTCTTCATTCGAGTAAAACACAAAGCCGCCATTATCCACGCCTTTAAGCAGCACCATGCGGACATTCGGCAGGCCGCTGCTGTCGGCCGTTGCCAGCGCCATGGCGTTGGGGTCGTTGATCTCGCTTGCCTGAGCCTCGCCAAACCAGCGGTCGAACAGCGCGAAAGGCTCAACACCGGGGACAAATTCATCGGGTGCATCAGCATTTTTTGATGCAGAAGGTTGCTCGGACTCACCAGCCATTAACCGATCTCATGTTTTTCTAACCGAAGGGGAAGGAGCCGCCGTCGCGGCTGCAGCTGTGATACCATGTTCGTTCGTTCAAGTGATATCAGCTTTCGACCGTATCCTCGTGGACAATCTCGTCGATGGCTCGGATGCCATGCCTTCTTTATCTGCGCGGTCGTGGTGCCGCTGCTCGGGGGGTGCTCGGCGATTTCCATTCCTCTCGGCGATGTTTTCGCCCAGAAACCCTCTGGGCCGTCGACCGCGACCGTGTCGTCAGTGCCGGTGACGAGCGTCACGAGGCAGGCTTTGGCCCCGCTCCCCAGCCGGACAATCGCCAGTGAGGCTGATCCCGTCACCACGGGATCAATCGCTGCGCCTGCCATTCCTTACAGCCCGACGCGGTCATCCTTGACGCAGAGCCACCCAGCGCTTGCCAATTCCGGGCTGGCGTCCATTCCGCCGGCAAAACTGCCCTCCCCCGTCATCAGCGCTGATGACCTGCCACTCATCGGTGCCGGTCTGGCGACAGCCCATCTTGATCAGGACAGTGCGGCGACGCTGCCATGGCTGAACGAAGCCAACGGCCATGGCGGGCTGATCGTGCCAGTTGCCTCGCCTGTCCGGCAAGGCGATACGATCTGCCGAGCCGTTGTCGTCTCCATTCAGCCGCGCGGGCAGCCCAGCGAATGGATTCAGGCCAATGCCTGCCGTACGGGTGCCGGCGAATGGACGCTCAATGACCAGCGGGCATGGCGCAATCCCGTTTGACAGGATACCCATTGCAGGATTGATCAAACCACCCCACATCTCGGGGCAGTCTGACGATGTCCCGATCATAGCGAAGCTTGCGATATCATGCGCGATCCCTACCAAATCCTGGGTATCAACCGTTCCGCTCCGGAAGCCGAAATCAAAAAGGCTTATCGCCGGCTGGCGAAAACGCATCATCCGGATCAAAATCAGGGTGATACCAAGGCAGCCGCGCGCTTCTCCGAGCTTAATCAGGCCTATGAAATCCTCAGCGACAAGGGAAAACGCGCGCAGTTTGATCGCGGCGAAATCGACGGCGAAGGCAAACCCCGTTTTGCCGGTATGGGCGCTGGCCAAGGGGGGGGACGCCAGGGACCTCAGGGCTTTGAATTCGAGTTTGGGCCGGGAGCGGGAATGCGCGGCGGGCGTCGCGGCGGAGGCGCTGATCCGTCCGATATATTTTCTGATCTGTTCGGCTCGATGCGTGGAGGCCCTCAGGGGCCACCGCCCCAGCGTGGAGCAGACGCACATGTCAAGGTCTCGGTGCCCTTCGCCGAGGCCGTGATCGGCGCCAAGCGGCGCATCGATCTGCCAACCGGAAAATCACTCGATGTGGCAATCCCTGCAGGTACGCTCGATGGCCAGACCATTCGCCTGAAGGGGCAGGGTTATGGCTCGGCCAACGGTCCGCCGGGAGACGGGCTGGTGACGATTGCAGTCCAGCCGCACGCCCTCTTCCGCCTCGACGGCGCGGATATCCGCATCGACCTGCCCATCACCCTCGACGAGGCGGTATTGGGGGCCAAGGTACGTGTGCCAACGCTTGACGGCCCCGTCGACATCACGATTGCGCCTCAGTCCAATAGCGGGCGCACGCTGCGCCTGAGGGGCAAGGGTGCGCCGACTGGCAGCTCGCGCGGCGATTTTCTGGTACGCTTGGTGGTCATTCTTCCCGAACAGAGCAACGCACTGTCTCAGCTTGCGGAAGAGATTCGCACGAAGCAGCCCTATTCGGTGCGCGGTCACGATTTTGGCTAATGACTTCAAATATTGCAACAAACCGACTTAATCCTCACGAAATCACGCAATCAGCGCATATCTTTAAGCGAAAGGGCTTTCGAAACAGCCCTTCGTCGTTTAAGGAAGCCGATCTTTTTACAGATCGCGACGGGGCGGTTGCTGCCGGCTGGCGGGCCTAGTCAAGCCGAAGCGCAGATGGGAGTGTAGTGGGTGAGCGGACAATTGATGGCGGGCAAGCGTGGCCTCGTGATGGGCGTTGCCAACAAGATGTCGATCGCCTGGGGCATCGCCAGGGCCGCCCATGCGCAGGGCGCTGAAATTGCATTCACCTACCAGGGTGACGCGTTGAAAAAGCGGGTTGAACCGCTGGCGCACGAGATTGGCGCCCAGGTCGTTGGCCATTGCGACGTGACGGATCCGGCATCAATAGATGCCTGCTTCGAAACGGTGCGCAAATTGTGGGGCAAGATCGATTTTCTTGTTCACGCCATCGCTTTTTCCGACAAGGATCAGCTGACAGGGCGTTACATCGAGACGACAGCGGATAATTTCAGCAAGACGATGCTGATCTCCTGCTATTCATTGACGGCGATTGCGCAGCGGGCGGAAAAGCTGATGGGCGAGGGCGGCTCGATGATCACGCTCACCTATTACGGCGCTGAAAAATGGATGCCGCATTACAATGTCATGGGCGTGGCGAAGGCAGCGCTTGAGGCATCGGTACGCTATCTGGCCGCTGATCTGGGGCCGAAGAACATTCGCGTCAACGCCATTTCCGCCGGCCCGATCAAGACGCTGGCAGCCTCAGGCATCGGCGATTTCCGCTATATCCTGCGCTGGAATGAATATAACGCCCCGTTGCGGCGCACCGTCACCACGGAAGATGTCGGCAATTCCGCGCTTTATCTGCTGTCGGATCTGTCACGCGGCGTTACAGGTGAAGTGCATCATGTGGACGCAGGCTATCATATTGTGGGCATGAAAAATCCTGATGCTCCCGATATGAGCCTTGCCCAGGACTGACGACGGACACGCGACCATGTCTGGCTACTTGCTTATATCGCGCGTAACGATGAAGCGGGCACCGAGGGATGGCTGCCGATGACGCTGCCATCCCCGCTTTATGTGGTACGGCACGGGCAGACCGACTGGAACAAGGCGGGGCGCTATCAGGGTCACGTCGATATCGCGCTCAACAATCACGGACGTTGGCAGGCGGTGCGCAACGGCATGGCGCTGGCGACGCATTTTGCCAGTATTGGAATGGCGCCTGCCAAAAGCGGTTTCGTCTCGTCGCCCTTGCAGCGCGCCAGCGAAACGGCGCGGCTGATCCGTCAGGCGTGCTCGCTCAAACCCGACGATATTCATCATGATGACGGCTTCGTCGAAGCGGCGTACGGGAGCTGGGAAGGATTGACGCAGGCGCAGGCAAGAGAGTGTTTTCCTGAGGATTTTCCCCGCCGGCGCGCCAATCGTCTCGAATTCGCGCCGCATGGAGGTGAAAGCTTTGCTCAATTGACAGAGCGCGTGATGGCACGTGTCAGAACGTTGACGGCACCCACCGTGCTTGTCTGTCACGGCGGCGTGGTCAAGGTGATCTTCGGTGCATATATGGGGCTTTCGGCGCGCCAATCTCTGTCGCTTGATATCCGCCAGGACCGCGTTTTCTGGTTCCGTTCGGGAAAGGTCGTCTATATCTGAGTTGATTTGACGCTGGGAGCAGCCTGCCGCGCATTTACCGTCTTTTTCAGCCCCAATTCAAATTCCGCTCAAGATGGTGCATAAGGGCAATTAACGTAAAGTTTGGTCCGGCCTGATGGCCGCGACCAACAGGGAGAAGGCCGGAGAATTCCGGCAGAGAGCATCATGGCGAAAGCCTTTTTCTTGTGGTCAATGATGGGTCCGCAGCGGCGCGGTCAGGTGAGACATGCTGACTGAAACGCCCGTGATCTCAAGCGATCCGCAGATTGGCCAACTCACAGCCTCGCGCGGCCCGAAACGCCCTGATCTTCTGCGCGATGAATTGCTGGCGGAAATCTTCGCGGCCACGGTGACCATTCATACCAACAAGACCGCGCTGATCGGCGAACTCGAGACCTTGTCCTACGGCGAACTTGATCGGCGCGCGAACGCGCTTGCCCGGGGGCTGGCGCGCCAGGGCGTGACACGCGGCGATGTGGTCGGGCTGTGGTACCCGCGAGGAATTGACCTGCTGGTCGCCCAGCTGGCCATCACCAAGGCGGGCGCTGCCTGGCTGCCTTTTGATGCTGATGTTGCCATCGAACGCATTGGTGTTTGTCTTGCCGACTGTGAGGCCAGGGGGCTGCTTGCCCCGCCGGCACTCCAGCACAAGGCCAGCGGTAAAATCGACGTCTTGATGTGGCATGAGGCTGAGCTGGCTGATCCTGCCAACAACGGCGCCATTGATCTGCGGGCTCTCGGCGTTACGCCGGATGACCGCGCCTATCTCATCTACACGTCCGGCTCGACCGGCATGCCGAAAGGCATCGCCATCTCGCATCGCAATATCTGTCACTATCTGCGCTCAGCCAATGAGACCTATCTCATCCGTGCCGATGACCGGGTGTTTCAGGGTTGCTCGGCCGCCTTCGATCTGTCGATGGAAGAAATCTGGGTGCCATTCCTCGTTGGCGCGACCTTGTGGGTCGCCAGCGCCGAGACGATTGCCGACAGCGAAACCCTGCCGCAGATCATCGCCGGTGCCGGCATCACGGTTCTTGATACCGTGCCAACGCTCCTTGGCCTGATGGCGCGCGACATTCCCTCATTGCGCATCATCATTCTGGGTGGGGAAGCCTGCCCGCCAAGCCTGGCGGAGCGCTGGTGCAAACCGGGGCGTACAATTTTCAATTCCTATGGTCCGACCGAGGCCACGGTGGTTGCCACCGTTGACATCGTTGAACAGGGCGCTCCGGTCACCATCGGCACACCAATTGCCAATTATACCGCGTATGTGGTCAGCGAAAATCTGCAGCCGGTGGCGCCGGGAACGCAGGGTGAATTGCTGATCGGCGGACCAGGCGTTGCCCTTGGCTATGTCATGCGGCCGGAACTGACGGCAGAAAAATTCATCGCCAATCCCTTTACCAGCGATGGCAGCGACCCGATCCTCTATCGCTCGGGCGATGCGGTGAGCCTGGGTCATGACGGCAAAATTCTCTTTCACGGGCGCATTGACGATCAGGTCAAGATCCGCGGTTTTCGTGTCGAACTGGGAGAGATCGAAAGCAAGCTCTCCGCCCTGCCCGGTATCCATCAGGCCGCCGTCATCCTGCGCAAGGATGATGGCATCGAAAGGCTGGTCGCCTTCTTCGTACCCTCAGGCAAAGAGGCGCCGCCCGTAGCCGATCTGCGTTCAGGGCTTGCCCGACAATTGCCGCCCTACATGGTGCCGACGCGCTTCGAGACGGTCGAGGCGTTGCCGCGCCTTGCCGCCTCCGGCAAGGTCGACCGCAAAGCGCTCGCCCTGCGCCCGTTACAAAGCGCGCCTGCCAACGACGTGCAGGAAGAGCCGCGCACGCCGGTCGAGGCAGCTCTTCTGGCAGCGATGCAGCAGGTATTTCCTGGACAGACACTGCCACTTGAAGGCGATTTCTTCACCGAGATCGGTGGCCATTCCCTGCTTGCCGCCCGGTTTGTGTCGCTGATGCGCGCCGACCAGCGCTTTGTCGGCATCACGCTTCAGGACATGTATGAAGGGCGCTCGATTGCGGGCATCGCCGAGCGGCTTGAGCGGCGCGGACTTGGAACAGGCGGGCAGGATCGTACATTTGAGCCGCCGCCGCTGCTGCGCCGCTTCCTGTGCGGGCTGGCGCAGGCCGCCGTCCTGCCGGTCATTCTCTTTTTCACCTGCATCCAGTGGCTTGGGATCTTTACGACGTTCCTGTTGCTTGATCTCGATGTTCTCGGCTTCTGGGGGCAGCTCTTATCGCTGCTTGGCATTTATGTCGTCCTGACCATCGCCACCACATTTGTTGGCATCGCCGGCAAATGGCTCAGTGTCGGGCGCGTCAAACCGGGCCGTTACCCGCTATGGGGCGTTTATTATTTCCGCGTCTGGCTGGCGATGAAATTCACTCTGCTCGTCAAGCCCAAATGGTTCCAGGGAACGCCGATCATGCGCGTCTACATGCGCATCATGGGGGCGCGCATCGGCAAGGACGCCATCATCTCGGAATTCGAGGCCGGCACGCTCGACCTCCTCACCATCGGCGACAGGGTCAGTACCGGCACGAAGCTCAAGATCGCCAATGTCGAAGTGGTCGGCAACGAGATGGTGATCGGTCGGGTGGTCATCGAGGATGATGCCTATATCGGCACCTCAAGCGTTCTCGAGCACGATACTATCATCGGCAAGGGCGCTGAAATCGGCGATCTGACTGCGGTGTTGGCCGGAACACATGTCGGCGCCTGGGAGAAATGGGAAGGCTCGCCCGCCCGCAAAGTGAGCGATATCGACGAGAGAGAATTGCCGCCGCAGGCTGAGGCTTCGGTGCTTCGCAAGAACATCATGACCTGCGCCTATGTCATTGCCTTGCTGACGATCCCGCCCATCGGCCTGCTGCCCATCTTTCCAGCCTTCGGGCTGTTTGATCATATGGATCTGCTGATCGCGGGATGGAGCAAGGCCGATACGCTGTCGGTGCTGCCGCTGTTGACCTGGCCAACGTCAATGGCGCTCATCGTCTTCACCATTGCCATTACGGTTGCCATGCGCTGGATAATCCTGCCAACCCGGCTGCAACCAGGCCGTTATTCGGTCCATTCATCCGTCTATTTCCGCAAATGGGCGCTGGCGCTGCTCACCGACGTCAAGCTTGAAACATTGTCGTCGCTGTTTGCCACGGCCTATATGCGCCTGTGGTATCGCATGATGGGTACCAAGATAGGACGCGGCGCGGAAATATCGACCAATTTGTCGGGGCGCTATGATCTGGTTGAAATCGGCGCCGGCAATTTCATTGCCGATGAAGTGCTGCTGGGAGACGAGGATATCCGGCGCGGCTGGATGACGCTTGAAAAGGTCACGACCGGCGATCGCGTCTTTGTCGGCAATGACGCGGTGGTGCCGCCCGGCACGCGCTTTGACAATGACAGCCTGCTTGGCATCAAGTCTGTGCCGCCGGCAAGCCGCCACATCAAGGCCGGTGAGACGTGGTTCGGATCGCCGTCGATCTCGTTTCCGACGCGCCAGCGCGTGACCGGCATTTCGGCCAACTGGACCTATGAGCCACCGCTCAGTCGCAAGATCGGGCGGCTTATCTTCGAGGCTTTCCACACCTCGTTTCCAACCATGCTGTTCATCACGCTTGGCTATTACACGGTGGAAACGCTTGATCCCCTGATGGAACAGCGCCAGTGGGGATTGGTATTCTGGCTCTTCCTGGTTGCATCCATCGTCATTCCGCTGATCATGACGTCATCGACCATTATCGTGAAATGGCTGTTCATGGGCGCCTACAAGCCGGTGATCAAGCCGATGTGGTCGTTCTGGGCGATGCGAACGGAAGCCTGCGCCGTTCTCTACTGGGGACTTGCCGGCAGGGTCTTGCTTGATTCACTGCGCGGCACTCCCTTTCTGCCGTGGATCTTGCGCCTCTACGGCGTCAAGATCGGCAAGGGAATCTGCATGTTCACCACAGACATCACCGAGTTTGATTGCGTCACCATCGGCGATTACTGCACCATCAACTCGTTGTCCGCCCTGCAGACGCACCTTTACGAGGACCGGCTGATGAAGGTCGGGCGGGTACTTCTGGGAACAGGTGTGAATGTCGGAGCGGGCGCGACCGTTCTCTACGACACTAAAATCGGTGATTTCGCCGATGTCGGTTCGCTGTGCGTGGTGATGAAGGGAGAGACCCTGCCCGCCCATACGGCATGGGTTGGCGCCCCGGCACAGCCGCACATCGCGCGCGCCCACACCTCGGCGAATACGCCGCATAATGCCGGCCTCACCCGCCAGGCGGCCGAGTGAAGACGCAACGCGCCTGAGTGATGAGCGCGGGCGCCGCTTCGCTGGCGCAAGCGCCGGCAAAGCCTTGCGGCAAATCGCTGAGATCATGCCAGTGAGCGTGTGCGCCATGATCCGCCGGCAGGCTCGACAGACCCTCCCATAATCCCTTGCCGCTCATTTTGGCGAGCGCCTCTTTGCGCACCCACATCTGCGTAAAATTATGCGCCAACGCCTCTTCCGACGCGCTGGCAAGCTCGCGGACCTCGGCGGAGGCAAATTCCGAAGCGGCGATGTCAAACGCCGGAATAGACGGGTCGATCGTTTCAAGATCAACGCCCACCGGGCCGGCGCGCGAGAGTGCAACAAGCGCCACGCCTTCCCGGTAGCTGAGGGAGAACGCGATACCACTCGCCTCCGGCCAGGCGAGATGAGGCTGGCGCGCCGGTCCATAGGAGAACAGAAGATCAGCCGGGTTCTGGCCAAGGGCAGCGGCAAGGATCAGCCGCAACGCCCGGCGTGCGGCGCGGTAGCGCTCGCCAACCAGCGGGTCGATCGCTGCGGCGGCACGAATGCGCTCGTCCTGCGACAGGCAGTCGAGTGGCGGCACCTCGGCCAGAACGACCAGCCAGATCGCCACCCCCGTATCCGGCAAGGGGCCGGGCATCATCGCCGGCCATTCGCGTGTATTGATGTCCATCAGAACACAGTGCGGCGGCCGGAGGGGACAGGCAAGCCAGCGCCGGCGATTTGACCGCGCGCCGCGTCCCGCCTAAACCGCAGCGAGGAGTGGCGATGTCGTTCAACAGTTTCGGTCATCTTTTTCGTGTTACCACGTTTGGTGAAAGTCATGGACCCGCCATTGGCTGCGTCGTTGATGGCTGTCCGCCGCTTTTGCCGCTGAGCGAGGCTGACATCCAGCCTTTTCTTGACAGGCGTCGCCCCGGCCAGAGCCGCTATACAACGCAACGCCAGGAAGCCGATCAGGTGCGTATCCTGTCGGGTGTTGTTGCTGACAGCGCCGGCATCCAGCGCACCACGGGCACGCCGATCGGCCTTCTCATCGACAACACTGATCAGCGCTCAAAAGATTATGATCGCATCCAATCGGCCTACCGCCCAGGGCACGCCGATTTCACCTATGATGTGAAATACGGCATTCGGGATCACCGGGGCGGCGGGCGCTCGTCAGCCCGCGAGACGGCGATGCGGGTCGCCGCCGGTGCGATTGCCCGCAAAGTGGTACCAGGCCTTACCGTGCGCGGGGCGCTGGTGCAGATGGGTCCGCACAAAATCGACCGTCAGCGCTGGGACTGGAACGCGGTGGAGGCTAATCCGTTTTTCTGCCCGGACGGCGAGATGGCGGCATTCTACGGTGATTATCTCGATGGCGTGCGCAAGGAGGGTTCCTCCATCGGCGCGGTGATCGAGATTGTTGCCGACGGCGTTCCCGCCGGCCTGGGGGCGCCGATTTACGGCAAGCTCGATGCCGATCTGGCGGCAGCCTTCATGGGCATCAATGCCGTGAAGGGGGTTGAGATCGGCGAGGGGTTTGGCGCTGCCGCACTGCGCGGCGAGGATAATGCTGACGAGATGCGGGCTGGCAATGACGGCAAGCCGGTTTTCCTCTCCAATCATGCCGGCGGTATCCTCGGCGGCATTTCAACCGGGCAGCAGGTGGTGGCGCGCTTTGCGGTGAAGCCTACCTCGTCGATCCTCATTGCGCGCCGCTCGATTGACAGCGCGGGCGATGATGTCGAGGTGAAGACCACAGGCCGTCATGATCCGTGCGTTGGCATCCGCGCCGTCCCGGTGGGCGAAGCGATGATGGCACTCGTGATCGCCGATCATTATCTGCGTCAGCGCGGCCAATGTGGCTGATTTGCCGGCGCTGATCAGGGTAACGATTGAGCGATTGGGGCATCGCGGTGATGGCATAGCCACCAGCGGTGGTCGCACGCTCTTTGTTGCTGGCGCCCTGCCGGGCGAGATCGTCGATATCGATCCCGCCGGTGGCGAGCGAGCGCAACTGGTATCGATCATCGAGCCCTCGGCGCACCGCGTCGCGCCGCCATGCATCCATTTTACAACATGCGGTGGCTGCGTCGCGCAACATATGGATGGTCGCCTCTACGACGAATGGAAGCGCGACAGCATCACAACGGCGTTGGGGCAACAGGGGATTTCAGTGCCACTGGAGGCGATGCTTCGCGTTGAGCCCGGCACAAGGCGTCGCGTTTCGCTGGCGCTTGTACGTGAGGGCAAGACAGTCATTTTCGGCTTTCACGGCGCACGCTCCAACGACGTTATCGCCATCACTGCCTGCCTGGTCATGACACCCGCCATCGCCGCAGCCCTGCCAGCGCTTGCCAGGCTTTTAAGCCCGCTGGTCACGGGGCGCGACAGCCTTGCCGTCAGCGTGCTCGATACCGCGCAAGGTCTTGATGTCTCGCTTGCGCCAGCAAAATTGCCGCGCGACGCGATGAGCCGCCTGTTTGCTGCGGCCGGGGCGATCGGTCTGGCGCGCCTCAGCATCGGGGAGGAAAACGCCACCTTCCGCCCGCCATCCCTGCCGACCGGCGAGATCGCTCGGCTGCAGCCGGCGGGCGGCTTTGCCCAGGCCGTGGCGCCGGTCGAGGAGGCAATTGCCGGGCTGGCAAAGGACGCATTGAGCGGCGCCAGGCGGATCATTGAACTTTTCTGCGGCAGCGGCGCGCTGACGCTGCGCCTGGCCCGCCATATGGCGATCCACGCGGTTGAAAGCGACCCACACGCGCTTGCAGCCCTCGACCAGACAGCGCGCCATGCAAGTGGTCTGAAACCGGTAACCCGCGAGCAGCGAGACCTCTTCCGGCGCCCGCTCATGATCTCGGAACTCAAAAACTACGATGCCGCACTGCTTGACCCGCCGCGCCAGGGCGCGCAGGCGCAGATGGCCGGGCTTGCGGCGTCAAAATTGAAGAAGATCGTCTATGTGTCCTGCGCGCCGGCGAGTTTCGCGCGCGATGCGCGGGTGTTGATCGATGGCGGCTTTCGTCTCAGCCGCATAACGCCGATCGACCAGTTCCTGTGGTCTCATCACGTCGAGCTTGTTGGCGTGTTCGAGCGCTGATCAGAGGGCTGCCACAATGCTCCCCGCATACGGCAAGCCAAGCTCAGCACCGCGCACCGAAGGCGTGCTAAACAGAAGATAGGTTGCCGCCACGACACTCATGGCCGCCATGAAACGAGCTCTATTCAACATGACACTCTCCCCGGCATCACTTGCCGCGTTGTTATGGCGGCACCATCGCGCAGGGCGGTTTCCAAATGGTTGAAATGGGCCATCCCGGCTTGGCCGCAATCGAAGAAGGGTTAAGATTTATGTCTGTGATGATGATCGCCAACAGGAGATCGGGATGGCTACGCCTGTCACGCGCCTTGCCTATACGCTGAACCACGGTTTGCGGGTGGCGTGGTATACGAGCGCTCTGCTGCTGGCGCGTCGCAACGAGGCTAAGCCGACCGATGCCGGCGCGGCGACGCAGGCGGCCCGGGGGTCCACCACCAGCCGCGAGGTGCTGTTGGCCGATATGGCAAGGCTTTTCACCCGGGATGTCAAAAATGCCGATGCCGGGATCTACCGGCTGGCGCATGACTGGTTCGGGCCGCTTGATGAAGAGGTTCGGCGCATGCGCCTTTTCCTCAACGACGTTCCAGCGGTGGCGCGGCGGCGTGCGCAGAAGAGCGCCAACGAGCCGCTCGCGACATATCGCGGCAAGCGCCCCGCCTATTATCTGCAGAATTTCCACTATCAATCTGATGGCTGGATGAGTGAAGAGAGCGCGGCGCGCTACGACATGCAGGTCGAGGTGCTGTTTGGCGGCACGGCGGCCGCCATGCGCCGGCAGACGATTGCGCCGATCGCCCGCCATCTTAAAGGCCGCGACCAGCGATCATTACGCCTTCTCGATGTGGGTGCCGGCACTGCCCGCTGGCTGAAGGATCTGCGCCCGGCCTTTCCTGCCCTGCCGGTCACGATTGCCGACATGTCGGAAACCTATCTGTCACGGGCGCTTGCCGAGCGCGGCAATGAAGGCCGGCTGACGGCGCTCCTTGCCAAGGCGGAAGCACTTCCGCTTGCCGACAGCAGCCAGGATATCGTCACCGCCATCTATCTGTTTCACGAATTGCCGCCAAAAATTCGTCGGGCTGCGGCGGCCGAGATCGCCCGCGTGCTGAAGCCCGGCGGTCTGTTCGTGATGAATGATTCGCTCCAGCGTGGCGATCATCCGCCCTATGACGGCATGCTGGAGCGCTTTCCCCAGGCCGTCCACGAACCTTATTATGCTGGCTATCTTGGCGAGGATCTCAACGCGCTCTTCGGCGCCCATGGCCTCTCGCCGGTATCGCGCGAGCGGGCGTTTCTGTCCACGGTTGCCGCCTTTCGCAAGGGTTGAGACGGCGGTGAGGCAGGCAAGGGCTTGAATTTTTGGCAAAACACCGCTATACAAATCTTCAGTTCGGGCCCCTCTGGCAGCCGTCGTTGACGGTTGCGATGTCGGACGGAAGTTCAACATCTAGGCGCCCGTCTCCTCAATGCAATCCATAGCGGAGCACGCGGCAGAAGGAATTTTGCCATGGACATGGTTTTGTCGTTTGCCTCGTCGTCGGTTCTGGGCACGCCTGTGTGGGTCTGGTTTGCCTTTCATCTCATGATCTTCATTCTGCTGGCTTTCGATCTGGGCGTGCTGAACCGCAGCAGCCGCGAGATGGGCATTGGCGAGAGCCTGAGGCTCTCCGTCTTCTATATCGCTATCGCCATCGCCTTCGGCGTCGTGGTCTGGGGCTATCTCGGATCGCAGAGAGCGATTGAATATTACACCGGCTACACGATCGAAAAGGCGTTATCGATTGACAATATCTTCGTTATTTCGCTCATTTTTGCCTATTTTTCCATTCCGCCAGCCTTCCAGTACCGGGCGCTGGTATGGGGCATCATCGCCGTGCTCATTCTGCGCGGCGTGATGATCGCCGCCGGGGCGGCACTCATCCATCAATATGAGTGGGTTCTCTATATTTTTGGCGCCTTCCTGATCTACACAGGCATCAAAATGCTGGGTGGGCACGACAACGCCCCTGATCTCGACCGCAATCCGCTCCTTGCGTTTCTGCGCCGTCACATGCGCATCACCGAAAAGCTGCATGGGGAAGCATTCTTTGTTCGTCTGCCTGATCCGGCCTCAGACAAAAAAGTTCTGTATGCCACGCCGCTGTTTCTGGCGCTGGCTGTCATAAACGTTGCCGATATTGTTTTTGCCGTTGACTCAGTCCCGGCCATTTTCGCTGTAACGACGGATACTTTTATCGTGTACACGGCGAATATCATGGCCATTCTCGGACTGCGCGCGCTCTATTTCGCGTTAGCGGCGATGGTCGCGCGGTTTAAATATCTGTCGATCTCTCTGGCGCTCATCCTGGTGCTGATCGGCGTCAAGATTTTCTGGAGCGGTCTGGTTGCCAAAGTCGACCCGCTGCTGTCGCTTGCCATGACTTTGGCGTTGCTCGGCGGCGGTATCGGCTTCTCGTTGTGGAAAACCAGATCTGCAACTGCCAAAGATTGACACGACGGCGGGTGGGTCTAGGTTGCGCCTGCCATCTGGAGATCACTCATGCGCGTCGTCCTTGCCCTTGCTGTTGCCATCTTCGCCGCGCCATCGCTGACGGAAGCGCGAACGGTTGATCGGCAAATCCCCGCCGCGCGCTGCGGTCGCCTTGTCTGCGGGGCGCCGATCGATGTCGTGTGTCATGCGCAGGGCGGGCGCACCGCGACGGTGGTGGTGCCGTGGAGCCGCGCTGATCTGCCGTCCTCCGTCATGGCCGGCACACTGACGCGTCTTACCTTCTCCTCGGGGCAATATCGCAGCAGCCTCTATGGTTCGCCACGCCTGCGCACCCGTCACGGCAGAAGCGAAGCCGTCTTCGATATAGGCCCATGGTTCGATGGCGCTCTCTTCGCCCTGCTGCAGACAAGCAGCGATGTCCGGGTCTCTGGCGATTATGGCTCCTACCGGGTCGAACGGCGCAAAGGCCAGGCCGACCCCTGCGCCATCTGAACCAGGCGCTCGTCACCCGACTGAGGTTGAATGTCATGAACGAACGCCTGGACGCCGTGCAGCGAGTGATCGACGCCTTCAAACAGGGCGCGATGGTCGCTGTTCTTGATGATGATGATCGCGAGAATGAGGGCGATCTCATCGTTGCCGCCTCCATGTGTACCAGCGAGAAGATGGCCTTCATCATCCGCCACAGCTCAGGCATCGTCTGTGCTCCATTGACCGTTGCCGAAGCCAGGCGTCTGCGGCTTGATCCGATGGTATCGGTGAACGACGCGCCCCACAGCACCGCTTTTACCGTTTCCGTCGATGTGCGCCACGGCACCACCACCGGCATATCAGCCGATGATCGCACCAACACGGTGCGCGCCCTTGCCAATGGCAATATCGGCGCCAGCGATTTCGTCCGCCCCGGCCATGTCTTTCCGCTTGTTGCGCGCCCCGGTGGCGTTCTCATGCGCTCCGGCCATACGGAAGCTGCGGTTGATCTGTGCCGTCTCGCTGGTCTGCCGGAAGTCGGCGTCATCGGCGAATTGATGAATGATGATGGCACGGTGATGCGCGGGCCGCAGGTGCGCGCCTTCTCAAGCCGGCACGCCATTCCCGTTATCACGGTTGCCGACCTGATCGCCTTCCGGCAGGTGCGCGAGCGGCTGGTGGAGCGTGTGAGTGAGTTCACCGTCACCACGCCCATCGGCCCGGCGCGTGGTATTTCGTACCGCACGCCATTTGATGAGCTGGAGCAGCTGGCGGTCGTTTTCGGCGATGTTGCGGGCAAAGCGGGCGTTGCGGCGCGGCTGCACCGTCAGGATATTCTGGCCGACATCTTCGGCGACCAGACAACATTGAAAGCCACTTATCACAAATTTTCCGAAGCAGGCTGCGGCGTACTCATCTATCTGCGCGAAGGCTCGGCTGGCGTGCCGTCAGCATCGATGGCGCCAGGCGGCAATGAAGGCCATGGCAGCGCGTCAAGCCGTAACGAGACATGGCGCGAAGTAGGGCTCGGCGCGCAAATCCTGCGCGACCTGGGGATCTCTTCGATCCGCCTGTTGTCCTCGCGCGAGCGCCGCTATATCGGGCTTGAGGGATTTGGCATCACAATCGCGGCAACAGAACGGCTCGGTGATTAGGCGCGCTCATCCAGCGGCTCGCTGCCCTGCGGGCTGCCATCCTTTCCAAGCTTGATCTTGCGCACCTTCATCTCCGCTGCCTGAAGCATGGTCTCGCAATGGGATTTCAGCGCCTCGCCGCGCTCATAGATGGCAATCGATTCCTCAAGCGGCACGTCGCCACGCTCAAGCTTGCTGACGATCTGTTCGAGTTCGGCCAGCGCCTTCTCGAAACTCAAGCCGCCGAGATCAGTTTTACTGTCGCTTGCTTTGGCCACGGAGCCTCCTTCAGACGCTTGCCATACCAGCACCGGTTGCCTGCGGAAAGGCGGAAATGATTTCTTCAACAATCGGCCCGTTGAGCTTTTCTTCAAGGCGGCTCAGGGCGCGCGCCACGACGCCACCATCGAAGGCGCGATGGTCGAAGGAAAAAAAGAGTTCCAGCGACCCGTCATCCGCCATAGCGCCGTAGGACAACAGCACGGTGAACATATGGACGGCGTTGGTGATCGTCACACCCTGCCCGGCCAGAGATGAAATACCGAAGGTACCAAAATAATTGGCACGCTGGCGGCCGATATTGAGGCCAAGCCACCATATCAGGCGGCGCAGGGGCAGAGGCAGGGAGGCTATCGCGAACACGCGACGGAAATCGCGCTCCTCCTGCCAGTCAACGGTCTTGGCGCGGCGCAGGCGCTCGGCGAGTTCGCCCAGCGACATATGCTCCGGTCCCTTCATGCGCACGAAGAAGAGCGTCGGCTCGCCGTCGAACACCCGTTCGGTAGCGATCATCGACACGCTCATGGGATATTCGTAGATGTGCGGCCAAGGGAATTTGACATAGGCGCGGCGCAGTTCCGGCATGTCGGCTGCCACCAGCCCGTAGGCTCTGGCAATCATTGCCGGCCATAGCGGTTTGGCGCCGCGGGGCAATTGCGCCAGCACTCTGGCAAGCGGACCCAATCCGAGGCGGCGCGAAATCACGCCCTTCGTGGTGTCGCCAGCAAAATAACAGACATCGGCGATGATACGACGTGGCCCTGACAGAGCAATGCTGCGCCCTTTCATGATGCCTCTCCCGGTGACGCGGCGCTCACATGCCCATCAGCGCGCTTACATGGGAATCGACCGAGCGCGCCAAGCCTTCGAGATCATAGCCACCTTCGAGCACCGAGACGAGCCGCGAGCCGGCATGCTTGTCAGCGATATCCATCAGTCTGCGGGTGACGAGACCGAAATCGCGCTCGTGAACGTTGAGCTGGGCCAGTGGGTCTCGCGAGTGGGCGTCAAAGCCAGCAGAAATGATGACAAACTCGGGCGCGAATTTGTCGAGCGCCGGCAGGATCGCCGTATCAAAGGCGTCGATGAATTCCTCCGACCCCTCGCCCGGCCGCAGCGGACAATTGACGATATTGCCAACGCCGCGCTCAGCCCGCGCGCCGGTGCCGGGATAGCACGGCATCTGGTGGGTCGAGGCATACATCACAGACTTATCCTCCCAGAAAATATCCTGGGTGCCATTGCCGTGATGAACGTCAAAATCGATGATGGCAACGCGGCCGATGCCGTGCTTGTGCTGGACATGGCGGGCAGCAATCGCCGCATTGTTGAGAAAGCAGAAGCCCATCGCCCGGACGCGCTCGGCATGATGGCCGGGCGGGCGGATGGCGCAGAAGGCGTTATCCACTTGTCGTGACAGCACCTCGTCGCTTGCCTGAATGACGGCGCCGGCGCCGCGCATCAGCGCCTCCCAGGTGCCCGGCGACATGGATGTGTCGGGATCAATCGACACCAGCCCATCGCGCGGCGCCATGTCATGCAGCTCGTCCACATATTCGGCGGGATGAGCAAGATAGCCAAGATCAGGCGTGCCAAGGTGCGCACGCTCGCGGACCAGGGTCGAAAAGCGCTCATCCTCCAGCCGGCGCTCAATGGCGCGCATGCGATCAGGCCGCTCAGGATGGCCATGCGGCGGCTCATGGGTGAGGAAGGCCGGATGGGTCACATACAGGGTCGCCATGCGGCTGTCCTCTCAGTCAATCAGGATCACTTACGCCTAAAGCGCGCGGGCGCCAGCAGCAGCCCAGCCGCCATCAGCGGGAATGATCGCCCCTGATACATAACGTGCCGCATCGGATGCAAGGAAAAGACAAACCTGCGCCACATCATCTGGCGTTCCCATACGCTGCATGGGAACCGAGCGGGCGACCGCGTTGCGGGATTTTTCATCAGGTGCGAGGCGTGCCATGCCCTCGGTACCGTCAATCGGGCCGGGGATGACTGAATTGACGCGGATGCCCTCCGGTCCCCATTCGATGGCAAGCGTCCTGGTTACCATATCGACGCCGGCCTTGGCGGCGCACACATGCACCTGAAAGGCCATGGGGATCATCGCCTGCGGCGCCGAGATATTGATGATCGAGCCGCCCGGCTTGGCGATATGGGCATAGGCCGCCTTCATGACATGGAAGGTACCGAGAAGGTCGATATCAATAACCGCCTTGAAGCCATTGGTGCTGAGGGCGGCGGCGGGAGAGGGAAAATTTCCGGCAGCACCCGACACCAGCACATCGACCTTGCCAAAGCGCCCGGCAAAATCAGCAAGCGCGTCGGCGACTGCCTGCGGCTGGCGCACATCAAGGCTGTAGCCCGCTGCTTCAAGGCCGCCTTGTGAAAGGCGCTTGACCGCCGCGTCGACCTTGTCCTGACTGCGGCTGGCGACACCCAGCTGGCAACCCTGCGCGGCGAAGGCTTCGGCGATGCCCAGATTGATGCCGCTGGTACCGCCAAAGACAAAAACGCGTTTGCCCGACAATGCGAAATCGATACTCATCACAGCTCTCCAAAGGTTATCGGGCGCCTATTTCTTGCGGGTCATGAAGGCGGTGAAAGCCTGCATCGCTTCCGGCCCCCGCAGGCAGGCCTTGAAGTGTTCGGCCTCTTCGTCGATGCGGGCGAGCACCTCATCGCGGTCGCTGCGCAGCAAGCGTTTGGTGATCGCCATGGCGTTTGGCGGCTTGGCGGTAATTTCGCGGGCAACCTCGATGGCGCGCGCTTCGGTACCCTCATCCTCGATCATGTCGTTGATCAACCCCGCCGACAATGCCTTGCGGGCATCCCAGCGACGGCCAAGCGCGAAGAGTTCAAAGGCGCGTTGGGGTCCCAGCAGGCGCGGCCCCAGCAGGCTCGAGGCTGCCTCTGGCACCAGACCAAGATCAACGAAGGGGGTGGCGAATGTCGAGCGCTGGCTCGCCACCACGTAATCGCAATGAAGCAGCATGGTGACGCCAACGCCGACCGCTACACCGTCAACGGCAGCGACCAGCGGCTTGTTGCAGCCAACGAGCGCGCGCAGAAAATGCAGGACCGGATCGCCCAATCCGCCACTGCTTGAGGCGGCGATGAAATCCTGGAGGTCATTGCCGGCGCTGAAGGCCCCGGGAACACCAGCAATCAGGACGGCGCGCAAGGCAGAATCGTTGTTGGCCGCTTCAAGATGTCTGGCCATCGCCGAATACATCGCCAAGGTCAGCGCGTTTTTCTTGTCGGCACGGTCCATACGCATGAGCGCGACACCGCCCTCGGCATGATAGGAAATCGATGTCATGGTGCTCGCCTGTTTCCTTCCCGATTATTCAGCGGCGACAAGGGCGATATCGCCCAATGTGCCGGCGCCGTCGACGATGCTGGTTTCGAGGCCGGAAGCGGCGATGGCGATATTCTCGGCAAAGAAACGGGCGCGGGCAATGCGTTGGCTGCTTTCATGATCGGCCGGCCCGCGAACGGACGCCAGCGCCTCTTCGCCCAGCCCCGCTCCACCAGCAGCCAGCGCAAACAGCCGCAGATAGGGGGTGGCGCCGGCCAGCGCGTCGTTGGGCGATGTGCCAAGCGTTGCCAGCAGCCAATCACTGGCGCGCGCCAGAGCCTCAACCGCCTCGTGGAGGCGATCTGCCATGTGACCGAAGGCCGGCTGGTTGCTTTCCTTCAGGCGACGCACGGTGGCGCGGTGGCGATCAATCTCCTGGCGGACGAGCGCGCCATTGCCGATGGGCAGTTTGCGGGTCACGAGATCAATCGACTGGATGCCGTTGGTGCCCTCATAGATGGTCAGGATGCGGGCATCGCGCAGATGCTGGGCTGCCCCCGTCTCCTCGACAAAACCCATGCCGCCATGGATCTGGATGCCAAGCGAAGCAACTTCGATGCCGATATCAGTAGCAAATGCCTTGGCGACCGGGGTCAGCAGCGAAGCAAGCTCGCTTGCCGCGCGTGCCTTGTCACCTTCAAGGCGATGGGATTTGTCGAGTTCGGCCGCAAGGCGAAACGAGATCGCCCTGGCGGCGGCAGTCTTGGCCTTCATCTCCAGCAGCATACGGCGAATGTCAGGGTGTTCGATGATGCGGCTCATCGGGCCGGATTTGACGCCCAGCGCCTTGCCTTGGCGGCGCTCCATGGCAAAGGCCATGGCCTGCTGAGTGGCGCGTTCAGCAATCGCCACACCCTGCAGGGCGACGCCGAGGCGAGCATTGTTCATCATGGTGAACATGCAGTTGAGACCGCGATTTTCCTCGCCGATCAGATAGCCGATGGCGCCTCCCTCATCGCCATAGACCATCGTGCAGGTGGGGGACGCATGAATGCCAAGCTTGTGCTCGACGCCAGCGCAGCGGACATCATTGCGAGCGCCAAGCGCGCCATCGGCACCCACCATGAATTTCGGCACAAGAAAGAGCGAGATACCGCGCGTTCCCTCGGGCGCATCGGGCAGGCGGGCCAGAACGAGATGGATGATGTTGTCGGACAGGTCATGCTCGCCGTAAGTGATAAAAATCTTCTGGCCAAAAATCCGGTAGGTGCCATCCCCCACCGGCTCGGCTTTCGAGCGCAGCGCCGCCAGATCGGATCCCGCCTGCGGCTCGGTGAGGTTCATGGTGCCAAACCACTCCCCCTGGATGAGCTTGCCGAGGTAGGTTGCCTTCAGATAATCGCTGCCATGAGCGGTCAGCGCCTCAACTGCGCCCATGGTCAGCAGGGGGCCTAGCCCATAGGCCATGCAGGCTGAATTCCACATCTCGACGCAGGCTGAATTCAGCAGCACCGGCAGTCCCTGCCCGCCATGAGCCTCAGGACCCGGGAGGGCGTTCCAGCCAGCCTCGCACCATTCCCTGTACACCTCGCCCCAGCCGGTCGGCATGATGACCTTGCCGTTTTCGAGCCGGGCGCCCGCCTTGTCGCCCAGACGGTTCAGAGGAGCGATCCGTTCGTTCGCAAATTTGCCGGCTTCCTCCAGGATGGTGTCAACGAGATCACTGGAAAGATCGCCGTACATCCCAGCGTCCAGCGCCGCCTCAAGCCCGGCAACATGACGCATGGCAAACGCAATATCCTTGACGGGCGCAGTGTATGACATCATTCCTCCCTGAAGCCGCATTGGCGATATGGATCGCGCCCTTGGGGGCAACGGCTTTCTTCAACAGCACTGTCGGGGAAGGCTGGGCCGAGGTCAATGCTGGAGAAATGCGACCCTCGGCTGGCTGGAGAAACATGACGGTGACGGCGCCTTCGCGGATCATGGATGGGGATAACGATCTGGCCATCGCCGAGGCGGCGCGAATCGTGCGGACGGGTCAGCTCGTCGGTTTGCCGACGGAAACCGTCTACGGGGTGGCAGGCGATGCTACGTCAAGCCAGGCGATTGCGCGCATTTACGCCGCCAAGGGCCGCCCCACCTTCAACCCGTTGATCGTGCATGTCGCCAGCCTTGACGACGCGCGCTGCCATGGTGTGTTTTCACCAGCGCTGGAGACGCTGGCGCAGCGCTTCTGGCCAGGGCCGCTGACGCTTGTCATGCCGGTACGTCTGGACAGTCCGGTTGCTGAACTGGCACGTGCCGGCCTGCCAACGGTCGCGCTGAGAGTGCCGGCGCACCCGGTCGCGCGGGCTGTCATCGAGCGCGCTGGCCGGCCGCTTGCCGCCCCGTCGGCCAATCGGTCGGGTCATGTGACCGCCACCGAGGCGCGCCATGTGGCGCAGGATCTGGGTAGCGCGGTGCAGCTCATTCTTGATGGCGGCACGCGCAGCCTTGGGCTTGAATCGACGATACTGACCGAGATCGAGGGCAAAATCGTGCAATTGCGCGCCGGCGCGCTCACGCGGGACAAAATAACAGCCGTTCTTGGTTATCCCGTATCGGCTGCAGAAACCGGCGGCGATGGGCCGCTCGCTCCGGGCATGCTCGCCAAACATTATGCTCCGGAAAAACGGCTGCGGCTTGATGCGGTGTTTCCTTATCCGGGCGAGGCGTTTCTCGGATTTGGTGCGCTTCCGCCCCATTTATCGGCGCTTGCTCCCTCCCTTACCCTGTCGGCAAGCGGCGATCTGACCGAGGCCGCCGCCAATCTGTTTGCGTACCTCAGGGCTCTCGATGGCGGGACCGGTGCAGCCATCGCGGTCGCGCCGATCCCGCATGAGGGACTAGGCGAAGCGATCAATGACCGGCTGGCGCGGGCAGCCCTGGGTCGCTAAGTTCGCAGGCAGAAAAGGCCATTTCATGAGCTTCATCCAACCCACTCTTCTTCAGCGCAGCGTCGATCCACGCCTCATCCCCGGCCTGCGGGCGATTGTCGGCGAGCGATATGTGCTCATCGATGAGGCCGCTGTCGCTCCGCATCTGGTTGAATGGCGTCATCTCTATCGTGGTGCCTGTGCCTGCGTGGTGAAACCGGCAAACACCGCTGAAGTGGCGGCAATCGTTCAGCTGTGTGGCCAGCTCAACGCCGCGATCGTGCCGCAAGGCGGTAATACCGGCCTTGTTGGCGGGCAGATTCCGTTTGATTCAGGCGCTGTTGTTCTGTCGCTGGCGCGCCTGGATCGCTTGCGTTCAATTGATCCGCAAAGCAATGCCATGACGGTTGAAGCGGGAATGACGCTTCGGGCGGCCCAGGACGCAGCGGCCGCCGCTGACCGGCTGTTTCCCTTGTCACTTGCCTCCGAGGGATCATGCCTGATCGGCGGCAATATCGCCACCAACGCCGGTGGCACCGCAGTGCTTGCCTATGGCAATATGCGCGATCTGGTTCTGGGGCTCGAAGTGGTGCTGGCCGACGGGCGGATCTGGAACGGGCTGAGGGCGCTGCGCAAAGACAATACGGGCTATGATCTGAAGAACCTGTTCATTGGTTCGGAGGGGACACTTGGCATCGTCACCGCCGCCGTTCTGAAACTTTTTCCGAAGCCTCGCGCCCAGGAGACGGCCTTTATCGGCGTTGAAACGCCCGAAGCGGCTCTTGGTCTTCTGAACTCAGCATTGGCGCGGGCCGGGCGCGGGCTCACAACCTATGAGCTGATGCCGCGCTTTGGCGTCGACATCGTCCTCAAGCACGCGCCGGGCAGCCGCGATCCGCTTTCTGCCCGCTATCCCTGGTATGTGCTCATGGAGCTGTCATCGGGTCAGGAGGAACCGCTGCGCCCCTTTATCGAAGGCATTCTGGAAGAAGGAATTGCATCCGGCCTTGTCAAGGACGCGGCTCTCGCCGATTCGCTTGAGCAGCGACGCGCGCTATGGCGGTTGCGCGAAGCAATGTCGGAGGTGCAATCACTCGAGGGCGGCTCGATCAAGCATGATGTGGCGGTGCCCGTGCATCTGGTGCCGCAGTTCCTCACCGAAGCGCTGGCAATGGTCAATGCGCTCATCCCCGGATGCCGGCCTTGTGCCTTCGGCCATGTGGGCGATGGAAATATCCATTTCAACATCTCGCAGCCGGAAGGCGCTGACCGCGACGCCTTCATTGCCCGCTGGGAAGAGGTCAATGCTGCGGTACATCGCGTGGTGGCGCGCCTCAATGGCTCGATTTCAGCCGAACATGGCATCGGGCTGCTGAAGCGCGAGGCGCTCGTTGAGGTCAAAGAGCCTGTCGAGCTTGATCTCATGCGCCAGATCAAGGGGCTGCTTGACCCGACGGGGCTCATGAACCCGGGCAAAGTTGTCTGACCCGCGTCCGACCGGCTCAAGGTATGGCCTGTGGGGGATTGTCAGCCCTCATGTGTTGCCTATTTCCGCGGCATTAACTGATGATCAACCAAGATTGATCAAGAATGGCAGCGATGACCTATTTCAGCGAAAGCCCTGCACGCTATGCCATGTCCGTCTGATAGCACCCTTTGCCGTCATGATCTGGTGGCTTTCAATATCAATCCGAAATCTTTTCTTGCAACGGATTACCTCAATCATTTCAATGAAGTGATCATGTTGATCAACATGCTTCCCGATATGCCCGACATGCTCGATGATGTGCTCGAATGGGAGCCTAAAAGCTACCCCAACCATTTTGCACAATCCGGCTTTGCCGGGCGCGAGATGGCGATTGCCGCTTATCATCAATCACCGATCCATGTGCGCGGCGCCTTCGACGCGGTGGTGTCGGAAATCGACACGCTGCTGCTGTCGACCATGTCGGACCTGAAAAGAACGCGCGATAATCCCGAGATGATGATCAATCTGGCCCGCCAGGCCTTAGGCGATCTGCATGGGCTCGTGGAAGCAGCGTCAGGCATTATCAATGCTGCCGACTGCGTGCCGGTTGACAGTCGTGATCATGAAAATCATGCACAGTCGACTATCGATGCCCTGTTCGCAGAGGCTTGATCGTTTGCGCTGAACGGCGCACAAGACGACATGGCGAACCAACCCAAGACACCGGATACTCCCGTGCTCGGCGTCTCCGTCGGCATCTGGCATGAGGAGAAAGTGCTGCTCGTGCGGCGTGGCAACGAGCCGATGGCGGGCAAATGGAGCCTGCCCGGCGGTCGTGTGGAGTTTGGAGAAGGATTGGCGGACGCAGCGTTGCGCGAAGCGCGCGAAGAGACCGGCGTCAGCGTTCATCTCGCCGGCTTTGTCGATTTCATTGAGTTGTTCGCGCGTGGCAAAGCCAACATCCCGCTGCGCCACGTCGTTCTGGCGCTGTTCGCGGGGCGCTGGACGCAGGGCGACGTCGTTGCTGGCAGCGATGCCAGCGCAGCGAAATTTGTGACCCTGGACGAGTTGTCGACCCTCGATGTAACGCCCGGCCTGCGTGGCTATGTCGGGCGCACGAGGGCGTTTCTCGAACGCGTGAAACTCAGAGAAAGCCAAAGCGAACCGGTTGCTGGCGGCGGCGACGGCGACGGCAACAATCTGCTGTCGGCGTTTGCGCCCATGCTGGTCGCGCTATCTCTGGCGGCAGGTGCGTTGCTGCCCTTGCCCGTCGCGGCGCAGACGCCAAGCCCCGAACCGCAGTCAGCGATCGACACGCGTGAGCCGCCCTATCAGAAAAAGATTGAACGACTGAGTGAAATACTGGGCGCGCTCACCTATCTGCGTCCCCTGTGCCGGCCTGAGGACGGCCCGCTATGGCGTCAGCAAATGTCACAGCTCATCGAGGCTGAAGGGACGACGCCGGAGCGCCGGGATCGCCTTGTCGCTGCCTTCAATCGGGGATTTTCTGCGTTTGCCGAAACGCACCGCACCTGCACGATCACTGCCGTGGTGTCTGCTGAACGCTTTCGTCAGGAAGGGACACAACTTGCCGACGAAATCGCCAGTCGCTTCGTTGACTGAACACCGTCGCGTTTCTGTCAAATGCGCCAATTAACCTCTTTGAAAGGTGGGACAAGACGGCGTGGTTCGGGATTGCTAGTTTGCAGGTGTCGAGAAAATGCCCGAGGAGTTGAGTGGCGTGTACAGGATCATATTTCCTTCTGATCGATCCGATGAAGATCAGCGACGTCAGGCCCTGGATTATATCACCGATGCCTGGATCGAGGCGGTGAAGGATGGACTTGATCCCAACCAGATCGCCGTCGCGGCCCTTGAGGCGTCGATCCGCGAGATGGTGGCGCTGCGCGGTGAAACCTACACGATCGACATGCTGGCGCGCCAGAGCGGACGCGTGGAGGCTGGAGAATGTTCGGCGCACGCAACGCGTCAGTGAGCGCGCTTGCACGGCATATGGGACTGGCAGTGATTGCCCTCACTCTGACCGGCCGGCTGGCGTTCGCCGAGGATGCTTTCGGCGGCAAGGGGCTTGCTGATCGCCAGCCGGTCGTGACCAACGCCTCTGAGGTACCCTTCATTCAGCCGGCCAAGACCGAAGTAAAACCGGAAGCAGTGTTACGCGACATCTCGGAGCTGCCAGCGCCAGTCGCGTTGATGCGCAGCCGTATTCTGGCAGCGGCAAAAAGCGGCGATCTTGGCGCCGTCAAGGCGCTGATCAGCGATGGCAGCGTCAAACTGTCAAGCGGGCAGGAGCCGGCGGATGATCCGGTGAGGACATGGCGCCGGCAATATCCCGAGAGCAATGGCGTTGAAATCCTGTCCATTCTTGTTGGCATTCTCGAAAGCGGCTTTGTCCGGCTCGACGCCGGCGCGGAGCGTGAAATCTACGTCTGGCCCTACTTCGCACACATGCCGCTGAAGAACCTCGACCCGCCGCGCCTGGTTGAACTTTACCGGCTGCTCACCGCCTTTGATGTCCAGCGCATGCGCGAAGCCGGCAGCTATACGTTTTTCCGCGTCGGCATTGGCGCTGACGGCAAATGGCAATACTTCGTCTCCGGACAATGAACTGCGTCGCCGTCAGCCACGCGGCAACGCATCATCAAAAACTACCGGCAGACCGGCGCCGCGGGTGACAATCTCGCCTTCCCAGGCGACACGCTGCCCGCGAATGATGGTGCCTACCGGCCAGCCCGTTACCTTTTGCCCGTCATAAGGCGTCCATTTCGCCTTGGAGGCAATCCAGTCCCTGGTAATCGTCACCTGGCGTTTCAAATCGACAACCGTGAAATCCGCGTCGTAGCCAACGGCGATACGGCCTTTGCGCGACATGGAGAACAGGCGCTGCGGGCCGGCCGATGTGAGGTCGATAAACCGTTCCAGCGTCAAGCGTCCCCTGGCGACCCAGTCAAGCATGATCGGCACCAGCGTCTGGACGCCGGGCATGCCTGAGGGGGTATCAGGATAGACACCGCGCTTTTCCTCCAGCGTATGTGGCGCATGATCCGAGCCCAGCACATCAGCAACACCTGATTGCACTCCCCACCACAGAACGTCAGCATGGCGCTGATCACGCATCGGCGGGTTCATCTGCGCGAGCGTGCCAAGCCGGTCATAACAATCGGGGGCGATGAGGGTGAGATGATTGGGCGTCACCTCGCAGCTCGCTACGTCCTTGTGGGCTGAAAGATAACGCATCTCTTCAGCCGTCGAAATATGCAACACATGAACGCGGGCGCCGGCCAGGCGGGCTAAAGCCACAAGCCGGCGCGTTGCCATGAGGGCTGCCTGAGGATCACGCCAGACGGGATGGGAGGAGGGATCACCCTTGATCCGCAGATCGCGCCGCTCGCGCAGTCGAAATTCATCCTCGGCATGGAAAGCCGCCCGGCGGCGGATGCGAGCAAGGATCAGGCCCAGCGTTTCATCATCCTCCACCAGGAGCGAACCGGTGGAGGAGCCGATAAAAACCTTGATCCCCGCCGCGCCGGGAAGACGTTCAAGATCGGGCAGATCAGCAATATTCTCGCGGGTTCCACCAACCCAGAAGGCGTGATCGCAGGACATCCGCCTTGCGGCCCGCTTCAGCTTGTCGGCGAGCGCGCCCTCGCTGGTTGTCTGCGGATTGGTGTTGGGCATCTCGAAAACCGCCGTCACACCGCCCAGCACCGCAGCATCCGCCCCCGTCTGAAGGTCTTCCTTGTGTTCCAGTCCCGGCTCGCGAAAATGCACCTGGCTGTCGATGACGCCCGGGAGAATGTGAAGGCCGGTGCAGTCGATGGTCTGGCCGCCGACATCGCCTGGAATCGTGCCAATTGCGGCGATGCGCCCGGCGGTGACACCAAGATCGCGCCTGCCGATGCCGTCATGATTGGCAACGATGCCGCCGCGTAAAACCAGATCATAGGCAGCCATCAAAATCTCCGTCCTTGTAAGCGCCGCCTTAGCCCCTTACGTTCCGCGCCGGTCATTGGCAACTCTGCTACAGGGAGGGAAGGCATGAGCCTTTCAGCGGCACTTCTGGAAGATCGGGGCGTCGTGGCCGTTTTTGGTCCGGACGCCAGTTCTTTCCTGCAGAATCTGGTCACTTGCGATGTTTTGAAACTCGCGCCGCTCAATGCCAGCCTCGGTGCGCTGCTGAGCCCGCAGGGTAAGATTTTCTGTGACTTTCTCATTGCGCGTGATGACGAGGATGGCTTCCTCGTCGATATCACGCGGGCCCTGGCGGGTGATCTGATCCAAAAGCTCAATCTCTACCGGCTGCGCGCCAAGGTCGAGATCGTCGATGTCAGCGATCAACTCGCCGTCGCCGCGCTGTGGGGAGAAGACGTGGTGATCGGTGATGGCATCAGCTACCGCGATCCGCGCCATCCGCGCCTCGGCCAGCGCGCTTTTCTGCCGCGACAGGACGCTTCAACGTTACTCATTGCCGCAACCGCGACGATCGTCGATGCCGATGCCTATCACGCCCATCGCATCGCCTTGGCGATCCCGGAAGGCGGCAAGGATTTCACGCTTGGCGACACGTTTCCCCACGAGGCTGATCTCGACCGGCTCGGCGGGGTTGATTTTGCCAAGGGTTGCTATGTCGGGCAGGAGGTGGTGAGCCGCATGGAGCACCGCACCAGCGTGCGCAAGCGTGTCGTGCCGATCACTTTCGGCCCCATGCGCCCGATGGACGGCCATGACGTCACATGTGGTGAACGGGTCATCGGCTATGTCGGCTCAACCGCGAACGGGCGCGGATTGGCCATGCTGCGGCTTGATCATGTGGTCGAGGCGCAGGCGAAGGGCGAGACGCTGATGGCCGGCAGCATCGACATCCATCCTCGCAATCCCGACTGGGCCGATTTCCAGCTGGCAGGAGGCAAGGCGTGAGCCTGATATCGCACAGCGACGGGCATAACCGCTGCTGGTGGGCGGGCGAGGATGCCCTTTATGTCGCTTATCATGACAGCGACTGGGGCGTGCCGGAATATGATTCCCGCGCCCTGTTCGAGAAACTCATTCTCGATGGCTTCCAGGCGGGATTGTCGTGGATAACCATTTTACGCAAGCGGGAGAATTTCCGTCGAGCCTTTGCCGGATTTGACGCCCGCAAGCTGGTCGAGTTCGATGCGGGCGATGTTGAGCGGCTGATGCAGGACACAGGCATCGTGCGCAACCGCGCCAAGATCGAGGGCACGATCAGGGCAGCAAAGCTTTATCTCGACATCGAGGAAGGTGAAGGGTTCTCGCCGTTTCTGTGGAAATTTGTCGGCGACGCCCCGCTGCAGCCATGTCGCCAGCAACGAAGCGATGTGCCAACCGAGACAGCCGAGAGCCGGGCGATGTCAAAGGAGCTGAAACGCCGCGGCTTTTCCTTCGTGGGACCGACCATCACCTACGCCTTCATGCAGGCCGTGGGCATGACCAATGACCATCTCACCGGCTGCTTCCGTCACGGCTCGTGCCACGCGCATGGCAAGCATTAAGCGCCTATCTGGAGGATCTGTCCGCAACCCGCATCGCCGTGAGCACGCGGACCAGCGGTTGGCGGGGTGCTGCCAGAACGACAATCCGCGCTGTCGCGGGCGGGGCATCGTCCAGCCCGGCGATACCCCCCTCAAGCGTATATTTCGAGCGCCCAAGACCATCGACGCGCCGGGGGGATGACATCACCCTGCCCTCGCCGAGAAGCGTCCGGACATCGTTGGCCGACAAGGCGCGCTCGCCCAGGCGGGTCCTGGCATGACCGGCAAAGTCGAGACGCAGGCGTTCACTGGCCAGCAGATAGCGAAAAAAGGCTTCCGCCTGGCGTGCGGACATGGGCGCTGCGGCTGGCGAGGGATCAGTCAGCATGATCGGGTTGATGGCAAAATCGGCACTGTGTATCGACGAATCGTCCTATCATCGCACCGTGCCAAGGGTGAAGCGCACTTTCATTCATCGCCCAATACCGGTTATCTCGCCACCATGCCGCGCTCGTCTGCCAAAACCCAACCTCCGCGCGCCTGGCAGCGCATGCTGTCGGGACGGCGCCTCGATTTGCTCGACCCCTCGCCGCTCGACATCGAGATCGAGGACATCGCCCATGGCCTGGCCCGCGTGGCACGGTGGAACGGTCAGACGCATGGGGCGCACGCCTATTCAGTAGCCCAGCACTCGCTGGCGGTCGAGGCACTCTATCGGCAGGCGCATGCTGAGGCCGATGAGAATTCATGCCTGACGACGTTGCTGCATGATGCGGCGGAATACGTGATCGGCGACATGATTTCCCCCTTCAAGGCTGTACTTGGCCCCGAATACAAGGATGTCGAGGCGAGGCTGTCGGCAGCGATCCATCGTCGGTTTCAGCTGCCGGCACTGCCAAGCGCCACGCTGAAACGGCATATCAAGGATGCCGACCGCGTGGCCGCCTATTTCGAGGCAACACGGCTTGCCGGCTTCGATGAGGCGGAAGCGTCGAAATTCTTCGGAGAACCACCCGTCCTTGCCGGCGCCTTTCTGACGGCCTATTTCCTGCCCTGGCCCACCGCACTGGCGCAGGCACGATTTCTTGAACGTTTCGCCGAATTGTCACGCAACCTCACTTTGCGTCGGCTAAAATAGCGCTCAATCCTCGAGGACATGTGATGTATATTCACGTCTGCCCCCTGTCGAAGCTGGAACGGACCGTCACCAACATCAATCCGGCGCGCCTGATCAGTCTGGTGCGACTGGTGCCGGAGGTGCCAAGCCCCCCCAGCATGGCGGCTGAACATCATCTGCGCCTGCCCTTCCACGACATCAGCGAACCGCGCGAAGGCTATGTCATGCCCGGCGCCGAACATGTCGAACGCCTGCTGGCCTTCGCCAATAGCTGGGATCGCAGCGCGCCGATGTTGCTCCACTGTTTTGCCGGCATTTCCCGATCAACGGCTGCTGCCTATGTGGTTGCCTGCGCGCTCCAGCCCCGGCGCAGCGAGGCAGAGATAGCCGATGAACTGCGCCATGCCTCGCCCACCGCAACCCCCAACCCCCGCCTGGTCGCCATTGCCGATGACATGCTGATGCGCGAAGGGCGCATGAACGCAGCAATCATCGCCATCGGACGGGGGGCAGAAGCTGCGGAAGGCGTTCCGTTCAAATTGAAATTATTGGCCGAGGAATGAACTCTCCTGGCGACAGCGCGCTACGCGACCCACTGAGCGGGGCTCCACCGGTGCGCCCCGGGCTCGAGATCGACCTGACGGCTGCCATCATCACGGTCAGCGCTGATCAGCCGCTTATCCTCACCACGCCACCCGAGACAACCGATGATGAGGCAGCAAATTCCGGCGGCCTGCCATCAGGCCCGTTCAATCCGCTCGCCCATCGTACGCTTGAAATCGGTCTGCGCAGCTGGGTTGCCGAACAGACGGGCTTCGAATTCGGCTATGTCGAACAACTTTATTCGTTCGGTGATCGCGGGCGTCATGCCCGCCCTGGCGACAGCAGCCCGCATGTGGTGTCGATTGGCTATCTGGCGCTGACGCAGCTGCGCGATGGCGGCGCGCCGACGCATGGCTCGGGGCGCTGGCGCAACTGGTATGGTCTCCTGCCGTGGGAGGATATGCGCGGCGGCAGGCCGGCTGTTCTCGACACGGTGATCCTGCCCGCTCTCAATAACTGGGCCAAACAAGTCCCGTCTGCCGGCGAAGGGCCAAGGCCTCTGGGGCGGGCGGAACGGGTGCGGCTGCTGTTTGGAACGGATGGTATCAGCTGGGATGAAGAGAAAGTGCTGGAGCGCTATGAATGCCTCTATGAGGCAGGCCTGATGGGCGAAGCCGCGCGCGACGGGCGCCCCAGCGCACTGCGCGACAGCCGCCCGCCGCAACTCGGCTCAACGATGCCGTTTGATCATCGCCGGATCGCCGCCACCGCCATGGGGCGCCTGCGCGCCAAGCTCAAATATCGCCCTGTCGTGTTTGAATTGATGGCGGATGAATTTACGCTCACCGCGCTGCAACGCACCGTTGAAGCGATTTCCGGAAAACATCTGCATAAGCAGAATTTTCGTCGGCTGGTGGAACATGCCGCCCTCGTCGAGCCGACGGGCGAGGTGACCTCGCGCACCGGCGGGCGGCCGGCGGCGCTCTACAGATTCCGCCGCGAGGTGACGCGCGAGCGCCCGGCTCCAGGGCTGAAGCTGTCGGTCGCGCGCCAAGTGTAGTCTTCCGCTCGATCCTTGACGACGGCGCGTGATATCTGCGGACCGCGCCGATCGGTCAGAACCCGACATGCGGCATGAATGCGACGGAAAGACAGCGGCTGTCAGCGGCCGCCGGCAACCTGTTCTGGCTTGTTTCCAGACGCCGCACTGCTCGAAATCGGCGCCGGCATGCTGAGATAGACGTCACGCACCGTTACGATGTGCTGCATCATCGCCAGACGAGCCTTGACATGATCGCCGCGCAAAATGGCTTGAATAACGGCCTCATGCTCCTGATGAGAGGCGACCAGGCGGCCCAGAGATGAGAAAAACTGCGCCCGCCGGAATGGCTGCAGACGCTGGCGGGTCTGCAGTGTCAGTTCGGCGAGGTAGGCATTGTGACCGCCTTCATAAAGGCGAGTGTGAAACACTTCGTTGGCACTCGCATAGGCGGCGCGATCACCTGAACTCACCATGCTCGCCATCTGTGTGTGGATTGCCACGAGATCGTCACGTTGCGCCAAAGTCATGGAGCGTGCCGCGTACTCGGCGCACAGACCTTCCAATTCGGTCATGATCTGGAACATATCACCCAGCATCTGGTCGCTTGGCAATGCGATCACGGCGCCACGATGAGGGCGATGAACGACAAGCCCGCTCGCCGCCAATTGCCGCAAGGCTTCGCGAACCGGCGTTCGCGACGCGCCATAGCTGCGGGCAAGCTCGTTTTCGTCAAGCGCAGACCCCGGCAGGCGCCTGCCTGAAAGAATCTGATCGGTCAGTGCAAGTCGTATAGTTTCAGCGCGCGTCATTCCATTCTACCGTGTATCTGTTCGGCACTGGATTTGTGTCTCACGGCGATGCCACAATTTGCAGCAAAGCGATACAGGCAAACGCGTCATCTACACCGCCGCAGCATCGTGGCGCCGCTTAAGCCGCGCACCAGGAGGCCCCGGGGGGCGGCAGCTTGACTCACCCTCCAGCGCTACCTAGCGTTTTGGTGCTCGTAATTGTGCATCGGCACATCGTCGCAGCAAGCGGGAGAACCAAGGTGGAGCGCAAGGTTGTGACGCGGCATGATGGCCGCATTCTGGTCATCGAACTTGCCAATCCGCCGGTCAATGCCCTGGCTCATGAGGTACGCGACGCGGTTCTGGCGGCGCTACAGGCGGCGCAGGCAGACGCCGGTACAGATGCTGTCGTCATCACCGGCGCCGGCAAGCTCTTCTGCGGCGGCGCGGAAATCAAGGAATTCGGCCAGACGCCGCGGGCACCGCATCTGGCGGAAATCGTCAACGCCATCGAAGAATCGGCAAAGCCGGTCATCGCGGCGTTGAATGGCAGTGCATTGGGCGGCGGATTTGAAATTGCACTCGGCTGTCATGTGCGTCTGGCGGTTCCCGGTGCCAATGTCGTGCTGCCTGAGGTCAAGCTTGGCCTGTTGCCAGGGGCTGGCGGCACGCAGCGTGTGCCGCGCCTGATTGGATTGCGCAAAGCTCTGCCCTTTATCGTCAACGGCGAGGCGATGAGTGCTGCGCAGGCGTTGACGCTTGGACTGCTCGACGGCGTTGAGGACGGCGATATTGTCGGCCATGCCATCAAGCGGGCCCGGCACATGGTCGAGAGCAACGCGCCAATACGGCGGACTGGCCGATTGCGCGACGCGCTTGAGGCGTCACGTCGCGATGCTGCTGCTTTCGAGGATGACGCCGCCGCACTCCTCAAGAAGGCCCGCAGTCTCGAGGCACCGGCGGCGTGCATCACCGCGCTGCGCAACACGCTGACTTTGACGCTTGAAGAAGGGCTCGCGGCGGAGCGGGCGCTGTTCGTCAAACTGCGTGATGGCGGGCAGTCGAAAGCGCTGCGTCATCTGTTTTTCGCCGAGCGCGCTGCGCAGAAGGTGGCCGGCGTGCCCGCAGACACAAAGCCGCGCAGCGTCGGGCGTGTCGCCATCCTGGGCGCTGGCACCATGGGTGGCGGCATCGCCATGGCGTTTGCCAGTGCCGGCTTTCCTGTGAGCGTCATTGATCCCGATACGGCGGCGCTGAAGCGCGGCTTCCAGACAATCGAAAACAATTATCGCGCGAGCGAAAAGCGCGGCGGCATGAGTGCGGGTGCGGTGGCTGCAGCGCTCAACCGACTGACACCGTCGCAGTCGATCAACGACGTCGCGTCCGCCGACCTTGTCATCGAAGCGGTGTACGAGAACATGGACCTGAAGAAGCGGATCTTTGCTGATTTCGACCGCTTGACGACACCGGGTACGGTGCTGGCGACCAATACGTCGAGCCTTGATATCGATGAAATCGCCGCTGCCACCAGCCGCCCCCAGGACGTGGTCGGTATGCATTTCTTCAGTCCGGCGAATGTGATGAAGCTGCTGGAAATTGTTCGCGGCAAGGCAACGGCGCCAGAGGTGCTCGTCACCGCCATGAACATCGGCAAGCGTATCGGCAAGGTGCCGGTGACGGTCGGGGTATGTTACGGGTTTGTCGGAAACCGCATGTTGCATGCGCGCGGCAGCGAGGTTGAACGGTTGCTTCTGGAGGGCGCCAGCCCGCGCGATATCGATGCGGCCGCCACCCGTTTCGGCTTTGCCATGGGACCTTGTGCGGTAGGGGACCTTGCCGGGCTCGATGTCGGCTGGCGCATCCGCAAGGAGCGCGGCATTACATCCCCCGTCGCCGACGCCATCTGCGAGATGGGCCGCTTCGGGCAGAAGACCAGCCGAGGCTATTTCATCTATGAGCCGGGCTCGCGACTTCCCGTTCCCGATCCTGAAGTCGACGCGCTGACAGCAAAACTTGCAAGCGACATGGGCATGGCGCGGCGCAGTATCGCTATCGAGGAAATCCAGGAGCGCCTGCTCTATCCTTTGATCAACGAGGGCGCGCGTATTCTGGAAGAAGGGATTGCCGAGCGGGCGAGCGATATCGATCTCATCTGGATCAACGGCTATGGTTTTCCGCTATGGCGCGGCGGGCCGCTCTTTTATGCCGATACGGTGGGGCTTGGTGTGATCGCCGAGCGGCTCGACCACTACGCCAGCTTGAGCGGCGACAAGCGGCTGAAGCCGGCAAAGCTGCTGCGATCACTTGCGATTGCCGGCAAGGGTTTCGGCGATATTGCCGCTGCTGCGAAAGGCTGAGTGCCATGGCGTCCCCGTGCTGGGAGCGCTTTTATCCACCGGGCATCACAGCCGACTTCGTGCCGGCGCGCGAGACGCTCAGTGCGTTCTTTATCGAATTGGTCGAACGGCATGGCGATCAGATCGCCATCGATTTCAACGATCACCAGATCAGCTATCGCCAGCTTGGCGCTCTCGCCGCTCGTCTTGCCGATGGCCTGAAGCAGCGGGGTATCGGGCCAGGCGATACGGTTGCGCTTTATCTGCCAAACTCGCCTTTTCATCCGGCATTCTTTTTTGCCGTCCTTCTCGCCGGCGCGCGAGTGACGCATCTCAGCCCGCTTGATGCCGTCCGCGAACTGGCGTTCAAATGCCGTGACAGCGAAGCACGCCTTCTCGTCGCTCTTGATGAACCGCCCTTTGCCGACATGGCGTTGCGCCTGCTTGGTGAGGGCGCTGTCGCGAGACTGGTCTTGTGTGATGAGGCAATCGCTTTTTCTGAACAATCCACGCCAACCGCAAGGTCGGTCGGGCCGGCGAACGTCGAGTGCGCGTGCGATCTCATGGCCAACACGGCAGACACGCTTGTCGCAGCCCCCGTCGCAGCCGACGACGTCGCCGTGCTGCAATATACGGGCGGGACGACGGGTGAGCCAAAGGCCGCCATGCTCACACATGGCAATCTGACGTCAGCCACCCGCATCTATCAGGCATGGTTCAGCAACGACATCAATTCAGGGCCGCATGCGGTCGTGCTCGCCGTTCTGCCGCTGTTTCATATCATGGCGCTGGTGTCGATCCTGTTGCGCCGCTTTGCCGACGGGGCACGACTGGTGCTGCTGCGCCGGTTTGAGGTCACAAAAGTCCTCACGCTCATCAGCCGAAAGCGGATCACCGGCTTTGCTGGCGTGCCGACGATGTGGATCGCGATTGCCAATCACCCCGGCGTTGAAAACCATGATCTTTCAAGCCTTCAGCGCATCAGTTCAGGGGGCGCGCCGCTCGCGGTTGAAACGCATGAGCGCATCCGCTCCCTCACCGGGCATGCGTTGCGTGGTGGCTGGGGCATGACCGAGACGTGCGCTGCCGGCACCAATCTTCCGGTCAATATGCCGCCGGGCAAGGAGGGAAGCGTTGGCCTGCCGCTGCCAGGCATCATGATCGATATCGTCGATCCCGATCAGCCCCAGCGCACGCTGGCGCCTGGCGACATCGGCGAAATCCGTATCAGCGGGCCCAATATATGCACCAGCTATTGGCGCCGGCCAGCAGAGACGAAGGCGTCGCGTCGCGGTGATGCGCTTCTCACCGGCGATCTGGCGCGCATGGATGAGGACGGCTTCATCTATATCGTCGAGCGCAAGAAGGACCTGATCGTGTCAAGCGGCTACAATGTCTACCCGCTCGCGATCGAGAATGCGCTGCTGGAACACCCGGCGATTGCCGAGGCGGTGGTGATCGGCGTGAAGGATGCCTATCGCGGCGAAGCAGCAAAGGCCTTTGTCGTACTGCATCCGGGAAAAGCACCGTTTTCACTCGATGAGCTGCGTCTGTTTCTGAGCGATCGCCTCGGGCGCCATGAAATGCCGCAAGCGCTGGTCTTTCGCAGCGACTTGCCAAAGACATCTGTTGGTAAATACTCGCGCAAGATGCTGCGCGATCAGGACGCCGCGAACGGGATGGAATAAAGCCATGGACCTGCAATTCACCGCCGAAGAAGAGGATTTCCGCCAGGAGGTGCGCGCCTTCATCAAAGATCATCTTCCCGAGCGCATCCGGCGGCACCTGATCGAAGGGCGCAGCGCCTCGAAGGATGACATCGTCGAGTGGACGCGCATCCTCTACAAAAAAGGCTGGTCAACACCACGCTGGCCGGTTGAGCTTGGCGGCACGGGGTGGAGTGCGATCAAGCAATATATTTTTCTTGAGGAAGGGCTGGCCGCACCGGCGCCCGAGCTTCTGCCTTTCGGCGTATCGATGGTTGGCCCCGTCATCTACACCTTTGGCAACGCTGCGCAGAAGGCGCGTTATCTGCCGCGCATCGCCAATCTCGATGAATGGTGGTGCCAGGGCTTTTCCGAGCCCGGCGCCGGCTCTGATCTGGCTGCGGTAGCGACCCGGGCGGTGCGGCAGGGTGATCATTACCTCGTCAACGGTCAGAAGACATGGACGACTTACGCGCAACATGCCGACTGGATCTTTTGCCTGTGCCGCACCGACACGGGCGCGAAGAAGCAGGAGGGCATTTCCTTCCTGCTCATCGATATGAAATCGCCCGGCATTGCGGTCCGCCCGATCCAGACGATCGATGGCGGGCATGAGATCAACGAGGTATTTTTCGACGAGGTCAAGGTGCCAGTCGGCAATCTGGTCGGCGAGGAGAACAAGGGTTGGGATTATGCCAAATTCCTGCTGTCGAATGAGCGTGTGGGGATTGCCCGCGTCGGCACGTCGAAGGCGCGCCTGCGCCGTCTGCGCGAACTGGCGGCCATCGCTGGACCTGATGGGCGCAGGGCAATTGATCGACCGCGCTTCCGCGACCGGCTGATCGAAACGGAAATTGCCCTCAAGGCCCTGGAGATCACGCAATTGCGGGTCTTGTCGGATGAGGCCGCCGGGAAATTCAAAGGCCGCCCCAACCCTGCCTCGTCGGTCCTGAAAATTCGTGGATCGGAACTTCAGCAGGCCACCAGCGAATTGCTGCTGGACATCGTTGGCCCCTACGCCCTGCCAGCGCAGCAAAGCACGGACGGGCGCAACGAACCGCCGGTTGGTCCTGACTGGGCGGATGCGGTGGCGCCGCTCTATTTCAATCTGCGCAAGGTATCGATCTATGGCGGCTCGAACGAAATCCAGCGCAACATCATCGCCAAAGCCATTCTCGGATTGTGAGCGCGCATGAATTTCGATCTCAACGACGAACAGCGGCTGCTGACTGAAAGCGTCAGCCGGCTGATGATGGATCGCTATGATTTCAATCAGCGCAAGACCTACGCCATGAGCGAGGAGGGCTTCAGCCCCGCCATGTGGCAGGCTTATGGTGAGCTTGGCCTGCTGGCGCTGCCCTTCAGCGAGGACGATGGCGGCATCGGTGGCGGGCCCGTCGAGATCATGATCATCATGGAGGAGATCGGCCGGGCGCTGGCGCTGGAGCCCTATCTCCCCCACATCGTCATGAGTGCCAGCCTGCTGCGCCACGCCGCAAGCCCTGAGCAGCGGGCGCGCCTGTTGCCCGGCATGATGGATGGTACACGCCATATCGCGCCGGCGCTGGGGGAAATGACAGGAGGGTATGATCTCTCCCATGTCAGGACGACGGCGCGGGAAGAAGGCGCCGGCTTTCGCCTCGATGGCGCGAAAACGCTCGTGCTTCATGGCGGGTGCGCACATACCTTCCTTGTCTCGGCGCGTCTTCAGGGCCGGCCGGCGGATCAGCAAGGGATCGGGCTGTTTGTTGTCGAGGCGGATGACAAGGGCGTCAGCCATCGTCCCTACCGCACACAAGATGGGCAGAGCGCGGCGGAGCTGATGCTCGCCGACGTTCATGTCGCAAAAGACATGATGCTTGCCTGTGGCAGCGAAGCCGGACCCGCCATTGCGCGCATGGCGGATGAAGCCATCGCGGCGATCGCGGCTGAAGCCGTCGGCGCCATGGACAGCCTGGTGAAGGGGACGGTTGACTACCTCAAGGTACGCAAGCAGTTTGGCCAGGTGATTGGCAATTTCCAGGCGTTGCAGCATCGGGCGGCCGACATGGTGGTCGAGCTTGAACAGGCGCGCTCGATGGCGCTTTATGCCACGATGATGTCGCGCCATGAGGATGCGATTGCGCGCGCGGCGGCGATATCGTCCGCGAAAGTCCAGATCAATCGCTCGGCCCGCCTGATCGCGCAAGCGTGCGTGCAGCTTCATGGCGGCATCGGCATGACCATGGAACACCCGGCCGGTCACTACATGAAGCGGCTGACAATGATCGAAAAGACGCTTGGTGACAGCGATTTCCACATGGATCGGCTGGCGAGCGATACCAACGGATAGTAGAGGCGTGCGCCTAAATTCGCGGCGCTCCTTGCAACGTTGTTGTGCTTGCCAGCCGGCGCTGCCCGCCTCACAATAAGCGGTCAAAGCACCGTGGGTGCGATGGGAGGGGAATGACAATGGATCGCCGGACATTTCTGAAAACAGCCGCAGGCAGCGGGACAATCGCAGCAGCACCCGGTCTCTTCGCACCTGCGCTGGCGCAGGGCGCCGCCAAGGTCCTGAGGTTCGTACCGCAGGCCAACCTTGCCAATTTCGACCCGATCTGGGGCACCACCTATGTCGTGCGCAACGCCGCAGCACTCGTTTACGACACGCTCTACGGCGTCGATGCCAATCTCAAACCGCAGCGCCAGATGGTGGAAAGCGAAGAGACTTCCGCCGACGGGCTGGTGTGGACCTTCAAACTGCGCCCCAATCTCAAATTCCATGACGGCACGCCGGTGCTTGCCAAGGATGTGGTGATGAGCCTCACCCGCTGGTCGGCCCGCGACCCGATGGGGCTGATGCTGAAGGGTATCCAGAAAGAGCTGGTGGCGGTTGATGACCGCACCTTCCGTTGGGTGCTGTCGAAGCCTTATCCGAAAATGCTGCTGGCGCTGGGCAAGAACAACGCGCCGTGCACGTGGATCATGCCGGAGCGGATCGCCAAGACCGACCCGTTCCAGCAGATCAACGAATATGTCGGCTCAGGTCCGATGAAATTCGCCCGCAGCGAATGGGTGCCGGGCGCCAAGGCTGTCTTCGAGCGCTTTGCTGATTACGTGCCGCGTGCGGAACCGGCATCCTGGCTTGCCGGCGGCAAGAAGATGAATTTCGACCGCGTCGAATGGATTATCATTCCCGATGGTGCGACCGCCGCGGCGGCGCTGCAAAGCGGCGAGGTCGACTGGGTCGAGCAGCCGCTGCCTGATCTTGTGCCCTTGCTGCGCAAGAACCCCAATGTCAACGTCGATATCGCCGATCCGCTGGGCAATATTGGCTCGTTTCGCATGAACCATCTTCATCCGCCCTTCAATAATGTGAAGGTGCGGCGCGCCGTTCTCATGGCGCTTGATCAGGAAGACTATATGCGCGCCGTCGTCGGCGACGACACCAGCCTGTGGAAGCGCCTGCCGGGCTTCTTTACGCCCGGCACCGAGCTTTATTCCGAGGAAGGGGGCGAGGTGCTCAAGGGACCGCGCAATCTGGAAGCGGCGAAGAAGCTTCTGGCTGAATCAGGCTATAAGGGCGAGCCGGTGACCTGCGTCGTGGCGCAGGATATCCCGATCACCAAGGCGCAGGGCGATGTGACCGCCGATCTGTTGAAAAAAATCGGCATGAATGTCGATTTCGTCGCCACCGATTGGGGCACGACGATCGCCCGTCGCGCCCAGAAGACCCCGCCCGGTCAAGGCGGATGGAATATGTTCCACACCTGGCATGCGGGCGCCGATTGCACCAATCCGGCCCCCTATACTGCCATCCGGGGCAGCGGCGAAAAAGCCTGGTTCGGCTGGCCAGATGTGCCGGCGATTGAAACCGAAGTAACCAACTGGTTTGAGGCGACATCGCTTGATCAGGAAAAGGCGGCGATCAGTCGCCTCAACAAGGCAGCCCTCGACAACGCCATCTTCGCGCCGACCGGCTTCTTCCTGGTCAATCAGGCGTGGCGCAAGAATGTCAGCGGCATCGTCAAGGGGCCGCTCCCCTTCCACTGGGGCGTCACCAAGAGCTGATCGCCGCGCAATCGCCGGAAAGGGCCAGGGCCGAGACCATGTTTGCCTACATTCTCAAGCGGCTGGTCTCCACCCTGCCCGTCATGGCGGTGGTCGGGCTGTTTGTCTTCAGCCTTCTCTACATTGCCCCCGGCGATCCGGCTGCGATCATCGCCGGGGATCAGGCAACGCCTGATGATATCGCCCGCATCCGTGCCGGACTGGGGCTCGACCGCCCCTTTCTGGTGCGTTTTGCCGAATGGGCGGTCAACATCCTTTACGGCGATCTCGGCACGTCGATCTTCACCGGGCAGCCGGTCATCTATCTTATCAACCAGCGCATCGCGCCCACGCTGTCGCTGATGCTGGTGACGTTTGTTTTTGCAGTGACCGTGGCCGTTCCCATCGGCGTGCTGGCGGCATGGAAAGCCGGCACGTGGATCGACCGTCTGGTCAGCACGTTTGCCGTCCTCGGGTTTTCGGTGCCGAGTTTCGTGGTTGGCTACGTGCTTGCCTATATTTTTGCCCTGCAGCTCAACTGGTTTCCGGTGCAGGGCTATACGCCCCTGTCGGAAGGCTTCGGCCCCTGGCTTGGCAATCTCGTTTTGCCGGCGATCACGCTTGGCTTTGTCTATATTGCACTGATTGCCCGTATCACGCGCGCCACCATGCTCGACGTGCTGCAGCAAGACTATATGCGCACCGCGCGCGCCAAGGGTCTCGGGAAAGGCGCCATCCTTTTTCTGCATGCGCTTAAAAATGCCTCGGTGCCGATTGTCACCGTCATCGGCATCGGCATCGCGCTGGTCATCGGCGGGGCGGTGGTAACCGAAAGTGTTTTTGCTATCCCCGGCCTTGGCCGCCTCACCATCGATGCGATTCTGCGCCGCGACTACCCGGTCATTCAGGGGCTCGTCCTGCTGTTTTCCTTCATTTACGTGCTGATCAACCTGGCCATCGATCTCATCTATACCGTTCTTGATCCGAGGATCCGCTATTGAGCGACGTTGCCCCACGCTTTACCGCCGCCGAAATGCTGCCCGACATCCTGCCGCAGCGGGTACACCGCTCGCTCGTGTGGACGCTGGTGCGCCGCTATCCGACGATTGCGGTGGGCGGCGGATTGCTGCTGGCGATGCTGCTCATCGCCCTGTTGGCGCCGTTGATTGCCAGCGCCGATCCAACCGCGCTGGCGCCAGCAAAACGTGCCCGCCCGCCTTCGGCTGATTACTGGTTCGGCACCGACATGCTGGGGCGCGATATCTTCGCGCGCGTCATTTACGGGGCGCGCGTGTCGCTGACGGTCGGTTTCTGCGTTGCGCTTCTCGCCTCGCTCGCCGGCCTCATGATCGGTCTTGTCTCAGGCATGGTGCGCTGGTCGGATGCGATCATCATGCGTATCGTTGATGGCATGATGTCGATACCGCCCGTGCTGCTTGCCATCACGCTGATGGCGCTGACACGTGGCAGCATTCAAAACGTCATCATCGCCATCACGCTGGCGGAAATCCCGCGTGTGGCGCGCCTGGTGCGCGGCGTCGTTCTGACCCTGCGCGAGCAACCCTATGTCGAGGCGGCGATCACCACCGGCACCTCGATGCCGATGCTGATCTGGCGCCATATCCTGCCGAACACCCTGGCGCCGATGAGCGTGCAGGCAACCTATATCTGCGCCAGCGCCATGATCGTCGAGGCGATCCTTTCCTTCATCGGCGCCGGCGTGCCGCCGACCGTGCCTTCGTGGGGAAATATCATGGCGGAGGGCCGCGCCCTGTGGCAGGTGAAGCCGTTCATGATCTTCTTTCCCGCCGTTTTTCTGTCACTGACGGTGCTGGCAGTGAACCTGGTAGGCGATGGCATGCGCGATGCGCTCGATCCGCGTCTTGCCAAGAGTATCTAGAGCGATGGCGCTTCTCGAAGTCGAAAATCTGCAGGTGCATTTTGCCACCAGCGACGGCGTCAACCGGGCAGTCGACGGCCTCTCGCTGTCTATTCAGGCGGGAGAAACCCTGGCAATTGTCGGCGAAAGCGGCTGCGGCAAATCGGTGACAGCCATGTCGATGCTGCGGCTCATTCCCACGCCGCCAGGCAAGCTTTCCGGCGCCATCCGCTTCGAGGGCCGCGATCTTCTTGCTCTTGGCGATGATGAGATGCAGGCGATCCGCGGCAATCGCATCTCGATGGTGTTTCAGGAGCCGATGACCTCGCTCAATCCGGTGCTGACGGTGGGCAGGCAGATCGGCGAGACGCTGCGCGTGCATCAGGGTCTCGACCGCGCGGCAGCAGAAGCCCGCGCCATCGACATGCTGAAGCTTGTCGGCATTCCAGCGCCCGAGCGGCGCATCCGCGAATACCCGCATCAATTGTCAGGTGGCATGCGCCAGCGGGTGATGATCGCCATTGCTCTTGCCTGCAACCCCAAGCTTCTCATCGCCGATGAGCCAACCACCGCGCTTGACGTCACCATCCAGGCACAGATCCTCGAACTGATGGCGGACCTCAAGCGCCGGGTGGGAGCGGCGATCCTGCTCATCACCCATGATCTGGGCGTGGTGGCGCAGGTAGCCGACCGGGTGGTGGTGATGTATGCCGGGCGCAAGGTGGAAGAAGCCCCGGTGCGCGAATTGCTGCGCCAGCCGCGCCATCCCTATACGCGCGGATTGATGGGCGCGGTGCCTAAACTAGGCGCTTCGCTGCGCGGCAAAAACGAGCGGTTGACCGAAATCCCCGGCAGCGTGCCAAGCCTTAAATCGCGCATTGATGGCTGCATCTATGCCGGGCGATGCGCGCTGGCGAGCGATGTCTGCCGCAAGATCGCGCCAGCCTTCGAAATCAAGGCTATCAACCATGGCGTTGCCTGCCACCATGCCGAGCGGACAGCAGAGGTCGCATGACACCGGTCCTGCTCGTTCAAAATCTCAAGAAATATTTTCCGGTTGGCGGCGGCTTTCCCGGCATCAGAAAACGCGTCGTCTACGCGGTCGATGACGTCACCTTCAGCATCGCGCGTGGGGAAACGCTGTCGCTGGTTGGCGAAAGCGGTTGCGGCAAGTCAACCGTCGGCAAGGCGATCCTGAAACTTTTTCCGCTGACCGGCGGCGATGTCATCTTGAATGGCGAGCGCTTCGACACGCTGGAGGGCCGCGCGCTGCAGGAGAAGCGGCGCTTCATCCAGGTGGTATTTCAGGATCCCTTCTCCAGCCTCAATCCGCGCATGAAGGTTGGCGATATCATCGCCGAGCCGCTGCGCAATTTCAAACTCGCTGAGGACCGTCAAACACTCGACAAGCGGCTTGCCGAGATCATTGCAAAGGTGGGCTTGCCGCGTGACGCCGCCGGGCGTTTTCCTCACGAGTTTTCCGGCGGGCAGCGCCAACGCATCGGCATTGCGCGCGCGCTTGCCGCGAGCCCCGACCTTATCATCTGCGACGAGGCCGTCTCGGCCCTCGACGTCTCGGTCAAGGCCCAGATCGTCAACCTCCTGCAGGATCTTCAGCGTGAGCTTGGCCTGACGCTTCTCTTCATCAGTCATGATCTGGCAATCGTCGAGCACATGACCCACCACGTGGCCGTCATGTATCTCGGGCGCATCGTCGAGATGGGCCCGCGCGAGGCTCTGTTTGCTGCGCCTCGCCATCCCTATACGCAGGCGCTTCTTTCCGCCGTGCCCTCGCTTGATCCTGACAAACGCGACGGGCGCATCATCCTGTCAGGCGATGTACCAAGCCCGATGTCGCCGCCATCGGGATGCCGTTTCCACACCCGCTGCCCGCAGGCCTTTGCGCGTTGCCGGGTGGAAGAGCCGGCAACCCGACAGGTGGGCCCTGATCATGTCGCGGCCTGCCATCTGAATGATCAGGCACCACAGCCGACGGGGGGTGCGACATGAGCCGGGTCCTGTCCATCGCCGCTGCCCAGCTGGGGCCCATCCAGCGCGCTGACAGCCGCGCGGCAGTGGTGACGCGCATGATTGCGCTTATGGAAGCTGCCAAAGCCAATGGCTGCGATCTCGTGGTGTTTCCCGAGCTTTGTCTCACGACGTTCTTCCCGCGCTGGTTCATGGAGGATGAGGCGGAGATCGACAGCTTCTTTGAGCGCGAGATGCCGTCCAACGAGACGGCGCCCCTGTTCACCTGCGCGCGCGAGCTTCAACTGGCCTTCTCCTTCGGCTTTGCCGAACTGGCGCAGGAAGATGGCCGCACACGACGCTTCAACACGCAGATCCTGGTCGGCAAGGATGGCCGCATCCTCAGCACATACCGCAAGATCCATCTGCCCGGGCATGCCGAGCACGAGCCATGGCGCGCGTTCCAGCATCTGGAAAAGCGCTATTTCGAAGTGGGCAATCTGTCCTGGCCGGTGGTGCGCGCGAGCTGTCTTCATGACGGCCTCTTCGGCCAGATGATCTGCAATGACCGGCGCTGGCCCGAAAGCTACCGCGTCATGGGATTGCAGGGCGTCGAGATGATCCTTCTTGGCTACAACACGCCCGTCCATAATCCGCCCGCACCTGCTCATGACCGCTTAAGCGATTTCCACAATCACCTCGTCATGCAGGCCGGCGCCTACCAGAATGCGAGCTTCGTGGTGGGCGTTGCCAAATGCGGGCTTGAGGAAGGCTGCGAGATGATCGGCGGCTCGTGTATCATTGCTCCCACCGGCGAGATCGTGGCGCAGGCGGTGACGCGCGAGGATGAGCTGGTGGTGGCGCGCTGCGATCTTGATCTTGGCCAGAGCTACAGGAATTCCACCTTCAATTTCGCCCGCCATCGCGAGCCGGAGCATTACCGCATGATTGTGGAGCGCAAAGGCGCCATAACACCGCCTTAAGCACAAAGGGACATCCCATGCACGACCTTATCCTCAGCGGCGGACACGTCATCGACCCCAGCCAGAAGCACGACGGCGTGGGCGATGTGGCCTTCACCAATGGCAAGGTCTCGGGCTTTGGCAAGGCCCTCGGCCCGGCCAAAGAGACGCGCTCGATGGCCGGCTATATCGTGACGCCCGGCCTCATCGACATGCACACTCATGTCTATTGGGGCGGCACCTCGCTTGGTATTGATGCCGATGAATTCTGCCGCTCCTCGGGGGTGACAACGAGCGTCGATACCGGCAGCGCCGGGCCGGGAAACTTCATGGGCTTTCGCCGCCATGTGATCGAGACATCGCAGGCACGCATTCTCGCCTATCTCCATGTCAGCCATGCCGGCATCTATGGCTTCGACCACCGGGTGATGGTGGGCGAGAGCCGGGAAATCCTCCATCTCAACCCCATCGATTGCGTGAAGGTGGCGGAGGAGAACCGCGATCTGATTGTGGGCATCAAGGTGCGCGTCGGGCTCCATTCGTCAGGCACGAATGGCGAGGCGGCGCTTGATATCGCGCTGCAGGTGGCGGCTGAAACCGGCCTGCCGCTGATGGCCCATATCGATTATCCGCCGCCAAGCTATGAGCATGTGGTGAACCGGCTTCGCGGCGGCGATATCCTCACGCACGCCTTCCGCCCCTTCCCCAACGCGCCGTGTACCGCGCAGGGGACCGTCAAGCCTGAGGTGAAGGCAGCCCGCGCACGCGGCGTGCTGTTTGACATCGGCCATGGCAAGGGCTCGTTTTCCTTTAAGACCACGCGCGCCATGCTGGCGAACGGCTTTATGCCCGACACCATCTCGTCTGACGTGCACACGCTGTGCATCAACGGGCCGGCCTATGACCTTGTGACCACCATGTCGAAGTTTTTAGTGATGGGGGTGAGCATGTACGAGGTGGTGAAGGCCTCGACGCTCAATGCGGGGCTGGCGCTGCAGCGCACCGAATATGGCTCGCTCAAAGTCGGCTCGCTCGGCGATGCCTCGATCCTCTCGGTGAAGGACGGCAAGTTTGATTATGAGGATGTCACCGGCGAGCACATGACGGGCGACAAAAAGATCATTGCCGAGGGCGTGGTGCTGAAGGGCAGATGGTGGCACCCGAAGCGGAGCCGGAAATTCGCGGTGGTGGGGTGAGACTAAAATAGGGTTCCTATCCATTTAAAAAATGGAAATTTGAACTGAATGGCGCTGGCTACCAACCAAGTAACGATAAGGCGTCGCCCCCATTTAACTAATGCCTCTCCATCCTTTGGACCTTGCTTCTTAAGGTACTCCGCTGCCCCTTTGCCCATCCCCTGAAAATATTCACTTATCGCTTTACGCCCGCCCTTCACAAACGGCGATGACCATTTTCCAGCCGCGAGCATCGCTTCCGCGATGCGTTTGAACACATTGTTGACGCTTTCAAGAGCGTCATACGCAAGTAAATTTCCACCAACTTCGATCGGATCGTAAGGTGTTTTCTTCTGATAATCTTGTTTTGCAATTTCGTTGATGGCATCAGGAATTTCACTGTGAATGAATTCTTGACTTTCTTTGTCCCGGAGCTGTTCCTCCGCTTCTTTCAGAAGCGCCGGCACGGCAACGATCTGTTCCGGCGTCAGACGATCTTTTTCAGCATTGCGCTTGAATTATCGCCAGTCAGGAAACTGGCGCATCGTTCGGTCAAATTGCAACGTCAGCGCATGGTAGCGCACCGCAAGAATGTCCGGCCATTCCTCTGAAACTTTGGACGCATAGCCAAACAACATCGCCTCATTATGCGCGATTGAATGCATCTCTAAATTGGTTGGCGGTGAGGCTGGGATGCGTTCGCCAATGCGGCGCAAATAGGCGATTGCCCGCCGATCAATATTGGCTTCGGACTCAGCATCATCCGCCAATTCGTTCAAACTCTGTTTGAGTGCTTCCAGTGCGTCTGACAGTTTGGTCTCAACGATATCAGCGGGTGCCAAAGAAGACGGCAGCTGGAGCTTACCGTCCTGCCATATCGGCTCGAGCGACGCCGGTTTCTGCGGTGGTATCTCGATTATCGTGTCTTCCGGTGGCGGCTTCTTTTGCTTGCCGAGTTCCTCCTCCCTTGCCGCCGCGACGATGCGCTTCATCTCGGCATTGACGCGGGCAGGGTCCTTCCAGAATTCATCGGGGATCAGCGCGATGTCGTGCCAGACCGCAAGCGCCTTTTTGCGCGTGAGGCCAAAGAGCGAGGGACCGCGCGACGGCGTTCCCTGCAACACGCCGGGGAAGGCTTTGCCGTTCCATGTCCCTCCGCCATACCAATCGGCCCAGATGTCGAAGTCATCGCCCATGCCGCGGAGGTCTTGCGCGAACTTGGACCATTCGGCGCTGATCTCTGACGGCATGCCGTCCGGCCACAACGTGGAGAGGGTGCGCGCGCGACGCGGCCCGGCCTTCCCGTCCAGCGCCGCGAGATCAATAGCAAAGGCGGCGGCGGAAAAGGAGGCGGCGGCGGAGGCGTAGGCGGCGTAGGCGGAGGCGGCGGAGGCGTAGGCGGCGGAGGCGTAGGCGGCGTAGGCGGAGGCGGCGTAGGCGGCGTAGGCGTAGGCGGAGGCGGCGGCGGAAAAGGAGGCGGCGGCGCGAAAACGCTCTCTTTCACTGGTTGGCGCAAGAGAAGCAACCAGTGAAAGAGCATTGCATCTCAGAACGCCTAAAAGATGACGCGCCCCTTCACTTTGTGGTGATGCCCCTCGTTCGCTTGCCGGGACAAATGATCGCAACAGGGGCACAACCCTGAGCGCCGCCCGCCCAGCGAGCAGAATGCAATCCTCGCGGCTGCGGCCTTTCAGCCGTGTTTCGAACCAGGCTCGCCGCTCCTCATGGTTTCCCGTAACCGGAAAATCCTCCGCGCCTTTTGCTGCCTTCGCCATTCCCTGCCCCCGGCACTTCTCTGCCTGAAGCATGAAAGCGCGGCAACCCTCTCCTCTCCCCAGCCAAGAGAAGGGGACGGCGACGCCGCCGGATGAGGGGCGGGGCGGCACACATGTTGAGGCTGAAGGTTGGCGCCGGCTGAAGGTGCCGTCAGTGCTGCGGTCACCTCGAGAGCGATGCGCTTGCCAGTTTGCGGTCAGCCGCTGGCGCGCGCCACACACAGGTCACATGACGCGACAGGGACGACAATTGAATGACGAACGTTCGAGATCCGTGGAGCGGACCGGCAGATGGCAGACGATCCGCAGTTTTCACGCGAACCGCTTCAGGCGGCGCCATCAACCATGATGTGGAGAGGAAGGCGCCGCCGAACACCAGCGTCAGCGACAGGACAGAACCAATCAGCAGAACCCGCATTGTCGTCAGCCTCCGTGATGAAATCGGTTGAACCTGCCCGGAAGGTCACGCTCACCGAGGTGACGGGCGGGAATGGACGCGCGCAGTCTCGCCCACCCTCGCGCGTCACATTCAGGCGTTGTCGACGAGCTTCTTCACCACGTCCTTGGCATCGCCCACGGCCTTCTGGGTCTTGCCCTTGCTTTCCTGCATGGCGCCTTCGACCTCAAGCCTCGGGTTGCCAATCATCTCTCCGGTGGCCTGCTTGATCTTGCCGGCAGCTTCGTTGGCAACACCTTTTGCCTTGTCCATCGTGCTTCCCATGATCTCTCTCCTGTTGTCTGGCGCGGGATCAGACCCGCTGTTTCAACAACCGGTGAGGACGCAACATGTTCCTGAAACGCTCATGAGAATGTGAGGAACGACGCCGGCTCGTTGTCGAATTCCGCCGCACCCGTCGGGCGGAAACGAAGCGTTGACAGCGTGCCCTGAGGCAGCGCCGCGCTCATGGTGAAGGTGCCGTTCAATTGCATGGCAAACAGCTTGATCAGTTGCAGGCCGACGCTTTCTGCCTCATCCAGCGAGAAATGCGCCGGCAGACCGACGCCATCATCCCGGACGCTGATTTCAGCACTCCCGTTGGCTGCATCAGCCCGCAAACGGACCGTCAACCTGCCCGAGCGGCTGTCTGGAAATCCATGCTCGAGCGCGTTGTTGATACATTCGGCGATCACCAGCCCGGTCGGCAGAAACTCGTCCTGTGACAGCAAAATCGTGTCACCCGCCACATCGATATCAACTGCTTGTCCCTGGCCGCCAACCTCCACGCAACGGGAGGCGAGATCGCGAACAAATTGCGCATCAAGCTGACCGCCGCTTCGTGACGGCTCAAGAAACAGACGATTGATGCTGGCAATGGTGCCGATGCGCTGCGCTGCCTCGACCAGAGCGCGGTGCGCATTTGTGTCGCCAATCGCGCGTGCCTGCAGGTTGAGCAATGCCGAGACCGCATTGAGATTATTGCCGATGCGGTGCTGCAGCTCGACAAACAGGGCATCACGCTGCGAGAGCGCGGCGATCGCCTCATTGCGGGCGCCGGCAAGTTCCGTCTGGGCGGCCACCATGCGGTCGATCACCAGGATGTCGACCCCGACCACGACGAGATAGAAGATCAGCGCAAGCATTGTCGTGCTGTCGGTAGCAAACGACCAATGAGGGGGCAGGAAGAAATACCAGGAGGCAAGGCCAGATAGAACAGCGCAAAAAATTCCCGCGCGCGTTCCCATGAAAAATGTCGAGAGCACGACTGCGGGAAAGAACGTTATGTAAGGAAAGCCGTCCGGCAGGACGCCATCGAGAGCGACGCGACTTGCAAGCGCTGCAGCAAACAGGGCAAAACTGGCGAGAACGCCAAAAAGCGGATCGCTTCTCCACCGGCCGGAGAGAGAAGCCACCGATTGCGCCATTACTCTCATGAGTACGTTTCTACCACAATTTCCATGACAGTGCCGGCAAGGCTCCTGCTTCATAATCCTCGTATCGCCAGACTGAAGCACAAGGCTCAGCAATATGATTTGACGCGCGTCAGGACAACAAACCCGAGGTGCGAATAATGATTGGGCATGCGTGAATTACGCGCAACACGCGATCTTGTTCCAGGAACATTTGACGCTGCCCGGCGTTGTTGCTGGAAAGGGCGTCAGTTTCTCTATTTTTCAGACAGCGCGCCCTTTGTCACACAAATGGGAGATATGAGCATGAATGGTATTTCGGCTGTTTCAGAAGATATGCTCAACGCAGTTTCCTCGGCTTCCAAGAGCGTCAAGGATGCGGCAAGTTCGGCAGCAAAAGCTGTCAGCAAGGACGCGTCGTGCCTGAGCGATACGGTCGGCCGGGAGGCCTCCGAGGTTGCTGACAAGGTCAGCGCGCACCTCAAGGATATTGGCGTTGATACCGGCGTGATGGCCAACGCCGCCAAGGAGCAGGTGAGCGAACTCCAGCGCCTGATTGGTGAGGAATTGCGCGCACGCCCGCTGCGCGCTCTGGGCATCGCCGCGGTGCTCGGGGTGTTCGTCGGCCTCATCTCGGCGCGCTAGGTCATGTGGCAGTCATTGCTACTTCTGGCGGCAAGCGAGGCGTCGGGCCTGGTCCGCCGCACCGTGCGGGCAGCCCTTTGCTATGGCGTGGCGATTATGTCCGTCCTCTTCGGTGTGGGATTTGCTCTTGTTGCGTTGAGAAACTGGCTCGCTCTCGCCTATCCCGATATCAATGCCGATCTGCTGATTGCAGCTGCAATGGCTGTCATCGCCGGCATGGCCTATGCGGGCGGTGTTGCCCTCCAGCACTATCGCCAGCGCCGCGAAACCCTGCGTGCGGCATCTCTTATCGCTGCGCCCGTCATCGCGGGTGCCGTCAGAAAGATGCCGCTGGCATCGGCCGCCTTGATCCTGGTTGCGGCGGTTGGCCTGTTCGCCGGCCGCGCCATCGCCAATGGAAAATAGGTGCCGCGGCGGCGTCGGGCGCCTTGCATCGGCGCGCGCAACAGACAATGCGATCGACAGCGGCAATCTTATCGAGATCAGGGATTAGACAGGCGCCTCCATGAAAATTGCCTATGGCTATGACATCGAGATCGAATGCGCCAATGAAACGCCCGTCATCGCCCTTGTGGATATTCATCCAACGCGGCGAGGGGATATTTGCCGCAACGATATTCCGGTCATCCGCTCACTGTCTTTTCCCGATCGCGATATCTCAAGCGAGCTTTACCAGGACAAGTTCGGCAATCTGTGTCGTCGGTTCGTCGCCCCTGCAGGGCGCCTCTCGCTGTGCGCATCCGGGCTGATTTCAGATAGCGGAATGCCGGATGGCTGCGACACGGACGCGGCTATGGTGCGCATCGAGGATCTGCCGAGCGATGTGCTTGAGTTCACATTGGGCAGCCGCTACTGCGAAACCGATATTTTGAGCGAACAAGCCTGGGCACGCTTCGGTCGTCCTGATCTTGGCTGGTGGACGGTGCAGGCCATATGCGATTACGTCCATGATCACATCACGTTTGACTATCTCCAGGCGCGCAGTACGCGATCGGCTGCGGAGGGCTTGCGTGAGCGCATCGGCGTGTGTCGTGATTTCGCCCATCTGGCGATCACGCTATGCCGTTGTCTCAATATTCCTGCCCGCTACTGCACCGGCTATCTCGGCGACATAGGGGTCCCTGCCGACCCCAATCCCATGGATTTCAGCGCCTGGTTTGAGGCCTATCTCGATGGACGCTGGTGGACGTTTGATGCACGGCACAACCAGCCGCGCATCGGCAGGATCGTTATCGCCCGCGGTCGTGATGCAACCGATGTACCAATCCTCAATTCCTACGGACCGCACGTGCTGCGGCGCTTCGACATTCTCACCCAGGAGATGGCCAGCAATGCCGACGTCCCTCCCTCTCCGCTCATGAATACGTTTGTTCAGTTAAGTTGAGGCGGGATCGGCAGGGCCTGCCTGCATCAGCTGATCGGTACCCGATCATCATGCTGTCGATGACGCCGAGTGTGGTGGTCTTCGGCAAACGCTCAGCACGTTTTGTCCGCGTCGCATCAACAGTGAAAACGCAAACGGATCACCCCGCCCGGCGCGGTTGGCACAATTTCGCCCTGCAACTGGCCGGCCAAACCTTTCAGGATCCGCGATGGCTGCTGGCTGTCTGGCAGCGTGCCATCGATCACCGCCTGCAATTCCACGCGACCATCTTCCATCGCTTCAAGCGAGATCGAGACTGATTGCGTGTCCGCTCCCTTGAATCCGGTCATGATGGCATCGACCAGCACCAGCCCCAAAGGGATGGCCCGGTCCACAGCAAGGCCTGCGTCACTCGTGATTTTAGCTTCGATCGACCGGCCGCTCTCGTTAAGGGCGCTGGCAAGTGTCAAAATGATTTCTTCCGTAAACGGTTTCAGCGGCACCGGCTGCATGTGGTTATCCGTCAGCGCCAATCGGTAGGCAACGGAGAGGACCAGCACCTTGGCCTCCATCTCGGCCAGGCTGGTGTCGGTACGGCTGCCCTGCTGCCGGCGCGACAGCGACATGTAGCTCTGAATAACCTGCAGGCTGTTTTTCAGGCGATGATGAAGCTCCCGGTTGAGAAAGCGGTTGGACGCCAGGGACTGGCTGAGGGCGCTTTCGCGCTTGATCGATTCATCGATCATGTCGTTAAAAGCCAGCGCCACCGATCTGATATCGGCCGGCATCTTTTCACCAACCGGCGCAAGTTCAGCCTTGCCGTGGGCGCGGGCACGCGCCGCCTGCTCGATACCCGAAATCCATCTGGTGATGCCGGTTCGAACAAAATGGGCATAGCTTGCAAACAGAGCCGCAAGCATCAGCACGGGGAGAGAGACAAGCATCACGAAGCGAAACCACGCATCGGCGCGCGGCTTATCGTCGAAGCGAGCGAGAATATAGAGGTCGGAATTGGAGATGGCTTCGGTGGTGTAATTGTATTCTTTTCCGTCCTGAGCGGAGGCACGCCAATGCGCCGATCCAGCCACAATGTTTTCGGCTTGCGGCAGCCATGACATGTCCTCCTCCCTCGCACCTCGCACCGCCATGGGTATGAGCCCCGGGCTCATCAGCGCGACAATCATCGACTTTCCCGAACCAAGTTCAAAAAAGCGATCGAGCAAGGACGGATCGACGAATGTCACTGATTCCCATTGGCTGCCGTTTTCCAGCACCGACCGTTCATAGACCGCCAGATGGCGTTCATTGCCTGCCCGCACCGGCCCGTAATCGGCTTCAACTTCAAGCGGGCTGAACGGCAATCTGACGTGGGGTTTTTCCCGGTATTCAGCCAACACCCGCAACGCCAGATCCTGGGTGATTGACGCGGTCCGCGAGGAAAAACACGACCGGCCATCAGCGTTGTTGATGGCGATGGCATTATAGCCTTCCATTTTATACAGCAATTGCGCCGCAACCGCGTAGCAGTCGATTGCGCCACCCGGTTGCGCCTGGATCGATTCGGTCAGGATAAAGACTGTCCGCAACACGCTGGTGACCCAGACGTCGGTTCGCACCGCAAAATCGGAAACTGCCTGGCCGCGCTCGTTTTCGATGCTTGTCAGAATCGACTGATAATTTCCGAATGCAAAAACAACGCTGAGACCGGCAATCGGAATCACAATCAGAATCATCAACGCCAACAGGCGTGCGCGGACGGTCATTAATCCCAGGCGTGTCAGCATCGGCGCGGCTAGGGCGTTGCGGAGCGATTGATGACAGCCAGGACAGACTTGTCAGCGGGCATATCGTCCACACCCGACATGCCAAGCAATTCAGCCAGCTTCACGCGCGCCCGATTGACGCGGCTTTTCACCGTTCCAATCGCAATACCGCAGATCTCCGCCGTCTCTTGGTAGCTCATGCCGGACGCGCCAACCATGATCAGCACTTCGCGCTGTTCTTCTGGCAGCTTGGCCAGCGCCACCCGGAAATCGGCGAGATCGAGGCTTCCCTCCTGTCCGCCGGAGACTGCGACATTCTGCGAGAACATCCCGTCGGTGTCCTGCACTTCGCGACCACGCTTGCGGTAGGCGGAGAAATAGGTGTTGCGCAGGATCGTGAACAGCCACGCTCTGATGCTGGTGCCTTCATGAAAGCTGGCGGCATGGCTCCAGGCCTTCAGGAGCGTGTCCTGGACCAGATCATCGGCCAGCTGGATAGAGCCGCTCAGGGACGCGGCGAAAACACGAAGCCGCGGGATTTCGGAGATCAGAAGCTCGCGGAAAGCCTTTCCGGCGGAATAAGCAGTCTTCTCGCAAGGCGCTGCTATCGACGCCGTTACCAGGACGATTGCATCACTGGTCATTGCTCTGCTCCTTGGCTTCCAGCTCAGCCAGAAGGGCCAGGAATCGATCGGGGATCGGCGCGCTCACCAGATCGTCGAAATGAGCTTTCAAACCGCGACCGATTGCATCCTGGACTTTGGGGTCCAGCGTTCCGGTCCGATGATCGTCGCCGAAGGCTGTCGATGTGTGCATTGATGAATCTTTTTCTTTGTCAGACATCATTTCAAGGTCCCGAAGAACAGCATCTGCAAAAATAATCAGCGCTCTCTTTACCTCATTCAATTCGCCAACGCACCAAATGCTCCCGGGTTCCACTTAAATTTAAAAATAAATTTCTTGCCAAAACGTATGAAGTCGCGATGCTCAACGCTACATCAGACGAGGTGTTTTTATGTCGATATCCAAGGAAATAGCCGCTCATCTTCCGTATCTTAGGCGGTTTGCGCGAGCGCTCAGCGGGTCGCAGCAAAGCGGCGACGCCTATGTTGTGGCAACACTTGAAGCGTTGATCGCCGACCCCACCATCTTCCCGCGCGACATGCCAGGCCGTCATGCCCTCTATCGCGTCTTTCTGGCGCTGTGGTCGACCACCAGCCAGCGCTCCCTTCCCGTTCCAGACGTTGACCGGCAGACGAGTGCCGAGCGCAATCTTGAAACGTTGACGCCGCGCCCACGACAGGCATTCCTTCTTTGCGCAGTTGAAGGGTTTTCCATCGATGAGGTCGCGCGCATCCTGTCCACCTCACGAGAGGACGCATCAGCCCTTATCCACAAGGCAGGCCAGGAAATCGCCGATCAGGTTGCGACCGATGTGCTGATCATCGAAGACGAGCCGATCATCGCCCTTGATATCGAGGCGCTGGTGGGAGATCTGGGCCACCGCGTTGTCGGTATTGCCCGCACTCATCGCGAGGCCGTCATCCTGGTCGCCAGCAAGACCCCGGGGTTGGTGCTTGCCGATATTCAACTTGCCGATGGCAGTTCGGGGCTGGACGCCGTCAACGAAATTCTCACTGCGGTCAACGTTCCGGTGATTTTCATCACCGCCTATCCTGAACGCCTGTTGACCGGTGACAAGCCCGAACCTGCTTTTCTCATCACCAAACCATTTCAGCCGGACGCGGTGAAGGCGGCGATCAGTCAGGCGCTGTTCTTTGACAGGAAAGCCCTGCAACCTGCCTGAGCAGGTAAAGCGCGCTGGCCTGCCGGCCTGCCTCTCGCCGCATCAAAAAATTACCCTTCGGCTCTCCATAGCCCGGATCGCCGTCAGGCTCTCCGTAGCAGCCCGGCGATCGCCGAAATGGCGAAGGCAATGAGGGCGACAACGAAGACGATCTGCGCAGCCGATACAGCGGTGCCGGCAAGGCCGCCGAAGCCGAGCGCAGCAGCGATCAGAGCGACGATAAGAAAGATAATGGCCCATTGGAACATGACTGCCTCCTAGAATGATGTGTGACAGGGAAGGAACGTCATTGTGTGCTGATTGTTCCAGGCGCGTGACAGGGTGGGTGGTGCCCATCCTGACGCTGAAGCCGCGTGAACTGCGCTGATGTGCCGGGCTCGGACGTTGATCTGTTGGCGATGGCGGCACGGTTTGAGAAGGAGCCACCCTCCCACTCCCGCGCTCCGCCCTGCGTCACATAAAGGACGCGCGAAACGCGGCAGCGCTTGGGCTCGTCCGGGCTTTCCGGCCGGCCAGTTGATCCACACTGATGGCCTCAATGGTGATCCGCGCCATCGCCTCTATGCAATCAATCAGCGGCACGCCCACCCGTGATGCCAGCGTCCCGGCGATCCCCGCAAGCCCGGCGCCGCCTAGAATGACGCGCTCCGCGCCATCGCCCGCGCATGCCGATATCTCTCCTGCGAGCGCATCCAGTGCACGGTCCGGATCGCGGGCGATCTCCCCACCGGTCATTGCCGTCGCCTTGATCGAGGCAAGACGGGCGGTGAGCCCGATGGATGCCACGAACTCCTCGAGCATCGGCACCCAGGCCGCGCCTCCGGTGACAATGGAAAACCGGCCCGCTGACCGCGATGCAAGGTGGCACGACGCCTCGGCCATACCAATCACCGGGACCGCCGATATCTCGCGCAACGCGGCCAGCGCCGGATCGCCGAAACAGGCGAGCATCACGGCATCAAGCGGCGTGCTGCAATGTCCGGCCAAGGCATCGAGCGCCGCATGCCCTCCAACAGCAAAGCTTGGCCGCGACGTGATATAGGGCGAACCAAACCGGCCGGTAACGCCCACAAGCTCGGTGCCCATTGGCAGAAACGATTGCGCCGCTTTCACCACCCGCGCGGTAATGTCCTGCGTCATGTTCGGGTTGATCACGAGGATGCGCATATGCGGCTTATCGTCCGGTTTTGGGCGGGGGCGCATTTCGCCCGGCGATACGCCCCTCGCGCCATTGTTCGACAGACATGGTCGGCAGATCAAAATAATCGCGCGTTGACGCGTAACCCTGCCCACCCATCCGGCCAATGGCATCCAGCGCCACAGGATCGACGTGATGGTTGGCGGGGTCAACCGTATCGGCATGAAAATGCGCAAAAACCACTTCGCCCAAGATGATCTCGCGTGAAGAGCCGATGCTCAGCGTCGTGTGATGGCGGCATTCAAATGCTGCGGGCGCCTCGCCAATCCACGGGCTTTGCACCTTCACGCCCGTCATCGCAGTCAGGCCGGCCTCGCGAAGTTCGTCGATGTCGGGACCAAAAGGCACGGCGCAAACGTTCATCGCCGCCAGAATGGTGTCCGATACGATGTTTACGGTAAAGACCTGGCTCTCGCGCACATTGCGACCGGTATCCTTCTGCGCGCCGGTCGGGCGATACTCGACGCCCAGAGCAAGGATGGCCGGGTCCGCCGACAGGCAATTGAAAAAGCTGAACGGTGCGGCGTTGACGACACCCTCCTTCGAGATCGTGGTCACCAGCGCGATGGGGCGCGGAACAACGGCACCGATCAGCAGCTTGTAGCGCTCGCGCGGGGTCAGTTTAGCGAAGTCGAAGGTGGTGATGCCGGTCGCTTCATCCGGTCTGGCAGCGTCCAGCGCAGGTGGGTGTGAAGTCAGGTTCATGGCCGGGCTGCTTCCTCTTTTCAGGTATAGAACGCGAGGAGTTCGCGAAATTCCGTGGCGCCGCGCGGCGCAGCATGGTTCGATCCTTGTTCCGGTTCTTTGCCCTGGTCAGGCTGCGGAGCCTTACTGCCATGGCACAACTAGAAAATCTACAAAACCGCTTGCTTCATTAATTTGCAGACAATGCGATGCGTCGATGATTTGAACCCCGTCAAGCACGCTCTTTAAAGCCGCAACAGGAGCCATTGAACAGGCAGACGCGACTACTGTTGCGCGAGGATACAACGCACCTGCCTCTGTGCCCCGACTGCGACATTCGGCGGCGGCTGGCTGGCGCATGTTTCGCGCGCCACCGGGCAGCGGGGCGCAAAGGAACACGCTGTGGGCCTGCTCTCCAGCGAAGGCGGCGCGCCAGAGATCGCATTGAGGCGCGCGCCCTTGACCGCGCCGTGGAGGTTCGCGGCCAGCAGCCCCTTGGTGTAGGGATGGCGGGCATCGCGGATGATATCATGCACGGTGCCCGTTTCGATGATCTCGCCCGCATACATCACCGCGACCCGGTCCGAGACCTCGACGACAACACCGATATCATGCGTGACGAAAATCATGCCCATGCCGAACTGGCGCTGCAGATCACGCAGCAGCAGCAGGATCTGGATCTGCACGGTCGCATCGAGCGCGGTGGTCGGCTCATCGGCCAGGAGCAGTTTGGGACGACACGCCAATGCCAGCGCAATCATGGCGCGCTGGCGCATCCCGCCGGACATTTCATGCGGATAAGCCCTCAGCCGACGCTCAGGTGAGGGCATCTGCACGCTTTTGAACATATCGAGCGCCCGCGCCATGGCTTCTGAGCGTGAGCAGCCTTCATGACGCATCACCGTTTCCGCGATCTGATCACCGATGCGATAAACAGGATCAAGCGCCAGCATCGGGTCCTGAAAGACCATCGAGACCGTACGTCCGCGATGATCCGCCAGCGCGCGCCCTTGCAGCGCCAGCACATCCTGACCATCAACGCGCAGCGTGCCGCCGATCTCGGTCCGGTTCTCCGGCAGAAGGCGCAGCAAGGTTTTCAGCGTCACGCTTTTGCCCGAACCGCTCTCGCCCAGAATACCCAGCGTTTCTCCTGATTGGAGCGTGAGGCTTACGCCGTTCACCGCGTGCACTGTGCGCTCGCCATGAAAGCGCACCGTCAGGTTTTCCATGTCGAGCAGGGGCGCGCTCATGCCTCCACCCCCCGGTTGCGATGGTTCGATCCGGGAATATGAATATGGCAGGCCACCTGATGCCCCTCGCCCGGCAGCCCGAAGAGACCAGGCTCAACCGCCGCGCAGATCGTGTCCGCATGCTTGCATCGCGTATGAAACCGGCACCCGGCGGGCGGATTGATCGGGTTGGGCGGATCGCCCGTCAGAGGGGCCTCCATCGTGCGCCGATCCGGGTCCATCGAGGGCATCGCCGACAGAAGCGCCGCAGTATAGGGATGCGCCGGCGCGGAATAGATCGCCTCCACCGTGCCGATCTCGGCCACTTGCCCGAGATACATCACCATCACCCGGTCGCTCATATGCCGCACGACATTGAGGTCATGCGAGATGAACACATAGGTGAGGCCCAGCTCCGCCTTGAGATCGGCCAGCAGGTTGAGAACCTGCGCTTCCACCGATTTGTCGAGCGCGGAAACAGATTCATCGAGCACGACGATTTTCGGTGAAAAGGCCAGCGCCCGCGCAATATTGACACGCTGGCGCTGCCCGCCGGAGAGTTCATGGGGATAACGGCCGGCGAAGCGGCGCGGCTCGAGCCCCACACGCTCCAGCAGCTCATGCGCCAGCCGGGCCGCCTGCTGCGGGCTCATCCCGTTCACCTTGGGGCCAAAGGCGATCGCATCTTCCATCGTCAGGCGCGGATTGAGCGACGCGTAGCTGTCCTGAAACACCATCTGGATCTGGCGACGCAATTCGCGCGCGGAGATATGCTTGCCCAGCAATTTGCCACCAAGCGTGATGGTGCCCGCATCGGGGGAGATGAGATCGACAATCAGCCGGGCGGTGGTGGATTTCCCGCACCCGCTTTCACCGACGATCCCCAGCGTTTCACCTTCAGCAAGATCGAAGCTGACATTGTCCACAGCACGAACCACGCCGCGCGATGAGCCCAGGAGCCCACCCTTGAGGCGGAAATGCTTCACCAGATTCTGGGCGGAGAAGAGCGGCGCGGGGATCATGATTTGAGATCCATCGCCGAGCGCAACCCGTCCGAGAACAGGTTGAATGAAATCGAGGTGCAGAAAATCATCAGGCCTGGGAGCGCTGCCACCCAGGGCTGCACGTAGATGGCATTGCGCAAGGTATTGAGCATCAGGCCCCATTCGGGCTCCGGCGGCTTGACGCCCAGCCCGAGGAAGGAAAGCCCGGAGGCGAGGATCAGCGAGACGGAGATCAACCCCGTCGCATACACAAAAATCGGACCAAGCACATTGCCCAGCACATGCACGCGCACGATGGTCATGGATGAAGCGCCCGAAGCGCGGGCCGCTTCGATGTATTCGAGTTTGCGCACGCCGGTGGTGACGCTTTCAGCAATGCGGGCAATGGGGGGAATAAACACAATCGAGAGCGAAAGCAGCCCGTTAAAAATGCCGGCCCCCAGCGCACCCGAGAGCGCGATTGCCAGCAAAACCGAGGGGAAAGCGAAGAACACATCGACGGTGCGCATCAGGAGGCTGTTCACCTTCCCACCGACGAAGCCGGCCGTGATCCCGATGAACGCGCCGAAAAAGAAGGCGATGAAGACGGGAGTGACGCCCATCAGCAGGGACAGGCGAGCCCCGTAGATGAGGCGCGACAGCATATCCCGGCCAAGTTCGTCGGTTCCCAGCGGGAATCCGGCTGTGCCGATCGGCCGCAGACGGCGGAGCAATTGTCCGCGATAGGGATCATTGGGCGCGATGTAGGGGGCAAAAAGGGCCATCAGCACCAGCGCCAGGATGACGAGGAGCGCGAACATCGCGACGGGGTCACGCCGCAGCCTGCCAATCACTCCGGACCAATAGCCGGGAGAAACCTCAAAGGGTGCTGAATTTTGCGATGCGGAGAGGCTGCTCATGATGTCAGGTCCGCTGCACGCGCGGATCGAGCATGGTTTGAACCACGTCCACGATCAGATTGAGCGCCACGAAAAACAGCGCCAGGATGAGGATCGTGCCTTGCAGCAACGGCAAATCACGCTGAAAGATCGCCTGCCCGAGCAGAAAGCCGGTTCCCGGCCAGGAAAAAACGGTCTCGATCAGGATCGATCCACCCAGCAGATAACCCAGTTGAAGTCCCATCACTGCGAGCGCCGTGGGCGCCGCGTTTTTCACGACGTGTCGGAAAACACCAAAATCCAGCAGACCCTTGGCCCGCTGGCCGACAATGAACTCCTGGCTGAGAATATCAGCCACCAGAGCCCGTACTGTCCGCGCAACAATCCCCATCGGGATCACGGACATGGTGATCGCGGGTAGGATGAGATGGCGCACATGCAACCAATTCCAGGCCCAGTCAGCCGATCCGCCCGGCCCGGCGCCAGTGGCGGGCAACCAGTTGAGCTGAACGGAAAAAATGATCACCAGCACCATGCCCAGCCAGTAATGCGGCACCGAAACCCCGATGATCGAAATGAATGAGGCCAGCCTGTCCACCCAGCCGCCGCGGAAATACCCGGCAACAAAGCCGAATAATCCGCCGAGCAGAAAGCCGATGAGCGTCGCGAGAACCGCCAGCATCAAGGTGTTGCCCAGCGCCTTGGATAATTCCAGAGCCACGGGCCTGCCAGTGGCAATGGAGACACCCAGATCACCCTGCACTGTCTTTGCCAGCCAGATGAAATACTGCACGGGCAGTGGCTTGTCGAAGCCGTAGAGCCGTCGCATCTCGGCTTGAAGCTGCGCCGAGGCGTCGGGCGGGAGAACCGAAGTCAGCGGGTCTCCCGGCGCGATATGCACGAGCATGAAGCATACAACACTGACGCCAAACGCCACCGGCAGGGTGTAGAGCAGCCGCTTGGCAATATACATCAACATGCAAAGCAACTTTCAACAAGGCAGGTTGGATCAGGGTGCCGGATCGGAAAACTGATCATGGGCCCGCAGGATGCCGCTTCGGTCCGAACGCCGCAGCGATTTTTCCAACCGCACTGGAGACCCCGCCGGACTGGTGCCGGCGGGGCGAGAGAGATCACTCGACCGACATCGGCGCGATATCGATGAACCAGCTCTTGGGTTGAACAACGCCTGTCACTTTTGCACTCATGGCGCGCGGGCCGGCATCATGGGCCACCCAGATGAACGGCGCTTCCTCGACAATACGCTTGTGCAAGGCGGCAAGCGCCGTATCGCGATCCTTGGCATCGAAGGTCGAGCGCGCCTTGGAGATCAGCCCGTCGAACTCGTCATTGCCGAAATAGCCCCAATTGTTCGAGACCGGCGGGAAGGTTTTCGTGGAGGTGAAGCGGACCATCGCGAAGAAAGGGTCCATGGTCGCGAAGGTGACGTTGATCGCGTTGGCGCCACGGGCCTTCGGGTCTTTTGCTCCTTCACGCCAGTTGGTGAAAACCGCATTCCACTCGATGACATCCAGTTCGACATCGAAGAAGCAGTCCTTCAGCGATTGCTGGAGGAACTCGTTCATCGGCACCGGCTGCATCTGGCCGGAGCCGGAAGCCGAGGTGAGCACTTTCACCTTCATGGGCTTGGCGGCCGAATATCCGGCTTCCGTCATCAGCTTTTTGGCTGCGGCGGCGTCATATTTGATGTCGAAGGTCGGGTTTCCCCACCAAGGATGGCTCGGATCAACGGAGCCTTTCGGCACGCCCATCATACCACCCAGAAGCGTCTTTAGTTCGTCGCGGTTGATGCACAGGTTGGCGGCATGGCGCGTGCGCTTGTCGAGCCAGGGAGACCCCTCGACGAATGAAAGCTGCCAGGGCCAGACATGCGGCTGCGGGTTTGAGTAAATCTTGAAGCCGCCACTCGTGATACGCGGCATCGCGTCTGGTGCCGGCGATTCAATCCAGTCGACCTGATTGGAAAGCAGCGCGGCGGTGCGGGCGTTTGCATCCGCCAGCGGCAGCAGCACGACGCGGTCGATCTTGGGCGTGCGCTTGGGATCCCAATATCCCTTGTTGGCGACCATTTCGAAACGCTCGCGCGGCTGGAGGCGAACCCCCTTGAACGGACCAGTGCCCGAAGGTTCGGCTGCAAAGGCTAACCAGGCCTGCTTGCCTCGCTCTGCGGCATCGCTCACGGAGGCCGGGACTGCGGCAAGCTTCGCTGCCCAATGGGCCGGAGAGGCCATGAACAGGTTTGTCAGATTGATGGGGAGGAAGCTGTCGGGCTCGGAGGTCGTCAGTTCCACCGTCAGATCATCGATCTTGCGCGCCGTACGCAGTGTCGGCATGCGCGAGACGGTGACGCCAACCTGGCTGGCGTCAAAATGGGCGGCTTCCTTCTTCAGAACCTTCTCGACATTCCACACGACAGCATCCGCAGTGAAGGCGGAACCATCATGGAACTTCACACCGGGGCGGAGCTTGAATATCCATTTTGTCTTGTCGGCGGCATCCACCGCCCATTCCGTTGCGAGACCCGGAATGACCACGCTCGCCTTGTCGGCTGACGACAGATCCCAATGCGTCAGCGCATCATACATCGGGATGCCGGTGAAGCGATTCCCTTCAAAGCCCTGATCCGGCTGGCCATGGGTACGCGGAATATCTGCCGCCGTCATGCCGATCCGCAGCACTTTCTCCTGCGCCGAAACTCCTCCGAGCATCGCCCCCAAGGCGATGCCCGCCAAAAGACTGCGACTGAGAACAGATGTCTTCATTTTCTTATTCCCCTCCATTTTCCGATACCCCTCCGCTGTTATGGCGTCTGCCAGACTGCTTTCAGGGCAACTAGCATGCCAGTTGGTTTTCCCGTCGATTGATCCTTATCAACGCTACTCTTGGCGGGGCAAGAAAGCGAGTATTGGCATTCCGCGTCATATTTTTAGACACTTCTCTATTTTGAGCAGATCAAACTTGCAGGCGATACGCCTAAAAACGAGGCGAACGCACAAATTTTAACACGGTCACACAAACGGAAACGTCTCAGAAAGCGCCCAGTCCCGCGCCCTGTTGCGACGTCCATCATCGCCATCCGCCGGATGATCTCGCGGCTGGTCTTGCAGTAGCGGAAGATGAACGGACTGCTCATACCCAGAAGACTACCGCCATAGGCTCAAACGACAAGCCGGTTTTCCTCTGGCAGTGCTGCGAGCGGGGCATTTACTGAAGCGCCGGATATCGCCGCGGTTTTTTGACAAACACGAAAAATAACGAGGTCGGCGGTGCGTGGCTGGTGCTGCTGGACAGGATTGAACTGTCGACCTCTCCATTACCAATGGAGTGCTCTACCACTGAGCTACAGCAGCCTGCAAATGGCCAAAACCAAATCTGGCGAAACACTTATAACGAATCGTTATCACCCGAAAGCCGGTGACAATCAATCGGCGCCGTTCCTGCCATAAGCAGGCTGCGCAGGCAAGCGCGAGGGCGCCGTTCAACCACCGAGATAAACCCCGCCATTGGCATGGAGCACCTGGCCGGTTACGTAGCGCCCGCCGGGGCCGGCAAGGAAGCGGCAGATGGCGGCGATATCGTCGGGCACGCCGCGCCGGCCGAGCAGCGTTGACTGCGTGGCGTGATGGCGCGGCTGCTGATGGCCGGTCGACGCGCCGCGCACCGTGTCCATCAGGCCGGGCGAGACGTTGTTGACGGTAATCGCATGAGGCCCAAGGTCATGAGCGAGTGCCCGGGTCAAGCCGACGAGACCAGCCTTGGCGGTAACCACATGAGGTCTGTCGGCGGCCCCCGTATGCGCCGTCAGCCCGCCGATATTGATGATAGTGCCGGCCCCGCTCGCTTTCAGCGCCGGCAGGGCGGCCTGCACACAGTGAAAGGCGCCATCGAGGCAGATCGCCAGAACGGTTTTCCAGGTGGCAAAATCAAGCGTGTCAAAGGCGCGCTCACCGCGCACCGCAGCATTGTTGACGACAATATCGAGCCTGCCGAAGCGGGCAAGCGTGGCAGCGATCATGGCATCGACGGCGGCACGGTCGGTGACGTCGGCCATCGCCACCATGGCGCGGTCACTGCCGATTTCGTCTGCCACCGCCTCGACCTCATCGCGGCTGGCGCGGGTGTTGACGATGATGCTGGCTCCGCCCGCCGCCAGGCTGAGCGCAATCGCCCGGCCGATATTGCGACCGGCTCCGGTGACGAGGGCTACCTTGCCGTCAAGTTCCTGCATGTGCGTGTCCCTTTCTAGCCGACGGCACGGCGCGGATCAGCGCCAACACCGGCAATCCAGTTGGCGAAACCGATGATGGCGAAGGTGAGGAGCAGCATCGTCACGCCGATGATGGCGATGGCGCCCAGATCACCGCTTTCGTTGAGATCGAAGATCACCACCGACAACACCTTGGTGTTTTGCGAGGAGAGAATGACGGCAGCCGACAGCTCACGCACAACGCCGATGAAGATCAGGCACCAGCCGGCGATGACGCCGCTTTTGAGCAGCGGCGCGGTAATGCGGCGCAACGTCCCCAGGCGCGTGGCGCCAAGAATGCGCGAGGCCTCCTCCAGCTCCGGATGGAGACCGCGAAAGGAGGCACGCATCTGCTGATAGGCGACTGGCAGCTCGATGGTGAGAAAGGCAAAGAAGAGGATCCACAACGTGCCGTAGAGCACGAGCGGGCCGCGCGTATAAGCAAGGAAGAGACCAACGCCCAGAACGATGCCGGGAATGGCGAGTGGAGCGCTCACCAGCGCTTCCAGCAGACGCCCCGTCCTGCCGCCCTGGCGGGCGACCCTATAGGCGATGAGGAGCGCGAGGATGGTGCCGGCACTGGCGGTTCCCAGCGCCAGAACGAAGGTATTGGCGAAAGCCCGCCGGGTCTGGGAAAATTCAATGAAGACGAAATTGACGTGGGCCAACGTCAGGTTGGCAAGATCGAGCGGGCCAGCGGGCACGCGCGAAAAGGCCGCCTTCAGCAACGCGCCATAGGGCAGGAAAAGCGGCAGCGCCAGAACCATCATGACCAGGGCAAAGGCCGGCCAGCGCCAGATACCAAGCGCCATGAGGCGCGCCTCCCCGCTCTTGCCGCCCACCACCGCATAGCCGCGCCGGCCGAGCAGACGGCTTTGCATGAACAAAAGAAGCATGGTGACAAGCAGCAACGGCAGGGCGGCGGCGGCGGCGACTTCCGGTTTCGGGGGAAACTGGAAGAGGGAATAGATTTTGGTCGTGATGGTATGAAAGCCTGCCGGAATGGCCAGGATGGCGGGTGAGCCGAAGAGGGTCATCGCCTGGAGGAAAGCGACGAGCGCGCCGGCCAGCAAAGCCGGCAGTGCGAGTGGCAGCGTGATCGCGCGCACGACCCGCCAGCGGCTGGCGCCAAGAATGCCGGCGGCGTCCTCAAGATCGGCTGGAATGCGATCAAGCGCGTTCGACAGCACGACGAACACATAGGGCGCGGTGTAGCAGGTGACGACAAAAACGAGGCCTGAGAAGGTATAGATATCAAACAGGGCTTCAGTGCCCCCGCTCATCTCGCGCCACAGGCGATTAAGGATGCCGCTATTGGGGGCAGCCAGGATTTCCCAGGAGATGGCGCCAAGAAAAGGCGGAGTAACGAAGCTGGCGGTGAGGAGCGCGCGGACGATCCGCCGCCCCGGCAGATTGGTGCGCGAGACCAGCCAGGCCAGAGGTGCCGCGCTTATCGCCGCGAAAACCGCCACCAGTCCGGCAAGGCTGAACGTGGTGATCAGCGGATCCAGCAAATCGGGATCGCTGACAAGATCGCCGAAATTGGCAAGCGTCGGCATGCCTTTCGCATTCGTGAAGGCAAACACCGCCAGCCACAACAGAGGCAGCCCGACGAGCGCCGACAAAAAAAGAACAATCGCGCCAAGCACGCCGGCGGAGAGGTCAATCCCCGCCGGATGCCGGCCATCCGCCGTCGCAAACGATTTCAGCGCCGGCGTTGCTGTCATGTTTTGAAGTAGCGCAAATAGCGCTTCTTGATATCACCCACCTGGCTGTCGACGCTGACCGGATCATCCTTCATCAGCTTGATCTCGGACAGTGGCTTGCGCCCCTGCGGCTCCTTGATGTCGGGGCGCAGCGAGCGCAATCCCCCCTTGTCGACGATCAGCTGCTGCGCCTCGAGCGTGAAACTCCACGCGTGGAAGAGGCGCGCGGCATTGGGATGCTGGGCGCTTTTCATGACACCCGTCGGGCCGATGACAAGAGGCGTTCCTTCGCTGGGATAAACGACCTCGATCGGGGCGCCACGCTCCTTTTCCAGAAAGACGTTGTACTCATTGCCATCGATCATGACGGGACGCTCGCCGGCAACCACCTTGCGCGGCGGATCGGTCGATGACTGGACCTGCATCACCTGCTGCGCGGCAAGCTTTTCAAAATAGGACCAGCCGAGATCACGCGCCATCTGGAAGGTGGCGGTGAGGATGGTGCCGGAATAGCCGGGATGGGCCTTGACCAGTTTTCCCTGCCATTTGGGTTCAAGCAGGTCGGCAAAGCTCTTGGGCGCGTCCTTCGCCTCGACCAGATTGGTGTTATAGGCGATCACGCTCAGGCTCGATCGCATGGCGGCGAAATAGCCTTCCGGGTCGAAGCTGCCTGCCGGATAGATTTTCTGGACTTCGTCGGGCAGGGCGGAAGCCAGCCAGCCCTCGCGCTTCCAGAAAATGAAATGGGCGGCATCCGAGCTGTTGACGATATCGACGTTGTAGATCTTGCTCGAATATTCCTGGCCGATTTTCGAGAATTGCCGCTCGGCGCCATTGCGTTCAACGACCACGTCGATACCAGGATATTTTTTCTCGAAAGCCTTCGCCAATTCCTCGGCGACCTTCACTTCGATCGAGGTGTAATAAACGACCTTGCCTTCCTTGCGGGCTGCCTCCTCAAGCTCGGGCGTGATCTTATATGTCGGGGTTTGTGCCTGCGCTGCCATGGTCATGACAATCAGCAGGGCCAATGATCGGCATATTCCGTTGATCATAGAGTTCCTCCCTTTTTTAGTCTGTTTTATTTTCGTACGTCTTGTCGTTCCAACCTCGTCATAACGTCACCGGACGGCAGCGCTGCGGGTCGAAGCGAACCCACACCGCGCCGCTCTCAGGAATGCGCAGATCGGGCGTGGTGGACGCCCGCAATGTCGTACCATTGGCAAGGACCAGCGAGAGATCGCGCGTTGCGCCAAGGAAAGTATGGCGGGTGACACGGGCCTGCACCGTGTTGACGCCCTCTTCAGCGCGGATATCAAGCTCGTGAAAGCGGATGGAAAACGCTCCCCTCGCATCTTTCGTAAACAACGGTTCGGCGCAGCGCACGACGCCAGCACCGATATCGAGATGGATATCATCGAGCGCTTTACCGCTCAGCACGTTGGCGCCACCCAGAAAGTTCGCGACGAAGCCGGAACGCGGGCGCGAGTAGATGTCTTCTGGCGAGCCGATCTGTTCGATACGCCCGCCATTCATGACGACGATGATGTCGGCAGCCGTCATCGCTTCGGCCTGGTCATGAGTGACGTAGACTGTCGTGTAGCGGAACTCGTCATGGAGGCGGCGCACCTCGAAACGCATTTCCTCACGCAACGCCGCATCGAGATTGGAGAGCGGCTCGTCGAGCAACAGGATTTCCGGATCAACCACCAGGGCGCGCGCCAGTGCCACGCGCTGCTGCTGGCCACCCGACAATTCGCCGGGATAGCGCTCAGCGAGGTGGTCCAGCTTGACAGCCGACAGCATCCTGCCAACGGCAGCGCCGATCTGCGCCTTGTCGATTTTTCGTAACGTCAGACCAAAGGCGACGTTTTCAAAAATTGTCATATGGGGCCATAGCGCATAGGACTGGAAGATCATCGACATGCCGCGCCGCTCGGGCGCCAGCACGTTTCCCGGTCGCGACAGAATATTGCCGCCCACGCTGATGGTGCCTGTGCTGGGCTCGACGAAGCCGGCAATCAGCCGCAAGGTTGTGGTCTTGCCGCAGCCCGACGGGCCCAGCAGGCACACCAGAGCGCCGCGCTCGACTGCAAGATCGATGGAATCGAGGACTGTTGTCGAACCATAATGCTTGCTGACACGTTCGAGGAGGAGGTGGCTCATGCGACGACCCGCTCCTCACGGTGGCCGGTGCGCCGGCGGGCGCCAGCCGCCACATGAGCCTTGAGTGCTGCGGATGCGGCGGCCGGATCGCGTGCGGCCAAAGCCTCGACGATGGCGCGGTGTTCGGTATTGGACACCGACAGGCCACCACCTCGCAGCAGACCGTTGCGGCGGATGGTGTGCAGTTCGTTGGTGAGGCGCTGGTATATCTCGATCAAACGACCATTGCCGGTCATCTCGAAAATGCGGCGATGGAAGGTAAGATTCAACGGAAAGTAGCGGTGAAAATCCGCCGGGTCGAGATAGGTTTCCATTTCATCGACGCGAGCGCGAAGCTCAGTGATTTCCTCGTCGCTGATGCGTGGCGCCAGGAGCGCACCAGCAAGACCTTCCAACGCCTCGCGCACGACATACATTTCCCGCGCCTCGGCCTCGCTCACGACACGCACGAAGGCGCCCCGATTTTTTTCGATCCTGACAAGTCCCGCCGCCTCAAGAGCACGCAGCGCCTCGCGCACGGAGGAGCGCCCTACTCCCAGACGTTCGGCGATTTTGACTTCCTTGATCTGCTCGCCTGAATCAAGGTCGCCGGCAAGAATGAGACGCATCACCTCCGCCTCCACCAGGCTCGAGAGTGAAGCCGTGCGGACCAGGGCGATGGCAGCCGGCGTGTCGATCACGAGGTCAACTCCCGGTGAATTCAGGCTTGCGCTTTTCCATGAACGCCTTGCGGCCCTCGCGATAATCGGCGCTGGCAAAACACGCCGCCACCATGCGATCGCAAAGCGCGATATCCTGCTCAGCCGGATCTTTGAGGATTTCGATGCTCGCCTGTTTCAGTGTCGCAATCGTCAGCGGCGCGTTGTCGGCGATCATGCCGGCGGTCGCCATGACGGTTTCCTCAAGCTTGTCGTCAGCCACCACCTGATTGACAAGCTGCAGGCGGAACGCCTCCTCGCTTGAAAACTGACGGGCGGTGAAGAAGATTTCCTTGGTTGCCACCGGGCCGATGGTCTCGATGTAACGGCGCAGCCCATTATAACCATAGCCGAGGCCCAGTTTGGCGGCTGGCAGGGCGAATTTTGATTTCTCAGTGGCAAACCGCATATCGCAGCACACTGCGAGATTGAGACCGCCACCGATGCAGAAACCGCGGATCATGGCGATCGTCGGTTTCGGCATGCGGTAGATGCGGGTGTACACGCGGTCGACGAGGGCGTTATAGCTTTTCACCGCTTCCTCGCCGGCGCGCTCACTTTCAAACTTCGAAATGTCCGCCCCTGAAACGAACGCCTTGCCGCCGGCGCCCGTCAGTACGATCACACGAACTGAAGGATCGGTGACGAAATCGTCGAGGATCTTCTCGGCTGCTTCCCACATGTCGAAGGAGACGGCATTGTGTTTTTCAGGGTTGTTGAAGGTCATGATGGCGACCTTCCCCTCTTTGCGCGACAGCATTTTATCAGTCATCGTCTGGGTCCCTCAAATGGTTCCGGCAGCACGCAAGGCTGCGATCTCGTCGGCGCCGAGGCCGATCTCGTGTAAAATTTCGTCCGTTTCGCCACCACAGTCCGGCGGCGCACGATCAAGATGGCTTGGGGTCCGGCTGAGGCGTACCGGCTGGGCCATCAGCCTCATATCGCCATCCGCCACTTTGGCAGCGATGCCGAGATGGTGCACCTGCGGGTCGTCGAACATTTCGTCGATGCGATAGATCGGGCCGCAGGGAACCCCCGCTGCATTCAATCGCTCGACCCAGGTGCTGGTGGGTGCGGTGAGGAAAACAGCTTCAAGTTCGCGATTAAGCGCGTCGCGATTGTCCGAGCGCAACACCATCGTCTTGTACTCATCTCGCGCCAGCAGGCTTTCGGCATCAAGCGCTTTGGCGCAACGCTCCCAGATCGACTGTCCGGTGGTCGCCAGATTGAGGAAGCCGTCGCTCGTCCTGAAGACGCCGGTCGGGATGCTGGTCGGGTGGTTATTGCCGGCCTGCCTGGCGACTTCGCCCTTCACCAGAAAGCGCGCCGCCTGAAAATCGAGCATGAAGGCCTGCGCCTGCAGCAGCGAGGTCTGTACCCATTGCCCTTCGCCCGACACGTCCCGCTCCAGCAGGGCGGTCAGAATGCCCAGCGCGCAGAAGAGGCCGGCCGTCAGATCCGCCAGCGGAATGCCAACCCGCACCGGACCATCGCCCGGCAGGCCGGTGATCGACATCAGGCCGCCCATGCCCTGGGCAATCTGGTCGAAGCCCGGACGCTTGGCATAGGGGCCATCCTGGCCGAAGCCCGATATGCTGGCGTAGATGAGGCGCGGATTGATCACCTTCAGATCGTCATAGGCAATGCCGAGACGATGCTTCACGTCCGGGCGGAAATTTTCGACGATCACATCGGCACCCGCCACCATGCGCTTCAACAAGGCGATGCCATCGGGCGATTTCAGATCAAGCGTCATCGAGCGCTTGTTGCGGTGCAGATTCATGAAATCCGGGCCCTCGCGCGGACCGCCCAGTGCTTCGCCTTCATCCAGATGCGGTGGCATCTCGATCTTGATGACGTCAGCCCCCCAATCAGCGAGCTGGCGCACACAAGTCGGGCCGGAGCGCACCCGCGTCAGGTCGAGCACGCGAAATCTCTTGAGAGCAGCAGAAGCCTGCGGCGCCGGCATGGTCATCCCCCAAAGATCAGACGTTGGCCGCCTGATATTGGCCTGACGCTTCACGTCGGCCTTTGATGACAGCATCTTGTCGATTGTCGACAATGTCAACCGCCCGAACGCGCAGGCAGCCGAGCGGTGATTTCAATCGCCGCGCTGCTGTTTTCAGCCGTGGCGAAGGGCAGCGACAATGGCAAGGAGGGCCTGTGTCGAGCCATCGATCGCGGCCGGCGCCGCCTTGCCCTGAAGAGCCGGGAGAAGGGCCGAGGCGCGTTCCTTGCCAAGCTCGACGCCCCATTGGTCGAATGAATTGATGCCCCAGATCATTCCTTCGACGAAAACGCGATGCTCGTAGAGTGCCAGCAGCATGCCGAACATCGCCGGATCAAGACGCGGGTACAGGATCATCGTCGAGGGCCGGTCGCCTTGAAAGACCCGATGAGGAGCCAGTCTGGCGATGGCGGCATCATCCATCCCTTGCGCTTTCAGTATCGCCTCGACCTCGCCCCGGTTCCTGCCCTGCATGAGGGCCTGCGCCTGGGCCAGGCAATTGGCGACAAGGACGTCGTGCTGATCGCCATCAGCATTTGTCGGGTTGGCGGCAAGCAGGAATTCGACCGGCACGATGTCGCTTCCCTGATGCAGGAACTGGAAGAAGGAATGCTGACTGTTGGTGCCGGGCTCTCCCCAGATGAGCGGGCCGGTCGGGCCATCAACAGGCGTGCCATCGGCCTGCACCGACTTGCCATTTGATTCCATGTCGACCTGCTGGATGAGGGCTGGAAAGCGGGCAAGGCGCTGATCATAGGGGATGATGGCACGGCTGGCATAGCCACAGACAGAGCGGTGATAAACGCCGATGACGCCCAGCAGCAGCGGGATGTTGTCGCGCGGTGGGGCGGTGCGGAAATGATCATCGACCATCCGCGCGCCTTCCAGCATGGCGCGGAAATGAGTGGCGCCGATCAGGATGGCGAGGCTGAGGCCGACGGACGACCACAGAGAATAGCGCCCGCCGACCCAGTCCCAGAAACCGAAAATGCGCTCCGGCGGAATACCGAATGCCGCCACGGCGGCGTGGTTCGTCGATACAGCGCAGAAATGGCGTGCCACCGCCGATTCACCGAGATGCCCGGCAAGCCAGGCCCGCGCCGCGCGCGCATTCATCATCGTTTCAACCGTGGTGAAGGTCTTGGAGACGACAATCACCAGAGTTTCTGCCGGCTCCAGCCCGGCCAGCGCTTCGCAGAGATCAGCACCATCGACATTGGCGATAAAATGGCAGGTGAGATGAGGTGCGCCGAAGGGCTTCAGCGCCCGTGCTGCACAGGCCGGCCCCAGATCGGAACCGCCGATACCGATATGAACAATATGGCGGATGGGGCAGGTGGCCGGATTGCGCATCGCCTCGGCAAAGGCGAGCATCCGCTCGCGCTCTATCACTACATCGGCCATGACGTCGCGGCCATCAACGAGCGCGGGCCGGTCGGTCATAGCGCGCAGGGCCACGTGCAGAACCGCACGGTTTTCGGTGATGTTAAGGCACTCTCCAGCAAACATCGCGTCGCGGGCGGTGGTGACGCCGGCTGCATCGGCAAGCGACAATAGCAGGTCGAGCGTCTCGTCCGTCAGTTTCTGCTTGGCAAAATCGACATGAAGACCGCCCAGTCGGCGGCTGAAGCGGGTAGCGCGAGTGCTGTCGGCGGCGAACAGATCAGCAATGCGGCGCGGGGCGAGCGCGGCATGGTGCGCGGCAAGGCGCGCCAGCGACGATTTAACCAATCGTGTCATGTCAGCTTCTGCTCCTGCCTGACGAATGGGCCGTCGACCCGGTCGATCCTTTTCCTTGACCACAAGCGTGCTCGCTGCCTAGCCTGAAATCTGTCCCGGAGAACCGCATAATCATGACGCCGAAAGATATTCTGGCGAAGCTCGTTTCGTTTCCGACCATTCCTGCCGTGTCCAATCTCGATCTCATCGGCTGGGTAGGCGATTATCTCGCCCGCCACAGCGTGCCCTTCACGCTTATCCCCAGTCCCGACGGAACGAAAGCCAATCTCTTCGCGACCATCGGCCCCGATGTTCCAGGTGGAGTGGTGCTGTCAGGCCATACCGATGTCGTGCCGGTCGACGGGCAGACCTGGGCCAGCGACCCGTTCACGCTGACACTGCGTGGCGACAAGCTCTATGGGCGCGGCACCTGCGATATGAAGGGATTTGACGCCGTGGCGCTGGCGCTGGTGCCGGACATGCTGGCGGCCGGGCTGAAGCGGCCGATCCATCTGGCGCTCTCCTATGATGAGGAAATCGGCTGCCTCGGCGCGCCGTTGATGGTGGAGCGGATGGTCGCCGACGGGCTGAGGCCGGCAGCCGTCATTGTTGGTGAGCCCTCACGCATGAAAGTCGTCAGCGCGCATAAAAGCGGCCTGCGCTACTGGGTCAAGGTGACGGGTAAATCCGTGCATTCGAGCCGGATCGATACGGGCGTCAGTGCGGTGATGGTGGCGGCACGGCTGGTCACCTGGCATGATGACCGCTTGCGCCGGAATGCCGCGCAGGCCGACAAATCCAATCCTTTCGAGCCGCCCTACACGACGCTCCATTGCGGCACGATCGAAGGCGGAACAGCCCCCAACATCACCGCTGAACATTGCCGTTTCACAGCTGAAATCCGCGCCATCCCGAGCGAAGACGGCGAAGCACTGCTCGATGAATTTCGCCAGTTCGTCGATCGCGACGTCGTGCCGGAAATGAAGCGCATCGCGCCTGAAAGCCGCGTTGATATTGACGTGTGGACATCAGTGAAGGGGCTGCGACCGGAAGACAATGGCGTGGCCGAAGCACTGGCCAGACGTCTGACGGGCGATAATGGAACGCATGTGGTCGCCTACGGAACCGAAGGCGGTATCTTTCAGGCAGGCGGCTATTCAACCGTCGTCTGTGGACCGGGCGATATTGCCCAGGCTCACCAGGCGGACGAATTTATCGAGGAAGGCGAAATGGTGGCGGCCGAGCGCTTCGTGCGCGGCATCATCGCCGAGCTGGCGGCGTAACACGGCCTTGCGGTCAATTCGTCACAACGCCCTTCCCCGCCAGGCGTTGTAAGGCTAGCATGCCGGCAACGGGTGATCCGGGAGATGAAAATGCGTTATGCTGTGTTGACTGCCACCCTATCTGCCGTGCTTGCCTGTCATCCGGCGTCGGCGCAATCACCTGCGGCGCTCGTGAGCCCAACGCTGGAGGCAGCGAAAGCACGCGGCCATGTCCTGTGCGGCGTCAATGAAGGGCTGACCGGCTTTGCCGCACGCGATGCCACCGGCGAATGGCAGGGCTTCGAGGCCGACATCTGTCGCGCCGTTGCCGCCGCCACTCTCGGCAAAGGCGAGGCGGTGCGCTACGTGCCGCTCGATACCAATAGCCGTTTCTCCGCCCTGCAGGCCGGCAAGGTCGATATTCTGGCGCGCAACACGACGTGGACCATGGAGCGTCAGGTCAAATTCGGCTTTGAATTCGTCGGGATCAGCTTTTTTGACGGCCAGGGCTTCATGATCCGCGCCGATCGCGGCGTCGTCTCGGCGCTGCAACTGGCCGGCACGCGTATCTGTGTGGTGGCTGGTACCACCAGCGAGGCCAATCTCAACATCTATCTGCAGCAGCAGGGCGTGCCGTTCACCGCTTTGCCATTAGCCTCGCACCAGCAGAATATCGAGGCCTATCGCGCCGGCAAATGCGATGTTTATTCTGCGGATTATTCTACCTTGTTTTCACTTCGCACCTCCCTCGAACAGCCAACCGACCATGCGATCCTGCCCGAGCTCATTTCCAAGGAACCGATTGGTATTGCCGTGCGCGAGGATGACAGGGCGTGGGGCGAGATCGTCCGCTGGACGCTCAACGGCCTGATCAACGCCGAGGAATTCGGTCTCACCCGTGCCATTGCCCTCAGCGGGGCGGCGGCCGGCGATGCGGCACGCCTGATGGAAGGCTCGGATGTGTCGGGGGTACGACTTGGGCTGAAGCGAGGCTGGCTTGGCGCTGCGGTAGCAGCCGTTGGCAATTACGCCGAGCTTTTCGACCGCACCATTGGCGATGCCGGGCCGCTTGGCATGAAGCGCGGCCTCAACGCGTTATGGCGCAATGGTGGCATTCTCTATGCCCCGCCGATGTGGTGAGGAGCGTCGATGTCCATCGAGCGGCGGACTTTCCTGCTGGCTTCCCTTGCCGGCCTGACTGCAACAAGCGCCCGGGCGGAAATCCCGCTGGCGTTCAAACCCGGCGATTCGCCGCTGATCAGCAGCGAAACCGAGCAGGGCATGGTGCGCTATATCGGCCTTTATCGCCAGATTGCGGCGAGCGGCGGCTGGCCGCGGATCGAGACCAACGGGCTGCAGGCGGGAGACAATACGGCTGACGTTGCCGTCCTGCGCCGACGGCTGGTGGCGTCGGGCGATCTCCCGCGCGCCAGCAATGAGACGGCTTTTGACGGCGAATTGCGTGATGCGGTGCTGCGCTTTCAGGCACGCCACGGCGTCGCTCTCAATGGCCGGGTGACCGGCATCACGCTTGCCCACATGAACGTTTCGGCCGCCGACCGTGCTGTGCAACTTGAGGCCAATCTGGAACGGTTGCGTCAAATCCTGCCCAGGGTCAGCCGCAGCCGCCATGTGGTGATGAACGCGCCTTCCTTTGAAGCCCAGGCGGTTGGCGATGGCCGCGTGCAACTGGTCACCCGCGTGATTGTCGGCAAGCGGGCGACACCAACCCCCGTCATCAGCGCCGCCATCCAGAATGTCGATCTGCTGCCCTACTGGCATGTGCCGTCAACCATCGCGTTCCGTGATCTCGTGCCGACGGTGAGAAAGGATCCGACCTATCTCGCCTCGAGGAAAATTCGCGTCTACTCCTCGTTTGGCGGGCAGGAGATCGACCCGGCGGTCGTCAACTGGTCCGGGCAGGAGGCACAGCGCTACGTCTTCCGCCAGGACCCGGGACTGCAGAATGCCCTTGGCCTCATCCGCCTCGACATGCCCAACCGCGAAATCGTTTACATGCACGATACACCGACCAAGGAATTATTCGCGCGTGATGAGCGTGCCTACAGCGCCGGCTGCATCCGTGTGCAGTCGATTTTCGACCTCGCCACCTGGGTTCTGAACGGCACCGATGGGTGGTCACGGGGGCGCCTTGAACAGGCCACCAGCGGGGGCCAGAAGACAACGATCCATCTGCCGCAGCCGGTGCCGGTGCATTTTGTCTATATGACTGCCTGGGAGGATCAGGGTCAGATCCACTTCCGCAACGACCTCTATAATCGCGACGCGTCCGCCTCGACATTAGCCCAAACAGCCGATGCGGCAGGACGAGCCCCCTTCCAGCAGATCGCGCCCTAAGGCCGCGATCAGAGTCAACGACAGCCAAGGAGATGATGATGGCTCAAAAGGTCACCTGGCAGGGGGTCTATCCGGCAGTAACAACCCAGTTCAACGATGATTTCAGCCTCAACATCGCCGCCACCCACAAGGTGATGGAAGGGCTGGTGCGCGACGGCGTGTCAGGACTAGTCGTCTGCGGTACGGTTGGCGAGAACGGAACGCTGGCGCGCCACGAGAAGATCGCGGTCATGGAAGCAGCCAAAGACGCAGCGCGCGGGCGGGTGCCGGTCATTTGCGGGGTGGCTGAATTCTCCGCCGCCTTCGCCGGAGAGATGGCCAAAGAGGCGCAGCGCGTCGGTATTGACGGCATCATGGTGATGCCAGCCATGGTCTATACCGCAAAGCCCCATGAGACGGTCGCCTTCTACCGCGCGGTGGCGAAAGCCTCCGACATGCCGATCATGGTCTACAATAATCCCCCGATCTATCGCACCGACGTGACGCCGGCGATGCTGGCCGAGCTTGCCGATTGCGAGACCATTGTCAGTTTCAAGGAAAGCTCGGGTGCCACCAACCGCTTTAGCGATGTGCGCAATCACGTGGGTGAGCGCTATGTGATGTTCTGTGGCCTTGATGACGTGGTGGTGGAAAGCGTGGCCATGGGGGCGGTTGGCTGGGTGTCGGGCCTGTCGAATGCCTTTCCGGTCGAGGGTGAAACCTTGTTCCGCCTGGCACGCGCCGGGCGCTTTGCCGAGGCGATGGCGCTATATGACTGGTTCATGCCGCTCCTCCATCTCGATGCCCGGGCGGACCTCGTGCAGTGTATCAAGCTGTGCGAGGCGATCATGGGACGTGGCAGCGCGCTCACCCGCCCGCCCCGGCTGGCGCTGCCGGCAGCGGAAGCGGCGCATGTTGAGGCGCTGATGGCAAGAGCGCTTGCCAACCGGCCGGCGCTTCCCGATGTCGGATTAAAGAACGCCGCCTGAGGCAGCGATGACAATATCGACATTCTTTTGCATCGATGGCCATACCTGCGGCAATCCGGTGCGTGTGGTAACCGGCGGGTCCATCCCGCAGCTTGCGGGCGCGACCATGTTCGAGCGCCGCCAGCATTTTCTGGCAGAATTCGACTGGATCCGCACCGGGCTGATGTTCGAGCCGCGCGGCCACGACATGATGTCGGGCTCGATCCTCTATCCGCCGACGCGGGATGATTGCGATGTCGGCATCCTGTTTATCGAAACCTCCGGCTGCCTGCCGATGTGCGGGCATGGAACGATCGGCACCGTCACCACCATCATCGAGCACGGGCTCGTCAAGCCCAGGGAGCCGGGCGTGCTTTATCTCGATACGCCTGCCGGCAAGGTGGTGGCGCGGTACGCCCAAGAGGGCCGCTATGTCGAGAGCGTGCGCCTTACCAATGTGCCCTCCTATCTGCATGGGCAGGGTTACCGGATCGATGTCGAGGGGCTTGGCGAGATCAGCGTCGATGTTGCCTATGGCGGCAATTTCTACGCCATCGTCGAACCACAGGCGCATTATCGCGATCTGTCGGAGGTAAAACCCTCCGATATTCTGGCCTGGAGCCCGAAATTGCGCAAAGCCTTCAACGCGCGCCATGCCATCGTCCATCCCGAGAACCCGGCGCTTGATCGCCTCACGCATGTCCTGTGGACCGGCAAGGCGACGAAGCCTGGCGCCAGCGCCCGCAATGCGGTGTTCTATGGCGACAAGGCGATTGATCGCAGCCCGTGCGGCACCGGCACTTCGGCGCGCATGGCGCAGCTGGCTGCCACGGGGCGGTTGAACGACGGCGAGGATTTCGTCCATGAATCGATCATCGGCTCGCTGTTCAACGGGCGCATCGACGGGCGCACCCATGTCGGCCACAAGGACGCCATCATTCCCTCGGTCGAAGGCTGGGCGCGGGTGACGGGCATGAACACCATCACCATTGATGAGCGCGACCCGTTCGCCGCCGGCTTTTCGGTCGCCGATCCCAACTGAACGGAATTCCTATGAACCCTATTTTTGCCGATCTGCCGACAACGGTGTTCGAAGTGATGTCACGGCTGGCGCGCGAGCATGACGCGGTCAATCTGGGTCAGGGCTTTCCCGACGATCCGGGCCCGGCGGATGTGCGGGCAAAGGCTGCCGCAAGCGTCGTTGAGGGGTGGAACCAGTATCCACCGATGATGGGCATCCCCGAATTGCGTCTGGCTGTTGCAGCGCATCACCGGCGCTTCTACGGGCTCGACATCGATGCCGAGCACGAGGTGATGGTGACGTCTGGCGCGACGGAAGCGCTGGCCGGCGCTATTTTCTCTCTGATAACACCCGGCGATGAGGTGGTGCTGTTCGAGCCGCTTTACGACGCCTATCTGCCACTTGTCAGGCGCGCTGGCGGCGTGCCGCGGCTGGTGACGCTGAAACCACCCCATTGGCGGTTCAGCGAAAGCGATCTGAGCGCTGCCTTCAGCGCGAAAACCAAAGTGGTCCTTATCAACGACCCGCTCAATCCGGCAGCCTCGATCTGGCCGATCGAGGATCTCGACATGCTGGCCCGCTTTGTTGAAAAATCGGGCGCGGTCGTCATCCAGGATGCGGTGTGGGAACATGTGATTTTCGACGGGCGCGCGTTTACCCCGCTGATCACACGGCCCGGCATGCGCGAGAGGGTGGTGCATATCGGCTCGGCGGGAAAAATCTTTTCGCTGACCGGTTGGAAAGTGGGGCTGGTGACAGCGGCGCCCGCCCTCATGCGCGTGCTGGCCAAAGCGCACCAGTTCCTGACCTTTACAACCCCGCCCAATCTGCAGGCGGCGGTAGCCTATGGCCTGGCGAAAGAGGATCGCTATTTCACGACGATGCGCAGCGATTTTGCCAAGGCCCGTGACTATTTTGCCAACGGCTTGCGGCAGATGGGCTTTGATCCGCTGCCCTGTCATGCGACCTATTTCGTCAATGTTGATCTGGCGGCCATCGGCATTAACGAGACCGACCGGGCGTTTGCCGAGCGGCTGGTGAGCGTCGGCGGCGTCGCCACCATCCCGGTCAGCGCGTTCTACGACACACAGGCCGTCACCACGGTTGTGCGTTTCTGTTTTGCCAAGAAGCAGTCAACCCTCGATGCGGCACTGGAGCGGCTGGACGCCTTCCTGAAGCATCATCGTCGATGAGCTTGGGAGGTTCACTGGCGATCGTTGATGCGGCGCAGCACAGTCGAGACAATCGGCAAAGTGAGCGCCAGCGCCAGAAAGCGGAGGAGGTGGTGTGTGCCCACATAGGCAACATCGAGGCCAAGCGAAAAGGCGATGATCGTCATGGCCTCAATACCGCCGGGGGCAAAGGCAACCATGGTCTCGGTCAGCGGGATGGCAAGCAGCCAATGGACCAGAAAGGCGCCGGCGAGGGCGACAATCGTCGATGACAGAAAGATCAACGCCGAGGCGGCGATTTCCGCCCGCAACATCGCGAATGTCGTGCCGTGAAAACGCAAACCCATATAGGCGCCGAGTATAACGAAAGCCGGGAGCTGGATGGCCAGGGGAACCGGCGCCTCGATGAGGTCAAGCCCGTGGACAAGGCTGGAGGCGATGGCAGCGCCAATCAGGATGGGCGCTGGTATCCGCAAAAGGCGGGCAAGGGCGGCGCCCGCAACACCGGCGACAAACAGCAGGATATAATCGAGAAGGGCCGTATTGGCCTGGCCCTGTGCGCGCAGGCCCGTGCCGATGGTGTGCGGATCGATGAGCGCCAGCACGAAGGGCAGCACGGCGACGAGCAAAAACAGACGGATTGTCTGGGCGATGACGACGCGGCGCATGTCAGCGCCACTCTCTTCCGCCAGGATCAGAACGGTCGAGAGAGCGCCCGGCGCGGACGCATACATGGCGGTGTTGCGGTCCCAGCCAAAGGTGCGGCTGACGATGATGGCCGCACATATGATCGCCACAACCGTTGCGCCCAGGATGGCGAGGCTTGCCGGCCAGCGCGCCATGGCATGCAGGGTTGCGGGCGTCACGCTGACCCCCATGGATACGCCCAGCACGAGCATGGTCAGGTCACGCAGCGCGTTGGGGACGTGAAGGCGCAGGCCAAAGATCAGGCCGCAGGTGGCACCCACCATGGCGCCTGACAGCCAGGCCGCAGGCAAGCCTACCGCCGCAAACGCGGTTCCCCCCAGCGTCGCCAGTGCGAGCGTGGCCAGGGTGCGCATGATTTCGGAACGGCTCGGCAGGGATGGCTTCAGCGGCATGGCAAGGCACTACATCATTTTTCAGCTGTTGTGCACGCCGCGCCAACGCTTATCCGGCGATTGGCGCTCACAACAAACCGGATCACCTGCCGCCCCACCCTTGCCCCTCAATTGTCGTTATGATCGTGCCAGATCGCGCCCGTCCCCGCAGCCGTTCACATCTGCGGCTCAACGGACGATGGCTTCGAGAACGGCCTCGCGGGTCAGCGGTTTGCGCAGCATCTTCTTGACACGCAGATCACGCAGCTGGCGTGAAATGACGGATTGGGACTGCGCGGATACGACGATGATGTCGGGCGGGGACGACATCGCCTGCACCCAGCGCACGACCTCCGCTCCATCAATACCAGGCAGTGCAAGATCGACGATCAGCGCGTCTTCCGGACAGGGTGGGCCAGCGGCAAAAAAAGCCTCGGCTGATGCATGCGTGAACGCCTCAAACCCCTGAAGCCGCAGCAGATACGCCATAGCGTCGGCGACCGCGTGGTCGTCCTCAACGATGTGAATTGCCATGCATCCCTTTCCCGCTTGCCACCCCACGCTGACTTCAACGGGCGGAAGGCGATGATTCAGAAAGCATTTTGCATTTGAAGAATTAATTATTCAACGGCGATTGAATACTTATATGGGCAAAAAGCGACGTAAAATTGAATTACACATATAAACAACCCCTTGTTTTACTGCAATTCGCCGGTCAGAACGATGCGCACGAGATCAGCCGCATTGCGCGCACCGAGCTTTTCCATGATCCGCGCGCGATGGACTTCGATTGTCCGCGGCGAGATGCTCAGCGCCCTGCCCGCTTCCTTGTTGGACGCGCCGGCGGCAATCTGCTGGAGGACTTCCCGCTCGCGGGGCGTCAACAGATCCTGTCCGGCGAAAGCCGGCGCTGCCGCCGCGCCTGACTGGCGCTTCTCATAAATATCAATCGATTCACGGACGCGCTGGATGACCGTATCGGCGTTGAACGGCTTTTCAAAAAAATCAAAAGCGCCATTCTTTATCGCCTGGACGGCCATGGGAATATCACCCTGACCGGAGATGATAAAAATCGGCGCCGGATAATGATTGGCGTCAAGATCGCCGAGGATTTCGATGCCGGACTTTCCCGGCATGTTAACGTCAAGGATGACGCAATGCGGCGTTTCCTTCAAAGCCGTTTCAAGAAAGCTGCGCCCTTCCGCAAATTCGCGGACAATGAACCCTTCAAACGACAACAAGACCGCCAGTGAATCACGAACCGCAGCATCATCATCGACCAGATAAATCACACGTTCATTTTGCACGTTCGACCTCACCAGATGTGGTTACAGGCACAGAGAGTGTTGGAGACATCGCCGCCGGCTGCCCTGACGGCAGACGAAGCACGAAGGTTGCCCCCTCGCCCTTCCCGCCCGGCAGGCACTGCAATTCGCCGCCGTGGTTCTGGGCGATAGATCGCGAGATCGCCAGCCCGATCCCAAGGCCGGAGCGTTTGCTCGTTGAAAAGACCTTGAACAAACTCGGCAGGATATCGACGGGTATTCCCGGTCCGTTATCAGCGATTTCGACGATGATGTCGTCGTCGATTGCTTTCGTTTCAATTCTGATCTCGGCTGCTGGCCGGCCGCGCACAGCTTCCATGGCGTTGCGTCCGAGATTGACGATGATCTGCTGAAACTGAACGCCATCGACAAGGAGTGGCGGCAGGTCGGGCGCATCACGACGCACGATCCGTACCTTCGTGTGATTGCCAACCAGGGTCAGCTCGATGGCATCATCGATCAACGCCTTGACGTCATGCAGTTTGCGTTGCGGTTCCCGCTTTTCGGCAAACGAACGCATACGCTGAATGATTTTTCCGGCACGCTCCGCTTCATGAGCGGCCTTGGCGAGAATTGCGACCGAGCCGGGTGGCATGTCCCTGGCTGCGTCGCCTTTCTGCCCTCCGCGCAGGATCGTCTGCAGATACAGCAGCACCGCCGTCAGCGGCTGATTGAGTTCATGGGCAAGTGCTGCGCCCATCTCGTCAATCGCTGATACACGGGCAAGATGAAGGTGGTCGGCCTGCAGGCGGTCCAGACGATCAGCGACCTCCTTGCGTGAGCGCAAATCACGCACAATGGCGATGAACTGGATACCATCGAACGTTGCGGCAATGCCAACCGTCAACTCGACAGGAAATTCATCTCCCGATTTATGACGCGCCTGGATTTCCCGTGTCTGGGCCGCCAGAAGGCCGGATGAAGCGACAAATTTTTGCCGGGACAAGGCGTCAAGCGGCAGCTCTGATTCGTGATAAAACAACGATACGATATTCGATCCCATGGCCGCCGAAGCGTGATAGCCAAACAGGCGTTCGCAGGTGCGGTTGAAGGTGAGGATGGTGCCGGACGCATCGAAGATGATGATGCCATCAAGGGCAATATCCAGCACACCTTTGAGCTGCGCAGCGGCTGCGCCATCATTCATATGATAGCTCGCCGGATGGTTCATTGGACCTCGACACACGACATGGGCGGCAGGACGATGCGCTCGCCATCAATGGGCAACATGGTGTTGGTTGCTTCATCCAGAACCAGCAGTCGACCGGTGGCGATCGAAAAATAGACCGCGTGAAGAGCAAGCCGGCCCTTTTCCTCCAGGATCGAAATACAGGGAAACGTTCGCAGATTGGCGAGGCCACGGCGAAGCGAGGCCACTTCCAGCAAGCTGCAATCCTCGTCCTCATTACCCGACAGGACGCCTGCAATATCGTCATGAGCGGGGCCGAGGATCGATACCCATTTGCCGACGAAATCGCCCGGCGACAACGGGGCGCGGCGCGCACTCAAAAAAGCGCGCACCCCCCCACAACGCGCATGCCCGAGGATGACGATGTTCGCCACCTTCAATTCCTGAACGGCGAATTCGAGTGCAGCACTTGTCGAATGCTGACCGCCATCCGGCTCATAGGGAGGAACAAGATTGGCGACGTTTCGCACGACAAACAATTCGCCGGGATCAGCGTCAAACACCACTTCGGGGGGCACGCGCGAATCGCAACACCCGATCAGGGCGGTCAACGGGCGCTGCCCGCTCCAGCCCATTTTCCGGAACCGTGCCTGTTCATCATCCAGCCTGCGCGTGCGGAACGCGTGGTAGCCCTGGAGCAGATGATCGGGTAGCGCCAAGACACGGCCTTTCAGGTTTTTTGTCGCAAGTCCTTCATATAAATGAATTTGTTTTTTGTGCAAGACTAATTATGCAACCGCGCTCCTACCGTTTCAGCCACGCGACCAGACGGAAAACCGCTTCTTCAACAAGGTCTTCGCGGCGCAGGAAACAAAATCTCATATAGCCTTCCCCGCCCGGGCCGAAGGCGGTTCCCGGCGCCATACCGATATTCGCTTCGTCGACGAGACGCAGCCCAAGCTGGCGCACATCCTTCTCGCCATCGATGGAAAAGAAGAGATAGAAGGCGCCGTCGGGCGGCGTGAAGCGCACGCGGCCGGTTGAAGCCAGGCCATCGCAAACGATGGCCCGCCCCCGTCTGGCACGATCGATCACATGCTCGACATAGGGCTCGCCATGGGTGAGGGCGACGATGCCGGCGCGCTGCATGAAGGCGGCCACGCCCGATGTCGCGTATTGTATGAGATTTTCCACCACCTGGCCCAGCCGTGGCGGCGCCATGATCCAGCCCATGCGCCAGCCGGTCATCGACCAGTTTTTTGAAAAGGTATTGACGAAGAGGATCTTGTCATCCTCCTCCATGATATCGAGGAAGGAGGGAGCGCGGGCGCCGGCATAATAGAAGCGGGTGTAGATCTCATCAGCGATGATCCACAACCCATGCTGGCGCGCAAAGGCAAGGATAGCACGAAGCTCATCGGCTGTTGCGGTCCAACCGGTGGGATTGGACGGCGAGTTGATGAAGATGGCACGGGTGCGATCGGTGCGGGCGGCGAAGAGTTTTTCGAGATCAAGCTGCCACCCGGTATTACCGAAAGTCATCGGTATAAACCGTACCTTGCCGCCATTGACGCCGGCGGCTGCCGCAGCATTCGGCCAGGCGGGAGAGGGAATGAGGATTTCATCGCCAGCGCCAACCGTCATGCCAAGCGCCACCTGGATGGCCTGCATCCCGGAACCGGTGACAAAGAACTGCTCAGGAGAAAACATCTTGCCGAACAGGCGCTGATGATAGTCAGCGAGCGCCTGGCGCAAATCCGGCAGGCCGCGCTGATAGGTATAAAACGTCTCGCCAGCGGCAAGCGCGCGGGTGGCGGCCTCGGCGATAAAGGCGGGCGTCGGCTCGTCCCCTTCGCCTGCCCATAACGGGATCAGCCCGGGGCGCATGCGACCGTAATTCATCACTTCCACGATTCCGCTTTCAGGGGCCGAAAGCGCCTCGGGGCGCAGTGATGATGCAAGAGTGGACGTGTCGCTATGAATGGTCATGGGAGCCCGCTTTCTGTGCTGAAGCTCCGGATGTAGCCAAGGACGGGTGGATTAGAAAGCGCTGGATCGTGATGGTTCTCATCACGATCCGCGATGACATCGAGTCGCCGAGCGCCACCTACTTCTTCAGCAGGTCACGAATTTCGCTGAGGAGCGTGACCTCCGCCGTAGGAGCGGCTGGGGCCGGGGGCGCTGCGGCCTCCTTGCGCTTCAAATTGTTCATCAACTTGACCACCATGAACATCACCCAGGCGATGATGATGAAATTGATGGCAATCGTTACAAAGCGGCCCCAGGCAAGCACGGCGCCCTGCTTCTGCGCTTCAGCAAGGCTTGTGGCGGTGACCGATTTGGCAAGACCGACAAAATAATTTGAAAAATCAAGACCGCCGGTGATCGCGCCGATAATGGGAAGGAAAATATCGCCAACCATCGAATCGACGATCTTGCCGAAGGCGGCGCCGATGATCACACCGATCGCCAGATCGACAACATTGCCTTTCATGGCAAATTCTTTGAATTCCTGAAGCATTGAACACCCCTCTGCGTCTATCGCCTCACTCACTGGAGGTGAATTGATGTTAGTGAAGAGCGGCACAATTGGAAGTGCTAAATCCACCTCCCGCACCCTTAGCGTTTTTTTCCAAAGCGGCTAATGTTCCCGGACGTGTGAGGAGTGCAAATGCTGTTTGGCTGGGCTGTTGTCGTCATTGCGCTTGCCTATATAGGCGCGCTCTTTGCAGTCGCCGGCTGGGCCGAGAAGCACGGCGCAACCTATCTCGCCCGTCATCGCCCCACGATCTATGCGCTGGCGCTTGGCGTTTACTGCACCTCCTGGACTTTCTACGGGTCGGTTGGCATGGCCACGACACGTGGTTTCGACTTTCTGGCGATCTATCTAGGCCCCATCCTTCTGTTTGCGGTCACGCCTGGCCTGCTGCGCCGGGTCGTCGCCTTGAGCAAGACGCAGAAGATCACTTCGCTGGCGGACTTCCTCGCGGCACGCTACGGCAAAAATCAACGTGTCGCAGTCGTTGCAACCATCATTATCGTCGTCGGCGTCCTGCCCTACATCGCCCTGCAGCTCAAGGCGATTTCGACCTCGATCACCGCACTGCTGGGCGGCGAGGGGACGATTGCCTATGTCACCGCGCCGCTGGTCGGCGATCTGCCTTTGCTGGTGGCGCTGTCGCTGGCGCTGTTTTCGATCCTCTTTGGTACGCGGACGCTTCATCAAAGCGAGCGCCAGTACGGGTTGATGTTTGCCATCGCTGTCGAAAGCGTCGTCAAGCTCGCCGCCTTCCTTGTGGTTGGCGGGTATATTGTCTTTGTCCTTTATGACGGGCCGGGCGATCTCCTCGAAGCGGCGGCAATTACACCGGGGGCGCTTGCCCCCTTCAGCCGCGACATCGATGGCGGGCAGTGGATCACGCTCACCGGCCTGTCCTTTGTTGCCGCCTTGCTGCTGCCGCGCATGTTTCATATGGCGGTGATCGAAAGCGATACGGCAGACGACGTCCGTCGCGCGACATGGCTGTTTCCACTCTATCTGGTGGCAATCAACCTCTTCGTACCCTTCATCGCCATTGCCGGGCTGACCGCTTTTGCCGGCCAGACGTTCGATGCGGACATGCTGGTTCTGGCACTGCCGCTGTCGGGGGGCGCAAGCGCGGTATCGATCATCGCCTTCATCGGCGGCCTGTCATCGGCAACCGCCATGGTGATCATCGCCAACGTCGCCATCTCGGTGATGATTGCCAATGAGATCGTGACGCCCCTCCTGCTTTTTCGCCGGCAGAAATCGCAGGTCGGCGAAGCGGATATGGGACGAACCGTCCTGTTGGCGCGCCGCATCGGTATCCTGGTGGTGCTCATGCTGGCCTATGCCTACCAGAAGTTTGCAGTCAGCGATCAGCACCTGGCCGCCATCGGTCTTCTGTCGTTTACCGCCATCGTCCAGCTGGCTCCGGCATTTTTCGGTGGGCTGATCTGGCCAGGTGCCAGCGCCGCCGGCGCCTTGTGCGGGCTGATCGCCGGCAGCCTGATGTGGGCCTATACCCTGCTGCTGCCGAGTTTTGCGGCATCAGGCCTGATTTCCTCCACGTTTCTGACGCTCGGGCCTTGGGACATCGGCTGGCTCAAACCGCAGGGTCTTCTTCATGTCGGGCTTGATCCGCTGACGCATGGCGTTTTCTGGAGCCTGCTGGTCAATCTCATCGGCTATGTCGCCGGGTCGCTTTTCTTCCAGCCCAAAGACATTGAAGCCTCGCAGGCAAAGACGTTCATTGCCCCTCCCAACAGCAGCCCCTCGACGCGGCTGCGCATCTGGCGCACCGCCATCACCGTCCGCGATCTCGAGGAGACGGTATCGCGCTATCTGGGCGCGGCGCGGACGCAGGCCTCCCTGCAAGGCTTTGCGCAAGCACATCGCGTTGATCTGCAACCAGGCATGGAAGCGGATATCGAACTGTTACGCCATTGCGAATACCTTCTGGCGAGCGCCATCGGCGCAGCCTCGGCACGCCTCGTTCTTGCCCTGCTGCTGCGCCGGCGCAACGTGTCGGCCAAGGCAGCGCTGCGCCTTCTCGATGATGCCTCGGCCGCTCTCCAGTATAATCGCGACCTGCTGCATACGGCGCTCGATGAGGTCAATCAGGGGATTGCGGTTTTTGATCGTGATCTGCGGCTGATCACGTGGAACCGTCGTTTTGATGCGCTGCTGGAACTGCCGACGAACCTCATCAGCATCGGCACATCGGTGCAGGATATCATCACCTATCTTGCGAACCGCGGAGAATTCGGAGCGGGCAGCGCGGACGAGCTTGTGGCAACACGACTGGCTGCATTCCTTGCCACCGGCAAAACGCAGCGCCGGCCGTTCCTCGCGCTCGGTCTCATCCTCGAAATCAGAACGGCAAGACTGCCGGGTAGTGGCTATGTTTCGACCTTCAGCGATGTCACCCAACAGGTGCAGGCGGCTGAAAATCTCGAACGCGTCAACGCAAGCCTCGAAATCCGTGTCCGCGAGCGCACCGATCAGCTGATGCGTCTCAACGACGAGCTGGCGCGCGCCCGGGCGACGGCGGATGACGCCAACCTCGGAAAAACCAAATTTCTTGCAGCCGCCGGCCATGACATTCTGCAACCCCTCAATGCGGCCAGGCTCTATATTTCCGCCCTTCTCGAGCGCGATGCATCAAGCGAGCACAACCGGCTGGTCAGCAATGTCGACCAGTCGCTTGAGGCGGTCGAAGAAATCATCGGCGCCTTGCTCGATATTTCGCGTCTCGACACGGGAGCGCTCAAGACCGAGATCACATCCTTTCCGCTCGGCGAATTAATGCGCCAGATCGACATCGAATTTGTTCCAACCGCGCGTGATCGGGGGCTTGACCTTGTTGTCCTTTCAACCGAGCTGTGGGTGACGTCCGATCGACGATTGCTGCGAAGGCTGCTGCAAAACCTCGTGTCAAACGCGCTGAAATACACGAGGGAAGGGCGCGTTCTTGTCGGCTGTCGGCGGCGCGGCGCGCACCTCGACGTGCAGGTATGGGATAGCGGCCTTGGCATACCTGAGCACAAACAGGAGGTGATCTTTCGCGAATTCGAACGGCTGGATCAGGGTGCACGCATGGCGCGCGGCCTGGGCCTTGGTCTGTCGATTGTCGAGCGCATCGGCAAGGTGCTTGACCATCCCATCATGCTGCGCTCGTGGCCGGGGAAGGGCTCGATGTTTTCAGTCAGCCTGCCACGCACGGTTGCGCGGGCAGTGCCGGCCAGCGCACGCGCGGACCCGACATCAGCCAATGCCTTTGCTGGAATCAAGGTTGCCTGTATCGACAACGACGTCACCATCCTCGATGGCATGTCGGTGTTGCTGAGCGGCTGGGGCTGCACGGTGGTCACGGGCCAGACCAGCGGCGAGGTGATGGAGAGCTACGCTGCAAAAAATGCGGAACCTGCCATTGTTCTTGTTGACTACCATCTCGACAGGGCGAGCGGCATCGACGCCATAGCAGACCTGCGGCGGCACTTCGGCGCTCGTCTGCCGGCAGCGCTGGTGACGGCCGATCGATCTCCAACGCTGCGTGCCGAGGCCGCTTCAAGCTCGATTGCGATTATCAACAAACCGGTGCGGCCGGGTGCGCTCAGAGCACTCGTGGCGCAACTGCACGCGCAACGCACGGCTGCGGAATGACGGCTGGCCTGCAGCCCTCGTATCAGCTCAACGCTGGCAGCGTGCCGTTGCCGGCCTGCCAGGCGGCGATATCAATCCTGGAGGCGGCGATCACCGCCTGCGTCCGGCTTTCGACGTCGAGCTTTTGCAGGATCGCCGAGACATGCGTCTTGACGGTCGCCTCCGACACTCCCAGCTCATAAGCAATCTGCTTGTTGAGAAGCCCCTCGGTCAGCATCATCAGGACACGGACCTGTTGCGGCGTCAGCGTCGTCAGACGGTTAATGAGGGTCGCGGTTTCCTGGTCGTTATCAGCGCCGCGCCCCAGTTCCGGCGGCAGCCAGATGCCCCCATTCAGCACGTGCTGGATCGCGTGCCTCATCAAGTCAGCACCAAGCGATTTGGGAATGAAGCCGGAGGCACCAAAATCGATGCAGCGCCTCATCACCCCGTGATCTTCATTGGCGGAGACGACGACGACAGGGACCGCCGGATATTGGGCACGCAGATACATCAACCCGGAAAAACCCTTGATGCCAGGCATCGCCAGATCAAGCAGGACAAGATCGACATCGCTGCGCTCGGCCAGCAGCCGGGTGACATCTTCAAAGGCCGCCGCCTCGTCAATGGTCAGGTCCGCGTCAAACCCGCTCAGCGCCTGGCGCAACGCGCCGCGAAACAGTGGATGATCATCAGCAATGACGATCGAATAGGCGTGAGCCATCAAGCTGCTCTCCTTCCCAAAGCCACAGCGTATCGATGGCCTCATTTAAACAATGCGCGGTCACGAAAACAAGATCGCTTCACTATCCGCCAGATTGCGTCAGACGTCCAAGCCAATTAGCGTCAACCAACCACCAAGCAGGGATATTGCCTCATGTCGACCCCAAGCCTGCCCTTCTTTCCCGATCTTGAACCTTACCGGCGTGGAAGCCTCAAGGTAAGCCCGCGCCATACGCTTTATTTCGAAGAGTGCGGCAACCCGGCAGGCAAACCCGTCGTGTTGCTGCATGGCGGGCCGGGAGGGGGCGTCAATCCGCTGATGCGGCGCCTGCATGATCCACAGGCCTATCGCATGGTTCTCTTCGACCAGCGCGGTTGTGGACAGTCGACACCCTACGCCGATCTTGAGGATAATACGACTTGGTCGCTCGTTGGCGATATCGAGGCGCTGCGACAGCATCTGAGCATACAGCGATGGCAGGTGTTTGGCGGTTCCTGGGGCTCGACATTGGCGCTCGCTTACGCGCAGGCGCACCCGGAACGGGTGAGCGAGCTGGTATTGCGCGGGATATTCCTGCTGCGTGAAGCCGAAATCCGTTGGTTCTACCAGGAAGGAGCGAGTTGGGTTTTTCCGGAAGCATGGGAAGGCTTTCTGGCGCCCATTCCGCTTGCCGAGCGTGGCGATATGATCACCGCCTACCATCGGCGCCTGACGGGCAGCGATCAAACCGCACAGCTGGAGGCCGCCCGCGCCTGGAGCCGGTGGGAGGGCTCGGCCCTGTCGCTACTGGAAGACCCCGGGCGTGTGGAGCGGTTCGGCAGCGACAGCTACGCACTCGCCTTCGCGCGCATCGAGAACCACTATTTCGTCAATCGCGGTTTTCTGCGGCAGGACGACCAGCTGCTGGCCGACGCTCACCGGCTCAAGGGCATTCCCGGGCGGATTGTGCACGGGCGCTATGACATGTGCACGCCAGCCAAGAATGCCTGGGACCTGAGCAAAGCGTGGCCGGATGGTGATCTGACATTTGTCGGTGACGGCGGCCACGCGCTGAGCGAACCGGGCATTGCGCGCGGCCTCGTTGCTGCAACTGACGCCTTCAAGTCGCGCGCGCCGTAGACGCGAGACGTTGCGCCAAGGCCGGCAGTTTCCAGGCAAGCCAGATGGCGCTGACGATGTTGCCAAGGATGAGGAGAGCAAGAATGAAGCCCGCCGCATGCAGCTTCCGGGGCTCAGCGATCCAGAAGAGCGTCGATGTAACGGCAAAACCAAGGTAGAGATCGCTGAAGGTCACCACCCCCCAGGGATCATCGCCGATACGGATAAAAGCAGCGATCATATCTTCGGCGAGTGCCGCGCGGATGATAAGCGCGACCAGCACCAGAGCTGCTGCAATCAGAATCGCGCGCCATATCCTCATCTCGATCTCCTCTGTCAGGTTGACGTGAGTTGTACCTTGCCAATCGCCTGCTGATGCCCGATTTTCACGGGCACGCGCAGGAGCGCTCGCACATCTTACATCAGCAGGACGATTCATGCCCCTAGCCATCGACCCCGCCCTTTTTGCTGACAGCGCCATCAGCGCTGAGACGCTGGCGCTCAACCGCCACATCGTCGATACATTCGCCGGATGGCCCGACCCCTGGGCCTTCCCGCCTTCCGTCATCCGTGAGGCACGCAAGCAGGGGCGTGGCATTTTCCCCATCAGACCAGCCTCGCCGCGTGCCGAGAGCCTCGACATTCCAGGTCCGCGCGGGCCGATCAATCTGCGGATCGTCAAGCCGTTGCAACCCTCACGCGGCGCCTTCCTGCATCTCCATTTCGGCGGCTGGACGCTCGGCTCGAATGACATGCATGACTGGTTCTTCGAGCGCATCGCCGACGCAACCGGGCTTAGCGTCGTCTCGGTCGATTACAAGCTGGCGCCGGAATTTCCTTATCCCGCCGGGCCGGATGATTGCGAGGCCGCCGCCTTGTGGCTGACGCGCGAGGCGGGGGTGCGGTTTGGCGGGACGGTGCTGGCGATTGGCGGTGAATCGGCGGGCGCGCATCTGGCGGTGGTGACGATGGTGCGCCTGCGCGAGCGCCATGGGTTGGTGCCGTTCCGGGCTGCGGCGTTAACGGCTGGCAGTTTCGATCTGACGATGACGCCGAGCGCTGCCAATTGGGGAGCGGAAAAGCTCATTCTCAACACCCGCGACATCGTGAATTTCGCCCGCTGCTACGTTCCTGCCGGCGTCGCGCTCAATCACCCGGATGTATCGCCCATGTATGCCGATGTGCGCGGCCTGCCGCCAGCGCTCTTCAGTGTGGGCACCAAGGACCCGCTGGTTGATGATTCAATGTTCATGGCCGGGCGGTGGATCGCTGCCGGCAACAGCGCCGAGATCGCCATCTATCCCGGCGGCTGCCATGTCTTTCACATGTTCGATGGTGCCTTGAGTGAAACCTGCCTGACGCGGCTGACAGATTTTCTGGCAACCATGACAGCGTGAAGTTCAGCAGATGACAGCCCCAGCCGGACGGGACGCGCGCTCCCGCCAGGCAGAAGAGGCTGCGCCTTTCAAGCCGCCTGTCTGGCGCCAGCGCCTGAAGCAAAGCGACCGTAGAACGTCTCGTTCTTCTCCGCCATCTCTTTCAGGAGCTTGTTCGGCTTGAAGCGCTTGCCGTATTTCTTGGCGAAGAACTCGCAAAGTGCGACAAAGGCTTCGGTTCCCATCTGGTCGATATAGGTGAGAACGCCGCCGGTGAAGGGGGAGAAGCCAAAGCCGAGTATCGAGCCGACATCGGCCTCGCGCATATCGGTGATGACCCCGTCCTCGACGCAGCGCGCGGCTTCGAGCGCCTGTGTCACCAGAAAGCGGCGCATCAAATCGTCGCGATCGAATTTGTCCGGGTTATCAGTCGGCTTGATGATATCGACGATGCCCGGCCACAGGGATTTCTTGCCGCCTTGCGGATAGTCATAGAAACCCTTGCCGTTCTTGCGACCGAAGCGCTCGCGCTTCACCACCATTTCTTCCAGCAGGCTTTCCTGACGCTCATCAACCGCCTTCACGCCGAGATCGGTCTTGGTTGCCTGCAGGATCTTCCAGGCAAGATCAAGCGCCACCTCGTCGTTGAGTGACAGCGGGCCAACCGGCATGCCGGCCATGCGCGCCAGATTTTCAACCATCGCCGCCGGCACGCCTTCGGTCAGCATGATATGGCCTTCGCGGACATAGTTGAGGACACAGCGATTGGCGAAGAACCCGCGCGAATCATTGACGACAATCGGCGTCTTGCGGATGGCCTTGACGAAATCCATCGCGGTGGCGAGCGCCCGGTCATTGGTCTTCTTGCCGAGGATCACTTCAACCAGCATCATGCGGTCGACGGGCGAGAAGAAATGCACGCCGACAAAATCGTCCGGGCGGCTCGAATAGGCGGCCAGCGACGTGATCGGCAGCGTCGAGGTGTTGGACGCAAAGATGACATCCTTGCCGATCACAGCCAGCGTCTTCTCGATGACATCCTTTTTGACGTCACGATTCTCAAATACCGCCTCGACAACAAAATCGACGCTTCTGAGGTCTTCATAATTGGCGGTCGGGCGCACCCGCTCAAGGATCATATCCTTCTCGGCGGCTTTCATCCGGCCCTTGTTGACCTGATCGGTCAGCGCCTGAACGATATGCTCCTTGCCCTTCTGCGCGGCCGCCTCATCACGATCGACGAGATAGACCATCATGCCGGCACGCGCGCTCACCTGGGCGATGCCGGCACCCATGAAGCCGGCGCCGATGACGGCAATGGTCTGCAGTTTCGATGGCGCCACGCCGGGCGGGCGTCGCGCTCCCTTGTTCAGCTCACCCATCGACATGAAGAGGGTACGGATCATGGCGGCAGCTTCCGGCGAGCGCAACACGGAGGTGAAGTAGCGTGCCTCGATGCGCAGCGCTGTGTCGAAGGGAACGAGCAACCCTTCATAGACTGCGCTGAGGATCGCCTTCACGGCCGGGTAATTGCCATTGGTTTCGCGGCGCGCAATGGCAGCAGCGGCCGGCCAGACCTGGGAGCCACCGGCCGAATAGACCGGCCCGCCAGGAAGTTTGAAGCCATCACGATCCCACGGCGCTGCCGCTTTCGGGTTGGCCTTGATCCAGGCCTTGGCCTCAGCAATGAGATCGGCTGGCGGCACAACCTTGTCGACGAGCTTCATGGCTGATGCCCGGTCGAGCTTCAACTCCTGCCCCTGGACGATAAGCTGAAGGGCATCCTGCGCCGGGACCAGGCGGGGAATGCGCTGCGTGCCGCCGGCGCCGGGAATAAGACCAACCTTCACTTCGGGAAGGCCAAGCCGGGTCTTGTCGTTCTGCGCGGCGATGCGGCCATGGGCGGTCAGTGCCAGCTCGAACCCACCGCCCAGCGCCGTGCCGTTGAGGGCAGCCACCACCGGCTTCTTGGCAAGTTCCAGGCGGCGGAACATCTGGCCGAGTTTCGAGGCTTCCTCAAAGAGTGCTTTCATCGCCGGCTTTTCGCCACGCTCGATCGTGAGGCGCTCAAAACGCGCCTTCATGGTGCTGAGCAATGTCAGGTCGGCGCCAGCACAGAAGGTTTCCTTGCCCGACGTGATGACCATGCCCTTGATGGTGTCATCCGTATGCAGCCGTTCAACGATGGCGGCGAATTCGCCAATGGCGTCCTCGTTCCACACATTCATGGAGCGCCCTGGCATGTCCCAGGTCACGGTCGCGATGCCATCGCTATCGATCTCTAGTTTGAAATTGGTCATGCTCATATGGTGCCTCCCCGGCTTAACCAGCGCGTTGTTGCGGCTGTGAAATCTGTATGTCCGCGATGATCGCGGCAGTTGTGGTGATAGTGGCGAATTCGCCAGCCAGATTGGCAAGCGACATCTGATGAATATCCTCGGCGCGATGATGCTCGCCGTCAGGGCCTGTGCGCCCGTAGGTCCAGGTTGCATCCCGCACGAGAAAAGCGCCGTAACCGAGATTGCCGGCCATGCGTGCTGTGGTCTCGACGCAGTGATTTGTGGTGGCACCGGTGATGATGAGTGAAGCGATATCCCATGCCTGCAATCGTGCCTCCAGATCAGTGCCGATGAAGGCGCTGTTGGCGGATTTCGTTACGACCACTTCGCCCGTGCGTTCAGCGGCAAAAGGCTGGACGGCAAAGCCGGGCTTGTCACGACGAAACGGTGAATGCGGATGGCGCGAGGCGTGGCGGATATGGATCACCGGCACGCCCGCCCCGCGACAGGCGGCGAGCAACACGGCAATGTTTGCCTCCGCCTGCGGATTATTGCGGGCGTTTCCGGCCGAAGCCATCTCGACAAAGGCCTGCTGCACGTCAATCACCAGCAGGGCCGCATGGCGTGCGTCCAATTGCGTCATCTCAGACACGTTCGATGATGGTGGCCGTTCCCATGCCAGCGCCGATGCACAGGGTGATGAGCGCGGTGTTGAGATTGCGCCGTTCCAGCTCATCGAGCACGGTGCCTATCAGCATGGCACCGGTTGCTCCCAGCGGATGGCCCATGGCGATCGCCCCGCCCGTCACATTGACCTTGTCATGGGGCACATCGAAGGCCTGCATGAAGCGCAGGACAACGGAGGCAAAAGCCTCGTTGACCTCGAACAGATCAATGTCGGAAATCGACATGCGCGCCTGTTTCAGAAGTTTCTGCGTCACATCGACCGGGCCTGTCAGCATGAGGGCCGTATCGGAACCGATATTGGCGTAGGCGCGGATACGGGCGCGCGGCTGCATGCCGAGCTTTTTCGCGCCCTTCTTGTTGCCGATAAGCACGGCAGCCGCGCCATCGACGATACCCGAGGAATTGCCGGCATGATGGACGTGGCGGACGGTCTCGACGTCGGGATGTGCCTGGATCGCCACCGCGTCGAACCCGCCCATCTCGCCCATCATCTGGAAGGAGGGTTTCAACTGGGCAAGCGACTGCATGTTGGTGTCAGGGCGCACGATTTCGTCATGGGCTAGGATGGTGAGGCCGTTGACGTCGGTCACCGGCACCACCGATCTGGTGAAGCGCCCGTCAGCCCAGGACTGGGCGGCACGCTTGTGGCTTTCTACCGCGTAGGCATCGACCACGTCGCGGGTGAAGCCATATTTGGTGGCGATGAGATCAGCGGAGACACCCTGCGGCATGAAGTAGGATTTCATGGCAATCTCAGGGTCCATGGCAATCGCTGCGCCTGAGGCGCCAAGGCCAACGCGCGACATGGATTCAACGCCGCCGGCGATCATCACATCATCAGCGCCGGCGATCGTCTGCGAGGCGGCGAAATTCACCGCATCAAGCCCCGAGGCGCAGAAGCGGTTGATCTGGATGCCGGGCACCTTGGTGCTGTAGCCGGCATTCAGCGCGGCGGCGCGGGCAATATCGCCTCCCGCCTCACCCACCGGATCAACGCAACCGAGAATGACATCGCCAACCACCGCCGTGTCCATGCGATTGCGCTCGGCCAGCGCTTCCAGCGACTGGGTGGCAAGTTGCAGCGCCGTCACCTCGTGCAGCGAGCCGTCCTTCTTGCCGCGCCCGCGCGGGGTGCGAACCGTATCGAAGATAAAGGCGTCAGCCATATGGAGCTCCCGAAATCGTTTTTGTGCCTTGACGGCATGGTCGTGATGATTTGAGCAAATTCATGGACAGGCCGGGCGGAATGCCGCCCGGCACTGCCGGATCAGAAAGCCTCAGGCGCCAGCGCCATCATGGTCTTGGCTCCCGTCGACAGGCGCGCCAGATGGGCGGCCGTTTCTGGCAGAACGCGTTCAGCGAAATACTGGGCGCTGACGAGCTTGGTTTCGTAAAAGCTCTTGTCGCCGGCACCGTTTGCCAGCTTCTCCTGAGCCGTCTTTGCCATCATCGCCCACATATAGGCAAAACAGACAAGGCCAAGCAGATGCATATAGTCAGTCGAGCCGGCCCCGGCATTATCGGGATTGGCAAGGCCGTTTTGCATAAACCACATGGTGGCCTGCTGGAGATGCTGCAGGCTGTTGGCGAGCGGGCCGACGTAAGCCTTCATTGCCGCATCGCCTTCATGCTGCTTGATGAAGGCGCTGACTTCATTGAAGAACGCAGTGATCGCCCGCCCGCCATCGCGGGGCAGCTTGCGGCCGATGAGATCGAGCGCCTGCACGCCGTTGGCGCCTTCATAAATCATGGCGATGCGGGCATCGCGCACATATTGCGACATGCCCCATTCCTCGATGTAGCCATGCCCACCCAGCATCTGCTGGGCGTTGACCGCGTTCTCGAAGCCCTTATCGGTGAGAAAGCCCTTCAGCACCGGCGTCATCAGACCCATATGGTCATCGCCCATCTGCTTCTCGGCCTTGTCCTCGGAGCGATGCGAGATATCGCCGCGGATCGCCGTCCATACAACAAACGCCCGCGCCGCCTCGTTGAAGGTCTTGATGTTCATCAGCGTGCGACGGACATCGGGGTGGACGATGATGGGATCGGCCGCCTTGTCCTTGGCCTTCACGCCCGAGAGCGAGCGCCCCTGAATACGGTCCTTGGCGTAGGCCAAGGCATTCTGATAGGCGACCTCGGACTGTGACAGGCCCTGGATGGCAACGCCGAGACGCGCCTCGTTCATCATGACGAACATGGCGTTGAGGCCGCGATTGGCCTCGCCCACCAGCCAGCCTACCGCGCCGTCATAGTTCATGACGCAGGTGGCGTTGCCGTGAATGCCCATCTTGTGCTCGATCGACCCGCAGGCAACCGGATTGCGGGCGCCCAGCGACCCATCGGCGTTGACCATAAACTTCGGAACGACGAAGAGCGAAATACCCTTGGTTCCTTCCGGCGCGCCATCGATGCGGGCAAGCACAAGATGGATGATGTTCTCGGTGATGTCCTGCTCGCCGGCGGAAATGAAAATCTTGGTGCCGGAAATCTTGTAGGAGCCATCGCCCTGCGGCGTGGCCTTGGTCTTGATCAGACCAAGATCGGTGCCGCAATGCGGTTCCGTCAGGTTCATGGTGCCTGACCAGCGCCCTTCCACCATTTTCGGGACATAAATCTGTTTCAGCTCTTCGGAGGCGTGTTCAATGAGGGCGGCAATCGCCCCCATGGTGAGGCCGGGATACATCGACAACGCCATGTTGGCGCTCGACGAGAATTCATTCATGATCGCGCCAAGCGTATAAGGCAGGCCCTGGCCGCCATATTTGGGGTCGGTCGCCAGACCAATCCAGCCGCCCGCAGCATAGGCTTCATAGGCTTCCTTGAAGCCCTTGGGCGTGGTGACGCGCCCGTCCGCATGGCGCTTGCAGCCCTCGACATCGCCACTGCGATTGAGCGGCTGGAAGACTTCTTCCGTCAGTTTGGCAGCCTCGCCGAGAATCGCTTCGATGGTTTCGGGGGTTGCATCCTCGAAGCCTGGAAGATTGCCGTATTTTTCGAAGTGAAAGACATCATTCAGCAGAAAGAGCGTGTCATGTACCGGCGCCTTGTAGCTTGGCATGGTCTAGTTCTCCCGACGTGCCGCGACATTTCAGTCCGCGCGGCTACTTTGCCATTATCATACCCGTGATGGGGCGACGCTCCGCGCCGCGACGCTATTTCTAACGTCGCATCGCGCGTGCAGCAGCGCCGCCTTCTCAAGGATGACAATGTGCGCCGAACCTAAGCCCGACGCAATATTGACCGCACACACCACGAGAGCTTTTATACGACATCGCGGGCGATGTCGTGCGGACAACCCCTAGGTGCGTACCGCACCAATAATTGGGGTGCGCCCGCCGATCGCAGGTTCAGTACTATGTTCCCCTGACCGCCAGATCGCTGTCGAGGCCAGCAATGTGACCGCTCAGCTCGTCAATTGCCTTTTCCACCTCATCCCTGCGCTCGATGAGCATGGTCAGCTGGCGGGAAAAACGATCACGTATGGTGAGCTGGTGTTTATGGCCACCTGCGGCGTTTCGCGCCTGGTGGTCGAGCGCCAGCATCTCACCGATATCGATGATGGACATGCCGACACGCTTGCACAGAAGAAGGAGCGTCAACTGCTTCCTGTCGGCTTCGCTATAGAATCGCGACGACCCCTCCCGTCTGGGATGAAGAAGCCCACGGTCCTCATAAAATCGCAGGGCGCGCAAAGTAATACCGAAATCACGTGCCATCTCGCCGATGGTAAACACGTCTTCCTTACGCGTGGTCTCCAAGCTGGACAAAGACGTTGTTCTGACCTCTTCGATAACCTGAATGTTCTGTGGCACGTCTTATCTCTCGAATTTCATGATGGCGTCTTTCCATCTTCAGCTTAACAAGCGGGATATGGTCGACCGTGGCCAGTCAGTGACCTGTTATCTTATTGTTCCAGCCAAAAGATCCTCACCTACGTTTTGATTTTATTCGTTTTTCAACGTTTAGCGTCGGTGATTTACGCATACGTCCAAGTGACCTGCCAATCACCTGTTGTAAAATTTGCGTGACATGACTCGCTTATTTTGCGGCACCGTCCTCGATACGATGGCGTGATCAGACGCGACGCGTAGCGCGGACTGTTCTGAACTGCGCAGTCAATGGCCAGCGCCGGCGTTGAGCCTCTTCCCGGAAACGCCGGCAGCCACCCGTTAACCAGGTATTTACCATAATGGGTTGAAGGTCTCGCCAGATCGGATGGCGCCTGCTGTGCCAGATCCGATTGGATGGCCAGAGCCGGAAGGCAGGCCAGCGGGTGGAGCGGGATATGGCCGCGCGTAAGTCATGGACCAACGACAGGCCTGTCGGCTTCGTTGAGGACGAGGAAGTAGGCTATGAGCGGGCGATGGACATCGCGCGCCGCTCCGGGCTGTCGCTGGGAGCATGGCTCAATGGTGTCATCAGTGACGCGTCGGCGCGCGCCGGTGATCGCCCCCCCGCCTTCAGCGGTCAGCGTCACGAATTTTCAAAACGGCAGCATTTTGACGGGCGCGGCGATGAGCGGGCAAGGAAAGCTGCGCAACCGCAACGGCGTGACAACCGCGACAATGTGCAGTTGTCGCAGATGTTCAAGCGACTGGCCGATCTTGCCGAACGCGTCAGCAGTGCCGAGTTGCAGGCGCAGCGCGCGCTGGTGCTTGCCGAGCGCCGTCTCGAGGCCGCTGATCAGGCAGGTCCGGTCACCGCCCGTCACGTCAAAGCCTTTGCCAGCGAAGTCGACCACGTCCATTCTGATCTGGCGGCTGTAGAGCGCGAGGCGCGGCGCGCCGTTCGCGACCTTATCGGCGAGACGCGCACGCTGGGCGGCAGCCACCTTGCCGATGATCCCCGCCTGTCGGCCATCATGGCAGCCATTCATTCGGTTGAAGCCCGGCTCGATCACATCAGCGAGCGGTTGAACAAGCCGGCGCCTCCCCTTCCACCCTTACATGATGACGGTCGGCTGGCGAAGATCGAGGCGCAACTCGTCGACATCGCCCGCCAGCTTGAGGATAGCGGATCGCAGCCGGTGTTGTCGATTGACGCCGGTTTGAGCGAAACCGTTCGCCAGATCGCCAGCCGGCAACGCGAACTGGAAGATTCGGCGGCCTCCCGCGACCAGGCTGATTTTCTTCATCATCAGCAGGCCCAGCGGGTCGACGCGGAGTCGCTGCGCGACATTCAGGAGCGTCTGAGCGGCCTTGCAGCGCAGATTGCCGCTTCGCGCCACGAGCCGTCCTTCGATCGTCGGCTGAATGACCTGCCCGAGCGCTTCGAAACATTGCGGCGCAGTCTCGAGCGCTCCGCAGGCGAGCCCCAGCTTGGGCAATTGCTGGCTGAAATCCGCATGCTCGATTCCAAGATCACCGGGGCGCGCGATGCGGAGGTCGACCCGCTGGCCCTGTCACGGATGGCAAGCCAGCTTGATGAGATGGGCGAATTGTTGCGGGCTGGCCAGCCCGGCGACGTTCTCGTTCATCTGAAAACAATCGGCGACAAGCTTGAACGACTGCAGCCAAGGCAGGATATCGCGACCATCGAGCGACTGCGCGAGGACATCGCGGGGCTGCGTGCCCAGATTTCAGAGCGACCGGCCGAGGCGGCAGCTTTTCACAGTCTGCCGGATGAGCGCATTGATGATCTGCGCCACCGTATGGAACAGATTCAGTCACTTCTGTCGACGCGTGACGAGACACCGGATGCGATCAATGTGCTCGCCGGGCGCATCGACGCGCTGGCGGTGCAGTTGCTGGCTAAAGGAACATCAGACACCACGCAGCGCATGATTAGCGAACTGCGCGGGCGTGTTGAGGAACTGGCAAGCCATCCGCCCGACACAACGGCCTTTTCGGTCATCGAAAAGCGTCTGACGGCGCTTGTTGATAAAATCGAGCGGGCGCAAAGCGAACGCCCCGCCGCCGAGACATCGTACAGCGACGTCGACAGCCGACTAAAGCGCCTGACTGAACTGATGGAATTGCAGCGCGACACCCCGCCGCAAAGTGATGTCATCCAGTCGCTGGAAAAGCATGTCAGCGAATTCCGGCGCAGCGCCGAAGGCTCAGACCGGCGTGTTACCGAAACGCTCAACTCGATGCACGAGGCGCTGACCCGCCTCAACGAGCGCATGCGCGATAACGCTCCGCCAGCCGAGATGCCCGTCACGCGCGCCGCCGCCAAGCCGGGGGCAGCCGTTCCTGCAGCACCACCAGCGCTCCCGGTCGACGCACGGTCGGCTGCAGCGAAAGCCCCCGTTCAAACCGATCAATCGGCCCTCAGTGCCGCTCGCGAAGCGGCTGCGCGTGCGGCTGAACTTCAGCGCGCTCATGATGATCGGGGCGAACTCGATCTGCCGCTTGAGCCAGGATCAGGACGCCCGCAAGCGCAGATGCCGCGAGCACCCGGCAAATTGCCAGCAGCGAAAGCCGATGCGGGGAGCGAGAGCCTTGGTGCGGGCGATCCGATCCGCGCTGCCCGCGTCGCCATACAGCGACAGACCGAGAAAGGCGGCGGCGCCAAAAGCAGCCTGCGCTCCTCATTTATTTCAGCCCTTCGGCGAAACGGCACGCCCAAAGCGGCAGCCGCGCCCTCGCCATCGGGTGATGCGTTGCTAGCAAGGCCCGCCCAGCGGGCACCCCGCAAAATCAGCGGCCTCGTCATCCGCGTCGGCGTTGCCCTGTCGATTGTCGCCATTGTGTTGAGCGCGGCGCGCATCGTCTGGTCGCTTGGCCAGTCGGGCGGCGACATCGCCACGCCGACGCATGACGAACGGCCGATCGGCAAATCACCATCCGAACCGACAAATGGCGAAAACACCCGTCGCAACGATGATGCAACCAGCAGTCTCGACAAGCGCGGCGAAGTGGCGTCATCACGTGTCGCGACGACACAGGCTGGCGTCACTCTGCCTGCGCTTCCCGAGGGCGTTTTATCCCAGCGCCTGAAGCAGGCGCTTGAAGCCCAGAACCCGCGCGCTTATTTCGATGTCGCCATTCGCCTGGCTGACGGCCGTTCGATCCCGCGCAATGTTGAAGCAGCCATCCCCTGGCTGGTGCTGGCGGCCGAGCGGGATCATGCGCCGGCCTATTACCGGCTGGGCAACATTTATGAGAAGGGGCTTGGCCCGAAGCGCGATATCGGCCAGGCGGTCAGCGCTTATGAGAAGGGTGCCGCCCTTGGCAACCGCAAGTCGATGCATAACCTTGCCACCCTTTATGCCGCCGGTATAGCGACGGGAAACCCAGATTATCAGCGGGCGTTCCCGCTCTTCGAGCAGGCAGCCGAGCTGGGGCTGGTCGACAGCCAGTTCAATCTGGCTGTGCTGCTGGTCAATGGGCTCGGCGCCAAGCAAAATCTCGGTGAAGCCTACAAATGGTTCACAGTCGCGGCGCAAAACGGCGACAAGGAAGCCAGCAAAAAACGCGATGAGATCGCGGCCCGCCTGAATGGCCAGGCACTGGTCGATGCCCGGCTGGCTGCGCAGAATTTCCGCCCCAAGGCGATTGCGGCGGCGGCCAACGAAGATACACCGCCCACCTTGCTGTTCGAAGACAATCCCCTCGCCGCGCCGACGGCGAGCGGGCCGCAGGCAACGCCAAATCTGGGAATTTCCGTTGCGCCGGCGAGCAAGCGCAGCTGAAACGTCGCGTCCACGATCAGCGCACCGCTAAATGGCTAGTCTTCCTCACTTGACGAGGGTCTGACCGCCCGGCACGACACAGGCTGACAAAGCGATGCTGATCGCAAACCTCCGTTTGCCGCGCCCGGCAGCGCCATGATGTGGAGCCATGATGATGTCAGTTCGAAACGGCGCTGGCGCTGCCACGTCAGGTGGCAATCATGGCCTGCAGCGCGCCATTATCGTCGGCATCATCGCCTTTCTGACTCTGATCGATCTTTTCGCCACGCAGGCCATCCTGCCAACGCTGACCCGCCATTACGGCGTCAGCCCGGCCGACATGGCGCTGGCGGTCAATTCCAGCACCATCGGCATGGCGGTTGCGAGCCTTGCGGTCGCGCTTTTAAGCCGACGCCTCAATCGCCGCACCGGTATCGTTGTCAGCCTGTCGCTTCTGGCCCTCCCGACGCTCCTGCTGGCGAATGCGCCTGACCTCACCATTTTTACCACGCTTCGCATCGTGCAGGGTTTGCTGATGGCAACGGCCTTCACCCTGACGCTGGCCTATCTGGGCGAAGAACTCAGCATGGAGGAAGCGCCACGCGCCTTTGCCGCCTATATCACGGGGAATGTCGCGTCCAACCTGATCGGTCGGTTATTATCTGCGTCCCTCGCGGATCATTTCGGGCTGGCGACAAACTTCTACGTTTTCGCCGGGCTTAACCTGCTTGGTGCCGGCCTTGCGCTGCTGGCCATCCATCCGGCCATGCGCCTCACCGGCACCGAGCCGCTGGGGCAGGCGGTCGCGTCCGTACGCAAGCATTTTTCCAATCCGCTCACCCGTTCGAGCTTTCTCATCGGCTTCTGTATCCTGTTTGTGTTCATCGGGACCTTCTCCTTTGTCAATTTCGTGCTGGTGCGCCCGCCGCTCAGCATCGGCCAGATGTCGATTGGCTTTGTCTATCTGGTCTTTCTGCCGTCAATCGTCACCACCCCGCTCGCCGGCAAGCTGGTTGCCCAACTTGGTACGCGCGCATCGCTGTTGATCGGGCTTGGTGCTGCCGCTCTTGGCCAGCCATTGCTGCTCACCGGAAATCTCGCCGCCGTCCTTCTCGGGTTGTCCATCATCGGGGTTGGGACTTTCTTTGCGCAGGCGACTGCCACCGGTCTTGCCAGTCGCGCGGCTGACGGCGACAAAGGAGCTGCGAGCGGCATTTATCTCGCAAGCTATTTCTCGGGCGGGCTTGCCGGCAGCGCTGTCCTCGGTCAGATTTTCGACCGTTTCGGCTGGACGGCGTGTGTCGCTGCGATGACCTTCGTCCTGGCGATCGCGCTGTGGATTTCGTTTCGACTGGCGCCCGCAGCAAAACAGTGAATTGAACCAGTCGCGCGTGGCTGCATTTGCCGGCGGTTCAGCCCGTCGGCGGGGTCTGGATTGCCAGTTCGCCTGCCCCGGCGCTGCGCAGCAGATGCCCTTTCATAAGCGCCGCCGCGCCACGCCTGTCGCCAGTCTCCAGAACATCCAGTATGTCAAGATGCTCTCGGGTGAGGCTTTCGAGCCCGTGTGCGTCGGGCATCTGGCAATAGGCAAAGAGCCGGCGCATATGGTTGACGCGCTTCAGCGTGTCGAGCAGGAACACATTGCCTGAACACTCAGCAATCGCTTCGTGGAATTCGCAACCAAAGCGGAACATTTCCGACAAATTATAGAGGCGCATGCCATCCCTCAGAACTCGCTCCTGATGCTCGCGGACAATGGCCATGCGCTCGGGGTTCCAGCGAAAGGTCGGTTCAAGAATGCCCGCCGGCTCGATGATCAGCCGCAGCCGCGCCGTCTGGGCGTTTCCCGTCGGGTCACGCAAGGATTGCGCGAACATCCAGCCATACCCCTTGGCGCGCTCGACCCAGCCCTCGGCGGCAATACGGTCAAGCAATCGCAGCAATTGCGCGCGCGTGAGATGGTAGCGGCGCATCAATTCCGCCTCGCTGACAATCACCGGAAACTGCCCGTCGAAATGATCCCGGGCGATCGCCTCGTAATGCTTCTCACCGACATCGGCAGCGATCAGAGCCTGTGGCGATGACAGGGACGCCAGCGGTACGCACAGGATGAACCCCTTGTGCGGTATCAATTTTGTCAAACCTTGCGTACTCAGAGCCAGAAGGGCTTGGCGGACAGGCGGGCGCGACACCCCCAGACGCTGCGCCAGGCGCGACTCATACAGACGTTCACCAAAACCGATGCCGTCACGGCGGATGATGTCAACAATCTGGCCGATCAGAGCGGGATTTGCTGATTTTTTTATTCGTTTTTGCATTGCGCGCGCCCTTTGATGTAGAATTACTGATTGACAGAAAAGTTCAATTATCTGTACTTCATCAATATAAAATACACAATTTTGATTTTACGGCTTTTGGAAAATTGACCCCGATGCACGGAAGCCAGCAACGTGACGTGGATATCTGCGAAGTCGGCCCCCGCGACGGGCTGCAATTGGTTGGCGAACTTGTGCCGACAGAGACGAAATTGCGCTGGATCGAGGCGCTTGCCGCGACCGGTCTGCCGGAGATAGATGCTGCGAGCTTTGTGCCCGCAACCTCCATGCCGCAATTTGCCGACGCCGCCGACATTGTCACCGGTGCCCGCAACCTGCCTGCGCCATGGCGCGTCGGCGCTCTTGCCCCCAACCTCAGGGGAGCCGAGCGCGCACTTGGAGCAGGCGCTGAAATGCTGTTTTGCATCGTCTCGGCCAGCCATAGCCACAGCCTCGCCAATACGCGGCGCAACCGCGAGGACCAGGTCAGGATCGTCGGCGATATCGTTCGCCTGGCCAGACAGGAGAAGGGGCGCCGTGTGCTGGTTTCTGGCGGCATTCCCACCAGCTTCGGCTGCTCCATCGAAGGCCGGGTGTCGGAAGCCGATGTATGCCGGGTTGCTGCCGATCTGGCGGAAAGCGGCGTCGACGAAATCGGACTGGCTGACACGGTCGGTTATGGCGATCCGGCCCTGGTCAGCGCGCGCATCAAGGCCGTGCGCCGGGCCGTTGGCAAGGACATCTCGCTGCGCCTCCATTTCCACAACACGATGGGGCTCGGGCTCGCGAATATCCTGGCCGGCCTTGAGGCGGGGGTCACGGTGTTTGATGCTGCCTCGGGCGGGCTTGGCGGCTGCCCCTTCGCTCCGGGTGCCTCGGGTAATGTCGCGACCGAGGATCTCGTTTTCATGCTGGAACAAATGGGGATGAGAACCGGCATCGATATCGACAAGCTTAATGCGGCAACCGATATTCTCGCCAAGGCGTTGCCAAATGAACGCCTGCGCAGTCATGTGCGCGAAGCAGGCGTACCGAAAGTCTATGGCTGCGCTGCATGAGCCTCGCGCCGCTGGCCGCCATGCCATTCACTGAATTCCCGCAGATGGTGACGAGGCCCCGTACGGATGGGGATCGATATCGCCATTTCGGCGCCAAGGCTGGATAAAGCGCCGACTACTCCTCCATGACATGATGTCCGCCACCCAGATCACGCCAGCGACGAAGCGGCGGCACGAAATCCGCGGATCGCACCGGGCTTGGTATGTCGCTGGTTGACAGCGCGCGCGCCGGCCGGCGCCGTGCCGGATCGGGAACAGGAACAGCTGCCATCAGGCGGCGGGTGTAGGGGTGGGCAGGATGATCGATAATGGCAGCGCGCGGGCCGATCTCGACGATCTCGCCCAGATACATCACCGCAACGCGGTGGCTGATGCGCTCGACGACCGCGATATCATGCGAGATAAAAAGGAAAGCGAGGCCAAGCTCATCCTGCAATTCCATCATCAGGTTGATGATCTGCGCCTTGATCGACACGTCAAGCGCTGACACGGCTTCATCGGCGACGATGAGTTTGGGCGCAAGCGCGAGCGCGCGCGCGATGCACAGACGCTGGCGCTGGCCTCCGGAAAATTCGTGAGGAAATCGCCCGGCCATGTCGGGGCTGAGGCCAACGCGCTTCAGCAGGGCGCCAACGCGCTCGGCTGCTTCCGCCCTGCCCGCAAGGCCGTGCACGATGATCGGCTCGGCAATGGCGCCGCCGACCGTCTTGCGCGGGTTGAGACTCGCATACGGATCCTGAAAGATCATCTGCATGCGCTGGCGCGCCCTGCGCAGCCCTTCACGATCAAGCGCGCGGACGTCGTGGCCCTCGAAGCGAATACTGCCGGCAAGCGGCTCGACGAGACGCAGGATGGACCGACCGGTCGTCGATTTGCCGCAGCCTGATTCGCCGACAAGCGCCAGCGTCTCGCCAGCGTGCAGGGCAAACGATATATTCTCCACCGCATGCACACGGGCACTGACTCGGGAAAAGACGCCACTCCTGACATCGAAGCGCGTGGAGAGGCCGGCAACCTCCAGGAGCGGCGCGCCTGCCGCATCGATGCGTCGCTGTCGCTTCGCGGGCATCGTCTCTGCGCCGCTCAGCACATCAATGAGAACAAACGGCTCCGGCTCGCTCCTGCCCGCCATGTCACCAAGCCTCGGCACGGCAGCGAGCAGGGCGCGGGTATAGGGCGCCTGGGGATTTTTGAAGAGCGCCGGCGTCGCCCCCTCCTCCACCTTCTCACCCTGAAGCATGACGACAACGCGATCAGCGATCTCGGCCACAACGCCCATATCGTGCGTAATGAAGGCAACCGCCATCTCCTCCTCGCGTTGCAGCGTCTTGATGAGTTCGAGGATTTCCGCCTGGATGGTCACATCGAGCGCGGTTGTCGGCTCATCGGCGATCAGCAAGCGCGGACGGCAGGCAAGGCTCATGGCAATCATGACGCGCTGGCGCATGCCGCCGGACAGGCGATGCGGGTAATCGTCAAGGCGGCTGGCGGCAGCGGGCATGCGTACGCGCTCGAGTATGCGCAACGTTTCGGCTGCAGCCGCACTGCGATCAAGACCGCGATGATAGATGAGCGCCTCGGCGATCTGAAAGCCGATGGTGAGCACCGGGTTGAGGCTCGTCATCGGCTCCTGAAAAATCATGGCGAGGCGATTGCCACGCAGCTGGCGCATCTCCTCTTCCGGCAGGCTGAGAAGGTCGCGCCCGTCAAACCGGATCTCGCCCGTGGTGCGGCTGTTGGCCTGAGGCAGCAATCCCATGATCGACAGGGCGGTGACGCTTTTTCCCGAACCTGACTCGCCGACGATGGCGAGCGTTTCGCCTGCCCGAACATCAAACGAAACATGGCGCACCACATCGCGCCATTGCCCGTCGACACGAAAGGATGTCGTCAGATCGCGAATGCTGAGAAGCGCTGCGCTCATGCCTCTCCCTTGAGCTTGGGATCGATGGCATCGCGCAGGCCATCGCCAAGGAGGTTCAGGGCGAAGACAACGATGAGGATCGCCGCGCCCGGCGCAAGCACGAGCCATGAGCTGTCGAGGATGTTCTCGAAGCCCTCGCGGATCATCCCGCCCCAGGTCGCGGCGGGAGGCTTCACGCCCAGCCCGATGAAGGCAAGCGAGGCTTCGGTGCGGATGGCGTTGGCAAGCCATAGCGACCCCATCACCAGAATTTCCGGCAGGATGTTGGGGAGAATATGGAGGCCCAGAATGCGTGCGTCGGAATAGCCAAGCGAGCGACACGCCTCGACGAATTCGCGCTCCTTCATGGCAATCGTCGGCGCCCGCGCGATGCGGGCGAAGGGCGGGATGGAGGTGAGCGCGATGGCAACGATGATGTTGATCATCGAGGGACCCAGCATGGCAACGATGATGAGGCCGAGGATGAGCGAGGGGAAGGCCAGCAGCACATCCATCACCTGCATGATGAGGGTATCGACGCGCCCGCCACGCCAGCCGGCCAGCATGCCGATGAGCGAGCCGATGACCAGCGCAAGCGCCGTCGAGGCAAGGCCGATGATAAGCGAAATGCGGGCGCCATAGAGCAGGCGCGACAGGATATCGCGGCCGAAATTATCCGTTCCCAGCCAGTAGGTGTCGCCTGGTCCTTTCAGGCGGGCAATGAGGTTCTGCTCGAGGGGGTCGTGCGGCGATAAAAAGGGCGCAAGCAGCGCCAGCATGACAACAAGAACAAAGACCACGAGCCCGACCCATGACGTCTTGTTGGCGTTGAAGGCACGCAATGTCGCCATCAGCAGATAGCGTACCGGCGAGCGCGGTTTTGCTGGCGCCGCGATGTCTGTCATCTGAGCTTCACCCGTGGATCGGCGATGCCGTAGGCAAGGTCGGTGAGCAGGTTCACGATGACAACGACGAGGGTGTAGATCACCATCATGCCCTGCAGCATGGTGTAGTCGCGCTGGTTGAGCGCGCCGACGATCAGCTTGCCAAGGCCGGGGCGGCTGAAGACAATCTCGGTCAGCACGGAATTGCCGATGAGAATGCCAAGATAAAGGCCGACGATGGTGATGACCGGGATCAACGCATTGCGCAGACCATGACGCCAGATCACGGCACGCCACGGCACGCCCTTGGCGCGGGCGGTGCGCACGTAATCCTCCTGCAACACCTCCAGCATCGCCGAGCGGGTGACGCGGGTGATATAGGCCGCTGTGATCAGGCCGAGATTGAGAGCCGGCAAAGTGATCGACTGATACCATTCATAGAACGTTGCATTCTTGCCGCTGATGACCGGAAACCAGCGCAGAGCGATGGCAAAACCCAGAAGCAACAGAAGCGCCGAGACAAAGGGCGGGAAGGACAGACCGAGCAGGGAGGCAATCCGCGCTGCGTAATCAACGAAGCGATTGCGCCTGACGGCAGCGGCAACCCCCAGAGGCACACCGATGACGATGCCGATGGCGAGCGAGAGCAGCGTCAGCTCGATTGTCCACGGCAGGACGTTCAGCACCTCGCCAATGACCGGGCGCCCGGTGACAAGCGATGTCCCCCAGTCTCCGCGCAGCGCGCCGGCGATGAACACGCTATATTGCTCGAACAGCGATTTATCGAGGCCCAGACGCTGGCGCAGCGCCTCGATGGTTTCGCGGCTTGCCTGATCACCCAGAATGAGCTGAGCCGGATCGCCAGGAACGATGCGCACCAGCACGAAGACAAGCGTCAGCACCGCAAAAAGCGTTACAAGCGCGAAACCACATCGCCGCACGAGAAAAGCCGTCATTACCACTCCCGACGGAGGCCGGGGATTGCGAGAAGCGCCCCCCGGCTGTCAACGGCTTACTTGGTGAAACGCGTTTTCTCGGTGATGGGCGGCGACAGATTAAGCGACCCGTTCAGCTCATAACCAAGATCAAGCGTGTCCTTCCAGGCCCATAGCTGCAGCTGCTCGTAGATGGGAATGCCGCAGACATTCTTCACCAGCTTCTCCTGTGCCGCCTTCCACAGCGCCAGCTGCCTGGCCGCGTCGGTCTCGGTGCGAGCGCCGCGGATGTCTGCATCCGCAACATCGCAATGGGTGAAGTTGGTGACAGCCGTTGGCTTGCCGACGATTGAATTCGAATCGTAGAACTGCGTCAGATAGACATCGGCCACCGGGAAGCGCGCTGCCTGATAGTGAACGATCGGCGACAGATCCTTGCGGATATTGGCATGGAAGGTTGCGTGTTCCACAAGCTCGATATCAAGGGTGATGCCAGCCTTTTTCAACTGTGCCTGCACGGCTTCAATCAACGTCTGCATGCCGGTGAGGGTGGTGTGGATCGTCTTGACCGTGACGCCATTGGGATAGCCGGCTTGCGTCAGCAACTGCCTGGCTTTGGCAATGTCGTAGGCGTAAAGCGCGGACTTCTGGTCAGTGCCGAGATAGCCGGAGGGAACCACTGACACCGCCTCGCGCGACGAGCCCTCGCCCTTGAACTGGACGATCGCCTTGCGATCAATGGCGTGGGCAATTGCCTGGCGAACGCGGATATCATCGAGCGGCTTTGCGGTGACGTTGAGATAGAGCGCCGACAATTCGCCAGGCTCCATGGCTTTTACCTTGACACCCGGCAATTTGGCCGTGCGGTCGACCCAGGTCTGGTCCTGTTTGCCATAGATCATGTCAAGCTCGCCGGACTGGAAGGCGAGATCGCGACTTGAATCGGCGGGGATATAGCGAAACGTGATGTCGTCGAGCTGTGGCGCGCCACGGAAATACTGCTTGTTGGCGACGAGCTTGACGAATTGCTGCGGCTGGTATTCGGCAAACATGAACGGGCCGGTGCCAATCGGGCGCTTGCCGAAATTGTCGCCCGCTTCTTCAGCAGCCTTCCTGCACACCATGTTGCCGCCATTGATGTTGGCGACATAGCCGAGGAAGCCTGCAACCGGCGTCTTCAGCGTGATTTTGAGAGTTGAGGGATCGACAACATCGATCTTGTCGACGGCGGAAAAATCGCCCGAATAGGAGGAGGTTGCCTTGGTCGCGGCGCGCTTCAGTGAGTAGGCCGCATCCTCGGCCGTAAACGGCCCAAAGCCGTGATGGCACTGGACGCCGGCACGGATCTTGAAAATCCATTCACTGCCATTGGCGTTCTGTGTCCAGCTTTCGGCAAGATCGGGCTCAATGAAATTGGGGCTTGCCTCGCCCGGCTTGATGCGCACGAGACCGTTGAAGACATAATTGAGGAGCCCCTTGTCGGGCGTCGTGGATGCCAGATGTGGATCAAGCTTGCCGGCGTCCGCCGAGCCCATGCCAATCACCAGCGATTTCTTCTGTGCCAGCGCCGGGCCGGCTGCCACGAGGCCGGCAAATGCCAGACCCAATATCCATTTTTTTGTCATGAATGCGCTCCCTTTGTTTTATAGGCGCGATTGTGGGCGAAAGGCAGCCGGTGATGCAAGCCTAAAGCGTCCGCAAACGCCGGTGTGCCGCATGATTGACGCCTCACACCATATCTTCCAGGCGGCAATTGACGAGGAGTTCAGCGATGCTGGCCGTGTTTGGCAGCGCCATGATGGTGGCGACCAGTTCGGCCAGATCAGCGGGATCGGTCATGTCGGCGGCAGCAAAATCCTTCACCGATGACGTCATGTCGGTGCGCACATAAGACGGGCACAATGCGGTTGCCCGGACACCCTTGTCCCAGCTGATGCGGCGCAGCGCATGGGTGAGCGCGACGACGGCAAATTTCGACATCTGATAGGCGACATTATCGCCGCGCACCCGCTTGCCCGACAGGGAGGCGACGTTGACGATGCGCCCCTGCCCTGCGGCTTCAAGATGGGGCAGGCACAGACGCGCGAGATTGAGCGGGGCCTTGCAATTGACGGCCCAGATGCGGTCAAGCTTTGTCTCGTCGGCCTGCATCAGCGGCATGGCGATGCTGATGCCGGCATTGTTCACCAGGCCGTCTATGCGCCCGAATCGGGTCAGCGTCGCCGCCACCCACTCCTTATGGCTAGCCCAGCTTTCCGCCTGATAGGGCGCGCTCATGAGGCGCGCCGGGTCGCGCCCGGCCGTAAAAGACTGGAGGCTTTTGTTGTCCCGCACGCCAAGGCTGAGATGGCACCCGCGCGCGTAGAGGATCTCAGCGATGGCCCGGCCGATGCCGCGGCCGGCGCCCGAGACGAGAACGACGGTTCCGGCCAGGTCACGCATGGCAAATCCCTCCTGTTGGCGCCCGCAATGGCAGCATGCTGGAGGCAGAGCGAGGATCAGCGCAAGGGGTGCTTGCAGGCACACCGTTATCAGGTCAGGTTTGGCGCTGGCGACACAACCGGACAGGCAAGCGATGAATACGCTCACGCAGGATCCCTATTGGTGGCAGGCAGCGCCCCGCGAGGCCGCATCCAACATCACGTTGCCGGCCAAAGTGGATGTGGCGGTGGTGGGGGCTGGCTATGCCGGGCTGTCGGCCGCACTCACCCTGGCGCGCGCCGGGCGCTCGGTCGTGGTGCTGGACGCGGGCGCCCCAGGCGCGGGCGCTTCCAGCCGCTCGGGCGGCATGATCGGCCATGGCCACCGCCTGTCCTACTCGAAGCTCATTGCGGCGCATGGCGCGCCGAAGGCAAAAGCGATGATCGAGGCGGGTATGGCGTCTCTTGCCTTCGTCAAGGAGATGATCGAGGCTGAGCGTATCGACGCGCGGCTGCAACCTGTCGGGCGCTTTCGCGGCGCCTGGACGTTAGCTGACTACGACGCGATGGGCCGCGAGGCGGACCTGCTGTCGCGCGATGTCGGCCTGCCGGTCGAGATCATCCCCAAAAGCGCGCTTCACCGCGAGATCGCCAGCGACTGCTATCAGGGCGGGCTTGTGTTCCACTCCCATGGCGGCGTCCACCCCGCCCTCTTCCAGCAGGGCCTGCTGGCGGTGGCGCGCAACGCCGGCGTCGTGGTGGCGGGCTATAACCCGGTGCTGCGCATCGAGACCGGCAAGCGGCAGCACCGCGTGATCACCGCCAGCGGCGTCGTTGTGGCGGGCGACGTGGTGGTGGCAACCAACGGCTATTCCGGGCCGGCTGTTGCAGATTTCGCGCGCCGCCTCGTCCCCTTCCCGAGCTATCTGATTGCCACCGAAGAGATCGGCGAGAACCGCGTCCGCGCGCTCATCCCCAATGGCAGGATGATCGTCGAAACGCGCGAGAAGCACCTCTACTACCGCCCCTCACCCGATGGCAAACGCCTCATCCTTGGCGGGCGCGCAGCACTTCATCCGATCGCGCTGATGGAGGCCGGCGAGCGGCTGCGGCGCGAACTCGTCGCCATTTTTCCCGATCTGCGCGACACTGCGATCACCCATGCCTGGACCGGCAATGTCGCCATGACGCGCTCTGATCTGCCGGGCATCGGCCAGCGGGGAGGCGTGTGGTATGCGCTGGGCTGCAATGGCTCGGGCGTGGCGCTGATGCCATGGCTCGGCCATCGCCTGGCGCAGAAGATATTGGGCAACCCCGAGGGCGCCACCGCCTTCGACGATATACCGTTTCGCGCCCTGCCCTTCTACGATGGTCGGCCGTGGTTCCTGCCGCTGATGACGGCGTGGTACCGGGGGCGCGACTGGTGGCGAGCAAGCAGAGTGGGTTGAGGCTGCGCCTTCATCCTGAAACGCTTGCCCGCTGTCGGGCTGCTCTGCTCTCCCCTGCGGGAGAGGATGACGCGCGAGCGCAGGGTGAGGGAGAGAATTGCACAATGATCACAAAAACCTTGAAGCCAATGAGGTATGTCACAACGCCGCTTGGTTACCCTTCCTTTTTCGCGGGAGGCATTCGCTTGCGGCCTCCCGTGCTCGCCGGGTCGTCGAAATCGTCGAAGTCCGTGAATTCAAACATCTCCATGAAATCCGAACGCATCATTTTCAGTGACATGCGATCGAGCCCAAATTCTTCGAAGAATGGACCTCGTTGCATCAGCTCCAACGCATCGCGAAATCTCTGCAAGGATTTTTGCCCCTCTTCCTTTTCCCCAGATCTGATTGCCCGGTACGCCTCAAGCGCGAGTTCGTAAAGCCATGGCACATCGTCGCGAAGTAAACCGGCAAAGAAAGGAATCTGTATTGGATGACGTGGTCCTTGTGCAACGCGATGCAGATAACTCCAAATTTACAACTCTCTCATTCCTTCGCAATCTCAATGCTCCAGCGCTCGCCAGCCTGAATATCCGACTGCGAAAGCCAAGGTTCAACAAAATGCAGAACAAGCGGAAACCATTCATGGAGAGCCTTCGCAAGGGCCTCGCTACGTTCGCCGCTCCAACTAATAAAAATCTTCATCGTCAATGCTCAGCCCTGATCACTCCATCCAGCGGTAGAGGACTTTGCTAATCCGCGCAGAGCAATAGTTAAACGCCGAGCATCGGCCCTAACAATTTCCAATCCCATCAATAAAGCAAAGATGCTCAGATCGATTCGAGCACACCCTGACGTTACCCTTCCCTCTCATCCTCACCTCAAAATTGTCGGCAGCCTCAGCCTCTTCTCCTTGGCGCAGGTGATTGCCTCCTCACAGCCAGCAACGGCACGGCGCCTATTGGCGCGTCAGGGTCATGGCAACGGGCGCGGGGCCGAGATTGACGGTTCCTTCGAACCCTTGCGTGCCCCTTTGCTGAAGGCGCGCAGCGAGCTCCTGGCCTTTATAGATCAGAAGCGTCCCGCTATCGAGCCGCCAGGCGGTTATGCCAAGAACCGGGCTGAAGGCCGGACAGTACTGGGTATCGGCTGTACCCTCGACGCCATTAGGCTGTCCGTTGAGTATGATCGTGCAAGGGGTAGCAACCGTATTTGGGTTCGACACCAGATATCGGCCAGGTGCACCAGTATTGGGCGAAAGGGGCGGGTTTGACGCTGGCACCAGTGGCCCCAGAAGTCCTCCCACAACCACGCCCGGCGCCACCACCCGCGAGGTGTCAGGGCTGATGCTGACGCTACTGGAACAAGCTGTCAGGGGCAAAGCGGCAACAAGGCACAGGAACCGGGCTACATGTCGGGCGATGGTCGTCTGCATGCTGGAAAACCCCTCCGACTAAACATGCCTATTCGTCCTTACGGCAGGCCAGAATGGATTGCAATGCCGGTTGCCTCGTAATGACGGCGCGGCTATTCACCTCACTTCCCCAAAAATCGTCGGTAGCCTCAAACCCTTCTCTTTGGCGCAGGTGATCGCCTCCTCATAGCCGGCGTCCGCATGACGCCACACACCCGAGGCCGGATCGTTCCACAGCACACGCTCAAGCCGGCGCGCGGCTTCCTTTGTGCCATCGGCGACGATGACCATGCCGGCATGCTGGCTAAACCCCATGCCGACCCCGCCGCCATGATGGAGCGACACCCAGGTGGCGCCAGAGGCGGTGTTGACGAGCGCATTCAGCAGCGGCCAATCGCTCACCGCGTCCGACCCGTCTTTCATCGCTTCGGTCTCGCGGTTGGGCGAGGCGACCGAGCCTGAATCGAGATGGTCGCGGCCAATCACGATCGGGGCTTTCACCTCGCCGCTCGCCACCATGTCGTTGAACGCCAGCCCGGCCTTGTGGCGATCACCAAGCCCGATCCAGCAGATACGCGCCGGCAACCCCTGAAAGGCGATGCGCTCGCGTGCCATATCGAGCCAGCGGTGGAGAGGGGCATTGTCGGGGAACAGCTCCTTCATGCGCTGGTCGGTCTTGTAGATATCCTGCGGATCACCCGACAGCGCGCACCAGCGAAACGGGCCGATGCCGCGGCAGAAGAGCGGGCGGATATAGGCCGGCACGAAGCCTGGAAAGGCAAACGCATTCTCCAGCCCTTCGTCTTTGGCAACCTGGCGGATGTTATTGCCGTAATCGAGCGTCGGCACGCCGGCGTTCCAGAAATCGACCATGGCGGCCACATGGGTGCGCATGGAGGCGCGCGCCGCCTTTTCCACCGCCCTGGGCTCGCTCTCCTGCTTCGCCCGCCATTCAGCCACGCTCCAGCCCTGCGGCAGATAGCCATGCAGCGGATCATGCGCCGAGGTCTGGTCGGTGACGATATCAGGGCGAGGGCCGCCAGATTTCATGCGCTTGACGAGTTCGGGAAAGACGTCGGCGGCGTTACCGACAAGACCTACCGATTTTGCTTCGCCTGCCATGGTCCAGCGGGCGATGAGGGCCAGCGCCTCGTCCAGCGTCTGCGCCTTCTCGTCGACATAGCGGGTGCGCAATCTGAAATCGATGCGCGTCTCGTCGCACTCAACCGCAAGGCAACAGGCGCCCGCCATGACGGCGGCGAGCGGCTGCGCGCCGCCCATGCCGCCAAGTCCGGCGGTGAGGATCCATTTGCCGGTGAGATTACCGCCATAATGCTGGCGGCCTGCTTCCACGAACGTCTCGTAGGTGCCCTGAACGATGCCCTGCGTGCCGATATAGATCCATGAGCCGGCGGTCATCTGCCCGTACATCATCAGGCCCTTTTTATCGAGCTCGTTGAAATGCGCCCAATTGGCCCAGTTCGGCACGAGGTTCGAATTGGCAATCAGCACGCGCGGGGCGTCCGTATGGGTTTTCACCACGGCCACCGGGCGGCCTGACTGGACGATGAGCGTCTCGTCCGATTCAAGGTCTTTGAGCGCAGCAACGATACGGTCGAAATCGCCCCATGAGCGGGCGGCCCGCCCGATCCCGCCATAGACCACCAGCTCATGCGGGTTTTCGGCGACATCGGGATGGAGATTGTTCATCAGCATGCGCATCGCTGCTTCCGTCTGCCAGGATTTGGCGGTGCGCTCCGGCCCGGTGGCGGGGAAGATGTCGCGAGCGTTCTTGCGGTCAAACATGGGTAATCCTCGTGATCAGATAGAAAGCTCAGGGGCCGCGAGGCCTGATGCCTCGACCAGCGCGCCGCTGGCAACCAGGGTAGCGGCAGCTTCAAGATCGGGCGCGAGATAGCGATCTTCCTCCAGACGTGGCGCCACCTGCCGCAGGCAGGTGACAACCTTGGCGAGCGGTGCGCTCGTCACCAGAGGGTGGCGAAATTCGATGCCCTGCACGGCGCACAACGCCTCGATACCAAGGATGCGGTCGAGGTTTTCGATCATACGCTGCAGACGCCGGGCGCCGTGGGCAGCCATGCTCACATGATCTTCCTGATTGGCGCTCGTTGGCGTTGAATCGGTGACGCAAGGTGTGGCGAGATGCTTGTTCTCGCTCATCAGCGCCGCACTCGTCACTTCGGCAATCATGTAGCCCGAGTTGAGGCCGGGATTGGGGGTGAGGAAGGGTGGCAGGTCAAAGCTCAGCACCGGGTCAACCATGAGGGCTACGCGGCGCTGCGCTATGGCGCCGATCTCGGCGATGGCCAGCGCGATCATATCGGCGGCAAAGCCGACAGGTTCGGCGTGGAAATTGCCGCCTGAGACGATCTCGCCACTCTCGATCAGGACGAGGGGATTATCGGTCGCGGCATTGGCCTCGATTTCAAGCGTGCGGGCAGCCATGCGCAGCACATCCATCGCCGCGCCCGTCACCTGTGGCTGGCAGCGGATGCAGTAGGGATCCTGGACACGGCTATCGTCATGGCGGTGGCTTTCGCGGATGACTGAGCCTTCCAGCAAAGTGCGCATATAGGCTGCCGCCGCGATCTGCCCCGCATGGCCGCGCAGGGTATGGATGGCCGGGCTGAGCGGGGCCGTCGAGCCCATGACGGCATCGGTCGAGAGTGCCGAGATCACCAGCGCGCCCTGCGCCGCGCGCCAGGCTTCAAACAGGCCGGCAAGCGCGAAGGCGGTTGAAAACTGCGTGCCGTTGATCAGCGCCAATCCCTCTTTGGGTCCAAGGACAACGGGGCTGAGGCCGGCTGCAGCAAGCGCCGCGCCAGCCGGCATGACATTACCCTGATATTCGGCCTGCCCCTCGCCGATCATCGCCGCTGCCATATGGGCAAGCGGGGCGAGATCGCCGCTCGCGCCCACCGAGCCTTGCGCCGGGATCACCGGCGTCACACCCTGCGCAAGCATCCCTTCGAGGAGCGCCACCACGTCCCAGCGCACGCCAGAGGCGCCGCGCCCGAGGCTCAGCAGTTTCAGCACCATCATCAACCGGGCATGGCGGCGGGCAATCGGCTCGCCCACCCCGCAGCAATGCGACAAGATGAGATTGCGCTGCAGGGTGGCGGTATCGCGCGCCTCGATCTTGAGAGACGCAAGTTTGCCAAAGCCGGTATTGACGCCGTAGACGGGGAGATTACCGGCAGCAGCGGCAGCAATCCGGGCATGGGCTACTTCGACGCCGGGGCGCGCCTTATCATGAAGGCGCGCGGGCGCCTCGGCCCAGTAGATGGCTGCGAGCGTATCAAGACCGACGGCGCCGGGTTGCAAGGTCATGACCTTCACAGACAGCCTCCGATAATGCGGGCATGAAGCGGATTGACACCAAAGCGATAGGAAAGCTCAGCCGGCTCGGCACAATTCCACACCGCCAGATCAGCCTTCAGCCCAGCCGCGATCCTGCCTCGATCATCACAGCCGAGCGCCCGGGCTGCGTGTCTCGTGGTGCCAGCGAGGGCCTCTTCCGGCGTCATGCGAAACAACGTGCAGGCCATGTTCATGGCAAGCAGCAGCGAGCCCAGGGGCGAGGAGCCCGGATTGAGATCGGTCGAGACGGCAATTGGCACACCCGCCTGGCGAAAGCCGTCAACCGGCGGCATCTGTTTTTCGCGCAGCGTGTAGAAGGCACCGGGCAGCAGGACGGCGACGCATCCGGCAGCCGCCATGGCAGCTATGCCCTCGTCATCGACATATTCAAGGTGCTCGCATGACAGCGCGCCGAAGCTCGCGGCAAGTTTGGCGCCACCCCGGTTAGACAATTGCTCGGCATGGAGCTTGACTGGCAGGCCAAGTCGTTTCGCCTCGCTAAAAAGCCGCGCCATCTGCGTCGTGGAAAAGGCAATTCCCTCGCAAAAGCCGTCGACTGCGTCGACAAGACCTTCAGCGTGGGCAACGCGCAGGCCGGGGATGCACACCTCGTCGATATAGGCATCCGCCCGGCCCGCATATTCCGGCGGCACGGCGTGAGCGGCCAGATAGGAGGCGCGGATATCAATCGGGCGCAAGGACGACAGCCGGCGGGCAGCCCGCAGCATGGTGCATTCGCTGTCAATCGTCAGCCCGTAGCCGGACTTGATCTCGACCATCGACACACCTTCAGCGATGAGACCGTCGAGGCGCGGCAGGGCGCTTTCGACGAGTTCATCGACGGTTGCAGCGCGGGTGGCGCGAACGGTTGACAGGATGCCGCCGCCAGCGCGCGCCACCTCCTCGTAAGTGGCGCCTTTGAGACGCATCTCGAATTCATGCGCCCGGTTACCGCCATGGATGAGATGAGTATGGCAATCAATCAGCGCCGGCGTCACCAGCCGGTTGCCGAAATCATGACGGGGGAGTGTGGCAAACCGCGCCGGTATCTGATCGCTGGCGCCAACATAAGCGATCATGCCATTCTCGACCCCGATCGCGCCGTTCTCGATCAAGCCGTAGGGTCTGTCCAACGCCTCCATGGTGGCGATGCGGCGGGCCGTGAACAGGGCGAGGTTTTGCGTCATGGCGGAGCGCTGATCCAGGTGCGGAACAAACCGGTTGATCGCATACCCTCTATGCGATTAGAATTATTATGTCTAGACATAATGAGAGGTGCTTTATGATCTTTGCCAAGCGAGCGCTGATCGATGGGCGGTGGTCCGAAAATGCGCGCCTGACGATTGCCGAAGGTCAAATCACGGTGCTGGAAACCGGGGCTGCTGCGCTGGCTGGTGATACGCTCGTTGATACGCTGCTACCGGCGCTCGCCAATCTGCACAGTCACAGTTTCCAGCGGGCGATGGCCGGGATGACGGAACACCGCGCGGCCGGGCGCGACAGTTTCTGGACATGGCGGGAGATGATGTACCGTTTTCTCGGGCGGCTGACGCCGGAGATGGTGGAGGCGATTGCAGCGCTTGTTTTCGTCGAGATGCTGGAAGCGGGCTACGCGTCGGTCGGCGAGTTTCACTACCTGCATCACCAGAGCGGCGGCACGCCTTACGACAGGCCGGCGGAATTGTCGTTGCGTATCATGGAAGCCGCCAGCGCCACTGGCATCGGTCTTACCCATCTTTCCGTACTCTACAGCTATGGCGGGGCTGGCAAAGCGCCCTTGGCTGGCGGCCAATTGCGGTTTGCCAACACGCTGGAGAGCTATCTTGAGCTGATCGAAGACGTGCGCCTGGGGGCGAAGGCAGCGCCGCACGATACTATTGTCGGCATCGCTCCGCATTCTTTGCGAGCAACCACGCCGGAGGATCTGACCGCACTTCTGGCGATCGTCGGCGATGGTCCGATCCACATGCACATCGCCGAACAACCAAAGGAAGTCGACGATATCACGACCTGGCTCGGGACCCGACCGGTGGCGTGGGCGCTTGACAATCTGCCGCTCGACCATCGCTGGTGCATGATCCACGCCACTCACATGAATGACGCAGAAACGGCAGGTCTGGCGCGAAGCGGGGCGGTCGTCGGCCTGTGCCCGATCACCGAGGCAAATCTCGGTGACGGGCCGTTCAATGGCCGCTCCTGGCTCGCGGCCGGCGGTGCGTTTGGTATCGGCTCCGATTCCAATGTGCGCATCTCGCTCAGCGAAGAGTTGCGAACGCTTGAATATTCCCAGCGCCTGCGTCATCTCGAGCGCAACGTCATGGTTGCGGATGTCGGTTCGGTTGGTCTCCACCTCTATCAAGGAGCAGCGCACGGCGGCGCGCAGGCGCTGCGACGCAATTGCGGCGCGATTGCCGTCGGCAAGCTCGCCGATCTGGTTGCCATCGACAGCACCCATCCGGCGTTGTGCGCACTTGACGCCGACCAGATCGTCGATGGTTTCATTTTCGCCGGCTCGGATACCATCATTACTGATGTGTGGTCGGCTGGTCGCCACCAGGTGCGTGGCGGGCGACACATAGCGCGCGAGGCGGTGCACAGACGCTGGCGCAAGGTCGCCCATTCGCTTTTTACGGCACGCTAGACGGTCATGGGCAGCACCGCATCGGCGATGATCACGATCACACAACTCGCGGCAGACAGGACGAGCTGCTGCCGGCAGCCGAGCGCTGCGGCACCCACGGGAAGCCGCGCGCCGTCAACCTGCACAAGCCCCTCGATACAGATCGCGGCAGCGACAGCGGTGGCGTGCAGATTGATGTTGGCCGGGCCATCACGTCGTGACATGTCGGCGTTGAGATTGCTGGCGTCGAAGATGAAATTGAGGTCGCGTACGGGGCCTTTCGTCAGGCGCCCTTCTATTGCTGCATCGCCGGAAAAGCGTACGGGCTGGCGCGGCTTTGCCGTCAGGATGGCGTCGTCTGCTTCGAGGGTCATACCGTTGCCAGTGATGACCGTCAGCAGCCGTGTCATGCCAGGGAAAAGCGAAAAGGCGCCGTCGCTGGCGACCTCGGCGATGCTGAGGCGCCACAGCATGGCGCCATTGCGCTCGTCGCGCGCAATCTCGTGGGTGACCCCGCCGCCATTCTTCCATGGCATGGTCGTGAAATCACCGGGGAGCAGAATGGTTGCCATGGTGTTCGTTTCGCTTGTGGCAAAGCTGCACATGCCTGTGAGGGCATCAGGCATGAACCGGGAATTACGTACATACTACAGTCGTGAGCAGGTCAACCCATGATGACCAATGGATCGCTCGAGCGCGCCTCCTTCCGCCATATCAAAGAGGAAATCCTGCGCCGGGTCACCCAGGGCGAATGGGGACCGGGTACGCTGCTGCCGGGAGAAATCGAGCTTGCGGTTGAATTCGGTTGCTCGCGCGCCACCGTCAATCGCTCGCTGCGCGAACTCAGCGAAGCGGGGCTGCTTGAGCGCCGGCGCAAAGCCGGAACCCGGGTCCGCCTTACGCCGCTGCGCCAGGCGCGCTTTGAAATACCACTCATCCGCGAGGAGATCGAGGCTGCTGGCGCCGCCTACCGCTATACACTGCTCCAGCGCGCGGTTGGCCCGGCGCCTGTGGCAATGCGCAAGCTGTTCCATACCAGACCGCGCGAGCGGCTTCTCCATCTCCTGTGCCGGCATGATTCCGACGGCGCGCCCTATCAGCTGGAGGATCGCTGGATCAATCTTGCGGCCTTGCCACAGGCAGGCACTGCTGATTTTTCAACGCTGGGCCCCAATGAATGGCTGGTCCGCGCGGTTCCCTATTCGCAGGTTGAAATCAGCTTTCTGGCCGAGGCTGCCGGTCCTGCCGCCTGCGAGCATCTAGGCTATGCAAGCGGCGAGCCGGTGTTCATGACCGAGCGCACGACGTGGTGGGAAGGGCAGACGCTCACCCATGTGCGGCTTGCCTATCGGCGCGGCCATCGCATGACGGCGCGCTATTGACACGACGCCGGACGTCGCCGCTGAACACATCGCCCGCGACCAGGAACTGCAGCGAGTGTCCTTGAAAATTGTCAGACTGCCCCTTATTGAAGCTAAAGGGATGACAATCTGCTAGCTTTTTGCCTTTCACCGACTAGTGGCGCTTCTTCGGATTTGTTGGTCGATGGCTGACGTATTCATTTCCTATAAATCGGACCGGCGTGCGGCTGTCGAACATCTGACGCGCATCCTTGAGCTTAATGGCTACAGCGTGTGGTTCGATTATGGACTGCTGTCGGGGCAGAATTTCGCCCGCCAGATCGAGCGGGAAATCAGAGCTGCTAAAGTCGTTCTCGTACTGTGGTGCCAGTTGTCTGTCGACAGCGAATGGGTGAACGGCGAGGCACGACTGGCAACGCGTCTGGGAAAGATGATCCCCGCGTGGATTCAAGACGTTGATCTTCCGCTCGAATTCAACGGTGCTGATACCATCAATCTCGAGCATTGGGACGGCTCGCCGCGCAGCCATGTGCTTGACCGCCTGTTCGAACAGATCGGCGCCAGAGTCGGACGGGAGCAGGTGCCACAAATCGCCGGGTTGAAGGATTTTGATAGTTTGTGGCGCCGGTACGGAGCGCCAAATCTGTTAAGTTTTCCGCTTGAAAAAGTAATTCCGGAATTTGAAAAAAACGATGGCTCGCCCAGCGAAGCCCGGCACGTGACGAGCAGACCTTCCGTCACACCTTCTGATGAGCCAGTCGACAAATCCGGCCAAGATAACCGCAGCGATGGACATTCAGCCGCCGCACGCGAGAAAAAGACAGGAAGTTCCTCTGCGTTCCTGATGTTTACAGCTGGCCTGCTACTTGCCGCGCTGCTCGGCGGCGGAGGGTATGCGACTTGGCATTACCTGCGCCCGGCGGCCCAACCGCCAATCATCGTACCACCGCCGGTCGAAGCCCAGACGGCAATCATCGCCCCGCGACCAGTCGAAACCCAGACACCAATCGTCACACCGCCGCAAGTCATCGCCCCGCCGCCAATCGAAACGCAGACGGCAGTCATCGCCCCGCTTACCCTGCCAAGTCCGAGCAGAGAAAGGACGCCCGGACGCAGCGAGAACCAGTTTCGCGACTGCGAGGCATGCCCGCTTATGGTTATGATTCCGGAGGGTAAATTTCTAATTGGATCGCCCGATGCGGAAAGCGGTCACAAGGCAAACGAAGCGCCGCGACGCGAGATTTCCATCAAACGCAAATTTGCGATCGCGCGTTTGGAAGTATCATTCGCGGAATGGGATGCCTGCGTCGCCGATAGCGGATGTCGCTCGTACCGCCCCAATGATTATGGCATGGGCCGCGGCAACAGTCCGGTGATCTTCGTCTCCTTCTTCGATGCCATTGCCTATGCTGCCTGGATGTCGACGAAGACGGGCGCAACTTACCGTCTGCCCTCGGAGGCCGAGTGGGAGTTCGCCGCCCGCGGCTGTATTGCCGCGGGTTGCGCCAATGATCCCTTTGGATTTGGCGGCGATATCGGGCCTGACTTGGCCAATTACAATTGGAACACTGCTTACAATGGCAGTCTCAGACGTCAGCCGCGACGCCAGACCATGGCGGTCGAGGAAGGCTCCAAGGCGAACGGCTTTGGTCTTCTCCACGTTCACGGCAATGTTGCCGAATGGGTTCAGGATTGCGTCAATGGCAGCTATGATCGCCTTCCCGAGAATGGTGCGCCCGCGACCAGTGGCGATTGCCGTTCGCGTGTTGTGCGCGGGGGCAACTGGAATGATAATCCACGTGAGCTGAGGTCATCGGCGCGCGCCTTTGAAGAAGCGACAACACGCTCGCACCTCATCGGCTTCAGACTTGCGCGTGATTTGACAAAATAGCGTTGTATACAGCTCGGGCAAAGGCGTCGTCGATGATGAAGGATTAAGGATCAAGATATGCGGCACCGATTAGCAGGGTTCATTGTCACCGCTGGCGTTATTGTTTTGACGTTGATCGGGTCCGCGCAAGCCCAGACCAGGCGGGCTTTCCTTGTCGGGAACAATGCCTACAGCGATAAGAACCTGCAAAGACTGTCACGGTCGGTTGCCGATGTGAAGGATCTTGAGGGCGAACTGATTGAAGCCGGTTTTGACAAGAAAAACATCAAGCGTCTGGAAAACGTAAAAACCAAAGCAGAGTTCGACAAGCAGTTCGATGCCTTCCTGAAGACCGTTCGGGCTGACGACATCGTTTTCTTTCACTTCTCCGGGCATGGCTTTGGCATCGAGGAAAAACAGGATAATTTTTTGCTGATGGGGGATATCAAGAGCCCCTTTACTTTTACTCGCTCGAAATTGCCGGCAAATGAGCAGAAGGACGCGGCGATCACGCGATTGCGCATTACCACCTATCTTGGTGATTATCAGGAGCAGGAGGTGGCACGAGGCGGCGTCTCAACCAGGGAAATCACCAAAAAGATAGCAGCCGTTAAGCCAAAGGCAGCAATCATTGTCCTTGATGCCTGTCGCACCCTGCTTACTGACGACGGGCTTGATTCCAGGACCATCGAGCGTAGCTCCACCAGCGGCAGCCGATTAGTGCCGGCCGAGGGCGTGCCGCCTGGGTTCCTGATCCTTTATTCCGCATCATTTGGCGAGCAGGCCATCGAAGCGTTCAATCAATACGACCGGCGGCGAAACTCGCTGTTTACCGAGGTGCTGCGACAGGAAATGATCCGTCCCGGCCAAACGGCGGTCGAACTTGCCGAGCGCATTAAACTGGTCACACGCGATATCGCCTCGCTATATGGATTGCAGCAGGAACCTGAATTCTATCACAGCTTCGACAAGGCTGAGGACTTCTTGTTTATCGATTCAATCGGCAGTGAACGCTTCAAGCTCGATGTTGAACCGTGCAAGGATAGTCTCAGCGATATCAAGGACATCCGCAAGCTGCCGACGCGTGAAGCACTGGACAGCCACCGCCGTCGTTTTTCCGGCTGCGAAACGGCTGAGGAAGCGCGCCGACTGATCGCCCAGATCGAACTTGGTTCCGATGAGCAGCCTGACCGCTGCGACGGCTCGCGCATCGACCTCATCGACAATCTGCGCCAGTTGCGGCCAGAGCTTCTGGAGCGTCACGCAAGGCGCTTCGAGGGATGTGCGAGCGCGGAGGCGGCAACGCGTCTCAACAATGTCGTCAAGTCCCCGCCCGGCAGCGACGAGAACAGCCTCAAATGCCAGACGGCTTTCGCCGAGAGCCTGCGCCAGCTTCAGCGCGAGAACCTTGAGCGATTCATCACCACCTTCGCCCAGTGCCCGGCACGCGGCGCCGTCGAGGCGGTCCTGGCTGCCTTGCCGCCCGGTTCGGGCGAGCTTGGTGATGTGAGGATCACACGTGGCGCCATACGCCGCATCGATTCCTGCGATTATTTTGCTGCCTCCGAGCAAGATAAAGCCCGGCCGCCCGAAGTCCCCGGCGTATTTTTTTCCTATGTGCGATTTGAAGATGCGATCGAGGCCTGCGAGAAATCAATCAGGGAGAATCCGCGCATCAGCCGCTACCTGTTCAATCTGGGGCGCGCCTATCACCGCAAGGGATGGGATGAAAAAGCTGGCTCGAAAGAACGAGACGACAATTTCCGCAAGGCACGGACAGCCTACGCCGACGCTGAAAAGCGTGGCTATGTCAGCGCGCTCAACGGCCTGGCTGTTCTTCTTGGCAACACTGGCGACGGCAAGGAAAATGAGGATGAGATTGTGCGCCTCCTCGAACAGGCGGCACAGCAAGGCCATCCGCTTGCCATGTATAATCTGGCGAGGCGCTACGCTGCGGGCGACGGCATTTTACAACGCAATCTGAAGAAAGACTACCAACGCGATCTGAGGAAAGCCTACGAGCTGTTCGCCCGCGCAGCCGAAGGCGGCTATGTGCCAGCGATGGTGCAGGCGGGTTATGCGCTGCGATATGGCCGCGGCGTGGCACAGAACCCAAGGCGCGCAGTCGAGACGTTGCTGCGCGCGGCAGATGCTGGCTCCATCTTCGCCAAGCGATATCTCGGGCAAATCTATTTCGACGGAGTGACCAATAGTTCGGACCGCAATCTCAGAGTCGAAAAAGATCGGCAGCTGGCGCTTCTTTTCCTTAGCCGGGCAGCAGACGAAGGTGACAGCTATTCCCGCAAGCGGGTGGCGCAGTTGATGGAGGAGGGCGACGGCCTGCCATCGACGCAACCCGAGCTTGCCGAACGCTTCTGGCGGCTGGCGGCAAATGGTGGTGATAGCGAAGCGCAGTATAATTTTGCTGAGCGTCTACGCACCGGAACCGTTCTGATACGCCCTGAATTCGGTGCGAAGGAAGCTATTTTGCTTCTGCAGCGGGCTATGGCACAAGGCTCGGCCCCGGCGGCCAAGCGGCTGGCGGAAATCTATCGGCGAGGTGAGCTCGGTGAGACGATTGATATCGATAGAGCCATCAAATATGCTTTTCAAACGATCGCGCTTGCATCACGTACAGCACCCAGTAACTGGGCTGGCAGTCCCTATTACGAGATTTCAGCTGGCCATCTGTTAGTGGAAATGGCGCGTAATGGCGAGGCGGTGGATGCTCGCGGTCGACCATTATTCAGCGCGGATGAAATTGAACGGTTGGAAAAATTCTACGGAAAACCGGATGGGGACACGAAAACCGTCAAGGTTCGCCGCGTCGAGATACCGCTGTATTATTCCTGCGAGAATTCGAAGCAGCGCGTTCCGTGGCGCTATGATCATATCTGGATCTGGGATTGGGGTCGTGCAACCTCGCCAACCGAAGCCCAGATCACGCTCCTTGAACACAAGAATCTATACTGCGCCGACAATCGTCCCGAGCGTCAAACGCTGATTGCCAGCTTCGAAACGGCAAAGCGCAACAAGGTGCTCTTTGCCGATCTGATCGAACAGCAAATCAGAGCGGCACAACTTGCTGAAGCGACGAAAAATAGCAAGAAACGCAAGTGAACCGACGCAGGCGCCGGCCGATCAGCCTGCGGATGGGCTTGCGCGCCATGGTCAGAACAAATATATTTCTTGTATCGTAAAAAATGCATATTCGCTTGCGCGGAGGCTTTTATGATCATCACATGTGGTCAACGTTATCTGGCGATTGGTTGTGCCGTGCTGATGACGGCTTCCCTGCCGCCGCGGGAGACCCATGCAAGAGGCTTTGACACTGGATTGGCGATTGGTGTCGGCGCTGCCATTATCGGTGGGCTCCTCGCCAACGGTAACAGAAATGCGCAGGCTGGAGTTCGCCGCGAGACCCGCGGCACGAAGTCGGCAAAGAAATCGCGGGCACGTCAAAGTGATACCGCGTCCACGACCAATGAAAGCAGCTCGTCGCCCTCAAATGAGCAGGTTCTCTCGTCGCTTGCCGGTCCTGCAGGTAAAGTGTCTCTTCCCGTCCTTGCGACGTTCCGTTCCAGCACGGTGATCGGTTCAGTTGGCACCGTCTCGGAAAACGACAACATCCTCAAACTGCGCTCGAACGATGAGGAACGTGATTATTCTTCGAAAATGGCGACGATCCTTCAACGTTTTCAAATCGAAAACAAGGATCGCCGGAGCGGCGACGTCACGGCTTTGGCGATCGAGACCGCTCTGGATGAAGCTTTACGCAAGTCTCGGCTGGACCAGTTTGAAAGTTTCCTCAACGAGAACTGGACGACCGATCGCCTGCGGGTGATGATTCTCAACCGGGTCATTGGCGAACTGCCCTCGCTGTTTAACGGCAACAATCGCGGTCTGGCGCCGATGGCAACACTTCATTCGCTGATCCAGCGCTCAGCCGAAGCGATCTATGTACGGCTCTTCGAGTCCTCGGAGCTTCTTGCGGCAAACAAGAGTATTGTCACCTTCCAGCGGCGCGTCTACGAGGCGCAAGGGAACGGCGCCGCGCCTGTCAATGTGTCCGACGCTGCTGACGCTGCTTCCGCCCATGAGACCGAACAGAAGCTTTCGGAAGAACTGCGGGAGCGCGCTGACTCCATTCTCTCCAGCGCCGCCAAATTGGCGATTTCGCGTTATGAAACAGCCTTTCGTCTCGATCCCAACAGCTTTGCGCTTCGCTATCGCGCCCAGCGGATCATGTATGATTGCTTGTCGGAGTATGTCGAGGAAATCACCACGTCAGCTTCAGCGACAAGCCTGGCTGAAATTCCCGAGATCGAAAGGCGTGCCTTTCAAACCGCTTTGAATACATGCAATGATTGGCTGGTCGTGACGTTTGGTGAATCGCTCGACAAGCTGAAGGAGCAGAAGCCCTATCCTATTCGCGTCATATGGTCGGCCGGTGGGCCCAAGGACGAGCCTAAACTTTACGGGCGGGCTAATCGAGGCTTGTAGATTCTGTTGAGGCCTTCGTTGGATCAACGGATGGCAATCAGCGATTTTGACAGGCCGAAGACACGCTCCGAGCTGATGCTTGCATCGGGAAACAAAGCGCTCATACGTTTGCGGTCAATGAGAATTGAATCTTCAATATAGCGCTGCGCGTCGTCAAGCGTGGCGGCGCGGGGAAAGGCGCCGCAGTCAAAGCGCATGACGAGGGCGAGACGCACCGGCTCCGGCAGCCAGTGGAAGAACGGCACACGGAAATGCGGCTCCAGCGGAAACCAGAAATCCGGTGTCTGGACGAAATAGCGCGGCGCCAGTCGCCTCACCTCACGCGCCATGGCGCGCATGGCCTGCCAGCGGCCCACATGCTCCAGGACTGAATTGGAATGGACGACGTCAAAGGAATTATCGGCAAATTCCGCCATGTTGGTGCAATCGCCAACGCGGCTTTCGAAGCGCTGATCATCGAGGCGCTGGGACATCAGATTAATCAGGACGAAGCTGACAGAGCGGCCTGACCAGACGGCCTCAAGATCACGCCAATACTCGATGTTGCCGCCCAGATCGACGATCCGGCAGTGACCTTTGCGGGCGATGACCTCATCGACGATCTTAACGAAGCGCACCAGCCGCCGGGCACGAAAATCAGTCTGCGTGCCCCAATGCTGTTCACCGATATGAATAGCGGCATCCGACATGGTATAACAGTTCCTCGCTCATGACGTTTCGATTTGATCAACTACTAGCTGGCAGAATGATCCGGCCGGCGGCGGCCTTCGCCGGAGCGTCGGTCGCGTCGCCGAAAGCGCCTGGCACAGCGCCGTAAGACACGCGTTTTCTACGCGCAAACCCGGTTATTGCGAAGCCATTTCCCTGATCAAGGTTAAGCTCGATGACGGTCAACAGACGCGATCTCCTTGCTCTTCTCGCAGCCCCTCTGGCGTCCGGAACCATACCGGCGATCGCGGCTGAGGGAACCAGCCTCGGGGCGGTGGCGGCCGCCGTTGGCATTGCCTTTGGCTCTGCCTTTGATCGTGAAGTTTTCGATGATGCGGATTATCGCAAGCTCATCGCCAGCGAGACGCGCCTGGTTACGGCGGAGAATGCGCTGAAGTTTGACTGGCTGCGCCCGAAGGGGCCCGATGCCGACTTCTCGACCGCTGACCGGATCGTTGAATTTGCCCGCCACAACGACCTGCTGCTGCGCGGGACAACATTGGTGTGGAACGACAATCCACCACCCTGGCTGCGCCGGTCGAGCCTCACCGAGCTGCGGTACCTCTTTGATCGCCATATCGACGAAACACTCACCCGCTATCGTGGGCGCATTCATTCATGGGACGTCGTCAATGAGCCCTTCTACCCGCCGCAGCGCCTGCCCGGCGGCTATCGCCAGGGGCCGTGGTATGACGCGTTCGGGCCGGCATATATCGAGCGGGCTTTCCGTCGTGCCGCAAGCGTTGATCCGGCAACACGGCTTGTCCTCAATGAGGCGTTCTGCGAGCAGCAGGATGCGCTGGGCATCAGCGTGCGCGCTGGTTTGTTGAAGCTCGTCGAGCGCCTCAAAGGCGAAGGCGTACCGCTCCATGCCATCGGATTACAGGGTCATCTCAAGCCGGCGCTGCCTTTCGACGATCAGGTGTTCGTTGAATTTCTGACCAGGCTCGCCGGGTTTGGCGTTGATCTCTACATTACCGAACTTGATGTCGACGATGGCGGCATGCCTGATGACATCAACAAGCGCGATCTCATGGTGGCAAGTCGCTATCGCGATTTTCTGAAAGCGGTGCTGACGGTGCCAGCCGTCAAAGCCGTCATCACCTGGCAGTTATCCGACCGCTACAGCTGGTATGGCGAGCTGGCGCGGCGCAAACATCCGCCGGGACGACGGCCACGCCCCCTGCCCTATGATGACGGACTGCAGCGCAAGCCCGCCGCGCAGGCGATGATCGAGGCGTTGCTGACGCGGGTGAAGTAGACCATTCATGGGGAGCTTGGTGAAGGCCGGAGCGACAGGAGCCGCTGGATAGCCAATCCGCAGATGCGCGGAAAGCCGGCAGCGATTGCCAGCGCGAATGTGATGGCTCCCGCCAGAATGTGTCCGACCAGTTCAACGCGGCTATGCGCCGGCGGCAGAATATGGAGGACCAACATCATCGCCGCGACGGCAACAATGACCCGCAAGACATCGAGAGGGCGCAAATAGTAGCCGAAAATTCGATTGACGGTAACGAAGCTTGCCAGCGTGACGATTGCGTTGGCAATCAGGCAGCCCATGACGGCGCCGCGCCCGCCATCAAGATGCAGCCCGATATAGCATGCAAGCAGAACCAGAACTGCCTCGGCACCAGCGAAGATAATGTCAAGCTTCGGGCGATTGAACAGAAGGAAACATTGATCGGTCGCGTGAATGCGAAAAATTCGCACCGCGCCGGTTGCGATCGCCAGCGGCAGAATATCCCGGGTGATGGCGCGGTATGGTTCGGAGACGAGCGCATCGACCAGCGGAGCGTTCAGCATGATGACACCGGCAACGGTGGGGATGAGGGCGGCGAGCAACAAGGCGCCATTGCTGGCAAGTTGCGGCAGGGCGGCCCGCTGACCGGCCTCGCGTACTTTCTCCACCGCCAGCGTGAAGCCGGCCGTGGTGGCGAGCTGACCGGTGAAGGTGGTTGCGCGCATGCCAAGCCACCAGCCGACCGAGATGAGGCCGACGCCCGCAAGGCCCTGTTCATGCTCGACGACAAAACGAAGTCCATGCATGGCAACCCAGGCCAGCGCATTGCCGATCATGAGCGGCGCGCCATAGGCGAAGGCGCCGCGCACCAGCGAGAGATCAAGCCGCGGGCGCAAGGTGGAGGTGCGGATGAACGACCAGGCGAGCACCAGCCCCAGAGCCTGGGCAAGCGCATAACTCCACAGGACGATTTCCGGCGTTGGTGCAAACAGCAGGACAGCGACGATGCCGAAGGCAAGACCAAGAACCGAGCCGCAGCTGTTGAGGATTGTATAGGCCAGAATGGCTGAACTGGCACGTGATCGATCCGCGAAATGCCAGGTGAGGTTGCGCGTCAGCGTGAAGGCGAGCGTCGCGGCCAGCAAGTTCATCCCCGGCAGTTCATGAAAAACAACAAGCAGCGCAAGGGCGACGAATAATGTCTGCAGGATTGTTGCAGCGAGCTGGATGGCGATTTCAACGCCGTCAAAACGCAAGATATCATCGTTGTGGCTGGTGATGTAGCGCAACGCATAGGCGCTCCACCACGACAACACCAGTAACAGGGCCAGTTCCTGGATAGCCCACACCAGGACATAGGTGCCGAAGGCTTCCGGCGCCAGAAAATAAGTCCATATGGCTGCCGCAAGAAACTGCGCCAGCGGCCCCATGATCTGAGCGGGCATGTAAATGAACGTACGGCGCAACAACATCATCAGCCCCGTTCAGCGATCTGCCGCTGTGCGGCGCAACAAGACCAGAGAGAGGATAACCATCAGGGTAAAGGAAAGTGTTTTCGCGGCGATCGATTCGGACGATGACGCGACCAGGATGAAATAAAAGACGACCCATCCCCCTTCCTTGCGCGATGCCTTGGCGATGCTTTTGCACAGGCAGAAAAGACCAGCCAGAAAGATCGTCGTGCTGAGCAAACCGTAATGGGCGACCAGGCTGACCCAGAAGCTTTCAATGCCATATTCAAGGCCAAGCTGACGCTTGAGCGTGGTTATCAGTTCGGCGTCGGGGCCGAAAATGAGATCGTGCATAGGTAGTTCGGCGAGCAACACGAACATTTCTAAACGGGTCTTCGCCGATCCGTCATCGTCAAGGAAGCGGGCGACGAACTGATCGAAAAGACCTGCATCAAAGGCAAGGGCGACTGCGGTCGCGAGCAGCGGCACGGCAATGGCAAAGAGCCCGGCCGCCATGGCGGTCAATCGCTTCTCGCGAACGGCGCGCACAAACCACAAGACAATGATCACGGCGGCGAACGGGACCACCAGAACGGCGGCCGCACGACCGCCAAACACCACCAGCGCCAGAACCTGCAACATGAGGGCCGGCGCGCGCAGGGTTGGTGCCAGATCGCGTCCGCCGCCCAGAAGAAAGCTGATGACGTAGCAGCCAATGGCCGCCGCGTTGGCAAGCGGATGACCGAAGATGGCACTCGGGCGCCAGTCGCTCGTCAGTTCAGCGCCGCTGACAATCAGCGGTGTCAACCGCCAGCCACTGCCTAACTCGACGATGCCGAGCAGGGCATTGAGCGCGAAGATCAGATGGATGGCGACTGCCAGTCGACGCAGCGTTTGCTCGTCAAGACGCGCGAGCAGCACGAGCAGGAAGGGCGGCAGCAGGAATGTATCGATGATGTTGGTGAAAGGTCCTTTGAGGACGAGCGAAATATGCACCAGAAGAAACAGCCAGGCGACGAGAAACAGCAGCAACCCATGATGGCGTCGCACGATATCGTCAATCGCGATAAACGGATTACCCGGCGCGCACAGAAGAGCCAGCATCGCCAACGACGCGATATAGGTCGCGGGATGAATCTTTGTCAGAGGCAACCCGCCCTCAACATCGTAGGGAATACCCAGTGCCGACAGGGCCAGATTGGAAATCATGAGCGCTACCAGCACGGCAATGATGCTGCATACCACCGCCATCGTCTGAAAGAGATTGTGGCGGCGCGCCGTTGCGGGAACGTAATAGATTGCCTCGCTCATGATGCTCACACCGGCTCATAACGCTTGACGATGTCGGGCGATGCCATGTTGAGAATGACGCCGGCAAGTTTGTGCTGTGGCAGGCGCAGCGCATCCAGTGCTTCCTCGACCGCCTCACGCCGCGTGGAATTGGCGCGGACGATCAGCACCGTGCGATCAATCAGATCACCAAGCGTGCGCATGGATGCCTCGGCAATAGCCGGCGCGCCATCGACAAGAACGACGTCATACTGTCTGGCGGCAGCGGCAAAAAGACGTTCCCACTGGATACGGGTCGGACGCGGCGCGGCCTCGTCGTTGCTGACTGGCAGGATGGAGAGGTTTTCACCGCCGCTGACAACCGCCTTGGCGAGTTCGACGCGCTCGCTCAGAACGCCAAGCAGGCCAAGACTTGCCTGTGGGGCGATACGACGCGAGAGAGCCGAGCGTGTGAGATCGCCATCGATCAGCAACACACGTTCGCCATGCCCTGCCAGGGTGAGAGCGAAATTGTGCGACAGGGTGGTCTTTCCTTCCCCCGCCTCGGCTGACACCATGAGAAACGTTCGCGCCTTGGCGTTCTGCCGCTCTTCACGCAGGCAGTCGCGCAAACGATAGAGCGCGGCGGTGAACGCCCGGCCATCGGCAAGCGTCGTCTTTTTGGCCCGACGCAGGAAGGGGAGATTGGCTGCAAGGACAGTCCCGTGATCATCGCGCGCCACGAGCGGAATGGCGGCCAGAAGATCAAGCCCGATATGGCGACGGATGTCCTTGCCACTGCGGAACGTGTCGTCGAAATGCTCGCGCAGCAAGGCCAGCGTGGCGCCAAGCCCCGCGCCAAAGAACAGGGCAATGCCGAGGATCAGCAGGCGAGGCGGAAAACTCGCACCGTCGGGAACCACTGCCGGGGCAATGATACGCGCAGTATTATAGCTCAGGCGCTCCTGTTCGCTCGTCTGTTTGGCGCGGATGAGGAAGGCCTCATAAAGCGCGCGGCTGGCCTCGACCTCGCGATCAAGTTCGCGCAGCTTGATCTTCGCACCATCGGTCGCGGTCGACTGCAGCTGGAGGCGATCAAGTTCACGGCTCAGTGTCTGTTCGCTGGCGCGCGCTGCGTCGCGGTCGCTGCGCGCTGAGTCAGCGATCCGCTTCAGCTCTTCGCCGATGAGGGCGCGGATATTCTGGAGCTGGGCACGGACGGCTGCGACCGATGGGTGGCGTGGCCCCAGCGTGTTGCTGAGGTCAACCTCACGACGGCTGATTTCCGCAAGCTGCGCGCGGAGCGCCTGAACCACATTGGACGCAAGCGCATCGCTTAACGCGCCGGTATCGCCGCCAGCACGAATGACGCGCTGGAGCTGCTCATAGCGCGCATCGCTTTCGGAAACGCGGGCGCGCGCCAGAACAAGCCGCTGGTTGAGTTCGGAGAGCTGCTGTTCGCCAACCAGCGTTCCCTTGGCGGCAACAATGCCGTTGGCACTGCGGAAAGCCTGCACCTTGTCCTCGGCAGCGCGGACATTATCACGCAGCGCATCGAGCCTGGAGGTCAGTTCGCCGGTTGCCTGGCGCGTCACAGCGCGGGCGGCCTCGTTCTGGTCATCGATATAGGCTTCGGCAATCGCATCGGCGAGGCGGGCGGCCTTTTGCGGCTCGCGTGACGTCACGCGGGTTTCGATGACATAGGTCTTCTCGGCACGCCTTACGGACACACGCCGCTGCAGGACATCAAGCGCGCGCGCCGCCGGATCGGTGTGATCAGTCTTGGTGCTGCCGCCCAACATGCGACGAAGCGCCGATGACAGCCCGCCCGAGGTGCTGACGGCGCCGAACTCTGTATCCTGAGCGAGGTTCTGCGCATCGACGACACGGCGCAGCACCGTTTCCGATGTCAGCAGTCTGAGCTGGCTTTCGATCAGCGAGGTATCGATGCCGATGCCGCCGGTGCGCACTTCCGTCTGCAATACTTTCTGGTCGCGCGGATCAATCAGAAGCTGGGTTGAGGCGGTAAAGAGCGGCGGCGTGACAATCAGAAAACCGATCGCGGCAAGGACAGCCGCCACCAGCGTTGCCAGAACCGTCATCCGGCGCTGCTTCAGCACATTCACAAGTCCGCGCAAATCAAGGCCGTCGGCCGCGCCAGCGTTTGGCGCTGATTGCTGCGGCCGTGGCGGCCACGTCTCGACGTGAGGCATTTCGGCACTGTGAACGGTCATATCGTTACTCCAAACCTAGTTGAGCCTGTGCCAATGCGGAACAATGCTCTCGGCTTAACGTGAGCGCAGCAAGGCCTGTGCCAGCTAACCGCGCGACGCGAGATTGCCGGGCTCAAGGCCAGGCGTTGATGGTGGGAACCGCTCCCCTTTGGTGGAGCCCGCAAAGCGGGCGCGGGCGAGGCGGGCAAGAAAGACGAGATTGCCGAGCAGATAGCGGCGCCACAGACGTGCCGGTTCGAGGATGAGGCGAAAGAGCCATTCAAGCCCGGCGCGGCGCATCACACGAGGAGCACGCGGTACAACGCCAGCAAGAAAATCGAACAGGGCGCCAACGCAGATCGCCAACTCGCAATTGAAGGCGGAGAAATGTTGCTCAACGAATTTTTCCTGGTCGGGATTGCCCAGCGCCACCAGCAGAAGATCGGCGCCGGAGGCGCGCACAGTTTGCAGAACAGCCGGTATGTCGGCAGGAGCAAAATACCCATGATGGAACCCGACCACGTCGTGCGGCCAGTCGCGCAGCTTCATCGCCGCCGCAGCGCGCTCAGCGATGCCCGGCCGACCACCCAGCAGGAAGATACGGAAGCGATGGCGCGATGTGCTCAGATAACGCGGAACGAAGTCCGTGCCGTTGAGGTTGGCGTTGAACCGCCGGCCAAACAGAATGCGAGCGGCGATATCGACCCCTATGCCATCGTTGAGAACCATGAAGCGGTTGAGGCAGGAGCGGAAATCGTGATCGCGCGCGGCGATATTGCTGCCATGGGCGTTGAGGAAGGCAAGCTTGACCCGGTGCCCCCTGCCGATTTCATCGTCAATGGTGGCGACCGCGGTTTCAGCGCGCGCGTTTACCACGCCAACGCCCATGATATTCAGACGGGCAATCGTCTCAGTATTTTCGTCCTGTGACCCGTTATGGTGTAAAAAATGTTGATTCATAACTATTCCTCACCCAAATCGTGCCGCGGTGACACAAAGCGATGCCCGCAGCGCTGCGCTGGTTAAGGATTTGCAAAGGATGTACCGACCGCCAGGTGCACTGTGCCGCCGGGCCGTCTGAAGGATGACCAACCGGTGTTAAGGTAAAGATCCGGGAGGGGGTGCAGATTATTGCACCGTGCACTGGCGCTTTGCGTAGGTTCAGCGCGACATGGGATTTTCGCGGGGTGCGCCGTTAAACACCTTCCTATTGTCGATCACCTGAAGCGCGATCTCAACCGGGCGATTGCTCGTAATTTAATCGTATCAAGACTTTCTTCATCGCTTCGCCTTAATCTCAACTCCCCAAGTGTTGTGAAGTGAGTACGGCGTGATGTCCACCACCGGGCTGGCCGATTCTTCGACCGTTGCGGCGCGGCTAGCTGAGTTCCGGGTTCTTGATGGGCTCAACCCGCGAGCCGTGCGGCAGGTAGCGCGCATGGGATCATGGCTTTGCCTGCCAGGTGGCCTTGAGCTTGCCCGCGAGGGCAGCCATGACCGCTCCCTCTTTTTCATTCTCTCCGGAACCATGAGCGTTCAGGTCAGCGACGGGCGCGGAGCGCTTGAATGCGTCGCCCATGTGCCTGCCGGCGAGACCGTAGGCGAAATGTCGCTCCTTTCGGATGAACCCCACAGTGCGCGGCTGATTGCGCACCGCGACTGCGAGATCTTCGTCCTGGGGCGCGACGCTTTCGAGCGCATTGCCGCGCACCATCCGCAGATCCTGCGCAATCTGTCGCTGCTGCTGATCGAGCGACTGCGCCGCACCACCTCGCGCGCCCTGCTGCATCCACGCTGCCGCGCCATTGCGCTGCTTGGTGAAGGGCATCGTGACGAGGTCCACGATATCGCGATGCGGTTGCTGCCGGCGTTGAAAAACCTCGGCCTGTCGGTCGAGTGTCTTGATGCCACGGCCCAGGGCCGCCCGGCTGAATGGTACCAGAGGCTCGAAGCGCACCACGACATCCTTCTTTATCTCGCCAGCGAGCAGGACACGGTATGGTGGCGGCAGGCTGAACGTCAGGCTGACCGCATCATGCTGGTTGGCAAGGGGGAGCGGCCGCCGCCGGGCAACAATGAAGTGCGTGCGCACAAGCCGGCTGACCGGATTGTGCTTGGTGATGACTTGATGCCGGTCGAGACGACCAGCTTGCGGCCGGTCGCAGGGCTTCGCCATGTGGTGCGCCGCGGCGTCGCGCGCGATATCAACAGGCTGGCACGCCATCTTTCCGGGCGCGCTGTGGGGCTCGTGCTGTCAGGGGGCGGCGCCCGCGGATTTTCCCATGTAGGTGTCTATCGCGCGCTGACGGAAGCCGGCGTGCCGATCGATGCCATTGGCGGCACCAGCATGGGCGCGCTGATTGCGGCTGGAATTGCACGCGAATGGGATGTCGCCGAACTCCAAGCCCGGCTCAAGGCCGCCTTCGTCACCTCAAATCCGATTTCGGACTTCACCCTGCCAACCGTCTCGTTCTTCGGCGGGCGCAAGGTCCGCAGCCTGCTGGAGCGCAATTTCGGGCCGATCAAGATTGAAGACCTTGCCCTGCCCTATCTCTGCGTCACCGCTGCTCTCACATCGGGCAGCGATGTGGCCCATCGCACCGGTCTGCTTTCCGAGCGGCTGGCGGCAAGCGTCGCCCTGCCGGGGCTCCTGCCGCCGGTTGTCATCGATGATCACATCCATGTCGATGGCGGCATCATGAACAATCTGCCGGTCGATCATATGCGCCGGCTTACCACCGGCCCGATCATCGCGGTTGATGTTTGTGGCGATACGTCGCTGGGTGGCGCGCGCGGCACGATCCCTGGCATCCTGTCGATCCTGGCGCGCACCGGCACTGTCGGCAATGAATGGCAGCGCCGCGAGGCAAGACGCCAGGCAAGCATCCTGATCGAGCCCAGCGTGTCGATGGTGGGGTTTCGCGACTGGCCGCTTTTTGATCGCGCTGCGGCGATTGGCTATGAGACCACGTGCCGCAGTCTTGAAACATGTGCCGACAGCTTTGCCGCATTGACGGCGCTGGCCAACAAATCGGCGGCGTAACCACCTCCCAGCCTGCATTGAAAACGTCACGTTTCACGCCTAGCCTTTTGCCGGTAGCGGCAGGGGGCACGACCAATGAAACTGATCACGACGGCATGGCTGGCCATCAGCACCATCGCATGCACCTTTGGGACGGCGGGGCATTTGTCCGCCCAGACCATTTTTCCGGTGGATCGCGCCCGCTTTCTCGTTGGCTCGCGGCTTGATGTCAAAATCGAGTTTCAGGGCGTGGTCACGGCCGATAAAATCAAGCTGTCGATCAATGGCGCGGACGCAGCCGGCGTTCTTGGCAAGCAAGGCCAATTGATCGAGCGCGAAGATGGCGCTGAGCGGTCGTCCGTCCTGTTTCGGGATGTGAGCCTGACCAAGCCCGGCAGTTATAAGGTGGAGGCAAGCGACGGCGTGCTCAGCGGGCAAGTGGTCTGGGAAGTCTATGACACACCTGAACCACGCCGCGCCAAGAACGTGATCCTGTTCGTTGGGGATGGTCTGTCGAATGCGCATCGTGTTGCCGCCCGCGTCCTCTCCAAAGGCATCACGGAAGGGAAATATCGCGGCAAGCTGGCGCTCGACACCATGCCGGCGACGGCGCTTGTCGCGACGTCGGGTGTTGATTCCATCATTACCGATTCCGCCAATTCGATGAGCGCCTACACGACGGGGCATAAATCCAGCACTAACGCGCTTGGCGTCTACGTCTCGCGCGCGCGATCCAACACCGATCATCCCAAAGTCGAGACCATCACCAGCCTCGTTCAGCGTCGCCTGGGCATGGCGGTCGGCATCGTCACCAACACCGAAATCGAGGACGCGACGCCCGCCGCCATGGTGGCTCATACGCGCCGGAGAGCCGATTACAATATCATCGTTCAGCAGATATTCGAGGCCAGACCCGACGTCATCCTGGGGGGCGGCAGCGCCAACTTCCTGCCGAAATCGACGCCGGGCTCGCGGCGCAATGATGAGGAGGATTATATCGGGAAATTCCGCTCCGCCGGCTATGAGTATGTTGCAACGGCAACCGAGCTTGCCGCCCTCAGCGCCAAACCCGAGACCACGAAGCTGCTTGGTCTCTTCAACAGCGGCAACATGGACGGCGTGCTCGACCGGCGCTTCCTCAAGGGTGGATCGGTCAAGAAATTCCCCGACCAGCCCGATCTGACCGATCAGGTGCGCGCGGCGCTGTCGATCCTGGCGAAGAACGACAAGGGCTTCTTTCTCATGGTGGAGAGCGGCCTCATCGACAAATACACCCACGCGCTTGATATGGAGCGCGCCGTCTACGACACGATCATGCTGGATAATGCGGTGAAGATCGCCCGCGATTTTGCCGCACCTCGCAACGATACGCTGATCCTGGTGCTCGCCGACCATACCCACCCGATCGGCATCGTCGGCGTCATGCATGATGACATGCAGGGCGCGCTGCCCAACGCGCCGTTGCGCGAGCGACTGGGCGTCTACGCTCAGGCCGGATACCCCAATTATCCCGCTCCCGATGCGCAAGGCTATCCCGACCGCGTTGATGTGAGCCGCAGGCTGGCGATCTTCTCAGCCAGCATTCCTGATTATTACGAGACGTTCCGTCCCAAGCTGGATGGGCCTAACGCACCCTCGCTCGCCGGCCAGGGTGAAGGGGCGACGTCCCGTCCCAATCCGAAATATGCCGACGCTCCGGGCGCGCTGCTGGTGCGCGGCAATCTGCCGTCGAATGCCAATTCCGACGTGCACAGCGCCGAGGATACGCTATTGTCGGCGGCAGGCCCCGGCAGCGAACGCGTCCAAGGCTTTCTCGACAACACCGAAGTATTCGAAGTGATGGCGCGTGCGCTGGCGCTTGGCAACGTGCCCTGACGACGGACATGCGGGAGCGGGCAGCGCTCCCGCTCAGTCGCGCAGCAATTCGTTGATCGACGTTTTGGAGCGGGTTTTTTCGTCAACCCGCTTGACGATCACCGCACAATAAAGCGACGGACCCCAATTCTCGCCCGGGAGCGCCTTGCCGGGAAGCGAGCCTGAGACCACGACCGAATAGGGCGGCACGCGGCCGATGTGGATTTCACCTGTCGTGCGATCCACGATCTTGGTGGAGGCGGAAATGAATACGCCCATCGACAGAACGGAACCCTCGCCGACGATGACGCCCTCCACCACTTCCGAGCGGGCGCCGATGAAACAATTATCCTCGATGATCGTCGGATTGGCCTGCAATGGTTCGAGCACGCCGCCGATGCCAACGCCGCCCGACAGATGAACGTTCTTGCCGATCTGGGCGCAGGAGCCAACGGTTGCCCAGGTATCGACCATGGTGCCGCTGTCGACATAGGCGCCGACATTCACAAAACTTGGCATCAGCACGACGCTTGGCGCGATAAAAGCCGAGCGCCGCACCACCGCATTCGGGACGGCGCGGAAGCCGGCTGAAGAAAATTGCGCCGCGTCCATCGAAGCGAATTTAGACGGCACCTTGTCCCACCAGCCACCGCCGCCCGGCCCGCCCGACACCAGCGCATTGGGCGTCAGGCGGAAGGAGAGGAGAACGGCTTTCTTCAGCCATTGATGCACGAGCCAATCGCCATTGATCTTTTCAGCAACCCGCGCCTTGCCGCTGTCGAGCGCCTCCAGAGCGTGCTCGACGGCCTCGCGCACCTCGCCGGTCGTTTGCTCGTTGACACTGGCACGATCGTCCCAGGCGGCATCGATGATACGGCTTAATTCACTCATGGCGTTCCCTCTTCCCAGCCGCTCTTTGCCTGCTTGAGCATGAAGCGTCAATTACCTGCCGCACCAACAGGCTGATGGCGGTTCACCTGCTGTAGAAAACCTGCAAGATCGCTGGTGACATGATCGATATGGCGGCGCTCGGTATCGCCAACGATATTCCATTCGGCATGAACGGTTGGCGCGGCAATGCCGGACGGGGTCACCAGGACGGTGCGCATGCCAAGCGCGTGCGGCACGGCGAGGTTATGCGCCAGGTCCTCGAACATGGCAGCGTGCACGGGATCGATGCCGTGGCGCGCCAGAAAGCGCTCATAGGCGTGCGGTTTCGGCTTGGGCGTGAAGTCAGCGTCGGCGATGTCGAAAATATCATCGAAATGCGACAGAATCTCCAGACGCGAGGCAATCGTCTCGGCATGGCGGCGTGAGCCATTGGTGAGGATGAAGCGCCGTCCCGGCAGGCGCGACAAGGCAGCAGACAGAGCAGGCGCCGGCAGGATCGCTGAATGATCGATATCATGGACAAACGCCAGATAGGGCGCGGGGTCGATGCCATCGACCGTCATCAGCCCGTTCAGAGATGTCCCGTGCTGGCGATAATAATATTTCTGCAACTGACGGGCCGACATGCCATCGATGCCATGGAAATGCGCGATCCATGCGGTGATGCGCTGATCAACCTGCTGAAACAGGTTGATCTCGGGCGGGTAGAGGGTGTTGTCGAGATCGAATATCCATTCACGGACATGGTCGAACACTGCAGGCTGAGCCAAGGATCGCCTCAGCGCTTGATCAAAGTACCCGAGCCGTGCTCGGTGAAGAGTTCCAGCAGGACGGCGTTGGCCACCTTGCCATCGAGGATGACAACCGCCTCGACGCCGCGCTCGATGGCATAGATGCAGGTCTCGATCTTGGGGATCATGCCGCCGGTGATGGTGCCATCCTTCATCAGCGCGCGGCACTCCTCAATCGACAATTCCTTGATGAGCTCCTTGTTCTTGTCGAGTACGCCTGGAACGTCGGTCAGAAGGAGAAGGCGCTTGGCCTTCATGGCGCCGGCGATCGCCCCGGCGAACGTGTCGGCGTTGACATTGTAGGTCTCGCCCTTGTGCGAGGTGCACACAGGGGCCAGCACCGGGATCAACTCGCGGCGGACGATGGTGTCGAGCACCGTGGTATCGACGCTTTCCGGCTCGCCAACGAAGCCGAGATCGACCACTTTTTCGATCTGCGAGCCGGGATCGACGACAGTGCGGGTTGCCTTCACCGCACGCACCATATTGCCATCCTTGCCGCACAGGCCGATTGCCTTGCCACCCGCATCGTTGATGTAGCCGACGATCTGCTTGTTGAGCGATCCGGCAAGCACCATCTCGACCACCTCGACGGTGGCGGCGTCGGTGATGCGATGACCGGCAGCAAACGAGCTCTTGATACCGAGCTTTTCCAGCATGGCGGAGATCTGCGGGCCGCCGCCGTGGACAACGATGGGGTTGATGCCCACCTGCTCCAGCATCACCATGTCGCGGGCAAAGGAGCGCGCCTTGGCCTCATCGCCCATGGCATGACCGCCATATTTCACGACGATGATCTCATCATCGTAATGCTGCATGTGCGGGAGGGCTTGCGTGATGATCCGCGCCTGTGACTGCGGATCGATGAGGTCGTCCATGGCGCTCTCCTCAATGTGGCTGGCGAAGCGAATAGCCGTTTCAGCAGCAACGATCAACGCGCCATTGCCCGCCTTCCCTATCAGGCTCGTTCACAGCCCCGGCATGGTGGCGATGGCGGCACGCAATTCCGCCAAACCCCAGCCTTTTTCCGATGATGTCGACAGAAACAAGGGATGAGCGGCCGGCCGTTTGGCAAGTGCGAGCCGTGTCGCCTCGAGGCGGGGAGCGATCTCGGTCGGCTTCAGCTTGTCGAGCTTGGTCAGCACCACCTGATAGCCAACCGCCGTCTTGTCCAGCAAATCCATCACCTCGACGTCGACCTTGCCGGGACCGTGGCGGGCATCAATCAGCAGCAACAGGCGGGCGAGATTGGGGCGCCCGCGCAGGTAGGAGATGACGAGATCGGTCCAGGCGGCGACCTTTTCGCGAGGCGCTGCGGCATAGCCATAACCCGGCATGTCGACGAGATGGATGCGCTCGCCAAGCGTGAAGAAGTTGATTTCCTGGGTGCGCCCCGGCGTGTTCGACGTTTTGGCAAGCGTCCGGCGCCCGGTCATGGCGTTGACAAGCGAGGATTTGCCGACATTCGAGCGCCCGGCAAGCGCCACCTCGACGCGGCTGTCGATCGGCGGCAGACCTTCAAGCGCCACCACGCCTTTGACGAAACCGCTTGGTCCGGCAAACAGCAAACGGCCAGCCTCGAGCGCTGCCGCGTCGAAAGGCGGTTCGGCATAAAGCTCCGGCGGGTCAGATGCCGCCATTGTTCAAGGTACGGCCCGTGACATCACGATTTCTTTTCCGCACTCTTGCCGAACATCGAGGCAATATTGTCCCACAGCTCCACCTTCACGCCCTGCTTGCGCATCATCATGTATTGCTGCGTCACCGACAGAAGATTATTCCACGCCCAATAGATAACGAGACCGGCGGGGAAGGAGGCCAGCATGAACGTGAAAATAACAGGCATCCAGGTGAACATGGTTTTCTGAACCGGATCGGGCGGATCAGGGTTCATCTTCATCTGGATGAACATGGTGACGCCCATGATGATCGGCCAGGCACCCATCTGCAGGAATTCCGGCATCTGCACGGGGATGAGCCCAAAAAGCGTGAAGAGATTGGTCGGGTCAGGCGCCGAGAGATCCTTGATCCAGCCAATGAATGGCGCATGGCGCATCTCGATGGAGACGAAGATCACCTTGTAGAGCGCGAAAAAAACCGGAATCTGGATGAGCACCGGCAGGCAGCCCGACAAAGGATTGATCTTCTCGCGCTTGTAAAGCTCCATCATCTCCTGCTGCTGCTTCATTTTATCGTCGGGATAGCGTTCACGCAGCGCGACCATTTCGGGTTGAACTTTCTTCATCCGCGACATGGATTCATATGATTTGTTGGCAAGCGGATAAAAGACCGCCTTGATCAACACTGTCACCAGGATGATTGACCAACCAAAATTACCAAAAACGTGGAAAAAATAATCGATAATCCAGAAGAGAGGCTTGGTAAGAAAGTAGAACCAGCCCCAGTCGATGAGCAGGTCGAAACGGTCGATACCGAGGGTGGTGCGATAATTATCAACGACCGTTACTTCCTTGGCGCCGGCAAAGACACGGTGCGAGAACGTGATCGTGGAGGCGGGCGCAAGCGTGCGCGCGCTGCCTAAAACATCTGCCTGATAGATTTCGCCCGCGCCAGCACCCGAGGCGTTGAAACGTCCCTGAACGGCTTCCGCCTGTTCGGGGATGATTGTCGCGGCCCAGTATTTATCCGTGATGCCAACCCAGCCGCCAGTCGCCTTTTCCGTATATTGGGAGGCCTTCTTGATGTCAGCGTAGGTGTATTCCTTCAGGCCTGCCTGACCGAGAACGCCGATCAACCCTTCATGCAGGATGTAGAAACCGGCAACCTTCGGCGTGCCATGGCGGGAGACAAGGCCGTAGGGGTAAAGCGTCAGAGTGTCGCTGCCGGTGTTGCGGACCTCTTCGTTGATGGTGAACATATAGGCATCATCAACCGCGTAGGTGCGACGAAACTGCTGACCCTTGCCGTTATCGTAGACGAGTGTCACCGGCGTTGACGGGCTGAGGGCGCCACTGCCCTCCTGGCGCCACAGCGTGTCCGCGCCCGGCATGCCCGACCCTGCGGCCCCCACAACCCCTGTTTCGGCATAAAACGCAGCGGCCGTGCCGGAAGGCGAGAAAAGCGTGATCAGCGGGCTGCCGGGGTCAACCGTCTCGCGGTATCCGGTCAGCTTCAGATCATCAATGCGACCACCCTTGAGGGAGAGCGAGCCCTGCAGGCGAGCGGTGTTGATGGCAACCCGTGGCCCTGCCGCCAGCGCGGCCTCTCGCGTCAAAACGCCTGTCGGAGATGGATTGACAGGTGCTGGTGCGGCGCCAGGCGATGTGGGGACAGGTGGTGCGCCAGGCGCGGCGGTATTGGTTTGAGGCGCAGTGGTGCCTCGCGGTGCGGCTACCTGTTCGGCCGCCTGTTTCAGGCGCTCCTGCTCGACGCGGGGATTGACCACCAGAAACTGCCAGCCAAGAAGGACCAGCAGCGACAGGGCAAACGCCAGGATCATATTGCGTGTGTTATCGTCTTTCATAATCGATCGCTTCCATGACCGGTCGCATTGCTCTGAGGCGCGGTGACGCCCTGTGTTGCAGCTCTCTCACCGTGCCCTCGCGCCTCGGCAGAGGCATGGGCGCGCTGAAGGGATTTGCTGAAGTCTCGCATCAACTGGCGAAAATCAAGTGACAATGCATCGCGCCGGCCAATGAGGACGTAGTCAAAGCCCGGCCGGGCATCCATATCTGCGGCAAGACGGACAATTTCGCGCAGGCGCCGACGGATACGATTGCGCTCAACGGCGTTACCGGTTTTCCTGGTGACGGTGAACCCAAATCGCGCCGGCCCTTCTCCCCGCGCCAAAGCTTCGCCACGCGCCTTGGCCTGAACGCTGAAACCACGCGATGACGCCCGCGCGCCGGTCGCGGCGGCAAGAAATTCCCGGCGTTTCGTCAGACGTTCGATGGAAATCACGTCCGACGCGTTCCGTCCCTCAAGCCGACAAGCGCTTGCGACCACGAGCCCGACGCGCTGCAATGACCTTGCGCCCCCCATTGGTGGCCATGCGCGAACGAAAACCGTGACGACGCTTGCGCACGATCTTGGAGGGTTGATAAGTGCGCTTCATTCTCTGTTCCGCGCCCGGCGCGGCCTCTTTCTCGACGGGCGAGCGACTGCGCCACGAACGCAATCACATCGCCAAACCAACATCATATCTCGCGGCTCGCATATCTCGCATCTTGGCGACCGCACGGCAGGGCATAAAAAAACCCCGCGCGCAGCAGCAAGCGGAGGCGTGCTTTACTGGCGCGGCTTATACGCAAACGAGCGGCAGGCGTCAATCACGCAAGCTTGCGACCCTCGCCAGCATAAAGATATTGCCCGCTGGTCATCCTCATGCCCTAAGCTGGCGGGATTGCGATGACATGCGGCGAGGGAATTGGCGATGGATAACGAAGCCCCAGGAGCGCTTGCGGCCGGGCCTGACAGGCGGGGGGACGCGGCGGTGACGGATTTGAGCGGGAAACGTAAATCCTTCGCGCCCTGGATCATCGCACTTGTCTTTGTTGGCGTCACAATCGCTATTTTTGCGAGCGGCGTTCATCGTTACCTGTCTTTTTCGACGCTAGTGACCTACCAGGATTCGCTTCATGACATGGTTGCGCGCAATCCTGCCGTGGCGCCGCTGCTGTTCGTGCTGGCTTCTGCGCTGGCGGTTGCCTTTTCCATTCCTGGCGCCGTTGTTCTGACGGTGACCAGCGGGTTTCTTTTTGGCGGCATCCTCGGCACCATGCTGACACTCACCGGTGCCACGATCGGTGTCGCCGGCATTTATGCCATCGCTGGTAGCGCCCTTGGGCCTGCTGTCAAACGCCTCGTCGAAGGCCGGCTCGCCAGTATCAATGAAGGGTTTCGCGAAGGGGTCTGGAGCTATCTGTTCTTCCTGCGCCTCGTGCCGCTCTTTCCCTTCTGGGTCGTCAATCTGGCAACGGCTTGCCTGCAGGTGCCGCTTGTTCCGCTGCTGGTCACCACCTTTCTCGGCACCCTGCCGGCAACACTCGCCTTTTCCTTCGCGGGCGCAAGCTTTGCCGAAATCGTTCGCAGTCAGGGCGAGGCGCTGCGCACCTGTCAGGCAAGCGGTGCGACAACATGCGGCGTGACTTTCGACGCATCGCATGTGATTTCGCCGCAAATTCTGGCAACATTCGTTGCGTTAGGGGTCATGGCGCTGGTACCTGTAGCAATGAAAACGTGGCGCCGCCGCAGCAAAAGTGTCGGCAAATTCTGAGCGTGCACGGCTAGGAGCATTGGTTGACCATCATCGCCTGCGATCTTTGTGTCATCGGTGCCGGTTCCGGCGGATTGTCGGTGGCCGCCGCCGCCGCCGCCTTTGGCGTCAACGTGGTCCTGATCGAGCGCGGCAAGATGGGCGGCGATTGCCTGAATACCGGCTGCGTCCCGTCTAAGGCCCTGATCGCGGCCGCTCACCAGGTTCATGCCGCGCGCCATGCCAAGGTCTTTGGCATTGATGCCGACCAGATCACTGTCGATTACGCACGCGTTCACGATCATATCCACGATGTCATCGCCACCATCGCGCCGGTTGATTCGCAGGAACGGTTCGAGAGCCTGGGGGTCACGGTACTGCGTGGCGAGGGACGCTTCGTTTCGCCATCGACCGTCCAGGTTGGCGACAGCACGGTCCGCGCGCGCCGCTTCGTGATTGCCACCGGTTCGCATGCGGCTGTGCCACCGATTCCCGGTCTGAAAGACGTGCCTTATCTGACCAATGAATCGGTATTTGATCTCAAGGCGCTCCCCGCCCGCCTCCTTGTCCTTGGCGGCGGGCCGATTGGCTGCGAGCTTGCCCAATCATTCCAGCGGCTGGGAAGTGCGGTCACGGTCATTGAAATGGCACGGCCGCTGGCCAAGGATGATCCTGAGGCTGCTGCCATCGTCATCGAGGCGATGCGCCGGGACGGCGTTGAATTCATGCTTGGCCGCAAGGCTGGCGCGGTCACACGAGACGGCGACATGATCACCCTCAGTCTGGAGGGCGAGGATGGCAGCGTGTCACAGGTGTCGGGGACGCATCTGCTGGTGGCGACCGGGCGCCGGCCGATCCTTCACGGGCTCAATCTCGAGGCTGGAAACATTGCCTCGACACCGCGCGGCATTACCGTTGACAGCGGGCTGCGCAGTGTGACCAACCGGCGCGTCTATGCGGTGGGCGACGTGGCGGGCGGCGCGCAATTCACGCATGCGGCCAATTATCATGCCGGGCTGGTGATCCGAAACGCCTTGTTCCGCCTGCCTGTCAAGGTCGAGGCGACCGCCATTCCCTGGGCGACCTATACCGAACCGGAGCTGGCGCAAGCCGGGCTGACGGAGGACGCCGCGCGCCGCATGCATGGCGATATTCGCGTCATGAACGCCCCCTTCCACCACAATGACCGGGCGATCGCCGAGCGTGACACGGATGGCTTCATCAAGGCCATCACCACGAAAACGGGACGCGTTCTGGGCGCCACCATTGTGGGACGCGGTGCGGGCGATATTGCGGGGCAGTGGCAAATGGCCGTCAACCAGAAGATGAACATTCGCGCCTTTGCCGGCACCGTCTATCCCTATCCGACGCGCGCAGAAATATCCCGACGCGCGGCGATCGCCTATTTTGCGCCGAGCCTGGCGTCACCTTGGCTGCGCCGCCTGATAGCGCTCCTGCGTCATCTCGGATAGGCCAACATGAACTACTCATCCCCGCCCCCATCACAAAAGCAGTCGGCAGACAGCGTCGAAGACGCGCTCGCTACTCCCTTCATTCAGGGTGGGTTGTCAGCAAAATTGCTCATATTGACTATTTTCTTCGTGCTTCTGGCTGAAATCCTGATCTACATCCCATCGATCAGTAATTATCGGCTGACGCAGCTCCAAGACCATCTATCCGCCGCCCGGACAGCCGCGCTCGTGCTGGATGCAGCGCCCGAAGGGCTGGTGCCGCGCGCGCTCGAATTGCAGATCCTGCAGCAGGTCGGCGCACGGGCGATCATCCTCAAGCGCGGCAACGCACGGCGGCTGCTGGCGTTTTCCGACATGCCGCCGACCGTGAGCACGACATTCGATCTTCGTGATGCGTCACGTATCAAGAGTGTGTTTGATGCCTTTGCCACCCTCTTTGGCACAGGGCCGCAGATCATAGGCCTCATCGGAGACGCACCTCGGGAAGGCGAGTTCGTCGAAATTGTCATGAGCGATGAGGAGCTACGCGCCTCGATGTGGCGCTTTTCGCTCAATATCCTTCTGCTGTCGCTGGTGATTTCGATCTTCACCGCCGCGCTGGTCTATCTCTCGCTTCTGGCACTTTTTGTTAAGCCGATGCGCGAGATATCAGCCAAGATCATGGCGTTCCGCGAGGCACCGGAGGAGCCCAGCGCCATCATGGCGCCCAGCGACCGACAGGATGAAATCGGGCTGGCGGAGCGGGAATTACGCCGCATGCAGCGGCAAATCCAGACAGCGCTGGTGCAGAAAACGCATCTTGCCGCGCTTGGTCTGGCTGTGTCCAAGATCAGCCATGATCTGCGTAACATCCTCGCCTCGGCGCAGCTTTTTTCCGACCGCCTGTCGAGCGTGTCGGAGCCAACCGTGCAGCGTCTGATGCCGCGTGTGATCGGCTCTATCAACCGCGCCATTGCTCTGTGCCAGAGCACGCTTGCCTATGGCCGCGCCGCTGAACCGGCTCCCAACCCACGGCATGTGCGCTTCAAGATGTTGATCGACGATGTCGGGGCAGCGCTTGGCCTTGGCGAGGGTTATCCCGCCTGGATCAATGAGGTCGACGACAAGGCAACCGTCTTTGCTGATCCCGAGCAGCTTTACAGGGCGTTTCTCAATCTTGGCCGCAACGCGGTGGAAGCTTTGCGCGCGCAGCCGCCCAGGAATGGCGGGGCAATTCGTATCGCCATGCGCGCCAGCGAGACGAGCGTGATTATTTCTATGGCGGATAATGGTCCAGGCATTCCGGCAAAAGTACGTGACAAACTGTTTCAACCCTTCGCTGCCAGCGGCAATAAAGGCTCGGGACTTGGTCTTGCCATTGTCGCCGAACTCATTCGCGGCCATGGCGGAACCATCACTCTTCAGCCGTCGCCGGTTGGGACATTGTTTGAAATCGAGCTGCCTGCGCAAACAACGGGCAGGGCGTGATTTTAAGCAAAAAACTAGCTCGACTATCCTTTTTTGCTAAAAATCCGTCTTATGCCTATTTCTGCGGACATAGAGCCGATGGTGCAGCGCGAAAGAAGGCGGGCACGGCTTAACCACATCACAGGTCGCAAGCCGCCTGCCTATTGAAGCCCTGTCATGTTTTCGTTACAGAGCCGTCCAGCGCGGGCGGTGATCACATTCATCCACCCGCCGACTGAAGGGTGATGGACGTCAGCACTGCCGCTAGAGCAGGGCGCATGGGAGGGTTTCAGTGAAACAGACAGGCATCTTCAACAGCGCTGCGGGCGCCGCGGAATTCGGGCTTGGCAAGGCGTCATCCATTCAGTGGAACCTCACCGAAGCACCGCTTTACGAAGCAGCGATTGCGCGCGGCGAAGCGCAGGTGGTTGCCGGCGGTCCGCTGGTTGCCGAAACCGGACAGCACACCGGCCGCTCACCCAAAGATAAATTCATCGTCCGCGATGACACCACCGATCAGTCGATCTGGTGGGATAACAATGCGGAGATGTCGCGGCAGCATTTTGATACACTGCACGCCGATATGCTGGCGTTCGCCGCCGACAAGGATCTGTTCGCCCAGGATCTCTATGGCGGGGCTGATCCCAAATACCGCATCAATGTGCGTGTCTATGTCGAAAAGGCGTGGCATGCGCTGTTCATCCGCCATCTGCTGCGCCGCCCTTCCCGCGAAGAGCTTGCAAGCTTCGTCCCGCAAATGACGATCCTCGATCTCCCCTCCTTCAAGGCTGATCCCAAGCGTCACGGCACGCGCAGCGAGACCGTCATTGCCTGCGATTTCACCCGCAAGATCGTGCTGATCGCCAATTCGGCCTATGCAGGCGAAATGAAGAAATCCGTGTTCAGCCTGCTGAACTTCCTGCTGCCGCCGCAAGGGGTGATGCCGATGCATTGCTCGGCCAATACCTCAACGGAGGGTTCGGCGGCGGTCTTCTTCGGCCTTTCGGGCACCGGCAAGACGACGCTGTCGTCGGATGCCTCGCGCATTCTCATCGGCGATGACGAACATGGCTGGGGACAGGACGGTATCTTCAATTTTGAAGGCGGCTGCTACGCCAAGATGATCCGTCTGTCGAAGGAGGCGGAGCCGGAAATCTATGAGGCGGTGAGCCATTTCCCGGCGGTACTGGAAAATGTCGTCATTGATCCTGATACCCGCCGCCCGCTTTTTGATGATGGCTCAAAGACGGAAAACACGCGTGGCGCCTATCCCATGCACGTCATCCCCAATGCGTCCGAAACCGGGCTTGCCGGCCATCCGCGCAATATCATCATGCTGACGGCGGATGCTTTCGGTGTCATGCCGCCGATTGCCAAACTCAATCCGGCGCAGGCGATGTATCATTTCCTGTCAGGTTATACGGCGAAGGTTGCTGGCACCGAGCGTGGCGTGAGCGATCCGACCGCCACGTTCTCCACCTGTTTTGGCGCTCCCTTCATGCCGCGCCACCCGTCTGTCTATGGGGCGTTGCTGAAAGAGCTGATCGCCAAGCATCAGGTCGATTGCTGGATCGTCAACACCGGCTGGACCGGTGGCAGCTTCGGGGTAGGCCGGCGCATGCCGATCCAGGTGACGCGCGCGCTTCTCAATGCAGCGCTCAACGGGACGCTGAAGAGCGCCAGTTTCCGTACCGACCCTTATTTCGGTTTCCAGGTGCCAACCGATGTGCCGGGCGTTCCCGTGCACATTCTCAACCCGTTCAAGACATGGGCGGATAAAGCGGCCTTTGATGCGACCGCCCGCAAGCTGGTTGCCATGTTCCAGGAAAATTTCACCAAGTTTGAAGCCCATGTCGACCGCGAGGTGGCGTTAGCCGCGCCGTCGATCCGGCTGGCTGCCGAATAACGCTCGCGGTATTCCAGAAAAGAAAGGCCGGGTCCAAAGCCCGGCCTTTTTTGATTTATATAGCGCGGCGCTAAACGCCGACGGCCTGCACTTCACGGACTTCCGGCACGAAATGCTTCAGCAGGTTCTGGATGCCGTGCTTGAGCGTCGCGGTCGATGAGGGGCAGCCGGAGCAGGCGCCGCGCATATTGAGATAAACCACGCCATCGGCATAGCGGCGGAAGGTGATGTCGCCTCCATCCTGGGCGACTGCCGGGCGGACCCGCGTTTCGAGAAGATCCTTGATGGCTTCGACGATCTCGGCATCTTCCGGCGCGAACTCCTCCTGCGTGGCTTCGCTTAAGGACGCCTCCGCCATGACCGGGGCGCCGGACAGGTAATGCTCCATGACAGCGCCGAGAATCGCTGGCTTGATATGCGCCCACTCCTCGTCCGCGGTCTTGGTTACGGCAACAAAATCCTCGCCAAAGAAAACCGTCGCCACACCTTTGAGCGCAAACAGCCGCTCGGCCAGAGGTGATGCAATCGCATCCTCCGCCTGGCGAAACTCGCGGGTGCCGCTGCCCAGGACCGGCTTTCCCGGCAGGAATTTCAAGGTGGCGGGATTGGGCGTTGCTTCGGTCTGGATAAACATCGGGGCCTCGCTGGCAGGTTACCGCCTGAGATTGTGATGACGACAGGCTGCTTCAAGCCGTCTTATGGCATAAATCGCTCAGGATAGCGCATCAATTTCCGCATCGCTGAGATGTCCAGGAACGATGGTGATGGGAACAGAAAAGGAGGAAATCGCCCCGCCCGCCAATGCAGCGATCAACGGGCCCGGTCCCTCACGCCCGGTGCCCGCCGCCAGAATCAGGATGGCGATATCCTCATCCTCGCTGATGAGGCGCAATATTTCGGCAGCCTTGTCGCCCTCGCCCACATGGCGTTCAGGCTCAAGGCCGGAGACGGCGCGTACGCGGATGGCTGCTTGTTGCAGCGCTTCTTCAGCCGCGTCCAGCGCTTCCTGGCGCATCAGCGCTTCGACACCTGCCCAGGACTGGCGGTCCGGCGGCGCGCTGATTGCCAGCATCACCACCTGGCCGCCGGTCGATTGCGCGCGTCTGGCGGCGTAATAAATGGCGCGGTCGCTCTCCGCCGTACCATCAACGATGATGAGGAATTTGCGCTGATGTCCCGGTTCACTCGACCGACGTGGCGATTGCGGCATGGCACGGCCTCATGAAGGATCAGGATTGGGGTCCAGACCTATTAATTTCAGCGCAAAGGTCGCTGGCGGGAAGCGCGAGATCGCGAAGCAAGCCTGCGGGAAGTCTAAAGACTTTCAAAGGCTTGCGACCAAAACACTGGTGAGCTGGATATCGCGTTTCCAGCCGCGATCCGCAGGACATGAAAGGGGTGGCGAACTGGTTCGTCGAAAGGCTCAACCATACGCAAGGGTATGCTTTTCGCCTTTCTCCTACCATTTCATCCACCCTTTTCATGCCGTTGCGTTGAAATTAATAGGTCTGGACCCTAGGCGATCAGTGACAAGCCTAGCCGTTTCAGCGGCTGCGCAACAGGCCGACGATATCGCGAACCTCGCGCATGACCGGGGCCGCAATCGCGCGCGCGCGCGCTGATCCCTCGGCAAGAACAGCCTCGACAGCACCTTCATCATCAAGCCAGCGGCGCATGTCAGCCGAAATCGGCGACAAGCGGGCGACCGCGGCATCAGCCAATGCCGTCTTGAAGCGCGAAAACTGCCCGCCGCCGAATTCACCGAGAACAGACGACACATCCGCGCCCGTTAGTGCGGCATAGATGCCAACGAGATTTTCAGCTTCCGCCCGCCCCGCGAGCCCTTTTTCTTCCGATGGCAGAGGCTCGGGATCGGTCTTGGCCTTGCGGATCTTCTGGGCAATCGCCTCAGGGCTGTCGGTCAGATTGATACGCGAATAATCGGAGACATCCGACTTCGACATTTTCTTCGTGCCATCGCGCAAGCTCATTACGCGGGTCGCCGGCCCGGTGATCATCGGCTCGGGGAGCGGGAAGAAGACCTCGCCAAACCCATGGCTGGCGATCGAGCCGGCGAAATCCATATTGAATTTCTGGGCGATGTCACGCGACAGTTCGAGATGCTGCTTCTGATCATCGCCGACCGGCACGTGGGTTGCCTTGTAGACCAGAATGTCGGCTGCCATCAGCACCGGATAGGCATAAAGCCCGACCGCCACGTTTTCGCGATCCTTGCCGGCTTTTTCCTTGAACTGCGTCATGCGATTGAGCCAGCCGAGACGGGCGACGCAATTGAATATCCAGGCGAGTTCCGCGTGCTCCGCAACCTGGCTCTGGTTGAAGATGATCGACTGTTTGGGATCAAGGCCACAGGCGAGATAGGCTGCTGTCACTTCAATAATGGCGCGGCGCAATGCGACCGGGTCCTGCGCAACGGTGATGGCGTGCAGATCAACCACGCAATAGATGCATTGATGGGTCGACTGCATCGCGATCCAGTTGACCATGGCGCCAAGATAATTGCCAAGATGAAGATTGCCGGTTGGCTGCATGCCCGAGAATACCCGCGGCGCAAAAGGCGTGGTCATTATTCGCTTCCCTGTTTCCGGCGCTGCTTATCGCCGCAAGCACGCAGGCTGGCAAGGGGCGATGTCACCTCAACGAGCGGGCGGCGGGCTGTCGCTGAAGACGGCCAGAAGTGCGGTGCGGATGTTCAGCTGAACCTGCTTTTCCTGAATTTTACCACCCAGAAGGTTCGTGACATAAAATACGTCAACCGCGCGCTCGCCAAAGGTGGAGATATGCGCCGAGCCGATATTGAGATCAAGATTGGAGAGCGCGGTCGTCAGATCGTAAAGCAAGCCCGGCCGATCAAGGCCGGAGACTTCGACGACGGTAAACGCATCCGACCAGGAATTATTGACAAGGACGTCGGGCTCGATCTCAAAATGCCGGTAGCGAGGTCGTTTGGCCAGACGCTCGGCTACAAGCTGGGCCAGGCGCAGCTTGCCGGACAAGACATCGCGTATCGATTTGGCGACACGCTCGGTGCGCGCCAGTTCCTCGTCCTCACGCTCGAAAGCGCGCGTGAGGAAGATTGTGTCGAGCGCCTCGCCCCTGGTCGTTGTGAAGATCTGGGCATCAACGATATTGGCGCCGGCGGCAGCACAGGCCCCGGCGATCGTTGCCAGCAGGCGCGGGTGATCGGGGGCAAGTACCGTCAGCTCGGTGATGGCGCGGAAGGCGTCGGTCTCAACCGAAGTCGCCAGTCGCAGGCCGGAGCGGCGGGAGTCTCGCAGCAGGCCCGCATGCGCCACTTTGCGGCTTGTTTCAACCTTGAGCCAATAGGGAGGATAGTGACGGGCAAGCAATTCGGCGCGATCCTCGTCGCTCCATGTCGACAATGCCGCCGCCAGATCGGTCTTTGCTGCTTCGACGCGATGGCTGCGATCAATCTGGCTGTGCCCGCCGGCAAGCACAGGCTCCGTCTCGTAGTAAAGGGTGCGCAGCAACTGCCCCTTCCAGCCATTGAAGACGCCAGGGCCGACGGCGCGAATATCGGCAACCGTCAGGATCAACAGCAGCTTCAGACGCTCAAGGCTCTGCACGGTCGTGGCGAAGGCGGAGATGGTCAGCGGATCAGACAGATCGCGCGACTGGGCAATCGTCGACATGGTGAGATGTTCGCGCACGAGCCAGGCAACGGTATCGGTCTCAGCTGCCGTCAAGCCAAAGCGTGGCGCGAGGTGGCGGGCTACTTTCTCGCCCGCCAGTGAATGATCCTCAGCACGCCCCTTGGCGATATCGTGGAGAAACAGCGCCACATAAAGAACGCGCCGCGACTGGATGGTCGCAAAGACTTCCGTTGCCAGCGGATGCTCTTCTTTAAGGCGCCCGTTCTCGATATCGGAAAGGATGCCAATGCTGCGTAGGAGATGCTCATCAACCGTGTAGTGATGGTACATGTTGAACTGCATCATGGCGATGACGCGGCCGAACTCGGGAACGAACCGGCCGAGAACGCCCGCTTCATTCATGGCCCGCAGCCGCAATTCAGGCGCGTCATGCGAGGTCAGCAATTCGAGAAAGACGGCATTGGCCGCAGGATCATCCGCCAGCCTGCTGTCGAGGAGATGAAGCGAGCGGGTGACCGCCCGCAAGGCGTCGGGATGCAACGACACGTTCAGCGCCTCGGACGCCGCGAAAAGCTTGATGAGATTGATCGGCGCGCGCTCGAACACCTGGTCGTCGCGCAGCGTCAGACGATTATTGACGATCAGAAAATCGGGATAATCGGGTGCTGCCACAGGGCGCTGGCCACGGAAGCGGCGCACGAAGCGGTTGAGGAGCGGCGGCGGCTTGACATGGCGCGCTTCAAGCGCGGCAGAGAGGATGCGGGTGAGATCGCCCACGGTCTTCGCCACCATGAAATAATGCTTCATGAAGCGCTCGACGGCGCGCAGCGCCGAATTGTCGCGATATCCCATCCGCAGCGCCACCGCCGCCTGGACGTCGAAGGACAGGCGCTCTTCGGCACGGCCGGTCAGGAAATGGAGATGGCAGCGCACGCGCCACTGAAATTCTTCGCATTTTTCGAAACGGCGCAGCTCGTTGCGGTCGAAAACACCGGCACTGACCAAGTCACGCGGGCTGCGTACACGGTAGACGTATTTGCCGATCCAGTAGAGCGTGTGCAGGTCACGCTGGCCACCCTTGCTTTCCTTGATATTGGGCTCGACGAGGTAACGTGTATTGCCGGCACGGCGATGGCGCTGATCCCGTTCGTTGAGCTTGGCGGCAACGAATTCGACGGCGGTCCCCCGCGCCACCTCGCGGTCGAAGCGCTGCATCAACTCGTCATGGAGGGCCGGATCGCCCCACAGATGACGGGCTTCAAGGATCGAGGTGCAGATGGTGGTATCATCTTTCGCTGATCGGATGCATTCAGCGACCGAGCGGGTCGCGTGGCCGACTTTCTGGCCAAGATCCCACAGCATGTAGAGGATGTATTCGATAACGCTCTCGCCCCACGCCGTCCGTTTGTAGGGCAGAAGAAAGAGCAGATCGATGTCCGAACCGGGCGCCAGTGTCCCGCGCCCATAACCACCAACGGCGAGGATCGCCACGTGCTCGCTATCGGAAGGATTGTCCTGACGAAAGACGTGGGCGGCAACGAAATCAGCGAGCGCGCCGATCAACTCATCCTGGAGGCGCGACAGGCGCTCGGCACATCGCAGCCCGTCGCGATCGGCGAGGAGCGATTGTTCTGCTGCCTGCCGGCCGGAAGCCAGCGTGTCCTTCAGAAGAGCGCGCACACGGGCTGTCGTCTCGGTTGAGCGGATATCGACCGCCTCGCCGGCGATCTCGGCAAGCAAGCGACGCAATTTTTCCTGATCGCCCAGTCCCGCATCGTGACTGAGCGAACTGGCAGGCAGGCCCGAATCGGCAAGGCGCGGATCAGCTCTCATGCCGGCAGCAGATACCGGCTTCCCCGGCTGTCAGGCAAGAAGGGGAACCAGACGGTTCACCCGGTCCGCGCCAATCTGGCGACAGGTTTGGACGCAGCTGCGGCTTTGGCGCGGCGCTGGGCGTGGGTTGAAATAAAATCGGCAATGCGCGGCTGGATTTCGGAGCGGAAGCGCGAACCGTTGAACACGCCGTAATGGCCAACGCCGGGCTGCATGTAGTGCGCGCGCAGGTCCTTGCTCAGCCCTGTACACAGGCGGTGCGCGGCCTCGGTCTGTCCGCCGCCCGTGATGTCGTCATTCTCGCCCTCAACCGTCATCAGGGCGACACGGGTGATCTTGCCCGGATCAACCAGGGTGTTGCGATGCATCATCTCGCCTTTGGGCAGTGCGTGACGGATGAACACCGCATCCACCGTCTGCAGATAGAATTCCGACGTCAGGTCCATGACCGCCATGTACTCGTCGTAGAAATCCTTGTGCTTGGTTGCCGAATCGCCATCGCCCTTGACCATGTTCTCGAACATCTCACGATGGGCGTTCACATGGCGGTCGAGGTTCATCGACATGAAGCCGCCAAGCTGGAGGAAGCCCGGGTAGACGGTACGCATGAAGCCTGGATAGGGAAACGGCACCGTCATGATCACGTTGCTGCGGAACCAGTCGATGCCCTTGTCCTCGGCAAGCTTGTTGACATCGGTTGGCGCGATGCGAGTGTCAATCGGCCCGCCCATGAGCGTCATGGTGGTCGGCACCAGCGGATCCTTGCGCGCCTCCATCACCGAGATTGCCGTCATCACCGGAACAGAGGGCTGGCACACGGCGATGACATGCGTGCCTTCACCCAGGTGATGCAGCATGGAGATGACATAATCGACATAATCGTCGAGATCGAAGCGGCCCGCCGCCAATGGCACCATGCGCGCATCTTCCCAATCGGTGATGTAGACCTCGTGATTGGGCAGGAAAGCCTCTACGGTGCCGCGCAGCAGCGTCGCGTAATGGCCCGACATCGGTGCCACCAGCAGCACTTTCTGCTGGCTGTGGCGCGGCGCGAAGCCCATTTTTTCGAAATGGATGAGATTGCAGAACGGACGCTTCCAGACGATATGCTCGTGCACGTCGACGCGCTGGCCACCGGCAAAGACCGAGGCGATGCCGAATTCCGGCTTGAGGTAACGGCGCGTCGTGCGCTCGAACATCTCGGCCGAGGCCGCCATGGCGCGACCGACCCAGGTGTGGGCGAACGGATTGATCGGGTTCTTGAACATCAGCCGCGTTGCGTCCGCCACGGCTCGATAAGGCGACATGGCGGCATGGTTCCATTCATACATCTGGTAAAAGGCCATGGAATTCCCCTCTAACGCCGTTTGACACGACGCAATTCCTATCGGCCGCCCGATCGGTTCAATATAAGAGCGCTGCCCCATCAGCCCAATCGGCGGTCAGATATATCAGGCTATTGGCAGGGTAGGCACGACGCAACGTGACTAAGGTCGCAGAATTTATATTGCAGTGCAACATAAATCCGAAAAACCACCTGATCGCGCTGTGGGCGGTCTTGAAGGAGGGCCGCAGGCTGACGTGATCCGGCAATCGGACAAATGCCGCAAATAGCGCCGCATCCAGCACCAAAACGTGTTTTCGTACGGCGCTTTTGATGATTCTGTGCCTCAAAGATTGACGAAACCTTACGGAAGGTGGGCTTGCTGGCGGATTCAACTTAAGGAGGTAAATGGTTGATACCTGATTTTTTCTACGAAAAATCACGTACTTACTTTCGACCAAGCAAGCGAATTCTCTAGTTATTGCAAGAAGATGCGCAGTAACGCTGATGGGGCAAGGTGACGCGGCTTTCGGTGCATAAGTGAACACTCAGCCGGCAGAACTGCCTGAAATGACGGCAATGATCGGCACGTTCCCCGCCGGCGTTCTGGCTGACGCCTTGTGATCGATGACCCGGGCTGGCGGGGGCACGGGATGGCGCAAGGCATCCGACCGGACATGAAGCGCGCCCGCTCCGGGTGTGCGCTGACCTTGGCTCGCAGCGCGTCCGGCGCCGTTTGAGCCACGAGGCACCCGCAAGCACTTTGGCTATCAGGCGCGCGCGGGCCCGCTGTCAGGAGCCTCAGGCAAATACAGGGCTTGCCAAGGGCAGGCGCAGAGGGTAACCAAGCGCCTCTTTAGCTGCGGGAGACAGGCTCTCCGGCGGCAGGCGCCCGTAGCTCAGCTGGATAGAGCACTAGACTACGAATCTAGGGGTCAGAGGTTCGAATCCTTTCGGGCGCGCCATCTTATTTCCACCCATGGATAACCGACTTAAGACGTTGAACGGCAATGCTGTTTTGACGTTGGAAAACCCTTCACACCGACGATACGGCACACGCTCGGCGAAGGCCAATCGGAGCACCGGACGGCGGTACTGAAGCTGTCCACTTTGCCATAAATTCCAAGGACTTGAGAGGAATTCCATGGCGCGTTGGAACAAATCGTCAAAGGCATATTGCGGCTTGCTCTAATTCTCGAGCATTTCCGCGATCAGAAGCCTGCGGATTTCAAGATCGGCGATTTTCTTCTCGTAAGCCGTGATCGCTGGTGGATCGGCCAGTAGCCCAAAGGCTGTTTTGGCTCTGGCGTCAGATTCACAAATCCATCCAAGGCGCACAGGCGTCTGCAGGCTGTGGCACAGAAGGCAAGATGTGCGTGGTACTACCGCGCCTATCATGGCAAGGGGGCTGAGCCCCCGTTGCATCCCCGGGACACACTGAAATTCGTGTAGCAGTTCAGGACATGATTTTGAACCAAGTTCGTACCGCGAGGTTGAGCCGTTCTTGTTCCAACTCGTCTGTCGGGTTACAGTGAGCAATCGGCCCTCTTAATAAATTCAATTGGTTTGATACATTACTAACAGCTGTTTTCGATTGAAATATTGGTTCAAAAAGATCCCAATTATCTGTAATAATTTGTGATAGTTCCCCAAAAGTAGTGTAATCAATCAGTTGATCAGAGCGCGGTGTGATACCGCTGTCTACTTCTTTCTTTTTTCTTGCTTCCGAAGGCTCTTTTATTCTCTTTTCATCGACGCGCTTGCTATTCCACCAATCTGCTCCTTCGGCCTCAATAAGCATATCGGCGACTAACTTACGAATAGAATTCTCAAGACAATAAAAAACTTCATAGAATTCGGACATTCTTGCCGCTTCATTGCGAAGATTTACCTCAAATTGCTCGTACTCTGTCGCCTTTCTATTCTTAGGTCCATCTGCTAAATGCCCAAGATTTATCGAGAATTCCTTCTCAACTTGAGATAGATTGCTGACGATCTGCAATCCGGACATTCCAAATGCTCGGATAATCCCATCTGGTCGTTTAGGCATCGTCTTTTCGCAACAAATTTTGCTTCAAACTCTTGAAAATTGCATCAAAGACCGCCGGATATGACGTAGCTGGAAGATTTAAATTGATTGTGTAGCCGAGGTTCAAACCGAATTCTTGTATCGATGGCTGATTTGAATGATCGCTTGCTAGCGCGGGAGGACTCGTCATCCGCTTGTTGGATTCTGGTTCTACCAACGCGGCATCAAAATTTGCAAAAGACTTTAGATTTTTAATGCAGCTTACGATCAATTTCACTGGATTAGAGTCATGTGCTTGCCCTGTCTCCTCAACAACCAAACTAACAAGAGCGTTTTTATTGAGTTGATGCATAAATTCGTTGCGATTATATAAAGGTGCATATGCATACTTTATTGATTCGGCAATTGCACTTCCCGATTGAACAGGATTTCTAAACTTACGATACCTATCATTCGGCGAACCATCGGAATTTGTTAGGTTCAATTTCTTCAGAAACGAAGTCATTTGATCACCCGAGCCACCAGGTATCTTCAGAATTGTTTTAACAAAATCTTGACTTACGCGCTCAGGCACAGCCGCCTTCTTTATCTCATCGAGCGCCTTGATGATATTGCCTGGCGAAGTCACGTACGGCAGTGACGACATTATCTGCAGCCCTTAGTCTCAATTGTTGTCATTCCAAATAATACCCCATGCTGTGACTCTTGCATAGAGCAATGTTCTTTGAACGTTCTTGATATCTGGCTATTGTTAGAGTCTATGTCGGCAACAAAAAAATTCACAATTTCAACTAATTGGCGCGCCATTTAGTTTTTTCATGTTCACAAAATCAATGACTTACTGGTCCAGCTTGTCGTACCCGAGCGAACCCCGATTAAGATCCGGTAATTTTTGGCGCAACGTCAGTGCAGATAAGCGTGGTCGACCCGTTACTCGGCAAGTCTGTTGAAGCGGGATATAGCACGAGCGAGGTTGCGCGCGGCACACCCGCAGCTTGTTTGGCAGGTGATGCCTGATCACCTGCCATTCCTTCTTCGTCAGATCGTAGCGGCCGATCGACAAGCCATCAAAAAAGGGTTTGAATCACGCCGGAGCGCGATAGGGGCTCATCACTGCGATGGAATCCGTATCGCTTCTGCGTTCATAAATCTTATTCCACGGCAACCAATAATTTGTAACACTAAGTATTTTATTGATTGATATGCAACAAAGACAACACTATAATAATATTTATATAGCAAAACAGAATTATAAACGTGGAGATAACCAGTCGATGGGCCGGGTTATTCTTTTTCAAAACGCTATACCGTTCTGGCAGACCGATGCCACACTTCAAGATCATAGCGATCTCGTCATCATCTCTGGCAATGCGGATAATGAATGGCATTACACCATTCTGGCGGCGCACGTGCCTCTCTTGCTTGCGGCTTTAACGAAAGACGCACGATCTTCTTTCGCCGTTCCTGCTGATGCGAGCGTGCTGGACGTGCTTGCAAATCATTTTGCAGGAGATCAAAATCCCTATGACGATATCCTTCATTTTCTAGAGCAACATGCCATTCCCGTGACGGCAACCGCATGGCTTTCGAGCGATTAGGGTCGAGCGTGCGCCTTCAGTATTCGGCAGCCACGAGCACATAGAGCTTGGCTGCTTCGAGCCGGGCAAGCAGGTCTTGCAGACCGGCAAAATCGGTGAGAAATTGCCGCATCTCTTCGCCAGTCATCCGGGCGCCGACCGTCCCTAGTCGATCGAGTTAATGTTAGGCGCGCTTTTAAATGTCAGGGCACGCGTTCGGCACTATGGTGAAGAGCTGGGAGGTTCGGTCAATACCCTCGCCGTTCCTTTTGCCGCGCCAGCATCGAGAGCGCATCTAGCGCCTGCCCTGCCGAGGGATAGATATCGTGCCGCACCCGCTCAGCGCCGCCGATCCATTTCGCAATTGTGCAGCCTCGCAATTGCGTATCGAGACCATCATTGAGCGCGTCAAAGCCTCACCGTCCAAGGCGTCATTCCGTCAGGCTTGTCATCCCGCTTTAAGCCAATCCCGCAGGGCCGCATTGATGCGCGATTGCCAGCCCGGACCATCGGCCCGGAAACGCTCGATAATGTCCGCGTCAAGTCGCAGCGTGGTAGAAACCTTGGGCGCTTCGGCCTTGGGGCGCCCGCGCCTCACTTCCGTCCTGTCGAGCTTCGCTACCCATTCCGGGGCGCTCATGTCCGGGGCGTCATCAGGGGCAATCCAGCCGACGTCCATAGGCTTTCTGTTCGCGGTCATTGGCCTTCCTCATTGAAATGATCCGGCGTGCATTCGCCCGAGGCGTCCACACCAGCACAACCATTCGCCCATCGAGCCTACCAATCGTGATGAAGCGCGGTTCGCCATAATCCGCCCTGTCATCCTCGATGGTGAGGGTGTTGCCGTCGAAAATCGTTCCGGCCCGCGCCATATCCAAGCCGCGATGTTCCACAACGGCTTGGCGTTTGGCTGGATCGACTTCGATTTTCATGATTATCGTTACTACAAAAATAGTAACGACACAAGATTTTTGTTACTACGTCAATTCGTGCATGGGCGCAGCTAACTTGTCTCCAATCCGCGCGCAAGGGGCACGATGGTTGTCCCCGCCTGCCCTTCGAGCGTGGCCGTCAGCATATCGCCAACTGTGTTGAATACTTGGTTCACAGGGCTTGCGTCGAAGTTTGCTTGACGCGCCGCTGTCGTGATGTTCCGATGCCGCAAAAGATTGCGCACGATAAAGCTCGAAACACCCGCCTGTACCGCGTAGCTTCCATCTCTTCACAAGAGATATGGCCCTGCTCCTTTCGGGCGCGCCATTTTTCAGCAACAGCATGGCGCCAGCAGGTTCGCCCCTCACAGCAGCCGGTTCGCCTTGGCGATATCCTTCAAGCTGACCAAGGGCCTCGCGCCCAGATGGGAGATCACTTCGGCGGCGGCAAGGCCGCCCAGCTCGCCCGAGCGGCGATGGCCAAGGTCGTGGGCAAGGCCGTAGAGGAAGCCGGCGGCAAAGAGATCGCCAGCCCCGGTTGTGTCCACCACCTGCTCCACCGGCGCTGCCGGCACCTCAACCGTCGTCATGCCCTCGATGATGACACAGCCCTTTTCCGAGCGGGTGACGGCAGCCAGTTTGGCGTCTTTGCGCAAGGCTTCCAAGGCGGTGTTGAAATCGGCGGTCGTATAGAGCGCTTTCAACTCGTGCTCATTGGCAAACAGCGTATCAACCGCGCCTGAGCGCAACAGATCGAGGAATTCCTCGCGGTAGCGCTCGACGCAGAACGCATCCGAGAGCGTCAATGCCACCCGGCGCTCTTTGGCGCGGGCGATGGCGGATGCCTTGCGGAAGGCCGCCTTGGCGTGCGGCGGGTCCCACAGATAACCTTCGAGATAGGTGATCTTGGCCGCTTCGATGAGCGCGGGATCAACATCATGTTCGTCAAGCGCCTGACAGGCGCCCAGGAAGGTGTTCATCGTGCGCTCGCCATCAGGCGTCACCAGAATGAAGGAGCGGGCGGTGGCCGGGCCGTCTTTGGCCGGAGGCGTGGTGAAGGCAACGCCGGCGGCACGAATGTCATGGATGAAGCGCGCGCCCAGATGATCCTCCTTCACCTTGCCGATGAAGGCTGCCTTGCCGCCCAGCGAGGCGATGCCGGCAATCGTATTGGCGCCTGAGCCGCCGGAAATCTCCTCCGTCGGTCCCATGCCCTGATAGAGCGCCTCGGCTGCCGTCTCGTCGATAAGCTGCATCGAGCCTTTGGCGAGATGGCGGCTTGCCAGGAAGTCCTCTTCGGTACGCGCAAGAATGTCGACAATGGCGTTACCGATGCCAAGGACGTCAAGTGTCGGGGTCATGGGATGCTCGTTTGCTTGGGAGAAACAGGGTGACGGCGCATACCCCGGTTGGCGCTTGCAGTAAAGCTCGGCTATCAAGGGACGCATGGCTCAGAAATCTTCGCCCTCCACCACCCATTTCGGTTTCGAGGATGTCCCCGAAAGCGAAAAGCAGCAGCGCGTTGACGAGGTCTTCCGCTCGGTTGCGGCGCGCTACGACATCATGAACGACGTGATGTCAGCGGGGCTCCACCGCGTGTGGAAGGATATCTTCGTCACCATGGCTGCGCCGCCACGCACCCTCGCCTACCGCCATCTCGATGTGGCGGGCGGCAGCGGCGACATCGTGCTGCGCCTGCTGGCGGCTGGAGGACCGCAGGTTACCTCCGTTCTCTCCGACATCAATGGCGACATGCTGGCGGTCGGGCGCGAGCGTATCGACAAGGCGGGGCTTGGCGCCCGTGTCGAGGTGTGCGAGGCCAATGCCGAGGCCCTGCCCTTTGGCGATCGCTGTTTTGATCTGGTGACGATCGCCTTTGGCATCCGCAACGTGCCGCGCATCGACGTGGCGCTCGGTGAGTTCTACCGGGTGCTGCGGCCGGGCGGGCGCTTTCTCTGCCTCGAATTTTCAACCGTCGATGTGCCGCTGCTCGACAAGCTTTACGACCTCTATTCGTTCAACGTCATCCCGCGTCTCGGCAGCCTGATCGCCGGCGATGAGGCGGCCTATCGCTATCTGGTTGAATCGATCCGCCGCTTTCCCGATGCCGAGCGCTTCGCCACGATGATCGGCGGGGCGGGATTTGCCCGCGTCAGCGCCAGGCCGCTGTCGGGCGGCATTGTTGCCATTCATTCCGGCTGGCGGCTGTAAGGGGATAGGCCGGGCGATGGTCAGTCTTGTCATCGATCTCTTTCGCCTGGCACGCGCCGGCTTTGTCATGGTGCGCGAAGGCGTTCTGCGCTTTGTGCCGCAAGATGACATGCCGCCGCCCGTGAGACTGGCGGTCCGTGTCGCGCGCTCTATCGAGCGTGGCGACATCGGCGAGCAAAGCCGTGCCGACCGGCTGTCAGCGGCATTCGCCCGCCTCGGGCCCTCTTATGTCAAGCTCGGGCAGTTTCTCGCCACCCGTCCCGATGTCGTCGGCCAGAGCGTGGCGCGCGATCTCGAGCGGTTACAGGACCGCCTGCCACCCTTCCCCGTCGAGCAGGCGCGCACCATCCTGCAAGCGGCCTTTTCACGCAATGTCGATGATTTTTTTGGTACCCTCCAACCTGCCGTTGCCGCTGCCTCGATTGCCCAGGTGCACAAGGTTCGCCTTGCTGACGGGCGCGATGTCGCGGTCAAGGTGCTGCGGCCGGATGTGAGCGCGCGCTTCTACCGTGATCTCAGGGCCTATTTTACCGCAGCCCACCTCATCGAACGCTGTGTCCCCTCGGCGCGCCGGCTTGATCCGGTGGGTGTGGTGCGCACGCTTGCCGACAGTGTGAGGCTTGAAATGGATCTGCGGCTTGAAGCAGCAGCGCTCTCGGAGCTGGCGGAAAACACCAGGGATGACGATGGCTTCCGCCTGCCGGGCGTTGACTGGCACCGTACCGTCAGGAACGTCCTCACGACCGACTGGATCGACGGCATTCCGCTGTCTGACACGGACCGGCTGCGGCGCGAGGGGCATGATCTGCCAGGGCTCGGGCGCGCGGTCATCCAGCATTTCCTGCGCCATGCCATGCGTGATGGATTTTTCCACGCCGACATGCATCAGGGTAATCTTTTCGTCGATTCAGCCGGGCGCCTGGTGGCGGTCGATTGCGGCATCATGGGGCGGCTCGACCAGCGCGAGCGGCGGTTTCTGGCCACCATCCTCTACAGCTTCATCACCCGCGATTACCGGCGTGGAGCGCAAGCGCATTTCGAGGCAGGCTACGTGCCACGCCATCAATCGGTTGCCACCTTTGCACAGGCGCTGCGGGCGATCGGCGAACCGATCCATCAGAAGACGGCGGATGAAATTTCCATGGCCCGCCTGCTGGCGCAGCTTCTCGAATACACGCAGGTCTTCGAGATGCGCACGCGGCTTGAGCTGATCTTGCTGCAAAAGACCATGGTCGTGGTGGAAGGTGTCGGTCGCTCCCTCGACCCGAAACTCGATATGTGGAAGACGGCTGAGCCCGTCGTGCGCGAATGGATGGCGCATCATCTGGGTCCGCGCGGGGGCCTGGAACGGGTGGGCGAGACAGCGCGTCAGCTCGTCCATCTGGCCTCTGAATCGCCGGAAATTCTCATGCGCGTTCAAAGCGCGGCAGAGGACTGGCTGGCACGCCGCGAGGCGCCGCTTGCCCCGCCGGTTGCCAATGAGCCAAGCCGGCTGCCGTGGCTCGTGGCACTCGCAGCGATCGCACTTGCTGCGCTTGCCTGGTGGCGCTGAACTGTTCAGCCTCTGGTAAGGTTCTAGGATGAAAATGACGGATTGCGTTCGTTGCGCGGGGTTGAACCATGTGCCGCTGGATTGCCTATAAGGGCCAACCGGTTTTTCTCGAAGATGTCGTGTCAAAACCCGACCACAGCCTGGTCCATCAATCGCTTCATGCGGAACAGGCCAAGACCGAGACCAATGGCGATGGCTTTGGGCTTGGCTGGTATGGCGAGCGCACGGAGCCCGGTCTTTACCGCGAAATCCTGCCCGCATGGTCGGATGATAATCTGCGCAACATCGCCCGCCATGTCCGCGCCGGGACTTTTTTTGCCCATGTCCGTGCCTCGACCGGCACTGCAACCAGCCGCCCCAATTGCCATCCCTTCGCCTGCGGGCCGTGGATGTTCATGCATAACGGCCAGATCGGCGGCTATGCGGCGCTGCGCCGGAAGATTGAGAACCTCATTCCCGATGCCTACTATGCCAGCCGCTTCGGCACGACCGACAGCGAGGCGCTGTTCCTCATCGCGCTGGCGCGTGGTGCCGGCGCCTGTCCGGCGGTTGGCATGGCGGAAACACTGGCGCTGGTGAGAGCGATGATGCGCGAGGCAGGCATTGATGAACCGCTGCGCTTTGCCGCCGCCATGACCGATGGCGATAATCTGTTTGCCTTCCGCTGGGCCTCCGATGACAAGGCTCCCACCGTCTATTACCGCCAGGAGGGCGATGATCTTCTGATCGTCTCGGAGCCGACAGACCGCGAGCGCCAGCGCTGGCAGGCGCTGCCGGCGGCGCATGCCATCATATTGCGCAAGGGCGAAAGCGTGCGTGTTGTTGGCTTCGAGCCGGAGGCGATCAGACTGGCTGCGTGACATCTGACATGTTCTACTAATGCGCCTCCTCCCAGTTGCGCGCGGCGCGGGCGTCAACCACCAGCGGCACGGAAAGCGCGAGCGCCGGCAGGCTTGATCCTTCCATCACATGACGGATGACCGGCAGCGTTGCCTGCACCTCGTCTTCCGGCACTTCGAAGATCAGTTCATCATGGACCTGCAGCAGCATGCGGGCGCCGAGCCCTGCTTTGCCAAGTGCCGCCTCCATGCGGATCATGGCGCGGCGGATGATGTCGGACGCGCTGCCCTGGATGGGAGCGTTGATCGCCTGGCGCTCGACGAAGGCACGCTCGGAGGGGTTCTTCGAGGCAATCGCCGGGAGGTGGCATTTGCGCCCGAAGATGGTGGTGACATAACCATCGCGGCGCGCCTGTGCCTTGGTCGCCTCCATGTAGTCGCGTATGCCGGGGAAGCGCTCAAAATAGGTCTTGATATAGGCACCCGCCTCCTCGCGCGCGATGGACAGCTGATTGGCAAGGCCGAAGGCGGAAATACCGTAGATGATGCCGAAATTGATCGCCTTGGCGCGCCGCCTGATATCGCCGGGCATGCCATCAACCGGCACACCGAACATTTCGGACGCCGTCAGCGCGTGAATATCGATGCCCCTGGCGAAAGCGGCCTTCAATTGCGCAATGTCGGCGATGTGGGCCAGCAATCGCAGCTCGATCTGCGAATAGTCGGCTGATACCAGCTGCCATCCCGGCGCCGCGATAAAGGCGGTGCGGATCTTGCGTCCCTCCTCGGTGCGCACGGGAATGTTCTGCAGGTTGGGTTCCGACGATGAGAGGCGCCCCGTCGTCGTGGCGGCCAGCGAATAAGAGGTGTGGACGCGTCCGCTCTCGCGGTTGACGAAGCCTGGCAACGCATCCGTGTAGGTCGATTTCAGCTTTGACAATTGCCGCCAGTCGACGATGAGGCGCGGCAGCTTATGGCCTTCTGCGGCCAGATCCTCCAGCACGCTTGCGGTCGTCGACCATTGGCCGGTGGCCGTCTTTTTGGCCCCCGGAAGACCAAGCTTGCCGAAGAGGAGGTCGCCCAGCTGCCTGGGCGAGGCGATATTGAAACGCTCACCGGCGTCCTTGTAGATGTCTTCCTCGATGGCCCCCATGCGCTGGGCAAATTCACCCGAGAGCCGCGAGAGAATCTGGCGATCAACGAGGATACCGCGTGCTTCCATGCGGGCCAGAACCGGCACCAGCGGACGCTCCAGCGTCTCGTAGAGCGTGGTCATGCCTTCGGCCGGCAGGCGCGGTTTCAAAACCCGCCACAGGCGCAGCGTGATGTCGGCATCCTCGGCGGCGTAGCGCGTAGCCTCGGCAAGCGGCACCAGTGAGAAATCCTTCGTTGCGCCTTTTTGTGCCGCCGTCACCTCCTTGAAGGCTATTGGCTTGTGACCAAGATATGTCTCGCTCAGCTCATCCATGCCATGGCCGCCACGCCCGGCATCAAGCGCGTAGGAAAGCAGCATCGTGTCATCGATGGGCGCCAAGGTTATACCCCAACGGGCGAACACGTTGAGGTCGTATTTGATGTTCTGGCCGATCTTCAGAACGCCTGGGTGTTCCAGCAGCGGCTTCAATCGCTCCATCACCAATTCGGCCGCAAGCTGGCCCTCGATCCTGCCACCGCCGAAAAGACCATCGCCGCCGCGATGCGCCAGCGGCACATAGCAGGCTTCGTTGGTGTCGGTCGCCAGTGACAGGCCGACGATATCAGCGCCCACCGCATCGAGGGCGTTCGTCTCCGTATCAACACAGAGGACGCCGGAGCGCATCGCCACCCCAATCCAGTGATCCAGCCGCTCCAGAGTGCTGACCATCTCATAGCGGTCAAGATCGACGCTGGCGCCGGCGGCTTCTGTCCGACGCTTTGCTGCAAGGGTGGCGGGGCTGGCGCCATCGAGACCGGCAGACGCGGGTGCGGGCGTTGCTGCTGCAACAGATGTGCTTGCGGCCGGCGGCACCAGGGCGAGTGTTCCTGCATCCGCGTCAATGAGGGTCGCGTCAGCGTCGTAGAGTTCCGCCACACGCTTGGTGATGGTGGTGAATTCAAGCCCTTTGAGAAACGCAATCAGCGGGCGCGGATCAGGATCGACCAGCCGCAGATCGCCAAGCGGCACTTCGGTTTCCACGTCATCGACCAGATGAACAAGCTGGCGGGACAGGCGTACTTTCTCGACCACGTGCGGGTCGGTCAATGTTTCGCGGCGCTTGGGCTGTTTGATCTCGCCGGCACGTGCCAGCAATGCCTCGAGGTCACCATATTCGGTGATGAGCTGGGCTGCCGTCTTGATGCCGATGCCCGGTGCGCCCGGCACGTTGTCGGTGGCGTCCCCGGCGAGTGCCTGCACATCGACGACGCGCTCCGGCGGCACGCCGAAATAATCCTTCACCTCATCGACGCCGATGCGCCGCTCGGCACGAAATCCCTTGCCGCGCTGCGGCTCGCCCGAGGCTGGATCATACATCGCCACTTTCGGGCCGATGAGCTGCATCAGATCCTTGTCGGCGGAGATGATCAGCACATCAGCACCCGCTTCGCGAGCCTGCCGGGCGTAGGTGGCGATCAGATCATCCGCCTCGTAGCGTATCTGCTCGACAGGAACGAGGCCAAAGGCGCGCACAGCGCTGCGCATCAGCGGGAATTGCGGCACCAGATCGTCAGGCGGGTCCGGGCGATGGGCTTTGTACAGCGGATAAAGCTCCTTGCGGAAGGAAGCTTCCGATTTATCGAAGATGATCGCCAGGTGGGTTGGCCTGATGCCAAGCGCGCCATCGCGAACGAATTGAAGAAGCTTGTTGCAGAACAGGCGGACGGCGCCCGTCGGCAATCCGTCGGAGCGGCGATTATACCGTTGATCCTGATTGATCGACTGGAAATAGGCGCGGAAGACGAAGGATGAACCATCGACAAGAAAGACGTGATCGCCTGGAACGACAGGAGGAGATGCGGACAAGGGAGGCCTCGGCACGGTTCTGAGCTTTGGGTTATAAGCAGGGTCGGCAGCGATGGCGACACCGATCAACCCGTCCAGTCTCGCATAGCGGCAAATTCGGAGATAGGCGATGTTCACGTTACCGCACTTACCACCGCTTGCTGTCTCCAACATGGGACGATTGCGCCTTGATACGCTGGTGCGGCTGCGCTGGCTGGCGGTCGCGGGACAGACTGCGTCCATCCTCCTTGTTCGCTACGGATTCGGCTTCACCCTGCCATTGCTGCCCTGTTTTGCCGTCATCCTTGCGCTGGTCGCGGCCAATCTGGCGTCACGCTACGTTTTTCCGGCAACGATGCGTCTGAGCGGTCGCATGGCCCTTGCCTATCTAGGCTTCGACATCGCCCAGCTGGCAGCCCTGCTCTATCTCACTGGCGGGCTTGGCAATCCTTTCGCCTTCCTGTTCCTCGTGCCGGTGATGGTCTCGGCCTCCAGCCTGCATCCGGCACAGACCCTGCTCCTCGGGTGCCTGACGCTTGTGGCCGCTGCAGTGATCGGCATATGGCACCTGCCGCTGCCATGGTCGCCGGGGGAAGTTTACCGGCCAGCGACGCTGTTTGTTCTCGGCGCCTGGTTTTCACTTGCCGCCTCGATGGTCTTCATGGGGCTTCACGTGTCTCGCATTGCCCGCGAGAGCCAGCAATTGTCGGACGCGTTGACCGCGACCGAGCTGGCGCTGGTCCACGAACAGCATCTGTCACAGCTCGACGGCCTTGCCGCAGCAGCAGCACACGAGCTGGGGACACCGCTTGCGACCATCGCCCTCATAGCCAAGGATCTGGAAGGCGATCCGGCGCTCAAAGCCGACCATGGCGAGGACATAGCCCTGTTGCGCGAGCAAATCTTGCGGTGCCGCGATATCATGAGCAAGCTGACGTCACTGGGAGCGTCGGATAACGAGCCCTTTCATCGCCTGACGCTCTCCCATCTTCTTGAGAATATCGTCGAACCGCATCGCCATTTCGGCGTTCAGGTCACCGTTGAATGCAGGGGAAGCGGGCCGGAGCCTGTCGGCAGGCGCGACCCGGCCATCCTTTATGGTCTCGGCAATCTCATCGAAAATGCCATCGACTTTGCACACGACACCGTTCGCATCGATGCACGCTGGAGCGAGCGCCAGATATCGGTGCTGATTATCGACGATGGTCCCGGCATTCGCGCTGATATCATGACGCGCCTTGGTGAGCCGTACGTTTCGGGGCGAAGCCAAGACAGCGGAGGGCTGGGCCTCGGATTCTTCATTGCCAAACGGCTCCTCGAGCGAAGCGGCGGGCGCATTGCGCTGGCCAATCGACCGCCACCTGACCACGGGGCGCAGTTGAAGATCGACTGGATGAGGGCCGATTTCGAAAAAGACGAGATCACGTCGACCTATGCCAACGCGTGAAAATAAATTTACCGTCCCAGGCAATCCACTGCCCAAAATGAAGCGTAATGGAATACACTTATGACGCCGTCGGGTGTTTCCGAGCCTGATCTGTTTAATCTTTGCGCGCCTTTTTGTTTCATTTTTTGCTCTTTTTGCAGCCAAACCACCCTTTTGAAGGTCCATACGACACAGGAACGCACCATGTCACTTGATATGCACAAGGATAGAAGCCTGCTGATCGTCGATGATGATCGGGCGTTTCTTCAGCGTCTGAGCAGTGCCATGTCAACGCGCGGCTTTGATGTCTGTGCTGTTGAAAGCGTCGCCGAAGGGGTAGCGCATGTGGCGAAATCCCCGCCCGCATTCGCTGTGGTTGACCTGCGACTTGGTGACGGCAATGGGCTTGATGTGGTGCGCCGGCTGAAGGCGGAGCGGGCGGATGCGCGCGCCATCGTGCTGACCGGCTACGGCAATATCGCCACCGCCGTTACCGCCGTGAAGCTCGGAGCCATGGATTATCTGGCAAAACCAGCGGATGCCGACGAAGTAATGAGCGCGCTTGTCAGCGAGGCAGGCTCGCGGCCTGAACCCCCCGCCAACCCCATGTCAGCTGATCGCGTACGCTGGGAACACATCCAGCGCGTCTACGAACTGTGCGAGCGCAACGTGTCGGAAACCGCCCGCAGGCTTGGCATGCACCGGCGCACCCTGCAGCGTATTCTGGGCAAGCGGGCGCCGCGCTGAGTTCCGCGCGCCTTGCGTTCAGTGGAGGCTCAGCGTCACCAGATCATGCTGCCAGGCATTGGCCAATGCAGCTTCCCGCGTGTCGGTCAGCATGATCGGCGTGCCATCGGCGCTGAAGAGCGCGAACAGGCGCAGACCGGGCTGGAGACGCGGCGCTTGCGGGAAGAGGTTCGGTACCTCTTCGGCCAACAGTGTGCGGACATAGGCCAATCTGCCCTCGCCAAGGGTGGCAAAAGACGGATCGGTACTGACAATATTACGGGGCATGGTACCCTCCTCAACGATCCTGAGACAGCAATGCTGCGCTCAAGAAGTTAATCCTTTGCGATGATGTCGACGCGCCGCGTCAGGCGCTGCGGTTCGGGGCGCAGCAAATCGATGGAAAGCAGCCCGTTCTCAAGCCGGGCCTCGGTCACCTCGATGCCCTCCGCCATAACGAACGTGCGCTGGAACTGACGGGTGGCGATGCCACGATGGAGAAACAGCCGGTCGGACATATCGTCGCTCTGGCGGCCGCGTACCATCAGCTGGCGCTCCTCGACGGTGATTTCGAGCTCATCGCGGCTGAAACCGGCCACCGCCAGCGTGATGCGCAGCGCCGTCCCGCGGTCCTCGTTCACGCGTTCGATATTATAGGGCGGGTAGCCATCGCTCTGGCTTTTGGCGGCGCGCTCAAGCAGGCGCTCCATGTCCTCGAATCCAAGCAGGAGAGGCGAGGAAAATTGCGGTTGACGTGCCATGACGAAGCCCTCCTTGAAGCGACTTCAAACCGGCGGACCCGATTTCGGCATCCGCCTTGTGCTATAGATCGCCATATGGGGAAGAGAACTGTCAGGCGCAAGGGGCCTGAAACGACGTCAGGATGTGATGATGCCACCGGACCTGAACACACGGGATGGCTGAAACATACCGGCTTCCACGGTGCCGATGGCAATCAGCTCGCCATGGCAGGTCGCATAGGCCTCACCCTCGATGATCGGCGCGTCTCGTCCCCGCAGCAGCGCTGCCTGCCCACGGCGCAGACGCTCGGCGGCATGACGATCAATGGCGATATGCGGCAGATCGGCAAGGGCGCCGGCGATAGGGTGAAGAATGGTGCGGAGCTGTGCTGCCGCCTCGGGATGCTCGCGCAGGGCAAGGATTGCTTCGAGGCTGACGGCCTCGTCGGCACGAAAATCGCCGACCTGCGTACGCCGCAGCGTCGACACATGGCCAAGGCAGCCGAGATCACGCCCGATATCGCGCGCCAGGGATCGTACATAGGTGCCCTTGCCGCATTCGCATTCAAACACGGCATGGTCATCATCGGGCATGTCGGCGAGCGTCAGCTCATAGACATTGACCTGGCGGGCGACGAGAGTGACGCTTTCCCCCTCGCGCGCCAGATCATAGGCACGCTCGCCCTGGATTTTGATGGCGGAGAATTGCGGCGGCACCTGCTCGATGGTGCCGGTATAGCGCGGCAGGAGCGCCATGATGGCCTCGCGGGTCGGACGCAGGGCGCTCTCGCGCACAACCTTGCCCTCGCTGTCATCCGTATCGGTTTCCTGCCCCCAGGTGACAGTGAAACGGTAGCGCTTCTGGCCATCCATCACATAAGCGACCGTCTTGGTCGCCTCACCGAGCGCGATCGGCAGGACGCCGGTTGCCAGAGGGTCAAGCGTGCCGGCATGTCCGGCCTTCCTGGCCGACAGCGCCCAGCGGACTGCGCCGACCGCCTGCGTCGAGGTCGTGCCGGTCGGCTTGTCGAGAATGATCCAGCCATCGATATCGCGCTTGATGCGTCGCGGCGCGTTCATGAGGCATTCCCTTTGTCCTGAGCCTCGGTATCGCGACGGACTTCGGGCAATTCCAGCAGGCGATCAATGGAATGGCCGCGCTCGAAGCTGTCATCGGCGCGAAAGCGCAGCTCGGGCATGAACTTCATGGCGATGCGCCGGGCGATGGCGCCACGCAGGAACTTGCTGTTGCGCTCCAGCAGGGCCACGGTTTCGCTTACCAGCCGGCCGCCAAGCGGCATGATGTAGCAGGTGGCGAGCTTGAGATCAGGCGACATGCGCACCTCAGGCACAGTGACCAGACGCGTGTCGATCTTGCTGTCGGCAATCGCCTCGCGCTGCAAGGCTTCTGCGAGAGCGTGGCGAATGGTCTCCCCAACGCGCAATTGTCGCTGCGAGGGGCCGCGTGCCTGGTCTTTCACTGATTTCCGCAAGGATCCTATTCCGCTTCGGGGCCTACACGGATAAATTGCTGCATGACGGCCATGGCCGCTCGTTCGGCGCGACGGTCGACGTGTTCATATACAGCGGTCTGCACAAACGACTGAATTGATTTCAATTGACCTGCCTGCTCGTCGACTTGCCGTTGAAGCCTCGAGACTTCATCCTGCAATTGCTTGTTTTGGCTCTTAAGCGCCTCCAGAGATCTTTGCATCTGGAAAACCGCAAGAACAAACTCCCCGAATTTCTTGGCCGACGGCAGCCAGGTCTTGCCAGCTCTGCCCGCAACCTCCTTGCCGTCGCTCATGCAACCGACCCTGTCACCAATCTGGCCAGAGAATGCTCATTATCGCGATTAAGGCGGTCGATCCGCTCGCCGCTGGCTGAAATAGCGCCAAGCGCTTCGATATTGCTTTGCACCACATCATCGGCCGTTTTATTGATCTCAGACAGCTCAGCCAAAATATGATCGAATTGGAGGTCAAAAAGCATGTTCTGATCATCGGCAGATGGCGTGACGCCTTCTAAGGTTTTCGCCAAGCCCAGCGGCCCCACTAATCCCCCCACCAGTAACGGGCCCATAAAAGGTATGAGTGACATGCCAAGGGTCGCCGCAGACAGCGCCGCCGCGCCTCTCACCATCTCCTGATTCGCTTTCTTCGCGCCTGCAATCTTGGGATTTTCTGTAATCTTGTTTCCCATCTCGACCATCCTCACAGCGTGCGCTGGACTTCGTGCACCCGGTAACATTCGATGACGTCGCCAGCCCGCATGTCCTGATAATTCTCAAACGACATGCCGCATTCCTGCCCGGCCGTGACTTCTTTTGCGTCGTCCTTGAAGCGCTTCAACTGGCTGAGCTTGCCCTCGTGGATGACAACATTGTCGCGGATGAGGCGGACATTGGCGCCGCGCTGCACTTCACCATCGGTGACCCGGCAGCCCGCGACCTTGCCGATCTTGGAGATGTTGAACACTTCAAGAATGGCGGCGTTGCCCAGCATTTCCTCGCGGAAAGTGGGGGCAAGAAGGCCGGTCATCGCCTTCTTCACGTCATCCACCAGATCATAGATGATGTTGTAATAGCGGATTTCGATGCCATCACGCTCGGCAACTTCGCGCGCCTCGCGCGAAGCGCGGACGTTAAAGCCGATGATGACCGCACCCGATGCAGCAGCCAGCGTCACATCCGATTCGGTGATGCCACCGACGCCTGAATGGATGATGCGGGCGCCCACCTCGTCGGTGCCGAGCTTATCGAGCGAGCCGGCGATAGCCTCCACCGATCCCTGCACGTCGCCTTTGACGACCAGGATGAATTCCTTGCGCCCGGCGCCCGACTTGATCTGCGTCATCATATCGGTGAGCGAGGTGCGGTTGCCGGCAAGGCGAGCCTGCATCTTGTCGCGGCGCTGGCGGTCACGGTAATCGGCGATCTCGCGGGCGCGCGCCTCGTTTTCAACCACGGCAAGCCGGTCACCGGCCTCCGGCACGCCGGAGAAGCCGAGAATTTCGACCGGCATGGACGGACCAGCTTGCGGGATCGACTGGCCGGCATCGTTCATGAGCGCGCGCACGCGGCCCCAGGCCGCTCCGGCAACGACAATGTCGCCAACCTTGAGCGTGCCACGGCTGATGATGGCGCTCGCCACCGGTCCCCGCCCGCGATCAAGCTTGGCTTCCACCACATAGGCTTCAGCCAGGCGATCGGCGGACGCCCGCAGATCAAGCAGTTCAGCCTGCAACTGGATGGCTTCGAGGAGTTTGTCGAGGTTGTGGCCCGTCTTGGCCGATACCTCGATTTCCAGCGTTTCGCCGCCCAGACTTTCCACCTGGATATCGTGCTGCAGCAATTCAGTGCGGGCGCGCAGCGGGTTGGCGTCCGGCTTGTCGATCTTGTTGATGGCGACAATGATCGGTGCTTTCGCAGCCTTGGCGTGGGCGATGGCCTCCACCGTCTGCGGCTTGACGCCATCATCAGCGGCAATCACCAGCACGACGATATCGGTCACCTTGGCGCCACGGGCACGCATGGCGGTGAAGGCGGCGTGACCAGGCGTGTCGACGAAGGTGATCTTGCCCCCCAGCGGCGACACCACCTGATAGGCACCGATATGCTGGGTGATGCCACCGGCTTCACCGGACACGACATTGGTCTTACGCAGGGCATCCAGCAGCGAGGTCTTGCCATGGTCGACATGGCCCATGATGGTAACGACCGGCGGGCGCGGCTGCATCTCGCCATCATCATCGATGGCATTGAACAGCCCTTCTTCAACGTCAGAATCAGCAACGCGGCGCACGCTGTGGCCCAGTTCCTCGGCAATGAGCTGGGCGGTGTCGGCATCGATCACATCGGTGATCTTGTGCATCTGGCCCTGCTTCATCAGCAGGCGGATGACATCGACACCACGCTCCGACATGCGGTTAGCGAGTTCTTGAATGGTGATAGCCTCGGGCAACACCACCTCGCGGGCGATCTTTTCGCGCGTTTCTCCACCCATCGCCTTGCGCTGATTGCGCTGCACACGCCGGCGCATGGCGGCCAGCGAGCGATTGCGCTCATCATCCTGCAGAAGGGCATTACCAAGCGTAAGGCGTCCCTGGCGGCGGTCGATCTCGCGCTTTTCAGGCTTAGGCGCGACGGGGCGGGCCGCCACACCCTTGCGAACGCCCGTGCGGCGCTGCTCGTCTTCTTCGCTTTCAACAGCGCGCGGGCCTGGCGGGCGGGCAGCCACTGGCGCTGACGGCGAGGCCGCAGGGCGCGGCGTTGTCGAGCGGCTGAGTGGCGGGGCGGGCGCGCGGCCTGGCTCCTCGCCCAATTGGCGCTTGGCTTCGGACTCGGAGCGCCGGCGCGTTTCTTCCTCGCGGCGGCGACGCTCTTCTTCCTCGATGCGGCGCGCTTCCGCTGCCTCACGCTCGCGCTTTGCCTGTTCTTCCTGCTCGGCCCAGCGATGGCGGTCATCATCCGCGCGCTTGCGATCATCGGCCTCGCGCGAGCGAGCCTCTTCGAGGACGCGTGAACGCAGCTGCTTTTCTTCCTCGCTCAGCGTGCGCAACACCATCCCGCTCGAGCGCGAGGGCGTGGCGGAGGGCCGCGCCGGTGCCGGGGCGGTGGCAGGTGCTGCCGGCTTGGCAGCGACGGGTGGCGTTGCCGCAGGCGCTGGAGCCGCTGCCTTGGCCGCAGGCGCGGCCGTCACCGGGGGGCGCTCGACAATCGGCTTGCCATCGCTGCCGATGCGGCGCTTCTTCTGCACCTCGACGACGACCGCCTTGCTCCGCCCGTGCGAGAAATTCTGCCGCACGATGTTGGCTCCAGCGCTGCCCTTGTTCAGGGTCAGCGTCTTGGAGGCCGGAGAGACCGTGATCGTCTTGTCGCCCGGTTGTTTGCTGTCGCTCATTCGAAAACCGTCTCTGCCACCTGGCGCTGTATCAACTGCAACACGTTTCGGAAATTGCCTGTCAGCCGGCCCCGTCGGGAGTGCCGTCAGACATTTTCCGCCTCCATCCCATCATTGCGATAGGCTGAAAGCAAAACAATCCGCGCCAGGCAAGCCTGGGCGGCTGATCCATTCAACAGCGCAGCATGTACCACATTCGACCGGCCTAACGCCAAGTCCAAATCGCTGCCTGCAAAAACTTTCCAGATCGGGGCTGAATCCCCCGATACGGCACGAAAAAGGCGATCAAGTCGGACGCAACCATCCTCCGCGCCGTCCCGCGCATGAAGCAGGCCAAGGGCGCCCTGCTTCAACGCTGCTTCGACCTGCGCAAAGCCCGATACCACCTGCCCGGCTTTCATCGCAAGGCTCAGACTGTCGCGGGCGCGCTTGACCAGCAATGCCTCGACATCATCTTCCAGCGTGTCGATGATTGCGACTGGCCGTTTCAAGGCACGGGCAAAAACCCGCTTGCGCTGCGCCTCGCCAACGGCGCGGCGGTTTGCGGATATCCACACGCCGCGCCCGGGAAGGACCGCCTTGAGGTCAGCGGCAAGCGAGCCGTCGGGGGCGAGCACGAAGCGGATCAGCCGATCGACGGGGCGAAGCTCGCGGGTGAGGGCGCACATACGCTCAAGCCGCCCACGCGGTTTGCCACCATCGTGCTCGCCATCCGCCAAAGACCCGGCACTATCGCTGCCTGCCGCCACCATCGCCCCTTCGCCTCGTTGTATCCCTGCCGTCAGAGCGACGCTGGAGCCTCTTCGTCACTGGCTTCCTCCGCCACCGCCTGAGGCGGGAGAATATCCTCCGGTTTCAGCCAGCCGGCCGCGACACGAGCCTGCAGGATCAGGTTTTCTGCCTCTTCGCGTGTGATATCGAGCCCTTGGAAATGTCCGGCATGTTGCCTGGTCTCGCCTTCGCTGCGCTCCTGCCAGCCGGTGAGTTCATCGGTCGAGCAATCGGCGAAGTCTTCCAGCGTCTTCACGCCGCCTTCGCCAAGCGCCACCATCATCTTCTTCGACATGCCGGGCACCGACAGCAGTTCATCGGCGACGCCAAGCTCCTTGCGCCGATCATCAAGTTCGCGATCCTGCTGCTCGAGGAAGCTCGTGGCGCGCTGCTGGATTTCCTTTGCCGTGTCCTCATCGAATCCTTCGATCTCGGCAAGTTCGGTGAGATCAACGAACGCCAGTTCCTCGACCGACGCGAAGCCTTCCGAACTCAGGAGCTGGCCCACCACCTCGTCGACGTTAAGCGCGGTCATGAATAGCTGGGTGCGTTCGGCGAATTCCTTCTGGCGGCGCTCCGATTCCTGAGCCTCCGTCAGGATATCGATGTTCCAGCCGGTGAGCTGGGAGGCCAGGCGGACGTTCTGGCCGCGCCGGCCGATGGCAAGCGACAGCTGGTCGTCGGGCACCACCACCTCGATGCGCTCGGCTTCCTCATCAAGCACCACCTTGACCACTTCAGCGGGCGCGAGGGCGTTGACGATGAAGGTCGCCTGATCGGGCGACCACGGGATGATGTCGATCTTCTCGCCCTGCAATTCATTAACGACGGCCTGGACGCGGCTGCCGCGCATGCCGACGCAGGCGCCGACGGGATCGATGGAGGAATCGCGCGAATAAACGGCAATTTTTGCCCGCGAACCGGGGTCCCGCGCCACCGCCTTCACCTCGATCACGCCATCATAGATTTCCGGCACTTCCTGGCCAAAAAGCCTGGCCATGAACATGGGATGGGTGCGCGAGAGAAAAATCTGCGGGCCGCGCTGCTCGCGGCGCACATCGTAGACATAGGCGCGCACGCGATCACCCGGCTTCAACGCCTCACGCGGCAGCATTTCATCGCGCCGGATGATGGCTTCGGCGCGGCTCAGATCAATGATCACATTGCCGTATTCCACGCGCTTGACGAGGCCGTTGATGATCTCGCCGATGCGGTCCTTGAACTCGTCATATTGCCGGTCGCGTTCGGCCTCGCGCACCTTCTGGACGATAACCTGCTTTGCCGACTGGGCAGCGATGCGGCCGAAATCCATCGGCGGCAGGGTTTCGGAAATGAAATCACCCGGCTGGGCGGCCGGATTGCGGCGCTTGGCATCTTCAAGGACAATCTGGGTTGCATCATTGTCAATGGCCTCGACGACTTCCAGCAGGCGGGCGAGATGAATTTCGCCCGTCTTGGCATTGATCTCGGCGCGCACATTGGTCTCCAGACCGTAGCGCGAGCGGGCCGCCTTCTGGATGGCGTCTTCCATCGCCGTCAGAACGATTTTCTTGTCGATGGCCTTCTCGCGGGCGACCGCGTCGGCAATCTGCAGCAATTCCAAACGATTGGCGCTAACGGCCATGGCGCTTACTCCTCTTGTCAGACTTTTTGTCTGGTGATGTCCTGCCCGCTGGCGCGGGTTGATGATCCGTATCTTTGCCGGCGTCCTCAAGCGATGGCGGCCCGTTGCGACGCAGGCTTTCCCTGATGAGGTCGTCGGTCAGAACCAGCCGCGCCTCGCTCATGATCGCAAAGGGAATGTGGATGTCGGCTGTGCTTCCCATCTCGCCGGCGTCCGGGGTCAACAGCACGCCCTCTCGCTCGACCTTGCCCAGAACCCCGCGAAAACGCCGCCTGCCTTCGACGGCCATGTTGAGGGCGAGCTTTACCTCATGCCCCTGCCAGCGGACAAAATCAGAGACCCGCACCAGAGGGCGATCAATCCCCGGCGAGGACATCTCCAGATAATAGGCCTTGTCGACGGGGTCGGCGACATCAAGGACGGGCGAGACAGCGCGTGAGGCGGCCTCGCAATCATCAATGGAAAAAATACCATCAGGGCGCTCCGCCATGATCTGAACCGTGCAGCCATTGACCGCGAGGATCTTCACGCGGACCAGGCGATAACCGATATCGCCGAGAGCCGGCCCGCAGACTTCCGCCACCCGCGCCGCCACCCCCGCCTCGACAAAAAGACGAGGTTCGGCGAGCAGGGCATCGGGCGCAGCCGGCACCATCACGGTCTCGGCTGCCGGCGACAGTATGGGTTCTGGCTGGTCGTGATTTCTGTTTGCGCTCATGCCTCGACGGCTTTCGACTGTGAACTGTCCGGTTGCCCGCCATCCGCAGGCGCTGATGCAAAGAGTTCGGGGGCGGGCCCCGGGGGACCCACCTCACTTCGGATCGATGCATCGTCCGCATGAGATGTCGTTGAATGACTGTCTACATAAGCGAGCTTGCGTCCTGGCGCAAGCCTCGGTGATGAACGCTGCCGACACACAAAATGAGCGCGAAGGTGCCTTGCGTGCCATTTCGCGCCGCCTATGATCGTGACCATTACTGCTTGATCAGGGAAAATGACATGTCGACACCGAGACTGCGATTCATCGTTGCCGCACTTCTGACAACGCTCCCCGTCCTGCCGGCTTTCGCCCACACCGGGCATGATCATGTGTTTGGCCTGACATCAGGCCTTGTCCATCCGCTCACCGGTCTTGACCACGTTCTCGCCATGGTCAGCGTTGGCGCGCTTGCCGGGCTTCACGGCGGGAGGGCGCTATGGGCACTGCCGGCGTGCTTTCTGGCGTTTCTGGCGGTCGGGGCGGGAATGGCGCTGTCTTTTGCTCCACAAGCGGCAAACGAGATGCTGATCGCCCTGTCGCTGGTCGTGCTGGGCGGACTGCTTGCCGGCAATGTCCGCTTGCCGCTGGCCATGGTGAGCACGCTCATCGCCGGTTTCGCGCTGGCTCATGGCTATGGTCACGGCGTCGAACTTCCCGATCATGCGTCGGCGATCGGCTATTTTGCCGGCTTTCTGGTGATGACCGCTCTTCTCCACATGTCCGGCGTTCTCCTCTCCCTGCCGCTCAGTGGCAGCCAAGTGATGCAGCGTTCAGCCGGATTTGCAACCGTGGCGGCAGGCCTCGGCCTGCTGGCGCTGCGGGCAGTATGATAGGCATCCGCCAGACCATTCACACAGCCGTTCAGTGACCCATGCGCATTGCCGTGTTTTCCGATATTCACGCCAATCGGCAGGCCTTTGAAGCGTCGTTCGCCCAGGCGGCAGCGGCGCGGCCCGACCGCATCGTCATTCTCGGTGATATTGTCGGCTATGGCGGCGATCCCGACTGGGCGGTTGAGCGGGTAGCCGGGCTTGCGGCACAGGGTGCCGTCGTCGTCAAAGGCAATCATGACGCGGCCATCGCCACACCTTCCACGGCGATGAATGACGCGGCGAGCGCCGCCCTTGACTGGACACGCCAACAGCTTTCACCAGCCCAGGCCGGATTTCTGTCGACACTGCCGATGAGCGCGATCATCGAAGACCTCGAATTCGTTCACGCCTCACCAGCATCACCTGCAAGCTGGCCCTACATCACCCAGAACCGCGATGCGGAACGGGCTCTGGCGGCGACGAAATCGCGGGTGACGCTGTGTGGCCATGTGCATCGTCCAACTCTCTACCATGCCCGCTCCGGCGGCCGTGTGGAGCATTTCGTTCCCATCAGCGGTGTTGCCGTCCCGCTACTCGCGCAACGACGGTGGATCGGCGTTCTTGGCTCGGTCGGCCAACCCCGCGACGGCGTACCTGCCGCCGCCTATGCGCTTCTTGATACGAGTGCCAATACCTTGACCATTCTGCGTGCGCCTTACGATGTCGCCGGCGCGCAAGCGGCGATCCGTGCCGCCGGCCTGCCTGAAAGCCTCGCGGCACGGCTGGCGCGGGGAGCTTGAAGATGCCAGGGCGCCTTGCGGCAGGGATGGTCATCGACGGCTTCACGCTGGTTGCCCCTCTTCATCGCGGTGGCATGGCCGAGTTGTGGACCGTCGACACTCCCAACGAAACCAAGCCGCTTGCCATGAAAATTCCCTTTGTTCACGAGGGTGATGATCCAACCGCCATCGTCGGTTTCGAGATGGAGCAGATGATCCTGCCACGGCTCAGCGGGCCGCATGTCCCGCGCTATGTGGCGAGTGGCGAGATAGAAGGTAAACCCTATCTTGTCATGGAGCGGATCGATGGCACGTCGCTGCGCCCGCTGATGGATGAAGGCCCGCAGCGTGGTGAGGAGGTCGCGGCACTTGGCGCCAAAGTGGCACGCGCGCTCCACGCGCTCCACCTGCAGCACGTTATCCATTTTGATATCAAGCCATCCAACGTCATGCTGCGCTCCAGCGGTGAGGCCTGTCTCATTGATTTTGGCCTGTCGCGCCATTTGCACTTGCCAGATCTGCTGAGCGAAGAGTTTCGCCTGCCGCTTGGCACCGGGCCCTACATTTCACCCGAACAGGTGCTGCGCCAGCGCAATGATCCACGCAGCGACCAGTTCGCGCTGGGGGTGATGCTCTATGTGCTGGCAACCGGCCACCGGCCCTTCGGCAAACCGGAATCACTGTCCGCTTTGCGCAAACGGATATGGCGTCAGCCCATCCCGCCACGGGCCCTCAATCCCGACATTCAGCCGTGGCTACAGGAAATCATCCTGCGCTGCCTCGAAGTTGATCCGGCCATGCGCTACCCCTCGGCATCGCAGCTGAGCTTCGCGCTCGAACACCCCGAGCAGACGGTTTTGACCGAACGCGCCCACCGCCTCACGCGCGGCAATCTCATGACGGCGTTCAAAAGCTGGCTGCGCTCGATTGGACAGGAAGCTGGTGATGTCACTCAGGCGCTGACACCCGCCAGCGCGCCGATCATCCTTGTGTGCGTGCATCTGAAGGCGCAAGCATCTCTGCTGCAGGCAGTTCATGATACCGTCACCCGCCTGATCGCCAGCCAGGCGCATATGCGGCTTGCCTGCCTGACGGTGCAAAAGATACGTGCGGTCGGTATCGACTCGACACTTGATGCCGAGGGTCGCAACATTCACCTGCACCATCTGGCGGAGTTGAAGCACTGGGCGGGCGATCTTGCCAAAGCCGCCGACCAGGTGACGTTTCATGTCATCGAGGCCAGTGATCCGGCTGCCGCCGTCATCGATTTTGCCCGCCACAACGCGGTTGACCAGATTGTGATCGGTGCACGCTCGTCCTCGGCGATCCGGCGTTTTCTTGGCAGCGTCTCCTCACGCGTGGTTGCCGAAGCCCCCTGCACGGTGACGGTGGTGCGGGCAAGGGGTGAGGCATCCATCAATGCTTGATTAGCCGCGTGCGCCCATGCCATGGTCGATGTCAAGAAAACGAGGATTGGAGGGTACATCATGGGCCGCGACGTCACCGAGGAACTGCGCGAGGCCGCCCTCCACTATCATCGTTATCCCCGCCCCGGAAAGCTCGAGGTCAAGGCCACCAAGCCGCTTGGCAACCAGCGCGACCTTGCCCTTGCCTACACGCCCGGCGTGGCGGTGGCCTGCGAGGCGATTGCCGCCGATCCGGCCCAGGCGGCCCATCTGACGGCGCGCGCCAATCTGGTGGCGGTGGTGTCAAATGGCAGCGCCGTGCTGGGGCTTGGCAATATCGGGCCGCTTGCCTCAAAGCCGGTGATGGAGGGCAAAGCGGTCCTGTTCAAGAAATTCGCCGGGATCGATGTATTCGATATCGAAATCGACGCGCCGGAGGTTGATCGCGCAGTTGATGTCGTGGCGGCGCTGGAGCCGACGTTTGGCGGCATCAATCTTGAGGATTTCAAGTCACCGGAATGTTTCGAGATTGAAGCGCGCCTGCGCGAGCGCATGAAGATCCCCGTCTTTCACGACGATCAGCACGGAACGGCCATCATCGTCGCCGCCGCGATCGTCAATGGCCTGGCAATTGCCGGCAAGGATCTGGCGAAGGTCAAGATCGTCACGTCGGGTGCCGGCGCGGCGGCGATCGCCTGCCTCAACCAGCTGGTGGCGCTGGGGGCGAAACCCGAGAATATCTGGGTGACGGATATCGAAGGCCTGGTCTATGTCGGACGCGGCAAGCTGATGGATCGCTACAAGGACGTCTTTGCCAAGAAGAGTGACCTGCGCATGCTCGCCGAGGTCATTGCTGGTGCCGATGTCTTTCTTGGCCTGTCGGCAGGCGGAGTTCTGAAGCCTGATATGGTGAAGGCGATGGGCGAGCGTCCGCTCATCATGGCGCTTGCCAATCCGACACCGGAAATCATGCCGGAAGAGGCGCGGGCGGCACGCCCTGACGCGCTGATCTGCACGGGGCGATCTGATTTTCCCAATCAGGTCAATAATGTCCTGTGCTTTCCCTACATCTTCCGCGGCGCGCTTGATTGCGGGGCAACCACCATCAACGAGGAGATGAAAGCGGCTGCCGTCAAGGCGATCGCCGCCCTTGCCCGCGAGGCGCCCTCGGAAGTGGTGGCGCGCGCCTATGGCGGGGAAAGCCGCACGTTCGGTGCTGACATGCTGATCCCCTCGCCTTTTGATCCGCGTCTCATCCTGCGCATTGCCCCGGCGGTGGCGGAAGCGGCGGCGGCAAGCGGCGTGGCGAGCCGGCCGATTGTCGACATGCCCGCCTATATCGAAGAACTCAACCGCTTCGTCTTCCGCTCCGGCCTGCTGATGAAACCGATCTTCGATTCAGCGCGCGGGCAGATGAAGCGCATCATCTATGCGGAGGGCGAGGATGAGCGCGTGCTGCGCGCCACCCAAGTCATCCTGGACGACGGGCTTGCGATTCCCATCCTCATCGGTCGACCGCAGGTGATCGAGGCGCGCTGCCAGCGTTTCGGGCTTGCGATGCGGCCGGGGGTTGATTTCGAGATCGTCAATCCGGAGAGCGACGTGCGCTACCGCGATTACGTCAAGACCTATCACGAGCGCACCGGGCGCAAGGGCATCTCGCTGGATGCCGCACGCACCATCGTGCGCACCTCCAATACCGTCATCGCGGCGCTGGCGCTGTGGCGCGGCGAGATCGATGCGATGATCTGTGGCGTCGAAGGGCGTTTTGTGTCGCATCTGCGCCATATCCGCCAGATTGTCGGGCTTGCTCCCGGCGCCGACAGCCTTGCCGCATTGTCGCTCCTCATCACCTCATGGGGAACGCTGTTCATGGCCGATACCCATGTGACGCTCAATCCGAGCGCCGAGGAGATCGCCGACATGACGATCCTGGCAGGCGGCCATGTACGCCGCTTTGGACTAGAACCAGCCATCGCGCTTATCTCGCATTCTGAATTCGGCTCGCATGACGACGCTGAAGCTGACAAAATGCGCCGCGCCGTCGAACTCATATGGAAGCGTGCGCCTGAACTGGCGGTCGATGGCGAGATGCATGTCGATTCGGCGCTCGAGCCCGAAAAGCGCGCCAGAATACTGGCAAACAGCCGGTTGAAAGGCGCGGCCAACGTCCTCATCATGCCCAATCAGTCAGCCGCCAACAGCACCTTCCACGCCATCCGCGTGACGACGGATGCTCTGCCGGTCGGCCCCATTCTGGTTGGCACCGCCAAGCCGGCCCATATCCTGACACCCTCCGTTACCGGGCGCGGCATCGTCAACATGACGGCGGTAGCGGTAGCGGAAGCGCAGGCAAGCGACGCGCCCGTCGTCAAGGCAGCGGGCTGAGGTTCTCGCTCACTCGCGCGCGTTACTCCGCACAGCAGCGAGCATCGCCTCGGCTGCCGCAAGCTCCTCAGGCGTATTGGCATTGAAGAACGGGTCGACCGGGTCGCTCGCCCATTGCACGGCAACGCAGCCACGGCGCGCCGTCCAAGTATCGATCTTGCGCAAATTTTCATCGACCATGGCCTGGCGCAAATGATCACGGAGCCGCACCTGCCAGAGCGCAATGGTTGGATGGGTATAACCGCCGGAGGCCGCGCAGGCGAGAGGACGGTCCGCCTCGCTCCTCGTGCTATGCAGCCGGCTTACGAGATCGACGGGAAGAAACGGCCCGTCGGCTGTGACCGAGACAACCCATTGGTAGCCGGCCGGATGTCCGGCGGCAAAATCAAGAGCCGCCAGAATGCCGGCGAGCGGCCCGGGATAATCCGGCAGGCCGTCAGCGATGACCGGCAGATCGAAAGCGGCAAAGCGTCCGGCATCGCCATTGGCATTGAGCACGAGACAATCGACCTGCGGGTGAAAGCGGGCGATGACATGGTCAAGAAGGGCCTTGCCAGCGAGGGGTTTCAGCGCCTTGTCGCCACCACCCATGCGCCGCGACAATCCTCCGGCAAGGATGACGCCAAGCGTGCGCGGCACGTCAATCATCGTCAGATGATCCCTTGCGGCGCTGGCGCGATGTTTCCTCAGGAATTTTGGCGGGATCAAGATCGAAGATGAGGCGCTCAGCGCCAGCCAGGGCAACAAAGCGCGTACCGCGCGCGCGCCCGATCAACGTCAATCCGGCCTTGCGTGCCAACTCAACACCCCAGGCTGTGAAGCCCGAGCGCGAGACCAGAACCGGAATGCCCATGCGGATGGTCTTCAAGACCATCTCCGAGGTCAGGCGCCCGGTGGTGTAGAAAATCTTGTCGGCGGGATCGACGGCGTTGCGAAACATCCAGCCGGCGATCTTGTCGACAGCATTATGGCGCCCCACATCCTCCATATAGACCAGCGGATTGGCACTTTTTGCCAGTACGCAGCCATGAATGGCGCCGGCTTCGAGATAGAGCGAAGGCGTCTGGTTGATGGTGTGCGTCAGCCCATAGAGCCATGAGGTCCGCAGTTCCGCCGGCGGCAGAACGATCTTGTCGAGCGCTTCCATCATGTCGCCAAAAGCCGTACCCTGCGCGCAACCTGACGTCTGGGTGCGTTTTTTCAGCTTGCCCTCGTAATCGGTATGATGCGCGGTCCGCACCACGACGACGGCCAGATCCTCATCGTAGTCGACGCCCGTCACCTGATCGTCAGCCTGCAGCATGTTCTGATTGAGCAGATAGCCCAGCGCCAGCAAATCAGGATGATCGCCGATCGTCATCATGGTGACGATCTCCTGGGCGTTGAGATAAAGCGTCAGCGGCCGCTCGACGGTTACAGCACTGGTGATGGCCCGGCCGTTCTGATCTATACCATCCACCTTCACCGTCAGACGCGGGTCGTGCGGGTCGGGGCGGATGAGGTAGCTGTCGAGCGAAAGAGCCATGTCACCAGAATGGGGGTGGCGGCAGCGATTTGGCAAGACCGAAGGCCAGAGTTGACGACGACGCCTCGATCTCGCATTCCTCTGTGATGGAAACGTCCCGCCTTGATCTGAAGGGTCTGAAATGCCCCTTGCCGGCGTTGAAATTACGCAAGGCTCTGACGCGCCTTGCGAGCGGCACCGTTATTGTCGTTGAATGCAGCGATCCGCTGGCCGCCATCGACATTCCCCATCTTCTGCAGGAAACGGGTGACCATCTCGAAGACACGAGCCGGGATAGCAGCATCCTGACGTTTACCGTACGCAAGGCATGAGCACCAGCGCGCGCCCCGTGCCAGCAGGCGGCATGCTCGCCTTTTCAGCCATCTGCCGGCTGATCGCGCAGCATGTTCGCCCTTGCGCCGCAGAGACGCTGGCGCTTGACGAGGCGACTGGTCTGGTGCTGGCCGAACCAGTCGCTGCCGATGCGGACGTGCCGGGCTATGCGATGGCGCTGCGCGACGGTTATGTCGTTATGTCCGAACGCCTCATCGGCGCCAGCCCCCTGTCCCCCCTGCCGCTTGACGCGGCCGCGCCGTTCATCATGGCGGGACAGCGCCTGCCCGACGGGTTCGATGCGATCTTGCCAAGCGAGGATGTGACGGAGAGCGGTGAGGCAATTGGCGAAGCAAACTCTGGCGGGCATGTCCTTCACCGCGGCACGCTGGCCCGGCAGGGCGAGGTGCTGGCGGATGCCGGAACACGGTTGACGGGCGCGACGATGGCAGCGCTCAGGCTCGGCGGCACCCGGAGCGTGATGGTACGGCGACCGCGCCTGGCGATCCTCGCTCTCGGTGAGGCGAACGGGTTGCTGGCCGAAGCCTGCCGCGACGTGTTAGGCGGGCTTTCCCCTTACATCCGTTGCACGACGATGAGCGGCGCGCTTCCTGCCTTGCAAAGCACCCTGCAAGCCGTGAACCCTGATGCTGTGATCACCATCGGCGGGCTTGGTGCGGGAACCGATGATGTTGCAAGGGCAGGACTGGCGTCGGCGGGGATTGTGCTTGCGGCTGAAATGGCGGTGACGCCGGGAAGACGGGCGGCACTGGCGATGTGTGGTAAGGCGCCTGTTCTGGCACTGCCGGGCGCGCCGGAAGCCGTCATGGCGCTGACGATGACGCTCGGGCGGCTGATGATTGCCCGCCTGTCGGGAGAACGTCGTGGACCTGCGCCCTCACCTCGCCGCCTCAAACGCAAGATTGCCGGACCGGCGGGATTGACGCGCTTGGTTTTTGTCCGCGCCGAGGCCGACGGGATTATGCCGCTTGGCAGCGAACGGATGGGCCTCAAGGGGCTGGCGGAAGCAGGCGGGATTGTTGTCGTCTCGCCGCAAAGCGAAGGCTTTGCCGAAGGCAGCGAGGTGGCTATTCTCGACCTTAATCATTGGCCAGATTGTGAGTGAGCGTTCGATGACCGAGATCATCAAGCCGTCCGTCATCGCCCAGCAGCAATTTCTCGACGTTGTGTCGAAGGAGGAAGCGCTGGCGCGCTGGCATCAAGCCTACCCGCCGCGCCAGCTTGGAAGCGAAAAAGTGCGCCTTGAGGATGCGCTCGCTCGCGTGCTTGCGCAGGCGGTCAACAGTCCCATCGATGTGCCGCCTTTCGATCGCGCCCTGGTCGACGGTTTTGCCATACGATCGGTCGACAGCACCGGCGCAAACGAGGCCCAGCCGCGCTATCTGGCGCTCACCCGGCAGAGCCTTGCCTGCGGCGACGTTCCAACGCCTGCCAGTATGGTCGAAAAGGGAAGCGCCACATGGATCGCCACGGGCGCCATGATGCCGCGTGGTGCGGATAGCGTTGTCATGGTCGAGCACAGCGAACCTGACGGCGCGGGCGTTGCCATCCGCCAGGCGGTGAGGTCCGGACAGGCGATGGCCTTCGCCGGCTCGGATATCGCGCGCGGCGAAACGGTGCTGCTGGCGGGCACCATCCTTGGCTCGCGCGACATCGGCGTGCTGGCCGCTTGCGGAATTGGCGAGGTCGAGGTGGTGCGGCAGCCGCGCATTGCCGTCATCTCCACGGGCGATGAACTGGTCACACCCGGGGCGCCGTTGGAGGCCGGCGCGATTTATGATTCCAATTCGGCCATTCTCGCAGCAGCCATTACCGAGAGCGGCGGGCTGCCGGTGTCGTTTGGTGTCATCCGCGACGATGAGAAGGCGCTGCGCAAGGCGCTGGCCGACGCGATGGCCGGATGCGACATGCTGGTCGTTTCCGGCGGGACATCGAAGGGCAATGGCGACCTCACTCACCGTATCGTCGCCGGCCTGGGAGCGCCCGGCATTGTTGTCCACGGCGTGGCGCTGAAGCCTGGCAAGCCGCTTTGCCTCGCGGTGGCAGACGGCAAGCCGATCGCGCTTCTGCCTGGTTTTCCAACCTCCGCCATCGTCACCTTCCAGACATTTGTCGCCCCGCTGATCCGGGCCATGGCGGGTCTGGCGGGCGCTCGTCATGCCGTCATCGAGGCTGTGACACCCCTTCGCATTGTCTCCGAACTGGGGCGCAGCGAATTTGCCATGGTGACGCTTGCGTCCTCGCCTGACGGTCTCAAGGCTCTGGCAACCGGCAAGGGTTCGGGTGCTGTCACGTCGTTCTCGCAGGCCGATGGCTTCGTCGAGATCGCACCCCTTGTCGAGCGCGTGGAGGCAGGTTCAACGCTCAGCGTCACCATGATCGCCGGCGCGCAGGGTCTGCCTGATCTCCTGATTGCCGGCAGCCAGTGTGTCGGCCTCAACGCACTCAGCCTTGATCTGGTGTCGCGCCATGTGCGCCCCCGCCTTCTTGCGCTTGGCAGCCAGGCCGGATTGGCGATGGCGAAGCGTGATGAATGCGATGTGGCTCCGATCCATCTGCTGGACGCGTCCAGCAATAGCTATAACGCACCCTTTGTTGACAGCTCCCTCGACCTGGTTCCCGGCTGGCTTCGTCTGCAGGGTCTGGCCTTCCGCAAAGATGATCCGCGCTTTGCCGGTCGCGAACCCGAGGCTGCTATTCGTGATGCGGCCCATGATGCCGGGTGCATCATGGTCAATCGCAATCCCGGTGCCGGCACGCGAGTTTTGATCGACCGCCTGCTTGAGGGTGCGCAGCCCCCCGGCTGGTCGAACCAGCCACGATCGCATAATGCGGTTGCCGCAGCGGTTGCGCAGGGGCGCGCTGACTGGGGGATCACCATCGCGCCGATTGCTGCTGCCTACGGGCTGGGCTTTGCAGCGCTCGCCGAGGAGCATTATGATTTTGTCATCCCGGCAGCGCGCCGCGGAACGCCGGCGATTGCAGCCTTCCTTGCCGCATTGCGTGACGAGAACGTGCGTAGCGCCCTTGTAGCGATGGGTTTCAAGCCACGATGACGATCCGCCACGTCATCATCGGTCTTGCCGGGTGGAGCGGTGCCGGCAAGACGACATTGGTCGTCAGGTTGCTTCCCGAACTGATCGGGCGCGGGCTCAAGGTATCCACCATCAAGCATGCGCACCACGCTTTCGATGTTGATGATGAAACCAAGGATTCCTTTCGTCATCGCAGCGCCGGAGCCCGCGAAGTCCTGGTGTCATCGGCGCGCCGCTTTGCCCTCATGAGCGAGCATGACGAGCGCGGCGAGCCGGGGCTGCCGGCTCTGCTCACCCGTCTTGCTCCCTGCGATCTGGTGCTCGTCGAAGGCTTCAAGCGTGCGCCGCACGCCAAGATCGAAATCCATAGGCGGGCGAACAACAAGCCATTGCTTTATCCTGACGACCCGGCGATCCGGGCGATCGCCTGTGACAGCGTGATTGAAGGCGCGCGGCTGCCGCTACTTGATCTCGATGACATCCCGGCAATCGCCGATGCCTGTCTGCGGTTTGCCGCGCCCTTTCCGGACAATGCGGGCTAGAGATGGCGCAGCTCAGCGATGACAGTCTGGCGTTCGGTGGCAAGCTTGCCACTCTGGATGAGGTACGCGCCGCGCTGCGACAGCGCCTGACGCCCGTTGCAACCGTCGAAATCGTTGACGTCATGGCGGCCGGCCGACGCATTTTGGCCCAAGACATCATCGCGCCCTTGTCGATCCCGGCTTTCGACAACTCGGCCGTCGATGGCTATGCGGTCAGGATCGGCGATGTGGCGCCGGTTGGCGACACACGCCTGATGATCACCAACCGGGTCACCGCCGGCAGTTCGGCGAAACATCCGCTGGGCGCTGGCGAGGCAGCGCGCATCTTCACCGGCGCGCCGCTGCCAGAAGGTGCCGATACCATCTTCATGCAGGAAGACGTCCGCGTCGAGGGAGCGCATGTCGTTGTGCCGGCAGGGCTGAAACGTAGCGCCAATGCACGATTTGCCGGCGAAGACATAGCGGCTGGCGAGATCGCGCTTCGTCAGGGATTGCGGCTGCGCCCGCAGGATGTGGCGCTCGCCTCGGCATTGGGGTTGGCAGACCTGCCGGTGCGCCGACGTCTGGTCATGGCGCTCCTGTCGACCGGCAACGAGGTGATGGCGCCCGGCAGTGTTGTCGGCAATGCCGGGCTTTACGATGCCAATCGCCCGCTGCTCGCGGCTCTGGCGCAGGCGGCTGGCTGCGACGTGATTGATGGTGGCATCGTGCGCGATGAACCTGAAGCGCTTGCGGCAGCTTTGACCCAAGCGGCGAGCGAGGCTGACGTCGTCATTTCATCGGGTGGCGTATCGACGGGCGAAGAAGATCACGTCAAAGCGGTTATCGAGCGCATCGGGCGTCTTGACTGGTGGCGGATTGGCATCAAGCCCGGGCGGCCGGTCGCCGCCGGGGTCATCAACGGCAAAGCCTTCGTCGGTCTGCCGGGCAATCCGGTGGCAGCCTATGTCACCTTCACCCAGATCGTCCGCCCGTTGCTGGCCGCGCTTGCCGGTGAGACGTGGCGGCCCCCGCTTGGGCTGCCAGTGCGCGCCGATTTCGCCTATCGCAAACGCGCCGGGCGGCGCGAATTCGTGCGCGTGTCGCTTGGCGATGAGCAGCCGGTCCGCCTGGCGAGAAAACATCGGCAGGATGGGGCCGGCGTTATCACATCGCTGACCGCATCGGACGGGCTGGTTGATCTTGACGAAGCGATCACCGAGGTCCGGCCTGGTGACCTGCTGTCATTTTATCCATTCGCAGTGATCGAGGCCTGAGAGCGTGCGGCGGCAATCGTAACGCCAACACCGATCACGTACATCCAGCCTTGGGTAAAATCGGCCAAATGACTATTGAAGAAGCCACCGGCGATGTTTTGTATGACGATGGCAAGACCGATACGAGCCGCGAGGCTGGAACCAGCGAGCGCGATGGTGTGGGAAAGCCACATCGCCATCAACAGCCCAACGCCGATCAGGCCGGTCTGCATGGCGGTCAGCAGCGCCTGATTATGCGGATTTGAGGTTACAAATTTTTCATCGAGCGTTCCGGCTTTGACCATGCCCTCCATTGCCGCACGGACGCCGCCTGCACCATAACCGATGATCGGGGAGTGGGCGACGAGCCCGGACGTCTGGCGATACCACTCCAAACGATATCCTGCCGATGTCGCTTCGCCATTTGCTGAATAGCGATGAACTTCTGTAATCGCACTTTCCACGCGCTCGCGGATCCGCTCAGAGGTTTGCCATAGCAGCAAACACGCCAGGATCGACGTTGCCAAGCCGATCAGCGTTCCGCGCCGCACCCCGATGCGCTGAACCATGAAAAGCAAGACGAGCACCGGGATGATCAGCAGCCCTGTGCGCGAGGGATGGATGAACATTAGATTTGCGATGAAGGCCGCCACAAGCCCGGCATAGCCGGCCACGCGGATATGGTGATTGCGCGTGCAGGCATCGCACGCAAGGTGGGCTGCGGCGAAGGCTGCGATCAAAAAGAAATTCGTCTGGGAGATCCAATCCTTGACCGGCACACCCGGCGCCAGCATCGACAACAGCGCTGTCTTGGGGATACTTATCATCAGGCTGACCCACGACAGAACCATCAATGCCGTGGTGCTGACCAGAAAGACGCGCAGAGCTTCGTGCGCCAGATGACCGCGCCTGGACACATGCAAAATCAGAACCGGAATGACGGCCAGTTTTGCGACCGCGCCCACACCATTCAGCTTCTCCTGCGCCACACCTCCCGACCACAGCACCGACAACGCGGTCAGCAGAAAAAGGATGATGGCAAAAACACTCGGCGATCGGCGCGCTTGCCGCAGCAATTGCCGCCAATCGGTCTGCGGCAGAACCAACAGCAACCAGATGGCAAGGAAGATGCTCGTCCCTGAGGTGGACCATGGCAGGGTGGCGATAATGCACAGAACTGCCACATCAGCGGACCGGCACAGACGCTCGCTGGAAACGGGATGGGGGAGCACGATCATCCGCTGTCCCTAGCGCAAGGTCAGCGGATTTACGAGAAAAAACATGACACTCAATTACTCAAGCATTCAACGACGGCTTGGGTGATATGATTTTGCGCCTGCAGATCAAGATAGGGGTGCATCGGCAGGCTGATCACCTCCCGGGCAATGGCTTCGGTGGCTGGCAATCCATTACCCGCACTCGGGTAATGCGCGTAGGCCTTCTGGCGATGCAGCGGGATCGGGTAATAGATCGCAGTTGGAATGCCCGCAGCCTTCAGATGGGCCGCCAGCGCCTCGCGACGGTCAGGCGCGACGCGCATCGTATATTGTGCCCATACAGAGGTGACGCCTGGGGGCAAATTCGGGACAATGGCCACCTGATTCAAGGCCAGGTTATACCGTTCGGCAATCAGGTTGCGTTGCACGATCTCGTCTTCGAAAATCGTCAGCTTTTGTAACAGCACAGCCGCCTGCATGGTGTCGAGGCGTCCATTCATGCCAATGCGGATATTGTCATAGCGATCACTTCCCGCACCATGATTGCGCAGGGAACGCAGAATGTCAGCCAATGCGGCATCGTCCGTAAAAATGGCCCCGCCATCGCCATAACAACCAAGCGGCTTGGCGGGAAAAAAGCTGGTTGTCGTCGCCGTGCCGATGGTACCGACACGGCGGCCCTTGTAGGTTGCGCCAAAACTCTGGGCGGCATCACTCAGCAGCCACAGTCCGTGAGCTGCAGCGAATGCCTCAATCGGCTCATAATCGGCGGGCTGCCCGAAAAGATCGACACTGATGATGCCGCGCGGCGTCAACCCTTTCTCTGTTGCTGTTCTCAGCGCCTGGTGAAGACTTGCGGTATCGAGATTGAAGGTTTCGGCATCGACATCAACGAAAACCGGCGTGGCGCCGAGCCAGGCAACCACCTCAGCGGTGGCGGCAAATGTAAAACTGGGGCAAAAGATGCCATCGCCCGGTTTGACACCCTTGGCCATGAGGACCATCGCCAGAGCGTCCGTACCATTGGCGCAGGTCACAACTTCACCGGCACCGCAGAATTGTGCCAATTGCGCTTCGAGTTCAAAGACCTCAGGCCCGAGAATGTAGGCTCCCGATCGGGTGACCTTGAGGATGGCCTCTTCCAGCGCCGCACCCAGACGATGGCGCTGCGCCTGAAGATCGATGAACGGCAAAGCGGGCGGATTGAAAGGTTTATTCATCGTCCAAAACAACCTGTTTCTGAAATCAGCGCCGGTTAACGGCAATCGCCGGCGGGTTTTCGACGTATGAGACACCCTTGTCCAGTCGCGAAGCTTGGAAACGGTGTCACATTCTCTTACTGAAGTTTACAATCTTCCATACCACATCGACCGGCGGGCCATAATTGGCCCATTATTTTCCTTTTGAGATTGGTCTCCGTCAGCTATAGCAGGCGGTGCCGCTTTTGGCTTGACCCTAGGGAAGTGCAGTTCGTCGTCGCATGAATCGCCGCAAGCTGATGATTATCGGCCACGACCTGCTCGTCACGGTGACGGCGGTTCTGGCAAGTTTCTATATCCGTTTCGAGCGCGACGGGCTTGAAGAGCGGCTCCTGGACCTCGCCTATTTCCTGCCGGTTTTCGTGGCCTATGCCGGGCTCGTTTATGCCCGCTTCCATCTTTACCGCGCCAAATGGCGATTTGCATCGCTGCCCGATCTGAAGAACATTGCGCAGGCCGTGACGGTTCTAGCCCTCACCCTGGTGATCGTCGATTATTTGCTGGCGTCATCGACATTTTACGGCGAATTGCTTTTTGGAAAAATCACGATTGCGCTCTTCTGGGTGCTGCAAATCTGTCTCCTTGGTGGACCGCGGCTAGCCTACCGTTACTACCGCCTGACGCGAACCAAGGCGCGTGGGATCGCCAATGACGCAAGCCCGGTGCTGATTGTCGGTCGGGCAAGTGATGCTGATGTCGTGCTGCGGGCGATTGAAAGCGGGGCCATCAAAAAGATCCAAGCCGTCGGTATCCTCTCACCGGCTGCGTCTGATCTCGGTCAGTCGATCCGCGGCATCGCCGTTCTGGGCTCACTTCATGATCTCGACAGCGCCATCTTCAGCCTGGAACAAAATGACGTCCGCGCCACGCGGCTGATCCTCACACCTTCGGTTCTGGGCGAAGGGAGCGGCATTGACCGGTTGCTGGTAAAGGCGCGCAAAATCGGCATGCCCGTCAACCGCCTGCCCTCGCTTGAGGCAGGGCGTTCGCTCGATGGCCAGATGATCAGACTGGCACCGGTTGACGTCGAAGACCTGATGCTGCGTGAGCGCGTTGACATCGATTATGCCAGGCTGAAGCATTTCGCCGCCGGCAAGCGCGTGGCAGTGACGGGCGGCGGCGGCTCGATTGGTGCGGAGCTTTGCCTGCGGCTTGCCTCTTTCGGAGTGAAACATCTCCTCATTCTTGAAAATGGCGAGCCAGCGCTTCATGCGATCCTTGAGAAACTGGCGATAACTGCGCCGGAGATCCAGGTCGAAGGACGGATTGCTGATATCCGAGACCGCAATCGTGTCATGACGCTGTTTCACTCCTTTCAGCCTGACCTGGTGTTCCACGCCGCAGCGCTGAAGCATGTGCCCATCCTCGAGCGGAACTGGCAGGAGGGCGTGAAAACAAACGTCTTCGGTTCGGTCAATGTCTGCGATGCGGCGATAGCCTGCGGGGCGAGCGCGCTGGTGCTGATTTCGACCGATAAGGCGATCGAGCCCGTGTCAATTCTCGGGGCCACCAAACGCCTGGCCGAGATGTACGCGCAATGCCTCGATAGTGAACTCATCTCGGGCAAGGAAGCCCAGCGCAAAACACGCCTGATCTCGGTGCGGTTTGGCAATGTTCTGGCGTCATCGGGCTCCGTCATCCCGAAATTCAAGGCACAGATCGAGGCCGGCGGACCGGTCACGGTCACGCACCCTGATATGGTGCGCTACTTCATGACCATTCGCGAAGCCTGCGATCTGGTGGTGACGGCGGCTGAGCACGCCGTCCAGCCGATTGTTCCGCCCGTATCGGTGTATGTCCTTAACATGGGTCAGCCGGTGCGTATCCTTGATGTTGCCGAGCAGATGATACGGTTGTCGGGGTTTGAGCCACGCCGCGACATCGACATCGTTTTCTCCGGCATTCGCCCCGGCGAGCGGCTGCACGAAATTCTGTTTGCAAGCGATGAACCGACACGCGAACTGTCGACACCTGGTATTGTCGGGGCGCGGACCAGCGCTCCTACACATGCCGTCATGCGCGGGTTTCTCAGCGAGCTTGAAGCCTGCGTCAATGCGGAAGACGGCGCCCAGGCTGAAAGTCTGTTTGGCCGCCTTATTCCATCATACCGCAAGGCTGCCTGAGCGGATCGTGGCTCGCTACCGTCACAAGACCGTGCTCGATGCGACTTCGACGCCGCCGCGCCTCCTTTTTCTTGTTCCTGAAGACTGGTTCTTCGTTTCGCACTTCATCGGCATGGGGATAGCGGCGCGCCACGCGGGGTTCGATGTGGCGATTGCCACACCTGTGCAGGCCCATCGCCTGACCATCGAGGCTGCCGGTATCCGTGTCATCGATGTCGGTCGTGACCGGGCGGGCATGGGTCCCTTGTCGCTTCTGCGCACCATTGACACATTCCGCCGGATCATCGCGGCCGAAAAGCCCGACATCATCCACTGCATCGCCTTGCGCACCGTCCTGACGGGGGGCCTGGCTGCCCGGCTCACAGGTGTACGGGGCGCTGTCCTCGCGCCAACCGGCCTTGGCTTCCTGTGGAGCAATGATCACTTTGCCGCTCGTCTGGCGCGCCGCCTCATCCGCTTCATCGTCAGCCATGTTCTCGACACACCGCGCACTCTCTTTCTTTTCGAGAACCCTGATGACGCGCGCGCGCTCGGCCTTGATCCGGATGATCGTTCAAAGATCACGCTGGTGCGCGGCGCCGGCGTTGATCCCGCAGCCTTTCTACCCCAGCCGCCGCGCCATGACGACACATTGCGACTCGCGGTGGTGGCCCGCATGATCGCCTCGAAAAGGATTGCCGACGCGGTTGCAGCGGTTGGCCTTGCCCAGGCTGCCGGCCATCGCGTGTCACTGGACATTTACGGCGCGCCCGACCCGGTCAATCCAGCGTCCTACACCCATACCGAACTCGACGCATGGTCGCGCCTGCCGGGCATCACGTGGAAAGGTCCAACCCGCGATGTCGCCGCGGTCTGGCGGGAAGCGGATGGGGCCATTCTCCTCTCGACGGGCGAAGGCCTGCCACGCAGTCTCGTTGAGGCATTGGCAAGCGCGCGGGCGATCATCACCACCGACGCGCCCGGCAACAACATCGTCGTCGAAGATGGCGTCAACGGCTTTCTCGTACCCCCGGGTGATCCGAAGGCGGCGGCAGTTGCGATTGGCCGGCTGGCTGGCGACCGGCAGATGCTGGCGCGGATGGGAGAGGCGGCACGCCGGCACTTTGAAAACGGCTTCACCGCCAAGGATGTGAGCGACGCCGCCGTCGCGCTCTATCAGCGCCTCCTAGCCCACCAGGCCGCCAGCCTTTAGCGCATCCTCGACGATTTCGACAATCGCGTGGCCAGCCGTAATGTGCACTTCCTGGACGCGGCCAGCCTCGAGGCTTGGCACGACCAGAGCAACATCACACAAGGCCAGCGCCTTGCCGCCATCGCCACCGAGCAGCCCGGCGGTATGCAACCCCATGGCGCGGGCGGTCTCGAAGCCATGCAAAATGTTGGCGGAGCGCCCTGATGTCGTCAGACCGATGAAAAGGTCACCCGGCCGCCCCAACGCTTCGATGGCGCGGGCATAGATTCGGTCGTAGCCATAATCATTGGCTGCAGCCGTCAATGTCGACACGTCAAGGCTGAGCGCAATGGCGGGCAGAGCGCGGCGGTTGACCTCGGAGCGCAGTCGCACCACGAATTCAGCGGCGATGTGCTGGGCATCGGCCGCAGAGCCGCCATTGCCGGCAAAGAGAAGTTTGCCCCCTCCGGCCAGACACGTCACCGCCATGGCAGCCATCCGCGCGACCTCGCGGAGGTGAGCGTCACGGACCGCCTGCTTCACTGCGATCGAGCGCTCGAACAAGTGTACCGCCTGAGCGTGATAGCGATCCGTCTCGGTTGACATCATTCCCTCGTTACGACTGTCGGTTCAGCAGCTGGCGTTCCCAGGCAAGGGCTGAACGCACGATCGTATCAAGGCTGTTATGTTCCGGCATCCAGGCGAGCTTGTGGCGGATCCTGGCGGCATCGGCAATGATCGAGGCCGGATCACCGGCACGCGGTGGCGCCATATCGACCTTGAAGTCGACGCCCGACAGGCGCTTTACCGCATCGATGACCTCCAGCACGGAATAGCCATGGCCATAGCCACAGTTGAAAACATCGGACGCACCGCCGTGCCGCAGATGGGCCAGGGCTGCCGCATGCGCGCCGATGAGATCGCTGACATGAATATAATCGCGCACGCAGGTGCCATCGGGTGTCGCGTAATCATCGCCAAACACCTGCATCGACGGGCGCATGCCGAGCGCCGTCTGTACCGCGACCTTGATCAGATGCGTGGCATTCGGTGTCGATTGGCCCGAGCGCCCGCCCGGGTCAGCCCCCGCAACATTGAAATAACGCAGCACGACGTAACGCAAGGGATGGGCAAACGCTGCATCGCGCAACATCATCTCGCTCATCATCTTTGACGTGCCGTAAGGCGACAGAGGCATGAGCGCCGCGTCCTCGGCGACCGGCGTCGCCTGCGGGTTGCCGTAAACAGCAGCAGTCGACGAGAAGATCATCTGGCCGACCCCGCCCTCGACGGCAGCGGCAATCATCTCACGGGTCTTGACAGTGTTGTTGAGATAATAGCCGAGCGGGTCGGCAACCGAATCGGGCACGACGATTTTTGCTGCAAAATGGATGATCGCCTCGATTCCGTGTTTTTTGATGAGCGCCAAGACGAGCGCTCGATCGCCGACATCGCCTTCAATCAGGATCGCCCCGGGCGCGAGCGCCTCGCGGAAACCGGTCGACAGATTGTCGAGAACCACAACCTGCTCGTCGCGGTCGCGCAGCGCCAGAACCATATGGCTGCCGATATAGCCCGCGCCGCCGGTTACCAGAACTGCCATGCCCACCTCCGCTCGCGCTTGTCCCGAGGCTTCTTCGTAGCGGATGGCGATTAAAGGATGGTCAAGCCGCTTGCCTTCCAGTCAGCCATGAACTGGTCGATACCCTTGTCGGTCAGGGGATGGTGAAAGAGCTGGCGCAGAATGGCGGCAGGCACCGTTGCGGTATCAGCTCCGGCGAGAGCGGCGGCGCGCACATGAGCGGGGCTGCGGATGGAGGCTGCCAGAATGTCGGTGGTAAAACCATAATTATCATAGATAAGGCGGATGTCCTGGATCAGGTCCATGCCGTCAATACCGATATCGTCCAGCCGGCCGATAAAGGGTGAAATGAAGGTCGCGCCGGCCTTGGCAGCGAGCAATGCCTGATTGGCGCTGAAGCATAGGGTGACATTGGTTTTGACGCCGTCAGCGGTGAGCGCCCGGCAGGCCTTGAGCCCTTCGGGCGTCAGCGGCAGCTTGATGACGATATTGGCAGCAATCGCCGAGAGCACCTTTGCTTCGGCCAGCATGCCAGGCGCATCAAGGGCTGCGACTTCCGCCGATACCGGCCCCGGCACAAGTGCGCAGATATCTTTCAGCAATGGCTTGAAGGGTTGACCGGCTTTCGCAGCCAGCGACGGGTTGGTGGTGACGCCATCCACAAGGCCAAGCGCATATAGGGCGCTGATATCATCCAGCGAGACGCTATCGATAAAAAATTTCATTCTTTTCTCCCTCGAAGCGGCAAGGAACATGGATTTTCCCGATGCGCAAGACAGCAGATTTGCGGTCTTTACCACATGTGCCGCCGATCCTTGACGTGTGCGCTGCAGCATGATTAGTGGAGCATCCGTTATACCGGCGCGTTGCAGGATATCCGGGCAATCTTGTCGAAACCTGAGATGTCGACGGAAATCGGGCAAACATTGGTGATGCGTTGATGAATTATGCTCCAGCCGCAATGTCCTCACCCGCGCCGGTCAATGAAGTGCATTGCGAAGGCTGTGGCGTTGTCCTGATGCGCTTTCCGGCGGGACGCTTCATGCGCGAGAGCGATCAGCGCGCACGCCCGGTCACCATCATCTGCGCCGATTGCGGAACCAAGAACAGCTGGTCGGGCGCGGCCTGATGCGCGGTGCGGGCACCGGCCTGATGGCGCTCAAACGCTGTCCCTGACCTCGACAAAATCCGCCAGCGCCGCGCGTTCGCTCACCAGGCGATTTTCAGGGGCTTGCGGGTCGGCGTAGCCAAGCGCCATGCCGCACACCAGAGCCCGGCCTTCAGCAAAACCCAGATGCGCCGCGATCTCCTCATGGAAGGTGATGAAGGCTGCCTGAGCGCAGGTATCAAGCCCATAGGCACGGGCCAGCGTCATGACGTTTTGCAGATACATGCCATAATCAAGCCAGCTGCCGAGTTCGAGATCGCGGTCGATGGTGAAGATGAGGCCCACAGGCGCGTCGAAAAAGCGGAAATTGCGCGCATGCTGGCGGCGCATCTTGTCGTCTTCGCCGCGCGCGATGCCGAGCAGCCCGTACAGATCAAGACCGATTTTGCGCCGGCGTGACAGGTAGGGCTCGCGGAAGGTCGGCGGATAATACGCATAGGCTGCCTTACCCTGATGACCAGCAAGCGCCAGCTGTTCCAGCCGCGCACCCAGACTTGCCAGCGCCGCGCCGCGCAACACCGTGACTTGCCAGGGCTGCATATTGGTGCCGCTGGGGGCGCGCCGCGCGATATCAAGGATACGCAAGACGAGCGCCTCGGGCACCTCGGTTGGCAGGAAGGCGCGAATCGAGCGGCGGCTGGAAATAGCAGCCTCGACGCCGTCCGCGCCCGCTGGCAGATGTGGTGTATCATTCGTCATCAGGGCTGCCCGTCTGTGTTGTTGCCCTGCAGCGCTAGCACAGGTAACCGGGTGATTGACAAGCAACGGATCGATCGTCCGTTGGCGATGAGAGCACGAGCGGAGAGATCGATGGGGCTGCGCGCGACCGACCATGAAAGCATTCGCGAGGGAGTGCGAGCGTTGTGCGCAGCTTTTCCCGCCTCCTACCATCGCGCGATCGATGAGAAACGCGGCTATCCCGATGAATTCGTGCAGGCTCTGACCAAGGCCGGCTGGCTGGCTGCGCTCATTCCGCAGGAATATGGCGGCAGCGGGCTGGGGCTGACGGAAGCGTCCGTTATCATGGAAGAGATCAACCGCTCGGGTGGCAATTCCGGCGCGTGCCATGGGCAGATGTACAATATGGGGACGCTGCTGCGTCATGGCTCGCAGGCGCAGAAAGATTATTTTCTGCCGAAGATTGCAGCTGGTGAATTACGCCTGCAGTCGATGGGCGTGACGGAACCGTCCACAGGCACCGACACCACCCAGATCAAGACGAGCGCCCTACGCAAGGGTGACCGCTACGTCATCAACGGCCAGAAGGTGTGGATCTCCCGCATCCAGCATTCCGATTTCATGATCCTGCTGGCGCGAACTACCCCGCTTGCTGACGTCAGCCGCAAATCTCTCGGCATGTCGATTTTCATGGTCGATCTGCGCGAGGCCATCGGCAAGGGGCTTGAGGTCCGGCCCATCGCCAACATGGTCAATCACGAGACCAATGAGTTGTTTTTCGACAATCTGGAAATCCCGGCTGAAAACCTCATCGGCGAGGAGGGAATGGGTTTCCGCTATATTCTCGATGGTCTGAATGCCGAGCGCATCCTGATAGCGGCTGAATGCATCGGCGATGGCTACTGGTTCATCGACAAGGTGACGGCTTATACCAAGGAGCGCATCGTCTTTGGCCGGCCCATCGGCCAGAATCAGGGCGTCCAATTCCCGATTGCGGAGGCGTTCATCGAGCTTGAAGCGGCAAACCTCATGCGGTTTGGCGCCTGCAGCCTGTTTGACGCTCATGCCGCGTGCGGCGCGGAGGCCAACATGGCCAAATATCTGGCGGCCAAGGCAAGTTGGGAGGCTGCCAACGCCTGCATCCAGTTCCATGGCGGGTTCGGCTTTGCGGTTGACTATGATATCGAGCGCAAGTTCCGTGAAACGCGCCTCTATCAGGTCGCCCCGATTTCGACCAACCTCATTCTTGCCTATATTGGCGAACATGTCCTTGGCATGCCGCGCTCCTACTAGAAAACGCCGGCGCTGGATGGTCCTTCGTCGCGGTTTAAAACCGCGTGTGGTCTGTTAGTGTCGATGCAGGCGGGATGATGGTGTCGGATCACGTCGTCAAACGCGTTCGAGGGATAGTGCGTTTCAGCGACGAGGGTGAAGCGGAGGAGCGAACATGAAGCGATTGGTCGTGGCAATGCTCGTGATGTGCCTGCCAAGCGTCGCGCTGGCAGATCGTGAAAAAGCCGATATGTGCGCTGTGTCGCTGCAAGCTGACGCGAAGCGCATCTATGAGGAAGTCGTGCCCTCGGTCGCCGCGTCGACCAATATCAAACGGATTGCCAGGCGGCAGGCAAAACTGCTGGCACGCGCCGGTAAAATCGACAGCGCGAACGCGGTTGCCAGCACGCTTCAGGCCCGCACCTGCCTGCGGCTTGCCCGACCAGGGAGATAGGCTTCAGCCAAAGCGGCCGGTGATGTAATCCTGCGTCGATTTTTCGCGCGGGTTCGTGAATATGCGGGCTGTCTGGTCGAATTCCACAAGGCGGCCGAGAAGGAAAAAGGCCGCCTTGTCGGAAACGCGGGCCGCCTGCTGCATATTGTGCGTGACGATGATGATGGTGAATTCGCTACGCAGTTCGTTGATCAATTCCTCGATCTTGGCGGTCGAGATCGGGTCAAGCGCGGATGTCGGCTCATCGAGCAGCACCACTTCGGGCTTTACCGCAATGGTACGCGCGATGCACAGTCGCTGCTGCTGACCGCCTGAAAGGCCGATGGCGGATGTGTGCAGCCGGTCCTTGACCTCACCCCACAGGGCCGCCTTGGTGAGCGCCCATTCGATACGCTCGTTGATTTCGGCCCGCGATACCCGCTCGTTCAATTTGATGCCGTAGGCGATGTTGTCGTGAATGCTCATGGGGAAGGGCGTCGGCTTCTGGAACACCATGCCGATACGGCTGCGCACGACGGCCGCGCGCACTTGCGGTTCAACGATGTTCTGATTGTCCATCATCACCCGCCCTGTCGCCTTCTGGCCGGGATAGAGATCGAACATGCGGTTGATGACACGCAGGAAGGTCGATTTTCCGCAACCTGACGGTCCGATCATCGCGGTTACGCGCTTTTCGGGAAACGCCATGTTGATATCAAACAGGGCTTGCTTGCCGCTGTAAAAGAAATCGAGATTTTCGACGAGAATTTTGATGCCGTCGTCAACAGCATCAACATTGACCTTGCGCTCGGCCGCGATCAGGCCTGTGGTTGAAATATCATTCATAGGTCACTTCCCACGGCCAAGCGTCAGGAGCAGACGCGACACAATGTTAAGGCAAAGGACGCCAAGCGTAATCAGCAGGGCGCCAGCCCAGGCGATGCCAACCCATTCATCGAACGGGCTGCCGGCATATTGATAAATCGTCACGGGCAGGCTCGACATCGGCTTCGTCAGGTCAACCGACCAGTTGAGGCTGCCAAGAGAGGTAAACAGCAGAGGCGCTGTTTCACCGGCGGCACGAGCAATCGCCAGCAGGATACCGGTGACGATCCCGGCGCGCGCGCCGCGCAGCGTAACATTGGCAACGACATGCCAGTGAGGGGCACCAAGGGCGAAAGCTGCCTCGCGCAAGGCCGGCGGCACGAGGCGCAACATGTCCTCGGTCGCGCGCACCACCACCGGCAGAATAATGATGCCGAGCGCGATCGCTCCGGCAATACCCGAGAAGCCGCCGAAGGGGCGCACAAGGATCTGATAGACAAAAAGGCCGATGAGAATGGACGGGGCAGACAGCAGCACGTCGTTGATGAAACGGACGACCCGACCAAGCAGGCTGCGGTCGCCAAGCTCAGCCAGAAAAATACCGGCCAATACGCCGATGGGCGTGGCAATGATAACCGCCATTCCCACCTGGATCAGCGAACCGATGATGGCGTTTCTGAGCCCGCCGCCGCGACCGGGCGGCAGGGTATCGGTGACGAGGAGCGCGGTTGACAGCGATGAGGCGCCCCGGCTGACCAGGGTCCACAGGATCCAGGCGAGGAGCAGCAAGGCAACCCCCGCACTCAGCGTGGCAACGACCCGGAAGGTCGCATCACGGGCAAGCCGGAGGGGAAGACGTTGCGACATCGTTCAGGTCTCCAGCCGGCTTCTGACAAGGAAGCGAGCAACGGCAAGGACGATGAATGACAGCACAAAAAGCAGGAAGCCCAGTTCGAGCAGGGCAAAAAGCTTGAGAGAGCCGGGCGCAGCTTCCGGGAATTCGTTGGCAATCGTCGAGGCAATCGAGGCGCCTGGCGAAAACAGGGATGCCGAAATACGGTTGGCGTTGCCGATGACGAAGGTGACAGCCATGGTTTCGCCCAGAGCCCGTCCGAGCCCCAGCATGACGGCGCCGACGATTGCTGTGCGGCCATAGGGAATGGAAACCGCAGTGAAGACCTCGCTCGTGGTTGCGCCCACACCATAAGCCGCCTCCTTGAACATCGGCGGCACCGATTCAAGGACTTCAACGAAAAGCGCGGTGATGAAGGGCAGGATCATGAGGGCCATGATCAGCCCGGCGGTGAGAATGCCTGTGCCGATCGGCGCACCGGAAAAGAGCGTGCCAATCACCGGCACCACTCCAAGCGTGCTGGCGAGCGCGGGCTGGACATAGGTTGCCATCAGAGGCACGACGACGAAAAAACCCCACATGCCAAAAATGATCGAAGGGATCGCGGCAAGCAGCTGAATGGCGGTGCCGATGGAGCGACGCAGGACCGGTGGCGCTACTTCGGTCAGGAAAAAGGAGATACCGAACGCCGCAGGGACAGCAACCACAACGGCAATGACAGCGGTGATAATTGTTCCGTAGACGGCAACCACGGCGCCGTATTTTTCGGTGACCGGGTTCCAGGCTGAACTGGTAAAGAAATCAATGCCGAAGGCATAGAGAACCGGTAAACCGCCGTGAAACAACAGGATGATGATGAGGCCGAGCAGTGTCAGAACCAGGATGCCAGCAGCATAAAGCACGCCCCGGAAAATGACATCAGAGGCCTGCTCGCCCCGGGCAAAGCCACGGTGCCGCGATACGGGGGCAGAGGATAACGTGCCTACTGCAACATCACTCACTGGCAAAACCCTCTACTTGTCGCTTCACCGCAACGCCCCACCCTATCACGACGCGTGTCGGGTGCGACATGTATCACGCGCCAGCACCGGGGAGCCGGCGGGCAGATCGGGCCCGCCGGACTGTGCCCGAGCGCTTATTTCTTCCACACCGGATTGCCGGCGCTGTCCTTGATCTCGCTTTCCCAGGCCGTCTTGACCCGCGCGGTCACGCTGGCGGGAAGCGGGATGTAGTGCAGCTTCTCCGCCGTGGCGCCGCCATTGGCGAACGCCCAGTCGAAGAATTTCATGACAGCCAGAGACTGTTCGGCTTTGGCCGGGTTCTTCGGCAACAGAATGAAGGTGGCGCTGGTGATCGGCCAGGTGGTGTCGCCGGGAGTGTTGATCATGCTGGCAGCGAAATCCTTGGCACCGGCCCAATCAGCATTGGCAGCAGCGGCCTGAAACGCCGGGGTCGAGGGCGAAACAAACTTGCCCGCCTTGTTCTTAAGCTGCGCCGTCACAAGGTTGTTGGCAGCGGCATAAACATGCTCAACGTAGCCGATGGCGCCCTTGGAATTCTTCACCGAGGCGGCGACACCGTCATTGCCCTTTGCACCATTGCCGGCAGGCCAGGAAATCGAGGTGGCAACGCCTACTTTCTCTTTCCATTCCGGGCTGACGGCCGCCAGATACGACGCGTAGACGAAGGTTGTTCCTGATCCGTCCGAGCGGTAGGCCGGGATGATCGCCAGATCAGGCAGCTTGACGCCTTCATTGAGGTCAGCGATCCGCTTGTCGTTCCATTTGGTGACCTTGCCGAGGTAGATGTCGGCGACCAAAGGGCCGTCAAGTTTCAACTGGTTGGCGGCGATACCATCAAGGTTGACGATGATGACGACCGAGCCGATGACGGCGGGGAACTGAAGAAGCTTGCCGGCAGCGAGCTTGTCGCCGGCAACAGGCGCGTCGGAGGCGCCGAAATCGACGGTCCGGTTGAGAATCTGGGTTTGCCCACCACCCGAGCCAATCGCTTGATAATTCAGGCTTTCGCCGGATTTTGCCTTGTAATCAGCCGCCCAGGCGGCATAGACCGGCGCCGGGAAGGTGGCGCCTGCGCCTGTGAAATCAACGGCTTTGGCAACTGGCGCGGCAAATGCCAGTCCGGCCACTGAACCGGCCAACATAATTGCGCGCATGCCGTTTCGACTCATCAAGGACATCATTATCTCCAAAGCAGGTTTCCGATCGGGAAGGTTACTTAAGGTCTGTCACGCGCTGTTCTAGCTGCCCTGTGCGACACATTCACGACAGTCGGACGTGATGTACTAATGTGCCAATTTATTGTTTAGTATCATGCTTCTACGCCCATTTTGTTTGTACCAGAATGAGTTTCCCTCTGATCTGATTGGCGCCGGCGCGGCGGGACTGCGGCCTGTCGCTTGACCTTCAGGCGCGCGCGGCAGAGGCTTGCAACATCTCGAAGCAGGATGAGCTCATGAAAACCAAAGCGGCTTTGCTGAAATCAGCGCCTGTGGAGCGCCCTTTCCATGTCACCAGGCCGCTCGTCATCGAGGAGGTTGATCTTGCCGCCCCCGGTCCAGGCGAGGTGCTGGTGCGGGTGGTAGCCGCAGGGCTCTGCCATTCCGATCTGTCGGTGATCAATGGCGATCGGCCACGACCGGTGCCGATGGCGCTTGGCCATGAAGCGTCAGGCGTGGTGCTGGAGACAGGCGCCGGCGTTGATCAGCTGACGGCGGGCGATCACGTCGTGTTCGTCTTCATGCCGTCCTGCGGCCATTGCAATCCCTGCGCGGAGGGCCGACCGGCTTTGTGCGAGCCCGGCGCAGCGGCGAATGGAGCGGGAACATTGCTTGGCGGCCATCGGCGCCTCGCGTGGAACGGCCATGCCGTCCATCATCATGTCGGCGTATCGGCCTTTGCCGAGCATGCCGTGGTTTCGCAGCGCTCGCTGGTCAAGATTGATCGAGATTTTCCACTTGATATCGCGGCCATGTTCGGCTGCGCCGTTCTGACCGGCGTCGGCGCTGTGGTCAACACGGCGCAGATACGCCCCGGTCAGTCGGTTGCTGTCATCGGCCTTGGTGGCGTCGGGCTGGCGGCTCTGCTGGGGACGGTGGCGGCGGGAGCGGAAACGATCATCGCGGTTGATCTTGCCGAGGACAAGCTGGACATAGCGCGCCACCTCGGGGCGACCCATGCGGTGAACGCCGCCAACGCCGATGCGGCCGATCAGATCCGGCAGGTGAGTAAAGGCGGAGTTGACATCGCGGTTGAGCTTGCCGGCTCGGTCAAAGCCTTCGAACTTGCCTATCGGGCGACCAGGCGCGGTGGTCAGACAGTGACGGCGGGCCTTGCCAATCCCGCCCATGCCCTGTCCATCCAGCAGGTATCGCTGGTGGCCGAGGAACGGACGGTGAAGGGAAGTTATATCGGCAGCTCTGTGCCGATGCGCGATCTGCCACGCTATATGGGGCTCTATCGTCGCGGCAAACTGCCCATCGACAAGCTTCTGACCAGCCGCAGCTCGCTTGCCGGGATCAACGAGGCGCTGGAGGCGCTCGCCAGCGGCAGGACGGTGCGCCACATTTTCGACCTGTGAGACGGCGCCTCGATCAGCTGCCGACGCGGATGCCTGTCACCTGACCGAGGATCTGCTGGAACACGGCGTTGAGTTGCGAGGCATCGCTCACGGGGAAATAGCTTGAGGAGTCGCTGGCGCAATCGCGCAGCAGAGCGCTCTGGCCATCAAGAACGCCGATGGTGAAGACGCGGACCGAGCGCGCCTTGGCGTCGTTGCAGGCGAGCGTCATACGGTCATCGACCGCAGAGCTGCTGGCCGAACCATTTCCCGCAAAGCGGTTCTGTGTATTGGCACCGTCGGTCAGCAGAACAAGGAATTTTTTGGTGAACGGATCAGACGAGCTATTGGTGCCGAAGGGATTGTCGCTGCGCAGCGTCGCCATGCCCATCACCATGCCCATGGTGATGTTGGTGGCACCCGTCGGCTGCATGGAGTTCACGCCGGTGCGAATTGCCTCGAGGTCGGTGGTCAGCGTCCGCATGGGTACAATCTGCGCACCCGGCGAGGCCGAGCCGGTTGTATAATAATGGCAGAATGAAGCGACATATCTGGTGTTGGTGACACCGCTGACTCCATCGCTCCTGGTATCATAATTGAAATAGCTCTGGTCGCGATCCGACAGGCAGCCATTCCAGTTGGCAGGTGTTGGCGCATTGCGTGAGATGCCGACCGACTGGAGATAGGTGCGCAAGGACGTATTGGTAACACCGACGTCATAGCGCAGATAGTTGGCGTTGGGGTTGGCGGTGCCGATGTTGACCTGCGTGTTGAACGGCACCAACGACACTTTCACATCGCCCGGCGTGCGCGAATAATTCTGCAAACTGGTCAACAGATTATTGGCCGCTGTTTTCAGCGACTGGATCTTGCCGTTCTGTGCCATCGACCCCGTATTATCGAGCGCAAGCGCGATCTCGACTGAAGATTGCTGGTTGAGCGTGGTCGAGCGCGCGCCGATGGTCACACTCGAAACGCCGATGATGCTGGCAATTCCCGTCGGCAGTGTTTCGCTCGCACTGACGTTCAAGGTTGCGTTGGCGTAGCTGGTGACAACCTGCGGCACGGGGATGCCGTAGGGCGGCGTGTAAATGGATTGAAAGAAGGACTGCGCCGTCGACTGCACGACGTTTGCCGGTGTGCCTTGCGGCAGGTGAATGACGGAAAGCGCGGTGGCATCAACGGCTGCCTGGAGGCGGCTGCGTTCGGTCGCGGCGCGACTGTAGTCGATCGCTGCGCTTGCAAGCCCAAGAACGGGGATGACAACGATGGCGAAGATCGGGGCAATTGCGCCACCCCGGTCGGCCAGAAAACGTTGAATGTGCGACAGAATTAACAAAACACTGACCCTCGATGTTCTCGTTGACCAGTAATTGCAAAATCCTTGCCAGTTGTGCCATGTCCCAAAAGAGGACAAATCTGCCTATCTATGGTGGTGTTGGTATTTTATCTGCACGTCAGACGCTAAGTGTGTGTGCCAAAATATTGCATAATTATTTTTGCAACTGTGTCACACATCTGAATACTTTTACATAAACTGTTCGTTTTTTTGAAAGCATTCGTTGATATCTGTGGTCATCGGACTGCCATCGAGCCGCCTTCGCCGCAACCATGGCGATGAAATCATTGCCCCGCGAAACGCCAGCCGTTTATAGATAGGCGCTCTTGCCGGGCGTGCTCGACAGAGAACATGGCCGTTTCGCCAATCCGATGGGGAATGCGATGACCAACACCACACACTCGCTCGCCAGTGCACTTGCCGCCGGGCATAAATCGCCCCCTGCCATGCTCGCCGGCTTACCGGTCCCGGCTGATTACGCGGCGGCGATGAAGGTCCAGGCCGAGGTTGCCGGCACACTCAAGGCAAGGGTGGCGGGTTGGAAAGTCGCGATCCGCCCTGACGGCGTGGCGGTGGCAGCGCCGCTTTTTGACCATCTCGTCAGCACCGCCCGCACCTTCCCCGTCGCGCCGTCAGGACTGATGGGAATTGAAGTCGAGATCGGCCTGCGCCTGGCGCGCGATCTGCCTCCCCGCCCTGGCGCTTTGTATACGCGCGCTGATATTGTGGCGGCGAGCGACCAGATTTTTATCGGTATCGAGATCGTCTCGACCCGCCTCACCGACCATGGCAACGCCCCCTTCCCGCTGGTGCTCGCCGATAACATGGCCAATGGCGCCTACATTATCGGCGACGTCCTCACGACATGGGACAGATTTGACCTCGGCAACCTGATGACGCGGCTCAGCTTCGATGGCATCGAGGTCCATGCCAGGCGTGGCGGCCACGGCAATGGCGATCCTCTGACGCCCGTCATTGCCTATGCCAATCAGCCGCTTGATCATCTGGGTGGATTTCGTGCCGGACAGATCGTCACCACCGGCACGCTGTGCGGGCTTGTTCCCGTCAAGGCCGACGCGCTGGTTGAAGCCAGCATCGAGGACATTGGCAAGGCAAGCGTCAAGCTGCAGCCCCGCGCCTGACACGTTGATCAACCATGGCGGCCAGCGATAGGTACGCTAACGTCAGCGGGTGGTTGTTGACGTCTGGCCGAAGAGAATCTTCTTGCCTTCCTCGGTGACCGCCGGCTGGCCGCGGTAGGCCTCGCCCCTGGCGTAGGCAGCGATAACCGCCGGGCGCGCCTTGATCATCTCATACCAGCGCTGGACATGCGGGAAGTCCTCCAGCTTCTGGCTCTGCTTCTCATGCGACACAACCCATGGGTAGGCCGCCATATCGGCGATCGAATAGGCGCTGCCAATAAAGTCGCGCCCTTCGAGACGACGGTTGAGCACACCGTAGAGACGGTTGGTCTCGTTGACATAGCGATTGATGGCGTAAGGGATTTTTTCGGGGGCGTACTGGCTGAAATGATGGTTCTGACCGGCCATCGGCCCCAGACCGCCCATCTGCCAGAACAGCCATTCGAGCACCGCCTGCCGCTGGCGCATATCGCCGGGAAGGAATTTACCGGTCTTCTCGGCGAGATAAAGCAGGATGGCGCCTGATTCGAAGACCGAAATTGCCGCCCCCCCATCCTGCGGTGCGCGGTCGATAATCGCCGGCATACGGTTGTTGGGAGCGATTTTCAGGAAATCCGGCTTGAACTGATCACCGGCCGAGATATTGACGGGATGAATGGTGTAGGGAATGCCCGCCTCTTCAAGAAAGATGGTGATCTTGTGCCCGTTGGGGGTTGGCCAGTAGTAAAGGTCGATCATGGTTGCTCCTTGCAATTGATGGTGTTGTGACCGGCGCTGCGAACGCAGAACGCCGCAGCGGCGCGATCATGCGGGTGGAGAGGCGTGGCGAAACAGCGGATCAAGCACTCCAAGCCCTAACAGCAATCCGCTGGTGACGATGCCGACGCCAAGCCATTGCGCCGGATCGGGCCATTCGCCGGCAACCGGTATTCCCAGCAAGATCGCCACCACCGGGACGATGGCGGCAAAGAGCGTCGCCCGCGATGCACCGATCAGGCGGATCGACCAGCCGTAGAACAAGATGCCGAGAAAGCCTGAAATCACCCCTTGAACGGCGAGTTGAGCCAAAACGAGCGACAGGGGAAATTGCGTGAGATGGGTAAAGGTGCCGCTCGCCAATGCCAATGGCAGCGTGATGATGCCGGCGACCACCAGGGCCATCGCCGTGCCACCGAGGGCGGAGATATTCCAGCGCCGGATCAGCGCCGTGTAGGTTGCCCATAACAGGCCCGCGCTGGCAAACATGGCATCGCCAATCAGACTTTGTGGCCCGGCATGCGCGATCCCTGAGCCAGCCACCAGCACAAGACCGCAGATGACGGCAAGGGCGCCCGCCAGCCTTTGCAGGGTCAGCCGATCACCGAAAAAGAGCGTGGCAATGACGAGGCTCGACAGCGTCATGGTGCCAGGCTGGAGGACGGCGCCATGAGCAAGCGGCGCAAAGAGATAGCCGCCGCTTGCCAGCGCCACAAAGGGTGGGCCGATGCACAGGCTGAGAAGGACCGCCCGGCTGGCTACGAATTCACCCGACGTCAAAAAGCTGCGTCGCAACACCAACGGTAACGCAAGGACGGCACCAGGCAACAACCGCAGGACGATGAAGTCGAGCGGGCCCATGCCAGCCAGCGTGCCGGCCCGCGCCAGACCAAAGGAGCTGCCCCAGGAGGCGGCGGCAATCATGCCGCAAAGCGCTCCAAGGACAAGTTTGCGATCAGGCTTGTAGGTCACGACAGGAGCGACGGGCAGAGCCGAGGTGTGGTTGCTCATTTAGCCCTTCTCCCGCGCCGTGATCAGCGAACGCGTGTTTTAGCCCTGTCTGCGCGCGATGACAGTACGGCCTGGCGCATGCCTGTGTCGCGTCTCAGGGCTTGGTCGCGTCAGCCGCGATCTTGGCAAAGATCACGTCGAGTTCGCCTGCCATTGTCTTCAGCGGCTCGCCACCATCGTCAAAATAAGGTGCGAACATGGTGGACGGTGCGCGGTAGGACAGTGTGGCCAGTTTATCCGGTCCTTCGGTGAGATAGACACGGATCGGCGCCTCGATACCAGCGGCGACGCTCGCCGCCAGCATGCGCCGGGCAAAATCATTGCGATAAACCCCCAGAACACGATTTCCCGCGATTGTGAAGCCTTGCGCCTTGGCACCGTCGGTGGCGCTGGCGAAATTGACGATGTTCATCTGATTGGCCTTCACGGCTGCTTCGGTGCGCGCGACCAGCTCGGCAAATGACAGCTTGGTTTCAATGACGATCCAGCCCGCCGGTGTCTTGAACGGGGCGGCCGAGGCGGAACACATTGCCAGGACAGCAATCATGAAAGACAGGATCAAACGCATAGCTTCCTCCCAAATGATCTCGAAAATTTTTGCCAGGCCCGAGACGCCAGAGTTACACGGGGCACGATCCAGCAGGTAGTGACGAGTTCGTGACGATATCGTGTCGCCAAGGGATTGGCAAAGCGGTCACCAAGTCACGGAATGTTGTGAGAGCATTCGCCTTACATGCAGATTGAGGCCGGCGGCGGGCGCCAATTCATTCGACGTTAATGTGATCAATCACATTTCTTGCGTCATCAGTCACGGTGGTTGCGACCATCTTTTGCTGTTTTCTATCTGTAAACCGGGGCAGCGCAGTCTGGCGCCAGATCAACTGAAAATGACCAAAAGATACGGGCTGGTTCTGATCCTCTTCACGTTGGTCTGGCTGTTTGTCTGTTGGCCCTGGCTGTCAGGTGCGCTCACGATTCCCTATGACGCCAAGGCGCATTTTCAAGCCCAGATCCAGTTTCTGGCGCGCGCGATCCATGACGGGCAATCGCCATTCTGGACACCCCATGTGTTTGCCGGCTCACCGCAGATCGCCGACCCGCAGTCGCTGATCTTCTCACCGGCCATCCTGCTGGCGCTCCTCAGCCGCGACCCTACATTCTGGATGGTTGACGTTTTCACCTTTTCGCTTCTGCTCCTCGCGGGCTATGCCGTCATCGCTTTTTTCAAGGATCGCGGCTGGCATCCAGCCGGCGCCCTGCTGGCGGCATGCATCACGGCCTTCGGTGCCTCGGCCGCGTGGCGCATCCAGCATATCGGACAAATCCAGAGCCATGCTTTCCTGGCGATATCGTTGTGGCTGCTTGCGCGTGCGCTGCAACGCGGCACGGTGATGTGGGGTTTTTGTGCCGGGCTGGCGGCTGGCGTGATGATCGTCGAGCCTGATCAGGTCGCCTATCTCGGATGCATCGTGCTCGCGGCGATTATTGCTGACTATCTTCTGGTGCGTGGAGAGATTGCGGCGCGTTTCAAATCACGCCTGCCGATGTTGGTTGCGGCTGTCGCCGGCGGCGCGCTCGTTGTCACGGGGCCGCTGCTGATGACGCTCCTGTTTGCTGAAGCCTCGAACCGGCCGGATATTTCCTTTGCCGAGGCAACGCGCGGTTCGCTGTCACCGGCAGCCTTTCTGACCTTTCTTTTCGGCGATCTCTTTGCTGCCGCCGAGCGCACGCGCCCCTATTGGGGGCCGTCCAGCGAAATCTGGTCACCACAGAATTATTTCCTCTCACCCAACATGACGCAGACCTATTGCGGGGCGCTGGCTGCGCTGCTGCTGGGTGTCAGTTTTGCCTCACGCCTGCTGTGGGTGCGCGAGATGCGGGTCTATGCCTGTCTGCTGGTTTTCAACGTCATCTACGCGTTTGGAAATTTCACCCCCGTCTTTCAGTGGATGTTCAATCTTCTGCCGGGAATTGACGCCTTCCGCCGGCCGGCCGACGCAACGTTCACCTTCGGTTTCATCATCGCCATTGTGAGCGGCTATGTGCTGCATGCCCTGATTGCCGGCAAGGTGGTGTTCACGGTCTGGCGGTGGCGGCTGCTGGCGATAGCGATGATCAGCGCAAGTGCCGCGGCGCTGGTGGCGGGTTATTCGGTCGGCCATTTTTTGGACGCCACGCGCCATCTCGGGCGTGGCCTGCTGTGGCTCGCCGCCGGTGGCGCGCTGCTCACCGCTCTTATGCACCGGAGTGTCTTGCGACCGAACCGGTATTACGCACCGGTTATGCTGTTTCTGCTCGCCGTTTTCCTCGCCGCTGATTTCAGCGCCAATAACGGACCAAGCGAATCCACTGGCCTACCGCCAAAGACCTACGAGGCGCTGAAGCCCGACACCGATAATGCGACGATCAAATTCCTGCGTAGCCATACGCAGGTGGCGGCGAAAGATGCCCGGCGTGATCGCGTCGAACTGCTCGGCGTCGGCTTTATCTGGCCCAATCTCGGCATGGTCCACGGGTTTGACCATACGCTTGGCTACAATCCGCTACGGCTTGCCGATTTCACTGCCGCAACGGGTGCCGGTGACACCATTGCCGGGCCTGACCAGCGCCATTTCACCAAGCTCTTTCCCTCCTATCGCTGCGTGCTGGCTGACCTTCTGGGCTTGCGATTCATCGCTTCGAGCGTCCCCATCGAGCAGATCGACAAGCGCATCATGCCGGGCGATCTCACCATCGTCGAGCGCACCAAGGACGCCATCATCTATGAAAACAAGCGCGCCCTGCCGCGCGCCCTGTTTGTGCGCGATTTCCAGGTGGCGGATTTCGATCAGCTGATCTCTTCCGGGCAATGGCCCGATTTCGACCCGAGGCGAACGGTTCTGCTGGAAAATGCGCCTGACCCCGTCAATGTCCCGGCCGTCAGGGAAAACATCCGGCTGACGGCGGCAGAGACCGCCCTGCGCGAGAGCGGGCCGCATGTCAGCGCCTTGCAACTCAATGAATATCACAACACGATCATTCGCCTGACGGTTGACAGCAGCACCTCCGGCTTCGTGGTGCTCAACGATGTGTGGCATCCGTGGTGGCGCGCAACGATCGATGGCGAGGCCGTCGACATCCTCAAGGCCAACGTGCTGTTCCGCGCCGTTGCCGTCTCCCCCGGGCGCCATGAGATTGTCTTTGAATTCAAACCGTTCGCCGGAGCGATCGCCGAACTCGGCGAACGGCTCTTTGACCAGCAGTGATGTCTCAGGCTTCCGCAACGGCGCATCCTCTTCTATAGTTTGGAAGATATTTGCCGGGGATTGCCAAAATGCTCTCAGTATTCCGCAGGAACGACCTGCGTCACGGTCTCGGCGCACTGACGCTTTTGATCCTGACGGGCGGCGTGGCGCGCGCGGCGGGGGAAGTCAGTTTCGGCGTTCCGCGCGGCATGGTGTCGCGCATGGTCAGCAATTTCGGCCAGATCCGCGATCACGTCAGCGGCGTTCTCTCGGCACTCCCTCATGTGCCGCAGGAGCTGGCGCAGACCATCAAGGCGATCATCGCCTCGTCCGGTGATCGTGGGACGCTCGCACTGGCGTCCGGAGTCATCCTGATCCTGCTGATTTTACCGAAGTTGCTGGCGAGGGTGCCGCCACTGAAAGCGTTGCGGCCTGATGTTCCCGAGCGCTCACTGGCAGGGGCTGGCAGACGGCTGGCGTTCGACGTTGTCGATCTTGCCGTCATGGTGCTGCTGGCGATCATTCTTGCCGATGCCGTTTTTTCCTCCAATGCGCTCATCGACCGGTTTTGCCTTGCGCTCATCGATACGACGTTGCGCCTGCGGCTGGCGATGTTCATACCCTTGGCCGTGCTGCGGCCGGGCGAAAGCGTCTTGCGGCTGGTGCCGGCCAATGACGTTCAGGTGTCGCGCGCGATGCCCCTTGTCTGGGTGGTGGTCGGACTGGCGGCATCCTTCATCGCCCTCATTCCGGTTCTTTTCGAAGCGGGCATCCCCGCCGTCCATACGGCCGATGAGCCGTGGCGCGCGGGTCAGGCTCTGGCCGTCATAGTCGGCAGCCTTGTCAGCCTTGGCGCGCTATGCGCGGTAGAGCGGTTTTTTTCAGCAGCCCAACCCGCTCAGCCCGCGATGAGAATGTCCGGCCTTCTCCTTGTCGGCATATTCTGGGCGGCATGGACTTACGGCGTGATCTCGCTTGATTTTGACTTTTATTATGCTTTCGCCGGGCTGGCGATCCTGGCCGCCGTGACCCTGCTGGTCGATCGTTTCCTGCTGCTGGCCACGGCCCAGATGTCCAAGGCAGCCGATGGCCTGCCTGATTCTGCGATGGCCTATGCGGCGGCGTTGTGCCGCTGCGCCCGCGTCGCAGCCCTGGCAACGGCGTTCGTCCTCCTCAGCCGTTACCTTCTGTCGCAAGCGCTCGTCATGTTCACCATCGAGCGCTGGGCCAACATTGAAGGGGGGCTGGTCAGCGGCCTCCTCTATCTGGTTGGCGGCTACGTCTCCTACGAACTCACGCGCGTGTGGGCGCGCATCAAGTTTGGCGTACGCACGCAACCCCTGGTGCCCGGCATCGACGACGGGGACGACCCTGAACCAGCGTCCCGCCTGTCAACCATCATGCCGCTGGTGCAAGGCTTCGTCGGCGTCACCATCCTGGGCGTTGCCATTATCGCAGCGCTGTCCGAAATCGGCGTCAACATCACGCCCTTGCTGGCAGGTGCCGGCATCTTCGGCCTTGCCATCAGCTTCGGATCGCAATCGCTCGTGCGCGACATTGTCGCCGGCCTCTTCTTCATGGTCGATGACGCCTTCCGCGTCGGTGAATATATCGAGGCCGGGCGGCTGCGCGGCACGGTGGAGCGTATTTCACTGCGCTCGTTACGGCTGCGCCATCACAACGGGCAGATGCATACCGTGCCTTTCGGCCAGCTTGGCTCGATCACCAATCACAGCCGTGACTGGCTGACCGTCAAATTCAATCTGCGCTTTGCCGGCGATACCGATCTTGAGAAAGTGCGCAAACTGGTCAAGCGCATTGGCCAGGACCTGCTGAATGACCCTGAAATCGGCCGCGAATTCCTGCTGCCGCTCAAAATGCAAGGCATTGCCGACGTCGTCGAGAATACGTTGATCCTGCGCTTCAAATTCACCGTCAAGCCAGGCAAGCCAACGATTGTCCAGCGCGAAGCGCTGAAGCAGATGGTGCTGGCGTTCCGTCAAAGTGACATTGCATTCGGCTCTCCTGGCGTCATCGTCCAGGGTGATAGCGAGCGACAGAAGGCGATCGAAGGAGCTGCCGGGGCGGCCATCATCAACGCGGCAAAACCGGCGGCGGCGGAATAATTGCTTCCGCCGCCTGCGTCGATATCAGAATTTGAAGCTGGCGCCGAGCGAGCCCTGGTGACGTGTCTGTCCGCGATCACCGGTTGAGCCGCGATAGTCAGCGCGCGCGACGATGGTGCCAAACGACCAGTCAAAACCACCGCCATAGACCACACCGACACCGACCGGGTTGGCAATCTGCACGGCGAAAGCCTGCGCGGTGTTATTGGTCAGCCGGCCGGTGACGGAGCCTGCCGAACCGGTGAGGTAATCCTCATAACCGATCAAAGCGCGCAGCGTTGCCTGGTCATTGAAGGCGTAGGCAGCACGCAACTCGAAGGCTCCCGCCAGCGCATCGACAACCCGGCTGTTGAGGCTGACGGCGGCGACGACGCCGGTCTCGGTAAAGCCGTCAACAGTGGTGCGCAGGTACTGGAAGCGGCCTTTTGGCGTTACGGTCAGCTTGTCGAATTTGTAGTCATGACCCAGTTCACCAAGGACACTCGCCGAATAGCCCGTCGGGTTGGCCTCGTTAACCAGAGGTCCAAGGGTGCGGCGCTCATAATTATCGTAACGATCGAAGCTGGCGCCGCCGCCGAAATTGACAAACGATCCGCGACCGAAGTCCCAGCGAGCGAGGATGTCACCGCCAATCTGCGTGGCATTGAGCTTGATCTGACGGTTGCCGTCGGCAAGCCGGTTGCCGCCAGCAACCTCGCCGGTGGTGAAGTAGAAGGAGGCGCCGAGCGTGATACCATCGCCGATATTCCGCAGGCCGCCCAGTCGTACGCCGCCGGTGGTGTAATCGTTCAATGGCGTTGATGTGGTGCCGGCTGCGGTCAGAATGCCATTGGCGGACCGGCTATTGGACGAGCCGGCATCGCCGGTGCCGTAGATGAAGAACTGCCATTGCCCGCTGGTCGGGACGACACGGCCAAGCTGATCAACCGCACCGAGGGCGGCCGAGCGGCGCAGGGCAAACGAGGTGTCGGAGAGGACCTGATCGGCGGTGGCGGCGATGGTCGGAGCCTGCAGATATTGCTGCACGGTGGCGGCAATCAGGCTGTGGCCACGCTCGGTGGGGTGAACGGTGTCAAAAAACAGGAAATTGTTGAACTGCGCCGGGCTTGCCGCACAGCTCGGAGTGAGGAGGCAGGCCTGGGTCACGTTGGTGAAGCCAAACGAAGCCGGATTGGCAACGATTGCCCGAAAGATCTCATCGACCGGGACCGAGATAATGTTCGTATTGGGCAAGGCGGCGGCAGCACCGGTCAATTGCGCCAGCAAGGCCCGGTTGAAATTGCCTGAGGCGAGCCCTGCCAACTGGGCATTGGCGGCAACCGTATTATAGGCCGGCAGAGAGGCGAAATCGGGCAGGTTGAAGACCAGCAAGGTCCGCGCGCCCGCCGCCGACAGCTGGCGCACCTGATTGCCGATATCGACCGCCGCCGTATTGGTTACGGTGACAGCTGCGCCCGGCGCCGCAGCCACCGGAATATCGCCGATGGCGACCTGATTGGTCAGATCAAAGATGTTGTTGGCGCCGCCCCATAACGACACCACGTCACTGGTGCCAAAACGGCCACCGCGGGCAAGATAGGTGTTGATCTGTGTCTGGATCGAAACGGGCTGGGTCGCTGTCCCCGCCGCAGTCTGGGCCCCGCCAAAGGCGAAATTGATATTGCCGGTATTGGGATTGACGGTGGTGAAGAAATTCGTCGACGGCCCGAAGAGCTGGGTGATCCAGGTCGGCCCGTTGGAAAATTGCTGCAGGCGCAAGGGGAGATAGTTGGGAACCGCTCCGCCAAACACCGTGGCGACATTGCCCTGATCGGTCAGACTGTCGCCAAAACCGACGATACGATCAAATTGCTGTGCCTGAGCAGACACTGCGGCGCCGGCGCATGTCAAAACGGCTAACAGAGATGCGCGAAGCATGTTGGACTACATGATACCCCCCCGGAAACAGTCAAGCGCATGAACAGCGCGTGTTGCCGGAAAAACTATCTTACTGCCCGTTTAACAGGCAAGCGCGCCTCGACCGGTCCAGGCCTTTCCACGTCGGTTTTGTGACGAAAGCATCGTTTTGTGTCCGTTTTGTCACAACAACTTACGTAACGTAAGGAACGATTGCGACGAGTTCTGCGATCCGACCACGAGCCCGGCGATTCTCAGAACTTTTCAACCCAGGGTCGTACCTCGATCTCCCAGCTCCAGCAGGAGCGCTCCTGGTTGATGAGGTCGAGATAGGCGCGGGCGATGGCGTCGGGATGGAGCTTGTCGTGCTTGCCTTCAGCATCAGGATAACGGGCGGACAGAATAGCCCCGTCGATGATGACATGGGCAATATGGATGCCTTGAGGATGGAATTCGCGAGCCATGGACTGGGCAAGCCCGCGCAGGGCAAACTTGCCCATCGCAAAGGGCGCCGACTGGGGATAGCCTTTCACGCCGGCCGAGGCGCCGGTGAAGAGGATTGTGCCGCCGCCACGCTTCAGCATCGCGCGCACCGCCTGCTGGCCGACGAGGAAGGCACCGAACGCGGTGATATCAAGTGTTTTGCGCACATCACCAGGGTTGAGGTCGGCAAGCGGGCCACGGACACGAAACGACGGATTATAAATCACCACGTCGAGATCGCTGCCAACCTCGGAGAACAGAGCGGCGACGTCGTCTGCGTCACTCGCATCGCATGTGTGGACGCTTGCTTTCGTCGCCCTGGCAAGATCGCCGAGTTTGGCGATGTTGCGGGCGGCAAGGGCCACTGAGTAGCCCTCACCATGCAACAGACGGGCGAGCGAGGCTGATAATCCATCGCCGACGCCGACGATAAGGGCCCTGCACCTTGCTGACATGCTGTTCTCCTTTGGCGTGATGCGTTCTACCGTCCGCCTGGCAGCTCTGCCAAACACGATCGATGCACGACTTCGTGACGATCCGGGCGGAAAAATCCATGCAGGCAACGCGGCCAACTGGCCAGCGAATCATACCATTTTGTCGATTTGCCGTTCCCGATTTTTGGTGACGTCGATCTCAGGTTGCGCTTGCCAACTTTAAGACGTTGGAAATTGAGCAATGCTTGAATGGCTTAAGCCAGCAGGTAGCAGAAAGCTGCGTGGTACAAGACGGAACGGATCGCCCGGAGGGTGAAATGCTGGTTGAGCGACGAGAGATTGCCGATGTCCATTTCCTCCTGGTTGAGGATGATGCTGACGAGGCGGCGTTGCTGCGCCGTGTGCTGCATCGCTCCTCGCACCATATCTATTGCCGCGAACTGGTGAATGGCCGCCAGGCTGTGGACTACATCCGCCGCGTGGCAAACGACAGCGCTGTCGGCCTCCCGGACCTCATTTTGCTCGATATCCAGATGCCGGTCATGACCGGTCTTGAATTTCTAGCCTGGCTACGGGCTGATGCCCGCTACAACGCCGTTCAGGTTGTCGTCCTCACAGGCGTTCGCGACGATGCGATCCTGCGTCAGGCGCTGGCGCTCGGCGCCAATGCCGCGCTCAACAAGGAACTGCGCCGCGAGGATGCCGACACGTTACGGCAGATGATTATCGATGTGTGGTTTCACGGCGAAGTCTACTATTTCGCCGAACAAACCGATGCGCCAGGCGCATCGCTGATGCCATAAACTGTCGCGTGTTTAAGCAATCACGCCGCTGCGCAAGGCCTCTGCCACGGCGTGCGAACGGTTCTGGGCGCCAAGCTTCGCGGCCGCATGCTTGAAATGGGTTTCGACCGTCGTCTGGGCGATATCAAGCAGTCCGGCGATGTCTTCCGACGTCCTGCCTTCGCTTGCCCATCTGAGGCATTCGACCTCGCGTGGCGTCAGCCGTCGCGGTTTACCCGAAAGGCGGGCATAGCGTTGCGAGATGGAACGCAGCAGGGGAAGGGCGATGGCGCCGATCAAGCCTTCGTCGATTGCGCTCAACGGCCGATTGCGGCCAGCCCATATCTCGCTTGCAAGACCAGCCCGTCGGGGAACAGCAAACAGCCATTGCGGACCCAGTTCAGCCATATCGGCGACCGACACCTGCGCTTCGGCAAGCAAGGATGCCTGCGTCATATCCGCCGGTGTCAGCACACCGCCACGCGCGCGCCGCGCGGCAGTCGCGAGAGTGCCGAAATGCCAGTGCGCGGCAAGGGCGCGCGCCTGTATACGGCTGCTCCAGGTCGAAAAAAGTATCCTGACGCTTCTGTCACTCGTCTCATCCTCGACCATCATCACCAGGTGCAAATGGTCAAGCTCAAGCACACGGCGCAGATGCTCGGCCATCGTTGGCGGCGGGGCCAAGGCCGTCGGCACGCTTGAAACAGAAGACGGAACGCCGGTTGAACCACGAAATTCCACGGTCGGTCTGATCAGGTGCATGGGAGGCTCATTCTTTTGGAGCGAGTGAACGAATCAACCTATCCCATAACGGGAATAATAAATAAACACACTTTATGCGTGTGTTGTAAATTTCTCTTGCCCGGTTGACCGGCGGACATGCCCCGCTTAATCCCCGCACCATGGGCACTATATCCTCATCACCCGCTTCCGCGCTGACGCTGGCCCAAGGGCTCATTCGCTGTCCGTCGGTGACCCCTGCGCAAGCTGGTGCGCTTGACTACCTCGAAGAGGTCTTGCGACCAGCGGGGTTTATGACCGAGCGCCCGGTATTCCATGACGCCGGTACGCCGGACGTTGAAAACCTTTATGCGCGCATCGGCACATCATCACCCGTGCTGGCGTTCGCGGGGCACACGGATGTGGTACCGCCGGGCGATATCACAGCCTGGTCAGCCCACCCGTTCGCAGCTTTGATCCGGGACGGCCTGCTCTATGGCAGAGGGGCAACAGACATGAAGGGCGGGATTGCCGCCTTCACCGCCGCTGCCCTTGACCATGTCGCGCAGGGCCGCCTCGCCCATGGATCGATCGTCTTTCTGATCACGGGCGATGAGGAAGGGCCGTCGGTCAACGGTACCGTCAAACTGCTCGACTGGGCGACCAGACGCGGCGAGCGCTTCGACCATTGCATTGTCGGGGAACCAACAAGCAGCGAGAGCGTCGGTGATACCATCAAGATCGGCCGGCGCGGCTCCTATTCGGCAAACCTGACGGTGCGCGGGCGACAGGGACATGTCGCTTACCCCCATCTGGCGGATAATCCGCTGCCGCGGCTGATGGCACTGCTGGCTGAACTCGCCTCACCGCTCGATCATGGCACGCCGTGGTTTGACGCATCGAACCTCGAGATCGTCGGGGTCGAGGCCGGCACCGGTGCCTTCAATGTCATTCCCGAAACGGCGCGGGCAAAGCTCAATGTCCGCTTCAACGATCTGTGGACGCTTGAGCGACTTGAGAGCGAGATCAGACGCCGCCTTGATCCGGTCGCCGGACCCTCCGCCTACGCGCTCGAAGCGGTGCGCGGCAATTCGCAGGCCTTCCGTACCGAACCCGGCGCCTTTCTGGACCATGTCGCGCAGGCCGTCGCGGCAATGACCGGCAAGACGCCCGCCTATTCAACGTCCGGCGGCACGTCGGATGCGCGCTTCATCAAGGATTACTGCCCGGTCATCGAGCTTGGCCTTGTCGGCAAAACCATGCATCAGATCGACGAACATGTGGTCATCGATGAGCTTGCCCGACTGCAAGCGATCTACGCTGCGGTTATCGCTACTTATTTCGATCATTCGGCCAGGGCGTGAGCGATGCCAAGCGGAGCCGACATCAGAGAAGCGATGGCCGGGGCGTGGCGCCTCTTCTGTGGCGATCCCAAGGGGCTCGAGCGTTTTGATCTGTCGGCTGAAGGGTTCTTCCGCTCCTTCTGGGTGATTGTCCTGGTGGCACCGATTTATGCCTCATCGGTGCTGACCGAACGCAACCTATTGCTGAGCGAGCGTTTCTCGTCTGACGATTTCAGCGACGGGCGGTTCTTTCTGGTGCGAGCGCTCACCTTCATCGTCGACTGGTTCGCGTTTCCGCTTGTCATGGTCGTCGTCACCCGCAGGCTGCAGCTGGGGGCGCGTTATGCGGCCTACATCACCGTCAGAAACTGGACCGCCCTGCCCTCGGCTGCCCTTACGTCGCTGCCAACGATTGCCTATGGGCTTGACCTCGTCCCCATTCTGGTGACGACGCTTGCAACCTACGTCTTCCTGATTGTTGTGCTCAGATTTGGCTGGTTTATCGCCAGATCCGTGCTGCAAACGAGTGCAGCGATCGCGGCGGCAATCGTTGCCCTAGACCTCGCCCTCAGCCTCCTCATCGGCCGGATCGGTGATGTCCTCGCCGGCCTGTGACGGCGCGGCATAAGACACGCTTGTGAGATAAAGGCCGTCGGGAGGGGCGAGCGCGCCACAGCGCTCGCGCGAGCGGGCCTCGAGAATTTCAGCAATCCACTCGTCAGGCCTGGTGCCCTCGCCTACCCGCTTCAGCGAGCCCACCATCGAGCGCACCTGATTGTGGAGAAACGAACGCGCCTCGACCTCAACGATCACCTGGTCGCCATGACGGCGCACAGCCAGATGACGCAGCGTCTTCATCGGCGATTTCGCCTGGCAATCGACATTGCGGAAGGTGGTGAAATCATGATGGCCGAGGAGATGGCGGGCGGCATGGTTCATGGCGTGCGCATCGAGGCGGCGGCGCGCATGCCAGACGAGCCCGCTGTCAAGTGCTGGCGGGCTGCGGCGGTCGAGAATAAGATAGCGATAAGCGCGCCCGCGAGCACTGAAACGGGCATCGAAACCGTCCGCCACCTCGGATGCGCCGAGGATCGACACCGGATGGGGGCGCAGCATGGCGTTGATGCCATCGCGCAGGCGGCCTGGCGCCCAGGAGCGCGGCAGATCGGCATGGGCGACCTGGCCCAGCGCATGGACGCCGGCATCGGTGCGGCCGGCGCCGTTGACGCGGATCGTCGCGCCGGTGAGCGCGAACAAGGCGGCCTCGATGACGCCTTGCACGGTCAAGGCATCGCTCTGATACTGCCAGCCCCTGAAAGGGCGCCCGTCATACTCGATATCGAGGCGATAACGCGGCATCAGCGCACAGTCATGCCGGGGGCCAGGTCAAGCCCGCGCAAGGCGGTGTCGCGGTCCATGACCTTGCGCCCGGCACGCTGGACAAGCAAAGGGCGGACCGCGCCTTCAGCGCAGGCGATGGCAAGTCGATCATCGAGGATGGTTGCCGGCGGCCCGGAGGCGTCAACATATTCACAGCGCAGGATCTTGAGACGCTCGCCCCCCTGCGGTGTCATGATCTCGCACCAGGCGCCGGGAAACGGCGACAAGCCATGAATGTGGCGACGCACAACGCTGGCCGGCTTCGCCCAGTCGATGCGGGTCTCGCCCTTGTCGATTTTGCGCGCATAGACAATTCCCGCATCGGCCTGCGGCGTGAAGCTCAACGTACCAGCCTCCAGGCGGCGCAAGGCGTCCACCATCAGGCCAGCGCCGACAATCTTCAAACGATCATGCAGATCACCCGTCGTATCGTCACAGGACAGCAAAGAGCGGGCACTCATCGCCACCGGGCCGGTATCAAGCCCCCTCTCCATGCGCATGACCATGACGCCAGTCTCCTCATCGCCCGCCATCACTGCGCGATGAAGGGGTGCCGCCCCGCGCCAGCGCGGCAATAAAGAGGCGTGGAGATTGAGGCAGCCATGACGCGGGATCGCCAGCACCGCAGGCGGCAACAGCAGACCATACGCAACCACGAGGATGACATCAGGAGCCGTAGCAGCGAGCGCGGCCACATCCGCGCCATCACGAAAATCGACCGGCGTCCTGATATCAAGGCCGTGCCGGCGGGCTGCCAGTTCAACCGGCGTGGCAACAACGCTCATCCCGCGCCCTGCCGGGCGGGCAGGCTGGGTATAAACCGCTGTCACGCGATGCCCGGCCGCAAGTACCGCCTCAAGCGTCGGCACGGCGAAATCAGGTGTTCCCATGAAAACGACGGAAAGAGGCATGGTGTTCCTGTTGCACAAAGCTGGCGTCCCGACAGTGGGCCGGGCTATTTTTCGGCCTGTCTTGCTGCCTTGGCAAATTTCTTGATCACGAGCTGTCGCTTCAGCCGCGACATATGGTCGATGAAAAGCACGCCGTCGAGATGATCGATCTCATGCTGGAGGACGGTAGCGAGCAGACCCTCAGCCTCGACCTGATGGGCATTGCCTTTCATGTCTTGGAAGGCCACGGTGATACGCGCGGGGCGCTCGATCTCGCCGTAATACTCCGGGATCGACAGACAGCCTTCCTCATAGCCAACCAGTTCGTCGGACGAGGCCAGGATCTGCGGGTTGATGAAGGCCTGGGGCGCCGGCGGCTCGTTCTTGCGTGCCAGATCAACCGTGACCACACATCTGGCGACGCCAATCTGGATGGCGGCAAGACCAATACCGGGCGCCTTGTACATGGTTTCGAACATGTCGACGATCAATTGCTCCAGCTCGCCGTCAAAGGCTGCAACCGGCAGGCTTTTCTGGCGCAGGCGCGCATCGGGTAAGGTCAGGATCGGGCGGACTGTCATAGCCGCGAGATAGGGCGCGCTGGCGTCAGCGTCAATCATGGGCAGGCGAAATTCAGTGAATTTGTTCACGGTTCGGTCTCATCAAACGCGTAAATCAGCTAGAGTGGTGTCATGATCGATTCGATTCTTGTCATTGGTGGCCGCCCGCTCGACGGGTTTGAGCTGGTGCTTCTCGCCGGGCTTCTATCGGGGGTGCTGATGGCCATTCTGGCCTGGCGCTCATCACGCCTGCAGACGCGGCTAGCTGGCGAAGCGCAGGCGCGGGCACGCGAGATGGAAGACCGTTTGCGCGATGTCATGGCAGGCCAATCAGAACTTGCCGGCAGGCTTTCAACCATGACCCACCTGATCGGCGAGCGGCAGAGTGACATGCATCAGGCCATGAGCGAGCGGCTTGACGCGGTCGGACATCGGCTGGGGCATGGGCTGCTCGAATCAGCCCGTTTTACCGGCGATCATCTGACAAAACTCAATGAGCGGCTGGCCGTCGTCGAGGGTGCCGGCCAGGCCATCGGCGCGCTGGCTGACGAGGTGGTCGGGCTTAAATCCATTCTATCCAACAAGCAGGCGCGCGGCGCTTTCGGCCAGGCGCGGCTTGAAGCCATCATACAGGACAGTCTGCCGCCGAGCGCCTATGCTTTTCAGCCAACGCTGTCCAACAACAGCCGGCCCGATTGCATCGTGCGCCTGCCGACGACAAGCGAGGTGCTGGTTGTCGATGCGAAATTTCCGCTCGAAGCGATTGCCGCCTGGCGCCATGGCGGCGATGGCGAGATGGCAAGGGCTGGCGAGCAACGCGTGCGCGGGGATATCGGCCGGCACATCGATGACATAGCGCGCAAATATCTGCTGCCCGGGGAGACGCAGGATATCGCCTTGATGTTTGTCCCTTCCGAATCGCTCTTCGCTGACATTCAGGAAAGCTTCTCCGATGTCGTGGAGCGGGCGTTCAAGGCGCGCGTCGTGCTGGTCTCGCCCTCCCTGCTCATGCTTGCCGTCCAGGTGGTGCAATCGCTGGTGCGCGATGCGCGCATGCGCGATGAGGCGCGGCGTATCCAGGTCGAGGTCGGGCGATTGCTGGAAGATGTGCGGCGGGTGAGCGAGCGGGCAGGCGCGCTTGACAAGCATCTGCGCAAGGCCGGCGAGGATGTGACAGGTCTCATCCTGTCAACTGAAAAGGTGACCCAGAGGGGGCTGCGTATCGCCACCGTTGATTTGTCAGAAGGTGAACCGCCGGCGGCGCAACTGCAACGGCCGCTCGCGGCTGAATGAGATGACAGCCCTCAGAACGGCAGGCGCGCCCGCAACGCCGTCGTCAGCGTCCCCTCATCGAGATAATCAAGTTCGCCGCCGACCGGCACGCCATGGGCAAGGCGCGTGACCTTGACGCCGGTCGCGGCCAGAAGATCGGTGATGTAATGGGCCGTCGTCTGGCCTTCGACGGTGGCATTAAGGGCCAGAACCACCTCATCGATCTTCTCATCAATGATACGCCCCGGCAGCACGGCCAGATGAAGGCGGTCAGGTGTCACGCCATCCAGCGCCGACAAGGTTCCGCCCAGCACATGGTAGCGCGCACCGGCGGCGGCCGCGCGCTCCATCGCCCACAGATCGGCGACATCCTCAACGATGATCAGCATGCCTCCCTGGCGCTGCGGATCGCGGCAGATCGAACAGGGATCGAGTGTATCGACGTTACCACAGGTGCGGCAGACGATAATCTTCTCGGCGACATCACGACAGGCCACGGCCAGCGGATCGAGCAATTGTTCGCGCCGTTTGATCAGAGCCAGCGCCGCGCGGCGGGCAGAGCGCGGACCAAGCCCCGGCAGACGGGCCAGAAGCTGGATCAGGCGATCTATTTCAGGGCCGGCACTGTAGCGGATCATAGGCACTCCGGAGGGGTCAGACTCAACCAGGCGGGATTTACCATGTTCGGCTGTCCATGCACCAAGTTTAGCCATGAACGCTTGCCAGTATGTCACAATTGCAGTAGCAGCCCGGTTTGGCTGCGATAACAGAGCAGGCACATGTCGCGTTTTATCTGTATGCTGATTGCTGGAGGGCTTGGCGCCCTGTGTGCGGGGTGTTCGAGCCTTGAAGGATCGAGCCCGCTCGCCCTGCCAGCCTTTCCAAGCCTGCCGGCATTCTCGGCCGCCGAACCGGCGGCAAGCCCGGGAACGCGCCCGGCTGTCGACCCCTTGGGTGTCAACGCTCCGACGCCGCCTGCCATTCGCGCCGCCAGCAATGATCCCCGGGGCCTGACAGCGCCGGAAGCCAATATTCTGGCAAGCTCCGGGCCGGTCAAGGCTGCCGTTCTGCCGGCGCTGATCGGGCTTGGCTACAAGGTTGCGACCGACACCCCCTATTCAACCGTCCTCACAAAGCTGTCGGGATCGCGCCTGTCGACGATCCGCCTTACCGTCACCTTCGCCTCTATCGGCACGCAGACGCGGGTGATTGCCGATTTGCGCCGGACCGCGAGTGGCAGCAGCGAGATCGAGCCGGCGCTCGATCATCCCGACCGCGATGCCATCCAGGCGCGCCTCAATCAGGTCAAAGCGCAGCTTGACGCACGACCAGCGCCGCCGCCTGCACCAGTGGCAGGTTCGGGGGCGACCGGCGCGCCCTCGCCGCTGACGCAAGCGCAACCGGTAGCCGCGCCCCAGCCAGCCCAACCGGCTCTGCCCGCGCTCCAGCCGGTGACGCCGGCACCACCAGTGGCGGCCGCACCCGAACCCCCGCCCGCCAATCAGCCGGCCGAACAATCCTGGTTCCCGCAGATTCCGTTTCCGCGGCTCGGCGGCGAGCCGAGCAGCGCGGTCGTTCAGCAGGCAACACCCAATATCGAGGCGCAGCGCCCGGCCCGACGTTCAGACAATCCGTTCAGAGAATTGATCCCCAATCTGCCGCCGCCCAACCTGCCCAATTTATTCCCGGCAGCGCCCTCCGACGCAACGCCTGATGACCGGCCGCTGCGCAAGGGCCAGACCCGCGTCAGATTGTAAGTTCGAAAATCAGAAAGGCAGCTTGAAGCCCGGCGGCAGAGGCAACCCCGCCGTCAGGCTCTTCATCATGTCGCCCGAAGCTGCTTCCACCTTGCGCCGGGCATCGGCGTGGGCAGCGATCAACAGATCCTCAAGGATATCCTTTTCGCTGACAAGCAAAAGCGACGGGTCGATCGCAACGGCTTTAAGGTCGCCCTTGCCGTTGAGGCGCACCCTGACCAGGTCGCCTCCGGCGAGGCCCTCGATCTCGATGCGCTCCAGATCATCCTGCGCCGCTTTCATCTTGGCCTGCATGTCCTGGGCCTGCTTCATCAGCTTCATGATGTCCATGGGGCACTCTCATCATTGTCATCATCTGGAACGGTCATGCCGGCGTCACCTGCCCCGGTCGGCTGCGGTGCGTCCGGCATGCGGATATCGATGATCTCGGCGCCGGGGAAACGGGCGAGAATAGCCGAAACGCTCGGGTGCGAGCGGACGTCGTCGACCAGCATCTGTCGCTCGACGTTTGCCTGCTCTTCCAATGTCGGCAGACCCTGCTCCTGCGACAGGGTGATGAGCCAGCGCTCGCCCGTCCATTCCTGCAGTTTGCGCTGCATGTCGGGAACAAGCGTTGCGGCCTGGCCGTCGCGAAACCGAAACTCAATTCGCCCCCGCTCGAAGCGCACGAGGTGGATCGAACGCTCCAGCGCGGTTTTCAGGCGGATGTCGCGTTTATGGTGGGCGAGAGCTACCAGATCCTCGAAGCGCAGCAATTCGACAATCGCCGTCGGGCGGGCGTCAGCGAGTGCTGCGGGCGCGGGTGACTGGCTCACCAGGCGCGGTGTGGTGCGGGTGGCGGCCTTAGCCGGTCCCGGGCCGGGTATCGCCTGCGAAACGACCTCAGAGCGAGCAGAGGGCATATTTTCCGATTGCGCTCCTGTGGCGGCAGGACCAGCCGCCGGCCCGCGCCCGGCGGGTGGCGGAGATGTTTCACGGCTTGGCGCCGGCGCACCTGTTTCGTCGCCCCGCTGCAACCGTTTCACCACATCCTCAGGGCTTGGCAATTCAGCGACATGACACAGGCGGATGAGCAGCATTTCAACCGCGCTTGCCGGGCGCGGCGCCTCTTTCAGCTCCTCGCTGCCTTTGAGCAACATCTGCCAGGCGCGTGACAAGGTGGCCTGCGACAGCCCGGTGGCAAGCGTGGTGATGCGCTCGCGCTCGGCCTGCGGAACGGCATCGGAGCCCGCTTCGATGCCGACAATCTTGGCGCGGGCGAGCGCATGAACGGCTTCCGCCATTTCGCCAACCAGGATCGCCGGGTCGACCCCGTCGCGATAATGCGCAGCGAAGAGATCAAGGGCTGCAGCGGCGTTGCCGCGCATAACCGTGTCAAGGAGATCGAAAATCCGCATGCGGTCAGCCAGCCCCAGCATATGGCGCACGGTTTCTGCGGTGATCGCCTCCTCGGCGGACGCGTTGGCCTGATCGAGAAGCGAGAGGGCGTCGCGCACCGAACCTTCGGCGGCACGCGCGATCAGCAAGGCCGCGTCCGGCTCAAGCATCATGGCCTCGGCGCTGGCGATCTTGTTGAGATGGGCGCTCAGCACGTCGATATCGATACGGCGCAGATCGAAGCGCTGGCAGCGCGACAATATGGTGACCGGTACTTTACGAATTTCAGTGGTGGCAAAGATGAATTTGACGTGCGCAGGTGGCTCTTCAAGGGTTTTCAGCAGCCCATTGAATGCTGCTTTCGATAACATGTGCACTTCGTCGATGACATAGACCTTATAGCGCGCGCTCATTGGTGTGTAGCGGGCGGCATCGCTGATCTCGCGGATGTCATCGATACCGGTATGGGACGCGGCGTCGATTTCCATGACATCAAGATGGCGGCCCTCAATGATGGCCTCGCAATGAATGCCATGGGTGGGCATGTGAATGGTCGGATGATCGGCCATGCCCGGCAATTGGTAATTGAGCGCGCGGGCAAGGATACGCGCCGTCGTCGTCTTGCCGACACCGCGCACGCCGGTCAGCATCCATGCCTGTGGCAGTCTGCCCGTTTCGAAAGCATTGGACAGGGTGCGAACCATTGCCTCCTGGCCGATCAGATCATCGAAGGATCGCGGGCGGTATTTGCGGGCAAGGACGCGATAGGCACGAAGCGGCGTGGCGGGCGGCTTTATGATGTTGTCAGCCATCTTGTACCCTCGGGCGGTCAGATTGGTTCCGCCGGCCCGATCGCGCCTCAGCGCTGGCAGGACGCTGGATTGCCGCCAGATTCGGCCTGGCAAAGGTGGGAGGCTGAACAACAACCCGCGCCGAATTCGTTAGGGCTGCTTCCTCTCGGACCTGACCCGATTGGCGAGCGGCACGCCTGCCGCCAACCTCCCGGGCCCTATATGGAACAGAAGCAGGGCCCTGTGCAAGGCAGACGGCGAGCGAACGTGCCTTGACGGCGCAGGCGCATCGCTTAAACCTGTGTACGGCCAACCGATGCGGCCCATCGCAGCTGGTTTCATCGCGGCGGTTTTGGCCATCCGCCCCGCCCTTCCGCCGGGATTTTTTGATGCTCAATGCCGATCCTCTCCCTGTCGGGACCGCGCCCGCCTTTGTCGCCGACGAGCCCAGCGCGCGCGCCGGCTATGGCAATAATCCGCTGGATCGCAAGGCGGAATGGCGCGATGACGAGGCGCGCCTCGCGTCGCTGCAAACGGCGACAGCGCGGATGATCGTCTATGCCGCTGACAAGGCCGTGCTCGGGGCACCCCCGGATTTTTCATCCACCATGACGATTGCAACAGCAGCGGCACTTGGCGCTGCCCCTGACATTTTTCTCGGCATGCGTGGCGATGTCGCCTATTTCGCCGGCATGGCGGATGAAGAGAGCGACAGCCTCAAAGCCAGGGGTTTTGTGGTGATCGATCTGCGCTCCATTGGCGTTCAGGGGCTGGTGCCGTCGCAGGATCTGGCAATTCTCGGCCATGCCAAGGGCATTCTCGCCTGGCACGCCACTCACCCGCATTGCGCGCGCTGCGGCGCCAGAACCGTGATCGCTTCCGCCGGCTACCGCCGGGAATGCCCGTCGTGCAAGGCGAGCCATTTTCCGCGCACTGATCCGGTAGCGATCATGATGGTGGTGCGCGGCGATTTCTGCCTGCTGGCGCGCAAGCAGGCCTTTGCGCCGGGCATGTATTCCTGCCTCGCCGGTTTCATCGAGCCTGGAGAAACGCTGGAGGATGCAGTGCGCCGCGAGACGATGGAGGAGGCGGGGGTACGCGCCACACGTGTCGTCTTTCACGCCGCCCAGCCCTGGCCGCTTCCCTTCAGCCAGCTGATGATGGGATGCCTTGCGCAAACCAGCGATGAGGCGATCACGCTTGACCACACCGAGCTTGAGGATGGCCGCTGGTTCAGCCGCGCCGAATGCCGCATGATGATCGATAATACCCATCCGCAAGGGCTTTTCTGCCCGCCGCCGATGTCGATTGCGAACCTGCTGCTGCGCGACTGGCTGGATGGCAGGCTGGCGTGAGCTGCGGCCCTATTTCCCGCCCGGCACTTCCAGCGGCTCGCGGAAATTGTCGCGGAAGGGATGGGCGGGGTAGACGCCCAGCAAGGTGAACTCCCGGCAGTAATAGGTCATTTCGTCGAGCGCCCGCGCCAGGCCCGGATCGTCGGGATGGCCCTCGACATCGGCGTAGAACATGGTGGCAAAGAACTGGCCCTCGAGCATGTAGCTTTCGAGTTTCGTCATGTTGACGCCATTGGTGGCAAAACCGCCCAGCGTCTTGTACAGGGCGGCTGGAACGTTGCGTACGCGAAAGACAAAGGTGGTGATGCAAGGCTGGACACCGCGCACCGGCACGCGCTTGTCCTTGGCAAGGATGACGAAACGGGTCGTGTTATGGGCCTCATCCTCGACGTTGCGGCGCAGGGTATCGAGGCCGTAAATCTCGGCGGCGACGTCGGAGGCAAAGGCAGCGCGCGTCAGATCGCCCGATTGGGCCACTGCGCGGGCAGCCCCGGCATTGTCGGCCGCCACCACGCCCTTCAATTTCAATTCGCGGATGATCTTGCGGCATTGGCCAAGCCCCATGACATGGGCTTCCACGGTTTTGATGGTTTCCGTCGTAGCCCCTCTGGGGGCGAGAAGCTGGAAATGAATCGGCAGGAAAAATTCGCCAACGATCGATAATCCTGATCCTGGCAACAGGTGATGCACATCTGCAACACGTCCGGCCAGCGAATTTTCAAGGGCAATCATCGCCAGCGAGGCGCCGCCATCCTGCACCGTCTGAAAGCAATCCTGGAACGTGTCGCAGCCGACCGCCTCCCAACCGGGAAAGACCGAACGGCAGGAGGTGTGCGAGTAGGAGCCGGGCTCCCCCTGATAGACGATGGTGTTGCTGGTCATGGGCCCAAGGTCTGCTTGCGTGTTTAAGGTTTGCTGGCGGGTCAAAGAGGGGCGCTGGCGAGGATCGCCCGCGCCCGGTCAAGGTCTTCAGGCGTGTCAACGCCCAGCGGTACCGCATCGACGATGGCAATGTCGATGCGCATGCCATTTTCCAGCGCCCGCAGCTGTTCCAGCTTCTCGCGCTGCTCAAGTGGCGATGGCGGAAGCGCGCAAAAGCGCAACAGCGCCTCGCGGCGATAGGCGTAAAGGCCGATATGGTGGAGAAGCGGCCCCTCTCCCCAGGGAGCGGTTGAGCGCGTAAAATAGAGCGCTTGCAAACAGTTAGGGCTATTTGTGAGCGGCGTTGCCACGGCTTTGACGACATGGCTGGCGGTACGTTCCTCCGCGCGCGTGATGATCGCCGCAAGGGTACCAATATCGGTCGCTGCATTGCCCAGAAGGTCAGCCGCCCGGCGCGGCAAGGCTGGATCAAGCGTTGGCAGATCACCCTGCACGTTGATGATGATGTCATGGCTGGCAACGGGATCGACAATCGTCAACGCTTCGCGGATCCGGTCGGACCCCGAGGCGTGATCAGCGCGCGTGAGGACTGCCCGTCCGCCCGCCGCTGCAATGACGGCGGCGATTTTCGGCGAATCAGTTGCCACCACCACCGGCCCCAGATCAGCCGCCAGGGCCCGGCGCCAGACATGCACGATCATCGGCACGCCATTGATATCGGCAAGCGGCTTGTCGGGAAGGCGCTGGGCGGCCATGCGCGCGGGGATAAGGATGATCGGTCGGGTCATGGTTGGCGTCAAAAAGTAGCACGGGGAGGACGCTTATAATGGATTGCATCCAACAAATGAAAGGCTATACGTAGCGCGTTTTGTCTCGTCATGCGCTTTGCCCCGGGTCATTGATGGTCTCTTCGACCGGGCAAGGACAAGTGGAGAGTGATGGCGAGAGGGGTGAGCGGCGGCGGGATAACATGCACCTCCGCCAAACGACGCCGATCTAGGGAGCTACCGGGTTATGGAATCTTTTGAACAAACCAAAATCGCCATGGCTTTGTTGTTGATGCTGACGCTCACCGTTGGCCTGTCCATTCTCGCCGGCGGGCTTTACGCAGTCGAAAAGCCGGCAAAGCCCGGTTATGCGGTGGCGGTTGCTGAAACGGCGGCGCCAGGTGCGGCAGCAGCAGCCGCAGAGCCGGAAACGCCCATCGCCGAATTGCTGGCGAGCGCGGATGTCAAGCGCGGCGAACAGGCCTTCCGGCCCTGCACCCAATGTCACACACCTGACAAGGGAGGGGCGAACAAAGCCGGCCCGAACCTGTGGGATATCTACGGCGCCAACCGAGCCTACATCGCCAGCTTCAATTATTCCGAGAGCTTCAAGAAAGCGAAAGCGGAAGGAACGAAGTGGGATGCCGAATCGCTTAACAAATTCATCGCCAATCCCCGGACTTACGTGAGCGGCACGGCGATGGCCTTTGCCGGTGTGCGCAAAGCAAGTGATCGCGCCGACATCATCGCCTATCTGCGCTCGCTGTCGGATGCGCCCAAGCCGTGAGGCAAGCGATCAGGTCACGCGTTTGTGGCCTTGGCGGCGCCTTGCCGTCCGCCTAATGTGATCATCAGGGTCGCGCCACTATCATCGGGCAGTCACGGTGTGGCCACGAGGAGGATCATGCGGGCGTTTTCAGCCGGATTGACACTTATCTTTGGTCTCCATTGCCTCGCGATGACGCTTGCCGTGGCGGCGGAACCGGAATGGCGCCACGGCGTGTCGCTTACCGGCGCGCTCAAATACAAACCCGGTTTCGAAGCCTTTGACTACGTCAGGCGCGATGCGCCCAAGGGCGGAACCCTGCGGCTCAGCACAGCTGGCGCCTTCGATTCACTCAATTTCGTTATTCCCCGCGGCAATCCTGCCCCCGGCCTTGAAAGCTACGTCTACCAATCCTTGTTCGTCCATGGCCTCGACGAGCCGGTGTCAAGCTATGGCGAGCTTGCCGAGGCGGTGCGCTACCCGGATGATTTCGCGTTTGTCACGTTTCGTCTCAACCCGCAGGCGCGCTGGCATGACGGCAAGCCGGTCACCGTCGACGACGTGATCTTCTCCTTCAACGCCCAGGTCACGAATGATCCTTCGAAGCGGCTTTATTACCGCGACGTCGTCAAGGTCGAGAAAACCGGCAGCGAGGACGTGACGTTCACCTTCGGGCATCCCGGCAATCGCGAAGTGGCATCGATCCTGTCGCAGTTGCACATCCTGCCCAAGCATTGGTGGGAAGGAACCGACGCACAGGGACGCCGGCGCGACATCACCCAGACGACGCTCGAGCCGCCGCTTGGCTCAGGCCCCTACAAGGTGAAATCCATCGATCCGGGCCGCGCGATTGTCTATGAGCGGGTGAAGGATTGGTGGGGAGCCAAACAGCCGACCAATGTCGGGCGCTATAATTTCGACGAGCTGCGCATCAGCGTCTTTCGTGATTCGACTGTCGAACTCGAGGGGTTCAAGGCAGACGAGATCGACTGGCGCAGTGAGAACAGCGCGCTGCAATGGTCGACCCAATATAACTTCCCGGCGGTCCAGGACGGGCGGGTGGTGAAAGAAAACTTCCCCGAGCGGGCCTCCGGCCGCATGCAGGGATTTGCCTTCAACATCCGCAAGGCAAAATTTTCCGATCCCCGGGTCCGGCTTGCCTTCAACTACGCCTTCGATTTCGAGGAGGCGAACCGCTCGCTGTTCTACGGTCTTTACAAGCGGATCAATTCCTATTTCGAGGGCACGGATCTGGCGTCGAAAGACGTCCCTGCGGGGCTGGAGCGCGAGATTCTGGAGACGGTGCGCGGGCAGGTGCCTGACGAGGTGTTCACCACGCCCTACGCCAATCCGGTAGGCGGCACGGCGGAAAAGGCACGCGCCAATCTGCGCGAGGCCAATCGCCTGCTGGGTGAAGCGGGCTGGGTGATCAAGGACCGCAAACTGGTTCATTCGACGACCGGCGAGACGCTCAGCGCCGAATTTCTTATCAATTCACCCGCCTTCCAGCGCATCATCCTGCCTTACCAATCGGCGCTGGAACGTCTGGGCATCACGGTCACGATCCGCCAGGTGGATCCTTCGCAATATATCGCCCGCCTCAATAATCGTGATTTCGACATCATCGTCGGCGTCTGGCCGCAATCGCTGTCGCCGGGCAATGAGCAGCGCGATTTCTGGGGAAGCGAAGCGGCCGACCACGACAATTCCCGCAATTATATCGGGATAAAAAACACGGCGGTCGACAAGCTCGTCGACCGCGTCATTTTCGCCAGGGATCGCACCGAGCTTGAGGCGGCGACGCGGGCGCTTGACCGGGTATTGCTGTGGAATCAGTATGTGGTGCCGCAGTTCACCCGCTCCGACACATGGACGGCGCGCTGGGATCGGTTCGGCCGGCCCGACAAACTGCCGGCATATGGCAGCAGCGGCTTTCCCGACATCTGGTGGTTCGATGAGGCCAAGGCCAAACGCGTCGGTGGCAAGCCGTGAGCATGCCGCGTCTGACGCGCCGTGGTGCGCTCGCCCTGCCGGCGCTGGGTCTCATCCCGGCCCGGCGCTCCGAGGCGCAGGAGCCCGGTTTCAGCCATGGGTTGTCCGTGTTCGGCGAATTGAAGTACAGGCCGGACTTCCCCCATCTCGATTATGTGAACCCGCAAGCGCCCATCGGTGGCGTCTTTTCGCATATCCCGACGCAGGCCGGCTTCAACCAGAATTTCCAGACCTTCAATTCGCTCAACAGCTTCATCCTGCGTGGCGACGGGGCACTGCAGATGGAGCTGACTTTCGCCACGCTGATGGCGCGGGCCGAAGATGAGGCAGATACGCTTTACTGCCAGGCGGCGCGCGCGGTGCGCTATGACAGGGAGGGCCGGCGCCTCACCTTCCTGCTGCGCCCGGCTCTGACGTTCCATGATGGTTCACCGCTCACCATGCACGACGTTGCGTGGTCGCTGCGGACGCTGAAGGACAAGGGCCATCCGGTAATCGCTCAGGCGTTGCGCGATGTCGAGGAGATCATCGTCGAGGGCGATGACCGGTTGAGCCTGACGCTTGCTGCCACCGCCCCGCGCGATCTGGCCTTGACGGTCGCTTCCCTGCCGATTTTTTCGCGCGCCTATTACGCCAGCCGTGAATTTAACGAAACAACGATGGACGCACCGCTCGGGAGCGGGCCCTACAAGGTGCATCGCCTCGAACAGGGGCGCTTTATCGAATATGATCGCGTCGCGAACTGGTGGGGCTGGCAGGCGCCGGTGATGCGCGGGCGTTATAATTTCCAGCGCATCCGTGTCGATTACTTTCGTGACCGCTCGGTTGCTTTTGAAGCCTTCAAAGCCGGGCAGATTCTCTACCGCGAGGAATACACCTCGCGCGACTGGGCCACCGGTTATGATTTTCCGGCGATCCGCGAGGGCCGGGTGAAGCGCGAGGAAATCCCCGACGAGACGCCAACCGGTACACAGGGTTATTTCTTCAATATGCGCCGGCCGATCTTTGCCGATATCAGGGTGCGCCAGGCGGTCAGCCTCGCCTTCGATTTCGAGTTCACCAACCAGAATCTGTTTTACGGGCGCTACACCCGCAACCACTCCTTCTTCGAGAATTCACCGATGGCGGCGCGTGGCCTGCCGACGCCGGAGGAACTCGCCATCATGGAGCCGTTGCGCTCGCTGCTGCCCGAGGGCAGTTTTGCCGAAGCGGTCAGCCCCGGCGTTTCCGATGGCAGCGGCGCTGACCGCGTGCAATTGCGCAAGGCTGCCAATTTGTTGCGCGAGGCGGGGTTGAAGCTCGACAAGGGGCGCGCGGTTTTTGCCAATGGCGAGCAGCTTGGCTTTGAATTTCTCATCACCGATCCGACGTCCGAGCGCATCGCGCTACCTTATACCGAGAATTTGAAGCGGCTGGGGATCGATGCGCGCATCCGCCGTGTCGATCCGGCGCAATACCAGGCGCGCGTGAAGGATTATGATTTCGATATCGTCACGGTTCGCAACGGGATAGGTCTCACGCCAGGTGACGGGCTGCGGCGCCTGTTCTCCTCGATGGATGCGGATCAGCCGGGTTCGCAAAACCTCGCCGGCATCAAGAACAAGGGGGTCGATGGCCTGATCGAAAGAGCGCTTGCCGCGCCGACGCGCGAGGACCTCTACACGGCTTGCCGGGCACTTGACCGGGCGCTCAGGGCGCTTCAACCTTGGGTGCCGCAATGGTATCGCGCGACGCATTGGCTGGCCTATTGGGACATCTATGAGCGACCGTCGAATCGCCCCAAATACGGGCGAGGATCGATCGATACCTGGTGGCGCGATGCGGTAAAGGCATCCACACTCGGCAAAGGTGCGGTGGGAGACTGATGGCTGCCTATCTGTTGCGACGCCTGCTTCTGATCATTCCAACCCTGATTGGCATCATGCTGGTCTCGTTCGCCATCATCCAGTTCGCGCCGGGCGGACCGGTGGAGCAAATTCTTGCCAAGCTTTCGGGCGTCGACGTGTCGGCCACCTCGCGCATCGGTGGTGCATCAAGCGATCTCAGCGGCGGCGGCCTGCGCCCCGGCGGCGGCGACCAGTCCTCGGTGCCGGCACGCTATCGCGGCGCGCAGGGGCTTGACCCGCAATTCATCAAGCAGCTTGAAGCCCAGTTCGGTTTCGACAAACCGGCACCCGAGCGCTTCGGGCTGATGATCTGGAATTTCGCCCGCTTCGATTTCGGCAAGAGCTACTTCCGCGACACGCCGGTGCTGAAGCTGATCGCCGAAAAACTGCCGGTCTCGATGTCGCTTGGCCTGTGGATGACGCTGCTTACCTACGCCATCTCCATTCCGCTTGGCATCCGCAAGGCGCTCAAGGATGGTTCGGCCTTCGATGTATGGACGAGTGCCGTCATCGTCATCGGCTATGCCATACCGGGCTTTCTTTTCGCCATTTTGCTGATCGTGCTGTTTGCCGGCGGCTCCTTTTTCGACTGGTTTCCATTGCGCGGCCTGTGGTCGGACAATTGGGCGAACCTGCCCTGGTATGGCAAGGCCCTCGATTATATGTGGCATCTCGCCTTGCCGCTCACCGCCATGGCGATTGGCGCCTTCACGACGACGACGCTGCTGACCAAAAATTCCTTCCTCGATGAGATCCGCAAGCAATATGTGATGACAGCGCGGATGAAGGGACTTGATGATCGGCAGGTGCTCTATGGCCATGTCTTCCGCAACGCCATGCTCATCCTGATTGCCGGTTTTCCAGGCGCCTTCATCCACGCCTTCTTCACCGGGGCGCTGCTGATTGAAACCATCTTCTCGCTCGACGGGCTGGGGCTGCTTGGTTTTGAATCGGTGGTCAATCGCGACTATGCGGTAGTGTTTGCGACGCTTTACATCTTTTCGCTGCTCGGCCTCGTGGTGAACCTCATCTCCGACCTCACCTACACTTGGGTTGATCCGCGCATCGATTTCGACCGGCGCGAGGTCTAGGCGTGAACGACAGCACCCCCATGCCGCTCGCGGCCGCCACCCTCGCCACAAGCCGGCTGTCACCGCTCAACCGGCGCCGGCTCGCCAATTTCACCGCCAATCGCCGCGGTCTTTGGTCGCTGTGGATATTTCTCGTGCTCTTCGTCGTCACTGGCGTAGCCGAATTCATCGCCAATGACCGGCCGCTGATTGCCGTCTACAAGGGCGAATTGCTGTTTCCGGTGGTGATCGATTACCCGGAAGAGAAATTCGGCGGCTTTCTGGCCGTGACCGATTATCGTGACCCGGAAATCCGCCGCGAGATCACCGCGAACGGCTTCATGATCTGGCCGGTGATCCGCTACAATTATCGCACGGTTCGAACCGATGGCGGGCCGTTCCCGGCGAAACCCACCTGGCTGAAAAAAGACAATCCTGACTGCAGCGCAAGTGCGGAGGAAAAACGCCCGCTCGATTGCGCGCTTGGCAATTGGAACTGGCTTGGTACCGATGATCAGGGGCGCGATGTCGTGGCCCGCCTCATCTATGGTTTTCGTATCTCGGTTCTGTTTGGTCTGGTGCTGGCGAGCATATCCTCGGTGATCGGCGTGATGGCCGGCGCGGTGCAGGGTTATTTTGGCGGCATGGTCGACCTGCTCTTCCAGCGCTTCATCGAAATCTGGACATCGATCCCGGCGCTTTATCTGCTGATCATCCTTGCCGCCGTGATCGAGCCTAGCTTCTGGGTGCTGCTTGGCATCCTGCTGCTCTTTTCATGGGTAGCGCTGGTGGGCGTTGTCAGGGCGGAATTCCTGCGCGCGCGCAATTTCGAATATGTGCAGGCGGCCCGCGCCCTTGGCGTGTCAAACCCCACCATCATGTGGCGCCACGTGCTGCCGAACGCCATGGTAGCGACGCTGACCTTCATGCCGTTCATTCTCAACGGCTCGATCACGACGCTGACCTCGCTCGATTTTCTTGGCTTTGGCCTGCCGCCGGGCTCGCCCTCGCTTGGTGAATTGCTGGCGCAGGGCAAGGCCAATCTGCAGGCGCCATGGCTGGCCCTTACCGGATTTTCCGTCATCGCCCTGCTGCTCTCCCTTCTGATCTTTGTCGGCGAAGCCGTCCGTGACGCCTTCGACCCGAGGAAAGCGTTTCGATGAGCGACACCGCACCGCTGCTTGACGTCCGCGACCTGTCGGTTGCCTTTCATCAGGCAGGGCAGGCAAAACTTGCGGTCGACCGCATCTCGTTTTCCCTCACCCGAGGCGAGACGCTGGCGCTCGTTGGTGAATCGGGCTCCGGCAAATCGGTATCCGCCCTGTCGATCCCGGGCCTGTTGCCGCCATCCGCCAGCCATCCTTCAGGCGCCATCCTCTTCAAGGGGCAAGACCTCATCGGGCTTGACGAACCGGCATTGCGCAAGGTGCGCGGGCGCGCCATCACGATGGTGTTTCAGGAACCGATGACCTCGCTCAACCCGCTGCATACGGTTGAAAAGCAGGTGGCAGAAATTCTTCGTCTTCATCAGGGCCTGTCGGAGCGAGCCGCGCGCGCGCGGGTGATCGAGCTTCTCGATCAGGTTGGCATCCACGATCCCGAAAGCCGGTTGCTCAGCTATCCGCACCAGCTCTCGGGTGGCCAGCGCCAGCGCGTGATGATTGCCATGGCGCTTGCCAACAACCCCGATCTGCTGATTGCCGATGAGCCGACGACGGCGCTTGATGTCACGGTCCAGGCGCAGATCTTGCGCCTGCTGAAAGAGCTGCAGGGGCGGCTCGGGATGGCGATCCTGTTCATCACCCACGATCTTGGCATCGTGCGGCGCTTCGCCGACCGGGTGGCGGTGATGAGCCAGGGGCAAATCGTCGAGCAGGGTGATGTCGAAGAGGTGTTCCAGCGCCCGCAGCATGCCTATACGCGCCGCCTGATGGCGGCTGAACCGAAGGGCGAGCCACCGCTCCATGACGACAGCAAGCCGGTGGTGCTGCAGGCCAGCGACATCAAGGTGTGGTTTCCCATCCGGCGCGGCTTCTTCCGCTCCGTTGTCGGGCACATCAAGGCCGTCGATGGCATCGACATCACGGTGCGCGAAGGCCAGACGCTTGGCTTGGTCGGCGAATCAGGCTCAGGCAAGACGACGCTGGGGCTGGCATTGCTGCGGCTTATTTCCTCGCAGGGGCCGGTGGCATTCCTCGGCCAGGATATCGGCAAGCTGGGGAAAGCGGATCTGCGGAAGCTGCGGGCCGACATGCAGATCGTTTTCCAGGACCCCTATGGTTCGCTGTCGCCACGCCTGCCAGTTATCGACATCGTCGCCGAAGGCCTCGATGTGCATGCCGGCCGCCTCAGCCGCGAGGAACGGGCAGGCAAAGTGGCCCAGGCGCTCAAGGATGTCGGGCTTGAGCCGGCGATGATGGAACGTTACCCGCATGAATTCTCCGGCGGCCAGCGCCAGCGCATCGCCATTGCCCGCGCCATTGTGCTGGAGCCGCGGTTTGTTGTTCTCGATGAGCCGACGTCAGCGCTCGACATGAGCGTCCAGGCGCAGATTGTCGATCTGCTGCGCGACCTGCAGGAGCGGCGCAATCTCGCCTACCTCTTCATCAGTCATGATCTCAAAGTGGTAAAGGCGCTGGCCAATGACATCATCGTCATGCGCAACGGCAAAGTGGTCGAATCAGGACCCGCGAAGACTGTGTTTGCTGCGCCGCAGAGCGATTACACGCGTGCGCTCTTTGCGGCTGCCTTCGACATCGCGGTGGTAAATGAAAGCGCGGTGAACCAGTGAGCTGGCATCCTCGCAAAAGCGCAACATTTGTGTTGCCTCTCATCAGTCCGGCAGCGGCAGCAAAAGCCGACCGGGCCGGATTGGTCCGCACTGACTGTCTGCTGTCCGCGATGCTCGTGAACGGTGAGGCCCGGCGATGACGATGTTGTTGGCCATCACTGGCGGATCGGACGGGTGGGCGCCCGAGCGGTGGCGGGAGCGCCTGAGGCAACATCTGCCCGAGATGGATTTCGTCATTGCCGGAGTGGATGATTTTGATCCCGCCGCCATCCGCTATGCCGCCGTATGGAAGCCGACCAAGGGATATCTTGCCACGCTGCCCCGCCTGTCGCTTATCTTCAATCTCGGCGCCGGTGTTGACGCGGTGATGGCTGACCCGACGCTCCCTGATGTGCCACTGGTGCGGGTCGCAACCGATGATCTCACCAATCGCATGAGCGAGTATGTCCTCCTGCACGTGCTGATGGCACACCGGCGCCAGGCGCCGCTTGCCTCAGCGCAGAAGCGTCGGCAATGGGATGGGCGGCTGCAATGGGCGGCAAAGGATTTGCGTGTCGGCGTCATGGGACTTGGCGTCATCGGCACGGATGCGGTGCACAAGCTGGCAATGGTTGGCTTCAATGTCGCGGGGTGGAGCCGCACGCCGCGATCGGTGCCCGGCATCGCCTGTTTTGACGGCGCAGCGGGGCTCGATGATTTTCTTGCCCGCAGCGATGTCCTGGTTGTCCTGTTGCCGCTGACGGCGCAGACGCGCGGCATCGTTGACCGCGTTCTCCTGCGCAAACTGCCGCATGACGGGCCGCTTGGCGCACCTGTGCTCATCAATGCCGGGCGTGGCGGGTTGCAGATCGAGGACGATATCCTGGCGGCGCTTGATGATGGCACGCTCGGTCAGGCGACCCTTGATGTGTTCAATACCGAGCCACTGCCAAGTGATCATCCCTTGTGGTCGCATCCACGTGTCACCATCACCCCGCACAACGCCGCTGACAGTGACGCCGAGGCGATTGCCGCCTATATCGCCGCGCAGATCCGCTCCCATGAGTGCGGCGCGGCTCTCGCCAATGTGGTTGACCGCACGCGCGGTTATTAAAGGCGTTTGGCGACGGGCGCGGGATAGCCGGCAGCGCTGATGCGCTCCAACGCCTCCAGGCGGTCCTCGATCACCACTTTCATGTGGTGGGCATTGGCATGAAGAATGCGCTGCTCATCGTAGCAGAAGGCGACGTGACCGGGCCAGAACAGGAGATCGCCACGGCGCAAGGGAGTGCCGGGCGAAAGCGCTGTACCGAGCGCCTGCGACTGGGGACCTGAATCACGTGGCGCGTTACGCCCGGCCATCGCCAGCGAGAGTTGCACCAGCCCTGAACAATCAATGCCCCTGACTGATTTGCCGCCCCACAGATAGGGCGTGTGCAGCAGCGTTTCGGCGGTTGCGATCACATCGCTTACTGTTTCGTCCAGCGCCATGAGATGGTCAGCGATCAGATATTCGCCGCGCGTGCTGCGCGCATAGCGACCCTCATGGCCCTCGATTGCCAGTTCGGCGCCCAGCAGCATGTCTCCAAGCGCTGGCGTCTTGAAATCAGGATGGGCAAACAAGAGTGTGCGCGGCACCGCAACGCGATGGGTCATCATGCTGGCGGATGTTGTGAGCCCCTCGCCCGCAACATACCCCTCATAGGAATCCCGCGCGGAGCGCACGTGAAAATAGGCGCCACATTTGTCGAGAACGGCAATCGTTTCACCGCGCAGAAGCTGCGTCGACAGCATCGCGGCGGGTGAGGCAGATTGCCGTACATCAACCAGCGATTGCATAACCTGACGTGTGTCCATGCTCAACTCCTGCGGGCGACGTTCCTGGCGCGCTCCACAATGCTGTCTGCAAGTTTCTCAATCCATAACGCGCCCTTGACGGTGCGCTGGATGACGACATTGCGGCGATCATCCTCATCGCGCCGGCGTTGCACCAGATCGCGGGCGCCCATGGTATCGAGCGCACGGGTGATCACCGGCTTGGTGACGTCAAGCTTTTTGGCCAAACCACGCACGGTATGCGGTGGCGCCTCGAGATAGATGGTGAGCAGGATCACCATCTGGCGGGCGCTGAGATCGGTGTCATCACCATGCACGTGAGCCAGCATGACATCGTGCCACAGCTTCAATGCCGCGGAGGGGCGCAAATCCATCGCTTGATACAGCCTTTTATTTCGCTTTCGATACAATATCGACGAGCGATTGCCAAAACAAGCCTAGGCGATGGAGCCATAACGCCGGTACAGCACGTCATAGAGGGCGCGCACGCCCTGAACGTCACCGCCTTCCGGGCGACCGGGATTTGTCTGCGGCGACCAGCCATAGATATCGAGATGGACATGACATCGCGAGCGCTCGACAAAGCGGTCAAGGAACAGGGCGGCCAGCACCGAGCCGGCAAAACCCGATGTCGATACATTGTTGATATCGGCGATCTTTGAATCAAGCATCGAGCGATAAGGTTGCCACAGGGGCATCCGCCACAGCGGATCGCAGGTTCGCCCGGCGGCAGCGGCAAGCTCTCCGGCGATCTGTTCATCCTTCGTGTAGAAGGGCGGCAGATCAGGGCCCAGAGCAACACGTGCAGCCCCGGTGAGGGTGGCCATATCGATCAGCAATTCGGGTGCTTCCTCGTCAGCCAGTGTCAGCGCATCAGCAAGAATGAGCCGGCCCTCCGCATCGGTGTTGCCGATCTCGACATTGATCCCCTTGCGGCTTGGATAGATGTCGCTGGGGCGGAAGGACAGGCCCGAGACGGCATTTTCAACGCAAGGCAGGATGATGCGCAGGCGGACATTGAGCCGGCTTTCCATCACCAGCCGGGCAAGCGCCAGAACAGCGGCCGCGCCGCCCATATCCTTTTTCATCAGCAACATGTTGCTGGACGGCTTGAGATCAAGGCCACCGGTATCGAAGGCGACGCCCTTGCCAACCAGCGTCACCTTCGGCGCCGTCTCATCCCCCCAGCGCATATCAACCAGACAGGGCGGGCGCGAGGAACCTTTGCCGACGGCGTGGATCAGCGGAAAGCCGCGTTCCAGCAATTCGTCTGCGACGATAATTTCACTCGTGGCATTGTGTGTCTTCGCCAGAGCCACCGCCGCCGCCGCAATCTCTGCCGGCCCGAGCGCGTTGGCGGGCATGTTGATCAGATCGCGGCCGAAAGCCACCGCATCAGCGATCCGCCTCAGCTCGGCGCCCGCGACGTCGCGGGGAATTTTCAGGCGGCATGATTTGTTGCCCTGAGAGCTGCGATATGTGGTGAAGCGATAGCTGTGCAGCGCAAAGGACAGAGTGGCCAGCGCCGGATCATCGGCAGCATTCGCCATGTAATAATCACCTGGCGGGAGCAAGCCGGCAAGCAGGCCCGGCAAAAGCGGCGTGCGGAGCGCATGACCCTCCTCGCCCAATCCGAACAAAACGGATTGAATACGCCCGCCTGCTCCCGGCAGGAGGAGGTGGCGCCCCGCGTGCGGCTCAAACCCGGTATGGGTGATCCAATCCCTGGCCGAGGATGACATCACGGCCGTGACCTGAGCCAAGGTCTGGGGCGAGGCAAACCAGATCGGCACGGCCTGCGGCGGAAGGTGGTCGATGAGGCAGTCTGATGCGGGCACGGTCATCAACTTTCCTGTGAGTGATTGTGGCTAGATATTGCTGCGTGAAAGATGCACGGCGGGCAAGCCAAAATAAGCAATTTAACCAAACATTAGGGTTAACGCTTCAACAATGGCGGCATGAATGTCATGTCCCCTCCTGAACACCTCATGCTGAGCGCCGCCCATTCAGACCGGACCCGGGCAGCGAGGCTCGTCGCGTTTGGTCGTCGTCGCGGCCTTCTGGCCAGCGTTGCGCTGGCACTCGTTCTCACCGCCTGCTCGCCACGCGGCAACAGCACGCAAATCCGGCGCCCGGACATCGGCAGCCAGGCCGACGTCGTACAGGCCAGCCAGTACTGGAGCGAGCGTTTCAACGCCAATCCCGGCGACGAAAAGGCAGCCTATGCCTATTCACGTGCGCTCGCTGCGCAGGACCAGCGCGCGCAGACCGTCGCGGTTCTCCAGAAAGCCGTTCTTGCCAATGGCTCGTCGAATTTCCTGAAAGGAGAGCTTGGCAAGGCGATGGCGGCGAATGGCCAGTTCACCGAAGCGTTGAGTGTTCTTGCCCAGGCGCACAGCCCCGACCGGCCCGATTGGCGGTTGCTGTCAGCGCAAGGAGCTATTTATGATCAGATCGGGCGTGCCGAAACGGCGCGCGAGCATTATCAGTCCGCCCTTCTGATTGCCCCTGGCGAAGCGTCGGTTCTGTCTAATCTCGGCTTGAGCTACGCGCTGTCGGGTGATCTCAATGCTGCTGAAACCTATCTGCGGCAGGCAACCGCAACAAGCAAATCGGACGAGCGGGCGCGCCAGAACCTGGCGCTGGTGATTGGCTTGCAAGGGCGCTTTGACGAAGCCGAAATCATCGCCAAAAAAGATTTACCTCCCGAGCAGGCGGAGAAGAACATCTCGCTGCTGCGTGGTCTTCTGAAGCAGGCCAATACGTGGGAGACGATCCGCAATGGTGGCAAGGAGGTAACGGGCAGCAGCAGCGTGACCGGCGCCAAAGCGCCAGCACAGGCCAGCCGTCAGACTTCCGGACCTCTCAGCCTGCTGCAGCGCTAGACAGCCCCGCCTGGGTTCACCGCTCGACGATGGTTGGTCCAGCTATCGGGTCTTACTGATTCATGACGCGAATAACTGCCGGGCCCAAAATGACCACAAACAACACCGGCAGGAAGAACACGATCATCGGCACGGTGAGCTTCGGTGGCAGGGCCGCGGCCATTTTTTCCGCTTCAGACATGCGCATATCGCGATTTTCCTGAGCCATGACGCGCAGGGTCTGACCTAGAGATGTTCCATATTTCTCAGCCTGAATGAGCGCGAGGCTCACAGCCTTGACGCCGTCAAGCCCGGTGCGCTGGGCAAGATTTTCATAAGCCTGGCGGCGGTCCGGCAGATAGGACAGTTCTGCTGTCGTCAGCGACAACTCTTCGGCGAGCGGTACTGATGTGCTACCAATTTCGACAGCCACTTTACGGAAGGCGGCCTCGATGGCCATGCCGGATTCAACGCAAATGAGCAGCAGATCAAGCGCATCGGGAAAAGCGCGCTTGATGGTCTGCTGCCGTTTCTGGATGATATTTTTCAGGTACAGACCAGGCAATTGAAAGCCGATCCAGGTAGCCGCAATCGCCATGCCAAAGCGGATCAAGGGCGGCTGATTCACTTCCACGACGACAAACACGTAAAACAGCGTTGCCAGAAAGGCGATGGGCGGGAGTACCAGGCGGAAGAGGAGGAAGGTGAATAGCGGCGCCTGGCCGCGAAAGCCCGCCATCAACAATTGCTGCTTCATGTCGTTGGTACCGACATGCTTCACAAGCTCAAACTGCTCCACAAGTTGCCTGAGGAAGGCCTTCGGCTCATTACGCAGGCTCAGTTCGCGCTTCTCGCGGTTCATCTTCTCGCGTGAGCGCTGCCGCAGCCGGTCGCGTTCGGTGGCGACCGATTTCATGCGCGATTTCAGCTTGTCGTTCTGCAGGAACGGCATAGCGAGCGTCAGCACGGTGGCGATGGCGGCAATGAAGGCCAGCAATGCCAGCATAAAGCCGCGATCATAAATCAGGGCGACCAGGCGCTCGGCCATATCAAGCTTCCTTAAAAGTCGAAATTGATCATTTTACGCATGACGAGGATGCCCGCGAGCATCCACAGCACTGACCCGAACATCAACAGCTTGCCCTGCGATGTGGTCCACAAAAGCTGGATGTAATCGGGCGCGCTGAGATAGACCATGATGAGCACCAGAAACGGCAAGGAAGCGATGATCGCCGCCGACGCCTTGGCTTCCTGCGACATCGCATTGATCTTCGCTTTCATCTTTTTGCGATCACGCAGCACCTTGGACAGATTGCCGAGAATTTCAGAAAGATTGCCGCCCGAACGCTGCTGGACGGTGACAACGATCGAGAAGAAGTTCGTCTCGGGGATCGGCACGCGAGCAGCGAGCCCCTCAACTGCCTCCGCCAGCGGGATGCCCAATGTCTGGGTTTCGATCATCTTGCGGAACTCGCTCTTGACTGGCTCCTGCGCTTCCTGGGCGCAGATGCGAATGCAGTCGACGAGCGGCAGACCTGCCTTCACGCCACGCACAATCACGTCGATTGCATTGGGGAACTCGTCGATGAATTTGGAGAGGCGGCGGTTCTTGAGGAAATTGACCAGCCAGTTTGGAATGCCCAGACCAAAGACGAAGCCGACGGCAAGCGCAATCAACGGATTTTGGGCCACGATGAAAGTAGCGATGGCGCTAACAAGCGCCGCAACCCCCGAGCCGATGAAGTACCCGCGCTTGGTCCAGGAAAGACCTGCCTGCTCGAGCTTGATGTGAAGGGGGACATTTTTCGATGAGCGGTTGCGGCGCTCTTCGCTTTCCTTCAGCGTATCCTCGATCTGCTTGCGCCGCTGCGTAGGGTCGCCGCCCGCACGCGCGTCGACGCCGCGCCTGCCGTTAATCGCAGCGATCTTCTCGATGCGCTTGGCTCCGGCATGTTCACCGGAAAGGCGACCATAGAACAACACATAGGCGAGGCCGCCGCCACTGATGATACCCAGCATGGCGGCAAGGACCTGGCGCAGCAGCGGGTCGAGTACCATCTCCCTACCCCGCCCGCTTGCTGGCGTCGTCGGAGACTTCGGCCGCGTCAAGAGCGGCAGCAAGCTGCTTTTCAACTCCGTAATAGCGAGCGCGCTCCCAGAAGCGCGGCCGCCCGATGCCGGTCGAGCGGTGGCGCCCGATGATCTTGCCGTTGAGGTCCTCACCGATCAGCTCATAGAGAAACAGATCCTGGGTGATGATCACATCACCTTCCATGCCGACCACTTCGGTGATGTGGGTGATACGGCGCGACCCGTCACGCAGGCGCGCCGCCTGCACGATGACGTCGACCGAGCCAACGATAATCTCACGTACCGTCTTTGCCGGCAGGCTGAAGCCGCCCATCGCAATCATTGATTCCATGCGCGACAGGCATTCGCGCGGTGTATTGGCATGGATGGTGCCCATCGAGCCGTCATGACCGGTGTTCATGGCCTGGAGAAGATCGAACACTTCGGGGCCGCGGACCTCACCGACGATGATGCGTTCAGGGCGCATGCGCAGGCAGTTCTTGACGAGATCGCGCATCGTCACCTGCCCCTCGCCTTCGAGGTTGGGCGGGCGCGTTTCAAGGCGCACGACGTGGGGCTGCTGCAGCTGGAGCTCGGCTGCGTCCTCGCAGGTGATGATGCGCTCGTCATCGTCGATATAGCGCGTCAGACAGTTGAGCAGCGTCGTCTTGCCGGAACCCGTGCCGCCGGAAATGACGGTGTTGCAACGGACCTTGCCGATGATCTTGAGGATCTCGGCACCCTCGGGGGAAATCGACTGGTACTTGACCAGCTGATCGAGCGTCAGCTTGTCGCGTTTGAATTTGCGGATGGTGAGCGAGGGCCCGTCGATGGCCAGCGGCGGAACGATGACGTTGACGCGGCTGCCATCGGCCAGGCGCGCATCGCACATGGGTGAGCTTTCATCGACACGTCGTCCAACCTGGCTGACGATACGCTGGCAGATATTCAGAAGCTGACCATTGTCGCGGAACCGCACATTGGTCATCTGCACCTTGCCGGCAACTTCGATGAAGGTGCGGTTGGCGCCGTTCACCATGATGTCGGCAATATCGTCGCGCGCCAGCAACGGCTCCAGCGGGCCGTAGCCCAGAACGTCGTTGCAGATATCGCTGAGCAATTCCTCCTGCTCGGCAATCGACATCACGACGTTCTTGATGCCAACAATCTCGTTGACGATGTCGCGGATTTCCTCACGCGCTGCTTCGGTGTCAAGGCGCGCCAGCTGGGCAAGATCGATGGTGTCGATCAGAGCGGAAAAGATTGCTGTCTTGACGTCGTAATAATCGTCGGATTTGGCAGTTTCGCGCGGTGGTCCGCTCATCGGCACCGGGCCGCCGATCTCAATGGGCATATGCGTGGTCGGCGGTTTCGGCAGCGCTGACCCCGGCGGCGCAATCGGATTTGGCATGGGCGGACGCGCCAGCGCGCCCCCTGCCGAATCACTTGAACCACGTTTGCCGAACATAACTGCTACTCCGCTTTATCGCCTGTCTCAGGCCTTTTTTCTACCTGCCAGGAGGGCCTGGATCTGACCGACAAGTGGTAGGGAGAGATTGCCAAGCCGATTGCGTCCCTTGCCGGCGAGCGAGCGAGGTTCAATCAGTTCGGCGATCACCCGGATCGCATCGCTTGCCTTCGATGTTTTCTGCACTTCAGCGATCATCTGCCCGTTATTGGCCGCCAGTCCGAACAGGTTGGCGTCAAAGGGCACGGACGCCGCCAAGGGCAAATCGAGCGCACGGGCAAAATCATTGGGCTTGATCTCGGGGCGCTTCGGCATGCCGACCTGATTGAGCACCAACTTGGGCGCCGGGTCGTGCGGGCGGGCCTGACGAAGGAGATCGACCATGTTCTTGGCGTTGCGCAAATTCGACAATTCCGGCGCGCAGACAAGAATGATCTCATCACAGGCGATCAGCGTGCGGCGAATCCAGCCATTCCAGCCATGAGGCATGTCCAGTATCGTCACAGGCGCCGAAACGCGGACGAGATCGACGAGCTGCTCGAAGGAGCCTTCCGCAAAGTCATAGGTGCGATCAAGTGTCGAGGGCGCCGCCAGCAGGTGCAGATGCGGGCTGCAATTGCTGAGGAGACGGTCGAGCATGGTGGCATCAAGCCGGTCCGGCGCCAGTACCGCGTCGGCCACGCCCTGGGCGGGATCCTGATTGAAATTGAGATTGGCAGTGCCAAATGGCAGGTCGAGATCGGCGATGATGGTGTCGATCTTCATCGTGTTGGCGAGGCGTTCAGCGACGTTGTGGGCAAGCGTCGAGGCGCCCACACCCCCCTTGGCGCCGACAAAGGCGATGTTGCGGCCAATCGGCTTGGCGGCCGGATCAGCATAGATGTCGGAAATGATCTCGATGACGTCGAGGGGGGCGATCGGCACGACGGCATAATCGGCGATACCAAGCTGCGTCAGCTCGCGATAGAGCAGGATGTCATTCACATGACCGACGATAGCAACCCGCGTGGTCGGATCGCAGACGTCGGAAAAGGCCTGCAGGTCACGCAGTAATCCCTCGCGCCTTTCGGTGGTTTCGAGAATGACCAGATTGGGCGTTGGTGCATCGCGGTAAAATTCAACAGCTGCGGGAAGGCCCCCGGCCTGCACCTTGATGTGAACGCGCGCCAGGCGGCGGTCCTCTCTGGCTGTTTCGATAGCCGATTGCAGCTCGTGGGTTTCGCAGAATGCCTGAACGGTGATGCGCGGAATGGGACGGATGCCGCGACGCACCCGCGCCGGCCCGGTGGCGGCGCCCGGTTCGTCAAGCATGGCGTCATGCGCCATCTGCGCGTGAGCGGGGTTCATCTCAGCCTCCCTGGCCGATAGTGCTGGCGGTGCCGGCGTTCGGATTGCGGTAATTGGTCTTTGGATCCTCGCCCGTGCGATATTTCTCAAGGACGACGGCGCGACGCCCGCCGCTTGGCTTGTCAAGCGGACGCGGGCGCGACAGATCGTTGGGGTTGGCGATGATGGCGGCCAGATTGGTCTGGCCAGCGCAGCCGAAATTCTCCCATTGACGATTGAGAACGCTGCTGTTGAGGTCGTCGGACACGCGGCATGGATGGGGAACGGCAGCGGTGAGCCGGTTGTAGGTCAAAAGGATGGGTGGCGTCTCAACGGCTGCATCAGCGCGATAGGGTTTGATCACGATAGCGCTTTGCGACACACCAGACTGCTGGAGAATGGAGCGAACATCACGTGCCAGGCGCACAGCGTTGGTTTCATTGCTTGCCCCCGAGGGGACGGCTATCGCCAGACTGCCTTCGCCATCATTGCGGAAGGCCTGGGAAAAACCTTCGATCGCCGAGCGCTGCAGGCTGGTAATTGCAGGTGCGTAAGGACCAACGGCTACCGCCGCGCTCTGGGTCGAGCGGGTGAGCAGGATGGGGTGGCGCTTGTCATAGTCAACCGGTTGATCGAGCAGCGCCTTGAATTCGGGCGAGCGGGCACATCCGGCCACGCCCAGCGACAGCACTGCCATGATCAGGCAGGGCGCCATCGCCGCAAATTTACCAGGGTGAAAAGGCATGTCGGGAACTCCTTGCTCAGCCCATTACTCGTAGATGAAACCGAAATGACCCTTGGGTCGCTCGCCGTGAGCGAGCGGCCCCTTGACGCCATTGGCCTTGACCAGACGGTTGAAGATCGCCGCTTCCGGATCGCTCGCGTTGACGAAGCCATCGGTTGGCAGGGCGAAATCCTGCCGGGCGCCAGGATTGGCGATATAAGGTGTGATCAGCACGACAAGCTCGGTCTGGTTGTTGAGAAAGTCCTGACTGGAGAAAAGCGGGCCAAGGACCGGCAGGCGGCGCAGACCGGGAATGCCAACGACAGCCTTGCGGGTCGTGTCCTGGATGAGGCCGGCCAGAACGATCGTGCCACCGGAGGGCAATTCAACCGTTGATTCCGCCCGTCTTACCCTGAGGCCCGGAATGTTCAGGCCATTGAGGACGACGCCGTTCGACGGATCAAGCTCGGAGACTTCCGTTTTGGTGCGGATGGAAATGCGCCCCTCAGAGAGAACGATTGGCGTAAAGGCAAGCCCCACACCGAACTGCTTGAAGGTCACCGTGATATTGCCTTGCAGATCGCGCGAGGCCGGCACGGGGAATTCGCCACCGGCAAGGAAGCTTGCCTCCTCACCCGACACTGCGGTCAGCGATGGTTCGGCGAGCAATTTGGCCAGCCCGCTGTTTTCCAGAACGCGGAGCTGAATGAAGGTGTTGAGCCTGCCGCCAAGAATTCCGGTCAGCGTCGTACCGCTCGTCGACTGCGACCCGTTGACGGGGTAATTATTCTGCTCGTTGAACTGAAAGGTTGAGGGTCCAAACGTCCAGGTTCCCGCAAGATTGACGCCAAGCTGCTTGATCGCCGTGCGGTTCATTTCAGCGACCACGACTTTGAGATGGACCTGTTCCTTGCCAACGATGGTCAAGGCGTTGACGATGCGCGAACTGGATGCTGATGAGCCGGCGCTACCGCCGGGCGGGACCGACAGGCTGAGGCTGCTGGTACCGGTATTGTTCGAATTTGTGGCGGCGGCGGAAGGCTGCCGGCTGACGAACTGCTCGGACACATCAATCGCCGTCTTCACATCAGCCGCCGAATTCACCTGGCCGCTGACGATGACGTTCTCGCCAATGCCCTCAGCTTTGACGTTGGTATTGGGAAAGAGCCGGCGCAGCGTCGCATTGAGGCCATCAAGATCGCGCTCGACGATGACGTTGATGGTGGCGATCTGGTTGCCGGCGCCATCGAAGAAGAAGACGTTGGTCGAGCCGACGCCGGTGCCGATGACGAAGATGCGCTTGGCGGAGCGGACGATGGCGTTGGCGATGGCCGGGTTCGATACCAGGATATCCTTGGCGTCCTGATTGAGTTCGACAATGACCGACTTGCTGACGCCGATGCGCACTTCACGCGCCGAATGACCGGCCGAGACGCGCACGCTGGCATCGCCGTCATTGCGGCGCTGGGGGGCCGCGTCACTCGCAGTCATGACCAGCAGGGTGCTGGCAATAACGGCCAGGCGCTTCAGAGCGTGATGAGGGAACATCGATAATTTCTCCAAGACCTTGCGGATCATTTGCCTGCCAACGGAACCTGGACGGTTACGCCATATCGAATGATGGTCATGCTGCCGCCGCGCTGCTGGATGTCGGCTGTTTCGCCGCCATCGCCCTGCGAAGCGGGGCCATCGGCCAGGCTGCGCAGAGCCAGAGATATTTCGCCAAGCTGCTTTGACAGCGCCATCGTTTCAGTCTGCCGCGGATCAAGCTCCAGCGTTGCGGTGCGCCCGGTCAGAACCTTCTCGCCTTCGCGTTCCTGCACATTCTGCTCGATGGCCAGAACGCGGATATTGGTGAGAACCGTGTCGGTGACGAATGTCTCCTGGCCGCCTGAGCGATCACGCTTGGTCAGCAGCACATCGACGCGGTCATTAGGCAGAACGAAGCCGGCGACACCGGCATCGGATTTTTCAATGGCAACGGTAAAGGCGCGCCGCCCGGTCGGCAGGATCGCTGCCATGTAGCCACTGCGGGTACCGGTGATGATCCGGGCTGAATTGATCGGCTCGCCGACCGAAACAGCGGAGCGGACGATCGAGCCCGTCAATTCCTCACGCGCCTGCGGACGAACGGAACGCTGGACGAAATAGGGGCCGATCGCATCAGCCGGCCATTTGCGCCAGTCGACATTGCCGGCATTGATCGTACCGCCGACCGGGATACTGCCGACGGCGATCAGCACCTCGGCGCTTGGCGGTGCGGGCGGCGGAGCAGCGACTTCGACCACGGCCGGCTCTCGACTTCCCGATCCCGCCAGCATCGCTGCCAGAATGCCGGCGCCAACGGCGATAGCGGCAACAACGATATGAGCAGGTTTCATCGGCTATCCTCGATCAACGCGCTTAAGGCACGACAAGGACAGCTTAGGCTTGCAATCGTCAAAGTAGGGTTAACAGGTGGTTCGCCGAAATGGTTAATGTTTGATGTGTGGGCCTTCAGCGCAGCGCCAGCGCCATCCACGGTGAACCCGCGTAAACAGACATACCGGCCAGCGCGAGGGCGATACCATAGGGAATGCCGGTTTCCTGATCGAGCAAACGCGTCATCCAGGGCTGGCTGGGTATGACCAGCGGAATGGGTTGGGCGCGAATGATCAGAAGGCCGATCGTCAGCACGCCGCCATAGAGTGCTGACGTAAGAAGATAGTCGATCAGGTTCTGGCTGAAGCCAAACCAGAGCGCGGTTGCCGCCGCAAGTTTTCCATCCCCCCCTCCGATCCAGCCAAAGGAGAAAAAAACGAAGCTGCCGACAAGGACGGCAAAGGCCGCAAGGATATGGAGACCGATCGTCGACGCGTCCATGCCAACCAGAACAGCACTCAGGAAAAAACCTGCAATGACACTCAGCTGCAGACGATTGGGGATCGTCATCGTCACCAGATCGCTCGCAGCAGCGAACGCCATGGCGGCAGGAAACAGCAGAATCAGAACAAAGCTGGTCATTGCTACATCTCGTTTACGTGCCCGGGCTGGGATAGAAGAATGGAGACGAGTTTAGGCAATCCGACTTAAGAACCGGTCAACGCCGCGCAGATGGGAGAGGACAAAATGACGGCGCCACACGGTCGCCACCAGCCTGGGCGGGGTACCGGGAGCGTCCTGCTCTCGGTGTCCAGGAAAGGCAATCAGAGTTGATGCCTATTTCAGATTGCTTCGCACTTTGGTGAAGACGGTATTGAGGTTCGTTCCGATGCCTTGGACTGCCGTGATAACGACAACGGCAATGCCCGCAGCAATCAGTCCGTATTCGATAGCTGTAGCGCCCGATTCATCGTTCAGAAAGCGAGCTAGAGTGTCAGTCATTTTTCGACTCCCGCGGGGCGAGATGATCCGCGGTTATCCTTCACGCACGCGCCTTGAGCGCAAATCCAAGCAGCGAGCAATGCGGTACGCCGCATCATCCGCTTCAAGAGACTCCGTTCAATTCTGCCGCCACCCGCCGAAGCGGCGGGAGGCGGTGGCAATTGTCGTCGTCGCTGCCTCTGCCACGCTCGGCATGGCATCATCATGTCTCAACCGGGATTCACGCGTTCAACCCTTGAATGAAGGGCCCGGATTATCTCGGCCGGTTTGATTAGAGGGCGGCTTTAACCTTGGTGAAGACGGCGTTGAGGTTGGTGCCGATGCCCTGGACGGCGCCGATGACGACGACGGCGATGCCCGAAGCGATCAGACCATATTCGATGGCCGTAGCTCCTGACTCGTCCTTGGCGAAACGTGCGAAATTCTTCATGATAGCGTACTCCTTACAAAGCTGCAGTTGACGACGTAGTGTCCAGCCTCGCCGAAATGGTTGTGGCTTGGACAGGGCGAAATTAGCGCAATCAAATTTCCAGCCGGTTAAAGTGATGACGATAATTCAATCGATCGCTGGGAATGTTGATCCGGCCATCATGTGACCTGCGCCGCGCTGCTGGTTTTCGCCAAGATGAGATAAAATATCTTTATAATGCAATAAATTAGGCGATCTATGCCGGGAAAGCCCGTCGCCGTTGATGTACCGGCAGAACGCTACGTCATGCGCAACATTACGTATCTTCCACCAGGCAAGCGATCCTGAACCGGTCGGTTTGTTAGCGCTTCTTTCACTATAATGAGCGACATATTCACATCGGTTGTTTTACTGGCGATGGGAAAAGTCATGTTTCGCGGAATTGTCACCCTCCTGACGCTCGTTATTTCTTTGTCGCTCGCCGGCGCGGCGCAAGCCCAGGCCGAAAACGAACGGCAAGCGCTCTTCGTGCGGCTCGATGAAGCCACTCTGCTGCGCCTTGGCAGGCAGGCGCAAACCATTGTGATTGGCAATCCGTCAATTGCCGACGCGGTTGTAAATGATGGCAAAACCATCGTCATCACCGGCAAGTCGTTTGGAACGACCAATCTGATCGCGCTTGACCGGCGTGGCGAGATCATCATCGAGCGGCAGGTTTGGGTCCAGCCGCCCAGTGTCTCCATCCTGACCGTGCAAAGGGGCGACGAGCAGGAAACGTATTCGTGCTCGCCGCAATGTCGACGCACAGCCGTCATCGGCGACACGAACAAGAATTTCGCTGATATCGTCAACCAGGCTCAAACGCGCAACGGTCTGGCCCAGTCGCAGGCAACAAGCCGTTAGGCCTTTCCCGCCTGAAACAGGGCCAGGTCGGGCCAAGACGATACGCCACCTTAAAAAACCAGAGTGCATTCAATAAATACGAGTGTGCTGAAATTGCCCGATTGGTTGGAATGGTCTCGCTCTCGATGGCGACCGGCATTCATGACGGTACCTGCCGGCCAGCTTGCTTTTTCGCAATATCGTCAACTGATTTTATAACTTTCCTTGGCATCGTTCGAATCGCGCTTCTCTGATCTTCGAGGATTGATCGCCAGTGTTGCAAAGCCAGGTCTGCCGGACATCAGATATCAACCCGCATCAGCCCGCCCGATCGCGACATGCGTTGACGGGCAGCTGGCGGCGGCTCATGCGTGATCGCAGGGGCGTCACCGCGGTTGAATTCGGGATCGTCGCTCTTCCGTTTTTTGCCTTGCTGATGGCAATTATCGAAGCGGCGATGGCCTTCTTTGCCGGCCAGCTTCTCGATACCGGACTTAATGACGCGGCGCGCCTCATCCGTACCGGGCAGGCACAGGCCGGAGCCTATGACGCGGCACGCTTCAAGCAGGAGGTGTGCAATCGCATCCCCGCGCTCATCAACTGTAACGGCAGCCTGACGGTTGATGTGCGCGTGCCGACGAGCTTTTCGAGCGCCAATTTCTCCATACCAACCGCCAGTGGCAATTTCGACCCGGCGCAGACACAGTATAATATCGGCGGATCGAGCAGCGTCGTTGTGGCGCGCGCCTTCTACAAATGGCCAAGCTTCGCCAACCTTCTCGGCTCGTCGCTGTCCAATCAGGCCGACAAGACGATCTTGCTGGTATCAACTGCGGCCTTCCGCAATGAGCCTTTCTGACATGGGCATGTTCACAGGTTTCAAACTGCACGCATTTTCACGAGATCGCCGCGGCGTTGCTGCGGTCGAGTTCGCGCTGATCTTGCCGGTGATGGTGCTGATGTATGTCGGCACGGTTGAATTGACGAACGCCATATCGGCCAATCGCAAAGTGGTGGCGACCGCCAGCACGATCGGCGATCTCAGTGCCCAGGCCTCCGATATCGATGATGCGGGCATGAGTGCCATCCTCGACGCCTCATCGGCGGTCATCCAGCCCTATTCGGTGAGCCCCCTGAAACTGCGCGTCACGCAGCTCGTCATCGATTCCAACGGCGCGGCAAAGGTTGGCTGGAGCAGCGCGCGCAACACGACCGCACTGTCGCGCGGCGCGACATTCAGCACGCTGCCCAGCGGGCTTGCCACCCCCAACACCTATCTCATCTATTCCGAGGTGGATTACAGCTATACCTCGCCCGTCGGCCAGTTCATCCAGACCCCTATCAACCTTAACGAAACATTCTATCTGCGCCCGCGCGTCGGCAATTGCGTCAAGCGCAACGGAGCCTGTTCTTAGACATCCTTGCGTTTACCCGGAATGGCAATGTGCGCTAGTCGGCGACGATCTGATCCAGCGGCAAGCCTCGATTCAGCCAGCCTGGACCATGCTCGCTGCCAATCATTCCCTCGCCGATATGGGAGACCTGCGAGAAACCGGCCGCGCGTAGCATATCCATGCCCGCCAATGTACGCCGACCGCTGCGGCAGATGAGAATGACAGGCCGGTCATGATCGCCGTGTACCGCTTCGGCAATTTTTGTCACGAATTGCGGATCTTCGAGCGTGATGCCGGTGGCGCCTGCCGGTCTGCCTGTCGCCTGCCATTCATCCGGGCGGCGGATATCAACCAGCAGGGCATCCCCCTGCCCGGCCAGAGCGGCAGCATCGGGAGCGGCAATTGAGGCCCCTGGCGGCACCCCGATGGGCGCCATTGCCGAAAAGAACGTCAACGACGCCATTCCTAATGTCATCAAAGTGATGCTCATGATCGCTGTCCTGAATCGTTATCCGCTCCGCGTGAGGGCGTATCTACAGGGCATGGCGGGGGGCGGCAAGGCGAGGGAGCCGCTTCCGGCTCACGAAAACGTCACGTTGCGCTGGCCGATGAATGACAGGCGCAAGCGTGACGAGACCTGATCGATGATGGCAACGATGAGCAGGATGAGGAGGACAAGAAAGGCCACTTCCGGCCATTCATTCTCGCGGATGCGCTCGCTCAAGACGGAGCCGATACCGCCTGCCCCAACGATGCCGATGATGGTGGCCGAACGCGTATTGCTCTCGAAATAATAGAGCACCTGACTAAAAAAGATCGGTATCACCTGCGGTATCAGCGCAAAGCGGATGCGGTGAAGGGCATTGCCGCCGCTGGAGGTGACGCCCTCGCCCGCCTTGCGGTCGAGATTTTCAAGCGCTTCCGAGAAGAGCTTACCGAAGGCGCCGAAATCCGACGTCATGATTGCCAGCACGCCGGCGAACGGGCCAAGGCCGACGACGTTGATCCAGATCAGGGCCCAGATGAGCGTATCAACGGCGCGGATGCTGTCGAGAAAGCGACGCGACAGGATGTGGACGAGGCGATTGGCCACCACGTTCGACGCCGCAAGGAAACCCATCGGAAAGGCAAATATGGCGGCCAGCAGAGTGCCTAGAAATGCGATGGCCAAGGTTTCGCCCAGCGCTTTCAGATAGAGAACGAGGCGGGCTTCATTGCCATAGGATGGTGGAAACATGTGGGTGACGAAATCACCGAGTTTGCCAATCCCGCCCCAGATGCGCGACCATGAGAAATCAAGCTGCCAGACAGCGAAGATCATCAAGCCCAGCGCCCCGGCAATGATGGCAAGCGTCAGAAGACGGCGCCAGGGCGAGGGTGCGAAGATCTGCGGATAGGCAACCGCCAGTGCCGGGCGCTGCTGCAGCGCTTGCGTGCGCAAGACGTCGGGCGGTGCCGGTGGTGAGGCAGGCTTCATCGCCCTGCCCCGGTCAAATGATGGCGGACATACTCGGTCGCCACGTCGATCACCATGACGGTGACAATGATGAGGACCAGGATGGCGGACACGTCGGCGTAATAGAATTTGCGAATGGCGGTCAGCAATTCCTGACCGATGCCACCCGCGCCGACGAAGCCCATAATGGAAGCGCCGCGCACGTTGATTTCAAAGCGCAGCAGGCCATAAGAGGTAAAGTTCGACAGGATTTGCGGCAGAACGCCAAAGCGCACCATTTCCGTCCAGCTGCCGCCCGAGGCAATGACACCGTCAGCCGGCTTCATATCGATATTTTCAACGACTTCAGAGAAGAGTTTTCCCAGCGCGCCGGTCGTGTGGATGGCAAGGGCGAGCACGCCTGCCAGGGCGCCAACCCCGAATGCGACGACAAAAATCAGCGCGAACACCAGCTCCGGAACGGTGCGACAGAATTCAAGCAGGCGCTTTGTGATCCAGCGGGTGGTGCGGCTCTTGCCCAGATTGTCGGCTGCGTAAAAGCTGAAAATGAATGCAAACGCCGCCCCGATCGCCGTTCCCAGATAGGCGATGAGCAGCGTCTCGCCCAGCAATTTCAGCCATTTCGGCAGCCCCCAGAACCAGTCATCGGTGCCAAGGCCGGGATGAAGAACAACCAGCTGGCCGGTGTAGGGGCCACTGTCGAAAAGAAAGATGCGCTGGAGGTAACTCGTGAAATTAGTGAAATTGGCGACGAGTTTGAGCACGTCAACTTCGGCCATGACGGTGGCGGCGATGATGGCAAGCCCCAGAACAATCATGGCAGCGATCGTCTGACGGCGCCGGGCGGCCAGCGCCCGGCGATAGGTCAGCACATGCGGCAGGAGCTGTGCGTCTGGCAGGCGGACGAAGGTGGTCATATTTTCGCTTTTCCTGCCATCGCCACCCGGACACCCGCACGGAGGAGGACGTCAATTTCACCCTGATCCATGCGCGACGCCCTCATGAAAGGCTTACGCCTTGCGCAGACTGTCCACGAACTTGATCAGCTCGATCGTCTTGTCGTAATCCTCGTTCTTGACGTCCTGGTAAGGCTTGTTCTTGCCGTCGGACAGCTTTTCAAAGGCCGCCCGGTCCTTTTCGGCCGCTTCAAGGAAAGCCTTCTTGATGGCAGTCTTGAGATCGGCGGGCAGATCGCTCAACACCGCAACGGGCGAGTTGATGATGATGTCAGACTTCACGATGATGCGGAAATCATCCTTGGTCATCGGCTTGCCGTCAGACGATTTCAGCAGGCCCTTGTTGAGCATGCGGGTGAGATTTGAATCCTCCTCGGAGTTCCACCAATTGGCGGCGACATCAATGGTTCCCTGCGCCAGGGCCAGCAGCGCGTTTTCATGACTGCCGGTATAGATGACCTTGGAATAATAGGTCTCGGGGTTGATGCCGAGCGCATTCAGCTTGAAGCGCGGCATGTTGTTGCCTGACGTCGAATTGGGGTCCACAAGGCCGAGCACCTTGCCCTTGGTCTCTTCAATCTTGGAGAGCGGGGATTTGGCCAGCGTGTAGAACACCGAATAATAGCCTTTGCTGCCGTCCGAATTGACTTCGATGACGACAGCGTCGGCCTTCACGCCGGTGAGGCGGGCGCGAGCAAAGGAAGCGGGGCCGTGATTGGCGATGTGCACATTGCCGGCGCGTTGACCTTCGATGACGGCAGCGTAGTCCTGGGCAATACGCAACGTCACCTTGGTTCCGAGTTCCTTCGACAGATAGTTCAGAAACGGACCAAAGCGATCAGAAACGCCCGAGGCGTTCTCGGCCGGGACAACCGCGAAGGTCAATTCCGGATATTTTTCTTTCCACGACTGGGCATGGGCAGTGGTGGTCAGGAGGGCAGCGCCTCCGATGGCAGTCGTCATCATTCCACGGCGTGTGATCATCGTCGATCTCCTGTTCAATGGCAAAATCCGATACCGCAAGGCGGTCCCGGTCAGGCAGTTACGGCATCGGGAAGCTCGGCAGCCGAGCCTTCCGGGGTGACAGGGCTGTCCATCACGTCGTCAGCCTCAAGCCCGTAAAGTTCACGTGCGACATGCTGGGTGAGCGCTTGCGGGACATCGTCAAAAACGATGCGCCCCTGCGCCATGCCGACCAGGCGGTCGCAATAGGTGCGCGCCAGGTCAAGCGAATGGAGGTTGCACAAAACGGTAATGCCGTAATGGCGATTGATGCGCAGCAGCGCGTCCATGACGATGCGGGTATTGCGCGGATCAAGCGAGGCGATCGGCTCGTCGGCGAGCAGGAATTGCGGCTCCTGGACGAGGGCGCGCGCAATCGCCACGCGTTGCTGCTGGCCACCCGACAGGCTGTCGGCACGCTGCGAGGCAAGGGGGGCGATATCGAACTGGTCGAGGGCTGACATGGCAATCGCCAGATCGTCCTGCGACCACATCCGCGCCAGCGCCCGCAGGGCCGGCACATGATTGAGGCGGCCGACGAGGACATTGGTGAGCACGTCGAGGCGATCGACGAGGTTGAATTGCTGGAAGATCATGGCGCAGGACTGGCGCCAGTCACGCAGCGCCTGGCCGCTCAGCGCCGTGATGTCGCGCCCATCATGCAGAATGCGCCCTTCGCTTGGTTCCTGCAGGCGGTTGATCATGCGCAGGAGTGTCGACTTGCCGGCTCCTGAACGACCGATCACGCCGACAAACTGACCGTGTGGAATCTCAAGGCTGGCATTGTCGACGGCAGCCTTGCCGCCATAACGTTTGGTTACCTTGTCGATGACCAGCATGCTGCCTTACCCCATCATCATTCTCGTTGCGGCCTCGCCGCTCTTGAGATGATCGGGTACGCGGTCAGCGCTACACTTTTATGACGCGCCGCATTTTGACGGCGCAGCCGCGGTCAGATGGTCTGGTTATAGGCTCCGACTTCAGGGAAGGTGCGCAATACCTGATCGATGGCCTTGAACATGTCACGCATGCGCGCTTCGGAGACCGGACTTTCGACCACCACCACCAGTTCTGGCTTGTTGGATGAAGCGCGCACCAGACCCCAGGTGCCGTCACTGGTGGTGACGCGCACGCCGTTGACGGTGACAAGGTCGACGATGGCGCTGTCGGCTACCGGTTCGCCCTTGGCCTGCTTGTCCTTGAAGATCTGCACCACCTTGTCGACGATGCCGTACTTCACCTCGTCCGCGCAGTGCGGTGCCATGGTGGGCGACCCCCAGGTCCTGGGCAGGCTGGCATAGAGGTCGGCCATGGATTTCTGCGGATTGCGGTCGAGCATGTCGAGAACCGCGATTGCCGTCACGAGGCCATCATCATAGCCACGCCCGACCGGGGCGTTGAAAAAGAAATGACCCGATTTTTCAAACCCGGCGAGCGCGTTCAGCTCCTTCACCCGGCGCTTGATATAGGAATGCCCGGTCTTCCAGTAGACGGTCGTGGCGCCGAGCCGCTTCAGCTCGGGGTCCGTCATGAAGAGGCCGGTTGATTTGACGTCGACCACAAAGGTGGAGGGGCCGTGGACACGGGCCAGATCGCGCGCCAGCAGAGCGCCGATCTTGTCAGCAAAAATCTCGTCACCGTGATTGTCAACGACACCGCAGCGGTCACCATCACCATCAAACCCCAACGCCAGATCGGCCTTGTGCTCCTTCACCGCATCCGCCATGGCGTGCAGCATATGGAGGTCTTCAGGGTTGGGATTGTAGCGCGGGAAGGAATGATCGAGCACGGTGTCGAGCGGCACCACCTCGACACCCAGCGCCTCAAGGATCGCCGGCGCGAAGGCGCCTGCCGTGCCATTGCCGCAGGCGCACACGACTTTCAGCTTGCGCTTGATCTTTGATCTTGTGGCGAGGTCGGCGGCATAGCGCGCCGGAAAATCTGCAACGAAATGATAGGAGCCGCCGGGCGCCATCTCGAAATCGCCCGCAAGCACGATATCGCGCAACTGGCCCATCTCGTCGGGACCGAAAGTGACGGGGCGTTGCGCGCCCATCTTCACGCCGGTCCAGCCATTGTCATTATGCGAGGCGGTGACCATGGCGACGGCGGGCACATCAAGCGCGAACTGGGCAAAATAGGCCATCGGCGACATGGCAAGGCCGATATCATGCACCTTGCAGCCAGCGGCCATCAACCCCGAGACCAGCGCCATCTTGATTGATGAGGAATAACCGCGGAAATCATGACCGGTGACAATCTCGCGCTTGACACCGAGGCGATGAATGAGCGTGCCAAGACCCAGGCCCAGCGCCTGCACACCCATGAGGTTGAGTTCCGGCGGCTTTGGCGAACCGGGGTGTCCGAACCACCAGCGCGCATCATATTCGCGAAAGCCGGTCGGCTTGACGAGCGGGGTTGATTCGAAAGCAAGCGTATTGGGAGCAATGTCGGCTAAAGGCTTGGGGAATGACATAAGATATCCTGATCGCAGCGGGAGTGCTTCGTGTGGCGCACGGACAAGCCTGATGCAAGCTGACCAGGCGATGAACTGGTATGTCCGGAGGGTTCAGCGCGCCATCACGAGATGTGTCTCCGACAATTCAAAGCGCTTCATCTTGCCGATGACGTTCATGCCGAGCAGGCCCGTATCGAGGGCGCCAGGCGGCAAAACGGAAACCACAACATCATAAAGACAGATGGAGCCGACTCGAAGCTGGGCTACGCGCGCAGAGGTGGTCTGGACCGTGCCATTGGCAGTGTGCGCGATCCCTTTCCTGCCGTTTACCAGATCAAGACCCATTCTGATCGCGGCCTCATGGGGAATAGACACGGTCGATGCGCCGGTATCGACGAGCATGGGAATGCTTCGTCCATTGATTTCAACGTCCGTCATGAAATGACCGCGACGATCAGCCTGAAGCGTCACTGTCTGGTCCGAATAGCACCCCGGCGCGCCGGCAGCGAGGGGGAGCGGCGTTCGCACCTCCGGCTTTGTCGCATTCTGCCGGTCCGGGGGTGGCGTCAATGCGACGCCCGGCGCTCCGCCTGGCGGGGCGGGCTGCGCAAATACAGCCGTGTTCGGTCGGCTGGCCGGCGCCACGGGCGCCTGAACGTTTTTCGACAGCTGCTGCGCGACAACCGTCGCGGCGATGGCAACGACAATGGCGTAGCCGAGCAAGCGCATAGCATTCTCCCACGAGTTCAAACGCTAGGGAGAAAATGTTAAAAAATCCCTGAACAAATCGTTAAAATACCGTCTAATTCATTATTTCGTAACGGCTTTTGTGAAGGCCGCGCAATCAGCTTTGGCACTATCGCGCAGGAGCGCGTAATCGGCTGCTGTGGCGATCAGTGCAAAGCCAAGGCGCGCGAGATCGCCGGCGCTGCGGTCACCATAAGGAATGATGCCGAGCGCTTTGCCCGTCGATGTGACGGCAGCGGCAATCATGTCCACCGCTTCGTGCACTTTTTTCTCGTCCAGCCGTTCAAAAAAACCGAGATTGCCGGCAAGGTCATTGGGCCCGATAAACACCATGTCGACACCATCGACCGCAGCGATCGCCCCGGCATTGGCAAGGCCTCTGGCGCTCTCGATCTGGACGGCGATAAACAATTCGCCGGCGGCATTGGCGCCATACTCGGGGCGCATGCCAAAGGCTGATGCCCGCACCACGCCAGCCGCATAGCCCCGTCGTCCTTTCGGCGGATAGCGGCAGGCGGCAACGATGGCTTCTGCCTGTTCGGCTGTCTCGACCAGCGGCACCATGAGCGTGCGCACACCGGCATCAAGAACGCGCTTGAGGTGATCGGGATCGTGGGAGGGCACACGCAGCAAGGGTTCGGCGCCACCGATCCGCACGGCACGCAGGACATGGGCGAGGCTGGCGAGATCGCCTGTGCCATGTTCGTGATCGACGATCACCACCGGATAACCGGCGCGCGCGAGAATTTCGGCGGTATCGCTGTCGCGGGAAAACAGCCACGCGGCCTGAACAATGTCGCCCTTGATCAAGCGCTGGCGCAGTGTGTTGTCGTATATCATCGCTCTATCCTTCACGAGATGACCAGTTGCACCGCCATCGCTTCAATCTCGGGCATACGCGGCATGGCGGCCTGGGCCCCGGCCTTGGTGCAGGCAAGCGATCCGGCAGCAACGCCGCGACGGCAGGCCTCAATCAGCGGCATGCCGGCATCAAGCGCTGCGGCAAAGGCGCCAACGAAGGCGTCTCCTGCTCCGAGCGTATCAAACACTGAAACGTTGGGTGCGGCAAAATGGAGCACGCGCGTCCCCGGTTGGGCAAGATAAGCGCCCTTCTCACCCGCCGTCACCACAACCGCCCGGCCACGCCGCTCAGCAAGTGCCTTGGCGAGTGCCTGCGGATTGCTGCCGGCGAGCGCAAAGGAGTGAGCAAGCGCGACAGCCTCGATTTCATTGACGATGAGGACTTCCACCGCATCGAGCGTCGGTTCCGAGATCGGCAGGGCAGGTGCAAGATTGAGGATCGTGCGACCGCCCGCCTGATGACAGAGCGATACCGCCTTCTCGACCTCTCCTGCCTGGATTTCCATCTGCAAAAGCAGCATCTTCCAGCGATCAACCGATCCTTCCGGCAGATTGGCGGCGCTCACTTCGTAATTGGCGCCCGAAGCGACCACCACCTGATTATTGCCACGGGGATCAACGGTAACGCTGGCCAGGCCGGTCCTGAAACCCATCGACCGCTGCACATGAGTGAGATCGATCCCCTCCTCGCGCAACGTCACCAGCGCCGTATCAGCAAAGGCATCGCGACCAACCGCACCGACAAGCATCGTGCGTGCCCCGGCGCGATGGGCGGCGAGCGCCTGATTTGCTCCTTTGCCGCCGGGCATCAGATCATAGGCAAGGCCCACCACCGTCTCGCCGGGCTGCGGCAGGCGTGGCGCCTCGATGATGATATCAACATTGATCGAGCCCAGAACCGTGATCATGCACATGCCTTTTCGCGGTATGGCGAATGCCGCCGTATCAACGTGTCCTCCTTATCTCGTGCCGGGCTTCGCTCAGACTTGCAAGCGCTTTTGCCGCGCCTCGAGGTCAGCCGGCAATTGACGGTTGCATTAAAGGCGCTGCACCATGGAGAAGCCGGGCTTGGCAGGAGAGCGGATCATGCGTTGGTTTGCGACATTACTATTGGCGCTTATGGTCACCATGATCGAGGATGCGTCCGCAAGCGAAAGCGTCGACCTCGAACTGGTGATTGCGGTCGATGTTTCTTATTCCATGGACGAATTCGAGCAGAAATTGCAGCGCGATGGCTATGTCCAGGCTTTGCGCGATCCTGCCGTGCTCAAGGCCATTCGCAGCGGGCTTAACGGACGCATTGCCATCACCTATGTGGAATGGGCGGGATCGGGAGCACAAAATGAGATTATCCCGTGGACAATGATCGACGGGGCCGACAGCGCCAATGTCATCGCCGACCGGCTTGCCAAGGCGCCCATCAGCCGACTGCGCCGCACCTCGATTTCAGGAGCGCTGCTGAAAAGCCTGACGCTCTTTGACCAGAGCCCGTTTTCCGGCCTCAGGCGGGTCATCGACGTTTCCGGTGACGGACCCAATAATGACGGCCCGCCGATTGTCCCGACACGCGATCTGGTTATTGCCAAGGGTATCGTTATCAACGGCCTGCCGCTGCTCATCTATCGTGGCGAACGGGGCTCATTCGATATCGCCCATCTCGACTGGTATTACGAGGATTGCGTCATCGGCGGGCCGGGATCGTTCAGTCTGCCGGTTGTCGGTGTCGAGGCGTTCGCCTCCGCCATTCGCACCAAGCTGATCCTCGAAATCACCGACAACCACCACACGACCATACCGGCTGTGCGCAAGATCGCTGGCACTCCGCCACGCGTCTCCTGCACGATCGGCGAAGAGATGATGCGCCGCTTCTACGGCCCGTGATTTCAGGTGCCGCGCGGCTTGGCGCGTTTTGTCGGCGTGGCGTGCGCAGGGTCTTCAGGCCACAGATGTTTGGGATAGCGCCCCCGCATCTCGGAGCGCACGTCAGCCCATGAGCCACGCCAGAAGCCCGGCAGATCGCACGTCGTCTGGATCGGACGGTGCGCCGGCGACAGCAGGTCGAAGGTGATCGGCACCCGGCCGCCGCCCAGCATGGGGTGGCGATCAAGGCCGAAGAGTTCCTGCACGCGGATTGCCACCACCGGCCCGCGCTCGGCGTGATAATCAATCGCGATATGGCTGCCGGTCGGCGCCTCGAAATAGGATGGCACCTCGCGCTCGATCAGGCGCCGGCGATCAGCCAGCAGCCCGTCGAGGGCGGCCATCAGCTCGTCAGGCATTATGTCGCCAACGCGGGTGCGCCCGGGAATATAGGGCGCCAGCCAGTCAGCGAGGCGGGTGGTCAGGGTTTCATCATCAAGCGCTGGCCAGTTGTTGGGGTCTGTTCTGGCGAGAAACCGCGCGCGATCGAGAAGGTGGCGCGTTGCTTTCGTCCATGGCAGGCAGTCAATCCCCAGCCCGGCGATGCCCGCCACCAGCACAGCGCTCGCCTGCTCACCTGATGAGGGCACCGGCGCCTCGCTCAGGACAAGTTGACCAAGGCGCAGCAGCCGTCTTGTGCGCACGGCGCGGGCGGCGTCATCAAAACTCACCTCCTCACTCCATCCAAGGCGTGCAGCAAAGCCGCTTTCAATGGCCGCACGCGTTATCGGCGCTGCCTGCAGGATGCGGGAGCGCTCGCCACCGCCGGCGAGTTCGGCCACGACAAGATAGGGCTCGCGGGCAAGCGGCGATGCGGGATCGAGGAAGGCGCCGCGACCATTGGCAAGCAGGAATTCGCCGGGTCGCTCAGGGCGCCTCTGGGCGAGGCGATCAGGAAAGGCCAGCGCCAGCAGCGGGCCGGCGTCATCACGCTCACGAGGAGGCTTATGGGGCGACGCAACATGACCGGCCCCGGCCAGCCCTGCCCAGCGTTGTGCCATCTGGCGCGCACGCTCTGCACGTTCGCCGCCCTCAGCGCCAAAGCGACGCTGGCGCTGGCGGATGTCGATGTCATCGCCGCCAAGCCCGCGCTCCTGCAACAAAACAGCAAGTTCGGCAGCGAACTGACGATTGTCAGGCGCTGCCGCAGCGACCATATGGGCAAGGCGCGGCGGCAGGGGCAGCCGGGTCAGATGACGGCCCTGATCGGTCAACCGCCCATCTTTGTCGATGGCGCCCAGCGCACCCAGAAGCTCACGCGCGGCGGCCAGCGCGCCGGCAGGGGGCAGATCAAGAAAACGCAGGCTCTGCGGATCGCCAACGCCGCAGGAGGCGCAATCAAGGACGAGCGGCGCGAGATCGGCCTGGCGGATTTCCGGCACGGCGAAGAGCGCAAGCGCGCGCGTTTCGGCTTCCGCCCACAGCCTGATGCAGACGCCAGGCGCGGTGCGGCCGGCGCGGCCGCGACGCTGGTTGACGGAAGCAAGCGGCGCGCGCACGGTTTCAAGCCGCGTGAGACCACTTGCCGGATCGTAACGCGGCACCCTTGAAAGTCCGCTATCGATGACAATCCGCACGCCATCGATGGTGAGCGACGTTTCGGCAATCGAGGTTGCCAGAACAACCTTGCGGCGGTTGCCCTCAGGAGGCGCAATCGCCTGGCTCTGGGCGCCGGCATCAAGCGCGCCATAGAGGCTGAAAACATCAACAGCGGCAGGAAAAACGCCGCTCTCGAGCCGCCGGCGGGTCGCTTCGATATCGCCGGCGCCCGGCAGGAAGGCAAGGATCGAGCCGTCTTCGCTTGCAAGCGCATGCAGGATGGCGCCTGCCATCGCCTCATCGAGGCGCTGATGTGGCGCGCGCGGGCGATGGCGCGTTTCGACCGGGAAGGCGCGACCATCGCTCATGATCACCGGCGCGTCGCCAAGCAGCGCGGCGATCCGCCTGTCATCGAGGGTCGCCGACATGATGATGATACGCAGATCCTCGCGCAGTCCCTGCTGGGCATCGAGGGTCAGGGCAAGACCCAGATCGCCGTCCAGCGAGCGCTCGTGGAATTCATCGAACAGGACCGCCGCCACACCGGGCAGGCTCTGGTCGGCAATCAGCATGCGGGTGAGAACGCCCTCGGTGATGATCTCGATGACAGTGCGGTTGCTGACTCGGCTTTCCAGCCGCACGCGGTAGCCGATCAGCCCTCCCACCGGCTCGCCAAGAAGGCGGCTCATCTGTTCGGCGGCAGCGCGCGCTGCCAGGCGGCGCGGCTCGAGAACGAGAATTTTGCCGCCCTGGCGCCATGGCGCATCAAGAAGAGCCAGAGGCACACGGGTTGTCTTTCCCGCACCCGGTTCGGCGACCAGCACCAGGTTGGGAACAGCGATCAGCTTGTCGCGCAACGCCGGCAGGACCTCATCGATGGGAAGGGGCGGCAGGCCGGTCATGACGTGCGCAGATGTGCAAGCCGCTGCAAACCGGCGAGAAACAGGGTCGCAATGATCGCAGCCAGCGCCACAGTGACCGCCTGCCCTGCCCATCCCTTCATCCACACGCCGATCAGCGCGGCGATGACGAGTGCCGCGTCAGCAGCAAGGACACGCAGAATGACCGCTCGATGATGAGCGCGCTGCAGGCCGGCGGCGCGCTGGTAGAAATGACTACGATGCGCCTGCGTCAGTCGTTCTCCCCGCCGAAAGCGTAAAAACAGGGTGAGCGTGGCATCGGCGAGGAAGGTCGCCGGCAGGGCGAGCGCCGCCCCCCACAGGCCATGAGAGACCAGCACAAGCATGAAAAAGCCGATCAGGAAGCCCAGCGGTATACTGCCGACATCGCCCAGAAAGATTTTCGCCGGTGGCCAGTTCCACCACAGGAAACCGGCGCTGGTAGCTGCAAGCGCCAGCGACAGGGCGACCAGTTCAGGCACTGCGCCGACAAGATGGAGGCACAGCGCACTTCCCGTCGCGAATGCGATCATTTCGACGCCGACAATGCCATCGATGCCATCCATGAAGTTGGTGAGATTGGTAACCCACAGCCAGCCAAGGAGGACGAATGGCGCCAGAATAAAAAGAAGTGGCACTGGCAGGGCCAGCGGCAGGGTGCTGCCGGCGGCAAACATTCCCAAAGTGCCTGCAACGGCAACAGACTGGACGGACAGCCTTACGCGCCAGGGCAGAGGGCGGCGATCATCGATCCACGAGACAAATGCCAGCATCAGCACAGCCAACAGCAGCGCCAGCATCACCGGATCGCGCCAACCTGCCGTGACGACGATAACGCTCATTGCCATCACAAACGCGACGAGGATCGCCAGACCAGCGCCGCGCGGGGTGGGAATGATGTGACTTGAGCGCTCATTAGGATGATCGAGCCGGCCGCTGCGCTCAAGCAAGGCGATCATCACCCATGTCATGCCCCATGACAGGATAAAGCTCGACACCATCAGGAGGAACAGGTGAAAGGCCGACATGGGTGCAACCGGTTGACGCGGACACGGAATGCCCTCTTAGGCCGGACGACGCCGTCGGCCAAGCGGCGGTGATCGGCTAAATTCACTCCTCCTTAAGCACAAACGGTTAACCCTGTTGTCGAACATGACAGGAATCTGGTCGATCCCGTGCACGCGATCGCATTTGAAACAATGAGTTTTCTGATCGTCGAGGACAGTGCGCACATGCGCACGATCCTGCGCACGATCCTTGCCGGTTTCGGCTGCCGCCGCATTTTCGAAGCAGAAGATGGCGCCGACGGGCTGGAAAAACTAGATGCCGTTAGCCCCGACCTGGTGATCATCGATTGGGAAATGCCGGTGCTGTCAGGCCCCGAGATGATCCGCTTCATCCGCAATCCGGACGGGTTTCGCCACGCTTTCGTGCCGATCATCCTGCTCACCGCGCACACCGAGCGCAACCGCATGATCCAGGCCAAGACCTTCGGCGTCAACGAGGTGTTGCGCAAACCGGTCTCGCCCAAAGCCATCTATCAGCGGGTTGCGTCCATCATGCTGCAGCCGCGGCCCTTCCTGAGGACAGCCACCTATTTCGGTCCAGCGCCGCGCGAGGAATTGCGCCCGACAGCCAAGACCGGCAAGCCGGAACTGATCGACCAGCGTGCCGGTGCCAACAGCGGGGCCTGAACCCCGGAGGATCAGCCTGGCGCGTATTGCGCAACACCCCGGCCAAATGACCAGTTTTCACGCCCCACCTCGACTAGACTGATCATCACATTATCCGGGCTGATCCCGGGCTCGGCGCTCAATCTGGCGACGAGCCCCTTGTAGAAGGCGCGCTTTTGCGTCTGGCCGCGCGTATTGGCGGCGGTGATCTGTATGATGACAAAATCTTCGTCGCGAGGGATGTCGAAGAAGGTGCGGCTATAAATGAAGTTCTCAGACTGCAATTCGTCGACAGTCATGAAGATATCGTCCGGCGGGACTTCGAATAATTCGCGCATGGCGTTGTAGATCTGGTCGGCGATAGCCTGCCGGTAGGCGCGTGGCTTGCCGTGGCGAAGTGAAATGCGAACGAGGGGCATGAACGATCTCCTTGGTTGGGAGAGCGGTGATAGGCGCTTTTTTTCATATAAAATAGATATGATTGCATATTTCAATAATATCAGAATATCATATATGTGATGAAACATCTCGATATCGACAGCGTTCAGGCCTTCATCCTTGTAGCCGATCTGAAAAGCTTCACGCGCGCCGCCGAAGCGCTTGGTGTTGCACAATCAGCCATCAGCCTGCGGGTGAAGCGACTGGAAACGAGCCTCAGCCGGCGCCTTTTTGATCGCCATCCCCGCTTGGTGCGCCTGTCGGCTGACGGCGTGACCTTCCTGCCGCCTGCCCGTGATCTGCTGGCGGCTCATCAAAGGGCAATCGACGGGCTGAGCGGCTGCGAGCGCGGGCTGACCATCGGCATCTCCGATCACGTTGCCGGCCCGACATTGACGCAGGTGCTCAATCTCGTTGCACGTCACGATCCCCGCCTCATCATCAAGGTGCATATCCGCACCTCGCGCGAGCTGATGGAGGCTTATGACCGGGGGGATTATGACGCGGTCATCGTGCGCCGCGAGGGCGAGGCGCGCGACGGCGAGACGCTCTACTGTGAACCGCTCATCTGGGTGGCAGCGCCAGGCTTCGACTATCAGCACGGCACTCCATTGCGGCTTGCCAATCTCGAAGCGCCCTGTGCGGTGCGCGGGCTGGCGATTGCCGCCCTCGAACAGCATGCTATTGCCTGGCGCGAGGTCTTTGTCGGCGGCGGCGTGTCGGCGGTCGCCTCGGCGGTGATGTCGGGTTTTGCAGTGGCCGCGCTTGGCCAGCGCGTCATCCCCGCAGGTGCGGTCTCGGTTGGCGAGGTCTTCGGCCTGCCAACCCTTCCTAGCACCGACATCCTGCTGCGCCAGGCGGCGACCGAGCGCACCAGCAAACAGGCGATTGCCATGCTCGCGGCAGCCTTTCGCGGGCTCGGCAGCTAGAGGCTGAGAAAAAATGGGCGGCTTTCCTCGGCATGAAGGGTGTCGACGCCCATATGCAGGGCGTCGACACGCGCTGAGTGTCTCCAGGCGCAGAGACTTGCGCCTGCCTCTTGGACTTGTGCCTACTTCTCGGCGAAGCAGTAAAGCAATCCGGCGCCACCTGAGCCTTTCAAGGCATCAAGACTGCAGCCGCCGCGCGAGGGGTGAGAGGAATTCCAAGAGATGGCGGGGGCGGAATTATCAAGGCCGCGCCGGTCATGGTGGCCCACCATCGCCGCACCTTCCGCAGCCCCCTTCGTCCAGTTGCCGCAGGTACGGTCGTCGCCCGCCGCAAAGGCCGTGCCATCCGCCTGAGAGCCGGTCAGCACATCGTGCTGGTTGGGCGTGTCGCCACGCCCGTTGACCACCTCACCCTTTTCGTTGAGCGCGGTCTCCTTGGTCAGATTGTTCTCGCCGTGAAGAGCGGCAACCGACGCGGCAATCACCACGCCTTTGGCGTTCTGCCATGGCCCGGCACCGATGCGGTCACGGGCGTTGATCGCCGGCTTGCCGCCGGCGGCCTGCGTCGAGAGATAAGCGCGCCATGCCTTGCTCCCGGCGCCCGCTGCGGCAGCAAGCGTCTGGCAATGACGGTCCGCGCCGTCAATGCCGCCGAAATCAGCACCCTTGCCGTTGCCGGTGCTGGTCACGAAAAAACTCATCGCCCCTTGCTGGGCGCCCGCCTGGGCGCCAACAAGCAGCAATGCGCCCGCCAGCGCCAGTTTCATCCCGACAGATCGTTTCATGGTCATTTCTCCCTGTGTTGTTGGCCACATTCCAGCAGCCTTGGTCTTATCGTTCGGTTTGCCCGTGGTACAGACAATTCACGAAACGGTGATCATTCTTCATGGTACACAACGCGTCTCCACCAGCTTCACCCAATAGGACACGCCGGCGGAAATGGCCTCGTCGTTGAAGTCATAGGCGGGATGGTGGAGTTTGGCGGTGTCACCATTGCCGCACACCATGAAGGCGCCGGGAATGCGTTCCAGAAAATAGGCAAAATCCTCGCCGCCGAGGCTTGGCGGAAAATCCGCGTCCACATGGTCGGAAAACTGGCGGGCGACGCCGGCGGCGAAATCGACATTCGCGTCATGATTGATGAGGGCTGGATAGCCGTCGCCAAGCTCGACCTCGACCTTGCAACCGAAAGCCTCGCCCGTGTTGACGGCCAGCCGCCTGATGCGGGCAATCACCTCATCGCGCACCTGCGCCTTGAAGGTGCGCACGGTGCCCTGCAGCAGAGCGCGCTGGGGGATAACATTATTGACGTCGCCCGCCTTGAACACGGTGAGCGACACGACGGCCGAATCGAGCGGATCAATGTTGCGGGCGACGATCGATTGCAGCGCTGTGACGATATGAGCCCCGCAGACCACCGGATCGGCCGTGTGCTGGGGGCGCGCGGCGTGGCCACCAAGTCCCTCGACCCGGATTTCGAGAAAATCGGAGGCTGCGAGCTGTGCTCCCTTGCGGATACCGAAATGACCGACCGGCACGCCCGGGCGATTATGCAGCCCGTAGATCTCCTGAATGCCGAAGCGCTCGAGCAATCCGTCATGAATCATTGCCAGCGCGCCGGCGCCGCCTTCTTCGGCGGGCTGGAAGACCAAAACAGCGGTGCCATCGAAATGACGGGTCTCGGCGAGATATTTGGCAGCGCCCAGCAGCATGGCGGTGTGCCCATCATGGCCGCAAGCATGCATCTTGCCATCGACTGTCGATTTGTAGGGTTTGTCGGTTGCCTCATGGATAGGCAGCGCGTCCATGTCGGCCCGCAGGCCGATGACCTTGCCGGATTTTGCCTGTCTGCCGCGCACCACCGCAACCACACCCGTCTTGCCAAGGCCCGTCACCACCTCGTCAACACCGAAGGATCTCAGGCGTTCGGCCACAAAAGCCGCCGTCTTTTCTTCCTCGTAGCGAATTTCCGGGTGGGCGTGGATGAACTGGCGCCAACCGGCGATTTCCGGCTGCAAGGCGGCGATACGATTGTTGATGGTCATTAAAATCTCCGTCAGAGCGCAGAAAAGCCGAGCGGCAGCCTGTGGTCAATGGAGTGGATGCACAATTCGTCGGCAGTGGTTGCATGCGCGCACGACTTGCGCGTTCTGGCGGGGCATCGCATGTTACGCGGATTGGGGAGCAACCCAGCGTAGAGGTTGCCAGAACATGGAGGTACATTCGATGCGTTTTGATCGCTTATGGCGTGGAAGGCTGTTGCGCAGTGCAGGGGCTCTGACCGTGATGGCCGGGCTGATGCTCGGCGCGCCGCTGGTTGAGGCAAAGACCTTCCGCATGGCGTTCCAGGGCAATCTCAACACGCTTGATCCCTACACGATCAACGAGACGTTCACTCACGCGATGAATGGCAGCTATTATGAAGGTCTGACGCGGCGCGGCCCTGATCTGACGATCATTCCGGGACTGGCTGAACGCTGGGAGCTGGTGGAGCCGACGCGCTGGCGCTTCCATCTGCGCAAGAATGTAAAGTTCCATGGTGGCGAGGCGTTCACTGCCGATGACGTGCTGTTCTCAGCCGAGCGCATCCGCCAGCCCAATTCCGATCTGAAAGCCCGCATTCCGGCCGATGCCCAATTCGTCAAGGTCGATGATTTTACCGTCGACGTCGTCTTGAAAACGCCCAATCCCATCCTGATCGCCGATTGGGACACGTTCTATGTCATGTCCAAGGCGTGGACCGAAAAGAACAACGCCAGCGAAGTGGTATCGGCCAAAGCAACCACACCGGGCTTTACCACGCTCAATGCCAATGGAACGGGGCCCTTCTCCGTCGTTTCGCATCAGCCGGGTGTCAAAACCGTCCTGAAGGCCAATCCTGGCTGGTGGAACGCGGCGAAGAAGGACTACAATATCGACGAGGTGGTGTTCACACCGATCGCCAATGATGCCACGCGCGTGGCTGCCCTGTTGTCGGGCGAAGTCGACTGGGCTGACCCGATCCCGCCGCAGGATCAGGAAAGGGTCAATTCGAGCCCGACCACCAGCATGCTGGCCGGCCCCGAGACGCGCACCATCTATCTGGGCATGGACCAGATGCGCGACAAGCTGGTGCCACCTGCGGAAGTCCCCGGTGACAAAAATCCGTTCAAGGATGTACGGGTGCGCAAGGCGATGTTCCTGGCGATCGACGAAGACGCTATCGCCAGCCGCATCATGCGCGGCCTCGCACGACCCTCGGCGCTGATGATCGATCCCAACCTTGTGGATAAATACGGCAAGGATTTCGTTCGTCCCAAGAGCGATCCGGCGCAGTCTGAAAAGCTCTTCGACGAAGCGGGCTATCCGCGCGTCGGCGGCGCGCAGGGGACGCGTTTCACCGTCGGGCTTGATTGCCCCAATGACCGCTATGTCAACGATGCCGCCATCTGCCAGGCAGTGATCGGCATGCTGGCGCGGGTTGGTGTCAAGGTCGTGCCGATCATCCAGCCGCGTGCGCAATATTTCGCCAAGATCCTGGCTGGTGGCGGCTATAACTCAAACTTCTATCTGCTGGGCTGGACACCGGGTACCAATGATTCCCACAACGTCCTGACCCAGATCGTCGGCTGCCGCGATGAAAAGGGGTCAGGCGGGCGCGGTGTTGCCAATGTCGCGGGCTATTGCAACCCGAAGATCGAGGAGCTGGCGCAAAAGGTGCTGGTTGAAACCAACACCGATGTCCGCGCCGGCCTGGTCAGGGACGCATGGAAACTCCTCGTCGATGACTGGGGCTACATACCGCTGCATCAGCAGGCGCTGGCCTGGGGCATCTCCAAGAAAGTGAAGATGGCGCAGCGTCCCGATAACATCGTGATGCTCTATCACGTCCAGCTCGCCGACTGAGGTCAAACCATAAAGCGGGGAAGGTGTCGAAGCCTTCCCCGCTTTCAGTTGCGAGCCGGGATTTGCGATGATCGCCTTTCTTCTGCGACGTATTGGCCAGGGTCTGCTTGTCATGGTGGCGGTCGGCATGATGGCGTTTGCGCTGTTCCGCTTTGTCGGTGACCCGGTCAATCAGCTGGTCGGACCGGATGCGAGCGAAGAGGATCGCGAGCGGATCAGGGTCGAGATCGGGCTGAAAGACCCGGTGGCGCTGCAATTTTCGCGCTATATCTGGCGCGCGGCGCATCTTGATTTCGGCTTTTCCTATCAATTCAAGCAACCCGTGACCAAGCTCATCGCCGAGCGCCTGCCGGCGACCATGGAACTTGCCTTCGTTGCTGTCAGCATCGCCCTTGTTCTTGGTGTGCTGCTTGGTGTCTATACCGGGCTTCATCGTGACAGCTTCCTGTCGAATGTCTTTCTCACAGTCTCGCTTATCGGCATTTCGCTGCCGACCTTTCTCATCGGCATTCTGCTGATTTTCCTCTTTGCGGTGCAGCTCAAGGTCATGCCGTCCTTTGGACGCGGGCAGGTCGTTGATCTGGGGTTCTGGACAACCGGCTTTCTGACCGCCTCAGGGCGCAGCGCGCTCGTGCTGCCGGCCATCACGCTCGGGCTTTTCCAGATGACGCTGACGATGCGGCTCGTGCGCTCGGAAATGCTGGAGATCATGCGACTTGATTTCATCAAATTCGCCCGCGCCCGTGGCCTCAAGAACCGTGCCATTCATTTCGGCCATGCCTTCAAAAACACGCTCATCCCGGTCATCACCGTCACCGGCCTGCAATTTGGCACGACCATCGCCTTCGCCATCATCACCGAGACGGTGTTCCAGTGGCCGGGCATGGGCAATCTCTTTCTCCGCGCCGTACAGACGGTCGATATCCCGATCATGGCCTGCTATCTGATGATGATCGGCTTCCTCTTCGTGCTCATCAATTTCATCGTCGACATTCTCTATTTCGTTGTCGATCCACGCCTGCGCCATGTGACGAAGGTGGCGCTATGACGGTGGTGCATCCGACTGCCGGCAGATCGCTGTGGCGCAGCCTCGTTGACAGTGACATGCTGCACGCGTTCCTGCGGTCACGGCTGACGGTGGTGGCAGCCCTGCTCACGCTCACCTATCTCCTTGCCGCGCTTCTGGCGCCGCTGATTGCCCCGACCAACCCCTATGACACGGCAAGCCTGTCGCTGCTTGATTCAAGCCTGCCGCCCGCGTGGTCGGCGCAGGGTGACCCCAAGTATCTGCTGGGCACGGATGATCAGGGCCGCGATATCCTGTCCACCATTCTCTATGGCCTGCGTATCTCGATCGGGGTTGGCGTCGTCTCGGTAGCGCTGGCGGCGATGGTCGGCATCGCGCTTGGCGTCGTTGCCGGTTATGTGGGCGGGCGGGTTGATGCCGTCATCATGCGCCTTGCCGAAGTGCAGCTTGCCTTCCCGGCGATCCTCATCGCCCTTTTTCTCGACGGCACGGTGCGCAGCATCTGGCCGCTGCTGAAGCAGGAGGATATCGCCTTTACCGTCATCGTGGCGGCGCTGGCGCTGGATAATTGGGCGAAATACGCCCGGACCGTCCGCGGCTCGACGCTGGTTGAGAAAAATCGCGATTACGTGCAGGCTGCCCGTGTCATCGGCCTCAGGCCCATCGCCATCATGTGGCGCCATGTGCTGCCCAATGTGCTGGGTCCGGTTCTGGTGATCGCCACCATCAATTTCGCGCTCGCCATCCTTGCCGAGGCGACGCTGTCCTTTCTCGGCGTCGGCTTTCCACCGACCAAACCATCGCTGGGTACCCTCATCCGTATCGGCAACAATTTCCTGTTTTCCGGCGAATGGTGGATCACCCTGTTTCCCGGCATCACGCTCGCCCTGCTGGTCCTGGCGGTCAATATTCTCGGCGACTGGCTGCGCGACGCGCTCAATCCGAGGCTCAGATGAGCCCCGAGATTGTGCTTGACGTGCGCGGGTTGACGGTCGAATTTCCAACGCGGAATGGCATTCTGACAGCGGTCGACAATGTGTCGTTTTCCATCGCCAAGGGAGAAATTCTTGGCGTGGTTGGCGAATCGGGAGCGGGAAAATCGCTCACGGGGGCGGCCATCATCGGGTTGCTGGAGCCGCCGGGGCGCGTCGCCAAAGGCGAAATCAGGCTCAAGGGCGAACGGATCGACGGGCTTGCGGGTGAAGCGCTGCGACGCTTGCGTGGGCGGCGCGTCGGCATGGTGTTCCAGGACCCGCTCACCAGCCTCAACCCCCTCTACACGGTGGGCGACCAGCTCATCGAAACCATTTCGACCCACCGCCCCGATCTCAGCGCCAGCGCGGCGCGGGAGCGTGCGCTGTCACTCCTCATTGATGTCGGCATTCCGGCGGCAAAGGACCGCCTTTTTGCCTATCCGCACCAGTTCTCGGGCGGCATGCGCCAACGTGTCGTGATCGCGCTGGCGCTGGCGGCCGAGCCCGAGCTGGTGATTGCGGATGAGCCGACGACGGCGCTTGATGTATCGGTGCAGGCGCAGATCATCGCCCTTCTCAAGCGTCTTTGTGCCGAGCGCGGCACGTCGGTCATGCTGATTACCCATGATATGGGAGTGATTGCGGAGACCTGCGACCGGGTGGCCGTTCTCTATGCGGGGCGGATCGTCGAGATCGGGCCGGTCGCCGATGTCATCCACCGGCCATGCCACCCCTATACGATCGGCCTGATGGGAGCGATACCGGCCCTTGACGGCGAGGAGGATCGCCTGACCCAGATCCCCGGATCGATGCCGCGCCTTTCAGCCATTCCGCAAGGATGCGCCTTTCACCCGCGCTGCGCCCGCACCAGCCAGACCTGCATTGACGAGCGCCCGCTCCTGACCGCTGCCGGCAGCGGCTCGGCTGCCTGCTGGCATATCGATCCCGCGTTGACGGGAGCTGGTTCATGACCTCTCACGCCCTGATCCGTGCCGAGCACCTGTCAAAGGCCTTTGACGTCTCCAAACCATGGCTGGAGCGTACCCTGTCGGGCGAAGGCAGGCGCACGCTGAGCGCGGTCAGCGATGTCTCGTTTGATATTGCGGCAGGAGAAACCTTCGCGCTTGTTGGCGAATCGGGCTCCGGCAAATCGACAATCGCCCGCCTGGTGGTGGGGCTTCATGCGGCAAGCGGCGGCAGGATCGTCTTCGATGGGCTCGACATCGCGGACCCGGCGAGCGCCCGGCAATTTGCCGCCGAGCGGCGGCGCATCGCCATGATCTTCCAGGACCCTTACGCCTCGCTCAATCCGCGCTGGCGCATCGGCGATATCATCGCCGAGCCGCTTTACGCGTTTGACCTCGTGAAGAACCGCGATGAGGCGCAGGCCCGGGTCGATGAGCTTCTGCGCCTTGTCAAACTCGACCCGCTCGACGGCGTCAAATTTCCGCATGAATTTTCGGGTGGGCAGCGCCAGCGCGTGGCGATTGCCCGGGCGCTTGCCTCGAATCCGGATGTCATTGTCTGCGACGAGCCGACGTCGGCGCTCGACGTGTCGGTTCAGGCGCAGGTTCTGAACCTCATGCGCGACCTTCAGGATCAGTTCAAGCTCACCTATCTGCTCATTTCGCACAATCTGGCGGTGGTGCGCCACATGGCAACCCGCGTCGGTGTTCTCTATCTCGGGCGTCTGGTCGAGGTGGCGCCGGCAAAGACCCTGTTCGCAAATCCGCGCCATCCCTATACGCGGATGCTGCTGGCTGCCGTTCCCGATCTTCATCTGGTCGGGCGGGCGCGCACCGCCGTCCAGGGCGAGATCGCCAATCCGATCGATCTGCCGCCCGGCTGCGCCTTTCATCCACGCTGTCCGCTTGCCAATGGCCGCTGCACAAGCGACATACCGCAACTAATCAGCCGCGATGGCGCCGATATCGCCTGCCACGCGGTCGAGGAAGGCCGGGAGTGACTAGTCGCACCCTTGCCATTTTTGTCCGCCACACGACATGAAGGCTGTCAGGCCTTCGCTCGCTTACCACCGACAGGCCGCTTACCCGGACCATCATGACCGCTTCCGCCCTTTCGCATCCGTTCACCTTCGATGTCGAAGGCATGACGTGCGCTGCCTGTTCAAGCCGCATCGAGAAGGTGCTGGCGGCGACGCCGGGGGTTCGTACATCACAGGTCAATCTGGCGCTTGAGCGTGCTGACGTGTCACTGGAGGAGGGCGTCGACCCCTCCGTCGTTCTGACCGCCATCAGTGAGGCCGGCTACGAGGCCAGTTTGCGCCGGCAGGGCAGCGACATGGCGGCGCAGGAGCGGGCCCGCGAGGCGCATGCACGCAACGAGGCGCACCGCGAAGGCTGGCACTTGGCGGTAGCCCTCCTTCTGGCCCTGCCGCTGGTGGCGCCCATGCTGCTGACGCCGTTTGGCATCGACCTTCATCTCAAACCGTCCTGGCAATGGCTGCTGGCAACGCCGGTGCAGTTTGGTGCCGGTTTTCGGTTTTACCGTGGGGCATGGCGGGCGGTTCGCAGCTTCAGCGCCAATATGGACGTGCTCGTGGCGCTTGGCACCGGTGCTGCCTATGCCTTCTCGGCGGTTGCCGTGATCCGGCTTGGTGATCACGCTCATGACCATCTTTATTTCGAAAGCGGCGCGGTGGTGATCGTTGCGCTTCTCGCAGGCAAGCTGCTGGAAGCGCGCGCCAAGGGCGGCACGGCAGCAGCGGTCCGCGCGCTTCTCAAGCTGCAACCGCCGACGGCGCGACGGCTGGTGGGGGAGAGCGCAAGCGAGGTGAAGCTGGCTGATCTGCGTAGCGGCGACCGCATCGAAATCCGCCCCGGTGATCTGGTGCCGGTTGATGGCGTCGTGGAAGATGGCATCAGCGAGGTCAACGAGGCGCTGCTGACGGGTGAGAGCCTGCCGGTCCGTAAAACTGTGGCAGCGCGCGTCATCGCCGGCACGCAGAACGGGACGGGGCGGCTCGTTGTACGCGCCACCGCCATTGGAGAGGACAGTGTTCTGGCGCGCATGAGCCGGGCGGTGGAGCGGGCACAGAATGCGCGCCCGCCCGTGCAGTCGCAAGTTGACCGGGTGACGTCGATCTTTGTCCCCGTCGTCCTCGCTCTGGCGCTCACCACCTTCCTCGGCTGGTTAATGCTGACGGGTGATCTCGAACAGGCGCTGATCCCGGCTGTATCCGTGCTGGTGATCGCCTGCCCGTGCGCGCTGGGGCTGGCGACACCCACCGCGATCGTCGCTGGAATTGGCGCGGCGGCACGCGCCGGTATCCTGCTGCGTGAGCCAGCCGTCATCGAGAGGGCGGGGCTGATCGACACGGTGGTCTTCGACAAGACCGGAACGCTCACCATCGGCCACCCGCGCCTCCTGTCGGTGACGGCCGTGCCTGACGACAGCGCGCAGGCGCGTGACCGCCTGCTGCGACTTGCCGCTTCCGCGCAACGGCCAAGCGAGCATGTGCTGGGCAGAGCCCTGATCAGCGCTGCCCTGGAACGCGGCGTCGCAGTTGAACCGCCCGCAGAATTCGTGGCCGTGCCGGGCGGCGGCATCCGCGCCAATGTCGGCCAGCACCGGCTGGTGATCGGGACAGCCGCCCTGATCGGCGATGACGGAGGCGAGGCGGAGCGGCTGGCCGCGGTGATTGCGACACGCGGCGAAACGCCCGTGCTGGTGGCCATCGACGGGCGCTTCAGCGGCGCCTTCGGGCTCGCCGACGCGATGCGCGAGACAGCCTCCGCAGCGGTTGATGCCCTCAAAATGGCAGGAATACGTACTATTCTTCTCTCAGGTGACCGTCCCGAGACGGTGGCCGCCATGGCTGCCCGGCTGATGGTGGACGAAGCGCATGGCGGCATCGATCCGCGCGGCAAATCAGCCTTCATCGCCGGCCAGAAAGCCGCCGGGCGGCAGGTGGCAATGGTGGGAGACGGGGTCAATGACGCACTCGCGCTCGCGGAGGCCGATATCGGGATTGCCATGGGATCGGGCAGTGATGTGGCGATCGAGGCGGCTGACGTGGCGCTGATGCGCGATGAGCCGCGTCTGGTTGCTGCAGCCCTCGACATTGCGGCGCGAACGAAACGCAAGATCAGCCATAATCTTCTCTTCGCCTTTGTCTACAATGTGATTGGCATCCCGCTTGCCATGGCGGGTGCCCTGTCGCCGGCGTTTGCCGGTGCTGCCATGGCGCTGTCATCGGTATCGGTGCTTGCCAGCGCCCTGATGCTGACCTTGTGGCGGCCTGTCTTTTTGTCCAAGAACCCCTGAGCGCAAGACAACCTTGAGCGCAAGACAACCCTGAGCGGATGATCACCTGCCGATGGCCCTGACACGACGAACTCTTTTCGCCGGCATGATGCTTCCCGCTATGCCGGACCTCGTTCTGGCGCAACAGCCTCATGCCATGCGCCTTGGCGAAGCGGCCCCGTTTTCCCGCGACATTCTGAAAGCTCAAGCCGAGCGCCTGGCTGCTGCGCCCTATCAGCCACGTTCCCCCCAGGCAGCGGCGCAGGCCATCGATTATGATGCGCATGGCAAGATCAGATTTACGCCTGAGCGCGGGCTTTTCGCCGATGGCAGCGGGCCCTATCCGGTCAGCTTCTTCCATCTCGGGCGCTATTTCCAGAAGGGCGTGGCAATCCACGAGGTGAGGAGCGGCCGCTCGCGGGAAATCCTCTATGACCCGGCGCTGTTCACCATGCCCGATGACAGCCCGGCGAAGGCGCTGCCCGCCAATGCCGGCTTTGCCGGCTTTCGTTTGCAGGAAAGCCGCAAGCGCAAGGACTGGCGCACCCAGGACTGGATCGCCTTTCTCGGCGCCTCCTATTTTCGTGCCATCGGCGAGTTGAACCAGTACGGGCTGTCGGCGCGCGGCATCGCGCTCAACGTGGCAACGCCTGAGGGCGAGGAATTTCCTGATTTCACCGCCTTTTATATCGATGCTAAAGCGGAGAAGGGCGCAGCCATCATCCACGCCCTGCTTGAGGGGCCCTCGCTTACCGGGGCCTACACCTTCACCTGCCGGCGCGACAAAGGGGTGGTTATCGACGTCGAATGCCAGCTTTTTCTGCGCCGCGACATCGCGCGGCTCGGCATTGCGCCGCTTACCTCGATGTACTGGTTTTCGGAAACCCGCAAACCGGCCATGGTCGATTGGCGCCCGGAAGTGCATGACAGCGACGGGCTGCAACTCCTCACCGGAAAGGGCGAGCGGCTGTGGCGCCCGCTCAACAATCCGCCGCAGGTGACGGTCTCGTCCTTCCTCGATGAGAACCCGCGCGGCTTCGGCCTCATGCAGCGCGACCGTCTGTTCGACCATTACACCGACGGCGTCTATTACGAGCGCCGCCCGAGCGCCTATGTCGAGCCGGTCGGTGACTGGGGCGCCGGAGCTGTCCAGCTGGTCGAAATCCCGACCGATGATGAAATCCACGATAACATCGTTGCCATGTGGGTGCCGGGTGAGCCGGCAAAAGCGGGCGAGAAACGCAGCTACCGCTACCGCATCACCTGGGCAGCCGACGCGCCGAAAGCGGCTATTGCCCAACCGGCGCTGGCGCGCGTGGTGGCGACACGGCTTGGCAATGGCGGGCAGCCTGGCACCGAGCGGCCACGGGGCGTGCGTAAATTTCTCGTCGAGTTTCTGGGCGGGCCGCTCACCCGCCTGCCCAAGGGTGCCCTGCCACAGGTGCAGCTATGGATATCGCGCGGCAGCTTCGGCCCCTATCAGCACACCGAAGCCGTGCCCAACGGCTTAGCTGGTCATTGGCGCACCCAGTTTGATTTGCTGGTGGAAGGGCCGCAACCGGTGGAATTGCGGGCAAGCCTGATGATCGGCGGCAAACCGGCCAGCGAGACGTGGAGCTATCAATATCATCCGGGATAAGCGGATTTTACTTCCACACCCTTGCCTCTTTTCGCCTTTTCCTTTATGCCGCGCCTTCCTGATCGCCGGGCTGATAAGGGCTGCCCGGGCGATCGTTTGGCACGCCCCCTGTTCTGGTGAACAGCGCGGGCTTTTTTGATGGAGTGCAAAATGCCCAAGATGAAGACCAAGAGCGGCGCCAAGAAGCGCTTCAAGCTCACCGGCACGGGGAAAGTCGTTTCCTCGCAGGCCGGCAAACGCCACGGCATGATCAAGCGGACCAAGAAGCAGATCCGCCAGCAGCGCGGCACGACCGTGATGGCCGAGCCCGACCAGATCATCGTCAAGAAATGGCTCCCTTACGGCGTGTGAACGCACAAGGGTTCGTTTGCAAGAGAGTTTGAAGGAGATTTCCCATGGCCCGCGTTAAACGTGGCACCACCTCACATGCCAAGCACAAGAAGGTTTTCAAGGCGGCAAAAGGCTTTCGTGGCCGGCGCAAGAATACCATCCGCGCGGCGAAGAATGCCGTCGAACGGTCGATGCAATATGCCTATCGCGACCGCAAGGCGAAGAAGCGCACCTTCCGCTCGCTGTGGATCCAGCGCATCAATGCCGGCGTGCGCTCGATCGACGCGAAATACACCTATGCCCGCCTCATCGACGGGTTGAGCCGCGCCGAGATCGTCATCGACCGCAAGGTATTGTCCGATCTCGCGGTACGCGATTTCGACACCTTCAAGGCGATCGTCGAACAGGCGATGGCGGCATCCGCCAAGGTTGCAGCCTAAGCTTGAGACAGACAGGCTGGCGGTCTGGAAGCGCCTCTGGCGTAATCACTTCAGGGCGCCGGGACATCGGCGGCGGGTATGTTCCCTGGTGCCGCCTCATGGAGCGTTTCATGCAAGGCCTGACAGCTGACCTCATTCGCGGCATGTGGTATGTCGCCTGCCCGGGGCGCGATCTGCGCCCGGGCAAATTCATCACCAAGAAGCTGATGAACGAGCCGGTGCTCATCGGTCGCAAAAGTGATGGTTCGGTGTTCGCGCTGCGCGATATCTGTCCCCATCGCGGCATCCCGCTCAGCTATGGCCATTTCGACGGCACGACGCTTGCGTGTTCCTATCATGGCTGGCGCTTCGACGGGGCGGGCACCTGCGTCGACATCCCGTCGCTGCGCGAAGGCCAGCAGGTCGATCTCACCAAGATCCGCTGCGGCAATTTCGCCTGCACCGAGAGCCAGGGCGTGGTGTGGATCTATTTTCCGCAAAAAGCCGAGACACCGTCTGAAGGCGGCTATCCGGCACCGCCCCTGATGCCGGATTTTGCCGGCGCTGCGGCGCCCAAATTCCACATCATGCTGCCCTTCACCTGTTCAACCGATCATGCTGCCTTTGGCCTCATGGACCCGACGCATGCAGCGTTCGTCCACACCTCGTGGTGGTTCAAGAAGCAGGCAAGCAAGCTCAGGCCGAAAGAAAAATCCTTCGCCCCCTCCGAGCTTGGCTGGAGCATGGTGCGCCACCGCCTGCCGCCGCAGAACATCGCCTACCGTCTGCTCGGTACCGAAGTGACGACCGAGATCACCTACCGCCTTCCCGGCTTTCGGATCGAGAACATCCGCGGCGAGCGCCACCAGGCAACCGGCCTCACCGCCCTGACGCCCAATGACGAGAGCAACACCGAGGTGCATCAGTTCTTTTGGATATCGGCGGGATGGGCGGGCGGTCTGCGCCCCTTGTTTGAACATCTCATGCGCGTTTTCCTTGATCAGGACCGGCTCGTCGTCATCCGCCAGCGCGAAGGCCTGCTCCATGAGCCGCGGCTGATGATGGTGAACGATGCCGATACGCAGGCGCGCTGGTGGGCCCGCATCAAGGACAGCTATCTGGCGGCGCAGAAATCGGGCACAGCTTTTGCCAATCCGCTGGAGCCGATGACATTGCGCTGGCGCAGTTGAGGGGCAGGACATGACGGCGATGGACGAGTTACCGGCCCTGCAGACCACGCTTCTGACGGCGATTGCGGCAGCCGGCGATGAAGCGGCACTGGAAGCCCTGCGCATCGCCGCGCTGGGCAAGAAGGGCTCGGTGTCGGCCTTGCTGGCGACGCTTGGCAAGATGTCGCCTGATGAGCGCAAGGTGCAGGGCGCAGCAATCAATGCGCTCAAGGACATCGTTTCGGCAGCCTTGGTGACGCGCAAGAGCGAACTGGCGGAAAAGACGCTCACCGTGCGCCTCATCAGCGAGACCATCGACATCACCTTGCCGGTGCGCCCCTCGGGCCTTGAGAGCGGGCGCATTCATCCCATCACCCAGGTGATCGATGAGCTGACCGCCATTTTCCACGATATGGGGTTTGCCGTCGCCGACGGGCCGGACATCGAAACGGACGAGTATAACTTCACCATGCTCAATTTCCCGCCCGGCCATCCGGCGCGCGAGATGCACGATACCTTCTTCATGCCGGCCAAACCCGACGGCACACGCCATGTGCTGCGCACGCACACGAGCCCGGTGCAGATCCGCACCATGCTGACCCACAAGCCGCCCATCCGGGTGATTATCCCCGGGCGCACATATCGCTGCGATTCCGACCAGACCCACACGCCGATGTTCCATCAGGTCGAGGGGCTCGTCATCGACAAATCAAGCCATATGGGCCACCTCAAATGGGTGCTGGAAGAGTTCTGCAAGGCCTTCTTCGAAGTCAACGACGTCAAGATGCGCTTCCGCCCGAGCCATTTCCCGTTCACCGAGCCGTCGATGGAAGTCGACATCCAGTGCCGGCGCACCGGCGATGACATCCGCTTCGGCGAGGGCGAGGACTGGCTGGAAATCCTCGGCTGCGGCATGGTCCATCCCAACGTCATCCGCAATTGCGGCCTTGATCCGGACATCTATCAGGGCTTTGCCTGGGGCTTGGGCATCGACCGCATCGCCATGCTGAAATACGGCATGCCCGATCTGCGCGCCTTCTTCGACGCCGATCAGCGATGGATTGATCATTACGGTTTCCGCCCGCTTGACCTGCCGAGCCTGGTGGCGGGCTTGAGCGGCTGAAATGCCGACCTTATTACGCTGGAGCGGGTTTCGCTTTTTCTTCTACTCAGCCGACGGTTGGGAACCACCTCACATCCATGTTGTGAAAGACGGATGTGAAGCAAAAGTCTGGCTCCGCGACCTGACAATCGCTGTCAATCTGGGGTATTCTGCACAAGAGTTGAATGAGATTGTACGCAAGACCCGAGAAGAGCGGGACGGTTTCCTGGCTGCCTGGCAAAGTTACTTTGGAGTTTGAGATGACTGTCTTGCAGATCGAAATCGAAGATACCCGCCCGGTTGCAGCGCATTGTGACAGCCAACATCTTCATGTAACGCTCGCGGACGGGCGCAGTTTAAGCGCGCCACTCTGGTGGTATCCGCGACTTGCGAAGGCGAATGAGGCCGCGCGTGCTTCCATCGAGTTTCAACCCATGGGTCTTCACTGGCCCGACATTGACGAGGACATTTCAATTGCATCGATCCTGCGCGGCCAAAAGGCGCCGGGGGCAATTGAACCGGGGCAGGCAGCGTGATTTTGGCGATCGAGTCGATCCTGCTTTCACGAGCCGTGGCGGCTGTTGGCGGTCTGGCGAAATTGGAAGAGGCCATTAGAACGGTAGTGCTGTTTGCAGAGGACAGTGGCATTGATTTGGACACGAAAATTGGCAAAGCGATGGACACGCGCAAGAGAGCAATTTTGATCGAGTTGCAGATTTCTCTCCGTCCACGAATCCGAGCCAGCATGGGGATCTAGGGTAGACGAAGGCATTTCCGGTTTGCTGTGATCCCTGAGAAAAAAACTAGAGAACATTCATGAAATTCACCCTCTCCTGGCTCAAAGACCATCTCGATTGCGAGCGCCCGCTCGATGACATCGCCACGACGCTGACGCGCGTCGGCCTTGAGGTCGAGGGCATCAGCGACGCGGCGAAGGCGCTTTCAGGCTTCACGATTGCCCATGTCATTTCCGCCGAGCAGCATCCGAATGCCGACCGGCTGCGCGTCTGCATGGTGGATACCGGTTCTGGTTCGCCGGTGCAGGTGGTGTGCGGAGCGCCCAATGCGCGGGCTGGCATGAAATCCGTCTTCTCGCCGCCTGGCACCTATATCCCAGGCAAGAAGATCACGCTTGGCGCGGGCGTCATTCGCGGCGTTGAATCAAACGGCATGCTGTGCTCGGCAGCCGAGCTTGAAATATCAGACGATCATGACGGCATTCTCGATCTGCCGGCAGACGCGCCGCTCGGCGTGACTTACGCGGCGTGGGCGGGGCTTGATGACCCGGTGATCGACGTAGCACTCACCCCCAACCGCCCTGACTGCACGGCAATCACCGGGATTGCGCGTGATCTGGCGGCAGCCGGCGTCGGCGCCTTGAAATCGCTTGAGATCAAACCGGTCGCCGGCAGCTTTCCCTGCGCCATTGATGTCAGGCTCGATCTGCCCGGCAACCCGTCATGGTGCCCGGCCTTCGCCTATCGGCTCATTCGTGGCGTCAGGAACGGCCCCTCGTCCGCATGGCTGCAGAAGCGGCTGAAGGCGGTGGGCCTTCGCCCGATCAATGCGCTCGTCGATATCACCAACTATGTCAGCCTTGATCGCGGGCGCCCGCTCCACGTCTTTGACGTTGCCAAGCTTACAGGGGCGCTGGTTGTGCGTGCGGGCAGAGAAGGCGACAGCCTGCAGGCGCTCGATGGCAGGACCTATACGCTCGACGCGACGATGTGCGTGATTGCCGATGATGCCGGCCCGGTGTCGATTGCCGGCATCATGGGCGGCGAGCGCACGGGTTGTGACGAGACGACAACCGACGTGCTGATCGAATCAGCGTTGTGGGATCCGCTCACCATCGCCGCGACAGGACGCAAGCTCGCGATCAATTCGGACGCGCGGTACCGGTTTGAGCGCGGCGTTGACCCGCTGATGACGATGCCGGGTCTTGAACTGGCGACAAAGCTCGCAGTGGATTTCTGCGGTGGCGATGCTTCCGACATCAAACTCGCCGGCACGATCCCCGATATTGACCGCGTGATTGATTTTCCGGTGAGCGAGGTGAAGCGGTTGATCGGCGCTGATATCCCGCATTACGAATCAAAGATCGTGCTGCAATCGCTTGGCTTCTGGATATCGGGCCATCAGGGCGAAGCGTGGAAGGTAGCGCCTCCCTCCTGGCGCCCCGACATTCACGGCAAGGCTGATCTCGTCGAGGAAGTGGTGCGCATCGTCGGTCTTGACCGCGTCCCGGCAACGCCCTTGCCGCGCGAGGGGCATGTCATGGGACCGGTCCTGACGCTGCAGCAAAAGCGGGTGCGCACGACAAAACGCCTGCTGGCAGCGCGCGGCATGGCGGAGGCGATCACCTGGTCCTTCATTGCCAAGGAACAGGCTGCCCTGTTCGGCGCCGCTGCCGGCCTTGATCTTGCCAATCCGATTTCAAGCGATCTTTCCACCATGCGCCCGAGCCTGCTGGCGGGGTTGGCGCTCGCTGCCAAGCGTAATGGCGACAAGAGCGTCCACGATGTCGCCCTGTTCGAAGTCGGACAGATTTTTCATGGCGGCGAGCCGGGCGAGCAGAGCATGTCAGCCTGCGGGATCAGGAGGGGACTTGCCAAAGTCAATGGCGCCGGGCGCCACTGGCAGGGCAGCGCCAGCGCCGATGTTTTTGACGTCAAGGCGGACGCGCTCAGCCTTCTTTCTGCGCTCGGCATCAATGCCGACGCGCTACAGCTGACGCGCGATGCGCCGGCCTGGTTCCATCCCGGCCGCTCAGCAAGTCTGCGCCTCGGGCCGCTCGTGCTGGGATCTTTCGGCGAATTGCACCCGCGGACCTTGAATGCGCTTGACGTCGGCGGAACCTTGCTGGGCTTCGAGATCAACCTCGACCGACTGCCAAAACCCAAAGTGAAGGCGACCCGCACCAAAGGCCACCTCGCCTTGTCGGTGCTGCAACCGGTGCGGCGTGATTTTGCTTTTGTGGTACCTTCAGGCGTGGCGGTCGGCGATCTCATCAAAGCGGCGCGGGGAGCGCAGAAAGACCTCATCTCGCGGGTGAGTGTGTTTGACGTCTATGAGGGCAAGGGCGTCGGCGAGGGGCAGAAATCGGTCGCCATCGAAGTGACGCTGCAGCCACAGGACAAGACGCTGACGGATGCCGAAATCGACACGGTCGCGGCAAAAATCGTCGCCGAAGTCACGAGGGCAACTGGGGGGTCATTGCGCAGCTGAACCGGTGCCGACATGATGGGCATCGGAGAGGTGCGATGACCCGCTACAGCTACCAATCGTTTCCCTATGTGACGCCGCCTGAATTATCAGGTGCTGCTCCCTTTGATGCCCAGGTGATCATCGTCGGGGCCGGGCCGGTGGGGCTCGCGGCTGCGGTTGACCTGGCGCTGCACGGGATCAGGAGCATCGTGCTTGATGGCAAGGATGTCGTCTCGCGCGGTTCGCGCGCCATTTGCTGGTCGAAGCGGACGCTTGATATTTTCAATCGTCTGGGCATCGGTCGCAGGGTGCGCGCGAAGGGGGTGATTTGGCAGGTTGGCCGCGTCTTTCGCGGCGATAACGAAATTTGCAATTTCAACCTCCTTGCCGAGGACGGCCATGAGATGCCGGCTTTCGTCAACCTCCAGCAATATTATGTCGAGGAATATCTCGTTGCCCGGGCGGCGGACTTTCCCGACCTCATCGATTTGAGATGGCGAAACCGGGTGATTGCCGTCAGCCAGTCGCGTGATCGGGCGATAGCCGACATCGAGACGCCGGACGGTGCCTATCGCCTTGAAGCCCCCTATCTTCTGGCCTGTGACGGGGCGCGCTCGCCGGTGCGCCATATGCTGCGGCTCGATTTTTCCGGCCAGGGATTTCCTGAACGTTTTCTTATAGCTGACGTCGAGATGAAAGCCGATTTCCCGCCTGAGCGGCATTTCTGGTTCGAGCCAAGCTTCCATCAAGGCCAGTCAGCGCTCATCCACAAACAGCCTGATGATATCTATCGCATCGACTTCCAGCTCTCGCCCGATGTCGACCCGCAGGAGGAAGTGAAGCCTGAGCGCGTGCTGCCGCGGGTCAGAGCTGCCGTCCAGGATCGCCCCTTCACGCTTGACTGGGTTTCCATCTACACCTTCCAGTGCCGACGGCTTGAGCGCTTCATCCATGAGCGGATCATCTTCGTCGGCGATGCCGCCCATGTCGTGTCACCCTTCGGGGCACGTGGCGGCAATGGCGGAATTCAGGATGTGGACAATCTGGGGTGGAAGCTCGCGCACGTTCTCAAGGGCGAGGCGAGACAAGCGCTGCTTGACACCTATGATGAGGAGCGCTGCCACGGGGCTGACGAGAATTTACGGCATTCCGCCCGCGCCACCACCTTCATGACGCCCAGGACCCGGGCGGAGCATCATTTCCGCGACGCTGTGCTTGATCTGTCAGCCACTCACGCTTTCGCCCGCCGTTTGCTCAATTCCGGGCGATTGTCGCAGCCCTGCTCGCTTGAGGGGCTGAGGCTGCAGACGCCGGCGCAGGCGGATGGCGGGCTTACCCCTGGCGTGGCCTGCCCGGATGCGCCGGTGACCGCGCCTGGCAGCCACAGCGAGGATTACCTCCTGCACCATCTTGGTGGCAGGTTCTGCCTGCTGGCGATTGATGATGCTACCACTGAGCCGCCTCAGGGACTTGATGTGGTCAGTGTTGGCGACAAGTGCCGGCTCAGTGACAAATCAGGACTGGTGGCGGCGCGCTACGGCTCCAGCGTCAGCTATCTCATCCGTCCCGACCAGCATATTGCGGCGCGCTTTCATCAGCCTCGATCCGGTGAGATCAGGCAGGCGCTGCATCGCGCACTGGCGGGGGCGCCATGAGCACGCGCGACATTGGCGGTGATCGCCTGCAGGAGCGGGGCGATGATCTTTACGCCGCACTTCTGGCAGCGCATCACGGCTTGAGCGACGAGGACAGCGCCCGACTGAACGCCCGCCTCGTGCTGTTGCTTGCCAACGAGCTGGGCGACATCGACACCGTGCTGGCGGTGATCACTGCGGCCAGAGCCGGGTTCACGCCCTGATATCATCCTCAAGCAATTGTCGCAGGGCTGCATCGGGAAGCGGCCTGACACCGAACCAGCGCTCGAAACCCGGCACAGCCTGATGGATGAGCATGCCCAGACCATCGACAGTGCGGTGCCCCAGGGTCCGCGCCTGTCGCAGGAGGTCGGTCTCCAGCGGCACATAGACGATATCGTGAACGATGGCGCCCTGCCTGAGGCTCGCAAGGTCAATCACAAGCGGTGGCTTGCCACTCATGCCAAGCGCCGTCGTATTGACCAGGAGATTGCAGGCAGGGAGGTGGCCGGCGAGGTCGTCCGGCGTGGCGACAGAGACAGCAGCGCCGAAAACGCGCGCCAGCTCATCTGCTCGCACGCGGGTGCGGTTGACAAGCGTCAGTTCAAAACCACGCGACAGCAGGGCAAAGACGGCAGCACGCGCCGCCCCGCCAGCGCCGAGAATAACCGCCCTGCCGCCGCCGCTATCCCAGCCCGGCGCTTTGTCATCAAGATTGGCAAGAAAGCCGTAGGCGTCCGTATTGTCCCCTCGCAGCCGATCCTTCTCGCGCCAGATGGTGTTGACGGCGCCGATGGCGCGGGCAGCCTCAGTGACGCCATCAAGCAGAGGCATCACCGCCTGCTTGTGAGGAACGGTCACGTTGCATCCAGCGTCACCACGCCCGGCCATGGCGCTGATGAAATCACGCAGAGCCTCCGGCGCCACATCAATACGCTCGTAGTCGCCGGCAATCGCATAGAGGCGCAGCCAGTAGCGATGCAGCAGCGGCGAGCGCGAATGAGCGATGGGGTGGCCGATAACAGCGGCGCGTGGTGAATGAGGGCTTGGCATGACCGGTGCCTTGTTCCATGACAGGGGCCGGGATGGCAAGTTTGTATCTTGCACCCGGCGGAGGGCAGGAATTCATGGCGCAGGAGCGCGTGCAGAATCTGTTTGGCCCGCGCCCTCTTCTTCCCAATCGCTGGGACGTTGTGGCCTTCGCGCTCGTCACCGGTGTTTTCGTGCTGCTGGCGATTGGTGCACGGGACACGACGCTGCCGCTTGCCGCACTCCCCAACCCTGCCGTTTCACTCGATCCCCGTCATCTGCCGGAATATGCGCTGCGCACCGTGCTGCGGATGCTGGCGGCCATTGTCCTTGCCACCCTCTTCACCTTCCTCTACGCGCCCCTTGCCGCCAAGAGCCGCCATGCGCGCCTCATCCTCATTCCCGTTCTGGACGTGCTGCAATCAGTGCCGATCCTCGGTTTCCTGACGTTTACGGTGCTGTTTTTTCTTGGCCTGTTCCCGGGGCAGGTACTGGGGGCCGAGCTTGCCGCTGTCTTTGCCATCTTCACCAGTCAGGCATGGAACATGACGTTCAGCATGTACCAGTCGCTGCGCACCGTACCGAAGGATCTCGAAGAGGCGGCCGCCAGTTTCAAGCTCAGCCAATGGCAGCGCTTCTGGCGCCTCGATGTTCCCTTCGCCATGCCCGGCCTGGTGTGGAACGCCATGATGTCGATGTCGGGTGGCTGGTTTTTCGTGGTGGCGTCGGAAGCGATCACAGTGGGCGACACCAGTGTGGCGCTCCCCGGCATTGGCACCTATGTGGCACGCGCCATCGAGGCCCGTGACCTGCCAGCCATCGGCTTTGCGATGCTCACCATGCTCATCGTCATCCTCATCTACGATCAGCTGCTGTTTCGCGTGCTGGTGGCGTGGGCCGACAAATTCCGGTTCGAACAATCGGTCTCGAGCGAACCGCCGTCATCATGGGTCTACAACCTCTTCCGTCGCACACGCCTGTTGCGCGCCCTTGTGGCGCCGCTGGCGCGTGGCCTTGGCACCATTGCCGCCTGGCGGTTTAGCCTGCCGCTCCCCGCTATCCCTCGGACCGCCGGCAACGGGCGGCAGCGTCTCCTCGATGCCCTCTTTTTTGTGGCCATCGCTGCCCTCAGCGGACTGGCGCTATGGCGCATCATCTCGTTTCTTGGCGCGACGATCGGGTTGTCGGATGTTCGGCATGCCGTGACGCTCGGCTTTGCCACGCTCGCCCGGGTGATCGTCCTGATGATCGCTGCCAGCCTGATCTGGGTACCAGTAGGGGTGTGGATCGGCTTGCGCCCGCGGCTTGCCGAAATCGCCCAGCCCTTGGCGCAGTTTCTCGCCGCTTTCCCCGCCAACATCGCTTTTCCAGTGGCGGTGATTGCCATTGTCCGCTTCGACCTTGATGCCAATGTCTGGCTGAGCCCGCTGATGATCCTGGGCACGCAATGGTATATTCTTTTCAATGTCATTGCCGGGGCGAGCGCCTTTCCCTCCGATCTCGGGGAGGCAGCTGCAAGCTTTCATGTCAGAGGCTGGAACTGGTGGCGCAAGGTGATTTTGCCCGGAATTCTGCCCTATTACGTGACAGGCGCAGTGACGGCCTGCGGCGGCTCCTGGAACGCGGCCATCGTAGCTGAAATCGCCAGTTGGGGCGACACCAGGCTGGTCGCCTTCGGGCTGGGGTCCTATATCGCCGAGGCAAGTGCGGCTGGCGATATCGCCCGGGTTGTGCTGGGCGTGACGGTGATGGCGCTCTTCGTGATCGCCTGCAACCGTCTTGTCTGGCATCCGCTCTACGCCTTCTGCGAACGGCGCGTCAGACTAGCATGATGCAGGAACCGCCCGACATGACATCATCCGCCCCGGCACCTTTGCTCAGATTATCGGGTATTACCCGCAGCTTTCCCAAGGGGAGCGGCGATGACATTCTGGTGCTTGATAACGTCGATCTGAGAATCGAGCGCGGCGAGATCGTCGGCCTCCTCGGCCGTTCGGGTTCGGGCAAGTCGACCTTGCTGCGCATCATCGCCGGGCTGATCACGGCCTCGCACGGCACTGCCCAATATCGCGGGCAAGACATCAACGGGCCGCCGGATGGCGTCGCGATGGTGTTCCAGTCCTTTGCACTCTTTCCGTGGCTGACGGTGCTGGAGAATGTCGAGCTTGGGCTTGAGGCGCTCGGCATCGACGAGACCGAGCGCCGGCGCCGGGCGCTCGCTGCCATCGACCTCATCGGTCTTGACGGCTTTGAATCAGCCTTCCCCAAGGAGCTTTCGGGCGGCATGCGCCAGCGCGTCGGGTTTGCCCGCGCGCTTGTTGTCCATCCTGATCTTCTGCTGATGGATGAACCGTTTTCTGCGCTTGATGTCCTGACGGCGGAAACGTTGCGCACCGATCTCATCGACCTGTGGATCGAAGGTCGCCTTCCTATAGCCTCAGCACTGATGGTGACCCACAACATCGAAGAAGCGGTGCTGATGTGCGACCGCCTGCTCATTTTTCAGTCGAATCCGGGGCGGGTTGCGGCTGAGATCAAAATCACCCTGCCACATCCGCGCAACCGCCTCGACCCCATCTTCCGCCAGCTTGTCGATTCAATTTATGCCCGCATGACCGAGCGCCGCGAACAGCGCCAGCCAAGCCATGAGGGTATTCCCGGCAGCGGCGTCGGCATGGTGCTCAACATGGTTTCAACCAACGTACTCTCCGGCCTCATCGAGGCGGTGGCGGGAGCACCCTATCAGGGCAAGGCCGATCTGCCGGAACTGGCGCAGGCGCTGCAGATGGAAGCAGACGAGATGTTTCATCTTGCCGAGACATTACAATTGCTGCGCCTTGGCGATGTATCGGAAGGTGACCTGCGTCTGAGCGAGGCTGGCAAGCGTTTCTCAGGCCTCGACACGGACGGGCGCAAGCGCCTGTTTGCCGATCATCTGGTGGCCTATGTGCCGCTCATCGGCCTCATCAAGCGGGTGCTTGATGAGCGCCCGAGCCATAGCGCGCCTGCTGCCCGGTTCCGTAACGAACTTGAAGACTATATGTCGGAGGATTACGCTGAGGAAACGCTGTCAACTGTCATTTCATGGGCGCGTTATGGCGAGATCTTTGCCTATGACGAGCATCTCGAACAATTCAGCCTCGAAAATCCGCACTGAGCAGGTTTCGCCTCTCGCCACCCTCGATATCGCTGGCAGGGAACAATCCGGCCTGCCGCCCGTTTCAATCAGCGGGCGCGGCGGCACGGGTAGCAGCCGCCGCGAAAAGAGGATCAAGCCATGAAAAATCTGCGTCTTGCCGGCGCCTTGTGCGTCGCTATTGCCGGAACCATTGCCGGCGCCATGTCACCAGCTTCAGCCGAAACAAACATCAGGGTCGGGACGTTGCGCTGCGACGTCAAGGGCGGCATCGGTCTGGTGATTACCTCTAAAAAAGACATGCTCTGCTCGTTTCGGCCGGTCAATGGCGGGTCGGAGCGCTACGTCGGGACGATCAGGAAATTTGGCATCGATATCGGAGCAACCGACCGCGCCATGATCGGCTGGGCTGTTTTCGCTCCATCGAAGGGTCGCGCCAAGGGAGCCCTGGCCGGCAGTTATGTCGGCGCGACCGGCGAGGCAACGCTTGGCGTCGGCGTGGGTGCCAATGTGCTTGTCGGCGGGTTCCACCGCTCGCTCACCCTGCAACCGCTGTCGCTGGGCGTCCAGCAGGGTATCAACGTCGCCGCCGGCGTTGCCGATCTTGAGCTTCGTTCCGTCCACTAATTCACAAACGACGCCACTAAAAAGGGTCTTCTGCCTGGCAGAAGGCCCTTTTCGGTCTGCTCCCCGCCTGTTTCACCGTTTGACCTCTTTGCTGGCGCCAGCAACCTGCTAATCTCGTCCCAACAAAAAACGACGAGGAGGTCGGCCATGGACGGGATAGGACGGCGTGAGATATTGGCGGGCGCATTGGCAACTGGCGGTGGCGCGCTGCTTGCAGCACCCGTGGAAGCGCAGGCGATCAAGACGCCTTTCACAATCCAGCCGACGATGATCCCCATCGCCGGCTCCGACATGATGTTTCCGGTCCGGCGCATTTATTGTATCGGTCGCAACTACGCCGCCCATGCCCGCGAGATGGGTTCCGACCCCACACGCGAGCCGCCCTTCTTCTTCCAGAAGCCGACTGACGCCATCCAGAATGTCGGCATTGGCACGGTTGCCGATCATCCCTATCCCTCGCTCACCAAGAATTATCATTACGAGGTCGAGCTGGTGGTGGCGCTGAAATCGGGAGGGCGCAACATCCCCCAGGAGACAGCGCTCGATCATGTTTTCGCCTATGCGGTTGGCCTCGACATGACCAGGCGTGATCTGCAGCGCGCGATGGGCGACCAGAAGAAGCCGTGGGAAATAGGCAAGTCCTTTGACCGCTCGGCGCCTCTGGGGCCGCTGCACACCGTCGACAAGGTGGGCCATGTCGGCGATGCCAGGATATCGCTGGCGGTTAATGGCACGATCAAACAGGATGCGACGCTTGCCCATATGATCTGGTCGGTGGCCGAGCAGATCGCCAAGCTGTCGCAAGCCAATGAGCTGCATGCCGGCGACATCATCTATTCCGGCACGCCGGAGAATGTCGGGCCGGTGATCGTCGGTGATACGCTGTTGTGCAAGATCGACGGCCTGCCCGATCTGGCGATCAAGATCGTCTGATCGATATTCGTCCGTTTTCTCAATCGCGAGGGCATATTCAGCAATGTCGAGCGCGTTCACTCCGGGTTTTCTCCCCCGCTGCCGTCCAGATCCTGTTCCGGCTATCTATCCATTGCCGGAATATCTGGCGGAGGGCAGCCGCAAGGCTGATTACGAGGACACCAAGGCGATACTCCAGGTGCCTTGGATGGGCGTCGTTACCATGTCGTTTTCGCATTATCGCCATTTCTACAAGGCGCTGTGGGGCGGGTTGCGGCCGCTCTTTCAGTCAGCCGAGCTGGCGGAGCGCTGTGTAGCACTGCGCCTCAAGGCCGAAGGTCTGGTCGCCGGGCTGGCACCGCCGTCGATAATCGAGCGGCTGAAGGCCACCGGCTACGCGCCGCGCGAGATCGACGCCATTTGCGACATCAACACGGTGTTTCATATCGGTAACCTTCCCTATGTGCTCATGGCGACCTATGCTCGCCTGCTGCTGGAAGGCCACGAATTGTCGACGGTGACAGCGACGATGCCTTTCGCCGGTCGCCACGCGCCACCGTCCTTGGCCCCGTTCGTGCTGATGGAAGCTCATCATGCTGATCAGCCGACACGAGCCATCTATGACGACGTCAAGGCGCAGCTTGGCCTGCCGCTCGTCAACACCGATTACCGGGCCTTTGCCCGCTGGCCCAGCTATTTTGCCACGGCTTGGCAGGACCTGCGTTCGCATCTGCAGACGCCCGGCTATGAAGCCATCGTCAGGGCCATGCACGAGGCCGTAGTCCAGGCCGCGCTCAGCCTGCCAAATCCGGGCGGCCTGACCAGCGCCATCCTGCGAGACGCCGCCCGGCAGGAAGGCAGTTTTGACGAGGTGCATCGGACAGTTCAGCTCTTCCAGTGGCTTCTGCCCGGCCTCATCATCAACGTCGCCTATTTCCGCGCCCAGCTGTGAGGGGTGGGCGCAATCGATATAAATAAATCGCCGCAAGGTTTTTTTGTATGTCAGGAAAAGCACATGGCAGGCACACCGCATAATTCGTTCAAGAAGAAGCTCGGCCGCCAGCAACAACTCGGCATCTGGTCGACACTCGCCTCACCCCAGCTTGCCGAATTGCTTCTGGGGTGCGGTTTTGACTGGATGCTGATTGATACCGAGCATTCGCCCAACGATCTTTCCAAAGTGATCGAGCATCTGCGTGCCGCCGAGGCGCGCGGCGTGCCGGCTGTCGTGCGCCCGTCATGGAACGACACGGTCGAGGTCAAGCGGCTGATGGATCAGGGAGCGCAGAGCCTGTTGTTTCCCTATGTGCAAAATCCCCAGGAGGCAGCGGCGGCGGTGGCGGCCACGCGCTTTCCGCCTCATGGCAATCGCGGCGTGTCAGGCGGCTCGCGTGGGGCCGGCTACGGGCTATGGCCGGATTATTTCAAGCGCTACGCCGATGAAGTGTGCGTGCTCGTCCAGATCGAGACGGTGTCAGCGCTGGCTCAGATCGAGGCTATTGCTGCCGTCCCCGGTGTCGATGGCGTGTTCATCGGCCCCGCTGACCTTGCCGCCGATATGGGGCATCTTGGCAATCTCCAGCATGCCGATGTGCAACAGGCCATCGATGACGGCTTTGCCCGGCTGAAGGCGATCGGCAAGCCATCCGGCTATCTCACGACCAATGAAGATGAGATTGTCCGCCGTATTGCCGCAGGTGTCGATTTCGTGGCGGTAACAACCGATGGCGCGCTGATTGCCAAGGCAGCGAGCGCCCTCATGCACCGGCTGCGCCAGGGTTGAATATGTGTCAGGCGCGCGGAATGGTTCGCGGTCGGGCGCGGCCGGCCTGGGCTGCGAGCCGGACGGAGGCGTTGGCTGCGCCATAACCGGCATAGCCGGCACGCTCCACAAATTCGAAGAAGAAGCCGCCATCGCGGGTGCCGGTGTAGGATTGCAGGAAGATACCGGCGGCATCACGGTCGTAGAGAATATTCAACGCCTTGTAGCGCGCGATTTGGGCAGGCGTCAGATCGGTACGCGCTTCCAGATCATCGTAATAATTTTCCGGCACCGGCAGCATGTCGACACCTGCCGCCGTCAGCGCCGTGACAGTGGCGGCAAGATCGCTGGTGGCAAGGGCGATGTGCTGGACGCCGGAGCCGAAGAAATCAGTCACAAAGCGCGCTGACAGGGTATGATGGCTCTGCGATCCGTTCAGCACCAGCCGCAGGCCGGCGCCTTTGTCGATGCCACTCTCGATGACCTGGCTCTGAACGACGCCACCGGGGTCGATGACAGCCTGGCTTGGCGTTTTGCGCGTGTTGAAGAGCGAGGTATAGAACAGCAGCCAGGTAAGCATTTCCTCGTAATGCATGGCTTGCGAGATGTGATCGATGCGGGTGAGGCCGGATCCTGTCGTGGACCTACCGGTCGGCGCGAAATCAATATCCGCCCAGCGCGCCAGACCCTCGCTGTGATCGAGAAAATAGATGAGACTGCCGCCCACGCCGCGCACGGCGGGAATGGCAAGTTCACCGGGACCGATCGTCCCTTCATGCGGGATATCGAGCAGGGCGCTCGCGCGTTGCGTCGTGGCGGCGGCGTCCCCTACCCGCAGGCCCAGCGCGCACACCGATGTGCCATGGCTGATCTGGTAGCTGCGGGCAAAGCCATCTGGATCACTGTTCAGAATGATGCGGATATCGCCCTGCTGCCATAACGCGACATCCTTGCTGCGATGGCGGCCGGCTTCGACGAAGCCGAGTTGGCTGAGCCATGTCTCGAAGGCTGCGCGCTCGCCGTCCTCAACCGAGAATTCGATAAATTCCACCCCCTCGATCATCGTCGGAGGCGGCATCGATACGGCGCCGGCAAGGGTTTTTCCCATGCGGCGCCCCGTGTCATCCATCAGGCAGATAAGCGAGCGGTGACCATCAAGCGCGACGGAGCGGGCCGAGCCGGCGCGAAAGCGGTCGTTGAAGATTTCCAGAGAGAGGTAGCCAGCATAACCATTTGCCGCCAGCCCTTCCATCACGGGGCCAAGATTGAAATCGCCCTGCCCCGGCAGACAGCGCCAGTGCCGGCTCCATGACACGATATCCATCTGCAGGCGCGGCGCATCGGCAATCTGCACGAGAAAGATGCGCTCAGCGGGAATGTTGGCCACCACAGAGGGGTCGATATCGCGTGCCAGCATATGGAAGCTGTCGAGAATGAGGCCAAGGCGCGGATGGTCAGTGCGACGGACGATCTCCCAGGCATCACGGTAATCATAGGTATGGCGCCCCCATGACAGGGCTTCAAAACCGACCCTCATGTCACGGCGCGCAGCGCGCTCGGCAAGCTCGGCAAGATCGTGCGCGGCACGATCAACACCGCCCACCGCATCGGCGGCAACGGTCGAACAGACAAAGAGAAGATCGGTGCCCAGCTCCTGCAAGAGGTCGAATTTGCGCTCGGCGCGATCAAAGGCGCGCTGGCGCTTCGCGTCAGGCATGCCTTCAAAATCGCGGAAGGGCTGGCAGGTGACGATGGCCAGTCCAAGATCAGCGCAGCGCTCGCGGATCTCGCGCGGCGTGCCGGGAAAGGTGATGAGGTCGTTTTCGAAAATCTCGACCGCATGGAAACCGGCAGCAGCGATCGCCTCCAGCTTTTCGGGCAAGCTGCCGGGGATGCAGACGGTCGCCATCGCGGTCTTCATGGCGGCGCTCCTCAATAGGTGATGTGGGCGCGGGCGCGCAGAATATCCGGGGTGGTGGTCGGGAAGCCGAAAAATTCAAGATAGGCCGGTATCTGCTCAAACAGCATGTCGATCCCGATCTGGATACGGCAGCCCGCGGCCTCGGCGGCATTGAGGAAAGCGGTCTTTTCCTTTTTCATCACCACTTCGCCGACAAAGTTCTGCGGACCAAGACGCGCCACATCAAGCGGCATCGGATCGCCCGCCTTCATCCCCAGCGGCGTCGCGTTGACGACGATATCGGCACCCGCCGGGTCGTTTGAGCCGAGGGTCATATTCAGATCGGGGTAATGATGGCCAAGCCGCTGTGCCAGCCCTTCCATGGTGGATGAGCTGACGTCATGGAGACACAAATGCGCAATGCCGGCGCCAGCCAGCGAAGCAGCAATCGCCGAGCCGACGCCCCCGCAGCCAATGACAAGCGCTTGCCGGCCGCCGACGATGCAGCATTTCCTCATCAGCCCACGAACAAAGCCTTCGCCATCGAACATATCGCCGATGAGCCGGCCATCGGCGAGGCGGCGCACCGCGTTACAAGCCCCGGAAATCTCGGCTGTTGGTGACACCTCATCCATCAGGTTCAACGCGGTTACCTTGTGCGGCATGGTGATGAGGGCGCCGTGAAAATTGGTGAAGCGGCAGATGGCGGGAAAGGCGGTGGCGAAATCCTCCCCCTTCACGCCCATCGGCACGACGACGGCATCAAGGTTGATGCTGTCAAAATAAGGATTGTAGATCATCGGCGCCTTGAAGGTTGACGTCGGGTAGCCGATATGGGCGATGAGCGCCGTATTGCCGTTGATGGTCGCCATGTCGTTTGCCTGGTCGCTGGAGCATCTTGCGCCGGCCTGCTGCCGGGCGCTGGATGATTACGCTGCCGCGCCCATCGCCCCGCCCAGAAAAAGCTGGGCGATGCGCGGGTCGTTGAGAATATCGTGAGCCGGTCCGTGGAGGCGGGTCTGGCCCAGTTCGAGGACCAGACCGTCATCGGACATTTCTAGCGCCATGCGGGCGTTCTGCTCGATCATCAGGATGGTGACGCCCTTGGCGCGCAGCTCCTTCAGAATGGCAAACGTTTCCTGCACGAGAAGGGGTGACAGGCCGATGGACGGCTCGTCGATGAGAATGAGCTTGGGGTCGAGCAGCAGGCCGCGCATGATTTCCAGCTGCTTCTGCTGACCGCCCGAAAGGGTGGAGGCCTGGACGTCGGCTTTCTCGCGCAAAGCGGGAAAGCGGTCGAGCGCGGCCTCGATGCGCTGGGGCAGGTCGGCGATGTTGGCCGCCGCGACAGCGCCGAATTCAAGATTATGGCGCACCGACATTTCCGGAAAAATATTGCGCCCCTGCGGCACATAGACGATGCCGGCCTCGATGAGACGGCGCGGCGACCAGCCGGTGATGCTCTGCCCGTCGAAATGGATCGATCCGGCACGCAGCTTGAGAAGGCCGAAGATCGCCTTGAAAACGGTTGATTTGCCGGCGCCATTGGGGCCGATGACCGTGGTGATGACACCGCGACGCACCTCGAAGCTGGTGCCGTTGAGGATGGTCATCGAGCCATAGCCGGCGATGATACCATCGAGTTTCAGAAGCGGATTGTCCATGGTCTCTGCCCTCAATGTCCAAGATAGGCGTCAATCACCGCCTGATTGGCCCTGATGTCGGCAGGCGTGCCGATCGCCAGCACCTTGCCTTCCGCCAGCACGACGACGCGGCTGCACAGGCTCATGACGAAATCCATGTTGTGCTCGATGACGACGAAGGTGGCGCCCTGCTCCTCATTGATCGCTTTGAGGCGCTCCTTGAGATTTCCCAGCATCGTCAGGTTGACACCACCTGCCGGTTCATCAAGCAGAACAAGGCGTGGGCCGGCCATGAAGGCCATGGCGGCATCGAGCAATTTCTGCTGGCCAAACGACAGACCGCCGGCCCGCTCATCAGCCAGATGCTGCATCTTGAAAAAGGCGATCATCTTGTCGGCGTCAGGCGTGAGCCCGGCATCGCCTGGTCCAAGCAGGCGCGAGAGCATGCTGCCACGATGCTCCTGCCCGGCCAGAATGAGGTTCTCGCGGACGCTGAGCTTGGGGAAGACCTGCAGCAGCTGGAAGGTGCGGCTGACGCCGAGGCGGTTGAGTTGCGACGGGCGAAGCCCGGTCACCCGCTCTCCTTCCAGCCAGACCTCGCCGGAGCTTGGCGGCAGCTGGCCGAGGATACAATTGAAGAGGGTGGATTTGCCGCAGCCATTGGGGCCGATAATGCCGAGGATTTCGCCCGGCCTGACGTCAAACGAGACGCCGCGTACGGCATGAATGCCGCCGAAGGATTTATGAATATCGCGGACTTCAAGAACCGGCTTCATGGTGCGCGCCCCTCGTCAAGCGTGGGCCTGGCGGCAGCACGCAGGGCGGAGGCGCGTCTGGTTTTGCGCCGGGTCAGCGCTTCGTCGAGAATGCCCAGGATGCCGGAGGGCGACCAGATCAGCAGCAGCATGACGACGAGCGCGTAGATGATGAGATAATACCCCTTGGTGAAGCGCAGCCATTCCGGCAGCAGCACGGCGATGAGCGCGCCAAGGAAGGGCCCGAAGAAAAATCCCTGACCGCCAACGATGACCATCAGCAGCAGGTTGAGCGACAGCACCAGGGAAAAGGGCGTGGGATCGACGAATTCGACGAGCGGCGCGTAAAGCACACCCGACACCCCGCCAATGGCGGAGCCGATGGCAAAGGCCATGAGAGTGTAGCGGCGCGTATCAATGCCCAGCGATTGCGCACGCAGCGGGTTTTCGCGCAGCGCCGTAAAGGCCCTGCCCCAGGGCGAGCGCACCAGCCACCAGGCCATGAGAGACACCGCGCCGAGCGCGCCAAGACAGACATAATAGAAGGCCTGTGCAGAGCGCGTGGAAAAGCCGAAGATGGTGGGGCGAGGAATGCCGAAGATGCCGTAGATACCGCCTGTCAGCCATTGCTCGTTGCGGAAGACGAGGAAGGCCAGCGTGGAGAAGGCCAGCGTCACGAAGGCCAGATAATGGTGCTGCACACGCAGCGCCGGGTAGCCCAGCAGCCAGCCCACCGCAAAGCACAGGATGATGGCAACAATGAGCGCCACCAGCAGCGGCCAGCCGGCACTTGTCATGATGGCAGCCGTATAGGCGCCAATGCCGACAAAGGCTCCTTGCGCGAGTGAAATCTGCCCGGCATAGCCCAGCGTCAGATTAAGGCCGATGGCGGCAATCGTCGTTACCGCCCACAGGCTGAGGATATAGATGCCATAGCGCTCGAGGCCAAAGGGAAGAGCAATGAGCAGCATAATGGCGAGGACAAGGGCTGCCGGTTGCCACAATCGTGCGAGTGGCGGGATCATACGGTGCGCTCCTCTGCCTTGCCGAAGAGACCTTGCGGACGCAGCAAGATGACGGCGATGAGGAGAAAGAGCGGGACGGCGCCGCGATATTGCGTCGACACATAGGCGGCAGCAAGATTATCGGCGATGCCGAGCAGGAAACCGCCGGCGATGGCGCCGCGAATACGATTGAAGCCACCGACGATGGCGGCGATGAAGGCAGCCAGCCCCAGCGTCTCGCCAGAAGAGAATTTGGCAAGGTAGATCGGGCTCACCAACAGGGAGGCAATGCCCACCAGCAAGCCGTTGATGAGGAAGGTGTACATGATCATGCGCTCCACCGGGATGCCGAGGATGCGGGCGACGTCCGGATTCTGGGCGCAAGCCTGCATCTGCCGGCCAATCGGTGTGCGATCGAGCAGTGCTGTCAGCGCCATGACGCTGGCAATCGCCACCAGAACGACGCCCACATGCTGGAGCGACACGCTGATACCGGCAAAACCGATGGTGGTGCCAGGAATGAAGGAGGGAAAGGGCGAGGCTTCGGCGCTGTAGAATTCCTTCACGCTCTCGCGCAGGAAAATCGACAAGGCCATGGTGGCAATCGCCAGCGGCAGGACGCCGTGCCTGAGCATCGGATCAACCAGCAGGCGCTTGAACATGGCACCCAGAATAATCACGCTGATGACAAGACCGATGAGGGCAGCAAGCCAGAACGGGGCGCCGGCATTGATCGCTGCCAGTACGAAGAAGGCCGGCAGCATGACGAATTCACCTTGGGCGAAATTGATGGTCTGCGAGGTCTGCCACAGCAGCGAGAAACCGATGGCAATGAGCGCGTAGATGGCGCCGGTCGCCAGGCCGGCAATGACGAGCGACATGAAACTGGCCATTTTCCGTCCTCTTGGCATGGTCAAAACAAACGGGCTGCGCTGATCGGCTCACACACGGGCGCCGGGCGTCCCTGTTTCAGGCAGTGTCAGGCTGATATCGGCGGGGCGCAGGTGATACGGGATCCGACGTCTGCCGGACCCCGCATGATGGCTGGCTTACTTCTTCAGCTTGGGCAGAATTTTGGTGATCTGCTGCTTGCCGTGCACGACCTCGCCGAGGAAGGAATCGCGATCAAGATCGCCATTCTCGTCGATCGTCACATCCATCAGGATGCCGGGCTCTTTTGAGGCCAGAATGGTGAGATTCTTGAGCGCGTCCGGCAGCCCCTTCGCATCAAGCTTGCCCATCTTCTCGCTGGCGGCCTTGATCATGTAGATGCTGAGATAACCCTTGATGCCATTATGGTCCGGCACGTAATTGTATCTTGTAACGAACGTCTTGCGGAATTCCTGGATCGCCGGCACCGGAGCATCAGTGGTGAGGCCGACATGGCCCCTGACGCCATTGGCGGCCTCGCCTGCAAGCTCGATCACCTTCTGACCGAGCAGCGTGGTTTCGCCGATCAGCGGCACCTTGATGTCGGCCTTGCGGATTTCCTTCAGAATGCGCGCACTTTCCTCTTCGTTGAGATAGACGAACACAGCATCCGCACCGGCTGCCTTCACCTTGGCAACGTCGGCGGCAAAGTCGACCTGGCCGGCCTCGGTTGAAATGTCAGCCGCGATCTTGATGCCGCGCGCCTGCAATTCCTTGCTCAGCGTATCGCGGCCACCCTTGCCGAAATCATTGTTGACCCAGACCATCGACACGCTCTTCACCTTCACCTCGTCAACGAGGTAGGCGGCGATCTTGGGCATCGATGATTGCTGGCCAAAAGATGTACGAAACAGTGTCTTCATGCCAAGGCGCGTCAGCTCGGCCGCCTCGCCGCCCATCACCTGGGCGATGCCGGCATCAGATGTCAGCTGTGCGGTGACCTTCACCGAACCAGAAAACCCCGGACCAAGAATAGCATAGGGTTTTTCGTCAATGGCGCGCTGGATGAGGCCGCGGGCGACGCCTGGATTTGACTGCGAATCGTAATGAGTGACTTCGATCTTCTTGCCAAGAATGCCGCCCTTGGCGTTGATTTCCGCAATCGCCAGATCAGCCCCGTTTTTGAAATTGGTGCCGACGGTGGCGCCGCCGCCCGATAATTCGCCAACGCTGATGAGCTTCACTGCGTCCTGCGCGCCTGCGGGCGCCGCGAGGCAGGCGGCAAAGGCGCCGACGATCAGCCAGCGGTTAAAGGGGTGCCGTTTGTTCATGCTGAGTATCCTCCCTGGATTATTACAACGAAGCCTGTTGATTGAGCTTCTTCTTGTTGCCACCGGACGTGCACGCACCAGTATCCACACCGACGTCATTTTGGCAAAGCGCAGCTCGCCTTGCCGATCGCGGGATATCGAGCGCCGCATCCTTTCCTGTGTCCACCCTGACGGTAGCCGGTCTTCCTGCCAGCCTCTGTCGTACCTTTAAAGAGGAAAGGCAACGCATAACGCAATAACCATTTCTTTCATGAAACATAACATGATGTTATTTTTTTCGATACCTCTGCGGACCGTTGGGCAAGCGGGTGACGGCCGCCATTTCCTGGCGCAACAAGGCGATGAAGGTTTCAGCAAAGCGCGACAAGGGTTTTCCGGCCTTGATGGCGATGTAGGTCTGGAAATCGGTCGGCTCGTCGATATCGAGGATCTTTATCCCCGGCGCACTGCCATGCGCCACTGTGAATTCATCAATGACTGCAATGCCAAGCCCGGCGCGCACCAGCGCCAGGACGGTGGTGCCGAAGCGCGCCCTGATCGGAATGTCGTAGGTGACGCCCGCCTGGCGGAAGAGTTCGGTCATGATGCGGCCATAGGGGTCGTTGGGATCGATGCCGATGAGCGGATGAGCGGCGATTTCACGGGTCGTGATCCGCGATTGGCGCCCCAGCTCATGCCCTTCGGGAACGATGCACACCAGTTTGCCGGCAGCCAGCGGCAGAAAATCGATGCCGGGATGGTCAAAGCGCGTACTCATCACCACCAGTTCGCCTTTGCCCAGCAAAAGATATTCGACCGCCTCTTCGATCTTCAGAATATTGATGTCGAGACGCAAGCCGTCATGGCGTTGGCGCAGGCGCACCACGGCGCGCGGCACCATGACGTTGGAGATGCTCGGCACCGAGGCAAGCCGCAATTCCAGCCCGTCGCCGCGTTCGATGCGCCGCAAGGCAAAATGGAGATCGTCGACTTTTTTGTAGACACCGTTGATCTGCTCGAAAATATCTTCGGCATCGGGCGTTGGCACGTAGCGCCCGTGGCGGCGCTCAAAGAGGCGCAGGCCGAGCATGCGCTCGGTATATTTCATCAACCGGCTGATGCCCGGGGCCGAGACATGCAGGAGCGCTGCCGCGCCGGCAATCGTTCCGGTGATCATGATGGCGCGCACCACCTCGATCTGGCGCAGCGTCATCAGCGGGCGGGAGGCAGGTTCGCTCACACTCTTTCCTCTGAGGACAGCCCCGTGCCGCGTGATGATCGGCCAGGCGACATTGCTGGAGAGGATCATACTTCTCGACCAGAACCAATGGTCCGCCCCGGCGAGGCTTTGACGGCGTCATGCCTCGATGCAGAAGATATCGCGAAAGCTGCGAGTGCCCTTGGGGGTGATCTCGAGGGCGCGCGAGCCCGGCTGTCGGCGCACCCAGTTTTCCGCCAGGGCATGGGCACACAGTGCCGCGCCAAGGACGCCGGCAATATGCGGGCGCCGTTCGCTCCAGTCGAGGCACAGGCTGCACAAGGGGGTGGCGCGGCGCGGCGTGCGGATGATGTCGGGGAGTGGAATTCCAGCTTGCTTGAGGCGATCGCTACCGGCAGACGTCAGCATCGCTGCCTCCTCGCCGATCTCGATCCAGCCCTGCGTCATCATCGCCTCAGCAAGGCCTACCCCCAGGCGTCCGGCAAAATGATCATAACAGGTGCGGGCGCGGCGCATCGCCTCATCGCGCGGGCCGGTGCGCGGCGGCTTGATCTGGCGGCCGACCGCCACCAGCATCATGCTTTCGAGCAGGCGCGCCACCTGCGGCCCGGCAAGGCGGTGATAGCGATGGCGCCCCTGCGCGGTAACCGCAATCAGGCCTGAAGCCGCCAGCTGCGCCAGATGGCCGCTCGCCGTTTGCGGGGTAATCGCGGCAACGCGCGATAACTCGCCGGCCGTCAGCGCCCGCCCGTCCATCAGCGCCTGCAGCATGGCGGCGCGCGCCGGCTCGCCGATGAGCGAGGCAATTTCCGCAAGTGCGTTGGTCGTCACCATGTCCGGGCTTCCTTTGCCTGACAACCTATCATAACCGCCATCATGATCGTTCGGTGCCGACCGTAACATCTGCTGGCCCTCCTGCGGCATCTCGCCTTGCACTCAGACAAGGGGGAGAGCGATGGGCGAGCGGACGAAGCGGTTTTACGGCTGGACGGTGGTGGGGGCTGCTGTCATCATCGCCATGTTCGGCTGGGGCATCGGCTTTTACGGCCCGCCCATCTATCTTGAAGCTGTACGTGCGGCTCGTGGCTGGCCGCTCGCGGTCGTATCAGGCGCTGTGACCAGCCATTTCCTGGCCGGCGTTGTGGTGGTTGCCAACCTGCCGCGCCTGCATCGGCGTTTCGGGTTACCGATGGTGACATTCATTGGCGCCGCCCTGCTGGCAGCAGGCGTCTGCGGCTGGGCGTTTGCCGCCCCGCCCTGGCAGCTTTATGCAGCGACATTGCTGTCGGGTGCGGGATGGGTGGCGCTGGGGGCTGCGGCGATCAACGCCATCATCGCCCCGTGGTTTGTCTGCAAACGCCCGGCGGCACTCGCCACTGCCTATAATGGCGCAAGCCTCGGCGGCATCGTCTTTTCGCCCTTGTGGGCGGCGCTGATCGCCTGGATCGGCTTTCCTCTGGCGAGTGTGGCGGTAGGGGCAGTCCTTGTTGCGTGTGTCCTGATCATTGCTGCGACCATCCTGATCCATTCGCCGCGCAGCAAGGGGGTTGAGGCTGATGGTGATGAGGTGGGTGCAAGCCTTCCGGGTGGCGACCCCACAGATGCGTGTGCACGCATTACCACCCCGTGGCGCGACCGGGCGTTCCTGACATTGGCGCTTGCCATGTCGCTCACGCTCTTTGCCCAGATCGGCCTCATCGCCCATCTCTATTCCCTGCTGGTGCCAGCCCTTGGAAGCCAGGGGGCGGGATGGGCAGCAGGGCTGTCGACGGCTTCAGCCATCCTCGGCCGAACTCTGGTTGGCTGGCTGATGCCGCAGGGGAGCGAGCGGCGCCTGATCGCAGCGGCGAGCCTTGGCGTGCAGATGACCGGCGGCGTGGTGCTGCTCGCAGCCGCCGGCACGCATGTGCCGCTGCTGCTTCTGGGTGTCATCCTCATCGGCCTGGGGATCGGCAATGCCACATCGCTGCCGCCGCTGGTGGCGCAACGCGAATTTGCCAGAGAGGACTGCGGTCGTGTCATCGCCCTCATGGTGGCGAGCGCGCAGGCAGCCTATGCTTTTGCGCCGGCAACCTTCGGTATCCTGCGCGCCAGCCTGCCAGAGATGACGGTCTTCGCGACGGCCATCATCATCCAGTGCGCGGCCATCGCCGCCTATCTGTCCGGGCGCGGTGCCTACAGGCGCCGGGCCGGGCCATAACCGAAAGGGACGGGCCGGCCGGGTGATTTTGGCGCTGCAGCTATCGGATGGGCAGGCTTGCCGATTGTATCAAAAGTCCGCAATGGTCGCGTGGACGTGCGCGAGGCAAAGACGCTGCCAGGGCACAGGTCGCCGCAAACCCCGCGCCAGTCAACGCCAGCCCCTATTCGTTCTCAGAGCGTTTGTCCGGGCCGGCGTATCGGGCTCGGCACGGATGAATGCTCCACATCCTCGCCCAGGATTGCCACCCAGCCGTGTTTTCGATGCTCATAGACGGAGTGGCGTGGCGCGTGGAATTGCGGGTCGACGAACGCGCCGAGCGGGATTGCTGTCACGCCCGGCCAACCTTCGACAACATAGGCGAGCGTCGAGCCACATTCCGGGCAGAAACGATAGGTCGCGCGGTTGCCGCTGTCAGCCGTTCGAACCCAAGTCTTGGACATGCCTGTGACGCGCACCTTGTCGTCGGGCCAGCGCGCCTGCGTGGCAAAGGCGCTGCCGCTGCGCTTCTGGCACGCGAGACAGTGACAAACCGAAACCCGCACCGGATCACCCTCACACTGAGCCTGAAGCTGCCCACAGCGGCATGTTGCGATATGAAGGGACGGCACGCTGCTTGTCTCCATGCTGTTCGCCTCCTCGTGGTCAGAGCGTGATCGGGACCCACGCACAGGGCGTCAGGCTATATTGGCCTGCGGCCCGAAGTCCATGGGTTGGCGACAGCGCGAGTGGCGGTCATGAGCGCTATTCCTGCACGGCATCGACTAACAAATACGGCGGACATTTGCCGCCGCAGGCGTGCAGGCGGCGTCGATCTACCCGAAGCCGTCACACTCCTCGCGGAAGCGGCGCTCGCAACGGGGGTTGATCCCGATGAAGTCTGGTGTGCGGCTGGCTCCGGTGTGCTCGCCCGGGCGCTGGCGCAGGCGTGGCCAGATTCTTGTTTCAACACAGAATTTGCCCGCCGCCATGTCGTTCAGGTCGGGCGGGGACTTGCGCGCAAGGACATGGCGGGAGCGACGATCCACATCTATCCGCGCCCGTTCGCTGATGTCGCGAAAGCGATATCGCCGTTTCCGTCCGATCCGCACTATGACGCGAAGGAGTGGGAGACGATGACGGCCCGGAAAGGTCCGGGCCGCGTCGTGTTCTGGAATGTTGCGGGACCTGCTCGGCCCTGGTCATGCCGCCATGCGGCGCGCCTGTAACGCCATGATCGCCAGATCGCGATAGCGCGCCATGGCCTTCGGACTCGTTGAAACCGGGTTGATCTCGATAGCCTTGAGGCCTTCGGCTTCGCCCGCCTCGGCAAGCGCTACCAGCTTGGCGAGCTTCGCCCGAAGCCCGTGCCTCCATCGGAACACATCTGGACTTCTTCGACGGCCGGAGGCCACCTCGGGGCCTGGGGCGGCAGGCGCCGGATCATGCCTACTTCAATGCGCTGCAGCCAATCCCGGTTGCAGCATGACCGAGGGCAGAAACCACTTATAAAACTGTCCCGGACTGTTCAAACAAACCGGGTCACCTCTCGACTATACTGACGTGTTCTACAATCCCGCCCGCAGGCACGCACGGAGCAGAATGCTGCCGCCCGTCGAGTTCGAACCCCGACGCAAAGCACAAGCCGAAGGCGTCTGGAAAACTCGGCGCGGTTCAAAGCAGACTGGAGGGTCCTCCCTAAAAGGTGGAGAGCCCTAGCCGCTCGCCGCTGTAGCTACCCGTGCGCACGCGCTCCCACCAAGTCCGATTATCCAGATACCAATCGACCGTACGCGCCAAACCCGCTTCGAAGGTCACGGATGGACTCCAACCTAGCTCCCGCTTTATTTTTGAGCAGTCAATAGCGTAGCGTTGATCGTGGCCGGGACGGTCCTTTACATAAGTGATGAGGCGATCGCGTGTACCTGGCGGATCGCCCAGGCGCTGGTCCATCAGAGCGCAGATCGCCCGCACGACTTCTATGTTTTCGCGCTCCGCCTCGCCACCAATATTGTAAGTCTCGCCAACCCGACCCCGCTCGGCCGCTGCTAGCAAGGCCCGAGCGTGATCTTCGACGAATAGCCAGTCGCGGACATTTCTCCCTTCGCCATAAACTGGCAGTGGCTTGCATTCCAAAGCGTTGAGGATCATCAGCGGGATAAGCTTCTCGGGAAAATGATAAGGTCCATAATTATTTGAACAATTCGTAACAACGGTTGGCAGACCATAAGTATGATGGAATGCTGAGACAAAATGATCAGACGCCGCTTTTGACGCAGAATAAGGCGACCGAGGGTCGTAGGCCGTTGTCTCGGTAAAAAGCCCCTGCGGTCCCAGTGAGCCGTACACTTCGTCGGTCGAAACGTGATGGAAACGAAACGACTTGCGTCGGTCGGCATCCAACTTGCGCCAAAATGCAAGCGCCACCTCTAGTAGAGTGACAGTGCCAACCACGTTGGTGAGTACAAACTCGCCCGGACCGTCGATGGAACGGTCGACATGGCTCTCGGCCGCAAGATGCATGATTACGTCGGGATCGAACTCCGCAACAAGCGCCTCAATGGACGCTGCGTCACAAATATCAGCGCGCACAAAGCCGTAACGTGCGTTGCTGGAAACCAGCGCGTGCGAATCTAGGTTGCCGGCATAGGTCAGCTTATCAACTACAAGGCATTTGTGGTGTGTCGCGTCGATGATGTGTCGGACGACCGCCGAACCAATAAATCCTGCCCCGCCTGTGATCAAATATCGTTTGGCCACCCGTTGCCCTTTCAGTAACCGTGCTCTTCTGTGGAGTGCACGTCTGCATTCCGGTGTGCTACTAGAGCATTGCGTCCCCTTCCGCAATTCGCAACTGCCGACGGCATTATACTTTCACGGGTTGACGCGATTGATATTCGCGAGATATTTGTCTCGCCCGATCAGCCCTGATCGCTTGCGCCAGAGGCTAGACGTCATGAGTTCCCTGCCGTTCAACCGTCCTCCACTTGGCGGGCGTGAATTCGAATACCTACGCCAGGCCTTTGATCGACGCGAATTCTCGGGCAATGGGGACTTTACCAATCGTTGCCAAGACTGGCTGAAGCGACGTATGGGTTTGGCTGATGCCCTCCTCACACAGTCCTGCACGGCAGCGCTCGAGATGGCCGCCATCCTCGCTTGCCTGGAGCCTGGCGACGAGGTGATCATGCCCTCGTTCACCTTCGTGTCGACCGCCAACGCTGTCGTGCTGCGCAATGCTGTACCGGTCTTTATCGACATTCGCCGTGATACGCTAAACATTGACGAGACTCTGATCGAGGCCGCTATAACGCCGCGCACGAAGGCCATCTTCGTCGTGCATTACGCGGGCATTTGCGCCGAGATGGACCCAATTGTCGCCATCGCACGCCGGCACGGCTTGATGGTGATCGAAGATGCCGCACAGGCGCTTCTTTCAACCTATCGCGGGCGCCCCGCCGGTGCGCTCGCCGATCTCGGTTGCTTCAGCTTCCACGAAACAAAAAATGCCATGTCTGGTGAAGGGGGCGCCCTCATTGTGACGGATCCGTCACTTGCTGAACGTGCTTTTGTGATCTGGGAGAAGGGAACGAACCGCCGAGCCTTCAAGCTTGGCCAAGTCGATAAGTACACTTGGATGGACTGTGGCTCCTCGTTCTTGCCAAGCGAGATAACTGCTGCGGTCCTCCTGGCGCAACTCGAGGAAGTCGAGCGCTTTAACAGCGAGCGGCAGGCAGTGTGGTCTCGCTACGATGAGGCCTTCACCGACCTTGAGTCGGCCGACCTCGTACGGCGACCTCACGTTCCTGCCCATTGCCAGCATAACTCGCATCTTTACTACCTGCTTTTGCGTGACCAGGCGACCCGCGATGGGCTAATTGAGGCGCTGCGCGTGCAGGACATTTGGGCGCCTTTCCACTACATTCCACTTCACTCAGCACCGGCCGGGCTGCGCTACGGGCGGACGCCCGGCGACCTGCCCGTAACCGATCGGACGAGTGTCAGCCTTGTCCGCCTCCCTTTGTTCGCCGGTATGTGCATGGAAGAGGCCGATCGGGTGATCGACGGGGTTCAACGAACCCTGAGACGCCCTTCATAGCCCGACTGCGCGTTTTTTGAGATAAAAAAAACGTTAATCCTATTTTTTATAGTTTATAAGATAGCGAAATCTAGTAAGGACTTGTCAGTGACTAAGACAGTTGTTGTTATACAATCTAATTATATACCTTGGCGCGGTTATTTTGATATGTTGCGCTTGGCTGACGAAGTAATATTTCTTGAAAGTGTGCAATATACTCGACAAGACTGGCGCAATCGAAACCGTATCAAGACTCCAAATGGACTCATTTGGTTAACAATCCCGGTTGAAGCTCGGTTTGGACAGGCCATCGATGAGACCCGGCCGGCTCAAGCTGGCTGGGTAGAAAACCATATCGCCTCAATTACGCACGCCTACCGGCGCGCGGCCCATTTCGACCGGGTCGCACCTTGGATTTTTTCAGCCATGAGGGAGGCGGGGCAAGCCGCCATTCTTTCTCAGATTAATGCGATTCTCCTGCAAAAAATATGTTCTGGCTTAGGAATCGAGCGCATGATGCACCGATGTGTGGATGTTATCGAGCGCTCGGCTCTGGCGGCCATGAACCCGAGCGAGCGAGTGGTGGAGCTCGTCTTAGCGCGCGGTGGAACACGATATCTCAGTGGACCCGCTGCACAGGATTACTTGGATGTTCCCGCCTTCCAACGGTCGGGCATTGAGGTGGCGTGGATGGATTACTCCGGCTACCCTGACTATCCCCAGCTCTGGGGGGCATTCGAGCCTGCGGTCTCCATCGTCGATCTCCTGCTCAATGTTGGTGAAGATGCCCAACGGTACCTGGACCGATCTTCTTAGAGCAAAATCCGATCAAGCTGGTACGGATTTTTGCTCTAGATTATTGCTTTCGCATCATCTTTTTCCGTCAGCCGGTATCCACCTGGCGGGATGATGCTCTAGCTGAACGAAGTTGCATCCATGCTCAGGGAAGCTGGTTGCAGAACTCATCCGAAAAAGCGGTGATATCGGCGTCGACACCAGGGAAATGTCGCGGGCCCATTTGAAGATTGTCGCGCTTCCAGATCGGAAGACCATCGCTCGTGATGATGAGGTCGGCCGATGCGGACCACCGAACGCATTGCATAACAAGCGGCAAAGCTGTCTCAAATAGGCGGCGACCGAGCAGGGCTTCCGTGTCGCCCGGATAGATCGGACAAATGCCCTGGGCAATGATGGCGCCACCGTCTACCGTATCATCGACTACATGGATTGTGACACCGGCCACACGCATTCCGGACCGGAGCGCGGCCCGCAGGGCGCCAAAGCCTGGAAAGAGCGGCAGAAGTGCCATGTGCAGGTTGAGTATCCGCCGCCGGCAAGCGGCCAAGACGTCCGGCCCGATCAGTCGATTGAAAGTCAGAAACGTCAGATCGGCCTGCGATCCTGACAGAGCCTCGGCCAAACCTTGGTCAAAAGCCGCACGGCTTTCGCTGGCCTGGTGGTCAACCAAATAGCAGGGAATACCGAGATCCGCCAAGCGCGCGGCGAGCGGAAGCGAACGATCAATCGCAACACCAACGATTTGAGCATTTAGCAGACCGATGCGGCACGCTTCGGCCACAGCCAGCAGTGCGGTACCGCGGCCCGAGACAGCCCAAGACAGGCGTTGTGGCGGGGGGCCGCTCACGGTTTAACGGGGGCCGGCTCGGATGTAGTAGCTGGCGCGGAGCCAAAGCGGTGCACCGCCCGGACAATTACCCGCGGGCGAGCCTTCACCTCCACGTAGATGTGCGCGATGTAGAGCCCCAAGACGCCCATGCCGGCCAGGAGAACCCCCGAAAGGAACCATATGGATACGATCAGCGCCGTGAATCCGCTCATGACCGTTTCGGAGCTGAAGATTCTTAACGCGATCATTGCTCCGGCCGCGACGAAGGACAGAGCAGCCATAAGTGCCCCAACGAGAAACAGTGCCTCAAGGGGACGTGTCGAGAATGCGATGATCGATCGCGTCATCAGCCCGATGCGCTTCCAGGTGTCGTAGGTTGACTGTGCCCTTCGCAGCTTCCGTTCGATAGACATGGCTTTCTGACGGAACCCGGGCCATGCGTAAAGCCCACCGAGGAACAAGGAGCGCTCCGGCATATTGTTCAAAACGTTGACATAGTCGCGCGACATCAGCCGGACGTGACAGAGGTTGCGCTCAACGGGAGTATCCGACAGCGCGTTGAAGATGAACCAGAACGCGTTGCTCGTCACCTTGCGGAATTGGGTACCTTCCGTCTGGGGATGACGCCCGTAGACGACATCGAGTGCTTCGCGGTTCATCTCCTCCCAAAACAAAGGCAGGAGTTCGGGCGACTCCTCAAGGTCAGAATCGAGGTAAAAGACACGCTCACCGCTCGTCGCGGCGAGACCGGCTAGGATGGCAGCGTGGTGCCCGAAATTCCGGGAGAGATCTATGATGACCAAGTGCGGGTCGCGACGGGCCAGGCTCAACGCAAAAGAGAGGCTGCCATCCGGCGAGCCGTCGTTGACGAGGATAATCTCATAATCCTCGGCAACGAGGCGCGCGTTCTCAGACACTCGGGCAACGAACTCCTCCAGGAAGCTCTCCGAGCGGTACAAAGTGGAGACGACCGAAAGAAGTGGCCGGGACGTTACGGCAGCGGATTCAACGGGCGCAATCAAGGGCAAAGCATGTGTCACTTGTTCGAGCGCCTCATCGAATTGACATGATGTAGTAGGTGTAGGGTGGGATTGCTTTGTGAACAACGTCACCGTGGACATCGTCGAATATCCCGGTCGCCAACTCCCGGTAACCTTCGGGCGACCGCACGTTCTGGCCGCGATCGAGCGAAATGAGGAGGCGCGCAATGAGATTTTGGTCATCGACGTAGACGTTGTCCAACGTGAGCACACGTCCGCCCGGCTTGAGCGAACGGCGCAACAGGCCGAACAGCCGGCGTGCCTCCTGATCGTCCAGGTGATGAAGCACTGCCGATATGATCGCGATATCGAATGGTTTGAACCGGCAGACATCTGCCTCATCGTAGATTTTGGCGTGGAACTGCCCCTGCTCGCCATAGCGGCGCTGCGCTTGTTGTATGTAGGCTGGATTGGGATCGAAGCCGGTATAGTTGACACCAGGCAGGTGCGAGAGGAGCGCCGCCGGCCCGCATCCCACATCGAGCACGCGATCACCAGGACGGGGCCGGATGTATCGGTCGACGAAAGCCTGCCGGTTGTGCCGCGCACCCATAGCCTTCTGCACAAGCTCGTAGAGGCGTGGGTCCTCCAGAAACCTTCGCAGCCCAGTTCTGATTTCAGACATCGCGCGTTCCAACCATTGAGGTAATCGCATACAGTGTCATGACGGCTGCGCCAAGTGCGGATGGCTCGTGCACCCACGCTATCGAGGCACTCTCCTTTGTTTTCCACTAAGTTTCCATTTTTCTATGTCTCTGCCGGTGAAAAAGCCTGGGTTGATCTACTCTGGCTAGGCGGCCTCGCGGCCTTCGCGCTGGTCTTCTTTGCTTTGCGCCTGGATGTGGGTGTCGATCTCTCGGATGAGGCCTACTACGCCACCCACATCATCGAGTGGATGCGCAACGGCTTCAGAGCTGGCAAGAGCCTCCTCTTGCCTCAGTTGTCGGAGCTGCCCGCTTACCCGCTGGCGCGCCTCTACATTGCACTTTCGGGCGGCCTCAACGGCCTAGTCCTGTTCCTTCGCGTCCTGTACGTCGGCATGGCCTTGGCTGCAGCCGCCGCAATATACCTGTTGGTACGTCGACTGCGCCCCCGTCCCGTGGCGGCACTCGCTGCAGCGCTTCCCATCACGTACATTCCTTTCAGCCTGCCCGCCCCCTCGTACAACACGATCGCGATGTTCGCGCTCGCGGGCGCGCTGGCGCTCTATGGCGGTGCCTTACTCAACGTTGAGCGCAGTTCACGTGCGTCGCGACCGACGCGTGTCCTACCATCGCTCATCGGATCCGCTGTGCTCCTGACGATCACTGCGATCGTGTATCCGACGTTGGCGATTGCGCCCGTCCTCTTGTTTGCCGTTGCGTGGGGGAGCGCCCGTCGTCGCGAGGAAGTGCGCCTGCTGGCGACCTTCATCGGTGTCTGCGCGATCTGTGCAGCGGCTGGTGCGGGGCTTCTTCTCGCCATCTTCGGCTTCGAACGTCTTCTTGCAATGGTGGAGTTCACCACCGGGCTCGTAAGTCTTGTCGGCGGGTTTACTGCACGGATGCAGGCAGCCGGGCGCGTCTTTGCCAATCAGCCTCTCGTGATCGCTGGTCTCGTCTGGACCGCTAGCGCGTTGGTGGTGCTCTTCGCCATGAAGCTCCGCCACGAGCGTGTAGCGGCAACAATCGCTATCGTTCCGGGACTGGTGCTTGTTCTTTCTGGAGGACCTGTCGCCTATCTCAAATCGCATGATGTGATCATCCTATGTCTGATCATCGCCTCCTATGTCGTGGCGATCGAGATCCGGGGTTCAGCGCGGACCATCGTGCCAGGCCTGCTCTTCGTCAGTCTTGTCTCGGGCGCTGTGACAGGGTCGACATCCGCCGGGCACGTAAACAACATCGCCATCGGCGGGCTGTTCGCTGCGGCCGTTGGCCTAGCACTCCTAACTCCACCTGATTTCCGGCAAGGGCGTCTCAGGGTGACCGCTTGCGTGCTTCCGCTTGCCTTCGTGCTGGCGGCGACCGGCTACAGTTCTCAGACCTGGGTGTATGGCGAAGTGACGGGTGGCCGTCCCGCAATCCCGACACGCGTGGAAAGCGGACCCTTCAAGGGCTTGGTCACGGCCCCCGAGATGCACGCCTATGTCGATGCAGTGACGCGCGCCTTCGAGCAGCACACCCGCTCGGGTGAGACCCTTACCGTCTTCGGCGCACTCTCGGGTCTTTATCTCCTCAACGACCTGGTTCCCCATGCTCCCTCCACTTGGCCGCTGCGCAGCTACACAGGTGAGCGGGCAAGAGGTATCTGGGAGATGCTTCTCGCAAAAAATCCGCCGGACATCATCGCGATCTACGATGATCGCTGGATCGAGCCGATTGGAGAAACGGAAAAGCAGCTCCTCCTGCGCTACGCCGAAGTTGCGCGGTTCAGCGTGTCGTTCCGTGATTTCAGGCTTTATCGCAGACTGGACACGCCGCTAATCCGTTAAAGGATCGGCTCAGGCCTTGCGCGCCACAACGACACGACTGCCACCGATCGGCCAAGGCAGTCCCGCCAGGGCAACCTTGACCTCAAGAGTCAAGATTGATCGCAGCACGCTGTTGACCAAACGAGGAGGGCGCACTTCAACCTCCGCCACACGAGCGGACCCGCTGCGGCCCCTGAGGAAACGGCTCGTCAGCATCAGCGGCAGCGGCAGGCTCATGAAGGAAGTCGAGGCGACGACGGTAAGGCCTGCAGCGTTGACCTTCGCCTCAAGTTCGCCCATCCGGTAACGACGCACATGCTTGGCCGCATCATCGGCATCGCTCCACAGAAATGGGTGCTGGGGCACTGACAGGATTACTCCGCCTGCAGGCCTCAGAGCCGCTGAAATCTCCCGCAGAACCAGTTCGTCTTCAGCGATATGTTCGATGACGTCATACGCTCCGACAAGGTCGAAAGCCCCTCGAGCCGGGAGAGCCCTGGCATCCAGCTGAAGCCATTCGACCGCGTGCCCCCAGCGCTGCCGCGCCACGCGGAGCCCACTCGGGTGTAGTTCGGAGCCCACGATCCGCGCATAGCGACCGGACTTGACAAAGGGCTCCAAGACGAAACCCGTTCCACATCCCACCTCAAGATAGGAGCGCGCCTCCGGGAAATGCTGCATAGCCAGCCCGGCGATGAGAGTATTGCGTGGTTCAAACCAGAAATGACCTTCTTCCCAGCGTTCCAGCTCGGAAAATGCCGCTGGATCAAAGCCGTTCGAAGTGTCGGCGAGCGCCGGCGCGCACATCGGAATGTCGTCTACAATCTCCGGCCGCCACCCACAGGCAATACACGCCCATCCCGCGGGGACAAGATGTTCCGATACCGCCAGCGGACTCGTTCGTCGACAATTCAGACACAGGCGCATGAACATTCCATATTAGGGCGAAAACACATAAACGGGCCTTTGGGGTTTCCTCTAGGCTTGCGGCGTGATTCAAGCTCCTTTTCTGGAGCTTGTCGATGGGGTGCTACGATCTGACGGAGAAGGAATGACAGGTGATCCAGCCGCACCTGCCCAACAAACCTCGCCGCGTGCCGCGCGTTGATGACCGGCGTGCCCTGAACGGTTTTTCTGGGTGCTGCGGGTGAGTGCGTTCTGGTATGACCTGCCGGAGCGCGACGGCCCGCCGACCACGATCTGCAACCGCTATAACCGCCGGCGCTTCAAGACCCGCGCCCGAACGCTCCCACTGCATCCTCGTTTTCTGGAGCCGCAGCCGCCCCGGCTGCGCGAACCCGGCCAGCTGCGCTCTGGCTTCTGCTCGTCCCGGAGGCCTACGACAAGAGGGTCGACACTGGACGCCGATCCGGGGTCAACTTTGCGTGCCGATTGACAAGCTATCCCTGTTGTCCGGTTTCCTCGGGCCACCTGTCTTCGTGCCAACCCTCTCGCCGGCGTCGGATTTCCCGAGCAGGAACACCGACAGCGACGGAATTGGGCGCCACGTCGCGCGTCACTACCGCGCCTGCGCCAACTGAAGCCCATCGGCCAATTGTAACGCCAGGAATTGCACAGGCGCCGATACCAAGATCTGCGCCTTCTTCCAATGTGACGTGCCCGGCCAAATGTACGCCCGGCGCCAAGGTCGCGAAGTCGTCAAGGCGACAGTCGTGATGTACGGAGGAGGCAACGTTGACATGAACATGTGCGCCGAGCCTGACATTCGTGACGACTGCCGCCTGGGCGCAAACAACAACGCCCGGGCCAAAAAAAACTTCGCGACCGATCCAGGCGCGTGGATGAATAAGCGTGGCACAACGGATCCCAAGCTTTTCAAGCCGGCGGGCAACACATTTGCGTGCAGCGGGCGAGCCAAGACCAATCACCACTTGCGCAGTCGGGTCCTGATGAGGCGCGTCAAGGCTGCGGAAGATTTGCAGCCCCTGAACGTGCGTCGGCGCCTCAAAGACTGAGTCAACCAAGAAGGCTGCAGGTTCGATTTGCTCGCCAGCTTCGGCGAGGTCAAGAACGATCTGCAGTATCTCCCTCCCTGAGCCCCCGCAACCGAAGATGTAGATCCGGCGCATGACAACACAATTATCCACTAATCTCGAGGACAGCTCCAGGCCGTCCTCGGGGCTCGACGCTCTCTTCGATAACACAGCGCAGATACTGTCCATAAGCGCTTCGGCCAAAGCGGTCCGCCAAGGCAAGGAAAGCTCGTTCGTCGATGAAGCCCATGCGGAAGGCGATCTCTTCCGGGCAGCAAATTTTTACGCCCTGCCGCTTTTCAAGCGACTGCACGAAGGTCGAAGCGTCAATCAAGGCATCCGGCGTGCCGGTGTCGAGCCAGGCGAAGCCGCGCCCGAGACGCTCAACGTTAAGACGTCCGATCTCAAGATAACGGCGGTTCAAGTCAGTGATCTCAAGTTCGCCTCGTGCTGACGGTTTAAGGGAGCGCGCAATTTCCACAACCTCGGGTCCATAATGGTAAAGCCCCGTCACTGCCCAACGCGACCGCGGCTGGGCTGGCTTCTCTTCGATGGACAAGGCCCGGCCATCGCCGCCGAACTCAACCACGCCATAGCGTTCGGGATCTGCGACATGATAGGCGAAAACGGTGGCTCCTTCTCGCTGCGCCGAGGCGCGCTGAAGGATTGCGGAAAGCCGATGGCCATAGAAGATGTTGTCGCCCAGCACGAGCCACGAAGGATCTGTTCCGACAAAGTCTGCTCCTAGGATAAAGGCCTGCGCAAGACCGTCGGGACTGGGCTGCTCCACGTAGGAGAACGAAAGGCCCCAGGCACTGCCGTCGCCCAGAAGGTGGCGGAAACGCGGCAGATCGTTCGGCGTCGAGATGATCAAGATCTCGCGGATGCCGGCGAGCATCAGCACGGACAGCGGATAATAGATCATCGGCTTGTCGTAGATAGGCATCAACTGCTTCGACATGACAAGAGTCATAGGATGCAGGCGGGTGCCACTGCCCCCAGCCAAAATAATTCCCTTCATGTCAGTCCTGTTCTGATGATCCTCCAGTCAGTCCCACCGCAATCTGAGCGCGCTACCTGCGCAAGGGCTGACGGAGAATTTCCACTTGGCAGCATCGGACCAGTTTGCTAGCACACGGCAAGGAAATTCGTGAAGCAAAATTTTCCATCCCAAAATCTTCAAGCGATTGTCCATTAGCTCGAGCCATAACGGCATGAGGGGTCGACGCAAGCCTCAGCGGAAAACAGTTGATGATTAGTGTTGATGCTGCGGGGAGGGAGATGCCCGGCTACGCCGACCTCGCCATCTACGATGACGTGCTGCCGTCGCCAGCCTCGCCGTTCCGCACGCTGGAGTACGAGCACTACCTCGGTTTCTTCAACTCGTCTGTTCTTGTGTCGATGGAGGCTTGGCATTTTGGTTTTGCTCATCACGGCATGGGAGATCTTGCGGCGCAGCTTCCCATTGCCGAATCTCTGAAGGATCGCATCCTAACCCTCGATCAAGCCGCCAATCTTGTACCCCGCCTTGCTTATGTGACGTTCCTTGGAAATGCACAGCGTCTGCTGCCCTATTTCGAGAAGCGGCGCATCCCCTTCATCCTGCAGCTTTATCCCGGCGGCTCTTTCGAGCCGAATGTCGCGGCGAGCGACGAGCATTTGCGCAAGGTCGCCATGTCGCCGCTCTGCCGCCGGATCATCACGACCCAGACGATCACGTCGAAGCATCTCCTGGAGAAAATCGGCTGCGACGCTTCGAAGATCGAATTCATTTATGGCGGCGTCTTCGATAGCAATGTCAAATTTTCATTCGAACGTGACAAGAAACTTTTTGGACGAGACAAAGATACAATTGATATCTGTTTTGTTGCTCATCGATACAGCAACAATTTTGCGCAAAAAGGATACGATCAATTCGTTGAGGTTGCTCGTGCCCTTGCGTCTGATGAGCGCTTTCGGTTTCACGTGGTCGGAGACTACACGCCAGACGACATTCCCCTGGGGTCGGCCGAATTGGTAACGACTTATTACGGAGCCCAGAAGAATGCCTTCTTTGACAGCTTCTATTCGAGCATGGACATTGTCTTGTCGCCTAACCATCCGGCAGGGCTCGGTTGCGGCGCGTTCGATGGCTTTCCAACAGGCAGCTGCATGGAAGCTGGGTTTCGGGGCGTCGTGAATTGCATCACCGATCCACTGAAGCTCAACGTCGCCTTCAATGATGGGCGCGATATCATGATCATTGACCGCAACGTCGAGCGCACAATAGAACGCCTCCGAAATGTTACGGCAGATCCCGCGATCCTGTACGAACTTGCACGTGCCAATCAAGCGTCGTTCCGTCGTGTCCTTGATATCGACGCTCAACTGGTCGCCCGCACTCGCGTGATTGTGGAGGAGCTGCTGCAAGAAGAACAGCTTGTCACTCGTCCAAGCGTCTCATTGAGCGGTCTTGACACAGCTGATATTGTCAACGCCCGCGCCGCTAGCGATCACGCAGCGCAAAGCATCGAGCGGCTGGTTGCTGAAAATCAGCGTCTTGCAGACATCCTCAACGAAGCCAACCGCTACGGTGTGGAGCGCCACGACAATCTCTTTCGCGAGTACGAAAAGCTCGTTGGCGAGAACCAGCGTCTTGCAGACCTTCTCAACGAAGCCAACCGCTACGGTGTGGAGCGCCACGACAATCTCTTTCGCGAGTACGAAAAGCTCGTTGGCGAGAACCAGCGTCTTGCAGACCTTCTCAACGAAGCCAACCGCTACGGTGTGGAGCGCC